>Ga0209460_1000005_pt1:327500-736406 | contig 736406 bp, 581 predicted proteins | sample EBPBio132013_DNA_FD_185868 | JGI IMG/M metagenome (GOLD analysis project Ga0209460, IMG submission 185868) | Wastewater treatment Type I Accumulibacter community from EBPR Bioreactor in Madison, WI, USA - Reactor 2_5/13/2013_ DNA (SPAdes)... | ecosystem: Engineered > Bioreactor >...
GGCTCAAATCTCGGCTCTCTTTGAGGGTGCGAAAAACAGCAGGAATTAAACCGGAAGAACCATTGGTCGGTGCGGTCACCACTCGGCCACCGGCGGCATTTTCTTCATTGACGGCAATGGCATATACCGAAGGTTTCAGTCCAAGCCCCGAGGACCAAGATGACTCCTTGCCTGCCATAATTTTTTCATAGAGCGATTTGGCTCGCCTTCTCACGTTGAGACCTCCAGGCAGAATGCCCTCGGCTTTGAGCCCGCTTTCTATGCAGTTTTCAAAGACTTGCAGAATTTCCGATAGTCTATCTCTTAAGGTGACTTCGCTTAGACCCAAGACTTCTTGGTTGGCAATCACCAGTTCCCATGGCTGTTTGCCGCTTGTTTCCACTTGTTCGACAAATTCGGCGGCGCTGTTATAGGGGTAGGGTAGATCTTTGAAGCGGCTATTTTTCAGGCTATCTGAATTCAATCCCTTTGTGTCTTCAAGCTTTTCAATAAAGCCGCCGCCGACTGATAGTATGACTTCTGAAAGCACCGGCTCTGTCTCTCTCATAAGGCAGAAGCGCATGGTGTTTGGGTGGGGCAGGCTCTCGCCGTTGAAAGACCATTCATACCACTTTATGTCTTGACTGGGCTTGAACTTTACTTTGCTGGCAGTCCCAAAGTCTAGAGTTTCTTCTTTCTCCAGTTTGCCCATGGCACCCCAGATATCGGCTACTTGAGAAGATTTGGGATTGAGTCCAGCCAGTCCGGCGCAGACAGCACCATCTGTTTGGTGCCCTTTGCCGGTTAAAGATAAGGAACCGTAAAGCTCCACTAGCATCGAATAATTGCCTGATTTGGCATCTTTTAGCCAGGCTAAGGCGCTTTCTCGAAAGGCAAGAGCGGCCACCATGGGCCCTACAGTGTGCGAACTTGACGGCCCGACGCCAATTTTGAACATATCGAGGGGGCTTATATGATCGGCTCTCATTTCTTTACTCGCTAAGGGCACTTGGAGACTGTAACTACTGCTTGTCTTGGTGAAACCGGAGAGGGGCGAACCCCTCTCCGCTTGATCCTTACTTGACCTCGGTCTTGCTCGGCTCTGAAGCTTTCTTATCGCCGGCTTCTTTCTTTGCGGCTGCTTTGGCTTCTTTCTTCTCTTCCTTGGCTTTCAACTTTTCAGCCTTCACCTTTTCTATAGTCTCTTTTCTGGTTGCTTTTTCAGCGTCGGAGATCTTGCCGTCTTTGTCGGCATCCCATTTTTCTAGGCGCTTTTGTACTTTCTCTTGCAAAGCTTGTTTGCGCGCTGCTTTCTCGCTTTCTGAGAGTTTGCCGTCTTTATCGGTGTCCCACTTTTCAAGCATCTTTTCGCGCTTCTCTTTTAGCTTCTCTCCAGCTTCCGGCTTGGTTTCGCCTTCTGCATAGGCGCAGTTGGTTGTAAGCAGCAGAGAAAAGGCCAACATTGATAGAACTGTTTTCATTTACGGAATCCTCTTGATAAATTATCTAGTCGGTAAATAATCTCGGCCCCGGAGAAGCTCGCTTGATGACCACGAAATAGAGCTTTCTCGATTGCCATTTCGTTGCAAATTTTAGCAGATGATGCCCCCTCTCTTTTAATTGAGAATGGCGTCATTTCTGCTATAACGGGTGCTTAAAGCGCCGTATCCGTCAGCTTCGAAAACTGGAGTTTTGTTTATGCTCACCCTGACCAAGCCTGGCATTGAAGAATATGCCGAGTCTAAATCTGAACCGACGAGCGCCTTGCTCAATAGCCTTAGCAAGGAGACCTGGGAGAAGATGTCCATACCGTGGATGCTAACCGGTAGGTTGGAGGGGCGCTTTCTCAAGATGATGGTGCAGATTTCCGGGGCGACGAACGTTCTAGAAATCGGCATGTTCACAGGTTATTCAGCCCTATCAATGGCGGAAGGTTTGCCCGCGGGCGGCAAGCTGACTACTCTAGACATAGATGCCGATTGTGTTAAATTCGCCAAGAGTTATTTTGAACGCTCTCCATACGGCGAGAAAATTACTGTGCTGGAGGGACCAGCCTTAGCCTCTCTAGAAAAGCTCGCAGGTCCCTTCGACTTCGTCTTTATCGATGCCGACAAAGTAAACTACCAAAATTATTACAATGCTGTTTTGCCTAAGCTCACCAGGGGTGGTGTCATACTAGTAGACAACGTTCTCTATAGCGGTTATGTTTGCGATCCCCAGACCACTGATGAGAATGCAAAAGCCATCGCCGCTTTCAACGATTTTGTCGCTGCCGACGAGAGAGTCGACCGTGTCATGCTCACTATCAGAGACGGCGTCTATTTGATTCGCAAACGTTAAGGTTGAGGTTGGATTGTAATGACAGTGAAATTGGATAATTTTTCAAGAACCCCTGTGGCAGATGCTCTCAAAGCAGAGAATATCGGCAAGAAAGTGCGCATTTGCGGCTGGGTGCGCACTCGGCGCGATTCCAAAGGGGGCTTCTCCTTTATTGAGCTAAACGATGGTTCTACTTTCGACAGTGTGCAGATTCTGGCTGAAGCTACTCTGCCTAATTATGAAAGTGAGATTTTGAAACTTGGTATCGGCAGTTCGATAGAAGTAATTGGGGCGGTTGTGGAATCTCCCGGTAAGGGGCAAAGCACCGAAGTGAAAGCCGAGTCTGTAAAGGTCTTCGGCTTTGCCGATCCTGCTACTTATCCTTTGCAAAAGAAAGGAACTTCTTTTGAGTTCTTGCGCTCTATCGCTCATTTGCGCCCGCGTACAAATACATTCGGTGCTGTAGCTAGAGTGCGCAACGAAATTTGCCGCAGCATCCATAACTTCTTTCAGTCGCGCGGCTTTGTTTATGTGCATGCTCCCATCATAACTGGTTCCGATTGCGAAGGTGCCGGGCAGATGTTTCGCGTCACCACTCTCGATTTCGATAATCTGCCCCGCACCGAATCTGGTGCTATAGATTTTGAGAAAGATTTCTTTGGCAAGCCGACAAACCTCACGGTCAGCGGGCAGTTGGAAGGTGAGATATATGCCACGGCTCTCACCAATATCTATACTTTCGGACCGACTTTCCGTGCCGAGAATTCAAATACTTCCAGGCATCTGGCTGAGTTTTGGATGATAGAACCGGAAATGTCTTTCTGCGATCTGGAAGGCAATATGCAATGCGCCGAAGACTTTCTCAAGACAATCTTTTCGGATGTCTTAACCAACTGTCCCCGCGATATGGCTTTCTTTAACGATCGTATCGATAAGACCGTTATCGAGACTCTTAAGGGTATTGTCGAAAGTGATTTCGTTCGCGTTTCCTATACCGAAGCAGTCGATATTTTGCTAGCCAGTGGCGAGAACTTTGAGTTCCCTGTTTCTTGGGGCATTGACCTGCAGTCTGAGCATGAGCGCTTCCTCACCGAGAAGAAATTCAAGAAGCCGGTAATTGTCTACGATTATCCGAAAGATATCAAAGCCTTTTACATGCGTCTCAACGAAGACGGTAAGACAGTAAGAGCAATGGATGTTTTGGTGCCCAAAGTGGGTGAGATAATCGGCGGCAGTCAAAGAGAAGAACGTCTTGATGTGCTGGAGAGTCGCATGAAGGCATGCCATCTTGACCCAGCCGAATACTGGTGGTACTTAGATCTACGTCGTTACGGCACCGTACCCCATGCTGGTTTCGGTCTGGGATTGGAGCGTACTGTGCAGTTTGCCACGGGGATGGCTAATATCCGTGATGTGATTCCCTTCCCGAGAGCACCAAAAACAGCCGACTTCTAAAGTGATAAGCCTATAGAAAAAGCCACTCGGTCATGATTTCACTGAAGCGGAGTTTGATTATCGTCAGCTCCGCTTCACTATTGCCGCGGCTGTCCAATTTGCCCAGTAGGGTAAACAGATCGCTCAGAATGCTGATGCGATACCAGTCTTGGTCTAGCTTGCCCCCAGCCTTCTTATATGAGGTGGCTGTGTTTTGCAGGAATTGGCCGGCTATTTCTTCTTCGCCTTCGCTTGGGCATAGTTCTCGCAATTCACGCCTGAGGCTGCCGAAATCTAGATAGGGTGTGCCGGCAAAGGCTTCATCAAAATCTAGTAAACTGACTTGGTTTTCGCCTTCTCTAATGAGAATGGCGGCAGGTCCTAATTTGCCATGGCAGAGGCAGGAAAAGCCTTTGACTGCATCAAGCAGGTCAGCTTCTTGTTCTATGAAGGCCAATAGTCTCAAAGCCAGATCTTTACCCAGGGCATTGTCTTTGGCTTTCGCCAGCAGCACGGCTTCGGCGTAGGTCTCTAATTCTTTGCCGTTTAAGGGAGCTACCCGGCCCACCTTTAGTTCTCCATCCAAATAGCCCTGATTGTTGAAGCCGATGCGATGCAGAGAGGCTAGGGCGCTGCCGAGAGCGGCTGCTGTCTTTTCTCTATATTCTTGGGCTCTAAATTCTTGGGTATTATTTGCCTGAAACAATTCGGGCAAGGTTTCCTGCAGTGTTTTCCCTTCTATAAAGGCGCGTACCGTATAGGGACTGCGACTGCCCAGAAGGGGATTCTCTTGACTGGCATAGAGCAGTTTGGGAATAGCAGCATTACCGGTGAGCAATTGGTGAATGCGCACCTCCTTCTCGAAGCCGCAGACTTCTTTATCGTCATTGAAAAGCTTCAAAACTAGCTTTTGCTTCTGCGGCATCGTTTCCACCAGATAGACATGACGATGCCTATTTGATGGCAAGTTGGTGAACTGTACATCTTCGGGCAAGATGCCGGCCGGAGCCAGCATCTCTTTTATTTCCAGATTGCTGAGACTGAGGTGTACGGTCATGCTAACCGGCTTTCATCTGCCTGTCGCGGTCAGGATTTTGCATCAGTGCCACCGCCAGAACACCAGTAAGTGTGAAGCCAATCAAGAGCATAAAGGGTGAATTAAAGCTGCCTGTTTTTTCAACCAAGAAACCGGTCATATAAGGAGCAATAATGCCTGCCAGTGCCAGGAAGCTGTCCATTAGGCCAAGACTGGTGGCAGCCTTGTCTTTTGCCAAGTCTGTATTTATGGCATAGAAAGAAGCGTTGGGCATCAGTCCGAAACCAAGTCCCAGTGAGAGAAAGACTAAGGCGTGCTCGAAGCTTGGGCTATAGAGAATGGGGATGAAAGAGATTGCCGAAAGCAGCTGGCAGATCCAGATCATATGCGAGCGGGCGATGCGCATGCTGCCGGTCTTCAGCCAGAGACGGTCTGAAATATAACCAGCGATGGAAAGCATTGCTGCCGCCGCCAACCAGGGCATCCATAGAGTGGCGCCGACTGTTTTCATCGTTACATGGAAGGTGTGGCAAAGGTATTCAGGCAACCAATGCACGGCAAAGAAAAGCAGATAGCCGAAGGCAAAGAAGGCAAAGTTGTTTGCCACTAGAGATTTATTGGTGAGCATGAACTTCCAGGTGGTTTTGCCCAGCGAAATTTCATGGGCTTTGATTTCTTGGTGTTGGCGCTGGCGGTCGACCGAAACACCGTCTCGTATATGCTTCAACTCGGCATCTGAAACGAAGGGTGAATGTTCGGGATAATCTCTGAAAACAAACCACCAGACCACTGCCCAGACAACACCGATACCACCTAAAATGAGGAACATTTCCTTCCAACCGAAGGTGCCCATAAGGAAGGTGAGCAGTGGCGCGCCTATAGCCGAGGCCATGGGAACGGCTGCCAGTCCAATGGCTGTAGAGCGGGCTCTTTCTTGGGTAGGGAGCCAGTCAGCCACCACCCTTGTTAGTGACGGAAAATGCGGACCCTCTGATAGTCCTAGACAAGTTCTTAGAAAGCAAAAAAGCGGTAGGGTGGAAGCCTTGCCGATGAAGGCGGTGCAGAGAGACCAGAGTATGGCGGCTCCAGCCCAGACTTTTCTGGCGCCCCATTTGTCGACCATGATGCCGCCGCCGGTGGTCATGATCATATAGCCCACACCAAAAGCGGCGGTTATCTTGCCAAAGTCTTCGTGGTTGAAGCCGAATTCTTTCTTCATTGGCTCCATGGCATAAGATATGGCTGTACGGTCAAGATAATTGACCAGGGTAATGAAAAAGGCAAAACCCAGAATCACCCAACGATAAGAAGTTTTGGGTGCTTCGCTTTTTATCGTTTCGGAGGGGTCGGATGGGGCTGTTTGGGTTGTTGATTCGCTCATTAGAAAACCTTAATGCGGTCCCCTCTCGGGAACAAGTTCTTCCTACGCCCATTGCGCTTGGCTTACAAGCTTATCGCATCTGAGTGGTAAGGCCGGAAAGATTTGGAATTTTTATCCGGAAAAATTGAACTTTTTGCCTCGAAATTACGTTCTATAAGTGTCCCCTGAATTTGGGAGTAATCCAAAATGAAACTCAGCCCGAAATATCTTTTGTCAATTAGTGGAGCTTTGGCTCTAACCTTTACTTCAACGGTATCCCTCGCCTTCGCCCAAGATGCTGAGGTTCAAGACCGTGAAATTGAAGTAGATATGATTATGGCCGGTCTACCTGCCTCTCCCATGCCTCCAGCCCTACCCATCCCCGGGGCGATCGCCATCGATACGGCTCCCGAACAGCCAGTCATTGCCTGGGGAAGAAGCCACGGTCCCAGTGGTCCCGGTGGTCCTGGTGGTTGTCCGGCTATGCGTGGTTTATTTAGTGGCGAGCATGCCCTAACCGATGACCAGTATGAAAAGCTCTACAGTCTAAAGAACTCGATGCTCGATAAAGTCGGACCAAAGATGGTTGAATTGCATTCTTTGGAAAGACAGCTCAAAGACGCCATTACCCGTGCCGATATGGACAGCAAGAAGGCTGGCGAACTGAAAGGTAAGATTACAAGCCTAAAGAGCGATCTGGCATCAATCAAAATAGATAACCAGATTGCCTTTATGGAGATACTGACTGCCGACCAGCGTAAAGACATGCGTCAGGCTATGGTCAAGGGTCCGCTTATGATGATGGGCAAAATGGGTCATTCTCGACACAAAATGCCACATCGTCCTCGCTAGTGTTAATTTGATAAGCTGAAGGGGCAAGTTTTTACTTGCCCTTTAGTTTAATCGTCAGGCTTTTTTCGGTTCGGGTGAATAAATTGAGCAGCAAAAGGTTGGTTGGCCGCTTATTTTTGTCGGCTTTGGTGTCGGTTTCGCCTGCCCTTGCCCAATCCTCGTCTGTAAGCGGCAACGCGCAAGCGGTTCCTAAGCACTCCACGGCAGAAGAGCCCTCGTTTACTAAAAAACCAACTTCGTCAAACTTAGTCGATTTGATCAGACAGGCTAAAGTTGTAAATCCCGATTATCCCGTTCACGCTGTTGTTTCAGGTAACTATGCCACGGTCTTGACTCGGCGGCATCCGCGGGCCAAAGAGGAAGACATGAAGATTGACGCCGTGCTCATCACCAAATCGGTACTTGACGCTTATGGTTATTGTCTCGATGGTGTCAGGGTTTTGTTTCGAGACGAGGACGGCACAAATGGCAGAAAGATTGCAGTTACTGAACAAGACATCAAAAATTACGGTGCCGGCACCATGGAGCCGCAACAGTTTCTCTCCAGTCTCAAGTTAGTAAGCATTGACGGAGACCTCGACGGAGATAGTACTGGACTGACCCGGGGTAATGAGAGCAATTTGGTTGTATCGCCAGGGCCTTATGAAGATCAGCGTTTGATGTTGTTGGACCGCATCAACAGTTTGCGTAAGCGCGGCACCGGTGTCGCCCCATATGAAAAGCTTTTTGTGACCATGGACGATGCTGCTAAAACTGCCCCGTCGTCTGAAGTTAAATTGCTTGTCAGCCGCTTGGCGGAGAAATTAAAAGAGCAGGAACAGCTTTGTCGCCAGGCTGAAATGGTTAGTCGCGGTCAAGGTGTTAAGGGGACTGTATCGACTCCGGCCTCTTCGCCTAGTAACGAAGCCAAGCTTAAAGATAACTTGCGGGCAATCGGCTTTGACGGCAGTAAACTTGCCGAGTTTTTGGGCTCTGAGATTAAGCAGCTGCAAGACCATAATGTCAATGTTTCCGCGCTTAATTCAGAGCTTGCTGCTTGCCAATCACTGCTCAGTCGAGATCCTGCTTCCGGTATCAAGGCTTTGCGTGAATTGAAGATGAAAGTACATGCGGCTGCAAGTGAAGCCATGAGAAAGTCTCAGAATCAAGGGGGGTCTAATCGCCCGCCCGGCTTTGGACCTAACGGTGGTCAGAATGGCGGACCTAATGCCGGACCAAATGGCGGATCTGGCTTTGCGCCGGGAGGAGGACCACCCTTCGGTCCTCCTCCCGGCGGCTTTCCCGGCAATCAAAATGGATACCCGCCCGGAGGCGGCGATTAACTATTATGTCTGAGATGGGAAAGACAAGTTCGGATATGGATAAGCAGGCTAATCCCGATTGGAGCCGTTTTGCTCCTCCGGTACAAGATCCGAATCAAGGCTTTCATATGCTGTCCCGGGCCGAGGAAGAAGAAACCGAGAAGCTGGAGGTATCGGCTGATTGGCGCAGCATCACATCGGTTGACGGGGCTTCTAGTCAAATAACCGAACAAGAGCAGTCTGCCGAGGCTCAAGCCTTGAGCCAGGCTTTGCCGTCTGCCGGCGAAAACCCCAGAAGACCATATAAGGACCCCCTTATTGGGCGCTGTCTGGAAGACCGTTACCACATTCTTTCGGTCTTGGGCTGGGGTGGTATGTCGGTTGTCTACAAAGCCCGGCAAGACCCCATAGACAGACTTGTGGCCATCAAAACCGTTAAATTTAGAGTGGATGAAAGACCGGATATCTGGCGCCGTTTTGAGCGAGAGATCAAGACTCTGAGCAAACTCTCGCATCCAAATATTGTTACTGTCTATGACTGTATCATCGGCGACGATGGTCAGCCTTATGTGGTCATGGACTTTCTGCGCGGGCGGGCGCTTGATCAAGTGCTCGCCGAAGAAGGACGCTTCAACCTGGCAAGTTTGTCTCGCATCGGTGCGCAAGTAGCAGCTGCTGTCGCCCATGCCCATCGCCACGAGGTGATTCACCGCGATCTGAAGCCGGCAAATATAATGCTGGTTGAAGATCGCTCAGACGTCTTTGATGGTGCCGATAGTGATACTAATAATGGTGCTGCATCTGATACCGGGGGCGGTATAGGTCAGGCTGCCGAAAAAAATGCTGAAGGAGGAGCCGGATTTAGTGGAACTGTTTCGGCTCGGGTGGTTGATTTTGGTCTGGCTAAACTCGGCGAAGATAGCCGCCGTCTTACTAATTCCGGCGAACTTTGGGGTTCTCCACCCTATATGAGCCCCGAGCAGATAAAGGGTGGTGGTATAGATCACCGCGCCGATATTTATGCCCTCGGAGCCGTTCTCTTTGAAATGGCGACGGGCAAAGATCCCTTCTACGGTGCCGAGATCTATGAGCTCTTACATAAACATGTTTACGAAGAGCCACCGTCTCTAAAAGAAGCCTGTCCCGAAGGCGATTTTCCTGAGGCTCTTGAACTTGTTATTGCTAAGGCTCTAGCCAAAGAGCCCGCTGACCGTTTTCAGTCGATGACCGAGCTGAAAGATGCCCTGGTTGCAGCCTGCAGTCCTGGGGTTACGGTCGATTTGGGGCCTTTGCGCGATAGTCTGCAAAACAATCGCGATAAGCTTTCGCGTGCTTCCAATGTAAGGCTTCCGGCTCAACGCAGCCAAAATAATCTTGCCGCCCTATCTTCGCCCGAGGCTAGGTTTCAGCGTCCGCTCGGCTTGGCTTTTCTGACTCTCTTACTTGTCTTTTGTGCCCTTCTTATGGCTCGGGGTTTGCGTCCCCCTGCGCTAGAAAGACATGTAAATCGCGAGCATACGCCAGCTCGAAGCTCTAGAACGGCTAACCCGTTAAAGCCATCCGAGCCATCCGAGACAGCTAAGGGTGGGTCTCTTAAGGGCGGTGCTTCCGGCAGTGCCGAGGGGACATCTTCATCTCTCGGGGATGACAAGGGCAGGACGCACAGTCACCGGGGGCGCGCTCAGAGAGCTAGCCATAGCAAAGCTTCTTCGCATCCTCAAAGCGGCCCAAGTTCTTCAAATACCACTTCAGTCCGTCCCCCTAATTCTCAGGAACCGTCAGTTAAACCGACCAAGTTCGACATCCTCAGGAAGATGAAGAACCCGGCGTTAAGGAAAGAAGCTGGCGACAGTATTTAATGAGACTTTTGAGCTGGTTCCTTCTTTCAATTTAGTCAATAATTGTCTAGGTCTAGTGAAATCTGGTAAATCGGGAAATCGGGTTAATGCGATGGTTAACGAGCGCATAAAGAAGCATGAGAAACTGGCGACGCAAGGGCGAACTCTGGGCTTGGCTGCTTTTTCCGGCGGGCTCTCTAGAAACAGCATCGCTGCCTTGCTCTCGCTTTCTTGTCTTGTAAATTCAAGTTTGTTAGGAGTTTGGGTTGAGCCGGCTTTGTCCGCCTGGTATGACAACGAGAACACTTTGCATGAGCGAGGCAAGCAGTCTTACAACTCCGGGGCTTTTGACCAGGCTATCAGTCAGTTTTCTGAAGTAATCAAGCTTAACCCCACCCGCGCCGGTGCTTTTTATTGGCGTGCCATGGCTTATCAAGCCATAAAGCAACAAGACCGGGCACTGAAAGATTTGGACGAAGCCATAAAGCTTGCACCCGATTGCGCCACTTGTTATTTGAGTCGCGGTCTTATTTATTCCAACCAAGGCAAGTTGCAAGAAGCTCTTGAGCAGTTTGAAGAAGCTCTGCGTTATGACAGCAATTTGAACGAGGCAGAAATCAATAAAAAGTTCTGCCTAAAAGAGCTGGAGAAGCAGCGTATCGCCAAAGAGAACGCCGCAAGCAAGCCGGAAGCCACTCAGATGGCGATGACGACCACTAATACGGCTACCAACACTACTACTACTGCAATAAAGAAAAGCAGCTCTGGTACTGCTGCAACCGTAGCTCAAGTTAACGACCCTAAATGGATCGCTCTGCAAAAAGAGCTTGAAGTAAAGGCTCAAAGAGAGAGGGCTGAGGCTGAAAAGCTGGCTTTGGCACGAGCTAAAGCCGAAGCTGAGAACCAAAGACTTGCTCTTAAACAGAAGGAAATTGAAGAGAGACAAGAGAGAGAAAAAGCCCGCTTAGCTGAGGCTGAAGCTAGACGACTAGCTTTGGCTGAAAAAACTGGTCATGGTGCAGTGGCTAAGTCTAAGGGCGAGACTGCTGAAACCACAGAAACCACCAATAGTCTTGAGATCGTCAATCGTCCGGTTCGCGACAAATGGGCATTGATTATCGGCATAAGCAATTTCCAAGATTCCACACTCAATTTGAGATATCCGGCAAAAGATGCCAAAGACTTCTATGAATTTCTTGTAAAAGAAGCCAATTTCGCCCCGGATCACGTCAAATTACTGACCGATGAGAAGGCTACTCGAGCCAATATTCTCTCCGAGCTCGGCGATAAGTGGTTGCCCCGAGTTGCCAACCCCGACGACCTTGTTCTCATCTACTTCTCCAGTCACGGTAGTGCTTCTGATATGGATATCGGCGGTGTCAATTACCTGCTGGCTTACGACAGTCAGGTCGATAGTCTTTATGCTTCCGGCTTGCCTATGCAAGACCTTACCCGCATTATCAAGGGGCGCGTACATTCAGACCGCGTGGTTTTGGTTTTGGACGCCTGCCACAGCGGTGCTGCCGAAACCGGAGGCAAGGGACTCTTCCGCAAGGGTAATCTCGATGCTGATGCGGTTGCCCAAGGTACTGGGCAACTTGTAATCTCAAGCAGCCAGCCTTCTCAAGTGTCTTGGGAATCTAAGAAATATCAAAACAGTGTTTTCACCCGTTGTCTAATCGACTCTCTGCGCAAGAATGGCGACGCCACAACCCTGGGAGAAGCCTTCCAGAACCTTAAAGATAAGGTGCAGGAAGAAGTTCTCAGAGAAAGAGGAGTGATGCAAACACCGGTTCTGAAGAGCCGCTGGAAGGGTAGTGACTTGCGCTTGGCTACCCCCGCCGTGAGCCCGCGCCCTGGCCTGGACACACCTTAAAATTGCGCTCGGCAGCAAGTAATGGCGCTTAAACAAGTAAAATAGGTTCGGCTTCAGAAATATCTGGAGTCGAACTTGTTTTCTGAGGGGTTGTCTTGGCTAAGGTTTTGTCTTGTCCTACTCTGGATGAAATTATTTCGTTCGCTCAAAAGTCAGATAGCGGTGCTGAAAAAGAAAGCAGCGAGCTGGTCGGTAGTTTGACTCGGCTGAAAGAAGCGCTCGACAGCGATTCTGCTGAGCTGAGCAAACGCGCTCTCAGTGTTTTGCATTCTTTAGCAGAAAGATTAGAAAGCGAGAATATCGAGAGCCTGTTGCTCAAGAAAGTAACAGTGCCCGGGCTCTCAGATCCAATTCGCTTGTTGCTTACTAAAGCCGTCTTTTCACCCGAGTTTTGGGGGCGCACTTTTGCCGAGGGTTTGCTCAAAGCCAAAGAGCAGTTCAGAGGTCGTAAGGTCTTAGAGGTCGGCACCGGCTCTGGTTGGATCTCAATCTTGCTTTTGCTCTTCACCCATGTCAAAGAGGTCGTTGGTCTCGATCTCAACCCAGTGGCAGTGACTATGGCCAGGCTCAATACCTGGTTGAACGGTACCAACAGCGACGGCAGCGATCGTCTCAGCCTAGCTGGTGAGCCTATCGTACAGGCTTTCCGGGTGGAAGTTTCAGATCTGTTGCAGACTCCCTTGGCGCGAGGCGAGTTCTTCGACCATGTGGTCGGTTGTATTCCGCAGGTCTTGCATCCTAAACCAGTTGTACCCCTGCAGGACATTGACGGCAATATAGAAGGCTATTCCGAGAAAGATCTCTACGATCTCTCAAACTATTGTTTTGAACAAGGCATATTGGAAGACCGCTTCGGTCTACCGCTCATTGCCTCGGCGCTGGAACAGTCGCAGCTCTTGCTGAATGCCGGCGGCAAAGTCACCTTGGTTTTGGGCGGACGCCCCGGTCGGCAGGCTATAGAAAGTATGTTCGAGCGTCGTGGCTTTGACGCTCGTCTGGTCTGGATGCGCCGCATTCAGCAAGCTGATGATACCGATCTAGCTTCACTGGTCGAGCTTGAGAAGTCTTACGGCATTCGCTTCCATTTCTTTATGTCGCGTGAGTCTGACGCCGACGAATCTGTTTCGGCCAAAACAGCAGTGAAGTTACTTTCCAATGGCAGACCGATATATCATGACCTGCTTGTCTATGAAGCCAACACTCGCTTCGAGCCCTATGTCTTTGACTTTGTGCGCAATCTTTCTAAGATGGGTCTTTCTAGTTTGCGCAAAGAGCTGGATTTTTCTCGGTTGAAAGAAGAAAGAGTCAGTTTCCTTTCGCGTCTATCACAGTCGATGATGCAGGCTCGTTCGTTGCCTTATCCCCATGAACGCGGCGATATGAGTATCAGAGAGCTTCTCGCCCGCTATTTAGAAGGCTTTTGTTATTATCCGGTCAAAGCTGATGAGTTATTTGTTGCTCCCTCTCGTGCCGAGTTGGCGGCAATTTTATTCAAGCTCTGCACTAAGGGTGGTGCCAAAATATTGCTTTCTTCGTCTTTGACCGATGTCTATTTGACCACCGCCAGTCAAGCCGGCTTAGATGTAACAGTGGGCAATGACGACCTCAGCGAGCTTTGTGAGCTTGATGATTTGGTGTCGCCTTCAATAGTGCTTATATCGCCAAAGCAGTTGTCGTCCCCCTCGCCGATTACAATCAAGGCGCTTTGCCAGCAGGCGGCCAAGCATCCAGATCGTGTCTATTTGATTGATGACTCTCAGAACTTTCTCATCAGTTCCAATCTTGGCGCCAATATGACTTTGCGCCTGGCGGCGCAAGAGAGCTTGCCACCAAATTTGATACTGTTATATGGTTTGGTTAAAAATATACTGAGCCCCGACTTGCAACTGAGTTTTCTTGTCAATGCACCGCTTCAGTGGCTGCCTGGGCTTGATGTCGGGGCTGAGTTGACTTATTCTCGCATTGCTTATCCCACCCAACTCCTCTATCAATGGCTATTTGAAGATCTGATGACTTTTGCCTTCAACGAAAGTGCTGAAAAGAAAGTTGCGTGCAGCGAAGCCTATAGCGGCATTCAGGTTAGCGAATTGCTTCGTGCGATAGAGCAAGATCCGGTTTTTCTGCCCAAGCCGGTTGACCCGGAAGGTGCCGGAATTATTCGTCTGGATTATGGCGAGTTTGAAGCGCCGCCACCTGATATTTTGGTCAAGTCGCTCTTTAAAGGCTTTATAGATGAAGAAACCGCCGTCTTGCCGCAGATTGTCCAGGAGCGAGTCTGTTCCTACGTAAACTTTACCCGTCATGTGGGCACGACGCCCAGGCGAGTGGTACTTGCTCAAGGTGTTTTCCCTCTCTTTGGTGCCTTCGTGCAGGCAATGCAAGCCCGCCTTGGTCGTGCTCCAATTGTGGGTCTGCCTTCAGGCAGTTATGGTCCGCTCTATCCGATGCTCGATTATTATGGCGCCCAAACTGTTGAAATCAAGACATCGCCGGAGAAAGCCTATTTGCTTTCCTCTCGCGATTTGCAAACCTTGAAAGAGTCAGGCGTCAAACTAGATGTGCTATGGATTACTCAACCGAATAATCCTAGCGGAGTATTCTTTGACCCCGAGAAGTTGCGCAAGATTGTTGAACACTGTCACGAGAACGATATCTATATCTTTAGTGATGAGATCTTCTTCCTGCTCTCGGACCATCGCCTAGGTCGGTGGACTCCCTCTTCGCTATCGACTGCTTCTTTCAGTCAAGGACCCTTCCAAAGCCGCATTTTTATGGTTGATGGTGTAGCCAAAAGCTTCGCATCAGGTGGCATGCGTTTAGGCTTCATGCTCACTCCCAGCGACGCTTGGGCGCAAGAAATTCAAAGTTATACACCCGTGCCGCCGCTGTCTCTCTTGCGTGCCTGGGATGGTCTTTACTCGGCATTTCTAGACCGTTCTCTCAACCACATGCTCGACGTCAGCAAAGTCTTTAATGAAGTCGAGAACTATTTGATGGAAAGACGTCGCGGTCTATCACAGAAGCGCGAACAATTGCTTGCCTTGCTGAGGCAGTATGGTCTCGATGACGGCTACGATACCCCCTATCGCGGCGGGCTTTTCCTTTTGGGCAAGCTTTCAGACCAGTTCGAGCCTCTAGCTAAAGAAGCCGGTCTCTTGATTAATCCAGGACCTTGGGGGCGTTGTGACGATATGGCTAGACTTTGTTTCTGTCTAGAAGATGAAAAGTTCCAGACCGCCTATGAGCGTCTGAAGAAGTTCTTGTCGGCAAATTTTACCGGCAGGAATTGAAGGTAGAAAGGGAGGCTCTGTGTCAGTACCAGATATTTCAATGAGAGGCCGAGTTTGCCTGGTTACCGGTGCCACTGCCGGTATCGGCAAAGTTACGGCTTTGGAGTTAGCCACCAAAGGCGCCACTGTGATAATCGTTGGTCGCAATGAGGAGCGTTGCCGCAGCACAATCAACGAAATAAACGCTATGACCGGCAGCGATAACTTGGAATATTTTGTCTGCGACCTATCAAATTTTCAGCAGGTGCGCACCTTAAGCACAGCAGTAAAGAAGAGGCATAGTAAGCTGCATGTGCTGGTCAATAATGCCGGTGCCCTCTTTATGCGCAGGCAATACAATGTCGACGGCATCGAAATGACCTGGGCGCTAAATCATTTCGGCTATTTTTGGCTAACCGGCATGCTCCTCGATTTGCTTAAAGCTTCGGCTCCCAGTCGTGTCGTTATCGTTTCATCAGATGCTCACAAAAGAGCTATGCTCGACGACATGCCCAACTTTAAAGAGAATGTCCCGGTGGGCTATTTTGGCTATGCTAATACTAAGCTGGCCAATTTGCTCTTTGCTTATCACTTAGCCTACAGCATCAAGTCTACCGGTGTGACAGTCAACGCCTTGCATCCAGGTGTTGTGGCCACCGAGTTTGGCGGTAACAACGGACTAATCGGTAAGATAATTCAGGCCAATGCAAAGATTTTTGGTGTCAGCCCCGAAGTCGGTGCGAGAACCATCATTAAGTTAGCCACTGCCCCAGAACTTTACGCCACCACCGGCAAATATTTCGTCAAGGAAGAAGAAGCCAAGTCGTCTAAGGCATCTCTCGATACCAGACTAGGTACCAGGCTCTTCCAATGGAGCTTGGACGTCTCACAGCGACTTGGTATGGACACTAGACCGATGGATATCAAATAGTCCGTCACAATTCCCGCACAATCTTTTGCCAGAATAATCGGCGAAATTGTCAGGGAGGCTAATGTCAATTATGAATCCATTGCTTTCGTTGTGTCTTACCGCCGTCCTCAGTCAGCCGAATATTGCCGTGCCCGCGCCAGTATCATCCGTTCATGGGCATAGCCATAAACTTGATTTACTCAAGCCTGTTTTTGATGAATTAAATTCTGGACATCTGCTCACTTTAGATTATCTGCAAAAATTCACAGGCAAGAAATTTCACCCGGTAGCAGGCGAGTTTAGAGAATTCGAGACCGATTTCTTGCGGCACAAGCCTATTCAGCGAGTGCGCACTTGCGTCTTGAAGGAAGACGATATGCGTGTTGTCGAGTTCAAAGTAAATCAAGATAGAACCATCACCCCCGAGGATGTGGTAGCTAAACTAGGTCGCTGGACCCGCGAGGGCGATGAGAGCGAGAAGCTCTGGTCTGAAGATTTTGTAGCCATCTATCAGAAAGACTGGGGTGAGATTCGCTTTGATTTCAAAGGTAAAACAAAGCCGATTCTCTCGGCTGTCTATGTTTCGGCAAAGTAGGTAAACGCGCTCAGATTTCCGCACTTACTTAGATAAGCATAAATTTGTGTCATAGTTGTGGCAGGGGCGGTGTAGCTTCCCCATTGTCTTTGTGGCTGTTTTTCAATACCGTTGTCTTATGCAATACGACAACCACGAGTTGAAAGCCGCCCTTAATGCCGATCGCACCATCTTGCGTTCGTCTCAAGAGGTCTCGGCCGAGGCTGCTTATGCAAAACTAGTTGCCGAGACCAAGTCGGTCTATGGCGGTTATGACGCCAAGCAAAAGGCTGTTTATGATCAGACTTTGCCTGCGATAAGTAAAGAACAGGTGCGCGATATCAGCATTGGTTATGGTATAGCGCAGTTTAATTTGCTCGATAGAAACGGCAACGGCAAACTAGAAAAAAGCGAACTGGATGCCCGTGCTCTTGATGCCAAAGCCGGTCGCAATCCCATAAGCGGCTTGCCGGCAGCTATGGAGCTCGAACTGCTCAAGAGTCTGACCGAACGCCGCTCTTACCTGCGAGCCTTGCACAAAGGTGGCTCCTGGTGGAATTTTAATATGATCGATCCAGACGATGTCACCAAGGACGATCTGTCGGCTGCTTCGACCGAAGTCAAACAGTTGCGCAGAATTTATGACAATCAGCCGCTCTTACCCGGTGTTAAACCAGATAAAGAGTTAGTATCTTTGCCGCAAGGAGTGCCGGAACTTTTTGAAGCAGCCGGAGTTGAGGTGAAGCTCACCGATGAGCCTGTGTCTAAGGCTCTTGCCCATCATATCGATCGCTCATTTATCATCGCTATATCGCAGGCTCTCTATAATCCAAGCAGCAAAGAGATCGTCTTAGAAAGAAGAGACCGCACATCTAAAGCCCGCTCGCATGAAGTCGGTCACGCTATCGACGACGCTCTTGTGCCTGGTTCTGCCTTCTTTAGCGATGGTGCCGATTTTGATAAAGCAGTGAAGCAAGACCTAGCCGAACAAAAAGGGCGAAACATAAACTTTGAGCGCGAATTGCCTACTTTACATACCTTTGTACAGTCTGCCCTTTTGCGAGGCAGTCTTAATGAGAGTGCCCGCAAAGAACTATTCGCTGAGATCTATCAAAGTGGTGATGCGCCCCTCGCCGAAGGCTTGCGTAGATATTTTCCCACTACCGGTGCTTTGATTGATCAGACGCTTGCCTCTCGGGGCATCGGGCGCAAGCCTCAGACTTGGTAAGCATGGTTCCGTCAAGATAGATCAGGTATCGTATTTGGTGCTTGCTTTCGTATTCACGTCGACTGTCAATTTGCTTCGTTTAGTGTAAAAGTTCACCGATAATGCCAACAATAGTGACTATCGTCAAAGCCGAAAGCAGAAGACACATAATCAGAGATCGAGACCAAACGCTTATGCCAAAGTTATCCATTCTCAGTTTATGCGCCGCTTTGTAATAATCGATGGCGCCGCAGAGCAGAAAGGCCAGCCCGCAGGTCATAACTCCAAGTCCGAGACACTCAATAGAATGAGCATCTCCTCTTGGCACCGAAAGATTGTGCAGAGAAGTGCGACCGAGAAATTTTACAAGAGCCAAACCAAAACCGATCAAACTTAGGGCGGTGCGAATCCAGGCTAATAGAGTTCGGTCCATCGCTAGAATAGTGCGCGCCGCCGCCATTTCGTCAGCTAATTTGACTTTGCCTGCTGGGTTTTCTTGAGCGGCGGCGGCGGCTTTGTCATCTGAGTTGAATTGGCTCATTTCTGCCATAATCTAGAGAGAGCTCCCGAAGGTACTGAGTAAGTAATCAATTAGCAAGGTCAAAAATGCGACTTGAAGTTTCTTTTCTTTCTGTCCTCGTTATTTTTACTGTATCTACTCTTGCTGCTTGCACTGCACTGGGACCGATTTCAGAGCCTATTGTTGATAGAAATAAATTTGTGCGCACTTTGCCCATAGATTGTAGCGTATTATCAGAGTTTTTAGAGTCGGATCGGTCTAGATTGCTGCGCTATCTCTATTCTGATGCTCGCTTTTTTGTCACCGATGATCGAGACTCTTTATGCGGAAGATCTGCCCAAAGAGAATTAGAGCCTAAGTTGGAAGGCGCCACCGTCGCTGCCCTGCGCTATAATCTTGATTTCTTTACTAAGGGCAAGCCAGAGACGTCTGACCGTTTTGTTTCAGACCTCTTTTCAGAGCGCACCGGGGACGCTACCAAAACTGCTGAGCGAAATTTGCGATTGTCGCCCAGTACCGCAGGTGGTGCTTATCTGTCGGAAGGTGATGGCTCTTTGATGATTTCTAGCAGACTTTATGTTTTAAATGCCGACGCCAAGAATGTGATTGGTGCAATCGGCAGTGGGGTGAACAGCGAAAAGCAAACACTTGTTTTTGCCGATAGTGCCAAACTCAAGAAAGGCGTTGACATGACCTGCATTCCTACAACACTAGATGATAAGAAAGGTCGTCTCTGGATGCACTCTAATCTTACAGCCGCGTCACGATCTTTATTGCTCAATATCTCTGAGAGCTCTTACCATGAGAACAGAGCTGCCTCTGAGCGGTCTCTCAACCTTGTGCTCAGTCAGCTTAGAAAGATAAAGGCAGCGATTGAGGCAGAAAAGAAAGGGGCGGCTTTTGACTTGTCTATATTGGCTGGGCAGTCATATAAATTGAGCAGTCACGATGAAGTAAATCTATCGCCCGGCGCCGTTTGGGGCTATGTCGCTGCCGACGAGCCGGGGCGGGTGGTGCTCGAGGTTATACCCGGGGCAAAGGCATCAAAGAAGGCTTTCAATTGGGGCGAGAGCGGTTCTCGAAAGCTTAGCACCTTGCTTGGCTATATTGATGATAAGAGTAACGGCAAAGCGATTGAGCAGAATTCAGCTTCTCAAATCGAGAAGAATAAGAGCAAGCCCTCCGCAGTCGCAGGTAACAGGCTGAGATTTTTCTTTGCCTTACCCTGGGTTCTGCCTGGCGACGGGGATGCTCGGCCGGAATACTTTTCGCTTAAGGTTTCCTTTGTTCCGCTCGAAGAAGGTCATATGCCCAAGGTTCTTTACTTTAGACCGGCGGAAGAATAGGAGCTAGGTGATAAGTTTGTTGGGTGTGCGGAGGTAGGCTGATAATACTCTTCGGTACTCTATCGGACCTGATTTCGAGCTCAAAGATTTAGGTGGAGATTTCTTTGAGAGAAGCGGGTTTCGCCGCTTGAAAAATGCTGCTTCATTAAGTGAGCTAAGGTAGTAACTCAAACTTTAGATCGGCAGTGTTTTTGCAGATCCTGGCAATTCCTTCTTTGTCGAATTTATGAGCCGCATCAAACTGAGGATGTGCAATCACTTTGCCTTCGCTATTGATATAGCCGAATTTTAGTCCATCTTGAATTACGGCTATGCCGTTTGAAAAGGGAAAGACTTTGTCGTAAATTGGCTTTACTACGAAGCTGCCTCCTTCGTCAATTACTCCCCATTTTTTTCCTGAGCGGGCCGCAATCAGGTGCTCAGAAAAAGATCTATCCAGTTCGTCGAATTGTGCTTTGATAACGAGATTCCCTGCTCTGTCAATTACACCCCATTTGTCTCTTACCCTTACAGGGCAAAGTCCGTTATCGAAAAATCCTACTTCGTCAAAAGATGGAATAATCACAAACCGACCAGAACAATCCCTAAAGCCGTACTTACCATTCTTATAGGTCCCCAGAAGTCCTTCCTTATCGAGACCGTCCCAAAACTCCTTATAGAGCAGCGGTGTTTTCACGAACTTGCCTGAATAGTCAATAGTCTTTTTTGTTGAGCCAACCATTACTTCCGCTATGCCATCGCGAAAGTTGTAGGCTTGATCGAATTGTGCTGCTATAGCTTCCCGTCCCTTCTCATCGATGTATCCATATTTGTCTTTTGCTTTAAATGCGGCTCTGCCTTCTGCGAACTGAGCAAGATCGTCGTACATTCTGCCACCGATCGGTTTGCCTCTATGATCTATGTAAGCTCTTTTGCCATCAATTTGCACGTATGCCAAGCCGGCAATAAAGTGTCTGGCTCTTCCAAATTGCTGCGCAATGACGAAATTTCCACTTTTGTCTATGTAGCCGAATTTGACTCCTATACGTGCGGCAGCCACACCTTCAGAGAAACGCCTCACAGAGTCAAATATATTTGGAATCGCCAGCTTGCCAGTCTTGTCTATGAATCCCCACTTGCCATTTTTGCGAACCGCAGCCAGCCCTTCGTGAAAAGTACTGGCTTTTTCAAACTGAAATGGGATTGCAGTATTGCCGCTTCTATCGATATAACCGACGTTTCCTCCACTATCCAGCGCGTACGCTAGTCCCTCTGAGAATGGTCCTATTCTTTCGAATTTAGGCTCGGCAATAATCTCTCCGTTTTTGTTGACCAGACCGTAGAGCATATTCTCGAAACAAATGGAGCAAGACTGGAATTCTTCGCCTTCTATAGATTCCCCCAAATACTCCAGGTCTTCAGCTGAGCGGTAATCCACCGGTAATTTGTCGTCGATTTCACTGTCTTCATCGGTTGGTGGTGGAAGGTTGGATATTAGTGCATATGCAAGAGATGGTTGAGACTTCTTGATTTGCTTGCCTTTCTGGTCGATTACAACCCAGTTTCCTAAGGAAAAGCAAGCTTCTACGTTCTCATCAAGGTGCCGCAGCGAGGCATTGGTTTTTCGCTGCATTTTCGGAAGTCTCATATTTGGAAAATACGGTGGACCGAGATCGGTCAATACCGAGTATTTGAAGGTGTTGCTGCTTAGACTATATCCGTATGGAGAGCCATTTTTTAGCAGTTGAATGCAATAGCTCGGTTGGTTTGGCAGTTCTAAACCCTGCCAAAAATTATTCACTTCTTTGGTTTGCCATTTTGTAGATTCTGAGCTTTTGCTCCATATACAGCAGATTGATCTAGCCGCATCTGCTTCTTTCCAGGCCTTTAGCCATTGCGCAAAATCTGCGTCACTTTCCATCTTCTTATACCAACGAAGAAAGTCATTCCAGTCTTTAAACGAATCAGAAGAGGCTTCAGAGGTCTTGCTAATGGTGAGCCGAACTTTATCGATTGGCAGGTGGGAGTCTTTTGAAGTAACTAGAATTCGTATCCTATCGTTCCAATTCACAGCGTCTTCTATAGAGACTTTCTGTGAGGCGTTGGACCATCCGGGCAGTATTTTTGCTTCTTCTATCGCTTCAAAAGAGTCGATTTGATCACAAATCAACTTGCCATATTGCTTGAAGAATCCATCCGACCAATTGTCAGAATCGGTCAAAGTAGAATCGGACTGGGTCCGAAGCCCTGGTTGCGGTGCCCCCTGCACAAGAACATTCACCCAAGTTCGAGAGGGACTAACTATTTGAGCTAACTGTTTTGGGATTTCTCGTGAATATGTTTTCCAGGACTGCTTACCCGCGATGACTCGCCATGGCAATCTTCCTGTTTGCTGGTGATAAGAAATAAGTACGATTGGAGGATCTCCTGGAATGGACACCCTGACGCAACTATGTGCATTGTTAACCGCTCCAGTTATTTGAGCAAGTGCGTTTCTTGCTACGGTTTCATAACAGAATAACTGCTGGATCTCTGAAGGAAGGTCTTCGAACTTGATAATTGGTAGAGGCTTCCGCCTTAGCATCTTGAATGCCGATTCAACCATGACTTGGCGATTCTTGAGCACTGACTCTTCTGTAATACCAAAGTCTTTGAGATCAGGAGCCGATTTCGATTGAGAGTGAAGTGCAATCTGCCTGAGTTGGTCAATCTGCGAAGTCTTTAGAGTTTTCTCTGTCGATTTATACTCGTCTCCTACTCGTATATAGGTGCTGGAATCTACAAAACAACTTCCTTTTGGGCTTTGAGACTCCCAGTCAACTGTTAAGGCATCAGCAGCTTCTGCCGGCTCTTTCAAGCTGGGCTTCTCAATGGCACGACCTTGAGCCAGGCTAGCCTGGCTCAAACTTGAAAATGTTCCCAAGAGAGCTATGAGTGTTATTGCGGACAAGGCAATGCTCTTCTTGGTTGACGTTTTCATGATATTTAAGTTGGTGAGGTTGGTGTGGGTGTGAAGAGGTCTCAAGGATCGACAACCTCTATGTGAGACTCTAGACTATGATGTTAGCATTTGAGCTCATTCCAGTTCTCGTTCCTCATATGGGTTGGACCTGTGCAATCTAATTACTGCCAACGTTTAAGGCTCGTCTTGCTCGCGCTTGCTATTGTGTCGTCTTTGCTGCTGACTGCTGCTCCGAGGGCAGTAGCTTCAAAGGAGTCCAACATTGCTCAGTGGCAAAAGGTCTCAAGGGCTGCAACTGATGCCTTTAGTGAGGGGCGAAGGCAGCAAGCGGAGGCGCTTTTTCGGCGAGCTTTACAGCTGGCAAGGAAGAGCGGTGAGAAAGATCTGATAGGCAATAGTTTATGCAATCTTGCAGCTACCGTATATGATCGTGGTCAGATTGAGGAGTCGATTGGACTTTGTCGGCAAGCCATTTCTCTGCTTGAGAATGAGCCGAACTTTAAGGAAGACCTCTATGTGGCTTTGCGCAGCCTTGCCGGTATTTATGAAAATAGCGGTCGAACCTCCGAGGCTGTGGAAAGCTATAAGCAAATTCTTGCTTCAATGAATAAAGATCCTCGTTGTAAGCCTATAGAAAGAATTCCCTATCTTGAGTTCCTGTCCTTGCTATACGAGAAGCAAGGTAAACTTAAGCAAGTTTTGTCCGTCAATTCAGAGTCTCTAGCAATTAAGGAGAAGGCGCGGGTTGAGCCTCTTGTTCTTGTCAATGCGATAAGCAGATTGGCGAATACGAACTATCAGCTGGGTCATTTTAAAGAAGCTGAAAATTTGAACAAGCGTGCCTTAGCAATCGCAGAGAAGGCTGGCCAGGGCAGCTCTGGCGCTAGTCTTTGTAATAACCTAGGACTGATTTATACTGCTTTAGGACGCTTCTCTGAAGCTGAGAGCATGTTTAAACGTTCTTTGAAATCACTGGAGAATAGACCAGATGAAACAGAGATCTTAGGGCAAACATTAGGTAATCTTGCGTCTTTGTATATGGACAAGATGGAACCTAAATTAGCTGAACCTCTTTATCGCAGAGCTTTGCAGATCAAGCAGAAAGCGGTTGGTGCCGATTCTATAGAACTATTGACGGAGCTAAGCAATCTCGGTAATTGTTATAGGTATCAGAGCCAATTTCCGCAAGCCCAAGAACTCTTTGATAGAGCGCTCAAGCTAGTGAACAAGTCTTCTCTAGCTGAGTCTCAGAAAGCAGAGTTCTTCAATAACCTGGCTCTATTATATGTGGCTCAACGAAAGTATTCACAAGCGGAGTCCCTCTATAAAAGAGCTCTAGCGGCTTTGGAAGTTTCTCTTGGTAAAGATCATCCCACTCTTGTACGCATGCGGCGCAACTATGCCGACCTGCTGAATGAGACAAAGCGTTCTATCTAGCTGGAATCTTTTGGGCAGCCTGCATCATTTTGTCGACATCGTCCATCAAAGCCATACCTTTTTGACCCGGGTCGAATTTCAAGGCGTTGTTTAGAATATCTAGGCGCTCGGTCAGATGTTTGTCTTGATAAACCATGCCGAAGACCCGTTTCTCACACCAACTAACTTTTGTAATTAGGCGAGCACTTGCCGGTGGTGGTTCGTTGCCGTTTATCGCGTCTTCATCAGCTTTAGATAAAGCTGGCTTCTTCGGTGTGTCGTCATCGTCGCCTAACTGTTGTTGCTGTTGCAGGGCGCTTTTGGGTTGCACTCGCACACCAGCAAAGGGGCCAAAGCCGGGAATGAAGAAGGACGGACCTTGTTGCCCTTGTGCGCCTGATGGCGGTATGCCGAATAGAGCGTTGCCCACTTTTGAGAGCACGCCACTGCCACCGCCGCCGGTGGCTTGACCGGGCATGCCGTTTTGTGGTGATTCAGACTGCCCCAAGATATTCTTGTGCAGTTTTTTCTCGGCATAGTCTTCTAGAGCGTCGGTGCGGTCACCCAGCGAATTCTTTTCTAGCGCTTGTCCGAAGACCTTTACTTCCATGCGCGAGAGTCGTTTGTTCAAGTCTGCGCCGTCGGCATCGTAGTTTTGCCCCAAGATCGCTTCTTCCAGAGCTGTCACGCGTGGATACTTTGTGCCTGCGTATTCACCAGTGCCGGCTTGGCTAGGCTGACCATTTGAATCTAACTTATCGGCTCTTTCGTCGCTTACATAACCTGGGTCTGGCGCCACCACCGGCTTCTTAAGTTTGCTTTCGACATAGTCTTGCAGTTTGTCGGTGCGGTCGCTAAGGTCACCAGTGGAGGCTTTACCGAAAGCTTTTACTTCCAAGCGTGACAGTCTGTCGCCGAGGCTGTCGTTGGGATGACTGGACCCCAAGAGGGTCAATTCCATCGCCGAGATGCGGGGATAAGTATCTGATGTGTCGATAGCTTTAGCTAAGTTTGCAGACGACAACACCAGGGCTGATGAGAGAACTATAAGCCTGATTCTGTTTTTCATAGTGACGACATTTTACATCAGTTCAGCGCAAAACCAAAGGCTCAAACAGATGCAGTGCTGCTCCGGCTTTTAGTTCTTTAACAATGGCATTTTGTCCGAACATGACCTTGCCGTCTATTTTTCTATAGTTAGAGAGGGTGCGCAAAGGCTCTTTGCCTGCGTCGGCGCTATCTTGGTCGATGGTTGTGATTTGGCAGCGAGCACAAGGCTTTACCAGCGCCAATTTCACTTCCTTGCTCTCTATATCTTTAATTTTGTCTTCTAAATAGGGCTCGTCTCCGTCAAAAGTCAGGTTTGGTCGGAAGCGATTCATCTCGACCGGATATTCAAGCTTGGCGTTGAGGTCGTGCAGAGATGCATCTGAAATAACGAGCAAGGGAAAGCCGTCGGCAAAGCCGACTATGTGGTCTTGAGCCCCATCTGGCGAGGCATATTTGGGGTCGACTATTCGTCTTTCGCTTTCACACATGCGTACGAGTTTTACATCATATTCAAGAAAATCACTCAAGAAGGAACTCGCTTTCTTATCTTGTTCATATGCCTGACAAAGGTCATTCCAGACTTTTACTTCAAAAGTTTGCCCTTGAGCTGGTGCGTCAATGTTTATGGCAATGTCCTTTTCGCCCGCTCGCAAAATAAGACGCCGCGCCGACTCTAACTGTCTAGCTTGGCTAAAGTCGGTAAGATCGGTTTCTAATAAGCATAATTTGGCTAATTCGCGTTGGCTGACAAAGCGGTTGTTTCTGTCGACGAGCATCCATTCTCGGTCAAAGATAGGTCCTCGTCTACCTATGGGCATACGCTCAAGGGCTATGCCTTTCAGCGACTTTACCGGATAAATTGTTAAAGAAGTGATTCTCATTTCTTAGTGTTTCTTTAGTGTCTGTTTATTTAGTGTCTAGCAAGCGCTGCAGCGGCGTTGATTATGGCTATCATGGCGCAGACTAGTGATTCGCCAGCCACTGCCCCTGATGCCACAGGAACATAGTAAATCTCAGCGTTCTTGGCATTGATTCTCTTCCAGATTTCGACAACTAGTGCCCCTATAAAAAAGGCAAGGGCATTGCTGAAAGGCATTACCCAAGATAGTCCCAGCCCCATAGCCGAGGGGGTGAACTTTTTGATTTTGGGCGGCAAATATTTGTCGGTGATTGCCAGCACTATACCAATGATGCCGCCGATTAACATGCTCCATCTGGCAGATACCGGTACTTTGTCGATGCCTTCTGAAAGAGCGGTGGCTACCGCGTACCAAGTCTGCACCGAGGGTGGTTGCATGGCTTCGAGCGCGGCTTGGTTGGGTACCATCATGTACCAGGCGGGCACAATGGCTGCCACGCCAAAGAAAACGCCAATGAGCTGGGCGAGAAACTGCTTTCTTGGGTTTGCACCAAGCAGATAACCGCTTTTAAGATCTGTCAAAAGGTCGGCTGAACTTGATGCGATATTGGCTGTAACCGAAGCTGCCATCAAGTTGGTGGTGATGTTGCGAGGCGCCAGCACTGCCACGGTCAGCTGTGTGATTTTGCACATGGCCGACATGGGAGTGACGTCGGTTTCGCCGGTGGCGCGGCAGGCTACAAGAGCCAAAAGGAAGCTTAGACCGACTGTTGTGAAGCCCACGAGAGGGTTAATCGAGAAGGCTACATATTGCAAAATTACAGAGGCTAGAGCAAGGGGCACGACCCCTATGATCAGCCAGCTATTGGGTACTTCTATGGCGGCAAGCGGGTCGCTTTCGCCTTCTTGTTTACCGCTTTTGAGACCGGTAAAGCTGCGCACTATGGTTTTCCATTCTATGGCGAAGGCGGTTAGCCCCGAGGTAACCATAATGGCGGAGCCCGTCCAGAGCGCCCAACCTTTGATTAGGTCGCTTGGTTTGCTGATGATGCCGGCCTGTAGAAGTTCGGGTGAGACTATAAAGTAAAGAAAGAGCGCGCTCAAAATCATAGAGAGCGAAACGCGCAGCCCAACTAGCATACCTGCTGCCGCTAAAAGCAAGCTTGGTTCGAGTCCGAAACCGGGCAGAGCGGCCATATCTATGCCGCGGTGTTTGATTGGAAAGTGAATTAGCTCGGGTAGCTTCAGTTTCATAGCTAGCTGCCAAGCGAACTCGCCGTTTTTCATAAAGCCAGTGATGCCGGCGATAATCATTGCCGCCACCAGGCTGTATGCTTGCTTTACTGCTTCAGCGCTGTGGCTATGCAAGCTCTTTAGTGTCTGAGCGGCGGCGATGCCGCTTGGAAAAGGCAGTTTCTCTCTATTGATCATCTGTCTTTTCATTGGCACTGCTAAAACGACGCCCAAAAGAGCCGATACCAAGGTCCAGGGAAAGAGTATGGTCCAGTCGACATGTTTACCTGTGATGAGCAGCAAGGCGCCAAAAGCTATACCGACTGTGGCGCCGGTTGAGTAACCGGCTGCCGAAGCGGTCGACTGCATGCAGTTGTTTTCTAGAATAGTCATATCTGAAAGTTTCGGCGCAAATAGACGCACCACTTTCCAGATGACAAAGGAGAGTACGCAAGCGGTGATGGCCACGCCGAAGGCCCAGCCAACCTTAAGCATGGTGTAAAGGTTGGAAATAGACATGAGGGCTCCCAAGAGCCCTCCCATCAGCACCGCCCGCAGTGTCAGCTGCGGTACCTTGTCTCCTTGATAGACTTTATCGAACCATTCTCGTTCGTTCAGTTCGTGAAGGTCGCCCGAAAGATGTGCCTCTTCGGGCGCTGAATTAGTTGTTTCCACGCAGACTATTCCTATTTGGTATTTTTTTTGAGCTTTAGTGCGGAGCGGAAAGCATACAGAAGTTTTCGTTCTCTAAGCCTCTAAGAGCCGTTGTTCTGGCTACTCTGCTGATTGCCAGTTGGAAGGCGGCGGTGCGCATGTCGCACTCTGATGACTTAGAGATATGCTTGATCTCTTTGTAAGAGTCTAACAAGAGTGCTTTCAGTTCTTGGTTGACTCTATCGAGGCGCCAGCGGAACTGCTGCACGTTTTGTACCCATTCGAAGTAAGAGACGACCACACCGCCTGAGTTGGCAAAGATGTCTGGAATGATGGTTATGCCCTTACCTGCTAGATATTCATCGGCGTCGGGTGTGGTTGGTCCATTGGCACCTTCCACTATTACTTTAGCCTTGATGTCTTTCATGTTTTCTGAGGTGATGACATTGCCTAATGCAGCCGGAACCAACACATCGACGTCGAGGGTGAATATCGACTTGGGATCGATATTTTCGGCGCCTGGGAAGTCTTTTACCCCACCGCGTTCCGTGCTGTGATGCCAGAGGGCGTCTACATCTATACCGTCTTTGTTATAGACGGCACCGCCCACATCGGCGATGGCCACAACGATGCCGCCCGCATTGTGAATGAATTTCGCTGCCCACGAGCCGACATTGCCAAAGCCCTGAATCGCGAAACGCGTTTTCTTGATGTCCATTTCAAGGTCGGCTAGCACCGACTCGGTGACAAAGAAAAGCCCTTGACCGGTGGCTTGTTCGCGACCTTCACTGCCGCCCAGCTCTAGGGGTTTGCCAGTCACCACTGCTGGTGTCCAGCCGTGATATTTGGAATATTGGTCGACTATCCAGGCCATGGTTTGCGAATTGGTGCCCATATCGGGGGCGGGAATGTCTAAACCGGGGCCGATAATGTCGTGAATCTCGTCGATGAAGGCCCGGGTGAGTCGCTGTAACTCGGCGTGTGAGAGTTTGCCGGGGTCGCAGTTGATGCCGCCCTTGGCGCCGCCATAGGGAATATTGGCTACTGCCGTTTTCCATGTCATAAGCGAGGCGAGGCTGTTTACTTCATCTGGATCAACTTCAGGGTGGAAGCGCAAGCCGCCCTTGAACGGTCCCCGGCTATTGTCGTGTTGAACTCTAAACCCGGTATAGGTTCCTAGTTCACCGTTATCAAGTTCGAAAACACATTCGACTTTCACTTCACGTCGCGGGTTCATCAAGACTGTTTCTAGTCTGGCGCCTAGTCTAAGGGCCTTTGCCGCTCTTTTGAAATAGTGGTTGGTGGCTTCAGATGCTCGCATTATCGCCTCCTTAGGAAATGCTAATAGAGTAGCATTTCTTTAGGCGATTAATAAGGCAAGGCGAAGGCAGCGGCCTGGGGGCTGAGATAAAAGGAGGCTTTATTGACGGCCTGCTCGAGCGAAAGTACTTGGTCTTTTTTGATTTCTTCTATCTTTTGCATGACGAATTGGATGCGTTCGGTAGGCGGCATTGCCGGTATTCTTACCACTTTGACATTTCTGCTTTCATAGCAGTGTTCGAGAATGACGCTTATTTCTCTTGTGAAAGTGAGATTTTCTCTGCGCACATCGGTTTCTTCAAAGAAGTTGAGAGGTTCGATGAGGAAGGCGGCGGCATATTGACCGGCGTCGAGGTTTGAAAAAGCAGCCGGCACCGGCAGCTTGTCATATAGATAGTAGGCTTCGCCGTCAAACAAGCCTCGGTCGAGAATAACCGGTTTGTCGAAATCCAAAATGGCGGCTTCTGCCGATTGCTGCCTGCGCAAGACTTCTTGTTGAAATTTTTGCCTATCTACCCAGGGTAAGATACGGCCTTCCTGAATTAGGCGTGTGGCAATTTCATGCACTACTTTGTAGCCCAGATTTTGCAGACCAGTGACTATGGTAGTTTTGCCTACTGATGGTCCGCCTGTGATTACAAATTTCATGCGTTATGCCTCAAAAAATGTCGCCAGCCAGAGAATAAAGCCTAGAGTTATCAGGAGCCTCTCTTTCCTGCACTTTAGGTTTTTTAAAGAGGCTCTACAAGGTGATTGTTCTAACAATTGGTCTATTGAAATGGGAAGATTCCCAATCGGGACGCCCAGACGATTGGAATTAGACTAACTGTTTCTAATTTAAGGCTATTGCCGCAATGGCCCTCGTCTTGACCAGTTTGGCGCTGTTCTTGGGTTGACACGACTTTAGGACTGCATTAGGACGGCATTGGGACTGCACCGCTGGTGGTGGCGGACTTCTTTTGTCTCAGTTCTTTTGTCCGGTATTGGCAATTGCAGGTTGCAGAGTAACTGATTTCGGTAATCGAAATTCCCAAATCTGATTTTCATTTCGTTTTCAGATTGCTTGTCATCGATCAGAACCTTATATTAGTTGACAAGTAAATTTATCTATCCTGCCGGTTAGAATCTTGCCAATAGCCCTTCTATGGCGCTTTCACGGACTATTGCTTTCGTCAATCATTCTGGGGGCTGAAGGCGTGACAACTGCTTCCGTGATATATTTGTGAACATCGAAGCAGTTCGTCCGAAAAAACGTCGGCAATGTTCTGCAGATGATGCGTCCTTAATTTATTGAGCGACGCCTGTTACAGAGCTGGCACGACCGGCGGACTATGGGGGCTACATTTTGGATTTTTCAGCTTGGACTCAGCCATCGGCGCTGGGTACTTTTACAGTTTGGTTCCTTCTCTCTTATCTCTACGCCGGTTTGGGCATAACACTCGGTTATCACCGCCTCCTCACTCACAAAGGTCTAAAAGTTCCGCGCTGGGTAATGTATTTCTTTGTTTCCGGCGGTTACCTCGCCCTCATGGGGGCTCCTATATCTTGGGTTGCCACCCACCGTTTACACCATCAAAAGTCTGACCTTCCCGGTGATCCTCACTCACCCCGTGATGGTTTTGAGCATGCCCTCTACAAGTGGATGCTCAACATGGAAGAGAAACAAGGACCGGAAGAAGTTGCTAGGCAGTGTCAAGATCTGATGGCTGATCCTGTTTTGCGCATGTTGGGTACCAGTCACTCTGCTGGTCAAGCGCAACTGTGTTTGGCTCTCAATATAGCCTGGCGCCTTGCCATCTTGGCTTTCTTCGGCCCTGTGGCTTTCACCGCCAACTTCCTGGCCGGCTTCATCGTCTTTTGGAGCCCTCAGTTCGTTAACACATTCTGCCACCTCACCAATCACGGATATCGCAATTTCGAATCGCGTGATGATAGCCGTAACGTTTGGTGGGTCGCTGTTCTCGCTTGCGGCGAAGGTTGGCATAATAACCACCACGCTTTCCCCAAGTCGGCTCGTCATGGCATGATGTGGTGGGAATTCGACATCACCTGGGCAACAATCTGGATGCTTGAGAAACTTGGTTTGGCTAAAGATGTAGTGAGACCTAACGAAACCGCCATGGCTGCCAGCCGCATCAAGCCGGCCGGCACAAAAGTGGTAGAACCTGTTGAATCGCTCAAGCCTGCTGCAGTTATTTCTATCGTAGAACCCGAAGCTGCAGCCGAACCTGTTGCAGTCGGCGAAGCAGTCAAGTAAGCGCTGTCGGCAGATAAGCTATTGATGAGGAGCCCGCTAGGGCTCCTTTCTTTTTTTGCATACTTTTGGATAGAGTGCCGGCAGTACAAGCAATGTGAGACAGGTGGAGGTGATTAATCCGGCGATTACAACGGTGGCCAGTGGTCGCTGAACTTCTGCACCAACTGATGTGGCTAAAGCCATAGGAATGAAGCCTAGAGAGGCAACCAGCGCGGTCATGAGCACCGGTCTCAGTCTTTGTCTGGCCGCTGCCACAGCCGCTTGTCGTGGCTGCATTCCTGCTGCTTCAAACTGTCTTATTGTCGAGACCAAGACGACGCCATTCAAGACGGCAACGCCAAAGAGGGCGATAAAGCCGACACCGGCGGTGACTGAAAGAGGCATTTGTCTAAGATAGAGTGCGACAATGCCGCCGGAGAAGGCTAGTGGAATGTTTGTGAAGATCAAAAGACCAGGCTTGAGATCGTTGTATAGCATAAACAGTAAGGCAAAGATGAGAAGCAGAGAAACAGGCACTAGAATGAATAATCTTTCTTGGGCAGTTCGCATGTTTTCAAACTGACCGCCCCATTCTAAGTGATAGCCGCTCGGCAGCTTGATATTTGCCTCGATATCTTTCTGGGCTTCGGCTACAAAGCTGCCTAAGTCTCGGCCTCTGACATTGAACTGCACCATATAAGTGCGGTTGCCCTGATGGTGCGCTATTTGCGCCGAGGTTAGATTGCGCTCAACTTTGGCGATTTGGCGCAGAGGAACCAAGGAGCCGTCTCTTGCAGCTACAGGTAATTCAGCTATGTCATCGGCTGTTCTAAGACAATCTGGTTCAAACCTAACGGTGAGCGGAAATCTCGGCTTGCCTTCGTATATGGTGCCGACTACTAAGCCATCAACGGCAGCTGCTACAGTGTTTAAGGCATCTGAGGCGAAGACACCATAAGCGGCAAGTGCAGTCTGATTGAGCTTGGCACTCACCACCGGTAGACCAGATGTTTGCTCTAGTTTGAGGTCTGCGCAGCCATTGATTTTTGATATTCTGGCACCAATCTCGGTGCCTATTTCTTTGAGTTTGTCTTGGTCGCTGCCGAATACTCTTACAGCAACGTCGCTGCGTGCCCCAGCTACCAGTTCATTCATTCTTTGTTCGATAGGCTGCGACATCGAATAGATAAGGCCGGGAATACTTTCTTTCAGTTTTTTGTTGATTGCCGCCTCTAGATCTTGCTGGGTGTAGTTTGGCGGCCATTGCGACTTTGGTTTGAAAATTACAAAGACATCAGATTCATCTGGACCCATGGGATCAAAAGCTATTTCGCTGCGCCCCGTGCGTGATACCACTGTCTCAACATATTTGTTTTCAAGTATGGCTTTTTCAATCATAGTAGATTGTGCGGCTGCCGTGGCGAGCGAACCAGATACAGGTCTAGTTAGACCTAGCACCAGTGAGCCTTCTCTTAGCACTGGAATGAATTCGCTGCCCAAGTGAGGCAAGCATAATAAGCTGCCGACAAATACGGCAATGGCCGTTAAGGAAGTAGCACTGGGTCTCTTTACTGCGGCAAGAAGAAGCCTGCGGTAAGGTTTGTTTAGCAGCCGCATTAGAAAGGCTTCTTTCTCTTGCACTTGCTTTTCAAGCAGAAAATAAGAGAGCGAGGGAGTGACAAAGAGTGCCACGAAGAGAGCGGTGATTAGACCAAATACTACAGTAAGAGCCATCGGTTGAAAGGTCTTTCCGGCTACGCCGGGTAAGCCCAAGATTGGCAAATAGACCACGGTGATTATGGTCACTGCGGCAAAGACCGGCGTTGCTACTTCTTTGGAGGCTGCGGCGATGATGTCTAGTCTACTTTGCACAGCATCGTGTGAGTGTTGCTTGGCAGTATGTAAGCGGCGCAGAATGTTTTCGACCATTACCACCGAGCCGTCAATTAATATGCCAAAGTCTACAGCGCCGAGTGAAAGCAGATTAGCCGAGACTCCACTCATGTTTAAAAATAGAAGTGAACCGGCCAGAGAGAGCGGTATAGCTGTAGCTGCAACCAGCCCGCCGCGCCAATTTCCCAGCAAAAGAAAAAGAACAACTAGAACAAGAAGGGCACCGTGCATCAGATTATCTTCGACTGTTTCTATGGTATGGTCAACTAAGTCGCCCCTGTCATAGAACGGCACTATCTGAATGTTTTCGGGAAGGGTCGGTCTCAATCTCTCGATTTCTTTCTTAATGCGGCCGACAAGCTCTCTTGAGTTTTCCCCCTTGCGCATAATTACAATGCCTATTACCGTCTCGCCTTTGCCGCCGGCGGTGACGATGCTTTGCGGTAGCATTTTGCCAATTTTTACTTCGGCAAGATCTTTGATGCGCACTGCACCATTTTGTGAGCGCTTAACTAGTACGTTCTCGATATCTTTAGGAGTCGCGAGAAGACCTTGGGCGCGCAGTAAGATTTGGTCGCTTTGCTCGACAACATAGCCACCGCCGGTGTTGGCATTGCTATTGCGCAGAGCCGTGCAAACTTCTGAGGGGGTTACTTCATAGCCGTGAAGACGCTCAGGTTTGAGCCAGATTTGATATTCTTTTGCTTCGCCGCCCATCGATTGTACTTCGTCTATGCCTGGTACCGTCTTTAGTGCCGGAATGACTTGCCAGTCTAGAATTTCGCGAAGCTGCATAAGGCTATAGCCGGGCCCGCGCAATTCAAACTGATAGATTTCACCAAGACCGGTGGCTATCGGACCTAGGTTTATGCTCACGTCGTTATTGGGCGGCATCTGCTCTTGGGCTGACTTTAGTCTTTCGCTTACTTGTTGCCTGGCCCAGTAAATGTCAGTGCCGTCTTCGAAGACTGCTGTAACTTGCGAAAGAGCATATTTAGATATTGACCTTTGCAGATGCAACTTAGGCATGCTTTGCAAAGCCAGTTCAACTGGATAGGTAATATATTGTTCTACTTCGCCCGGTGCTAAACCACGGGCGGTGGTGGTTACGGTAACTTGAATATTGGAGATATCAGGCACCGCGTCGATGGCAATAGAAAAGAAGGCCCAGAGCCCGGCAAGCAGCAGGGCAATGCTTAGGAATAGAGAGAAAAGTCTTTTATTCAAGGCAAAACCGACCAGCTTTTCCAGTGGCCCGTCGGGCATGCTCGGCAGCTTATCAGCTTTCATTTAGCCTTCTCCCATGGCTCGTTTCACTGCTTCGGTCTTTAGATAAAAAGAGCCTTCACCGACAACTTCTGCACCAGGTTTGATTTTTCCTTCTATTTGACTGGTGGCGCCGTTTGTACCTAGTCGTTTTACTTCTATTTGGGCAAAGGTCTGTTCGCCTGTTTTGACAAAGACAAAGTCTTTGCCTTCTATATTTTGCAGAGCTTGCGATGCCACGGTGAGACCAGACTGATTGTGCGATTTTACGTTTACTTTGGCGATAATCATCATGCCCGGCTTGAGCAGACCGCGGCCATTGTCGATTTCGGTGCGCACTTGCACACAGTGCGAAACCGGGTCATAGTGCTGTCCCATCTTGGTGATTTTGCCCCAGAAGACTTCCCCCGGCGCCACTTCTGTCTCAAACTTGACCAGACTATCAAGGTCTAAATAGGAAATTTGAGATTGGGGAACTTCGAGCATGACCCAGACTTTCTTGAGATTGGCAATAGAAAGCAGAGCATGACTGGTGACAGCATTGGCGTTATTGGCGGCGTTGCTGGTTGGATAGTTGGCCATGGTAGGTGAGACGCCTTGACCGGCGACAACATTGCGCTGAATAACTATGCCGTCGCGCGGGCTCAAAAGAGGCAGTTCTGATGTGAATCCGTCGGGGCTGCTCTGTGGTTTTGAAATGCCCAGCGCCTTTAGTTTGACACCGGCTGCGGCAAATTGTGCTTGGGCTGCTTTGTAGGTCGCTTCTGCCGCTACCAATTCGGCTCGTGTGGCGGCATAGCGACCCTGTGATGCTTCTAGATCTTTCTTTGAGCTGATGCCTTCGTCTACCAGGTCTTTCAGTCTTTGTCGGTCTTTTTCAGCAACGTCGATTCTTGTTTTGATCAGTTCCATTTCGGCTCTGGCGCTGGTCATCTTAGCCAGAGCATCGAAATAGTTTGATTGAGCTTCGGCTACGTCGGGGCTATTGACATAAAGTAAGACCTGTCCTTTACGCACATGATCGCCAAGATCGACCAGTACTCTACTGACCACGCCGTTCATCTGAGGCGATACGGTGCCAATCTCTTCAAATGGGGCTTCGATTACCGAAGAAAACTCAAGCTCTTGGGCGATGCCATTGGTCCCTACCGGTACTGTCTTTAGTTTGGCTCTTTTGATTTGATCGTCTGTCAGTCTATATATACCGTCAGAATTTCTAGGCTGAGGCTTGTCGATGACGACCGCATTTTCGCCTGGCTTGCCAGTCTGAAACTGCATTTGGCAGGCGCCCAGAGCCAGAGTATAGGTAAGGGCGAGCCAGAGACTCGATATGTTTTTTTGCATGATAAATAACTCTCTTTGACGCAAACAACAAAGCCCCTCGGGCTTATAAGTCTTTGTTTGCTGCGAGAGTTAAATCAAAAATGAGCAGTGAACAAGAAATATTGGTGGTGAATTGGCAAAGATAGCTCCTTCACCGGGGGCAAAGGCGATGAATTTGTCGCTCTGGCTTTGATAAGTTGTGCTTGCCCAATCTATATGACTAAGCAAGATTAGACTGACCGCCGAGATATCTTGCACGGCCGTCAGCATAGAGTCGCCGCTGTTCTGCTTGATGGTGGGGCTATGCGTATGAGCGGTTATTGCTGTTTCATAACGAAAGGCGGTTTGCTTTGCTGGACTATCAGCCATATCGTGCAGGAATGTGTTGGTCCAGCCCATGACCATAACTATCAAGACGGAAAAGAACAATTTCCACCTTGTGGTTAGCTTTTCGAGCTCGTATCTCGACTGCTTCATAGTCTCATACTAGCAGAGCTGCAAAGTTTCTCAATTCTTTCAAGGCGAAAAAAGACGCTCTTGCCTGTTTTGTGAACTTAGCTGAGAGGCAAATTTTCTGCTTTTGAGAGACCGCGGTCTCTATTTCTTGGCTTTCCAAATAGGATCTTGGAAGGCATCACCTTTAGGTTCGAACCAGCGGGTCATGGTCATTTTTTGCTGGGTGTAGAACTGAATGCCTTCATATCCCTGTATGTGCAGGTCACCAAAGAATGAATTGTTCCAACCGGTGAAAGGGAACCATGCCATGGGGGCCGGTACTCCGACATTGATACCGATCATGCCGGCATTGAAGTGATGCTTGAACTCGCGAGCGGCTCTGCCTGAATTTGTATAAATGACGGCACCGTTACCATAAGGGCACTGCTTGCCGACGTTGATAGCGTCTTCCAAGGTTTTGGCCCGCACCACCGAGAGTACCGGTCCGAAGATTTCTTCTTTGACCACGGTCATTTCGGGACGAGCATGATCGATGATAGTCGGTCCGAGGAAGAAGCCTTTGCTGTTTTTGGCAGCTTCTACTTCTCTGCCGTCGAGAGCCAACTCGGCCCCTTCTTTGGCGCCCTTTTCGATCATACCTTTGACTTTCTCAAGATGCTCTCTGGTGATGACCGGACCCATATCTGGGGCTTGATCGCCGTCGGTACGCCCGACAGTCATTTTGCTGGATGATGCCACCAATTGTGGTAGCAGCTCCTCTCCCGCTTCACCGACTGGTATGGCCAGGCTGCCTGCCATACAACGTTCGCCGGCGCAGCCGAAAGCTGATGCCTGCAGGGCTTGCACTGTCTGTTCCATATCGGCATCAGGCATGATGATGATGTGGTTTTTGGCGCCACCGGCTGCCTGCACCCGTTTACCATGGGCGGTACCATTTTGATAGATATACTTGGCTATATTTGTTGAGCCGACGAAAGAAATGGCTTTGATGAGGGGATGCTCGATGATGGCATCGACACAGTCTTTGCCGCCATGCACGATATTGAAGACGCCGTCGGGCAAGCCGGCTTCGGCAAGCAACTTGCCGATCATTATGCTGGAGAGCGGCACTTTTTCGGAAGGTTTGAGTACAAAGCTGTTGCCGCAGGTGATGGCGACCGGATACATCCAGAGCGGCACCATGGCTGGGAAGTTGAAAGGTGAGATACCGGCGCAGACGCCGAGTGGATGTCTTATTGTTTCGCAGTCGACGTTTCTGGCGATATTAGCCATGCTGTCGCCCATCATCAAACTGGGTATTCCGCAGGCAAATTCCACTACTTCTATACCGCGCTGCACAGAAGCTTTGGCTTCGGGCAATGTTTTGCCGTGTTCTCTGGTGACGCAGCGGGCGATTTCTTCGTAGTGGGTCTCTAAAAGAGCCTTGAATTTGAACATTACTCGGGCTCTTTCCACCACCGGCACTTCTTTCCAATCGAGAAATGCTTTATGGGCGGCTTGTACTGCCAGGTCCAGGTCTTTTTTGCCGCCCATGGGGGTGAGGGCTATGACTTCACCTGTGGATGGATTGTAGACTTCCTGAAATTCAGTGGCGTCCGAATCGACCCATTTGCCTCCAACTAGAAGCTGGCACTTGGTCGCCTTTGTACTGGTCACTACCATCTTTCGCCTCCCGGAGCGGTTTTTAGAGACTTGTCTATACAATGTGACCTATAAGGATATCCCGCGGGCAGGCAAAATGCTTTACCTCTCGCAATAATCCAGGCTTACAAGTTTCTAATAACCCGACTCTAGAAGCTGGATTGGGCTCTGGCTGTAGCTTGCTGCGCATAGCTTTGCGCTTGACTGGCTACTGCTTGGGCTTCTTGGGCCAAGCTGTAGGCTCGGTCGGTCTGTGCCGAGGCGGCCAGTGACCTGGCGCTGTCGGCTGCTGCCTGGGCACTTGATGCATAAGACCTGGCTTCACTGGCAGCCGCTAGGCGCACATTGCGATCGTTAGACGACATGGCCCGGTCCATTGCCGATGAGGCGGCATTAGCCATGTCTCTGGTTTTGTTCAGTTGGCTTTGTACTCGTGAGTCCATAGAAGCAGCTTGGGATGCTGCTTGCGAGGCCATTTGCCCGGTGACTGAATTTTGTTGCTGCTGCTGTTGTTGTCCGAACTGATTTTGAAAGAGCTGTCCCTGCCCACTGTTGAAACTACCGCGACCATTCGGCATTTGCGCACCTCCGGCAGAACGCCCGGCGCCCATCAGACCGCCGCTGAAACGACTGACAGCATTGCCCAGCACACCGGAGCCCGAGCCGGCACTTTGGCGACCGAAATAGTTCATGATTGAACTGTCTTGTCCTGCGCCGCCACCGCCACCTCCACCGCCTGAGCTGCCGCCGCCGCTGTAATTGCCTTGGCCGCCGCCATTGTAAGAGCCAGAGTTGTATGTGCCATTATCGCCGAATTGATTTTGCTGTTGTTGCAACTGTTGCTGGGTCGGCATTGGTGTTCTATTTTGGCGCTGATTTTGCGCTCTCTGTTGGTTATAGTTGGGCTGCGCTTTATCTTCTTTTGGGAAGACTATTGTTTGACCTTGCTTTGAGGCGCCAAGGTTGTAGAGCCACTGCCCGAAAGGTGTGAGATTGTTGTCGTCTCGGAGTTGACCATTGGTAGTCGAACCGGTCTGGGTATTTTGATAGCCGGTAGTGTCAATTAAGCTTCTTTGACCGGTTTGCTGCCCGCCGTTATATTGACCGCCGCCATTATATTGGCCGCCGTTGTTTTGCTGACCACCATTTATAGGTACACCGCCGACAATGTCGTAGTTAATTTGCGCCATAGCCGGAGCAAAACTAGTCAGGCTGACTATGCCCAGCATAAGACCTGCTAATTGGTTCTTTCTTCTTTCTAGCTTTTGCATCCGTACCCCCAGGGGTAATATTTCCCGGACGCCATTTAATCAATGGTCGGAGCCGGGTACTCTTTGTCTGAGCTTTCGCAACTGGTCATTGTGAGTTAGTGCTGGCACTTCCCCACCTTTCAGTGTAACACCGACTTTGTCTGCGACAAATCCCAGTTTTCGTAATACCCACATGTCTAGGCGACTTTTCTGAAAGTTTTCTCTAAGTCTTTGGATACTTCTGGCAAATTCGCCGTCTTCAAAAGTCCTGATAGACAAACCTTGGGCTAGGCGCTTGGTGCCATGGTTGCAATGCAAAACCTCGACTACATTGCTTGAATGAATAGGACCCAAGACCGCCATGACCAGACCGTTTGAGTCTTGTTCGTTATTGACGAAATCAACTTGCAGCCAGGTTCGCTCATTAAACTTGAGCCTGAGAACCACTGGTTCGCAGCTGAGAGAATTGAAAGAGACAGAGTCTGGCTTGACGTCGCGCATGCAAGCCATACGGGCGTAGGCATAGGCGTCTTGCTGTCTGGTGCTGTAAAAGCTGTAATTGCTGCGCCCAGGTTCTATAAAGCCGCTACGGTTGATTTCCCAGCGTCTGTAGCAATTGGTGCCGTGATAAAGAATGATCTCGTTTGTCGCCGAGTTATATTCGACGCCGGGATGGCTCTCGGCGAAACTCGCAAGAGGCGGAGGTACTTCATGGTCTGGGAGACTGAACAGAACCAATCCCTCAAGAGAGTTCCTGAACCTGTAAACGTATTTAGAGTATTCCCGCTCATGGTTCTACTCTAACCAGACCTATTCTCTTTTTATCGGACTATTGCATGTGTTGTTCTTTGGCACTTTGAATAGCGCTATTTGCTGCTTCCAGGGCTTTGCGAATTTTCTCGAGGTTTACTTCAGCCACTTCTCTGACCGAGGCGGTTGCGTCGCTGCGCTTATTGGTTAGTTCGGCAAACAAACTTTCGCTCTTCTCTTCCAAAAGGTTGATGCTTTCTTCTATAGAATGAGCCAGTTTGCGATGGGCTTCCTGTCTCAGCGACTGCAGGGTGTTCATGGCGTTGCCACGTTCTTCCTGCAGTTCTGGTTCGGCATCGGGCGCCGTAGAATCGGCAATATTGCGCAGCAGATGCTCACTTTCGGCAACCCGCTTTTCGGTCTCTTTAATGTAGTTGAAGACCTCGGTGGTGCGCTGATTCAACTCATGGCTGATTTTGGTATAGGCTTCGTCTAGACCGATGCGCAATCCAGAGCCGGCTTTCTCATATTCAACAAAGCAATCTTCAACGATTCTCTTCAATTCCTGGGCGGTGCGATTGACGCTATCCTCCAGGCGACGAGCTTCTTTATGAAGGGCTTGTCTTGTTTCTTCGCCGATTTGTTTGGTCATGTCGGCGACCATAGTGCGCAAGATGGTCTTCTGCTCGGTCAATCTGGGCAGAATCTGCTCGCTTAGAACACCTTTGCTGGTATTGGCGATTTTGGTTTCGGCGCAGGCGACTGTGTGAGCTATGGTGCGCTCGAGTTCTTTGCGGGTGGAGGTGAGTTTGTCGCAAGCTCTCTCTAGAGAACTTTCAATCTCTTCCATCATCGACTTCATATTGCGCTCAAGCGACTTAGCCACCGAGCTGGTTTCTTCGTTCATCCGCTCTTTGAAGCGGCTGAAACGAGTTTCGACTGTGTTGGTGTAATTGTCGAAACCTTCCTTAAGCTCGTCCAGCACGCTCTGGCGCATGCTGTTCAATTCTTTGTTGCGGTTGGCGATGACTTCATCGAGCTTTCTGGCCATGGTGGCTGAAAGTTCGGTCATTTCATTTCTGAAATCATTGCAGGTGCGAACTATTTGACCACAGAGATAGCGTTTTTCTGAATCGAGATACTCAAGTCCATCTTTGAGCGCTGATTCCAAAATCTCATGGCTGCCTAGGCTGTCTTTCTGAATGCCCGAATGAACTTCTTGAGAGAGCGTATCGAGCTTGGTGCTCAGTTCGGCAAGTAGGTTTGAGAGGTTATGTTCTGCTTGTTTCTCAAGCTCGTGGGCTTCTTTGAGCAGGGCGTCGACTTGTTTATTAAGGCGCGCCTTCAGCTCTTCTGCTCTCGACGAGAGCTTGTTGCCTGCTTTGGAGACTTGTTGCTCAAGTTTGTTCATGAGCATGGTCATCTCGTTCATCATCAAACGAGCGTCTTGACCGCCAGACCCGGCGGGAGCCGATTCGACAACAGGAGCGGCTTGGACTACAGGAGTGGGGGCTTCGAAAACAGGAGCAGCTTGAACTACGGGGGCCGATTCGACAACAGGCGCTGCTTCAACAACTGGAGCCGATTCGACAACAGGAGCTGCTTCAACAACAGGAGCCGCTTCGACAACAGGAGCCGATTCGAACACAGGAGCCGCTTCGACAACTGGAGCGGGGGCTTCGAACACAGGAGCTGCTTCAACAACTGGAGCCGCTTCGACAACAGGAGCCGATTCGAACACAGGAGCCGCTTCGACAACAGGAGCGGGCGCTTCGAACACAGGAGCAGGAGCTTCTTCAACTACAGGCGCCGCTTCGACAACGGGAGCGGGAGCTTCGAACACCGGAGCCGCTTCGACAACTGGAGCGGGCGCTTCAAATATAGGCGCCGCTTCGACAACGGGAGCTGGGGCTTCAAATACTGGAGCAGGAGCTTCGAACACCGGAGCTGCTTCAACTACAGGTGCTTCAGCTATAGGAGCAGCAGGTTCTATAGTGGGCATCAGGGCTTCCAGTACAGGCTCGAACACAGTTTGTGCCTCGACCTTTGAAGAATTTGATTCTTCTGTTTGTGCCGGTTGACTGGTTTCAGCTGTTATCGGCATAGACGATTGGTTCACACCCATCGGTGTGGCTTGGGGCGTGCGTCTGGGCTCAAAAATTGGCTTGGCGCCCTTGAGCGGGTTGGAGTAGTCGCGGGGTCTGACCCTGGTCGCCGGTGGCAGAGTGCGGGGCTCAGCCGGTGCTTCTTCGGCGGGTGTTTCGGCCGTTGGCGCAGCAATTTGTGCTTCAGGCTGAGCTGCTGTTTCTTGCGGCGCTGCGGTGATTTCCTGCGCCTGTGCTGGCTCTGGCGAAACGGCTGCCGCTTCGGACGGCGCTTGTGACTGATTTTCCGGTGTCTCATAGCCGCCCAGCATATCGAGAATGCTCGAACTTCTTTGACTCAAAAGCTCGTCGTGCGAAGAAACATCGGGGCTGGAAGGATAGCCGGTCAGTGAACTGGGCGCCACTGTTTCAATATCGGATGTCGGTTTCTCCGGAATGGGCGAATCACCACCGGTGGTGATCATGCTGTCGAAGCCAAAGGCTCCTTTTGTCGGTGCTTCTTTCTCTAGTTTGTCTGCATAAGACATCCAGCTATTCGGCAAAGCAGGAGCCTCTGCCTCTTTAGGCGGCTCGGGCAGAGCGGCTTCCGGATTGGTTTCAAGTGTGCTTCTGCCTGCCGAGGCAAAGATATCCGAATCGAAAGTGGCAAGCTCGGGACTGCCGGCTGGTGTGCTTTCGGCGCCTGTTTCTTGGGGCAGAGCGGCGGGTTTGCTCTCACTTATATAGGTATTGAAATGTTCGTCCCCGAAATACTCGCGCAGTCTCTTTTGTTTGGCTGCTTCTTCCTGGGCGGTTATTTCTCTTTCGGCAGCGATTGCCCTTTCCGACTCTTCTATAGCCTTAGAGCCTGCATGTCCGGCGCTGTAGTCGCTCAAGAACTGCGAGGCAAAGTCTTCTTTGCTTGCTGCCGGAGTTTCCGGAAGAGCCTCGGGTGGTGCCGCCAACGCTTCTTGCACATAGCTGTTGGTTGCACTGACTGGTTTTTCCAGGGCCGATAGAGGTACCAGGTCGTGCGAAAGCACAAACCACTCGGGAGCCACTAACTTTTCAGAACTGGTGTTTTGCACCTGCTCGGCTCTCATTTCATCGAGGCTTTGCGGCGCCAGAGCCGCCAGTCTGTTCGCTGAGCTGGTCGGTGATGAAATGATCGGCGCTGGTGCCGGTGAGAGTAAGGAACCGGCTGAGAGCCCGGGCTGTATTGGTTCCGGCTCTGGTGGCGCTGGTGGTGCGATATAGGGCGCCGGAGTGTCAAGCATGGGTGCTGGAGTCTCAAGCATGGGCGCTGGAGTCTCAAGCATAGGCGCCGGTGCTGGCTCGGAAGCAAGGGCGCCAAGGTCGGCACCTTGACCGTAGAAAAGAGCAGCGGGGTCTTCGGTGTAAAGTCCTTGATTGGCTGCTGCCGGTTGCGGCGCGCTGCCACCACCGGCTAAGGTTTCTAGGTCGGCTGCTTTGATGGCGGCAAAATTAGTACGCAGTAGTGACTTGGTTTTGTCTTCCTGTCTACCTTCCGGAGTAATAATCATGTGACAGACTTGACCGATATCAACTACGGTTCTGCCAGCTTGCGGATTGGTGGTGACCAGATTGGCGCCTAGCTCGCGCAAGAGGGCGAAAACAGGTTCGCTCAAGGTGGAGCCTTCCACTGTCAGACTGCGGCGAGCGCCGCCCTGGGCGTACTTGGCTGCTGCCTCATATAAAGATTTCTCTTTGGCTTTGTCTAGTCTCTGGGTCGGGCGGGCTGCTACATAGTGGAAGTCTCTGCCGTCCAAGATGGATTTACGGGCTTTCTCGACCATTAGTGAATCGAGGGTTCGGAACTCATAGGCTGAAGCCGTGACGTTGACGACCATGGTCTGACCGTCTTCTGCACTGACGACAAAACAAAGATCCTTGACTCTATAGCTTTCTCCGGCGGCTTCTTCGCCTTTCTTAGAGAAAGACGAAAGTCCGCTGGGGGCTGCGGCTGGCTCCAAGCAAAAGATCAAGCAACCTGGTTGGAATAGCTTGCTTTCTCTAGCGCCCCACTCTTCTTGCGAAATTGGCTGTTGTCTTTCGAAAGAACGCAGATATGGCTTGATATCGGGCAGTCTCAGGTTGTTTTGGCGAAGCATTGAGTTCATTGTTCGATTCTTCTTTTTCTATCGTGAGGGGAGTACCTATTGACCGGCTGCTCTGGATATTTCCGCCAGAGCTTGGGTCTTACTCTTTTCAATTAGGTCTAAAAGTCTAGAGGCAGCCTCTTCTATTTCATTTTTAGTGGCTTGGCTGTCACTGCCTATCTTGAGCAGCGATCGTGAGTAAGCCGATTTCATATCTTCGATTACTTCTTCTTGCACTCTGACGATTTCGCTTTCGCCTTTTTTCATCATGGTGCGCAGATTTTCTTCAAAGTTTTCTCTGATTGACACCAGGTCGGCTCTGATTTCGGCAATAACTCTTGCCTTAGCCTCAGCCAGTTTCAATCTAGTAGTTTCAGATTCGGTGACATGCTCGGTCATTCGGCCGACGAAGGCATTCATATCGGCTTGTACCTTATCTTTTACTTCATCACATTTTTTGCGCAGGTTGTGGCTGCTCTGCAAAGAAGACTGGGTCAACTTGGAAGTCAGCTCTTTTACTTCTTCTTTCAATTGCTTGGCGGTGTCGCCGCTAAGTGTTTCAACTTGGCTGCGAGTACCTTCGAATTTTTGCTTTAGGGTCTCAAGATTGGTATCACGGGCGGCGGCAAAGATTTCGTTGATATCTTTTTCGACGGTCTGCAGAACTTGCTCAATTCTTTCATTGAAGGTTTCGGTGCTTTGGCCGATACTCGACTCTGTCTCTTTCGAAAATTCTTCTAAAGAGGTGAAAGCTGCTTGAAATTCGTCTTGCAGTTTTTGCATTAAGCCTGAGAAATGGCTTTCTATGCCATTTGCTTTTTGCATATAGTTGCGGAAAAGTTGACTTATAGATTGCTTTTCGCTGCCGCGGGTTTCCCAGAGGCTGTGGTCAAGTTTCTGTTGCAGTGAGTTGGCATAAAAGCTAGACTGAGAACGCAATCTTTGTCCACTCTCATGGTGCTGCACGGCGATTTCATGACTGGTGTTTTCGACGGCGCTGGCATAGTGGTCGGCGGCATTTTGATAGTTGTCGTCGAGGCTGACTTGATAGCTCTGCTTTAGCTCGGCAATGGCGGCTTTTAAGTCGCCTGTATAGACGGTCAGTCTTTCCAAAAGCGCCCTTAGATGGTTGGCGGTACTTTCTTTTTCGGCTTGCATTGCCGCTTTCATACGCTCAGCAGTTTCTTTGGCGTGGCGCTTAATTTCTTCTTCTACGGCAGCGGCTTTAGCCGCCACTTCCATTTTTGACTGCTGTTCGCTTTCTTGTCTCTCGCTGACATGCTCTGAAGACTTAGAAGAAAGCTTGCTGGTGCTGCTGTCTTCCAATTCGTTCAGTTGTGCTGAACCTGAGTCGTAGATATCTTGCAGTTTTTTGCCTGAGAAAGTCATTTCTGTTTTCCTGTCCCTACTTTTAGGTTAGTCATTTTCCAGAGAGAGCATGGCGCTCTTATAAGTCATTACTGCCATGGCGGCAGCTCTGCCCGATTCTTCAATCATCGGCAGTTTGATATTCAAGTCGGTCAGTTCAGTATTGAAACTGCGGGCGATGCGCTCGAGGTCGGCGCGCATGATGCGCACTTGTTTCTCCAGCGCTTCCACCGATGACTGTCTGATGCTTTCGATGCGCTCGTTTTTCACTTGCGATGCTCGCATAAACTCCTGTTCGGTCTGGTCTACTTGGGTCTTGAAAGTTTTGATAATTTCTTGACCATGCAGCTTGAGGCGGCTGCTTAGTTTCTCCAGCACTTCCGGACCAGCTGAAAGTTTGCTGCCCGAGACCAAAAGGTGCACTTTCGCTTCTTGGGCGACAGCTGCTTCAAACTTAGTGATCAATCTTTCGATATCGTCGGTAATTTGTCTTTCAGCTCTGCGCAAGGTATTGATAAAGAGCTTCTGGTTTACAGACATGCGCTTCCTTGCCGACTGGGCTATACGCCCGATTTCTTCTTGCGAACTGGCTAGGGTGCGCTCAATTTCGTCGTTGTAGGCTTTGACATGCTTGCTTTGTTGTTCCAAGCTGTTGGCTTTGAAGCGATCACGTAGGGCATGCAGATGTTCCTGCCAATGCTCAATCTGTTCCATAACCGCTTGCACATTGGTGTCTCTTGCTTCAGAGATGCTGTCTTCACCGCGCCTAGCTAGTCTCTTCAGGTCGACCACGGCAGTTTTTACTATTTCATCAAGCTCTTCTTGCACTGTCTTGATCTTGTCGTCAAAATGCTCGCCATAGCTAGCAAGGCTGTCTTCGACGCTCAGTCGAGCTGCTTCAATAACCTGACCTGCTTCTTCGTCGATTGACTTGGCGGTGTCAGACATAGAGTTTTCATAGGTCTCGCCATGCAGGTTGATATCTTTTTTGGCTGTCTGACCGTCATTAGCTGCCTCTAGGGCACGAGCTTTGCTGGCTTCCAAAAGTTCCGAGCTTGGTGCTTCCACCAGTTCATTCAGCTCTTTTAGCTGGGCTTCCATAAGTTCCGCCAGTTCTCTCATGGCGTCCTGCACTCGCTGCCCGAGCTGTTTTTTGATGTCGGACGAGGCGCTAAGCAGCTTTTCCATCTCTCTGGCTTCTATTTCAGCCATTTGGTCGATGGTTTCGTCGCGTTTTGCTTCTAAGACGTTACCGTGACTATCGACCAAGTGGCTGCTCTGCTTGACCACTTTGTCGAGCTGTAAAGTGAGGCTCTGGTCGAGTCCTTCTGTAAAGCTGGTCAACTGCTGCATACAGAGGCTGACTGTATTCTCAAGCTCATTGCCTGCTTTTTCCAGGGCCTCGATCATCAAATTGGCCGCCGAGCCGAAGCCCCCTGCCTGATTTGAAGATACCGGTTTGGAACTATCCTCCGCCATTTACATCCCTCGAAGTTGAAATGCCACACATCCCATAATGGTAGACTTCATGGCATCTTTCGGAGACACTTTTGCAAAGAAAAACGCCACTGCGAAAGCGGCCTACCACTTATTAAGTGTATGCCCACTTGAATTTTCAACTAAGCGCCTGACAACCGTCCCTTAACAGTGGCAGCCTTAGCCGGCAGTCTTAGCAGCCTCTTTGGCGCGGTTTCTTTCCAATCTAGAAAGAGCCGCCAAGCTAGCTTCATTAATCGTTTCAGAAAGGGTGGGGTGGGGATGGATGGTCACGGCAAAGTCTTCCAGGGTGGCACCCATCTCAATAGCCAGGCAGGCTTCAGAGATTAGGTCGCCGGCTCTTGGTCCAACAATGCCGACACCCAATATTTCTTGGGTTTCGGGTGAGAACATCACCTTGGTGGTGCCGGCCGCTCCGCCCAGAGTCATGGCTCTGCCCGAAGCCGACCAAGGGAACCTTGCCACTTGGAAGTCGATGCCTTTGGCTTTGGCTTCGATTTCGGTCAGTCCGCACCAAGCCACCTCCGGCTCGGTGAAAACAACGGCGGGTACGACTCGGTTGTCGAAGCGCGAATCTTTGCCGGCCAGGACTTCGGCGGCCACAAAGGCTTGTCTAAGGGCGCGGTGGGCGAGCATTGGCTGACCGCTGACATCGCCGATGGCCAAAATACGCTTATCTTTGGTGCGGCAGGTGTCGTCGATGGTGACAAAGCCGAACTGGTCGATTTCCACCTGGGTATGCTCCAGACCGATACCGTCTGAATTGGGGCGGCGACCAACCGATATAAGCACTTTGTCAGCTTTGATTACCGGCGGTACGTCCTTGCCTTCCACCGAAACTTCGACCGACTCTTTATTGACCTTAATAGCAGTGACCTTGGTGCTTAAGTGAATGGCTTTGAAAGCCTCTCCCAGCTTAGCCGCCAGTGGCTTGACCAAGTCGCGATCGGCGCCCGGTAAGAGCCCGTCGGTCATTTCAATCACTGTTACTTTGCTGCCCAAGGCGGCATAGACCGAACCAAGTTCGAGCCCGATATAACCGCCGCCGATAACCACCAATTCTTTCGGAATTTCAGTCAGGGCAAGGGCCTTGGTCGAATCCATTACTCTGTCGCTGAGCATCTCTTCTTCTGAGGCGAAAAGCTTGGGCAGAGCTGTGGGGCGCGAGCCAGTGGCAAGAATGCAGTGCTTATATTTGATGCGCACAGCGCTTTCGCCGGGGCAATCTACTCTCACCGAACGTGAATCTTGAAAAACTGCTTTGCCGTTCAGAATTTCCACGCCGGCGCTTTTGCACATGCCGACAATGCCCTGGGCTAATTTGTCCAAGACGCTTTGTTTCCAATTGCGCAGAGCGTCCACATCAATTTTCGGTTCGGCGAATGTGATGCCAATTTTGGCGGCACTTTTGGCGCTGTCCAAAACTTCGGCAGCATGCAGCAGTGCTTTAGAAGGAATACAGCCCATATGCAGGCAGACACCGCCCGGCTTGGGCTGAGCATCAACCAAGATGGTACGCAGCCCTAGTTCGGCTAATCTGAGCGCCGCCGTATAACCGCCGGGTCCGCCGCCGATTACTGCAACGTCTACTTCTTGCACCATTTCACCGACTACCATAAAGCACCTCTTAGCCTAGTTTTCAGTTGTCCAATTAATAAAGAAGGAAGCGGACCGGATCTTCCAGTCTATCGATCACGTGTCTGACAAAGTATGCTGCTTCGGCACCGTCAGCCAATCTGTGGTCGAAGGAAAGGGCAAGCGGCAGGATGGTGCCGATAGCTATTTGTCCGTCTTTCACAATTGGTTTTTGAGCTGCGCGCGCCATGCCCAAAATTGCTGCTTCGGGGAAATTGATCATGGGTGACATGCTTGTTCCGCCGATGGAGCCAATATTGGTCAGGGTGAAAGTGCCACCGGCCAGTCTTTCTAATTCGATTTTGCCTGTACGAGTTTTCTCGGCAATTTCAGCCAATTCCACAGCCACTTCAAAAAAGCTCTTCTTATCGACGTCACGGATGACCGGCACTATAAGTCCGCGTTCTGTGGCGACGGCTACGCCCAGGTTGTAATAGTGTTTGACCACTATCTCGCCGGTGTTTTCGTCGAGGCTGGAATTGAACTGAGGGTAAGCCTTGAGGGCACTGGCTATAGCTTTGAGAGCAAAAACAGTGAGGGTGGGGCGTACTTTGGGGTTACCGGCTTTCTTGGCAAATTCTGCTTCGTACTTGGGAATCAAAGCCGAAAGCATGGTCACGTCAGCTTCATCAAAGTGGGTGACATGCGGAATATGAGTCCAAGCCTGGGTCATATTGATGGCAATTTTTCTTCTTATAGACTTAAGCGGCTGTCTTTCCACCGGGCCATATTTGGCAAAATCCGGATATTCGACGGCTTCTGCGGCCATGCCCGAGCGCAGCGGCACTGCCGGACCAGAAGAAGTATTGATTTCGATGCCGCCACTGCGAGCAGCCGGGTGGTCTACCGTTGAGGAGCCGCTCTGAATGCGGCTCTCTAATGTGCCTGCTGCAAAAGCCATGACGTCTTCTTTCAAGACGCGACCGCCATTGCCGCTACCGCCCACTACATAAAGGTCGACTCCCAGTTCTCTGGCCAGTCGTCTTACTGCTGGAGCCGCCGGCACCGGTCTTGAGCGGTCTCTCTCCACACGCACCGCTGTGGCCGTTCCTTTGCCGTTACCGCCTTGGGCATGTGCTTGCATCGGTGCTGCTTCTTTTGCCGCAGCGGCTGCCTTGACCGGAGCCGCTGTTTCGGCCTGCTTAGAGGCAGAGCCAGCGCTAGAGCCCGAGCCGGCAACGTCATAGCTGATCATGACACTACCGACAGTGACTTGCTGTCCTGCTTCCACATGCACTTTCGAGACAATACCGGCATAAGGAGAAGGAATCTCAACCACAGCCTTGTCTGTTTCCACTTCCAAGATGGGTTGGTCTTCTTTGACTGTTTCTCCGACTTTCACTTTTACCGCGATGATTTCGGCTTCGTGGATGCCTTCGCCAAGATCCGGCAAAATAAAATCAACTGACATTAGCTAGTTCCTCTTTAAAATGAGAGAGTCTCACGGCAAGCCGAGAGCACTCTTTCTGGATCGGGCAAGTAGAATCTTTCTTTAGAGAAATAAGGAATCGGAGTATCGAAGCCGGTGACGCGCTTGATGGGCGCTTCTAGATAGAGCAAGGCCGCTTCGTTTACTCTGGCCACCACTTCGGCTCCCAGTCCGCAGGTACGAGGTCCTTCGTGCACAATCACAGCTCTTCCTGTTTTCTTGATGCTCTCGATAATCAAGGTGGCATCTAGGGGAGCGATGGTGAGCAAGTCGATTACTTCAGCTTTGACGCCGTCTTCATCTTCGAGCATTTCTGCTGCTTCCATAGTGGCTCGCAGTGAGGCGCCGTAAGAGATGAGGGTGATGTCCTTGCCTTCTTTCACTATCTGTGATTGTCCGATTGGCAAGGTTTCCATCTTCTCCGGCACTTCTTCTTTGAATAATCTATAGATGGCTTTCGGCTCGTAATAGATGACCGGATCGGGATCTTGTATAGCGCTATGCAAAAGGGCTCGTGCATTTCTCGGTCCAGAAGGAATCACTACTTTGAGACCGGGGGTATGCGCATAAATAGCTTCGCGGCTTTCGGAATGGTGTTCGAGGGCGCGTATGCCGCCGCCGTAAGGGGCGCGCATCACCAGCGGTACCGAGAGGCGGCCGCGGGTGCGGTTACGGAAGCGCGAGGCATGACATTCCAGCTGGTGGAAGCTGTAATAGTCGAAACCGGAGAATTGGATTTCGCAAACAGGTTTGATGCCATAGATGGCCAGCCCGATTGCTGTGCCGACAATGCCCGACTCGGCTAGAGGGGTGTCGAGCACTCTCTTGTCGCCGAACTTGGCATGCAGACCTTCGGTGATACGGAAGACGCCTTCGTCGGGACCAACGTCTTCACCCATGACGATTACTTTCTCGTCTCTTTCCATCGCCTCGAACAAAGCGAGGTTGATGGATTTTGCCATATTCATTAAAGCCATTGACTTTACTCCTGAAAATTTCTTACTTGCTTTTCGCTAAATGAACTAAACAAAGTGTCGGCTTATTTTGCCGAGGCATGCTGCGGGCTCTTGCCGGCATTCTTTGTTTTTTCGAGATGGGCACGTAGCTCTTCTCTTTGTTCATTTAAGTAAGGGGGCATATCGGCATACAGATAATCGAACATGGCCAAAGGATTCATCAGTTCTTCCGAAGTGGAAGCTTGTTCCATTCTGGCAATAGCGGCTTTGATTAAAGCATCTAGTTCTTCTTCCAGAGCGGTCAGTTCGGCTTCTTTGTAGACGCCTTTATCGAGCAAATATTTTTTGAAGCGATGCAGCGGTTCGCGCTTTGTCCAGAGCTTGCATTCTTCTTCAGAACGGTAGCGTTTTGGATCGTCGGCGGTGGTGTGCGGTGTGAATCTATAGGTGAGACCTTCGATCAGGGTCGGTCCTTCGCCTTTTCTGGCTCTTTCCACCGCTTCTTTGGTGGCGACATAGACAGCCAGTACATCGTTGCCGTCTACTCTGATGCCGGGCATGCCATAGGCAATTGCTCTTTGGGCAATGGTTTCGTTGCGCATTTGTTTTGAGAGCGGCACTGAAATTGCATACTGGTTGTTCAAGCACATGAAAACAACCGGGGCTTGATAAACAGCCGCAAAGTTCATGGCTTCGTGTGTATCGCCTTCAGATGAAGCACCATCACCGAAATAGGTCATGACCACGCCTTTTTCGTCTCTGATATTCATGCCCATGCCGATACCGGCGGCATGCAAGAGTTGGCTGGCAATCGGCACGCAAACCGGCAGATCGTTGACGCCTTCCGGTGGTCTGGCGCCTTCTTCATAACCGTTCCAGTAGAGCAAAGTGCTGTCTATAGACCAGCCGCGATAGAGCAGACCGGCTAGTTCGCGATAGGCGGGGACATGCCAGTCGCTTTTCTTGAGGTGGATGACCGAGCCCATCGAGATGGCTTCGTGTCCGGATGATTGAGGGAAGGTACCGAGACGTCCTTGCCTTTGCATCATGAGCATGCGCTCGTCTGTGCGTCTGGCCAAGAGCATGTAGCGATACAAGCACTTGAGGTCGTCGTTTGAGATTTTCGGCTCCAGTTCTTTATCGACAACTCCGTCCTCGTCGAGAATCGAGAGGTATTCGATCTGGGGCAGCTCGATTGGTTTTCTTGGCATGGTTTTGTGACCACCTTAAAAGACAGATAAAGACAGTTATGCTGTATAACATAGAAAGTATGTCATATATTACGGTTTGTGAGGAAAAGCGCTCTCTAAATCTTTGTTATTGAGAGCGACAAGAGCCGGTTGTGGAGCGAAAAAGTAAACAAAAGATGAATAGAGGGTAGAAATGCAACCTGTGGAAAAGCCGCTGCCTAAGCCGGATTGGCTCAAAGTTAAACTGCCCACCGGCGCCGCCTATCAAAAGGTGAAAGAGATCATAGATACCCATGACTTGCATACAGTTTGCGAGTCGGCAGCTTGCCCGAACCGCGGTGAGTGCTGGTCTTCGTCCACTGCCACCTTTATGATTTTGGGCAATGTTTGTACGCGAAGCTGTGGATTTTGTAATGTGATAACAGGCAAGCCCACCGAACTTGATCTGGAAGAGCCCTGGCGGGTGGCTGATGCAGTGCAGCGCATGGGGCTTAAATATGCCGTCATTACATCGGTCAACCGCGACGAATTGAAAGACGGTGGTGCCAATGTCTGGGCTAAGACTATACAAGAGGTGCGCCGTTCCACCGAGGGTAGGTGCCAGGTTGAAGTGCTCATTCCCGACTTTATGGGTAATTGGGAGAACCTTGATATTGTCCTTGCCGAAAAGCCCGATGTCCTCAACCATAATATAGAAACCGTGCCCCGGCTTTATTTGCCCGTTAGACCGCAGGGCAATTACAAGAGATCTCTAGAGCTTCTTTTGCGGGCGAAAGAAGCCGGTATGACCACCAAGTCTGGGCTGATGGTGGGGCTGGGTGAGAGTATCGAAGAAGTATTTGCTGTGCTTGATGACTTGCAAAAGTCTCGCGTCGATATAGTCACCATCGGACAATATATGCAGCCCACGCCCAATCACTTACCGGTGGCTCGTTATGTTCATCCCGACGAATTTAAGAGTTTCGAAGTTTATGGGCAAGACAAATTCGCCGCGGTCTTTTCAGGTCCGCTGGTGCGTTCCAGCTATCATGCCGGTGAAGTTTTAGAGAGAACTATTCGCCAAGCTTGAGCAGATTTTTGATGCCGTAAGTAACCATATTGGGGTTTTCTTTCAGCCTTCTTCTGCAATAGGCGCCTGCCACTTTGCCTTCGCCGAAGGGCAGATACATTCTAACGAGAACCCCTTCGCGAGCCAGTTTTTGCAGATACTCGTGGTTTTCTCTCAACTGTCTGTATTCTTCGCCTTCAAACAGTCGACCAGAAATTAGTGATTCTTGAAAGCGCTTGCGCGGTACGCCATGTAAAAACTGGGTTTCGAAGCGGCTGGGATCAACCTTATCGGTTATTGCAGCAGCAAAGAAGCTGGCCAGACATTTTGTGTCATGGGTGGCCACTTCGACATAGGTGCCACGGGCCATCAACTCACGGGCATAGTCAACCAAGAGGTCTTTCATGACTGGTTTGGCTGTGTGGGCCAGGCTGGCCGGCTCGTTATAGATACCAATCACCAGGCGGGTGCGCATGCGCTCATCAAAGCGAGCCAGGTCTTTCTTGGTGCGGAAAAGTCTTGTTTGCAAAACTGTGCCGACATTTTTATAGCCCGATTCAATCAAGGCAAAATAGGTCTCTAGATGAAAGTCGGTCCATCTGTGGTCTTCGGCTTCAAGGGTGACGCGCACGCCCCGCTCTTCGGCAAAAGCCACCACTGTTTCGATGCGATTGTAAGCCAGGTCGAGTTCTTTACTGCGTACTTGAAAAGCTGTGCCCTCTTTTACCGGTGCCTTGGTGGCAAACATAGAAGGTTTGAAAGAAACTGTCGGCTGTCTTCTTTCTTCGGCGATGGCCTGGCTCAGCTTCATTGGATGCTGGGCGATAAGACTAATTAGCTCTTTGTAATGCTCGACTGAAGCATCGCAATCACTTTCAGCCTGGGCGTCTTCACCAAGAATATCGAGGGTGGAAGAGTACTTGAAATCGTCATAGAGCTTTTGGCTCAAAGCAAGAGCCTCGGCCGCTGTTTCACCGGCTAAATAAGGTTTAGCGAGGAAGAGGACCATTGAAACGGGGATGGCATCAAAGATTGATTTGCCAGCAGGCGGCATGGGCCTGGAATCAGATGGCGGTGCTTGCATTGTTTGGCTCTTTGTTCTCGATGTGGTCGAAGTACTAGTCTTTTCTGCCATTTACTTTCTATTCCTTGCAAGTACTAAACAAGAGGACAAAAAATTATATGGCCAGACATATAACTAAGTATGTAGTAGTTTCAGCTTAGTGCCCACCCTCAGATTGAGAAGGGCGTCTTGTGGGCTTTACGCTCGATTTAATTTCTTATCAGAAAACTAGCCGAAAGACTAGCCAGAAAACTAGCCAGAAAACCAACACTATAAGACTAAAGCAAAAAAGTTAGCGATCATCAGGGCGAGCACTACGGTTTGCTCTATCGCCCTTTTCACCTAGACCGTTAAGCAAGAAGCTAAGCACGTTTGTGTTGTGCGCTTCTTCCTTTAATTGTTCAGCCAGCGAACCTGGCAGTCTGCTGACGACTATTACAGTAGAGACACTGCCGTCATTTTCGCGCTGCTTAAAGCAGAGACCGCGGAAACTCTGACCGTTAGCTACCATAAATTCGATGCGACCACTGGGGCTGACCGATGTATCGACATAGCGCACCGAGTGTTCAATTGGGTTGAGTTTTTCGCCTTTGAACTTACCTGCCAGGGCTTTGATAGCCTGACTGACTTGGCTGTCGCTGAGATTGTCTTGCTGCAAAACGGCGATAACAGTATCGGCTTTGCCTGTGCGTCCTTTCGAACCGGCATAAAAGCGCAGAGCCGGTTGGCGTCTATAGTTGGCCCAGATCCAGTTCTTGTCTTTCAAGTCGGTTTCTACCGGCATGCCGATTGTTTTTTCAAACAAATAAAAGTCGTCGGCAAGACCGGCATAACTGCTGCGAATGAGCAGTTCGAAGGGGCTTGTGATTTCTTGCGGCTTAAGACTGCTGCCCATGCTGCCGGCCACAGCCATGAGCGGCTCAGCCTTGGCCTCGGCTTTGGAATCAGGTCTATTGTCAGATCTGGTGTCAGGTCTGGAGTCGGGGCGACCGTCAGCTGTTTGTGCACTACCTTTGGTGGCGCCACCGCTTGCTGTTTTGGTTTGGCTTGGAGCGGCTTTTGCCTGTTGCTGTTGCTTCTCTTGGTCTTTTTTCTTTTGCGCTTCCATCTTGGCTTTGGCCAGTCTGGTGCGACCCAATAAAAAGTTGAGCTGACTTCTGGCGTCGTCGTCGGTCATCGCCACTGGCTGCACCCTGGCTACAAGGAGGTTTTGGCTGGGCGAGCCGTCGGGCAGTTTACAGAGGATTTTGCATTCGATTAGGGGCCATTGGCTTTGGTCCATCGGCAATTCGAAAGGTCTTTTGCCGTGGGCTTCTGTGTTGACCAGTTGCTGTCCGCCGCTGGTGTCGAAATAAGTCTGCCAGTTATAGACATTGAGTATGCCTTCAGACAAAACTCTAAAATGAGCTTGTAGCTGAATTGCTGTGCCTAAAAGGCTTTTGCCGGTATTGTTTTCTATGGTGAAGGCGATGGATGGATGATAGCCGAGGGCATCATGCGACCAATAGGTAACAAAGGCAGGAATGAAGAGTTTGTTTGAAGGCTTGCTCGGATTATCGTCGTTAGAACGTCCGCTATTGTCGGCATTGCCGCCGTCGTCATAGGTCGACTGCCGTCTTCGGCGCGGTTGATAGTCGTCGTCATCGTCGTCATAGCCTTGGGCGAGGCTGACCACGGGCAAAGCCGCCGCTGTCAGCGCAAAAAGAAAAGCCAGAGCCAGGGCTTTACTATGTTTTGGCGAGGTCTTTGGGAAAAGTGACAAGGGCTGGCTCAATTCAAGTGGCTGAAGGGCAAACTAATTTAGACTGGAATATATATTATCTCAGAGTTCGGTAGCCCGCCATAGATACCAACTGGCACATGTTCGATAGGGCTGCCAGCGCTCAGCTCGGCTGAGCACACTTTGGGGGGTTGCCAAACCGTCTTTAGCTTTCTTCCCGTGCCGGGGAAAAGTGCGGGTAAAGCCTTTGCGAATGCCATAGTCGGTATGGGGCATAACATTTTCTCTTCCCAAGCGAAAGATAAGCAGCATCTGTACAGTCCAGGGACCGATACCACGGATGGTGACAAGTGAATCGATGATCTCTTGGTCTTCCAGCGCGGCCAGCTCATCTCCTTCCGGCAGTTGCCCGGAAAGCGAATGCCTGGCCAAGTCTTGCAGCGAAAGCGCCTTGCTTTGAGAAAGCCCGCAACTGCGCAAGGTTTGCAGATCGGCCTCTAAAATCTTTTGCGGGGAGGGAAAGCTCAAGATGCCGTCTTTTCCCTTTTCGCCTAGACCGGCAATGACTTTGTTATGAATGCTGGCGGCTGCTTTGCCTGTAATTTGTTGATAAATTATCGATTCAGCCAGAGCTTCATATGTAGACTGCAACTCGTTGACCGGCAGTTTATAAGCACCAACTTCTTCTATAAGCTCGCCCAGTTTGGCGTCGGCATCTTTTAAAAACTTAAGAGCCTTGGTGGCTTTGGTTGTGCTTGTGCGATTAGATCTGCTCATAAGATTTGCCCATCAGATTTGCTCATCAGAAATTTAGTTGAGTGAGGGCCAAAGATCTAGATTGCTCATAGATTGCTCAGACTTACAGGGTAAGTAGGTGAAATCTTTGCCGGTCTTTTTGCGATAGGCTCGCGGCGCCAGAGAATAAAGAGCAGCAAAGCCAAGGTCTTTAGGCATCAAGGCTGGCTCTTCCACAATTTCTTCGTAAAAGACCTGACCATTGGCTACAGCGCAACAGCGAGCTGCTAAAAACCATTCGCGCGAGAAATATTTATCTTGTCCTTGAAAAGAGTCTTTGCCTATTTCTCTGGCAAAAGCCTCACCATCAATTTCATAGAGTTTATTAGTCAAAATTTCTTGGAAGGCGCAAATTTGCTTTTCGCTCTTGAGCGATAGAAAGTTGACCGCCGGCTCCATTACAGCATCGTCATTGCCTTCTTCGTCCCAGTTTAAGAGGTCGATGATGTCCCAAAATTCCACTTCGCTCAGTTCTTTAGTGGGATTCTGCAAGGTGGGCAGTGCCTTGCTTTCAGAAGCAGAACTTTCTGTAGGGTCCTTTTTCTCTTCGGCGACCGAAAGGTCTACCCAGTCTGCCAGGGTGAATTCGGGTCGGCTTGGGCCCTGCCTCTTCCATTTGACGCGCAGTTGCGGATTGGCTTTGCGCAAAGAGTCGATGGCTTGTTCGGAGACATCTGTATTGAATAGGTAGAGACGAATGAGATTTTTTAGACCGGCGAGTTTTTGCAGACCTTTGTCGGTGATACTGGTGCCTGAAAGCCCAAGCAGCATAAGCTCGCTGAAGCCGAGAAGGCTTTCGACGGCATCATCGCCGCAATCTGTGCCGTTTAGCCAAAGCTCTTTTAGTTCGGTGAGGGGGGCCAAATAGGTGAGACCGTCTGAGGTGATATTGGTGGCGGTCAGACCCAACGATTCTAAGTCTTTGAGACGGGCGATGAAGCCTAGACCAGCGTCACTAATGGGGGTATAGGCTAGTTCCAGAACGCGCACAGATTGCAGGTGCGAAATATGGGTCAAACCTAGATCCATCACTTGAGAACGACTCATGTCAAGCACATGCAGGCTGTCGGCCTGCAGATTTTCAAGGGGGCTCAGTGAACCGGCGGCCGATGGTGAAACTTTAAGTTGCAGTTTGTTTGCTTCGGGTTCTTCGATCATGATGTCGCCCGAGGCTTCATCCAGCCATTGCCAGTTGATTGGCTGATTGTCCGGGTTGACAATAAGACCTTGGGGCTTGGTCAAAAGCTCCCATGTTTCTGGCTGACTTTTGGGGGCAATATAGAGCCCGCCCATTGAGAATCGCTTGGGGAATCGAAGCAGTTTCACTTTTGCATCCGTTTTATTGGGGAACTAAGAGGCCGGTTGTAATTATGTACTGGCTTTTGTAGGCAGTAACATTATCCGATTACTGCCATAATGTCTTGTGGTGTTATGCTTTTCTTTCGACTGACAATAGATAAATAAGGAATAGCCAGGAATGGATGAAATCGACGCACAGGGACGGCAGCTTTTAGTTGATAGACCTTTGCTCACTCGCGGTCGTTTGTCTGTTTATCGTGAGATAGGAGCAGTTGGTGTAGACGACTGGTTTCCGAGGCTCAATGTTACTTTGAAGAAATCGGGCTCGGATGCTGTTCTTTGGCAGTGGACCACCCACAGTTTGCCTATAGATTTTGAAGAACCGCCGCCCTATGGCGAGGACCTTTTGTTTGAAAAATACTTTGAACTGGAGACACCGGTGCGTTCGCCCCGCGGCTTAGAAGTAGTATTCGAGCTTGGACGAGGCGCCAGCGAGCGTGGCACAGTTGATCAGTTCTCGGCTTCGCTCTATCTCTATCCGGCTTCTTTTGAAGATCGCGGCGTGCAAATTGGCGTCCTCGACTTCAGACAAGGTCTCAATGCTTCTTCGACGCCAATGTTCGCAAGATTCAACTTTCCTTGGTAGTTGCAGGAAACTTATATAGATCCGCAAGATTCAATTTTCCTTGGTAGTCGCAGGAAACTTATATAGATCCGCAAGATTCAATTATAAATCCGCAAGATTTAAAAGAAGAGCTCTATCTGGGCTCTTCTTTCAAATCTTGCAATAGATAAAGCAAAAGAGAGGTGTTAAAAAACACCTCTCTAAAAATTTGCGCCCGGTGCGACTCGAACGCACGACCAATCGGTTAAAAGCCGAGTGCTCTACCGGCTGAGCTACAGGCGCTTAGCGGCAACGAATAATCATCCTAACAGCCGCCTAGGGTTGCGTCAACCTAATTGTAAATTAGGTGAATAACTTGCTTCGCCAAATGCCCATGGGGCTCATTAACTTTCTCTTCCTTCTTTAGAGCCCCAAGCGAACGGGCTTTTTCTTTGGCGATAAGGCTTACTGTTTTGATACTAAATACAGTGCATCTCTTCTTTGCAGGGTTCTGAGGCTCTCCTAAAGAGAGGGACAATTATAAGAAAGCATTTATTAAGAGATATTGACTATATAAAAGATACATTAGTACCATTTGATTTTATAAAACGGGTATCTATTTTTCGGCTTTAGCAGGGGCATTTCGGTGCCTTTGTTTTGTCTTGCTTATGCAGGACTGCCGCTCTAGAGCCCATGATTGCTTATTTGCCCTCGGGCAAGGAGGAAGAAGTGTCCAGTCCCATGAATCGCGAAGAGCTAAAAAAGAAGCGGGAAAAGTACATAGTGCCGGGCGTCAAGCAGATGTACGCCGAGCCTCCCCACTTCGTAAAGGGCAAGGGGCAATATCTTTATGACGAAACCGGGCGCGAATACTTAGATATGTTCGCCGGTATCGTCACCGTCTCGGTTGGACACTGCCATCCCAAAGTAACTCAGCGCACTGTCGAGCAAGTGCAGACTTTGCAGCATACATCGACCATCTTTATGACCCAACCCATGGTTGAACTAGCCGAAAAGCTGGCTGAAATTACACCCGGAGATTTGAGCAAGACTTTTGTAACCAATTCGGGAACAGAGGCAAATGAAGCGGCGATTCGCTTCGCCCGCCTGGCAACCGGTCGCAACGAAGTGATTGCCCTTGAGCATTCTTATCATGGTGAATCGCATCTAGCCTCAACCATAACCGGCAATCACAACTGGCGCCCTGACACCATGCCGGCTGCCGGTGTGGCTTATGCAGCCAATGCTTACTGTTATCGTTGTCCTTTCAAAAAGACACCCGATAACTGCTCGCTTGAATGTGCCAAAGATGTTGAGCGTGTGATTCAGACTCAGACCAGCGGCAAGCCGGCTGTCATGATTGCTGAGCCGATTCAGGGCGTGGGAGGTGCCATTACCCCGCCGGACGACTACTTTAAAGAAGTGAAGAGCATCCTCGAAAAATACGGCGCGCTCTTTATTGCAGACGAAGTGCAGACCGGTGTTGGTCGCACAGGCAAGCACTGGTTCGGAATCAGTAACTGGGGTGTCGTGCCTGATTTGATGACCATGGCCAAAGGTCTGGCCAACGGTCTACCTATCGGTGCTGTGGTAGCCTCTCCCAAAGTTGTCGATGGTCTTGTTAAACAGCAGATCAACACTTTTGGCGGCAATCCGGTATCAACCGCAACCGCTTGTGCTGTGCTAGAGACAATCGAAGAAGAGAAGTTGATGGAAAATGCCCGCGTTGTCGGCGACTATCTCATGGATGGTCTGCGTGACTTGCAGAAACAATTCCCCGACATGGTCGGCGATGTGCGCGGCAAAGGCTTGATGGTCGGCATGGAGTTGGCTGATAAGAACAAGACTCCGCTCACTCAAGAAACAGCCAGAATTGTAGAAATGGCTAAGGATGATGGTGTTGTAATCGGTAAGGGCGGGCTATACGGCAATACCATTCGCATCAAGCCGCCACTGACAATCACTATAGAAAACGTAGATACCATGCTGAAAGTGGTTCGCAAAGCAATGGAAGCCACTGTCAAAGTCGGCGCCAAATAAGGCAAGAGGAGAACTTAGATGAGTAATGTCGTGCGTTGTGGTTTGATTCAGACCAAGAACGAAGTAGTTTCGCCCGCCGGCGGAACCGATAAGAAAATGCTTGAACAGATCAAAGAGAAGATGCTCAACAAGCATCTCGAATACACAAAACAGGCTCACGAGAAAGGCGTGAAGATTCTCTGCTATCAAGAAATCTTCAATGGTCCCTATTTCTGTGCTGAGCAGCAGACTTGCTGGTATGAAACAGCGGAAGAGATTCCCAATGGTCCGACAATTAAACTAATGCAAGAAACTGCCAAGAAGTACGGCATGGTTTTGATTGTACCTATATATGAGAAAGAGCAGACCGGCGTCTACTACAATTCAGCCGCCGTCATCGATGCCGATGGCAGCTATCTAGGTAAATACCGCAAGAATCATATCCCCCATGTCGCTCCCGGCTTCTGGGAAAAGTTCTACTTCCGCCCAGGCAATCTCGGTTACCCGGTCTTCCAGACACAGTTTGCCACAATCGGCGTCTATATCTGCTATGACCGTCACTTCCCCGAAGGCGCACGCGCTCTCGGTCTAGCTGGAGCTGAGATTGTCTTCAATCCTTCGGCAACCGTGGCTGGTCTTTCCGAATATCTTTGGAAGTTGGAGCAACCGGCTCATGCTGCCGCCAACGGCTATTTTGTCGGCGCCATCAATCGGGTCGGCACCGAAGCTCCCTGGAATATTGGCGAGTTCTATGGCTCTAGTTATTTCTGTAATCCACGCGGTCAGATAATTTATCAGGCCAGCCGCGACCAGGAAGAACTTTTGGTGGGCGATCTCAATCTCGATGAGATTAAGGAAGTACGCCATACTTGGCAGTTCTTCAGAGATAGAAGACCGGAAACCTACGAGCAATTGGTCAAACTCTAAGGTTTTTGCTGAGCGCCCCTTTTGCTCTTTTGCAAAGAGGGGCGCGCTTTCTTTTTTAAACAGTGTTGGTTCTCTTTCTAAGCTAGTTGAGGTTGCAGATGGCAGAGCATTACAAACCGCAGAAATATAAAGCCTGGGAGATGACCCTGGAAGAGCGCTTTCAGGAAGTCTATCCGCCCTTTTCAGAGCGGGAAGCAACCTTGGAAGCGAATCGCTGTCTCTATTGTCACGATGCACCATGTATGGTGGCATGCCCGACTCATATAGACATACCGACTTTCATTAGAAAGATTGCCACCGGCAACGTCAAGGGTTCGGCTCGCACCATTCTCGAATCAAATTTGATGGGTGCCACCTGTGCCAGGGTTTGCCCTGTCGACGTGCTTTGCGAGGGTGACTGCGTGCTTGGGGCTGATCACAAGCCGATTGCCATCGGTCGTCTGCAACGGTATGCCACCGACTATGCCAGTGAGCGCAATATCAAATTCTTTCAAAAGGGCAAACCTAACGGAAAGAAAGTAGCAGTGGTCGGCTCTGGCCCTGCCGGTCTTTCTTGCGCCGGCGAATTGGCTAAAGCCGGCTTTGAAGTGACTGTATACGAGAAGAAAGAAATGGCTGGTGGTCTTTCCACTTATGGCATCGTCGTCTTTAGAGAACCGGTAGAAGTCAGCCTCAAAGAAGTGAAAATGATTGAGGAAATGGGCGTCACCGTGAAGACCGGCGTCACAGTCGGTAAAGACCTTAAGTTTGAAGACCTGGTCAACGATAATGACGCAGTCTTTATCAGTATTGGTCTTGGACAAGTGCCCGAGATGGAAATTGCCGGTGAAGATTTGAGTGGTGTTTTGGATGGCTTGGATTTTATTGAAAAGACCAAAGTACAAGCTTTAGATAGCATTTCTTACGGCAATCGCATCTGTGTGATTGGCGCCGGCAACACTGCCATAGACTGTGCCACCATCGCCAGAAGACTTGGCGCCGAGCGTGTCACCATGATCTATCGCCGCTCTGAAGCCGAGATGCCTGCCTATCATTTTGAGTATGAGTTTGCCCTGAAAGAAGGGGTGAGCTTTATGTTCCTCACTCAGCCGGTGGAAGTTCTGGGTAAGGACGGCAAAGTAGATGGTTTGAAGTGTATGCGCATGGATCTCGGTGAGCCTGATGCTTCGGGACGCAGAAGTCCAGTGCCGGTTGAGGGCTCGGAATTTATCGTGCCCTGCGATATGGTGGTGAAAGCCATCGGTCAAGTCAAACCTGCCCATTTTCTCAAGATGCTTGAACCCTTTGGGGTCGAGTCGGTGAAAGGCTATATCAAGGTCGATTCGGACAATCGCACCGCCCATAGAAAAATCTATGCCGGTGGTGACTGCGTGCGCAGCCATGGTGAAGCTTCGACAGTGATGGCTGTGCAGGACGGAAAAATCGCCGCCAAAGCCATTACCCGCGCACTCGTGGATGAAGCCGCTTTGGCTAAAAAATAGTTTTGATATTGCAGCATAATTTTAAGGACTTGAATAATGGCGGATCTATCTATCAACTTTGCCGGAATTAAATCACCCAACCCTTTTTGGTTGGCTTCGGCTCCTCCTTCCAATTCGGCCTATCAGGTGCAGAAAGCCTTTGAAGAAGGCTGGGGTGGTGCTGTTTGGAAAACAATCGGTGCTCCGGTCCTTAATGTCTGCAATCGCTACGGCACAATCGATTACAAGGGCAGCAAAATAATTGGTCTCAATAACGTAGAACTAATTTCAGACCGACCTATCGATATCAACTTGAAAGAAATGCGCGAGGTGAAGCGTAACTTCCCTGGTCATGCGGTAATTGCCTCTGTCATGGTGGAATCAAAGAAAGAAGCCTGGCAAGAGATTATCAAAAGAACCGAAGACACCGGTATTGATGGCTTCGAACTCAATTTTGGCTGCCCTCACGGTATGTCTGAGCGTGGCATGGGTTCGGCGATGGGGCAAGTCCCCGAATATACTTGCATGGTCACCGAATGGGTGATGGAAGTGGCTACCAAGCCGGTTATCGTCAAGCTGACACCGAATATCACCGACATTGTTCATCCGGCTCGTGCGGCGGTGCGCGGCAAAGCCAGCGCCCTTTCGCTTATCAATACAATTAATAGCATTACCGGTGTCAATCTCGATACTTTTGAGATTAAACCTAATGTCGGCGGCAAAGGCGGTCACGGCGGTTATGCCGGCCCGGCAGTCAAGCCCATTGCCTTGCATTTGCTTTCAGCCGTCGGTTCAGATGCTGAAGTAATTAAATCGGGAGTGCCCATCTCGGGTATGGGTGGTATCGAAACTTGGCGCGATGCAGTTGAGTTTATGCTGCTTGGTGCTACTTCGGTGCAGGTTTGCACTGCCGTTATGCACTGGGGTTTCCGCATAGTCGAAGACATGATTGACGGTATGTCTAATTGGATGGACGAGAAAGGCTTCACCAGCTGCGATCAGTTCATTGGCAAAGCACTGCCGCGTATTTCCAATTTTGGTGATTTCGATCTCGGCTTCCAATCGGTGGCTCGCATCAATCATGATAAGTGCATACAGTGCAATCTTTGCTATATCGCTTGCAATGATGCTGCCCACCAGTGTATAGACTTGAAAGAATTGAAACTAACCGGCGAAGCCCGCGAAAGACTTTGGCCGGTGGTGCGCGAAGAAGATTGTGTCGGCTGTGATCTTTGTTCGAAAGTATGCCCGGTGGATGATTGCATTGAAATGGTGGAAATCGAAACCGGTCGCCCCCACATCACCTGGAATCAGCTTGTAACTTCTAAACCGGAAGTTCTTGAATGGGATAAGATGGAAGAATATCGGAAGACAGCCAACATTCACATTCACTGATGAGCTTTGCCAAAAAACTATTCATTGCCCTGGCTTTTATTCTTGGTGCGCAGATTTCGTTATTGGCAGGGTTTTGCTTCTATTACGCCAAGAATGAAAGTCTCTGCCGTTGGGTTATACGCGATTTCTTCGAGAGATTAGGGGCTGGTGAGTCTTATGAGAGCCCTCAAGAAGTGGTTAAGGAAACCAGTGCCGCACTCAAGGTCAATAAGGACGACACCTATGCCTTGCGCAGCCGCGCTGCCGCTTATGCCGACTTGCTCGACTATCAGAATTCCTTGGCTGACTATGACCATCTGATCAGGCTTGAGCCCAATCGCTCTGAGTGGTACCAAGCGCGCTCGCAGGTTTACTTTCAGTCTGATGACTTTGAAAAGGCTCTTAAAGATGTCGAAAAAGCGATAGCTCTCTCTGGTCTTGATAGCGAGCGCTTATTGCTCAGGGGAAAATCGCTTCTTTCACTGAAGCGAAAGACTGAAGCCAAGAAAGATTTCGACAAGATTTTGCAAGAGTATAAAGGCGACCAAGTTGAACTGAGTACTTATCTAGACTTGTGCGATCGCTATCTTGATATGCTTGACGGCGATAGCGCCGCCCGCACTTTAGAGCTTGCGGCCGCTAAGAAAGATACTGATGAATACGAATTTCATGAGAAACAACGTAGTTTGGCCGACTTTTATTTGAAAAGGTTGGATTATGATCGCGCAGCGAAGGTTTATCAGGAACTAGTAGCCCTGCCACATGAGTACTTGAATTACTCAGACTTTCTAAAATATGTCAATTTGCTTGCCGTTAAAGGTGATACCGCGGGCAGTGCCAGAGTCAAGGCCAGGGCTGTTGAGCAGATGACCAAGAGTTTGGAGTCGGATAGATACGGTACCGACTTTGTAGATATGTGTGAAGCCGCTGCTTTGCTTAAAAATCTTAAGCTGGACGGGCGGCAGTCTGAGTATGAGAGCATTGTGACGCTTGTTATGCCGAAAGCCAAGAAGATGTTCAAAGATTATGAATCGGCCGTCGATTATCGATATGCTCTCTTGTATCTTTTGCCTGAATTACCAAAGCCTAAGGCTAAAGAGTTGGCTGCAAGCTTTATGGAATTGGTTATTGCCAAAGAGTCTGAGCAAGATATTGCCGATGAGATGAAAGAAAGTCTTGCCGAGTATTTAGCTGAAGATACCACTAAAGTAGCCAAGGTCGGCGCAGATAAGGCGAGTGCCACAGATGAATTGGAATCAGAACCAGTAGAGTCGGAGACAGAAGAAGCCGCTGAGCCTGGGTCTAGTGAGGCTGCAGCAGGCGAGAAAGCTGAAGTCGGATCAATAGAGGGGCAGAGTAAGTTAGATTCTCATTCTCTACATCAAGAGGCAGAGGAAGCTCTTGAGAGGGGCGAGAAAACTAAGGCTCTTAAGCTAGCGCAGCAGTCTTTTGCTATGGCACCCGATCAAAGTTGTTCTGCCGATACACTTGCCACTGTGGCCTGGAGCTGTCATGATAATGCCTCGGCAAGAAGGGCATTGGAAGCACTTTTGCGGCATTCTCAGATTGATGGTGACCAGGCCTTACTGTACTATAAGTTGGCGACCGAAGAGAAGAAAGCTGCTGAGGCTGAAAAATATCTTTCGCTGGCAATGATTTTAGGGAATGATGAAGCCTTGACTTTGTTTAGAAAAAAGCACAACAGTTTGGGAGTGGCGCTGCGATAAATGATATTGAATGTGGTGAACGAGATAGCAGCAAATGGTGTTTTGGGTGGAGTGGTATACGCTCAGGCTGTCGCTGTCAAGGAAACAGGACCTGATTTGAAATCGGCACTGGATGCCCTTGTCGGCGACAAGGCGCAAACTGAATTTGCCGCAGAGACTAAAGAGGCGGTGCGCAGTCTTCTTAAGACCGGCGGCTTTAAGCCGAGTGGTCGCAACAAGCCCGCCAGCGAATACTTGGCTCAAGCCGCTAGAGAGGGACGTTTCCCTTATATCAATAACTTGGTCGACATCAATAATTTGATTTCGCTAGAGACCGGCTTGCCCATAAGCCTGCTTGATGCCTCTGCCATCGGTGGCACCCTAAAGATTCGCTATGGGCGCCCCGGTGAGCGTTATGTTTTTAACGCTTCTGGTCAAGATATCGACCTCGCCGGTCTTGTTTGTGCTTGCAGTGGCGAAAGAGATGAGCCATTGGGTAATCCGGTGAAAGATTCGATGGCCGGCAAGATCAAAGACAAGACTACCAGTGTGGTTGGCGTTATTTATTCGCCGGCGGATGCGCATTGGCGGTCGGTGACAGAGCGTGCCGTCGCCCAATTTGCCCATTGGCTTAAGTTAGAAGGCGGCGCCACGCAAGTGGATAGCTTTGTGGTTTAGTAACGTTTTTGGCTTTTATTTGATCCTTGATTTGGTTCAAGAATTATGGTCGGCCTTACATCTAGAATGACAGTCAGATCTGGATTGAGCTTTTTCAGTTTATTCAATTCGTCAATTTGTTTGCCTTTGAGTGGAATTGCCAAAGTCAATTTCAATGTTTCTAGAGAGGGTAGTGGTCCAAGTCTGCTTAGACTGCCTGGTGGAACCGCAATTGTTCTTGTGTCCCAAGTGAATTTGCGAATGGTCGTTTTTGCAAGAATATCAGGAATCGCGCTATGAGAACCGAGATTACAGTCTGCAAGTTCTAGATTTCGCAGTCTCGGTAAGTCGCGAATCATTTCCATATCTTTTGCTGAGATTGAACATCTATGCAATCGTAAAGATTCTGGTGACTTAGAGGAAGAGGAGCTGTTGAGAAGCTTGTTGAGACTGCCTCGACAGTAATTTATGATCAATGTTCTTAGCTTGAAATTTGCAAATGGCTCTTCTTCTAGTTTGTCGAAGTCACAATTGTCTAAAAGGACTACTTCTGGTTTGAAGTCGGTGATTATTTTGCTGCAAGCAAGAAGTTGCTCGTTTCCGGATAGAGTTAAACCCTGAATTTTTTGGAAGGCTGAGGGAACAAGGCTTAATACTTGTTTGGGTGAAGCAGTAAGGGTATGAAGACTGAGGGCATCGACGCTCTCCGGTCCGAATCCTAGAAGTAGCGATTCATTTCCGATAATCGGATCTAGTGGTAGTAAGGTGACTAAACGGTTGCTTTCAAATGAGACATCGCCAAAACCACCGTATATGGTGATTTGTCCTTCATCGTCAAGCTTTATTAGATTCTTTATGCCAATATTCTGACTATATGTTTTGGGCAGGCAAATGTTAACATTTCCCACGTCCACAAAGAATAGGTATCTTAAAAACACTTCCTGAAAATCAAGCCTACGGTCAAAAGTTAACAGTGCAAATGGCACGCCTTCTCCCTTTAGCGGAGGAAAAGAAAAATTCCTGTAGCGTTTTCCCTTCGAACTAATTGTGTTGGGGTGCTCAAAAGCTCTGTAATACTTTACAGAAGGAATTTTTTTGCTCTCTGTAATTGGATAATCTTGAGCTATTGGATTCTCTAATCTAGAAAGGGCAGCAATCTCTGAACTCGAGGTTTTCCTAATCTTATTTTTGGTTGGGGTCCGCAAGAATAATCCCATCAGAGAGACAAAGCAAATAGCTGTTAGCACTCCTAGAATGAGAAAAGTTCGCGGTTTTATGGCGCTTGCTGAGTTTTTATTTTCGCTTTGATCTTCCAGAAACTTCAACTCGGCTGCCGCATGTTGAAGGGCTTTGTCCTCCATGATGCGCTTTAGGTCGATAATCAGTTCACTGGCATTTTGATAGCGGCGGTCTGCTTCTTTGTGCATACACTTTTGTACGACGGCATCGATTTCGATGGGCATATCGATATCGGTACGATCGGCGAGCAAGGGTGTATCATCATCAAGATGCATTGCTACTGTTGTGTCGTAATCGTCGGCGACGAAGGGCGGCTCGCCGCAGAGCGTTTCAAAAATAGAGCAGCCCAGGCTGTAGATGTCTGATCTGGCATCGAGGGGCTCGCCCCTGATTTGTTCGGGGCTCATATAGGGGGCGCTGCCCACGACCAGGTCTTGTTTTTCTTGCTTACTATTTTTGTCGTTTAACTGAGAAATGCCAAAGTCGAGAATTTTGACCAAGATATCGCCTTCGTCAGTTTTTTCAACCATGATATTGGCTGGCTTGATATCTTTGTGCACAACACCCTTGCGGTGGGCATAGCTTAGACCTTCGGCGGCTTTGATAAAGACTTCCAGGGTGGCGCCGATACTAAGAGAACCAACCTGCAAGATAATCTCTTCGAGGGTGAGACCGTCCACATAGTCCATGGCATAGAAAGGTAAGACGCCTTGGTGCAGACCGAGGTCATAGATTTGACAGATGGTCGGGTGGGTGAGAATGCTGTTGAGCTTAGCCTCTTGTTTGAACTGAGACCAGCTTTCTTGCGAAACCATCGAGGGCAAGAGAAACTTTAGGGCGACAGTGCGAGCCAGTCTTTCATGTCTGGCTCGGTAAACAAGTCCCATACCGCCTTGACCGGCTTGTTCAATGAGCACAAAGTCACCGCCGATGCGGTCGCCGGGTTTGAGTTCGATTAGGGCGGTATCGGCTTTAGTAAGAGTGACGCCGCGGGTGCGCATGCGAGTGGCGTTGTCGCGCCGGCGCTTGGTAAGAGAAGCTGGCGGCTTAAAGCGGGTCTGCATATCGAAGCGCGGAGTCTTGGGTTTAGGATTGGCACAACTGCAGCGCAAATCGACCAAGAGCATGCTGGTGAGGCTGCCGGCGCGTTTGGCTTTGGCGATGACTTTGCCGCAGTTGGCGCAAGACTGAGATTCTACTTTGGCTTTACTGGCTTTGCGGGCGCCAGCCGTGGCGGTGTCTTGAGCAAGATGGCACTGACAGTGCATATCGATAAAGACAAAAGAAGTGAACGAACCACGCCTTTCTTTCGATAGAAAAGGCAGGTGGCAGTTTTTGCAGACTTCTTGGTTTGGCATATCTCTTGTTTTTGCCTTCAGAATTCCGCTAGATTATAGCCTGATTTAAATCTTCATTGCTTTGCAAAGAAGGAGAACCTTCGTTTCGGTTCTCCTTCCTTCTTCCCATCTATTTCGGCTTTAGGCGAGTTTGACGCCGTTGAAATAGATGTCCTGCCAGACGTCGTTATAAGCGTACATCTGCCAGGCTCCGACCGAGCGATCGCCATTGACGATATTGTTGTTGGCGCGGTGATTTCTGCCGCCCAAAAGACCTGGTGGCACATTATTGCCGACTGGATAGTTGATCACATTGTTTGAGACTTCGATATTGTAGGCGGAGTTTCCTTCTACCATCAAGGGGGCAGAAGACCACTCATCTATAGTGATATCTATATTGTTGCCGGTGCAAACAAGATTTTGGCTTTCGTACATACTGACTGAATCACTCTTGAATAGTCCGTTGATGCGATTGCCTTCGATGCGTCCGCCGTTGACATGATCGAATTCCACTGCGGTGGTATCAAACTTTTCTCTCCAATCAAAGTCGTGCAACCAGTTGTTTTTTACGGTTATATTGCTCGATCTGTCGGCGAGAATGCCGCGACTACCGCCGGTTATTTCAGAGTCTTCTATGGTGACGTTGTCGGCTCCATTAATTGATACTGCCGGTCCTTGATCGCCCTTGATGCGGGCATTGCGAATCACCACATTGTCGCTGGTGATTGAAAGTGGTGGAATCTCGTTGCCTTTGGCATCGATGACCAACATGCCTCCTTCGTATCTGGCATATTCTCTCAGCCCTTCCGGTAATGACTCTGGACGCGATCCTCTGCCGATTTCCACTCGCGCTCTGCCTCCTTCCAAACCGGGGCGTGGCTGAAAGTCGATAGTGTCGCCAACGGTGTCACCGCCGGTGTCGGAAACGGGGGGCTCTTCCGGTCTGATTGTTGGGGTGTCGACCGGCGGAGCAATAGGTGTCGTTTCTGGTGGATTCGGGGGTGGCGATATTGTACAGTCGCCATCAGGAATGCATGAATCTATAGGTGGGCATTGGTCGTCGGTCTCTGTCGGCTGTGGCGGCAAAATAGTGCAATCGTATTCAGTTTGTTCAATGGGAGTGCATTCACCGTCGGGCGTACATGACTCCATAGGTGGGCAATAAGTGGTCTCGTCTGTCGGCTGTGGCGGTAAGATAGTGCAGTCGTATTCAGCTTGTTCAATAGGAGTACATTCACCGTCGGGCGTGCATGACTCCAGGGGTGGGCAATAAGTCGTCGTATCTGCATGTTGATTTTGACTAGGCGTGCTTGCGCAATTGTCGTCACCAAAATCGATGACACAGTCAGGCAGAACGCCGCAGTGCACCAGTGCTTCGCTGTTGCCTCGGTTGTCGCTTAGGCAGCTGCTTTCTTGCCAGTCGTTTATGCAGTTGCTTGATAAGTTGCTTTCTTGGGCTTCGGTAGGTTTTATGGGCGAGTCAAATTGCGCTTCTGCGCAGGAATTTTGGCGCATGAGAATACTCCTGAAAGAGGGGATGGGGCAGGAGGCTTTTAGTAAGCTTAGGTTTTAAGGTTTCCGCCGTTCAATGGCATGATGCATTATGCCGATTGATTTTGGCATTATTGTGACTATGAATCAGTAGACAGCGATGCCGCTTGCCAGTGCTGATGGACAGTAATCTTCCAGACTAATAGTTATGTTCTTGAACTGTACTTTTCCTTTAGTCTTGGCTTTATAAAAGTCTCTCATTAGAGGCTCATGCGCTTTCAGTGTAAGCTCGATTTTTTCTAGGCTAGGTCTGTCTTTGCTGGCAGCATCATTAAGTAGAACCGGCACGGCAAAGTCGAACCGGTATGAGTGCTTGTCTAATTCTTTCACTCTGTGGGGGTAGAGCGGCGCGCCCAAGGAGCGTGTCGCACCGCCGCAGTCATAGGTGAGAGTGACGTCCATACCCGGCTCTATGGCTGAGCTTGCGCTCTGAATTTGAGTTTGGCTGCCGGCAATTTCGCCCTTGATTCGCAGTATAGATTGACCAAATAGTGACTCTTGTGCTGATTTGTCTAAGGGAGCAGCAATGGTTTCTGGCTTGTCGGCAGATACCTCTAGACTTATTGAATCTTTTAAAATGATTTGTCTTGACGGATGCGGCACTGCCGGTAGTGCCACAATTCTCGCCATTGGTTGTTTCTCTATGACAGTACCGCTGCCTTTTTCCAGCTTGTGGCTATATTCCAGTCGGCAGTCGGAAAAGCCGAGGCTGTTTTCAACACCATAGAACATTTTGTCCCATGAGTAATATCGGGGATCGAACATTTGCAGTCGGTCTTTTGCCGCTCTCGCCGCCGGTAGCTCTGTCCCTTCACTACTGGTTGGCGATAAGACCAAGCTTTCGATTTCTTTTTTGTCGCGGCAAGGCAGCTTAATGAGGAAGTATTGATTGGCTTCGATGAGGTTTAAGTCGGCGGCTGTGCAAAGACTTGAAAATATATATTGGTAAGGCATGATTAAGTGATCATTGCCAATGGGGGCGAGTGTTTTTTGATCATCAAGTAAAGCTATCGTGCTTATCGCGGGTGCAGAAAGTGCTTCGCCGTTGTATTTGATTTTGAACCTGTTGAAAAGATTTTGATATGGTCCAGGCGCGATTAGCAAATAGAGTTCTTTGCCCTGCAAGCTTGCATCGCTAGTTTGTTCTAGATTTTGCAGCGAAATTGCATAATCATTTTTTAGAGAATAGCTATCATAGATGCGTCCGTTGGCTGCCAATGGCAGACTGTTTATAGCTGTTAACACAACAATCGGGACGCCGAAAAGCCAATATTGAAGCGATTTTTCCTCTCTTGGTCTTATGGCGATAAGAGAGATGATGGCGCCGCTTGCCGCCAATAAAGTATTGAGCCAGCCGGCATGCAGCCGGAGAGAAAGCAGGCAAAGCAAGGTGGCTACTGCCAGTGGCATTACCAGGGCTTTGTTTTCGCTGCGGCAAAGGGCGGCGATTGCTCGGGCAGCCAGCATGATAAGCACCGGCATGGCTGTGACGAAATAACGAGGCATGGCTACAAAAGGAATATAGACAAAATGCAGGGCATTTATTGCCAATGCTACCTTTAGCGAGATATGGCGGCGTTCGTCTTTGGCGGCGGCGGCGAGGAGAATGCCGATGGCCGCCAGCGCCAAGATAAGTTGATGATAAAGCGTCTGATTGGCATAGCTAAATGCACCGATGGCGGTGCGGAAGTCGTTCCATGGCGCCTTGATTAGGCGAGGGATTTTCCCTAATGTCAGCTCAAGCCATTTGCGGGTACTTGTTTTGATGCTCAACTTGAGGATAGACAAGGGTTTTTCATTGACTAGCCCGGCATAAATTGGGTAGGGGGCTCGGGTCCAGCCATCACTCTCGGTATCATTGCCTACTGCCACATTAAGGTTGCCAGCTCGGTCTGGGCAAAGAGAGAGGGGTGCTTTGACGGCGCATTCGAAAAGCAGCCAGGGGCTTATTGATAGCGATGCCGCCATGAGAAATAGAGCGGCTTTTTTCTTTTCTTTCTCGGCAATTAAGATAATCAAGGTGGCTAAGCCAAATAGTAATGATAGCGGCAGCAAGGCCGAGCGCAATAATTGCAATAAAATGAGTGATATTGCTAGTAGTATCAGGCTCGACAGGCTTCTTTTGCGCTCTTTGCTTACTCTCAAAAAGGCAAAGAGGGCGAGGGTAACTAGAAAAATAGCTAGGCTTTCGGTGGTCAGTCTGTGGCAGTTGATGATAAAGCCCGGATAGAGAGAGGCTAGCAGAGCTGCTATCTTGCCTGTGCCTTTGTAGAGTTTTTCGCTGCAGGCGCCAAGCAAAGCCACCGTGGCCGATGATACAAAGATTTGGATGAGCAAAGGGGCTGTCTGAATGGGCAGAAACTGCTGGAAAGTTTGCAGCCAATGACCTATGGCGAGGCCGAAAGCGAGATAAAGAGGAAAGACCGGACCGGCCATTAGCAATCCACTCACCAGGTTCTTGGTGTTGTCTATAACTGTATGGCTATCTAGACCTACAGAGCCATTTAAGGCGATTTGATATAGTTTTTCTGCAAGCTCTTTGTACTCGTAGGCATCACCTACCAAGCTGAGGTCGGGGTGCAGGCCGCAGATATCGAGCCAGTTGAAAACAAAGGCGCCGCGAATAGCAAAAGCCAAGGCAAACCAGGTTATGGACACTGTCATAATTGACCGGTTGCTGACAGCCGGGTTGTCTTTATTTTCCTTCATCTTTGCTCATGCGCCGAGGCAGCTTAGGATTATAGACGAACTAATTTGCCGTTGTCGCTTGCTTCTACATATATAATTGAAGCAATGAAAGTTCTGCTCAACTTAATGGAAACCCTTAGCCGCTATTTGCCTTTACTGGCAAGCATGCTGGTGCTTTGCTCGGCACCGGCTAGGGCATCAGATGTAAGCGAGAACATCGCCGAGGTGAAGATGCCCTTGCGACCGGCTCGTTTGCTCAAGTTTCCGGTGCAATCGGTTGGTGGGCTGGCAATTTATAAGTACCATAAAGATCACAGTCAGCCTCTCAAGTTAGAAGGCAATGTCAAAGCCAGCGGCATGGTCAAGGTGCCGGAAGGTCGCTATGTGGTTTATTTCCCCAACCACTTTTTCTTTGCTAACCCCTCGTGCATCAGTAATCTAGCCCCCGATAGTTTGGATTTTGTGGTAGTGCGTTATGCTTCTTTGCAGGACTCTGAAGAAGGTCGCTCCGACCCTGCCGTTGCCAGCTTGGCTCGCTTTACCGGCCTTACCGGCTTAGATTTAGAGCAGTCCGAGCTTACCGACAAAGGTATTATCCCTTTGAAGTCTTTGAAAGATTTGCAAGTTCTCTATCTTTTCGGCAATATGGTAGAGGGCGATTTTTTCAAAGATTTTGCCGCCTTGAAGAAACTAAGAATATTGGGATTGCAAGGCAATACGATTGCACCGCGCAACATGCCTTATTTGGCTGGTTTGCAAAGCTTGGAAGTGCTTGCCATTTCGCGGGCGCATTTGACTGCAGCCAGTGCCGCCCCCATAGGCAAGCTAAGCAATTTGCAGAGCTTGCATCTTGCCGGCAATACAAAATTGTCTGATGATTTTCTTCCCACCCTGAAAGCTCTTAAGAAGCTTAGTTCGCTTAATGTTGATGGCTGTGGATTTACTAAAGAAGGTTTCAAAAAAATTGAAGCTTTGCCGATCGCCAAGATCATACCGTCGACCAAGCATGCCAATGCCCGCGCCGAAAAGGAAAAGGCTGCTGCTGCAAAGTCTGAAAGCTACGGCAAGAAATTGCAGAGTAACGAGTATATTTTTAGCCCGATAAGCCGAGATAAAGGGCTTTAGACTATTTTGCTGTAAAGGGTTTGATAGCTTCTGTTTTGTCTAGAAAATAGAGCAGTCGGCAATGGGCAAGAGTGAGTATTGCCACCAAGATTATTGGACCAAAGTTGCCCACCGAGCCAAAAAGATAAAGGGTTGTATAGAGCGACGTAAACAGCAAAACAGCGATTGCATGCATACGTAAGTTGAGATCGGTGTTTTGAAAATGGTGTCCGAAGATGAGCATGCCGGCAATGGTCATGATGCAGAGGTCATAAAAAAGAAAATGAGGCAAGACTAAGGGCAGCACCGAACAGCCGAGCATAATCACCGCCGGTAGTGCTTGTTCTTTAAAGCGGTTTTGATACTGCAAAGCTTTATATAATGCATGCAAGCCGAACAAACCGCCTAAGCCATAGGTTATTAATTTGGCGGTCTGTCTCATTTCCACCGGCACTGCTTGCACCACCACCCCTGGCAGAGAAGAAACTAGATAATGCGGATAGTTGTAACGCGGGTCCGAGAATATAGTGTCGCTGAGTCGAAAAGATGAGAGCCAGGCCTTAATGATATCGATGCCGAATACTCCTATAGTTAAAGCGACAAGAGCAAGCAGTCCTGCTATTAGACCGACTAAGCTTTTGTAGCGCCCTTTTAGGCAGTCTGCACCGCTTGCCAGCATGGCGATAGGCAGAAATTGTGGTTTTAAAATAAAAAGCGAATAGCAGAGACCGGCAAGGAAAGGTCTTTGCTTTTGGGCGGCATAATAGGCGAGAGCTAAAGGTAGTATGCCCAAGACGATGCCTAGATGCCCAATCAGCAAGGTGGCAAAGACAGGCAAGAAATAGACCGAAGCAAAAAAGTACATTGCCGCACTGCGGCCGGTGGCACTCTTAATAAGAAAGGCGGAGAGCGCCAGGCAGATTATTGAAAAAATTTGCCAGGCAAAGAGGGCATAGCGAGTGTCGAAAAAAGCAAAGGGCACCATCAAGAGGGCATTGAGCGGGCTGTACATGTAAATAGCCGTAAAGCCCTGCCCTAGTGCATCTAGGGTCTGATGCGCAAACTGATTGAAAGGTGTATTGAAAAGGTCTTGAGCGCTTACTGGTGGATAGAGCTGTGCAAATTTGCCCTGGGCGGTAAGTTTGCCGGCTAGATAGAAAGTCATCAGAAAATCTGAGGCTTGCATCAGCTTTGGTTGTGACAAGGCAGCGGTTAGGGGCACAACAAAAAGAAAGATTGCGAAGATTCTCTTGTAGAGAAGTCCGGTGGGCGGCATTTTCTTTTGGCTGGACTCTTCCGGGGCGCTGGTCATGTTTGGTAAGGCTTCTTAAGGTGTAAGAAAATGTTAGCATGTGCCCCTATGGTCTAAAGTAGCCAATCAAAAGGATGCGATGGAGCCCCGGATTACACTAATTCTGCCGGCATATAACGAAGAGAAGCGGATTGGTCCCACCGTTCTGGCTCTTGCAAAGTACCTTGCTTCTAGGCAGTCGGCTTATTCTGCCGAACTCATGGTCGTTTGCGATGGTTGTAAGGACCGGACAGCCGATGTCGCTCGCGAAAATTTTGCGGAAGCGGCTGTGGGCGATTCGGTCAAGTTTGCAGTACTTGATCTAAAGCCCAATCAAGGCAAGGGTAACGCTGTTAAAGAAGGCATGCTGGCTGCATCTGGCGACTATATCTTTTTTACCGACGCCGATCTTTCTTTTGCCCCAGAGGTTCTGGAAGATTTTCTGGGCGGCTTGATGGCAGGGGCTGATGTTTGCATAGCCCAGCGTAAGCGCGAAACCCAGTATCCTAGTTTAGCCAGGCGCTTAGTGGCTCTTGGCTCTCGTTGGCTTATCGGGAATATCATCTTGCCCGGTATCAGAGATACACAGGCTGGTTTTAAGGGTTTCAAGCGAGAATGCGCCAGAACACTCTTTTCGCTGACCAAGATCAAGCGTTTTCTCTTTGACCTAGAAGTTTTGCTTTTAGCTCGCACCAAAGGCTATCGTATCGAGAAAGTCTATGTCGACTGGGTCGACCGCGAGGGCTCGACCGTCAACATCGCACTCGACACTTCGCGTTCTCTTAGAGACCTTTTCCTTATCCTCTTTTGGCTATATACCGGTCAATATAAGTAGCATTGAGAACCTAGGTCGGCTGCTCTTTATAGTGAGTTGAGGAAGGCCAGCAGAGCATCTTGGTCTGCTTTAGGCAAAGCAGCATAGGCTTGTTTAGACTTTTCTGCTTGTCCGCCATGGTACATGATGGCATCGTGCACCACTTGAGTGCGTCCATCATGCAAGAGGAACTTCTTGAAGCGCAGACCCCAAAGCGGGGTGGTTCTCCATTCGCCGCCCTTGGCACCTTCTTGTGGGAAGCCGTCAGCCAGCTCTTTGCCCATTTGATGCACAAGGAAGTCTGAATAAGGATAGAACTTCTTGTTGGAAAGGGCGTCTACTTTCATATAGTTTAGTTTAGGCAGTGGACTGTCGGGGTCTATGACATAGCCGACGGGGGTGGTGTTCATAGAGGGTTGATGACAGACGGCACAGTTTGTCTGGGCAAAGAGCTTTTCGCCGCGCTTCACTTCTTCGGTGATTTCGCCACGCTTGGGCGGTGCCAAAAGCGCTTGGAAGTAATTGAGTTTGACAAGTATGTCACCCTTGTCGTTTGGTCCCGGTGGTATCACCTGATAGACCTCTTTAGGGAAGATGCCGAATGACTTTGATGAGTTTTCGGTGGAATTGAGATAAGTGGTCAGACCCAGCTCAATATTCATCGCTCCGGTGGTGAAGTTGAAGAGATTGACGTTTTGGTTCTTCCAACCGAAGCGACCGACTCTTGGTGCTTCTGTATAACGGTCGACGGCAGAAATGGGGCGACCGGCCATTTCTGGATGCTCAATATTTTGTTTGATTGAGTTGGCGATAATATCGGCGTCGGCGATATTGTCTATGAGACCGTCGCCAAAAATCGGCGGCGAGTGTCTTGGTGAGATGATGTCGGCATTGGCTGGAATCATGTCGGCATCAACTTGAATGTGGAAGGGCAAAAGGTCTGGATCTTCAGTTGTAATGGAACGCTTCTGCTGCGATGGTCCGCCCTTTTCAAGAAAGAAATCAACATCTCTTTTGCCGATAGACTCAGCCACTTCGGCGAAGGGTTTCTTAGATTTGGGCGATGACGGTAGTCTTCTTGCGAAATTGACTATGGAGGTGCTGGAATTATCGCGACCTTCACCACCGACGGCATAGCCTGGCTGACCGTGACATTCAAAGCAACTTTCGCCGTTGAAGAGCGGTCCAAGACCTTCTTTCACTGTAAACTTTTTTTTGAAAAGAACTTTGCCTTCCTCGAAAGCTTTCAGTTGTCTGGCGCTTAGACCTTCCACCGGCTCGCCGCGGTTGTCGGTTGGATCTTTTCTGTCTTTGTTCTGAGCATTTGTAGGCGAGAAACTAAAATAATTGACCGGCACATCTTTATAGGTTGTCCAGACAATCTGCGCCACCACTATTACTGCCAGCACTATGAAGAGCTGGGTGAACTTCCTATTTAAGAAAGATAGAACTGGTTTCTTGCTCAAGTTTTTACCTGCGGTTCGTTTTGACCTTGTTCTTACTTTATCATGGGGGAATTCCACCCTTTAGAAAGCGGCTCTTTCGGGTAAAGTAAGTATGTTCGGCTTACACTTCAGTTTTAGTACTTTTCAATGCATAGGGCAAGCAAAATTTCATCTAGAGACAAAAACAAAAAAGGAGGCGTGCTCGCCGAGAGCCCGTTGGCTTTCTTTGTCATGTCCCTCGTGATCTTCTTCATGATTTCAATGTTCTCGCTCTTGTGCGGCTACGCTACGCTCAACTTTGCCTGCTCGGCTGCCGCTCGCGAGGCAGGGGCTTCTCAGACTAAGACCGGTGCTCGAGCTGCTATGCAGAGAGTTGGTGCCGCTATCTTGACGGGACCATTGGGCGCTTTTGGTGGCATCACCCCCCGCAATCCCTCAGGCTTAGCCCTGCGGACTTTTCGGGTGCCCGACGGTGGCAGCCCCGAGCCTTATGATCTCGGTGTGGGCGCCAACGTGCAGGTAGACCAGAAAATTTATTCATACACTTATGTCGTCGATGCTACTTATTCTATTCAGCCGATACTTTTCCCCTTCAGTTTCCAGGCTAAGGCTCAAAGTACCTGTGCTGTAGAGCATCCGGAGGGAATTGGTCTATAGAAGAAAAAGGTCTATGGTCTATAAAGGAATAGGTCAGTGATATTTAGCAAGAGGCACTTATCAAAAAGGACAGGAAGAAGAAGCGGTCAGCAACTGGTGGAACTGGCTGCTGGTCTCTTGGTTCTCATTCCGATATTTCTATTGATAATCGATGTGGTGGTCTTTTATCTTGCTGCCACCCTCAACGATAATGCTTGCCGTGATGCTGCCCGTGCCGCATCAGTCATTGAGCCTGTTGCCTCCGATTCATCCGGCAACTTGTCCGGCTCCAGCCCCATTAGGCAGCGTGCCGCATCGGTGGTGACAAAGATGCAGCACCTAGACGGCTATATCATTGGTCCGCGCCTGCAAACAGTAAGTCTCTCTTCCGACTTTAAGCGCCCTACAAACGCCATTATGGGTGGCAACTTTGAAGGCAGTGTCGAGGTCACGACCCAAGTCGATTACAGACTGCCAGCAACTATTCCTGGTATCTTGCCCGCCCAGGTCACTCTTACTTCAAGGCAGTCATTTCCACTGACAGCAGTACTTGCGCCACAGGTCGTTCCGCTCTAGCATCTCTATATTCCTACGGAAAGGTTCAAAATGACTGATAATGCAAATGAAACCCCGGTAGAGGCATCCGAAAAGCCCGAAGAAGGCAAGCGTATATCTAACTGGGCTGCTTTTGTCGAGTCTTGGAATTATGTCGGCAAAGCTATGAAGGACCCTTCCATTCAAATAAGATCTGGCGACAAAGCCAGTGCTGCTCTATTGAAAGGGGCAATCTTTGGAGCTTTCTTGTTCTTAGCAGTGCCATGCTTTGGTCCTAAGAGTTCTGCTATCTGGTGCTATCTCTTGGCCGACGTATTATTTTTTGCCGCTGCTTTCTTGTTTGTGGTCAGTCGTTTTGGCGTACTGAGAGTCATGTCTCTGCGTCATGCCTTGGTGTGCTGGCAGCTCATGATCGGCACCAGTCTGCTTTCGGTGGCGATGGCAGTGAACCTGGTCTTCATAATAGTTGTCTTGGTGGCCGGTCGATATATCGCTCAGCTGACGCCGCAGTAGGGGCTCTGGCAAGAATAAGTTAATCTCAAAAGCGCCTGCATTGGCAAAATCACCATTGAAAAATGGCAGCTTTTCCATTATTGTTAAAATTGTTTCACGTACTAAGCTGGGCGATCCAACTTGCCGATCGGCGGGTTTCGATTTCCTTGGAGAAGGTCAATCCTATGATGAGAGTCAAAAGGGGAAGCACCTTGATATACGGGTTGGCAGCGTTTTTAGCTGTCGCTCTTATCTTTGGCTTCATAACCCTCAATTATCAACAGTTATTTGGATTCCAAAAGCAGGCTCAAAATGCTGTCGATGCTGCAGCTATCGCGGTCGCTAAGGATGTTCAGCGCGTTACTATTCTCGACCCTAGGCTGGGGCGAGTCGGTGTAGTCGACCAATACGGCACAGGCGGTCTCGAACAAAGACCGATTCTATCTATAAATACCGTATTAGCTACTGCTCGCCTCGATGGTCTTGTGGCCAGCCAGCTCAATAACACGACGATGATTGCTGCTGCCGGTCAAGATTTGAACAATGCCAAAGCGGCGGCACGCAACTTGGCTCGTTCGATGAACGATTACATCGGCGGCGGCAGTGCTCAAGATGTAGACGGCAAGTCAATCAACGGCGGCAATCTCCTCAATATTGCTGCAAATGCTTATAACGCCAACAACCGCCGTTCATCTAGAGGCTATAAAGACCTCAGCCCTTCCGACTTTTCAGTTGAGATAGGCGATCTGCGCTCTACTTTCGGCAGCCAGGGTGTAACCAACACACCTTGTCCCAGCCCTGAGAGCATGGATGGTCTGGGCGGCAACCAGGCTTATTTCGCCCGGGTAAACGGCACTCGTTTCTACCGCGCCAAAGTTGATATTCCAAGCCCTATCGGTTCAATCATGCTCTCCAACTTGGCTGAGCAAGTACGCTTAGTTGATAAAGGGCTCTTCGAAGGCTTAGATGCCAATGCCGGCGTTATCCCCGCTGTAATCAAGCTCACTGCCCGTGAGAAAGCTGTCGCTTCGGCGCCTCAACAAGGCACTGGTGCTCTGCCTTCCGGCACAGTACATTCAGTAGCTTGTGCTCAGATGGGTGGACCGAGATTGCCTGCCACATCCGGTGTGCTGCGCATCGAGTTCCCTCAGGGCATGCCTCCTGTCGGCGCTCCCGCTCCCTTTGCAAATAATGTGGTCACACCTCTGACCATCATGAATGCTTCGCAAATAACTTCCATTGGACAGAACGGCAATGCCGCCCCCTGGTCGGGTAACGGTCGCTACTTCACCGCCAATGGCGGTGCCTTCCCAGGTTCTGGTTCGATTGCTCCTTCCAACTTTATGGGACGCAACCAGGACAACCCCTCGATCTCACTCAGTCTCTTTGTTTATGACTGGTTGCGCAACGAAGGCATCAAGCCCAATGTCGATTCGGTTGTCAGAGCCTTGCGCAACGTTGATTTGCGCAACACTCCAGTCGGACAGACTGTGGCTGTGGTGCCCAGCGATACAGTCAATACCGAGCGCGACATTCTTACAGCCTTCTTGGCTCCCGATGCCCGCGCTCAGAGACCGCCCGTTGGTGATCCAAACAACGTCTACGGCGCCATCTTCCGCTTGGTCGATGCCAATGCCGCTATGACTCCCGGTCAAGACGACCGTTCATTGGTGAACTTCAATGGCGCCAATGCCCAGCGTTATGTAGACCAGGCTTATACATTCAGAATGCAAGCCAGTGTGCCCCAGCAACTTGCTTGGGCTCAGCAGAGTTCTACTCTAGCAACCGGTATGGACAAAGACGGTAATGCCACCACCACTGATGGTAACCCCGTCACCGATCTATATGATCTTGAGCGTGAACTGCTTGATACCAAGCAGATTGCCAACAATACCGACCTGGCTGCTCAGAGAGTGCTGGCTAAGTACAGACCGCTATTGGCTGCTGCCCAAGCTAGGCTGGCTGCCGCTCAAGCGGCATACACCAGAGCCCTGCAGGCGGCAAACAATGACGAGAATGACTCTACTGTCATTGCCGCCAAGCAAGAAGTTGACGCTGCTCAAGCACTGGTCAACAAATATCAGGCTGTGGTCGACCGGGCAACCAATGCTGCCAATAATGGCAAGATGGGTGTGCGTGTCGTAGACACTGTCATCAATAACCTGCTGGCTGTGACAGCCATGGGCACCAAGAAGATCAAAGCCGGTGACTTTATGCTCGCCCGCAGCATTCCTTTCTTTGCGCCCAAGACAGCTGCCACCGATGCTGCCATCGAAGGCACCGACCCGGTTCCCACCGGTCAGGTCAGCAATGCTCGCGGCTCCAAGAACTGGGTCGATAACGGCATGTATATCATGGGTGGTACCGTTCCTCCCAATATCAACATCGCCATGTCTGATGTAACCGGTGTATTCCAGCCGGTCTTCGCTCAGAGTGTCGTACCCTCTTCTCTCACCCGCAACTTCCGCATGATTGTCCGCGGCGATGCCACTGCCGGTGATGGTAGTGTACTGGTCAGCGTAGCCAATAACGGCCCCAGCGCTACCAGCAATCCGCAGTCGATCTTGCGTGGACAGCTCAACTATCAGGCTTTGAACGTCTATACTGAGCCGCCCACCAGAACCAATCCTTGCACAATCAACTGGTCGATTATGGCGCGTAACAATGCCTATTCCACCCAGGCAGATTGCCGCAAGCCTCCCAAGCCCGGTGACCCCGAGTCGGAAGGCAATGTGCTCGATTGTTCAAGAGCACAGGGCCAGACCAACCCTGATGGTTCAGCTAAGGCTTGTGACTCGGAAGTGGCTCAGTGGCAATTCACATCACCTTTGCCCAACTGCCCGCCTCCTCCGATTCCGCCAGGCGGACCGCCCGGTGAGTCGCACTAAAGCAAGTGATAACCAGAAAGAGAGCCGAAGTTATTCGGCTCTCTTTTCTTTTGGGTGATTTACCGGCTCAGCTTCAATGTCGCAACCAGGGGTCTGTGGTCCGAACCACTTTCTGAACCAAAAGCAAAATTTTCAACGGTGAAGTGTTTTGAGACAAAGATATGGTCGAGAGGCAGTCTGAAAGGTGGCGGCAGTTTGACGTGCCAACTCTGCGGGGCGTATTTAGGCAGAGAGGTAACTTCCTTTAACTGGGCAGCGAAAATTGGTTTCATATGCGGTGACCATGAGGCGCAATTGAAATCGCCCAAGACCAAAACCGGGTCTTTAGAATTTGCGGCCCCGGCAGCTAGTTGCGCTATTTCATTGTTTCTACATCTAAAATAGTCATCTAGAACAGGTGGTAGAGTGTGTACAGAAAATACTTTGATGGGCTGTCCATCCTTCACCACTGTGCCTTCTATAGATACGGTCTCTTGCTCGGTCTTGTGCATCTGGCAATCTTTAAGTGGATAGCGGCTCAATATGCCTACGCCGAAGCTATCTGATCTGATAAGCAAGAGGCGATAGGGATAAGCTTCTTTCAATTCCTTTTGAGAAAGAAGGTCATTGGTGAATGGTGCAATCTCTTGCAAGCACAGAATATCTGCACCGCAATTAAGTGTTGATATTATCTTGTCTTTGGCATAATTGAGATTGTTGATATTGCACTGCATTACCTTGATTTGGCCGCCGGCTTTATCACTTGACGCAGCCTCTTTTGAAATGGTTTGCACTGCTTGTAATTGCCAAAGGTTGACTAGCAGGGCTAAACCGTTGGCTAGAGCAATAAACTTGTTTGTGCGGCCGCTTGCTCTAATTGTCTTGCTTAGACCAAGTAAGAGAATGAAGGCGCTGACCAAGATTAGTTGATAGACAAACTGGCAGCACAAATCGCACCAAAAACTTGTTTGGGCAAATAAGCCAATTAGGGCGGCGCTGATGCAGCCTATGCCAAACAGCCTGTAAAAGGCAAATAAGTAAAGCTTTGCTTGCAAGAGAAGCACCTCTATTTGGTAGACCTTAAGCTGAGTTTGGCCAAAATCGGCAGATGATCTGAGCCGGTTTGAGCTCCAGTTTCTACTGAGTGAACAGCAAAGTCTTTTGAAACAAAAATATGGTCTATCGGTATTTGCGCAGGCATCGGCAGCATGGTGCACCATGTCGGCAACGGTAAAGAGTGGGCAGGGCTTGCTTCTTTCAAGCCGCTTAAAAAGATTGGTTTCATATGTGGTGACCAAGGAACACAGTTGAAATCACCAGCGATAATTAGGGGTGTTTTAGTCTGGGCTTGAATAGCCAGGTTCTTTATGTCGCTATTGCGTGAGCGGTACATACTGCCACTGAGGGGCGGCAAGGTATGCACGGCGCGCACAGTGAGCTTTGTAGTGCCCAGTGAGAGCAAACACTCTATTGATGGAATACTCTCTGCATTTTCGATTATCTTAGAGCTTTCAATAGGCAATTTACTAAGAATGCCTATGCCGAAATTGTCTGCCCTGGGCCTGATGATCTTGTAGGGATAGGCTTTTGCTACCGGCCCATCTTTGTTGTTTATTGCTTCGGCTAGTTTTGGTGAGATCTCTTCTAGAAAGATGATATCGGCATTTTGACTAGCCTTGAGCATCTTTTCTGGATCGCAGTTGGATGAGTTTATGTTGCATTGCATAACCGTTAGCGAGGCAGCGCCTGGCGCCTTTAAATCGGCTTTTTCTGTCTGAATGCAAAACAGTACAGCCAAAACATTTAGGGCAAGAGCAAGCAGGCAAGCGCCGGCCGTAAGTAAGATCTGTTGCTTGCTTAATGAAGCTCTGAACTTTCTCACCAAAAGAGGCAGCAGCAAAATTATTGCCGTTAAACTAAGTTGATATCGGAATTGACAACAAAGGTCGAATACTAGGTCGAAGTCTGCCAGGTAACACCAGAGGCTGAAGAGCAGAACCAGAGAAACGGCAGCCAGATATTTGGCTGTCTTCTTGACTCTGCCCTGGTTTTTGTAGGGTTCCGGCGGGGTATTCATATGGTATGGGCTGACTGCATTTCCACTGAGGGTGAGGGCTTACAATTGTTCCCTGTTTCAGATGAGAATCCAACTCACACCTACCCGGTTGTAAATCATCTGCTTATCTTTGCCAATATTGTCGCTTTTATTGCCCAGTTTCTTTTTTTGCAAGGTGCCGCCGGTGAAGTACTAGAGCGGCAGCTGATGGTGGTTCCGGCTAGGTTTCTCAATCATTTTTCTCTCACCGAATTTGGCACCATCTTGAGCTCTATGTTCATGCATGGTGGACTGTCGCACCTCTTTGGCAATCTCTGGTATCTCTATATTTTTGGCGACAATGTAGAAGACCGCGTCGGTCATACCAACTATTTGCTCTTTTATCTTTGTTGCGGCATACTCGCTGACTTGGCGCATATCATTTCTGATCCTTCTTCCACAATTGGTTCTTTAGGGGCAAGCGGTGCTATTTCTGGTGTACTAGGTGCCTATCTGGTGCTTTATCCCGGCGTTAAGGTCAATACCTGGATATCTTGGTATTTCAGACCAAAGTTGGATGCCTGGGTCTTGATTGGCTTCTGGTTTGTTTTGCAGGTGGCCTCATCGGCATTCTCAGATTTGAGCGGCGGGGGGACGGCCTGGTTTGCCCATATAGGCGGATTTGTCGGGGGCATCATCTTGCTCAAATTTGTTTTGAAAGATAACGAGCGGCGCACCGGCTCGCCCTATAGTTATGCAAATGTTGAGAAATTGCCTCTGCCGTCTTTTATTGCGGCTTTCTTGGTGCTTTATGGGCTTGCCGCTATCGGCTTTTCTGCCTATCAGCATCATGCCTTTCGCTTTCAGTTGCAAAATATTGCGCCAGCGGTGCAGCCTCCTTCCAAGGCGCTGCCTCAGCAGGCGCCACACCCTGACTATTCAGCGGCGCCATCTAAAAATAAGACTGCGGGCAAGCATAGTCACAAAGTTAAAAGTGCCGCCAGCAAAAGTGTTAAGTAATTAGGTAAGCGGTGCCGCCAAGTAGGTTGATTTGCTTGGTCCGTAGATGTTGATGATTGGGCAAGTCTTGCGATTTTTTGGTAATATCGAAGCATTGAGCCGTTCGCCGGTTCTTGTGCGACTTTAATAGTGTCGAGTTCGTTAGCTAAGGTGTTGCAAAGAATACTGTCGAATATTCGCTTTCCCGGCCCTCTGAGATCCGGGCTAGTTTCTGTGTCTATATTTACTCTCCTTCTTGGTACAGGCTGGATTGCCGCAGAGGGGCAGCCCCATGCCGGGGGATTTACTGGTGATCTTGGTGGAGATTCTGGCGGGGCTCGCTCTACAAGTGCAGGTGGCATTTTTGACCGGCTCTTATTTAGAAAGAGGGCGGCGGCTAAGCGCGGTCGTCTCTTTATTGCCAGCGACCGGGCTACCTTAAGGCTTTCCACCGGTAGGGAGACTTTTGTCTTGCCCTCTAAGGCAAGCGACCACCTCGGTACAGTCAGTGAAGATGAGGAAGAAGGAAAGCTTTCGCGAGAAGGTGAGAAGCGTATTGAGAACAATACGATGACACCCTTGAACAATGCTCTTCCCTCTAAAGAGGGCGGTAAGTTAAGCTCGGCATTTTTCACAGACAGCGGGCAAGACAGTTTGACTTGGCTGTCGACCGAAGACGGTGTCAATTTTGCTGAAGAGAGCGGTAGTTCCTTTTTGAACAGCTGTCGCGGCAAGAAAGTTGTTTTGTTTGTGCATGGCTGTTGTGTCAGCTTCAAAGAGATGGAAGGTCAGGCTCGCGATATGGAAGCCGGTCTGCGGCAGTCTATGGGCGATGATGTGGTTTTGTTGGCTTACGACTGGGCTACGCCGGCCTGGCTTTATCCTGGTTCGCTGAAAAATATGGAAACTACCCAAATAAGATTCGTGCATTTTATGGAAACACTGAGAAGGCGCCTTGCCCCTGGTCAGTTGTCTGTGGTTATGCACAGTCTGGGCGGCAATCTCATGGTTCGATATCTTACCGGCCCGCAGTTTAAGACAACTTATGAAGGCGGCAAAGTTTTCGACACTTTGATTTTCAGCCGACCTGATATGTCTATGGAAAGTTTCAGACCCCACCTGGCCGAGGTTGCCGCCACAGCCGAGCGCTCAATTGTGCTTGCCGCCGAGAACGATGTCAACATTAATCTTTCCGGTTTTGTGCGCAGTTTGGGCGGTATGACCAAGGGCTCTTATCGCCTTGGGCAAATGCACAATGCCCGTGAGCTTTCCCCCCAGCTCAGCGTTATCGATGTGGGTGCTCTCAACCTTGGTCATAAGATTCCGTACACACTTGTTGGAAACCTGATAGGCAAGCATTAGCAACTGCTATAATTTAGTGACCGGCGAGTCATTAAAGCCCGGTCATTATTGGGGTTAAAAGCATACGCCTATGACCTACACGCACAACGATTCAACGATAACAGGCGGGCGCAGACCGCCAGGGCGCCCCAAAGACATGGCGCATCTACATCGGCGCCGTGAAGATATTTTGGAATGTGCCACTAAATTATTTGCCAGCCGCGGCTTTCGCAACACCGATCTAAAGTCGGTGGCCGATCAGTTGGGTGTGGCAAAAGGCACAATTTATAACTATTTCGACACCAAAAACGATTTGTTCTTTGCTTGTTTGGCTTATGGCATGCAGAGAATGCGAGCTTCGATAGACCAAGAGACTGCAGACGCCACTTCTACTTTTCAGCTTTTGGAAAGAGGAATGCATGCCTACTTTGCTTTCTTTGATGCTAATCCCGACTTGGTTGAGCTTTTGGTGCAAGAACGCGCCGAATTCAAAACCCGCGAGACATCCACTTATTTTCAGCATGTTGAACAGCGCAAAGCTCGCTGGGTGGATCTTTACGAAACACTGCGGCGTGACGGCATCTTTAGAGATATTCCAGGCGAGAAGATTTTTGAATTTGTCAACCATCAGGTCTATGGTGCCTTGTTTGCAAATTATTTTTCAGGCAGAAAGCAATCATTGCAGGAACTTACCGCACCAATTCTCGACATCTTTTATAGAGGCGTATTGAGCGAGAAAGAACAAATACAGGGAACCTGATGGAAGTACTGAACGATAAAGAGAAACTGGAAATAAAGACGAGTCCAGTGCGCAAACGACCAGGCCTATGGTACGGCGTTCTGGCTGTTGTTTTGATTGCCGCCATCGTGCTGGCAGTTGGCTATTTCCGCTCTGAGAAAAAGCCGGTCGCCGGTGCCGATGGGGCAGCCGCTAAGCCCGATGCTGGCAGCGAAAAGGCTGTTATTTCAGTGCGTCTTTTGCCTGTGCAGGTGCGCCCTGTCAATATGAAGCTTTTGGTGAGCGGCACAGTATGGTCTTGGGATCACCTCACACTTGGTTCAGAAGTGGGCGGTTTGAAGGTCGACGGTATTTTTGTAGAAGAAGGCGACAGGGTGAGAAAGGGTCAGGTTCTGGCTACTTTACAGTCTTCTATTCTCAAAGCCCAGCTTGAACGAGAGAAAGCAAGGGCGCTTGCTGCTTCGGCTTCTTTGGCTAAGTCTATACAACCAAACCGACCGGAAGACCTGACTGCGCTTAAGGCTGCCTATGCCCAAGCCCAGGCAGCGGTGGCTCAGGAAGAGGCTAATTTAGTGCGAGCCAAAGCCAACTTGCAGGAAGCGGCGGAGAATGCCAGGCGCTACCGCTGGCTGGTGGCCCAGGGGGCGGTGAGCGCTCAGGAAGCTGATGCCAGAGAGACCCAGTCTAAGGTTGCCGCCGCCGATGTGCGCAATATGGAAGAGCGGGTGAAGGCGTCGCGCTTTTCGGCAGAGCAGTCGCAGCAGAGACTTTCGATGGGCTTAACTGGTGGGCGCAGCGAAGACATTGCTATTGCCAAGGCTCAGAAGCTCGAAATTGAGGCGACAATAAAGCAGCTGCAATCTCAAATTGATCAGACAGTAATCAAAGCCCCTTGCGACGGCATTGTTATGAAAAGGCATGTGCACTTGGGTGAGATTGCTTTGAACAATAAGACTATGTTTGAGATAGTGCGCGACGGTCGCCTAGAGCTGAAAGCGCAGGTGCCTGAAAAAGACCTGCTTTATGTCAAAGAAGGACAGCCGGTTGAGATGACTGGCGACAGCGGCAAGATTTTTAAGGGATGCGTACGCGAAATAAGCCCGCTTGTGGAGCAAGAGACCAGACTGGGCACTGTGCGTATCGATATTGATTCTTGCCCAGACCTCAAGCCCGGCAATTTCTTGCGCGGTGAAATACTCATAGGTAAGGAAAATGTCGCTACCCTGCCTACTTCCTGTGTTACTTACAAGGGCAACCGACCCCTGGTCTATCAAGTAGAAGAGAGTCAAGGCGGCAGTCGCGCCCGCATGCTCTATGTGCAGTTGGGCGCTCGCGACGGGGCTTTTGTGCAAGTCTTGAATGGTCTCAAAGCAGGAGACATGGTGGTTGAGCGCGGCGGCGGCTTCTTGAAGGATGGAGACCCTGTCAGGGTTCTCACCGGGAATGCCCAGAGTCAGCCATGAGCTTTAATCTTTCCACCTGGTCGATCAAGAATCCAGTTCCTACCCTGGTTCTCTTTCTTGTGCTGACCATCATGGGTTCTATTTCTTTTATCAAATTAGGCATTGATGAGAGTCCCAACATCGATGTGCCTGTGGTATCGGTGTCGGTGGCACAGTTAGGCGCCGCTCCCACCGAACTAGAAACTCAGGTCACCCGCAAAATTGAAGATGCCATAGCCGGCATAGGCAATATCAAGCACATCACCAGTACTGTCACAGACGGTGCTTCAATGACCAGTATCGAATTTGCCCTCGGGACAAATACAGACCGAGCCGTGAACGATGTCCGCGATGCGGTTTCAAAAATTAGGCAGGACCTGCCCGAGGGGATAGAAGAGCCAATAATTCAACGTATCGATTTTGTCGGCGGACCTTTTGTTACTTATACAGTGCATTCCGACCGTCTTCCTCCAGCCGAACTTTCTTGGGTGGTCGACAATGATATCGCCCGCGCTCTGCTTTCGGTGCCCGGTGTCGGTCAGGTGCAGCGAGCCGGCGGCGTCGACCGCGAGATTCGCATTAATCTAGACCCTACCAGGCTGGAAGCTTTGGGCATTACTGCCGACACTGTCAATAGCCAAATTCGTGCCTTAAATATCAATTTGCCCGGCGGTCGCGGTCAAATCGGCGCTGGTGAACAGTCGATTCGGTTTTTAGGCAGTGCTTTGTCTGTGGAAGATTTGGCCCGTGAAGAGATTGTTTTGCCCAATGGCAGCCATGCCAGGTTGGATACTTTGGGCACCATCACCGATGGCACCACCGAACTGAGACAGATGGCTTTGCTCAACAATAAGCCGGTAGTAGCCTTTAGTGTCATTCGCAGCACCGGCTCCAACCTTGTCGATGTCGAAAAAGGGGTAGACCAAAAGCTGGCAGAGTTGTCTAAAAATCTGCCTGGTCAGGTCAAAATTGAAAAGCTGAGAACCAATAGCCGCTATATCAAAGAGTCTTACGATGCTTCGCTGGAGTCGCTTATCATCGGCGCCTTGCTAGCTGTATTTGTGGTTTGGGTGTTCCTGAAAGATTTGCGTGCCACATTGCTTACCGCAATTGCAATTCCACTTTCGGTCATTCCTACTTTTGCCGTTATGCAATGGGCCGGCTTTACACTGAACAGCATGTCTTTGCTTGGTTTGGCACTGGTTATAGGCATCTTGGTCGACGACGCCATTGTTGAAATCGAAAATATAGTGCGACACCTGCGTATGGGTAAGGCACCTTTACCGGCGGCTATTGAAGCAGCTGAAGAAATTGGTTTGGCTGTAATTGCCACCACTATGACCATCGTTGTGGTCTTTGTGCCTGTGGCGGCTATGGGCGGCATTCCTGGGCAGTTTTTCAAGCAGTTTGGCTTGACTGTGACAGTGGCGGTTCTCTTTTCACTTTTGGTCGCCCGTATGATCACTCCTATGCTGGCTGCATATCTCATGAAGCGTTTGCCCCCTGAGGCCGAGACGGTGACGCATAAACCTCGGGGTTTGATGCGCCTCTATTTCCCTCTCTTAGAGCAGGCGATGAAGCACCGCCTTTTGACAGTGATTCTCTCCGTCATTCTCTTTGCCGCCAGTATTGCTCTATTTAAGGCCATGCCCACATCGCTCATGGCTAACGTAGACCGCGGCGAAGTACTTTTAAATGTCGAGTTGCCTCCGGGGACTGAGCTTACTGAGACCGAGAAAGTAGTGCGCAAGGTCACCGAGATCATCAGACCTCAGCCCGAGGTGGTCGATGTGGTTGGTTTTGTCGGCACACCGACTTCATCGAAGCGCAATTCTGCCGGAAATCAGGGCGATGTTACCCGCGCCACAGTCTATATATCTCTCAAGCCACGTCACGAACGCAAGCGCACCCAGCAGCAGTTTGAAGAAGCTGTAAGACCCTTACTTAATGCCGTATCCGGGGCGAGATTGAGTTTCTCGCGCTCTTCGGGGCTGTCGGGTAAGCCACTGCGTTTGGTGCTTACTTCGGCCGATTCAGAGCTCTTAGAGCGCACAGCCGAAGAGATAAAGGACCAAATGCGCTCTATCGATGGACTCTATGATGTTACTTCTAGTGCTGCTTTGCTGAGACCAGAGATATTAGTGACGCCCGACTTTGATAAGGCAGCCAGGCAGGGAGTTTCTGTGGCTTCCATCGCTCGTACCGCCCTGATTGCCACCCTGGGAGATTCTGAAGCCAATCTAGCCAAGTTCAACCTTGAAGACCGGCAGGTCAATATCAGAGTGCAGTTAGCCCCGGCTTACAGACAAGACCTACGGGTTATCGAGAATCTCAAAGTGCGCACAAACTCGGGTCGTTTGGTGCCTTTGTCTTCGGTGGCTAAAGTGGAATTTGGCTGCGGACCCTTTCAAATAGACCGTTTTGATAGACAGAGACAGGTTACTTTAGAGTCCGGCATGGAAGCAAAGATTACGCTTGGGCAAGCTCTCAAGAAAGTGCATGATCTGCCTGGTTTTAAGAACATGCCTAGTACGATAGTCGAGTTGCCCTTGGGTGATGCCGAAATTCAAAGGGACATATTCAGCGGTTTCGGCACCGCCATTGCCAGTGCCGTCATGCTTATTTATGCTGTTCTGGTCATCTTGTTCGGCGGCTTTCTTTATCCGCTCACGATTATGGTTTCTTTGCCGCTCAGTCTCTGCGGTGCTTTGCTTGGACTGGTACTTTGGAAGCAATCAATTGGGCTTTATGCTCTCATCGGCATAACTATGCTTATGGGACTGGTGACAAAGAATGCCATCTTGCTAGTGGAGTATGCCCTCTTACAAATGAGGGAAGGAGCTAGTCAGAGGGATGCCATCACCAGAGCCGGTGAAACCAGGATGCAGCCTATCTTGATGACCACAATTGCCATGATTGCCGGTATGCTGCCGATTGCCATGGGTATCGGCGCCGGGTCGGAAGCTCGAGCACCAATGGCGATATCAGTCATCGGCGGGCTTATCACTTCGACTCTCTTTACTTTGGTGGTTGTGCCGGTGGTTTTTACCTATATAGACGACTTTCAGAGCTTTCTCAAGCGCAAATTTTGGAAAGGGAATGACCCGGATGGAAACTCTTCATCTCTTGCTAAACTTGACCAGATTGATCCACTTAGCAAAGATCGACCGGCCATGCGCAACTAAATTTATGCAGCCTAACAATCTTCTCTACATTTTGCCGATTTTCTTTGTTTTGGCGACTATGGCTGCAGGTTTGCAGGCAGAGGCTAAATCTGCTAAAGCTCAAGTGCAAGCTCAGCTGCAAGCAGCAAAAATGAACGGCACTGCCGATGTGATTGTGCAAAAAATGCATAATCTCGGCAAGATAAAGTGGACTCTCTTGCCCGATGTGATGAAGATTGAATTGCCCATAGCCAATCTGGTATATGACGGCAATCTCAAGAGAGCTTCGCTCTATAGTTTTAAGACAAATCGCTACTTTATCACCGATGCTGAAACTTGTATTAGTCAGATGAATACAATGCGCAATCGCCGCCGCGAAGTAATGAGTGAATGGCGTAAGGTCGGCGATTCAGTCTTGGAGGGGCGTAAAGTAATAGTGCTGGAGCGCACCATGTTGAAAGGCTCAAGGCCGATTCCATCTTATATAACCGTCAAAGAATCTATATTTATTGATCGAGATCTGAAATTTGATAAGAAGTTTGTGGGCGTAGTCGGGGCTGTCACTGGTGAAGAGTATTCTTTGGGCTTGCCCCTTCGCATAGAAAGACGTTCTTACTCAAAGTATAATAAAGAAATGCACAAGACACCGTATGTAGTGCTGGAGACTCTCTCTCTGGGTAAGCATAAGACTAGTGAAGCAGATTTTGCCATCCCAAAAGATTTTGCTGTTGCTACATCAGTGGAGAGCATGATGCTGGAAGATTCGGGCTTGGGCTTGCCTTGATTTTTTGTGTTTTGTCTTTAGTTAACCCTGCTTGAGTCGATTCAGACCAATCTCAATGAAATGCCTGGCTGATTGAAAAATTGCTCCGTTTTCCCTCAATGCCTCAGCATAGCCCGAGGCAAAGTCTTGCCTAGTCTTGGCTAGAATGGTATTTTCGCGATTGGCTTTGAGATATTCGGTCAATTTTTGGTAGGTCTTTTCGGCATCGTCCAACTGTTTGTTTTTCACTTGGGCGATAGCTAGTTTGTATAAAACTAGGGCGCGGTTATAGGCTACTTGCGGCGAAGTTACGCTCTGCCAGCTCTTTTGCGCTTGTTCATAGTAACGAATAGCCTCGGCATAAGATTTTTCGCCAAAGGCTAGATCGCCGCTTATGCTAAAGCAGAAGGCATAAAGTTCCGATTCCCAACCTTCCATTTTTTCGCCGTTTTTGTCACCTCTAAGATAAAATTCGCGGGCGTCTTTCAATGCCAGAGCGGCATTCTGATAGTTCTTTGCCTTATAAAAACAATCTCCAGCCAAGGTGCAGAGCATGCCGGTCGATATCTGCTTTTGCCGCGACATGGTCAAACGATAGGTGCGCAATATCTGCTCAAAGCAGGCCACGGCGCGGTCATAGTCGGCAGCGCTGTAGAGGGCTTGGGCATAGATGACATTGGCTTCTATGGTGGGATAACTGAATTCGCCGTTCTCTGCCAGGCTTAGCTTCATGCAGTTTTCGGCCAGGTCGGCGGCATCTTTGCTGAGCCCTAGGCGCATCAGCCGTCTGGCCATACCTAAACCTTCTTGAATGAGGGGATTATTGCCTGTGTCTGCAACCGAGGTTTTGTGCTTCTCTATATCTTCTAGCTTTCCTTTTAGGGTGTCGATTAGGCGGCTTTTGTGCAGTTTTTCGACCAGATCTTGGGCTGGTCTTTCCATATCTTGCGACTGGAAGCTGAGTTTCCAACTCGGCAAGGTTTCTTGGCTCAGGGCCTGGCTGCCCATCACGTAAAGTGTGCCTGCGGCCAGGCTTGATACTGCGAAAATCGAGCAGGCGAAGACTAATAAAGCGGCTGCTGCTTTTTCTGTCTTTGAAATGCGTTTTCTGCGGCTTTTATAGATACTTAAATTAGTTAGCAATCTCTCAAGCAGACTGCCCCCTTCATTTTGACAGCTATAGAGGCTTTGGCTCAGTTCTTCCATTGACTGGAAGCGGTCGCGTGGATCTTTGGCCAGACATTTGAAGACCACTGATTCTAGTCTTTTGGGAATAGAAACGCCGTGATTTTTTATGGGTGTCGGCATTTCATTCATATGCCGATAGAGTATCTCGAGCATGTTGGCGCCGTTTATCGGCGTCTTGCCGGTCAAAGTTTCGTACATCAGACAACCCATCGAATAAATATCGCTGCGATTGTCGAGCGGCTCTCCTTTGCATTGCTCGGGGCTCATATAGAGCGGGCTGCCAAAAACTTCTCCAGTCTGGGTAAGGGCCACGGCATCGGTGCCCTCATGGGGCATTAGTTTAGCGATGCCAAAGTCGAGAATTTTTACCTCTTTGGGCAAGTTGACGATGATATTGCTGGGCTTGAGATCGCGGTGAATAATGCCGCATTGATGGGTATAGGCCAGGGCTTCGGCTATCTTTTGAAAAATCGATACGGCTGTATCGGTATCAAGCTGCTGTCCTAGACTGGTTTGCTCTTTGATGACGTCGCTCAAGGAGCGCCCCGATAAATAGTCCATGACTATAAAAGGGCGATTTCCCTCTAAGATGCCGAAGTCATGAATGCGTACCACGCCGACATGGTCGAGTTGGCTGACCGATTGAGCTTCTTGCTTGAATCTTTCGAGGTTTCTTTTGCTTGAGACCAGGTGTCGATGTAAAAGCTTAATTGCCACTGCGCGCTGCAAATGTTTATGTTTGGCACGATAAACCACTGACATGCCGCCTTCGCCGATGCAGTCAATTATTTGATAGTTGCCGGCGACAGTTTTACCAATCAGAGCTTCTATTTCTTCATCTCTGATTAGTCTGTCTGAGCCGAAAGCCGGACGAAAGTCGAGCGGGTCGTGGCTTGAACTGGTCTCAGGTGGGGATTTGTCAGGTGGCTCGGGCATTATTGGGCTCGTTATTAACAGTGATAATTTTAATTTGCCCAGTCCAAACCAAAGAGAGTCGCCTTCTGGCATACTCTAATGAAATGGAACAATTACTAATTTCCACCTATGAAAGCTTGGTAAGACCGGCTCTGTTTCGCATGGATGCAGAAGAAGCGCATCATTTAGGGCAGGGTCTCTTGAAAAGTATGGGTTGGCTCTTCGACCTTTCGGGGGCAATTTTAGGAGTCTCAGGGCTCTGTGGCAGCGGTGCCTCATCTTGCGCCACCTTTGGTCTAGCTGGGGCAAGTTTGAAAAATCCGGTCGGTCTGGCTGCCGGCTTTGATAAGAATGGCACCCTGGTTGATAGTTTAGCCTCATTAGGTTTTGGCTTTGTCGAGATCGGTTCGGTTACCGCCAGACCGTCCGCGGGTAATGCCAAACCCCGTCTCTTTCGCCTGCCTCAAGACCAGGCTCTCATCAACCGCTTGGGCTTGAACGGTGACGGCGCCGAGGCTGTGGCCGATAGGCTGCAAGCCTGCCAGTTTCCTATTCCGGTTGGTTTGAACATCGCTAAAACCAACCTGCCCGATCTTTCAATGGAAAAAGCTGCCGAAGATATCGCCTTTAGTTTCAAGACCTTGATGCACTTGCCCTTTGCCTATGTCGTCATCAATACCTCTTGTCCCAACACCCATGAAGGGGCTTTGTTTGCCGGTGAAGAATTGGAGTTGATACTAAAGGCGGTATCAGAATTGAACCAGGGGCGGCTACCGGTTTTCTTGAAGATTTCGCCTGATTCGCCTCAGTCTTTTTTAGAGGCGCTAGGCAAGCTCTCTTTGCGCTATGAAATTAGAGGCTTTGTCATAGGCAACACAACCGTCTCTAGACAGTCACTCAAGACAAGCCCTAAGGTTTTGGAAACAATCGGAAACGGCGGTTTATCTGGTGCGCCACTTTATGCAAATACTTGCCGTCTGGTTAAGCATTTCGCTTCATCAAAAGCCGGCTATCAAGAAATTATTGCTTGTGGCGGCATAGACAGCGCTGCTTCTGTGAAAGAAATGCTTGCCCTCGGAGCTAGCGCTGTAGAGCTTTACAGTGCTCTGGTATATAAAGGGCCTTTCTTGATTTACAGCATCTTGCAAGAATTGAAAAAGGAAGGTTTTTTCAATAATCAGGGCGCAAAATAACCTTTAGTTTTGTTCCTGAATTTTTTTGAGATAAAGTTCTTCAGCCAGATAGAGCAGGGCTGTGGCCAAAGGTACGGCAATAAGCGCTCCGGAAAGCCCCATGAGACTGCCGCCGATAACAACGGCGAAAAGAACCACCAGCGGGTGCAAGTCGACTTGTTTCCCGAGTAGATGAGGCACAATAAAGTTACTTTCCAACCACTGCTCGACAACGAAAACACCGAGCACTAGAAGCGCCTTGGTCAGTCCGCCGCTATTGAAGCCGACCAAGATAGAAAAAACAGCAGTGAGAAGAGAGCCCACAAAGGGGACCAGATTTAAGAGACCCGATACCACCCCTAGTGTCAGGGCTTCTTCGATGCCGACCAGGGCCAAGCCGCAAAAAATAATCGTAGAGACTGCCAGACTGACTAGAATTTGCCCTCTCACATAGCCGCCCAGCCTGGTTTCCAACCCCGGCAAGAGATCTTTGACTGTCTGCCTCTTATTGGGCGGCAGCCATTTCAAGAGACCTTCAGTCAAGCCTTTGGCCTCTATGACAAAGTAAGCAGTAAGAAAAAGAACAAAGATTATATTGACCAAAAAGCCAAGAATATTGCCGGTTAGTTTGAGGGCGCTTGCCGCTACGGTGCCGGCTTTGCCCATAAGTTTGCCCTTTAGTTCGTCGGTGACCAGATTGCCGCTTGCGGCATCGGGGAAGAGCGAGGGAAAGAATTCGTGTCCGCGCTCTAATAGAAAGGGCAGGATGCTGTCGCGGGTGGTTATGAAAAGACGACCGGCTTGTTCTTTAATAGGTCCGGCAAGATTGACGCCGACAATGTAATAAAGTGCGGCCACCAAGGCGTAAACAGTCAAGACAGTAACAGCCCGAGGAATTTTGCGCGCTTCCAGTAGACGGGCCAGTGGCGCTAGCGAAGCTGAAAGGGTAAGGGCGGCCACCAGACAGATAAGCATCATGCTTAGCTCTTTCACAAAGAAATAGCCGCAGACGGCGACAACCAGCCAGAAAATTGGATAGGCAGCTCTTATAAAATCGCGATTTTCGGTCATTTATTTATCAGTCGCTTGAGCAGGATCTTTTCAATAATTGTGTTGCCTGGCTCTAGATATACCCCTAGTCTTCCCTTTTGCATCGCCGGAGCGGCCAGCGCCTTAATTGCGCTGAGCGAGACCTCGTTTGTTTGGGGCAGCCGCGCAGCAAGCTCTCCTTTTTCGTCAATTAATACCACCTGCGGTGTTATGCTCTTGCCGTCTTTTTGGGCTTTCAGTTCTAAGACAAGGTCAATTTCTGGGCTGTCCAAGAGTGAGGGCAGGGGCAGATCCAAGGTCAGTATATATGGCTTTTCCGCCACCGCCACTTCGAGACTTTCGCCGCCATCGGGGCTGACTACTTTTGTCAGCGTGGTTGCCCCTTTATCGACCACCATCCAGTCTTTCTCGTTTGTATTGGCTTGCGCTTGCAAGACGTCCTTCAGGCAATCATAGCCGTTTTCTGATTTGTTTTCAGATTCTTCTTTAGATTCTCTTTGCTTTAGCCAATTTTGCAGAGAAAGAAGCGGTGCTTTATAGAAATAGAAGTTTTCGGTATTGTTGTCGAAATATACTAGGGGTGCCCCTTTGCTAAGTTCTTTTACTATTTCCTTCCACTCTTTTTGATCGAAATATTCGCCGGGTTTTTCTGCCGTCAAAAGACGTTCGCTCAAAGATCTATCTTTTAGAGGCGGCGAGACTAGAATATCTAGATAGAGCCGTCTGCCGATCATACCTGCGCCTTTGTAATCTTGGGGCAGATTGGCCAGCGCCACTTTGGCATTGGTCATGGCTAATTTGGTGATTTGTTCGTCAAATTTTTCCATGCGGCTTGAGGCATGGTGCCAGGCTTGCAAATTTATCTGCAGCAGATGGCACCAAATTAGATAAAGCGATGAAAGAGCCAGGCAGCCGCTCATAAGCCAGATGGTCATTTTCTTTTTGTCGACAGCGATATGCCCCGGTAGGGCTTTCATGGTCAAGACCAGGCAAAGAGGCACACTAGAGAGGAAGAAAAGTCGACTGCCGACTAAATTTGGATATATGTGCCAGATTTGAAAAGCCGGCAAGAGGGCGACAAAGCACCAGACCATGAGAAGCGGAATGCTGAGTAGAATTTTGAGTTTGCCGGGTGCCCCGTGCAGAAGCGATCTGACCACGGCCAAGAGAGTTATGAGCGCCACTGGTAAGACAGCTGGTTTGATGGCTTTGCTTAGATAATGATACTCTTCTGAAACCGGCACGATAATTTTTATCAGAGAATCTCGGTTGAGAAAATTGCCTAGAGACTGCCAGATATCAGCCCTGCCGTAGCCACCAATAGTGGTGCCTAAGATTAGTTGTCTGACCAAGGCAAAGGCTAAAAGCAACCCAAGATAGGGTAGGCTGGCCTTGATGGCGTTCTTTGCCGCTGTTAGCGGTTTGTTCTGGGGCAGGTCTAAAATAAAGGTGACGATGAAAACAGCAAAAGGCAAGCTGACGGCAATTTCTTTACTGGTGAGGGCAAGCAGGAAAGAAAGCAGTGATAGTCGGCGAAAGTCTTTGGAACCGTGGGTGCGTGCACGCAGAAAGAGCAGCAAGGACGCGAGATAGAACAAGGTGGCCAGGCTATCTACTCTGCCGATAATCCAGGCTACGGTCTCGGCGTGCAAGGGATAGGCCGCAAAGAGTAGACCACCAAAAAGAGCGGCGGCGCCGCAAAGTCGCGGCGCCAGGCGCTGGGTGATCACCAGCGAAAGCGAAGCGGCAAGGGCTGTGCAAGCGGCGAAGATGACGAGATTGGTGAAATGATAGCCCCAGGGATTGGTGCGATAGAGCAAGTAGTCGAATAATATAGATAGAGAGACCACCGGGCGATAACTGAGCATCAAGTCTGAGCCGCCCCAGTTGCCGGTGAAATTCATCAGAAAGGGCTGCCAGTCGCCGGCAAGAGCGCGGGCGCAATAATTGAGATGGAGAAAGTCATCTAAGAGAAAGCCGTCTTTGAGCGTACCGGCATAGTTTATGAAGGCGGCAAAAACGCAGATGACGATAGCTGTAAACAATTGGGTGCGGATTGAACCCAAGTCTATGCCTGCTTTTTGCAGTCGTCTTTGCATTATGTTTCTTACTTCCCTTTCTGCTTTTGCCAAATTAGAGCTGAATTGATAATGGTTCGGAAAAATAGCCCAGCGGCACTTTGTCTTTGTCCACGGCAATAACTCTTACTTCATAAAAACCATGGGCATTTGCACCTATGCCGACGGCTGAAATCGGAATCAGACTGCCTTTTGTTTTGGTGAAATAGCCCTTTACTGCCGCTTCTTTTGAAAATTGATTTTCATGGAAAGTGCCGCTGTAGTGCTCGAACCAAGAGTCTTGCTTGCTCACTTCGTAGGCGGCGCCGCTGGCACCATCTATAGTGCTGACATCATAGCTGAAGGTCGTTCTCTTGCCTCGCGGGCGGGCGATGCCGTCGTTGTCGAGCACCAGCTGACCATCGGCTTTGACTTCAGGCTTGTTAGGCAAATTAAGCAGGCGAATGTCTTTTATTTTCAGTGGTTTGTGCTCTGCTTTCAGGCTTATGCGTGCCAGTTTCTCAAGGCATAGATAGCTTTTGTGTTCGCTCAAATTAAAGAAAGCCTTACCGTCTTTGAGGGCGGCGCTCTTTTGAAAGACTCTGCCGCTTTCGCCGATTAGTTTGAGGTCGACTGTTTCTCCCTCGCCCTCGACTTCGATGGCATCGATAGCCAGGACTGGAAGATCTAAACGCCTAGATAAAAGAATTTGATTTTCGGAAAGTGTAGTTGCCTCTTTGAGATTGAGGCTGACTGCTGATCTTGTCTCTCTCTGCTCTTTTTGCAAGTGCAGGGGCACAAGTTGGTAATTGCTTCTATCGAAGTAAAAGAAAGGCTCACCGGCGCCGACCAGACTGCGTACGCGCCCCGGCGAGATTAAGTCGCTTTGACCATAGGTGGCCGGTTCGAAGGTGAGCAGGCGACCGCGCTGATCGTCTTTAGAGAGAGGCGGCTTGAAGAGCACCGACATTGTGGCGGCGTTATAGAGCATATGGGCGCCCATATAGTTATCGGGAATGTTTAGCAGGGCTAATCTTTGCCCCGGCGGCAGTTTACTGAGGGCTTCATCGACTCGGCGCTTAAAGGTCTTGAGCTCGCTCTGGGCTTTGATCCAGATATTGTTGTTGACTTTGCTTAGTTGCCAGAAACTAGAAAATAGTACAAGTAGCAAGCCCAGGCTGAGCAGCTTTTGCAGTTTGAGCAAGGGCTTAAAAGTAATAGTCGAGCCCTTTTCTAGGGCAATTAGAGGCAAGCTGAAGAGCAGTGCCAACAAAAATGAAACTGGGGCGCTGGCAAAGTAAAGAAAGCGTCCACCTTGCAGGTTGGCGGTAAGGTTCCAGACGCCGTAGGTGGGAGCGAGGAAGAGGATGGTCCAACCTATGGCGAAAAGAAAGAGAAGGGTGAAATTTTTGAGAAGAGTAGAATTTTCCTTTTTGTAATTGATGGCTATGAGCACCGCGGCATTGAGCAGACCAAGCTGGTAGACCAGTTTGAGAGTATTTGAGAGGGCGGAGCGCAAACCGAAGATTTCTATATGAAAGGGGAGGAAGATGCGCAGGATTGAGCCGTCGGTCCAGCGGCGCAGTAAGCTGTTCTTGAGCCCCTCGCCGATGGAACCTTCATAGCCACCAAAAACGGTGCCCAAGACCAAGAGGCGAAAGAGCAGATAAGCGCCGAGCACAATAAAATAGGGCAGCGCTGCTTTAGTTGCCCGAGTGAGCGCCAGTTTGATAGATGCCTGACTTATATAAGGCTGACCTATAGATGCCTGACTGAGACCTTGCAAAAAGAGAAAGAAAAAGAGCAAGGGCGGCAAAGTGATAGCCATTTCTTTGCTCATTAAGGCAAGTACAAAACTGAGGATTGATGCGGTCTTTAGCCAGCCTTTCTTTTCGCTGTCTTCTACCGCCAAGAGAAAGAAATAGAAAGAAGCCAGTGTCAATACAAGTGCGACGCTGTCTACGCGGGCGATTATCCAGTTCACCACTTCGCTGTGTAAGGGGTAGAAAGTGAAAATTAAGGCGGACAGGGCGCCGAACCAGTCTTTTGCCTTTAGACAAAAAGCTTTGCCTATTTCTCTAGAGACCAAATAGAGCAGCACTGCTGAGAAGGTGTGATAGCAAAGATTGCTTAAGTGGAAAAGAAAAGGTCGCGCTTGACCGATTAGATAATCGCTTGCCAGGGTGAGAGTAATAAGGGGCCTGTAGAAGGTCGTCCCTTGCGCTTGCATCCAGTTGCCTGTGAAATTTTGCAACAACGCCCCGTAATTTCCCTGCATGACTTTGTGTAGATAATCAATATGAACGAAGTCATCGGCGAGATAAAAGCCGCCCAGAGAACGAGAGAAGAGTAGAATATTGCAAATGATGATAGAAAAAGAGATCAAGCAGATAATCAGAGACGACCGTTTCTTTGCCGGTGCACAATCTGTGTTACCGTCTGTGTTGCCTTCTGTGTTTCCGCTTCGGATAGGCTCAGCGGGCTCTGTATTTGTGCTGGCAAGGTTCATCGGCTCTATTATATAAAGAGTGTGGAGGGTGTTTGAGGCTATTACCATATGAATAGCGATAAGAATGACAAAATTCTCAAATTCCCCGAGGGTTTTCTCTGGGGGGCTGCGACTTCGCATTTTCAGGTAGAAGGGCATCCTAAGGAGATCGGCGGCTCTCTTTCTGATTGGAGCCAGTGGACCAAGGTGGAAGGCAAGATCTTCGATAAGTCTCATGCCGACGATGCTTGCCAGTTTTATCATCGCTTTGAAGAAGATTTGTCACTTATAAAAGACTTAAACCTCTCAGCTTTTCGTATCTCGCTCAATTGGCCGGCTTTAGTGAAAGAAGATGGCAGCCTGGACGAAGGCGAAGTCGATTATTACAAGAGAGTGCTCACCGGTCTCAAAGAGAACGGTATTAAGACTTTTGTCACACTCTTTCACTTTTGCCTGCCCGAGAAGCTCTCAATGAGCGGGGGCTGGCAAAACGAAGAAACAGCAGTGAGTTTTGGTAAGTTTAGCGGCATTGTGGCCAAGCGCCTTGAAGGTCTAGTCGATTATTGGCTAACTATCAACGAGCCTCTGGCTTATGTCTATCAGGGCTTTATATCAGGTCATTGGCCACCCGGTGGTAACCGCGACTATGTCGCCGCTTTTACAGCTTTGCGCAATTTCCTGGTGGGCCATAGTCTTTCCTATGATGCCATCAAAGAACACAGCAACAAGCCGGTTTCCTATACTTTGCATTGGCGACCTTTCTATCCCAAGAACCGCTTCAGTCCTCTAGACCATATGGTGCGCTATTACCGCGACCAGATTTTCAACCATCTCTTTCCTCGTTCAGTTGAGTCGGGCATACTCAAGTTTCCTTGGCCCGTGAGTAGTGGCGTAATCAAAAGTATTGAAGGTGAAATCAAGGGGCTGAAGGGTAAATGCGATTACCTGGCAATCAACTATTACACCCGCGAATTATCTCGATTCAAGCCGGCCTGGCCCCTTGATTTGTTCGGCGAGAGTTCTCCCGAGAACGAATTGGCTGTTTCGGACATGGGTTGGGAAATCTATCCTGAAGGTCTTTATGATTTGCTGGTGCGGCAAACTCTGCCTTATCAGACCACCCCTTCCGGTGCTAAAAGACCGGTGGTAATCACCGAGAACGGTTTTGCCAATATGTATCCGCCCGAACTGAGCGAGGGCGACTGGTCTTTGAAGGACGAGCAGCGGGTGAATTATCTGATTAGACACCTTGAACAGCTATACCGGGCTATCCGGGGCGGAGTGGATGTGCGGGGTTACCTTTACTGGTCCCTGCTTGATAACTTCGAATGGGCCGAGGGGTTATCGGCCAGATTTGGCCTGGTGCGGGTCAGTTACCCCACTCAGGAAAGGCTTTTACGGGCAAGCGCCCGTGTTTATCAAGAAATAGCGAGGAATAACGCTATTCAGCTATGATGTTCTCTTGTTGGAGCTAAAGGGAGCAACAAAGCTTATGTTTCAATGGAAGAAGCGCCGGTTTTATCTGGCTTTTGCTTTCTTCTCTTTTCTGATTTTGTGCCAGAGCGGCTTTGGTGCAAGACTTGTTGAATCGATTGCCTTGGTGCAACCGGCTCTAGCCGAGCCGCTTGCCCAAGATACAGCTGAAAAGAAGAATGCGCCTGTAAAGGCCAGATTGGTTTGCCAAAAAACTGCTCTGGTGCCGGGCCGTAAGGTGAAAGTTGCCCTGGAATTGACCCAGGAGCCTGGTTGGCATACTTATTACAAAGAGGCAGGCGATGCTGGTATGCCAACCTCGATTAAGTGGGAGCTGCCCGAAGGTTTTAGTGCTGGACCAATTCAGTGGCCGGCGCCGACTAAGTTTGAAGAGAGCGGTTTGACCACTTATGGCTATCTCAATAAAGTGGTTTTGCTGAGCGAGATTAGTGTGCCGGCTGCACTGCCGGTCGGTGGCAAGGCTCAGATTATCGCCAATGTCAAATGGCTTTCATGCAAAGATGTATGCTTGCCGGGAAAAGCTAGACTGAGTCTGGAATTGCCGGTTTTGAACCAAGCTAATGATAACGAACCTGGCTTATTTGATGCAGGCAGCGGCGCTGGTGGCGACCAAGCTAAGTCAGGCTCGGTTTTAGACCTTAAGTTCACCACAGTCGCTGATACCGCCGGTAGTTCGCTTCCCTTTATATTGTTCTCTGCTTTTCTTGGCGGCATGATACTGAATGTGATGCCATGCGTGCTGCCTGTCATTGCCATCAAGGTGATGAGCTTTCTAGAACAAGCGGGTGAGGCGCCAGGGCGGGTCAAGGCTCTTGGTCTGGTCTTTTCTGCCGGTATCTTAGCCAGCTTTCTTTCTTTAGCTCTCTTGGTTTTGGCTGTGAAAGCAGCCGGCCAAAGTGTTGGTTGGGGCTTTCTTTTTCAGTACCCGCTTTTCGTCATGGCTATGGCTGCCGTCGTGCTTCTCTTTTCACTCTCGCTATTCGGCTTATTCTATTTCAACTTCAATCTTGGCCAAGACGGGCTAAACAAACTTTCTTCTTCCGAGGGCTTTGTCGGAACTTTTTTCAAGGGTGTTCTAGCCACTGTTTTATCTACTCCCTGCACCGCCCCTTTTCTAGGCACTGCTCTAGGTTTTGCTTTCTCTCAGTCTGATCTGACCGTGGTGGGCATTTTTCTAGTGGCCGGGCTCGGTATGGCCTTTCCTTATTTGCTGCTTACCATCAACCCGGCTTGGCTTAAGTTCTTACCAAAACCCGGCGCTTGGATGGATAAGTTCAAGCAGAGCCTGGGCTTCATCTTGCTTGGCACGGTCGTTTGGCTCGATTTTGTTTTGGCAAGTCAGGTTGGCGATCTGGCTTTGATGTGGATTAATTATTGGCTCTTGGGACTGGCTTTCTGTGCTTGGATTGTATCTGCCAATCTAGACCTTACTTCTGAGCGAGCTAAGAAGATCAAAGTATGGAGCTCGGCTATATTGGTTTTTTTGTCGATCAGTGCCGTGACCATTTTTATGCAACCGCAGGTAATGGCAGCACTAGCCGGGCAGGGCAAAGCTACTGCCACTGAAGAGAAGAACTCGATTTGGCAGCCATATAGTGTAGATTCTCTAGACAAGGCGATCTCGCAAGGCAAGACAGTCTTTTTAGACTTTACTGCCAACTGGTGTTTGACCTGCAAGGTGAATGAAACAACTGTGATTAGTACACCGGAAGTACTGAGTAAGTTTAAAGAGCTGAAGGTTGTGACTATGAAGGCTGATTGGACCAAGCAAGATGCTGAAGTGACTCAACTGCTTAAGAAGTTTGGACGTTCCGGCGTGCCCCTCTATGTTGTTTTTCCGGGTGGCAGAGCCAGCGAACCAATTGTCTTGCCTGAGGTAATTACAAAAGAATTGGTCTTACAAGCTCTAGAGAAAGCCGGTGCTTCTAAACAATAGAGTCTTGATACACTAAGTTTTAGAGAGTCTTGAGCAAATCGTAGAGCTTTTCATGGTCGGGCATGCCGGTGACCACATGCTTGATTATGCCCTCTTTGTCGATGAGGAAGAGCACACGAGAAGCAGTGGATTTGCCATCATCAACGGTGCCATAGGCTCTGCCGACTTTGCCGTTGTCGTCGGCGAGTAAGGCTTGCTTGAGTGAGTACTTGCCGGCGAACTTCTCGTGTCTTTCCATCTTGTCGCAAGAGATACCGAGAATTTCAGCGTCTAAAGCTTGAAACTTTTGCAGTTCTTCAGAGAAGCCGCACATTTCGCGGGTGCAGCCTGGAGTGTCGTCTTTGGGATAGAAAGCCAAAATGACATTCTTTTGCCCATGAAAATCAGAGAGGCTGATTTGGCATTTCTCGCCATCTTTATAAGCGCTCAGAGTAAAGTCGGGAGCTTTCTCTCCGGCTTTGAGCGGTATGGTTGGTTGCGGTGAGGTCATTTAGCCTCCATGAATGGTTTTTTGAATTGTTTCAAGCAGCCCGTCTATTTTGTCTAGGTCTACCTTCTCGAGGAAGACTGCCAGGATACCGACTTCAACATCGGTGAGAATAGTGGTGCGCTTATCGCCTGGGCTCACTTCAGTGAGCATGACCATCTGTCTCAATTTACCGATTTCAAGCTTTTTGGTAGCCAGGTTTGATGTGGAGAGAAGGGCTGTAGAAAGAGCCCCGAGCATGTCTTTGTCCCAGCCCTGACCTACAGTCGAGGCGATAACCAAGCCGTCGTGACCGACTATCAAGCTGCCAGCAACGCCTTCGTAAGTGTCGATGGCGGTGAGAATGGCCTTGATACCTTCGCCGCGGGCGGCGCTGATCACTTTGGCGGTGCTCAAGCCGCTGCCGATTTTCTTTGTTTCGCCAGCTTTGATGATGTTTTCAACTGCCGATACATCAAGCAATAGCTTGCCGATCGTCTTCATCGTGCCGACATTTTCACCAGATGTCTTAGGCTGACTGGCTGAGCGTCCCGAAAGACGACCGAACTCTTTTACTTCTTTATATTTTGGTACGGCTGTTTCGTCTTTAGCAGCTTCTTTAGGAGCTGCAGTCTCTTTAACAGCTTCTTTCGCCGCTTCTTGGGGGGCTTCTTTTGGAGCTTCTTTTACTTCTTTTACAGATTCAGATTTACTCTCGCTTTCTTCCGCCTGCTTCACTTTGGCGAGAGTCTCGGCGCTCACCTCTTTCTGCTCGGTTTCGGTGAGGGCTGAGAATAAGTTATCGAGGTCTTCGCCGAGGGAAGCATCGAAAAGACCTTCGCTTTCTTTTTCTTCTTCGCTGTCGGTGGCTATGACATCGATTTTTTCTTTTGCTTTAGGCAGAACATCCTTAACTTCTCTTTGTACCTCAGGTGGAGCCAGAGTAGAGAAGATATTGTCTATGTCTGCATCCACGCCGCCGGCAAAGAGCGGTTCGCTGTCCTCAGCCTCGGCTTCTGCTGCTTCTTCTTTGCTCTCTGAATCGCCCTTCTTCTTGAGGAGGTCTTTTACCTCAAGCTGTGCTTCAGCCGGAGCCAAGCTTGAGAAAATATTGTCTATATCGGAATCGACGCCGCCTTCGAATAGCGCTCCGGAAGATTCTACTTCTTCTTCAGTGGTATCACCTTCCGAAACCGGTGTTTCTGAGTCGGCGGTACTGTCGGCTCGGGCACTCACTTCTTGCTGGGCTTCCGGTGGGGCAAGAGTGGTGAAAATGTTGTCTATGTCTTCGTCGACGCCGCCGGCGAAGAGCGGTTCACTAGCTTCTTCTTCTTCTTCTTCAAGTTCTGCTTGAGATTCTACTTCAGATTCTGCTTGAACCTCTTCTTCGGCTGCTACTAGAGTTCCGCCTTCGTCTGCTAGTGAAACTGTCTCAGTTACTGTCTCTGTAGCTGCTTCTATTACTGTTTCTGCGCTAATAGATTGGGCTTTCTCAGCTTCGGCCTGCAGGCGCTCTGAGACCGAAGTGCGAGTTTTCTCTTCAGTAACTTCTTTACCTTTGAAGAGAAAGTCGAACTCGAATTCAACGGCTTCGGCAATGGGTTCTTTGACCGGCTCTGCTTTGCTTTCGACCGGAGCTTCGGCTTTGTCATCGTCCAGTCTGTCAAGCAGGCTCTTGAGACTGTCGCTTTCGGTCTCAACTGGAGTCTCTTGCGGTGTCGGCATCAAAGTGCCGCTAGCTGAAAGCGATTGCAGTTTGGTAAAGGTACTGGTGTTGCGACGTTTCATCGCTTGCATGCGAGCCGCCATGCCGCCTCCGGCGCTTTCTTCCGCCGGCGCCTCGGCTGCCACTTCTGTTTTCGGCTCAGGCTTAGGCTCTGGTTTGGGTTCGGGCTTAGGCTCGGGCTTTATTTCTGGTTTGACAGCATCTTTGCTGACCACAGCTGGTTCGGGATCTGGCTCTCGCTTGGCTGTTTGGGAGGTTAGTTTGAAATTGCCGGATGGCTGCGAGGCTTTCGGGGAAGTATTGGCCGGCACCGGTGTGGTGTCAACTTTGGCTTCTGCAACAGGCTCTGCCGGTGCAGAGTCTTTGCCTGAATCTGTCTCGTCGTCTTCTCTGTCGAGAAATTTGGATAGGAAAGAATCGGCTGGAATGTCATCAGCCTTAGGCACAAAATCTTCAGAGCGAACTATGGCGTTTTCGCCCTGAGCAGCTGTACCCAATTCCAGCGAATCTAGTGACTCTTCTGCAAGTTGATTCTCTACCTGCAGTGATTCTAGAGATGGCGCCGGTTCTTCGTCGATTCGATCGAGTAGGCTGGCTAGACCGCCTTCTGCAATTTTCGGCTCGGCTTTAGTCTCTTTAGGCTTCTTGGTTTCAGCCGGGGCCGAGGGGCGCAATTCTTGACTGGGGTCGGAAAGACTGATCGCCTTGAGATTGGTCATGGTAGAACGCAGGCTGCGTCCTTCCTGATGGCTCTTTTCGGCAGTCGAGGCGGCTTTCTCCCATTTGGCTTGGGTCTCAGGGTCGACTTTGGCTGCTTTCAATCGACCCAGTTGGGCTTCTGCCACTTTAGAGTCGGCAAAACTGCTCATCTGCTCGACAATCATGATTCGATTGGCGGCGATAATTGCTGTCAGGAACATAATTCCCAGAGCAATATAGTTGAAGTGCAAGAGCATGCCTTCTTGCACGAACATAATTTGGCTGGTTGTTAGGTTGCCGACCGCTCCCAAAAGCCCCACAAAGGCTAATGTGACTAGGAAGGCGCTTACTTGCTGGATGAAAGGTACAGCGCGGTAGTGGACGAAGGCAAAAAGCAGCGGTACCAAGATCAGGGACGGGGCGATATATAGCGCCGGCAGGTCTTGTAGGAAGTCTTTGCCTGAGAAAACTGGATTCATCTGCATTGAACCGATCAGACCGGCTCCCACGACCAGAGCCCCAATTCCTACGAAATTGCTTCGGAATTTCATTCTGAACATGAAATGCGCTTATCCCTTCCTACAAATAGATTGATTTTTGGTGTTTCTTTTATACCCACCAATCGGCCCTAAATTTGCCCTAAACCGAAAGCAATTTGGCAATGGTCGCTTTGCAACCCCCGTCATCGTCGCCAGAAGGCAAATACACAATCAAAGTCTAAATGATCGCGCTTCAAATTTCTTACAAGATTTATTTTGGTTGACGTCAAGCGCGGAAGCTTGCATTCAATTGTTTGGTCAGTTGGCTCTTAACTTCTTTCACCAAGTTGTCTACTTCTTCGCCGGTCAGGGTTTCGGAAGGATTCTGGAAAGTGAGCCTGTAAGTATGAGCGGCGCCCTCTGACTGATAAACACTGACAAGTTGAACGTCGACAAGATTTTTGGAGCCGGAGCGCATAATCAGTCGCACTATATTTTGATGATTAATGTCATTCTGCTTTTCAAGCACTTCTTTGCTGAAGTCAATTGTCAGGTCTCGCACCATGCTTGGGGTGTTGGCAATTTCAGAGAATTTTGCCGCCTTTCTTTCAGCTCCGATGCGATCCAGGTCGATTTCAAAGACAAAGGCTTCTTCTTTGATGCCCATGGCATGAGCGTAGCTTGGATGGATCTGACCGACATAGCCCAAAACCATAGGATTGCCAAAGATTCCCACTTTGTCGCTGTGGTCGCTGCCTTTCTTGGGCGGGCGATTGAGTGCCAGGGCGGCGCATCTGAAAGGATGCAAACCCGGTACCGAAGCCGCTTGCCAATTTACTTTATCGGCGGCCAAGCTAATGGCCAGACCCGACAAAAGGTTTTCCAAAACACCTTTCATCGTATAGAAATCAGCTTTTTCGCTGCTCTGTTTATCAGCCTGACAAATGATGGCTGCCAGGCGATTAATTTCTTTGGCAAAGAGTTTGGCGCTGCGCTCCTGTCTATTATCAGATTTATTATCAGGCGCCGGCTCTTCCCAGTCTTTGAAATAGACACGACCACTTTCAAAGAGAGCGACTTTCTTTTGCCCTCTATCAAGGTTATGGGCCAGGGCATGCACCAGCCCAGGCACTAAACTCTGGCGCAAGTATTGGTGATCTTTCGAGAGGGGGTTGAGTACCTGCACAAGATAATCTTCATTGATGCCGTTTTCGCTGGCCGGCACCAGGCTGGAACACCAAGCCTCGCTCAGACCCATGCCGACAAGCGCGCTTTGCGCCTTTACGAGGGTATCGTCTTTGGCCTGGCGGCATACAATTCCTTTTGGCATTGTGGCTGCAATTGCGTCATAACCGTTCAAGCGACAAATTTCTTCGATGAGGTCGATTTCGCGAGTGACATCGGCTTGTCTAAAGCTCGGCACCGCTATCTTGAGCTCTCCGCTTTCGCCGGCTTCAACCTTAAAGCCCAGCGGACTCAAAAGTTCTCTCACTCTTTCGGCAGTCACCTCTATATCAAGCAGTCTCTTTACTGCTGAAAGTCGCAGAGTGAGGAACACATCGCTTACTTTGTCCGAGCCGGCCATCATCGCTTTGCCCACCTGCGCCGGCCCAGAGGCGCCGCAGTAGTGAGCGATGAGGTATGCGGCGCGGCGGGCGGCGTAGAAGACCGAGGCCACATCGACCCGTCTTTCGAAACGCAGGCTGGCGTCTGATGACAGTCCAAGCAGTCTGGAACCGCGGCGCACCACCGCCTGGCTGAAGCAGGCTGCTTCTAAATAGATGTCCGTGGTGCTGTCCGATATTTCGGAATCTTTGCCGCCCATTATGCCGGCCACACCGATGGCGGTGTCATCATCAACGATCAGCATCACTTCTGGTGTCAATTCCCTCACCTTCTCATCGAGGGTAGTTAGCTTTTCACCGGCGCGGGCTCTTCTTACACCCATGCTGCTGCCGCTCAGCTTGGCTGCGTCGTAAGCATGCAGGGGCTGTCCCAGTTCGTGCATGACATAGTTGGTGATGTCGACTACATTGTTTACCGGTCTTACACCGATGGCTTCGAGTCTTTTACTGATTTCAGGAATAGAGGGACCAACCTTGACGCCCTTGATGGGAATCAAGCTGAAGAAGGGGCAGTCTTCTTCGTTTTCGAGTTTGACACTATTGATGGTGCCAACTTTCGCCTCTTTGTTCTCATATTGTTCAAGGTTCCAGGTCGGCTGTTTCAGCGGTCTATTGAAGAGCGCGGCAATTTCGCGGGCCAGACCGGCAACGCAGAGGGCGTCGCCTCTATTTGAGCGGGGTTCTACATGCATTATATGGTCAGGCTTGATCTGCAAAAGTTCTCTGGCATCGGCGCCCAGGGTAAAGCCTGACTTTTGGGGAGAATCTTTGTCGGCCAAGACCAATATGCCTTCCCCGAACTTGTCATCGCAGGTGATACCAAGCTCGGCTGCCGAACAAAGCATGCCGTTCGATTTTACCCCTCTAATTGCCGAAGCCTTGATGGGCAATGGACTGCCGTCGTGTCGATTGACCACTTTGGCGCCGGGTAGGGCTACTGGAATTATTTGACCGACTTCGATATTTTGCGCACCGCAGACAATATCGAGCGGCTCGTCTCCAGCCTTGACTCTGGTGCGGGTTAGTCTGATTTTGTCGGCATTCGGATGCTGATGAATTTCCAGAATCTCGCCCACTACCACGGGACCTTCCAGATCGCTGCCGTGTACGGTCACTTCTTCAACTTCGAAGGCGCCCATGGTCAGTTTTTCGGCAACTTGCTCATGGCTTAGATCGCTTAGATCCACATAGTCGCTATTTAGCCAATCGAGGCTTACTTTCATTGCTTGTCTCCCGTTAGAACTGCTCTAGAAAACGCAGGTCGTTGGTGTAAAAGTGTCTTATGTCGTTAACGCCGTATTTCAGCATGGCCAGGCGCTCTAGTCCCATGCCGAAGGCAAAGCCCGACCATTCTTCCGGATCTATGCCGGCGCCTTTGAGAACATTGGGGTCGACCATGCCGCAGCCGAGAAGCTCCAGCCAACCGCGGCCTCCGCAGGTCTTGCAGCCTTTGCCGTTGCAGAAAGGACATTGGCTATCCAATTCGGCGCTGGGCTCGGTGAAGGGAAAGAAATCGGGGCGAAAGCGGGTCTTGAGAGGCTTTTTGAAAAGAGCCTGAATAAAAGCGGTGAGTGTGCCTTTCAACTGCCCGAAAGTAACATCTTTATCGATCAAAAGTCCCTCTACCTGGTGGAAGAGAGGATATTTGCGGGCATTCACCTCTTCATTGCGATAGACCCGGCCAGGGGCGACAATGCGCAAAGGCGGCGGGTTCTTTTCCATGACTCTGATTTGCACTGTAGAAGTCTGACTGCGCAAGAGCACGTTGGCGCCCAAATTTGTATAGAAGGTATCTTGCTCGTCGCGAGCCGGGTGCGATGCCGGTGTGTTGAGGGCGTCAAAGTTGTAATAGTCTGACTCGATTTCGGGACCGTCAGCCACTTCGAAGCCCATGCTGTAGAAGACACTGAGAATTTCTTCTCTAATTTGGCTGAGTGGGTGCACATGACCAAGGGCTCTGATTCTGCCCGGGGCGGTCACATCAAGGGCTTCAGCCTTTAGTTTGGAGTCGATATGGCTCTGAAACAAGGCTTCTTTGCGGGCTTCGTGCGCCTCTTCAATTTTGACCTTGACCACATTAGCTAATTGACCGATGCGCGGTCTTTCACTCTTGTCGAGAGCGGAGAGTCCTCTCAAAATGCCGGTCAGTTCACCTTTCTGTCCCAATAGATTGAGTCTAACCTGCTCAAGGTTCTCAAGTGAATCTGCTTTTGCAATTGCTGAAAGTGCCGAAGATTCCAAATCGGCGATATTCTTTTCGAGGTCCTGCGTAGACATTTACTTACTCGCTTAATCGCTGAAACTACCTGACTAAAGATATCAGAGCCAACCCGGACCGAACCGGCAATAGCAGGCAGGGTTTAGATACCTAAACATATTTGCCTGCTTGTACACATTTGCTTGCCTGTATAGATTTTGGTTCTGTTTCTAGCGTGCTTATTTCAAACTTGACTCTGGCTCAGGTCCTTCGAAACTTGCATTTTTGCCGCCCCGAGACCTGAATTTCTGTACTCTTGATGTCTGCTTGAAGTCTGCTTGAGTTCAGATATGTCTTCCGTCGTCCATTAGGCTATTTCTTGCGGGGGCGTGAGCGCTGCCTAAATATATATTTATTTATGGGCAAAATTGTCTTAGAATATCTACGAGTTGTTTCAGTAAACAGTAACTACTAAATAGAAAACAGTTTGCCAATAACTCGCGGTCTCCACTGGTTAGACCAAGTAAATTCCCCAGCAGACACAGAAATTAGCGTTTTGCCAAGAACGAGATTCAAGAAAAAGCCGATTCAGACCATACCAACCACCAGGGTTTCGGTAATAGTCATTACTGCCGACCAAAAGATCCTTTTGGTCAAACATCGCAAGGGAAATAGGCAATACTGGGTTCTTCCCGGTGGTCGGCTGGAATACGGCGAAACTTTTTTTGAATGTGCTGTACGCGAAATCCAGGAAGAGACTGGCTTAGATATCGAAGTCGACGATCTGGTTTTCCTTTCTGAAGCGATTGCCCCGGATCGATCAAGGCATATAGTCAATGTTTACCTCACTGCTCATGTGGTCGGCGGCGAGCTGCGCGTTGGTGACGAGCCTGTTCTAGCAGGCGTCGAGTACATGCCCTTGGACGAACTAGACAAGATCACTCTCTTTCCGCCGGTCGGGCGCATAGTTATCGATTCGCTGCCCAAAGCCACCCGCGGTTCAATAAAGTACCTAGGCAATCTCTGGGTTTGAGCTCTTTTGGGTTCAGCTTTGATTTTGCTTTGATTCAGCTTTAGTTCAGCTTTGGCTTTGATTCAGCTTTGATTTTGCTTTCATTCAGCTTTAGTTCAGCTTTGACCTTAAGCGGCTGAGTAAAGCTCCCTTATCAAAATGTTGATGGCGGCTGCCAGCCTTCAACCCATCTGGTAATATGGAGCGCTCATCTGATGAAATTATTGCACTGGAGGATACAGTCATGGCCCAGCAGAAGGGTATGAAGAGAGCTGCCAAGGTAGTCAAGAGAAAAGAGCGCAAGGCTGCTCAAAAAGTCAAAGCTGACTTCAAAAAGCTCGAAAAAGAAATAGCTGAAGCTGTCAAAGCTAAATAGCCAAAAGTCTCGGCTTGTGGGCAGCGGCTTAATCTGATGCTTGCAAGCTGACTGCGGTGCTCTGATTCTTGCAGGCTGATTTTTGCAAGCTGATTTTTGCCACCTGATTTTTGACCTGATTTTTGCGACCTGATTCTGGCTAGCTGACTAAAGCTGGTCTGGCTTTAGAAAATGATTCTAGGAAGTCTGATTCTAGATAAGCTGTAATTTTAGAAGAGGCGATTAAAGTCGCCTCTTCTTTTTCTTAGTCATTACCGCTGCAAGTTAGTTCAGACCTTCACCGTAGGTGAAGCTAAAGCCGTTTATGACTACTTCGGCGCCGGGTGTAACCCCTTCGTTTATCAGGGCATCAATCACACCCATGGCCCTCAGTCTTTGGAACAAGCTAAAGAGAGAGTCTGGATCTTTCATATCGGTAACTTGCACCAGGCGCCCGGCCCGGTCGCCTTCCACTACAAAGACGCCGCTTTTGCGATAGACGGCAAAAGAGCTGTCTCCATGGTCATAAGCTTTTTCATCGACGAAGATGCGCTTGGGTTGCTTGTCTTGTTTCTCCGCTTCCTTAATCTGTTCGATCATATCGGCTATGGTTTTTGCCAAAGGCGCAAGTCCGATGCGGCTATAAGCCGAGATACAAAAGATGTTTGCCTCGGACGAACCCCGACTGCCGGCATGCTCTTCTTTAGCTTCAAAGTAGGCTGTCACCTTGGCTTTAAGCTCGTCTATTGTCTCGGGAGGCAACATATCGCATTTGTTTATCGCCACCAGTTGAGGCAATTTGGCCAAATCAGGGCTGTAAAGCATCAATTCGCGGTCTATTGTGGCGAGGTCTTTCTCTAGGTCTTCGCTTTGTCCGTCGACCATGTGGACGAGCAATCTTGTTCTTTCGATGTGCCTGAGGAAGTTGTGCCCCAAGCCTACTCCTTGCGAGGCACCCTCGATTAATCCGGGTATGTCGGCCAGGACGAAGCCATCGCCGCTTTCGGTCCGCGCCACGCCTAGATTTGGTTCCAAGGTCGAGAAAGGATAGTCGGCAATTTTGGGCTTGGCTCTGGTCAAAGCCGATAGAAGTGTCGACTTGCCTGCATTGGGCAGTCCGATTATGCCGACATCGGCAAGCAACTTCAAAGTCAGCTGCAGGCGCCTCTGCACTCCGGGCTGTCCCGGCTCGCAGAAATGCGGCGCCCTTCTGGTTGAAGAGGCAAGCTCGGTGTTGCCTCTTCCTCCCATGCCACCCTCGGCCACCAGCACTTTTTCACCGGCTTCGGTGAGGTCGGCTATTTCTTTGTCTAGGTCGACATCTCTAACTTGTGTGCCCACCGGTACGCGGATAATTACGTCGGGGCCAGCTTTTCCATGGCGGTTTTTGGGACCGCCCTTCTGCCCCGGCTCAGCGAGAAATTTGTTCTTGAAACGAAAATCTAATAGGGTGTTGAGATCTGACGTGGCTTCGATGTAGACGCTGCCGCCTCGCCCACCGTTGCCGCCGGCCGGTCCTCCCATCGGTTCATACTTTTCTCTGCGCCAGTTGATCGAGCCATTGCCGCCGTCGCCTGACTGAATTTCAATTTCTACCTGGTCTATGAACTGTGCCACTTGTACCCGAATTGACCGATAAGCCTAAATCACCAGAATTATCAGCCTTGTTTGCGACGCCTAATGAGGGCTTAGACCTCTTTCTTGCTAATTGGGAAGTGTTTTGCTTCCCTCCCCAACCAAGCCTTGTTCAGTGCCCGCCGAGGGGTGTCTCGCAGCCCCTTAGGAGTTTACTGTATATCGTCCAGTGGGGCTATCGGGTGGCTGATAAATGTGTCTCTCTTTAATACATTCTTTTATTATTCAAGAATTTAACTATACTTCTTATTAGATCTGTTGGATTTTTACTACATCGTGGCATCTGTATATCCGGGACCTATTATTTTCGATCGGAGGAGCAAGCCTTGGAAGAAAGAATTACTATTCACGAGAAAGCCCGTGGTGAGACCATAAACGTCTATATCGGCGAATATCGTGGAACCAAGTATCTTCATATCCGCGAGTGGTATGTCGATAAAGATCAGGATGAGAAGCCAACCAAAAAAGGCATCGCACTTCCCATCGACAAAATCGAAGCCTTAAAAGAAGCGATTGATCGCCTGGTGCCAAACTCCGGTAAGTAAACCAGAGCGGGCGTGCCCTCTTTGATAGGAACCTGCAATTAATGTCCGTCCGAACCATAAGCTCTGGGTTCGGGCGGCTTATTTGGCTAATGGTTTGCGGTCTTGGTTTGCGGTCTTGGTTTTTTTGTCTTGGTTGGCGGTCTTGATTCGGGCCGATGCTCTCAAGTCCTGGCTTAGGTCTCGAATTGAGATTCTGTGCTAAGTCTTGAATTGATATTCTGGATTAAGTCTTGAATTAAGTTTCTGCCTTAAGTTCTCACGTTAAGTTCTCGCCTGAAGCCTTAAATTCGCGCTTGTGATGTTTTGATTTTGAGACCGTGCGAGTAGTAGTCAAAGACTGTTCAAATGCTGCCAGCCTCGCTCAGTTTTTGGACTGCCATAATTCGAAGAAGCTAGTACAATTTGATTGTTATGGACTCTAGCTTCTAGTTTTAGCCTTTAGTTTTTATTTTCTAGTCTTTATTTTCTAGGTTCTATTCTCTAGTTTGGTAATTCTAGACTGCAGATTCCAGATTTCAGTCACATCTGGCTTGGGCCGCAGGGTTATTCAAATTGGTTTCATTTGCACACACTTTCAAGATGGTTCGTTTTGTAACTTCACTTAGGCTCTTGGATGGGCGCCAGTTGAAGGCGGCGCTTCTCATTGCCCTCGCATCTTCATGGCAGTTTGTTGCTCCCTTGACCAGTGAGGCCAAAGGAATCAAGTCTGGTTCTGCGCCTCAATATTTCGCTCAGAATGAAGGCGTTGCCCAAGAGGGTGAAAGTAGCTCGACTAGTCAGGCAACATTTAAGTTATCTAGTAGCAAAGTCAAGCAAGGGGAGGTAGTTGAAGCAATCTACCAAGGACCGGCCTTGACACTACCAGTGGTGGAATTCAATTCTCAGAAATATCCACTTTTTGCAGAAGCTGATACAGCAAGTGAGATACGCAGCTATAGAGGGCTAATCTCGGTGCCGGTGGTGCTTAAGACCGGGACTAAGCAGGTCAAGTTATCTGGTACTGAATTTTCTGCGCCATTAACTGTAGTCGACGCAAAGTATCCCGTACAAAGAATGACCCTCCCTCCTTCAAAGAATAATTTCAATACTGCGCCTGGTGAAGAAGAGGCAGTCGATAGGGCAAAAAAGACTGCTTCTGAGAAGCGCTATTGGTCAGGTAACTTTACTGCTCCTTCAAGCGCAAGAGTTTCAGCCGGTTTTGGACTTCGGCGCATTGTTAATGGAAAGCTCTTAGATGATTATTTCCACAGCGGTCTAGACTACGCAGGCTGGTTGGGTTCTCCGGTCAAGGCTTGCGCCCCTGGCAAGATTGTTTTAGCTGTTTCCAAAGGATTCAAGTTGCACGGCAATACCGTAGCTATCGACCACGGACAAGGCGTTGTCTCTTTCTACATTCATCTCAACAAAGTTTTGGTCAAGGAAGGGCAGCTTGTCAAAGCCGGTGAGCAGATCGGCGCCATCGGACAGACCGGACGCGCTAACGGACCGCATCTACATTTCAGCATCTATGTTAACGGTAACGCCTCTTCACCTTGGCAGTGGTTCACTAGAGCATTTTGAAACTATAGAAACTCTGCGCAGTATAGGCAATCTACACCAGCAAACGATTTCCAGGCTTCATGTATTGTTTCGCTTGATTTGCTTTCTTGAGTTGTGGCGCATCAACCAGAATCAATAGGGCTTCAGTAGGCATAGGCGGAAGCATTTCTGTCAGCCATTGAGGAATGTATTTCTTGTAAGCGGCTACGCATGCTCTTTCAGCTCTAGTTAGCGAGTTCCAGAATTCCATCACGTGCTCCCTCTGGCAGAAATTTTTTTTCATTAGCCACAGGTCTCTGAGCTTTTGTCCAACCTTTGTTTCTCCAAGAATCATCTTTCTATTGCCAATTGCTCTCATTTTCGACCTGGCAACGCGAAGGCGAGGTCCACTGTTTTGAGTCGCCCAAAGAATCTGTTTGATTTTGAAGTTTGAGCCGCCTGCAAGGCTCAGCAAATAGATTCTTCTTCGCTTCTTGAAGTCTCTGTTCGCTCGTGTGTATGCAATATCTTCTCCTAGCGCTTTTCTTGAGTTTTCTGTGCTTGCTAGTTTTCCAGCGAACGCTTTTCTTTTCAGTCCGGCGATTCTTTCCTCTGAGACCATTTTGTTTCTGCGGCTATTTTTACGAAATACGCCCCAAGCCAACCTTTCAAGGTTGCCGGATTTTACTTCTCTACTCAAGAAAGAATCTAGTGATGCTCTGAATTGAACGAGCGGTAGCAGGTCTCGAGTCGTGAAAATACATTCTTTTGGAAGTTTGGCTAAATATCGGTGAACCAGGGAGAGAGCCGTGCCATTGCGCTTTTTTCTTGTCCCATTTTCATTATTTTGAGATTTTTCTATCATCTTATTGCACCTCGTCAATTGTGCAAGAAATTTTCGAAAATTTCTTGCAACTAAGTTTGTGGATACAAATACATAGACGTAATTTTTGAAGAAAAAGTTCAATTTCCTCTTGGCAACAAAGGGCTGCTGATCCCTATACAAAAGGAAAAGATCGACAATTTATTGCTCTCCCCCTTTTGTAAATTCTTTAAATGAAAAGGGAGGTCTTCCAAGAAGACCTCCCTTTTCTCCAACTATCAACGCTGGGCGTTAGATTGGCTGTGCCTTATTCCAGAAAGCTTCTTTGATAGCTTTTGAGGAGTTTGACTCAGAGCTTATTGTTACGCTAGCGGGTGCAAATAGGAAGACGCCGTCGCCGATTCTCTGCTGGTGTCCATCAATAGCCCAGCAGGCGCCGGAAAGGAAGTCTACTATTCGTTGCGATTGCTCATTATCCAGCATGTGAAGGTTCAGGAGTACGGATTTCCGTCCCCTTAGGTGCTCGACAATGTCAACTGATTCTTCGAACTGTCTGGGTTCAATTACCAGAACTTCACTCATGGGTTGGGCATTTGGATGCTCCAAAACTTTAGCACCGCTTCCGATGCTTGGTCCCATGCTCACTTGCGGCTGTCTGGTCGGCATTACTGTTTCTGCCGGCGCCGCGTCGAGAGCGAGCTGACCATTTGTTGCATAAACATCGTCGGAAGTTTCGAAAAGATCTTCGAAATCTTCGCGCTCGTAATTGTCTGCCGGTCCAAACCAAAAGCTCTTGAACTTTTGTACTATGCTCACTGCCTTCCTCCTTACCCTGCGGTCCTAAATATAAATGTCTCTACCTAATCCCTACTCTTATTTTGTCTGATAAAACTTTTTGCTAATTTCCGAAGATTGCTCTTCCTAATCGAATCATTGTGGAACCGTATTTGATGGCATCACGCCAGTCGTCGCTCATGCCCATAGATAGCTCCTGCAATTCGATTTTGAATTTCAGAGCAAGTTCATCGCGGAGTTGCTTGAGTCCGATGAAGCTTTTGCACCAAATTGTTGCATCGTCACTAAGGGGAGAAATAGTCATCAGCCCTTGAATTTGCAGTCCTTTAAGGGAAAGGAGTTCGGGCATGCAGTCTTTTAGTTCTGCCGGTGAAAAGCCACCTTTGTTCTCGTCTTCCTGCATCTTTACTTGCAAGAGGATGGCTTGCACCGAATTCTTGCCCTCGGCAATACGAGAAACTTCTTTGGCTAGTCTCAAGGAGTCGATTGAATGAATGAGAGCAAAGTTGCCGACGGCTTGTTTTGCCTTATTCGTTTGCAAATGTCCGATAAAGTGCCAGCGAATGTTTTCGATAAGTTCAGGCGAAAGTTGAGCTCTCTTCTTCAGGGCGTCCTGAATTTTGCTTTCACCGAAGTCACGCACTCCCAGTCTGTGTGCTTCTTCCAATTGATTAATTGAGGCGTGCTTAGTTACGGCGATCAGCTTGACCGGGCTAACTCCGTTCAAGTTGATAACATCGTTCACTTTTGCCAGATTGGCAGCCACGTCGCTCGAATATCCTTGATATGGGGAAGGGTTCATTTGCGCATATTTAGCAGAGCCCCGCTGGTCTCTTTATCGTTAATACAGACCTAAGCTGGGCAGTCGAAAAAGTGCTTTCCGAACTGGTTTTGGTTTCGGTTCGTTGAAGGCAGGCATCAAATACGATGCCAAATCTTAACGCCTACTATTAACTCTCGCACAGGATCTGTTTGTCAAGTCTCTACAGAAAATTTTTCTCAGCGGTACTGCCTTTGGTGTCATTTGTCAGTGGGCGGGTTGTATATAGAAAACTACGACATGCCTATGTCGAAATTTGTTCCTGGTATCTATAAAAAATATTTGTCGGGCACAGGTGGCGTGATATTGAAAATGGTGCTCGCAAAAACCTTAGTATTTGCTCATTTTTGTCAGTGTTTGGGCGGCCGTGGCTATCGCGACGATCGCCGCGGTTTCAGCTCTCAAGATATTTTGTCCCAGACTCACAGGCGAGAAACCGCTCATTTCTAAGAGCGCGACTTCGCTTGAATCCAGCCCACCTTCCGGTCCTAGTGCGACCACCAAAGTTGCGCTCTTGCATGTTTTTGAGTTGCAAAGCGCTGATAATGCTGTAACCATATCTGGTGCGTTACTTCTTTCACTCAAATGCAATAGTAGAAGCGGATCGCGGCTATTTGACTCGCTTTCGTCCTTGATGGCTTGTGTCATTTTTTTTATCGGACGCAGTATGGGCAATCTGTTTCTTTCGCACTGTTCGGCGGCTTCTTTGATAATCGAATGCCAGCGAAGAAATTTTGATTCGTTGTCTGCTTTATTGAAATCTTGATGAACACTCCGATTGCAAATGGTTGGTTGCACGATATCGACACCTACTTCGGTAAGTTTCTCGAGCGCCCATTCGAATCTTGCCGGCTTGATCACTGGAAGCAATATCAAAACTTTTGGTCTACTAAGGTCAGTTTTTTCTGCAAGCCGACCTTCGGCCTTGCAGTCGTCCTTGACTGAGGCAATACGAAAGCGAAGCGGTTCTGGTTGACCGGCTCTGTTGGCACCTTCCACCTGCTTGCGGACTGGCTTGGCGCCAGCCTGCTTTCTTTGCAAAGAAGCTCTTTGCGGTAAGCTCTCGATTATGCAATGGCAAGCGCGACCGCTGTTGTCCAAAAGCGTCACTTGGTCTCCGGCTTGCAATCTGAGCACCTTGCTTAGCTGGTGAGCCAAGTCGGGGTCGTGTAAAGCCAAGATTGAGCCTGGCTCAGCTTCATTGAGGCTGCCTTCTTCGATAAAGAAACGATATTGGCGCAAAGTCTTCGGTGAATCCTTACTTATGTTTGGTTTCAATATTAAGGTATAATTTCATGCTTCATACCTCTTGTTTCGTAAAGCCAAAAGAGTGCGCGGCTAGGTTCGGCGTTTGCTGCTTAGCCACCTCCCCAATAAGGCAGGAAGTTAATTATGGACCTCAAAGAATGGTTTGCCAGCCGCCAGAAGCGCAAAGAGCTTCAAGAGAATATCAAGCTACCTTTGACAACTGAAGATTACTGTGCGCTATGGACCCAGTGTTTTCAGTGCCGGGAGCTTCTTTATACAAAAGACTTAAGGGCCAACCTGCAGGTCTGTCCTAAATGTCAATATCATTTCAGAGTGGGCGCCCTTGACCGCATCGATCAGATTGCCGACCCGGGCAGCTTTGTCGAACTCGATGCCGAGATGACCTCGGCCGACCCTCTCAATTTCTTCGACACTGAAGCTTATGCCAAGAGGCAGAAGGAAGCCTGTCGCAAATCGGGACTGAAAGAAGCCGTACTGACAGGCATTTGTGCCATCGATAGTCAGCCTGTTGCTCTCGGAGCTATGGACTTCGGTCACTTTGGCGGCTCGATGGGTTCGGTGGTAGGCGAGAAAGTAACTAGACTGGCTGAAGAAGCTACCAACAACAAGATTCCTTTGATTGTGGTGTCCAGTTCCGGCGGCGCCAGGATGCAGGAAGGTATCCTCAGCTTGATGCAGATGGCTAAGACCAGCTCTGCTTTGAAGTCGTATCATGAAGCCGGTGGGCTCTACATATCTATCCTGGCCGAACCAACATTCGGTGGTGTCACTGCCAGTTTTGCCATGCTCGGCGACTTGGTGATTGCCGAACCGGGCGCTCGCATCGGCTTCGCCGGTAGGCGAGTTATTGAGCAGACCATCAGGCAGAAACTGCCTGCCGACTTCCAAACAGCTGAGTATCTGCTCAAGCATGGTCAGGTCGACATGGTTGTTGAGCGTGCCCGTCTGAAAGAAGTACTTTCGCGCTTGGTCTCATTTCACGATGTAAATCAAGCCGGCAAGAATGCAGCCGATGCAAATGGTGCAGGCGAAAACAATAGAAACGGCGCCGTCAAAAGTGAACAGTTGGCAAAGTGAGTAACTGGCGACTTGAATAGCTGGCAAAGTAAACAGCTGGCAAAGTAAATAGCTGGCAAAGTAAACAGCCGGCAAAGTGAGTAACTGGCAAAGTGAGTAATGAGTGATGGCTAGTACAGAGAAAAAGATTGTTCCCCTAGAGTTTGAGCAACCGCTGGCGGTGCTGGCTCAACAAATCGAAGCACTGGAGCGCCAGCTCGGTGACAATCCAGATCTAGAGGGCGATATCGACAGACTGCAAGAGCAATACAACTTGCTCAAAAAGTCTCTTTACGTTAACTTGCGTCCTATCGATCATTTGGCTATCGCGCGGCACAGTCAGAGACCTTATAGCCGTGATTATTTTTCTCTTTGGGATCCGCAGTTTATGGAACTGCATGGTGATCGTAAAGGTGCAGACGATGCCGCTATGGTTGGTGGTTTGCTCAACCTGGGTGGTATCAATATGGTGGCGGTCGGCACCCAGAAGGGTCGATCAATTAAAGAGAAGCAAGCTTGCAACTTTGGTATGCCTCAGCCTGAGGGGTACAGAAAAGCTCTGCGTCTTTTCAAACATGCCGACAAATACGGTTTGCCTATACTTACCTTGATAGATACACCTGGTGCCTATCCGGGTCTGTCTGCCGAGGAGCACAATCAAGCGCAAGCCATCGCTGAGAATCTCTTTGAACTTGCTGGTCTGAGGGTGCCTGTGGTTGCCGTCGTTACCGGCGAGGGTGGCTCCGGCGGCGCCCTTGCTATTGGTGTCGCTAATCGTATCTTGATGCTTGAGCATTCGGTTTATTCGGTGATTTCGCCCGAAGGCTGTGCCTCAATTCTATGGCGTTCCAACGACAAGGTGCCCGATGCCTGTCAGGCTATGAAAATGACTGCTCGCGAGATTTTGCAATTGGGCGTCATCGACGAGGTTATTGATGAGCCCTTGGGCGGTGCCCATCATGACCATCAGTTGGCTGCCAGAAATCTCGGCGAAGCCATAGTCAGACAAATGAAGTCTCTGCTGAAGATGAGCAAAGACGAGATTCGCATAGACAGGCAAAGCAAGTTCCGTGCTTTCGGAGCTTTTGCTGAGAACTAGATTGATGGCGTCTTCTAGAGACTAAAGCCCAAAGCCAAAAGCCCAAAGCCCAAAGCCTGAAGCCCAAAGCCAAAAGCCTGAAGCCCAAAGCCTGAAGCCCAAAGCCAAAAGCCTGAAGCCCAAAGCCAAAAGCCCAAAGCCAAAAGCCCAAAGCCAAAAGCCCAAAGCCCAAAGCCACAGTGCAAAGACCAGATACCGGCCCGCTCCAGCTACTTGGATTGTCCGCGTTTGGCTTTCTTGAGTAGGTCTTTTGCTTGCTTGCTGTAAGTAGATTTGCTGGAAACTTCTTTCAGTAAGCTGATGGCATCGTTGAACTTTTTGTCTTTCATGTGCTGTTTTGCTACAGATAGACAACATAGTTCGTATTGACCTATTTCTTCTTCGCTGAGTGCGCCGTCTTGTTTGTCTTGCTTAAGTAGGGTCAAGGCTTTGGAAAACTTGCCGGCTTTGATCAGTTGATCAACGTCTTCTTCGTCTTCTTTGGTGGCGGATTTGGTGCTGTCAGCCGGCTTGCCTGAGAGCAAACCTTGCACATTGCCGGCATTGGTGGCAAACATAATGACGGCGCCAAGCAATATCAAGCTTGCTACTATAGGTAGTGCTACCAAGGCTTTTCTGGCCATGCCGCCGTCGCCGCTACCAGTTCGTCCGGCCGAGAAGGTTACGCCCGGTTGGCTGGAATGTTCAGCGTGTCTTTGCGCTTCACGGTAAGCTTGCACCTGCTCTGCATAATTGCTGGCTTGGGTGCGCACCGGCTGCGGTGGTACTGCTTCTTGTGGGCCGGTCGTACTCATTGCTTCATAGCCCAGCCCGCCACCGGTCATTTCTCTCGTGTTGGGCCTAGCGCCCAGCATGTCCCTTGATTCTTTTCGAGGATGCAAGGTATCGTCTTGGGCGAGCGGACCGGGAATGATGGTATCTCTCATCGCTTCCCTCTGCACTGTCGGAGTTGGTTTCTCCGGTTCGAGCGAGATCTTTTCCAGGGCTTCTATTAGTTCATCCATGGTCTGGTAGCGATCAGCTGGACTCTTCGAGAGAGTCTTGTTGACCAGAGCCACCAGATCTGGCGGGAAAGGAAGGTCGGGACGCATCTCGTCTATTGGTTTGGGTGCGTCGGACAACTGCATGGCCATTACTCGCACCAGTTCTTCGTGCTGGAAAGGTACTTCGCCTGTGAGAGTCTCGTACATGACGATACCGAAAGAATAGATATCGCTGCGATGATCGACCTTACTGGATGTGCACTGCTCGGGGCTCATATATGTAGGGCTGCCGCATACTGTACCAGTGCGGGTGATCTTGGCTTGGTCCGATTCTTCTTGCACCAAGCGGGCGATACCAAAGTCGACCACGATAGGAAAATTCTTCTGACCGCCCCGCTCCACTAAGACAATATTTTCGGGCTTGATGTCTCGGTGCACGACCCCTTGTCGATGCGCTTCTCCTAGAGCAGCGCAGACCTGGGTAAAGACCGGAATGGAATCTTCCACCGAGAGGTGATTGATTTCTGAAATGACGTCGGAAAGAGGAATACCGTTCAGTAAGTCCATGGCGATGTATGGTCTTCCGCCGCCTTGGGGGATTACTCCGAAGTCGTAAATAGTAATGATGTTTGGATGGTTCAGGCGAGACGATGCCTTGGCTTCTTGTTTGAATCGCTTGATGAATTCATCGTCAGAGACGAGGTAGTCGTGCAGCACCTTGACTGCTACTTCACGTCCGATAAGTTCTTGCACCGCTCTATAGACGGTACCGGCCGAACCCTGGCCGATTACAGATTGAATTTTGTAGCGACCTTCAACCACCATCCCGAGAAGGGGATCGTCACCGACGGTGACCATGGAGGAACCGTCTCTGGGACAGATATCCTGGTCTCCGGCAGTCTGAAAGTTACATATCAGACAGAGTTTCATGTGTTTTGCCCAGCTTTAAGCCAGTCTTTCTAGTAAGTCACGCCAACGCAGTTAACAAAAGATTCCCGACGCCTTTATATTACTTTTAATTACCCTCGGTTTGGAATACCAAACCTGCATATCGGTGCAAGCTTAATATCACTACAAACTGTAACACTCGGTCATAGGGTCCTAGATGCTAAGGTGGATAATTTAGTTTGGCTAAGACTATCCGACGACTAAGGCAAATAAGTAGAAGTGAAAGAGAAAAGCAGCAAATCAGCCCTGTTCCTCATATTCCTGACGGTCTTTATCGACCTGGTGGGTTTCGGGCTTGTCATACCCATTTTGCCTACCTATGCCCGTGAACTAAAGGCTAGCGAAAGCACAGTCGGCTGGTTAATCGCCAGCTATTCGATCATGCAGTTCTTGTTTACTCCCTTCTGGGGACGTCTGTCTGATAAAGTCGGCCGTCGCCCGGTTCTGCTCCTCAGTTTGGCGGCTTCTTTCTTTGGCTATCTCATTTGGGGTTTTGCTCATTCATTAGTTTGGCTTTTTGTCAGCCGCATTGTCGCAGGCTTTGGCAATGCCAATATTGCTGTTGCTCAAGCCTATATTTCTGATGTCACCACTGAAGAAAACAGAGCCAAAGGCATGGGTCTGGTTGGTGCGGCTTTCGGTTTGGGCTTTGTGCTCGGACCGGCGCTTGGTCTTGGGGTTTGCTATCTCTCCAATGACTTGCACACGGTTGGTCTGGTGGCTGCAGGCTTTAGTCTTATCGACTTGATTTTGACCGCCATGCTCTTGCCTGAGCCTAAAGATCGCGGCGACTTCGGCAAAGATCGCTTTGGTCTATCGCCTGAATTCATCTTTAAAACCCTGAATAGCGACAAGCTGAGAGTTTCATTCTTGATATTCTTCGTTTCCACTTTTGCCTTCGCCAATATGGAAGCGACCTTGGTTCTTTTGACGATGAAGCAGTTTCAGTGGGGACCGCGTGAGAACATGTGGATGTTTCTCTACATCGGTTTCTGGATAATCGTGGTGCAGGGCGGCTTGATTCGCCGCTTGACCAAGAAGAACAACGAAAAGGGTTTGATTTCAGTAGGCACCCTGCTAACTGCAATTGGTTTAGCAATTGTTGCCTTTTCAGGCAATCCCACTATGCTTTATGTCGCTCTCGGCGTGCTTTCAATTGGGTCAAGCATAAACAACCCTTGCAATCAAAGCATGATTTCAAAGTTGGCTGAACATCAATATGTCGGCGGTGTCTTGGGACTCGGTCAATCTCTTTCCACTCTCGGTCGCATACTCGGACCAATTGTCGGCTGTTTCCTCTTCGAGAAAGTAGGCAGTGCCAGCCCCTATTATGCCGGTGCCGCCTTCATGCTTCTGGCCTGTTTGCTGAGCTTTGCCTTGCCTAAGCTTGGGCAAGAGAGTCAGCCCGCCCAGAGCTAGCTCGCACAGAGCACAGATAGCTCTTGTCTTTCACTTTTTTAGAGCTTCTCTTGGCAAGGCTGGCTTTTTATGAGCCTCTTGTATGACTTATGTGATATATTATTTTTGACTCAGCTTGAGTTTTCTATGTGAAGTCTTGAGGGGAGCAATTTTCAAGTTGACCTGTGGGTTTGCTTGTCAATTGACTGAATGGAACAAATGCCATAGGTCCGGCGTCTCTTTTAAAATCCTTCAAATAAAAAACAAAGAAAAGCGAATTATGAGTAAGAAAAAGAACGATAAAAACCAAAAGAAGAGGCTGAACGAAGCTAGCCTCAAGCCTAACTGTCTAGTTTCGCAAGATGTGCAAAAGCGCTATCAGCAGGAACTAAGTCGTTATCAACTCCAGATCAAGAAAAAGTTGGAGTTGGACTCTTTCAAAGCGGCCTGATAGGACGATATGACCGGCATCAGCGATAAGACAGAGAAAACCGGCAAGCGCGCTCTCGATCTTTATTATGGTATCTCTAGTAGTGGCGGCCAAATAGCGGCTCCCCTCATCGATACTCATTTGCCGAGGCTTCCCGAGAATGTCCATCAGATTCGGCGCTTCTGGTTGACTCCAGAAGTGGAAGAAGCTCTGCGCGATCACAGCCTGGTTTCATCCATCGCCCATGTGCGTATGTTGGGCGCCACCGGCATTGTCCCTAAAGAAGTGGCTACCAAGGTGGAAGAAGGTCTTTTGACCATCATGGAAGAATGCCGCGGCGGCATCTGTCTGCTCACCGCTCTCGATACCGATATCAATCAGTCGATCAGCCGGCGGCTTTATGAACTGGTAGGCGAACTGGCTGCTGTTATTGATCTGGCGCGTTCGCCGAATGACTCGCTAGCTGTCAATATTAGACTCTATTTGAGACAGGCTGTCGTAGAAATTTTTGCCAAGCTTCTGAGGGTGCGAGAGATTTTGCTCAAGCTGGCCGAGCGTGATATGGACGCGCCCATGCCTGGTCATACTCATATGCAACCGGCTTGCGCCATTTTGCTTTCGCATTTTTGGTTGGCTAACGAGGCTCGCTTTGCCCGTGATTTCGATAGACTGACCGACCTTTATAAAAGGCTCAATCTTTCTCCTCTCGGCGCTGCCTCATTAGCCGGCACCAGCAAGCCGATCGACCGAGAAATGGTGGCTTTTGAGCTTGGTTTTGATGGTTTGGTGGAAAACAGCATTGATGCTGTTTCAGATCGCGACTTTGTGGTTGAGTTTGCCAGTTTCGCAGCTATCTGCGGCATTCATTACAGTCAGTTAGCCAGTGAGCTATTGCTCTGGTCTACTCAAGAGTTTGACTTTGTTCGTCTACCCAGGGCTCTGACAATCAAGAGCCCCAATATGCCCCACAAGCGAAACCCCGAGCTGCTCGAACTTTTGCGCGCCCGTACCGCCTTATTCAGCGGCCGTCTCAGCGAATTTATCTGTGAGCTTAAGGGGTTGCCTGTCAGCTATTCCGGTGATTTGAAAGAGTGTTTGCCTGGTCTGGTTGATGTGGTGGAGAATTTGCGCTTTGTCACCGAAGTGGCCGCCACAGTTTTGCCGGCCTTTAAGTTTAATTTGGCTCGCATGCAGGCTCAGGCTCATTCTGATTTGACTAATGCCTCGATGGCTGTCGATTATCTTATTGAAAGAGCTACGCCTCAAGAGAAGGCGCGCGAAGTCGTGGAAAACCTAGGCGACTATTGCAAGAAACGGCACCGCCAATTGACCGACCTCACTCTTTCGGAATGGCAGCAGTTTTCTCCTGCCTTCGAAGACGATATATACGGCTATTTGCAGTTGGAAGTTTCGGTGGAGTCGCTCACTTCCAGAGGGGGCACCGCCACACCGCGGGTGATGGAAGGGCTTTCAAGAGCTGCTTCGCTCTTTAGTCAAGATAGTGAGCGTTTGCCGCCCTTAGTGAAAGAGTTGCTCGCCGCAAAATAGGCTGGTTTTCTTGTTTTGCCACTTTTCAACCTTCTTAAATTAGTCAAAGCTTTACCGGCATTTACTATTTACAAGGGTGTCGGATGTTAACTTTATAACAGTGTTCTTTTGGACTGTGTTTTCGCGGAGACTTTTTGATGAAGGCAATGGTGCTGGCGGCCGGTGTCGGTTCGCGTCTTGACCCTCTTACCACCCAATTACCAAAGCCGCTTGTGCCGGTAGCCAACATTCCCGTAATGGAGCACATTCTCACTCTACTCAAGCATCACGGCATAAGAGATGTTGTGGCTAATTTGCATTATCTTCCTGAGAAATTGGTTGAGTATTTTGGCGACGGCTCGCGTTTTGATATGAATATCGAAATGCGCCAGGAAGAAAAGCTCTCAGGTGATGCCGGCGGCGTTAGATTTTGCCGAGATTTTCTCAGCGACGGAACCTTTGTGGTCTTGATGGGCGACTTGCTCACCGATGCCGATCTCGGCTATGTCATTGCCGAGCATAAGCGCAAAGGGGCGCTTGCCAGCATTGGTCTAAAGCGCGTGCACGATGTCACCCGCTTTGGTGTGGCTGTTCTGGACGAAGATGGTTTTATCACCGGCTTCCAAGAAAAGCCTAAGCGCGAGGAAGCTCTCTCTGATCTGGCATCCACCGGCATTTATGTCCTTGAGCCGGAAGTATTCCAGTATATGCCGGCTACCGGTGAATTTGGCTTTGGTCGCCAGCTCTTCCCCATGCTTGTCAAAGAGGGCAAGAAAGTTTTGGGTGTAGAGATTGAAGCTTATTGGTCGGATGTAGGCACAATTGAGCAGTACTGGCTTTCAAATTTTGATGTGCTCAAGGGCCGTCTCAAATCTGAGTTGCAAGACTATAAGAAAATAGTTTATGGCTTTTTCAATGTCTATCTTGCACCATCGGCGGTGGTAGCACCCGGTGTTGAGATTATGGCCAACGTCATCATTGGACCAAACTGTCTCTTGGAAGACAATGTTGTACTGAAGGGCAATGTAGTCTTGGGCGAAGGCACTATTGTCGGCGCCGGTGCTCAGTTGGAAGATGTCATTCTTTGGCCCGGTTCGCGGGTTGAGGCCGGTGCTCGCTTGAAGCGTTGCATCGTCACTGCCGCAGGCATCACCGAAGTACCCCATCATGAATTGAGCGGCGGTCAAAGACCTTTTTTCGCCCCAATTAATGCCAGTTACCGAAGCAGTACTCTTGTGGGTTCGGGCCTAAGTTCTGGTGCCGCTTCTCTCAGAATGTAAGAGAGCGGTAGTAGGTGCAAGACTAAAAAGAAAAAAGAGGAAGATTCACTTCCTCTTTTCTTTTTCAAACAACACCAGCCTAGAGATTTAGAGATCGCTACTTCGTTGCGACTGCAGCACTTCTGTCTTGCGGAGGCGGGTCGATATTTGTTGCTTCGCTATTCTCTTCAGATAGCTGAGCCGCCTTCCAGATTTCCATCCATAACCAATAGTGGAATGGATTGATACTGGCGGCGTCGACTCTCTCTGTCGGTTCCAGTAGTGCAAGCCAAGTATGTGGATTCGGAAATCTCTTCGCCAGGCTGTAACAGTCTGCCATCCAGAGAACTTGATCCGTCGATTGTTTCGTGGCCATTGTCCTATCCCCATCTGCTTGATTACTTAATACCCAAATCAAGCGCCGATAAAACAACATGCTTTTGCTTAAATGCTGAAGTTTTATTGCTGTATATCTATTTGTACACTTGGACAGTTAGCCCGGCGGCCAAAGCATTTGCCGACCACCCAATATATGGATGTGTAAATGCCCGACAGATTGCCCGCCTTCATCGCCTGTGTTGACCACCAGTCTGAAGCCTTTCTCGTGCACATTCTCTTTTTTTGCAACCTGACTGGCCTTTTGAAAGAGATGACCGAGAAGTTCTTTCTCTTCTACCAGCGTTATATTTTGTCTGTGTTTCCGTGGAATAACTAGGATGTGCGTTGGCGCCTGCGGGCTTATGTCTCTAATGGCGAAGAAATGCTCATCCTGGTCGACCAAGGCAGCATTAATGTCGCCTTTGCCGATTTTGCAAAAGAGACAGCCAGGATCAAAATCGTTTTCGTTTGTGTTCATTTATAGGTATAGGTCCGTAACTGGATAATTGTCATCAGAATAATGGTTAGTTAAAGGATACAAGTTTACTAAAGGCAAATATGTTTAACTAATTAGGCGTAAAGCTTTATCTGATTTGTTGGCTTGAGGGGGACTGCATGACAGGCGAATCGAACATACTGCCAAGGCTTTTGCAACTTCAAAAGAGTCTTTTCTCTTCTTTGAAGTTGAAAGAAGTACTCGATAACGCAGTCACACTCTTTACTGAACTAGCTGCCGGGGCTAAGGTGGCGGTTTTCCTTTGCGACAATGAAAGCACTACTTTTAAGCTCATGGCCGCCAAGGGCTATAGTGATTCTTCTCTCGACCAGCTAAAAGTAGTGCCCTTTGCCATTGATAGCTTGCTCAAGGTGGCTTATCAAAAACGGGCACCGCAAGCTTGCGCCGACCCGGCTCAGGCACCTGACTTTTCTGCCATGATCATGCGCAAAGAAGCCTCCAGTGGTCAAATCGCCCTGCCCCTGGTAAGCAATAACCTGCTTGTCGGAGCTGTTTTGCTTGATGTGAGCAATCCGCAATTGCTTGGCTTCCTCGATTTCTTGAGAGAAGTTGCCGATCTTGTCGCTACGGCTATCTCAAATTCGATTTTGTTTGGCCGTTCTGAATATGAAAGAGAGCGGTTGAACACGCTCTACAAGACTTCCTGCGCCCTGAGCAGCAAAGCCTTGGAAGTGGGACCGGTTTTGAAAATTGCCGCCGATACTGCCTTGGTGCTGGGTAATACCCCCACCTGTGCCATTCTTTTGCTTGACGAAAGTGGTGATAAGTTCCAGCTGGCCGCCTTTAAGGGGCTTGATGGACCGAGTTTGAGTGATTTTGATATGTCGGCCGACCGCTCGATTGCGGCAAGCTGTCTTAAGGCCGGACAAACTGAAATATATGGCGATGGTCAAAGAGAGCCCCACGGTATGCCCAGAGCCATGAGTGGGCGTCCTTTCGCATCGGTCTTGGCTATTCCGCTTAGAGCCGGAGAGCGCAACATCGGAGTTCTAGAGGTCTTCTCCACCGAGTCACGCGCTTTCCACCGTGAGCATCAAGACTTGTTAGAGTCGCTGGCTGAGCAGGTTTCCAGCGCACTCAATATTGCTCTTTCGCATACTCCCGGGGGCGGCGGCTCTATACTTGACGCCCACACCGGTCTTGTCAATCGTGTGCATTTCGAGTCTTGTCTGGTCAAAGAGCTGGAACGCTCGCAAAGACACAGTCACAATCTTTCGGTCATGCTTGTCGATATCGACCATCTTTCACAGATTAACGACATGCTTGGTCAGATGAAAGGTGATGATGCCATCAAGCATGTGGCCACGACAATTAAGAGTGGTTTGCGCGATATCGATATTCCCTCGCGCTTTGGGGGCGAGGAATTTGCCGTCATATTGCCTGAAACCTCGCAGGAGAACGCCTTGGAAGTTGCCGATAGGCTGAGGCAGAAGCTAAGGCAGTCGCCGGCTCCGGGTATCGGACTGATTACTGTTTCGGTTGGTATTGCTTCTTTCCCCGGCAATGCCGAGAGTTTTGAGAATTTGATGCGTGATGCCGAACATGCCCTCAACATTGCCAAGTACGAAGGCCGTGACCGGGTGAAGTCGGCCCTTACCGGTGCTTATAAAGACAAGGGCGGCTTAAACTGGGACGAACTGGCCAAACAAGCTCGCATGTCGGTTATTTCTGAGCGGCAGTCCAGACTGCAGAGCCGCCTTACTGCCACACCCGAGTATGCCACCTGGCTAGCCAAGCCCGGCTCGCTCGTCGGCAAGAAAAAGGGTCTGTAAGCCATTGATTACCTGAATTCTTAAAAAAATAGCAAAAGCTAGAGCAGACCGGCTTTTGCTCTATACACTGAACCATGTGCAAAGAAGTGCGGCGATAGACGCCCTCTTTGCTTTAAATAGTTTGTCTTACACATTTTTGCGAACAGAGATTCGTAAACTAGGAGGATAGAACCTTGGCTACTGCATCTGCATCTAAGCTTCAACTCAAACCGCTGGCCGACCGGGTTGTTGTCAAGAAACTCGAAGCCGAAGAGAAAACAGCGGGTGGCATCGTCCTTCCCGACACCGCCAAAGAGAAGCCGCAGCAGGGCGAAATCCTGGCTGTAGGCGCCGGCCGCCTGGATGAGAAAGGCAACCGTCAGCCCCTCGAAGTCAAAGTGGGTGACAAAGTTCTTTTCGCCAAATACTCCGGAACCGAAGTAAAAATCGACGGTCACGAATATCTCATTCTTGCTGAAAGAGACATTCTTGCTGTTATCGGCTAATTCTTAAGAACACCAAATACAACTTCAATTTCAGGAGAAATCGAACAGTATGGCTAAACAGATTGTATACAGCGAACAGGCTCGCAGATCCCTCGAGCGTGGTCTTGATCAAGTCGCTAACACCGTCAAACTGACCCTCGGACCGGCCGGCAGAAACGTCGTTCTCGAGAAGAAGTTCGGCGCTCCCCAGATCATCAACGATGGCGTTTCCATCGCTAAAGAAATCGAACTGGAAGATCACCTCGAGAACGCTGGCGCTCAGCTCATCCGCGAAGTATGCTCCAGAACCAATGACAATGCCGGCGACGGTACCACCACCGCTGCTGTATTGGCTCAAGCCATGGTCAAAGAAGGTCTTCGCAACGTAGCTGCTGGTGCCAACCCGATGGTTCTCCGTCGTGGCATCCACAAAGCCGCCGAAATGGCTGTTGCCGAAATCAAGAAACTGGCTAAGCCGGTTGAAGGCAAAATGGAAATCACTCAAGTTGCCACCATCTCTGCCGGCAACGACGAAGAAACCGGCAAGATCATTGCCGATGCAATGGAGAAAGTTGGCAAAGACGGCGTCATCACCGTTGAAGAATCCAAGTCTCTCAGCACCGAATTGGAAGTTGTCGAAGGCATGCAGTTCGACAAAGGTTTCGTCTCTGCTTACTTCGTTACCGATTCTGAGAAGATGGAAGCCGTTCTCGACGAGCCTTACATCCTCTGCATCGACAAGAAAGTAAACTTGCTCGCCGACCTCGTACCGGTCCTCGAGAAAGTAGCCAGAGCCGGACGTCCTTTCATGCTCATCGCTGAAGACGTAGAAGGTGAAGCTCTCGCCACCCTCGTGGTCAACCACCTCCGCAAAGTACTTCCCTGCTGCGCTGTCAAAGCTCCTGGCTTCGGCGATCGCAGAAAAGAAATGCTCAAAGATATCGCCATCCTCACCGGTGGTCAGGTTGTCTCTGAAGAAGCCGGCACCAAGCTCGAAAACGTCACCGTTGAAATGCTCGGTAAAGCTCGTCAGGTTCGTGTCAACAAAGACAAAACCACCATCGTTGCCGGTAACGAAACCAAAGCTGAAGTTGAGAAGCGCGTAGCCGTTATCAAACGTCAGATTGAAGAATCGGACAGCGAGTTCGACAAAGAAAAACTGCAAGAGCGCTTGGCCAAATTGGCTGGTGGTGTTGCCGTAATCAAAGTCGGCGCTGCTACCGAAACCGAATTGAAAGATCGCAAACTGCGCATGGAAGATGCTCTCAACGCCACCCGCGCTGCTGTTGAAGAAGGCTATGTACCCGGCGGCGGTACCGCTCTTCTCAACATCTCTAAAAAGCTCGAGAAAGAAAGAGAGAAGCTCTCCGGCGACGAGCGCACTGGTTTCGAAATCGTAGTTAAAGCTTTCGAAGCTCCTGTTCGTCAAATCGCCGACAACGCCGGTCTTCCCGGTGAAGTAGTGGTCGAGCGTGTGAAAGAGCAGAAAGAAGGCATCGGCTTCAACGCCATGACTTTCGAATACGTCGACATGGCTAAAGTCGGTATCATCGACCCCGCCAAAGTTGAGCGTTGCGCTATTCAGAACGCTTCTTCCATCGCTGCTATGTTCCTCACCACAGAGGCCCTCGTGGTGGACGTACCGGACGAGAAGAAAAATGCTGGAATGCCCGCCGGCGCCGGCATGGGTGATTTCTAAATCTAACCATTTAGAGTCAGATTAAAGAAAAGGGCGGAGTTTACTCCGCCCTTTTCTCTTCTATCTATAGAGAGAGGGCGGATGAATTTCCGCCCTCTCTAGATTTCATACGATCTAGTTACCGTATCGACAGGACTCTATTTCAAGCAAACAACCGCTGTCACATTTTGATAGTGCGGATCGCCGCTTATGCCGTAGTGGATTTTTCGCTCGTTCGTCTCTGTCAATACTTCTATGTTAGCTCGGCTTTCCGATTTGCCTATTAGGACTAGCCTGTAATTTTTTAAGAGCTTTCCTGTATTCTGTAATTTAATAGGGCAATAGCGGTAGGTCATTTGGCTAAGAAAATAGCTTTACTAGCAATGGCATTTTGCATGGGCTGCCAGTCTGCCTATGCTGATGACCTCTTTAGTGTGGGCGGCGGCTCGCTTTTTAAGAAGCCGCTCTTTTCGGGCGACAGTCTCTTCAACAATAACGAAAGCCAAAAGAGCGGCAGTTCTGCCGCCGATACCGCCCGTCGTACCGAAGCAGAATTGCATGAATATGAGCAAAAAAAGGCAAGAGAAGATGCTATCCGCGAGCAAAAGATTGCTCGCAAAGAAATGCTCATGACCATCGACAATGAAATGTTCCGTCAGATGAAAGCTGTTGCTGATTGGCTCAACAACTTTGTCGTGATGAATCATCGCTTCCCTGAGCAGTCTATCGGGGGCGAAGACCCATACAACCTTACTTTCGGTCAGAGTGATGAACTCAATATCGCCCTGCGTCAGATGAACATACTGATTCCCAACAATCCTTACATGAATGCTGGAATTTATATGGTGCCCGGTGCAGATGTTGATCCTAATTTGCAGATATCAAATGAGAATCCGATGACCGTTTTTCCTGATGATTCCAAATACAATCGCAATCGGGTGAAAGTAATTTACGACCGTTCGCTCAACCCGCAAGCTGTGGCCGATCTGGCTATCCATCCGCCTTATGACTGGCAGGGTTCGCCCGGCACGGTTGGTGTGGTTACCGATGGACTTTACTATTTCGTCGTTTGGGGCGCCGGCATTGACGGAAAACCAATTAAAGATCCGATATCGGGAAACGTGCGCTTAGTGCTCGGCAGCTACCAAACTTGGGACCAGCCACCTCTGCAACCATAAGATTAATAGCTGCTTATGGTTAACATTCAATATAACTTATATAAGTGCTAGTTCCTATAAGCCCTTAGAGGGATGGCCGCGCGCTTCAAATTCGGTAACCTATTGTCATTCTAGTATGGAGGCGCCCAGTAAATGGGAAAGGAGCTTCGAGTGGAGATGGTCAGTGCCAAGCCTGGAAGTCAGATGATGAGTCAAAGTCAAGTTCGTGAAATCGGATATGAAGTAAAGAATGCAGCCGTGAAGGCATTTGTAGCTGAAGTGGCTCAAATGTGCGAACCAGATCGGATTGTTTATTGCGATGGTTCAGAAGCCGAACGCGAACGCCTCCTGGCTGAAATGGTAGCTGAAGGCAAGCTAATCAAACTTAATCCGGAACTACGCCCCGGAAGTTATCTCGCCCGCTCGGACGAGTCTGATGTCGCCAGGGTCGAGGACCGCACCTTTATTTGTTCTGAAAAAGAAGAAGATGCTGGTCCGACCAATAACTGGATGGCCCCGGCCGATGCTAGAGCCAAGCTCACTGCTCATTTTAAAGGCTGCATGCGTGGTCGCACCATGTATGTTATGCCTTTTTCGATGGGACCAATTGGTTCGCCCCTAGCTCAAGTGGGTGTGCAGGTAACCGACTCGGCTTATGTCGTAGTCAGCATGGGTGTCATGACCCGCATGGGTAAAGCAGTTCTCGATAGACTAGGCGACAGCAATCATTTTGTCCGCTGTCTGCATTCAGTCGGGGCGCCGCTTGCTCCCGGCGAGGCTGATTCCACCTGGCCTTCCAACAAAGACACCAAGTACATCGTACATTTCCCTGAGACCAGAGAAATTTGGTCCTATGGTTCCGGCTACGGCGGTAACGCACTACTCGGTAAGAAATGCTTCGCCTTGCGCATCGCTTCTTCCATGGGTCTAAAAGACGGCTGGCTGGCAGAACATATGCTCATCCTCGGCATTGAATCGCCCAAAGGCGAGAAGAGCTACGTGGCTGCCGCCTTCCCCAGCGCCTGCGGCAAGACCAATCTAGCCATGCTGATTCCGCCTGCTTCTATGCCCGGTTGGAAAGTCACCACGGTTGGTGACGACATCGCCTGGATCAAGCCCGGTGCCGACGGCAGACTCTATGCCATCAATCCTGAAGCTGGATTCTTTGGTGTTGCTCCCGGTACTTCTTTGAAGACCAATCCCAATGCCATAAAGACCATCGAGAAAAATTGTGTCTTCACCAATGTGGCTCTTACTGCCGATGGTGATGTCTGGTGGGAAGGTCTCACTGATGAGCCGCCGGCCAACTTGATTGATTGGCAAGGACAGCCTTGGACCCCTGGTTGCGGACGCAAGGCGGCGCATCCTAATGCTCGCTTCACCGCACCGGTAAGTCAATGTCCCGCCCTCGATGAGAACTTCGACAAGCCTGAAGGCGTGCCGATTGATGCCTTCATATTTGGTGGCAGACGCTGCACCACAATGCCGCTTGTCTTTGAAGCAGCAACCTGGGCCGACGGCGTCTATATGGCTGCCACAATGGGTTCTGAAACCACCGCTGCCGCCATCGGCAAGGTCGGCGAAGTACGTCGTGATCCTTTTGCCATGTTGCCTTTCATGGGCTATCACATGGGTACTTACTTCCAGCACTGGCTCGACATGGGCGAGAAAGTGCCGGTTGCATCCCGCCCGCGCATTTACGGGGTCAACTGGTTCTTGCAGGGTGAGAAAGGCGAGTTCCTCTGGCCAGGCTTTGGCGAAAACATGCGGGTTCTCAAATGGATCTTCAACCGCGTTCGCGGTCAAGTTTCTGCCCAAGAAACTGAAATCGGCTTGATGCCTGCTTTTGAAGATATGGACTTCAATGGTCTAGATGAGATCACGCCCCAAGCCTTTGAGAAAATAACCAAGCTCGATAAAGAACTCTGGGCTCAGGAACTGGAATTGCACCAGGAATTGTTTGAAAAGTTGGCAGCTAGACTGCCTTCTGAATTCAACAAAAAGAGAGAGACTCTTCTGGCTAAGTTCAAGAACTAAGTTCTGTTTTTCACTACTTAAAAAGAGAAAGCCCGCTCACCGAGCGGGTTTTCTCTTTGTGAACTATCTATGTTCTTTCGGTGTTCTTTTGCTACTTACTCTTCAGTTTTTTTGACTTTAGAGATAATTTTTCCCGAGGCTTCGGTCTGGGCTTCAATGCCCAAGACATTTTTCATATAACGGGCATTTGTTTCCCAGGCTTTAGGCGCCCTACCGACCAGATTTTTGAGATGCTGTCTGGCTGTTATGTAATGCTCGTCATCTTTATAGAGGTGGTCGAATATACCACCCATGCCCTTGTAATTGGTTCCCGCTTCTTCGCCTGTACCGGCTCTCAAGACGACCAGCCAGTGTCTGACGCATTCACCCATCATCTTGGGGTCTTTCTCGGTCTGGGTGCTTAGTTTCTTTTCTAAGACCTGGGCGATGATCAGATGCGCTTCTATCTCGTCTTCATCTAGACTGAGTGTCTTGCGCGCCAAAGTTAAGGCTTTGGAATAGGACTGATTTCTGAAAGCCGCCTGGGCTCGGGCTAGATAAGTGTGGGCGCTGACCTGACCCATACCGACAATCTCATCGTATTGAATGGTGGGCCTATCGGTTAAGTCATCTTTTTCTACCTGGGTGTTATTGTATGCAAGCACTATTGGAATTATTGAAAGCCAGGTTAGTATTTTCATGGTGTTTCCTTTTTGACTAACAAATTTTTGACTGCCCATTTTTTGAAAATCTTGAACTCAAGTCTAAAATTGTATCGTGGTATAATTGCAAATAATGTCAGAGAAGTCAATTACAATAGGTAGGCGTGAGCGCAAAAGGCTTGAAACCAGGCAGCAGATACTGACTGCGGCGGCTTCACTATTTGCCACAAGGGGCTATGAAAATACATCTATAGATGACATTGCCGCATTGGCCGATATTGCCAGAGGCACGATTTTTTATAACTTCGAATCGAAAGAGTCCATCGTCTTTGAATTAAGAGTGCAAGCTTGGGGGCAATTTGCTGCCGCCGCCCTAGAAAAGCAGCAGTCGGGGTTGAAAGCCATCGATTGCATCAGCCAGATGATTTTGCACTGTGTCAAATGGTGCGAAGACAATCCTGAACTGGCTAAGGTTTTCTTTATTCCAAAAGGACCCTTACCCGAGGCCTTGATTCCCTCACCGCTGATTGAGGCGGCCCAGCATGAAGGCAGTCTCAGAGCCGATCTTGATCCTGAATGGCTTGGTCATCTCTTCACTTTTTTGATCTTGCACGGGCAAGGGCTTTCCACCAGCGGCAGTTTTGGCCAATCGGGCAGTGAGCCGCATATCAACAAATGGACTCAGTCTTTGCTATCGGGCATAGCGCCCTGACAGATAAGCACCACAGCCTGGCAAACAACTGCATGTTCTTGACCAGCGGCATCTTGCTTTTCGTTTGTCTTGGCTTTGACCGAAACGGCGTCTAGAGCAAGACCTAGATTATCTGCAATTGAACGGCGTATCGGCTCTATATGAGGTCTCAGCTTTGGCTTTTCTAAAATTATCGTCGTATCGATATTGATAATCTCATAGCCCTGACTCTTCAGCAGGCTGTGGGTTTCGCCCAGCAGCTTGAGGCTTTCGATATCTTTATAGCGATTGTCGCTGGGTGGAAAATGCTTACCGATATCCCCCAGGGCCGCAGCACCGAGAAGGGCATCGATAATGGCATGTAAGAGGGCGTCGCCGTCTGAGTGTCCAAGCGAGCCTTTGGCTGAATCTATTTTGAGACCGCCGAGCATGAGGTTGCGACCTTCTACCAGTTGGTGAATGTCGTAACCCTGACCAATTCTGAGCTTCAAATCTACCAGCCTTATTTTGCGAGGACGAAAAGCAGGGTGCCGTTATCCACTGTCTGACCGGCTTTTACTTTGATTTCCTGCACGGCACCATCGATATCGGCCACTATATCCGATTCCATTTTCATGGCTTCGAATATCGCTAGTCTTTGCCCTTTCTTCACCCGCGTACCGGTTTCCACTTCAATTTGCTTGACCAGTCCATGCATTGTCGCTTCGATTTTTCCGGTTTCGTGGCTGTGAATATGCTCACTCTTTTTAGCCGGTTTGGTCGCCACTTTGCTCGTGGTCTTTTCTTCAAGCAATTCAGTCACTTGCACTTTGAAGACTTTTTGATTGACGTCTACTTCAAAGTTGCGGGCTTCACCGCGCACTGGTGCTTTGTTTTCGCCTGTCGGTGAGACGGCGGCGGCTGTCTGCGGTGCAGGCGCTGCTGTCGCCTTGAACGAGCGCTTCATAAAGTCTTGCTCGACATAGGTGGTATAGACCTTGCCTTCGATAAAGCCTTGGTCTTCCAGCATTGCCAGATGGAAAGGAATAGTGGTGGCCACTCCTTCTATTTTGAAGTGCTTCAAGGCGCAGAGGGTTCTTTCAATGGCTTCGGCTCTGGTTCTTCCCCAGACCACTAATTTGGCAAGCAATGAGTCATAAAAGGGCAAAACCTGATAACCCTGGTAGCAGGCTGTGTCTACTCTCACCCAAGGATGATGGGGCAGTTCGAAGCGCGTTAAGGTACCTGGGCTGGGCATAAAATTGCGAGAGGGATCTTCGGCATTGATTCGGCATTCTATGGCATGCCCGTGTTGGCTCACTTCCTCCTGGCTGAAGGAAAGCGGTGCCCCCGCTGCTAATTTGATCTGTTCTTTGACGATGTCTATGCCGGTTATGGCTTCAGTAATGGGGTGTTCCACCTGAATGCGTGTGTTTACTTCCAAGAAGTAGAAATCTTCACCCGAGACCATACACTCTACAGTACCGGCTGAGGTATAACCAAGGGCGGTGGCACCCTTGACGGCTGCTTCGGTCAGTCTTCTGCGCAAGTCTTGGCTTAGATGCGGGGCCGGTGTCTCTTCCAAAAGCTTCTGGTGTCTTCTCTGGCTAGAACAGTCTCTCTCATAGAGGTGCAAGACCTTACCGCTTTCGTCGGCGAGAATCTGCACTTCTATGTGGCGGGGATGATCAAGATATTTTTCCACATAGACTTCGCCTGAACCAAAATAGCTGGCTCCTTCTCTCTGGGCGCCGGCTAGCGCTTGTTCTACATCTTCGGCTTTCCTAACCACTCGCAGTCCGCGTCCGCCACCGCCGGCACTGGCTTTGATGGCGATGGGATAACCATATTTCTCGCCTAGGGCTATTACTTCTGCGGCGGTGGAAACCGGATCGGTCGTACCTGGAACCACCGGCACACCGGCTTGTTCCATCACTCTTCTCGACTCGATTTTGGAGCCCATTTTGTGAATTACTTCTGGTTTTGGTCCGATGAATTTTATGCCTGCTTCGCCGCAAAGTTTGGCAAATTCGGCATTCTCAGAAAGAAAACCATAGCCTGGATGAATTGCATCGGCGCCCGCTCTTTTGGCTATATCGATAATCTGGGCGCCGTCAAGATAGACCCTAGCCGGCTGACCGTTCAACTGCCAGGTCTCGTCTGCCATTTTGACGTGTTTCGACTCGCGGTCCGGCTCAGAGAAGATCGCTACAGTTTTTATGCCTAGTTCTCGGCAAGCCTGAATGACTCGCACTGCTATTTCGGAGCGGTTGGCGATAAGAACTTTCTGGAACATGCTCTTCTCCTTTTTAGGCCGTAAGAAAGTATGTAAAGTATATTCGCTGGCGCCCGGCTCATCGTGCCCAGTTTTATTATAGAAAGTTGATCATTTTTCTATATCAATTTAGGGGGCGCGCCAGTTGACCTTCCTGCCTTCGGCTAAGCTTCTGAACAGTTGTCATAGTGTTGCTTGCTAAGGCAGCCTAGGTTTTGGGGTGGTACGATAGCCCTGTCAGTGTGTTCTGTCTGTCTATAAGGAGTATCCAGTGGCAGGCTCTTGTAGTTTCCCCTCGGTTTTTATTGCCGGTAGCGGGTTCATGGGTTCGGCGATTGCCTTCCTCATTGCATCTAAAACCAGTGCTCGCGTTAATGTCTATGATATTTCGGAAGAGCAGTTGGCTAAAGCCGTACAGACAGTGGAAAAGTTCGGCAAATCTTCGGTTGACAAAGGTTTCTTGACCGTTGAGCAATTCCAAGATCTAAAGGGGCGTATTCACACAACCTCTTCCGAGCAGCTGGCTGCGCATAGCGACCTAGTCATCGAAGCAATCGCCGAGAACTTAGAGATAAAGAGAGATCTCTTCAAAAGGTTAGATCGCATTTGCAAGCCCGAGACGATTTTTGCTTCCAATACTTCCAGCTTGCCCATAACCGCCCTGGCTGCCGTCACCAAAAGATCTAAACAGTTCATCGGCATGCACTTTTTCTCTCCCGCTCATATCATGAAGCTGGTTGAGCTGATTAGCGGTCTCGATACTTCAGAAGAAACAACCGCTAAAGTACGTGCTTTTGGTGAAGAGCTGGGCAAAACCATCATCCATTCAAAGGATTTTCCCGGCTTCATTACCACCCGCCTTGGTCTAGTCCTCATCAATGAAGCGGCCTTCGCCCTCATGGAAGGACTTTCCACCGCCAAAGAGATAGATACAGGTATGACCCTTGGTTATAACCATCCGATGGGTCCGCTTGCTCTGGCTGATTTTATTGGTCTAGATATATGTTTGCATATCCTCGAAACACTCTACGAGGGCTTTGGTGATACAAAGTATCGCCCCTGTCCTTTGATCAGGCAGTTGGTCACCGCCGGGCATCTCGGCAAGAAGACCGGCCGGGGCTTTTACGAGTATAACTAAGGCGGGCAAGCTCTATGCTTCTATGTTTGATGCTCTTCAATACCCTCTTCATCATTGCTCTTTACGGGCTCACCTTGGCTTTTTATCTCAAGCTCAAGCCGGTTGAGAGCTGTCAATCTTTAGGGCGAGATGCTTCAGGCCAAGACTATCCGCTTGTTTCGGTGATTGTGCCGGCCCGCAACGAAGAAGGCAAAATTGGTCGCTGTATCGAGTCCTTGCTCAATCAGAACTATCCCAATTTTGAGCTTGTCGTAATAGACGATCGTTCCACTGACTCCACCGGTGATATCATCGCCTCTTATGCCGCCCGTGACAGCCGCATCAAGTTCGTCAAAGGTAAAGACGCTCCCAGTGGCTGGATAGGCAAATGTAATGCCCTCGCCCATGCCGTCGGCTATGCCTCCGGCGACTGGTTCGTCTTTACAGACGCCGATACCTGTCATCATCCAAATTCGGTTGCCGACGCCGTCGCTTACGGCATCAAGAACAAGATCGATCTCATTTCTTTCTTGCCCATGCAAGAGTTGGGCAGCTTCCCCGAGCGCTTGATTATGCCGGTTCTGCTTAGCGCCTTCCTCATCGGCGACCCCTTCCATGCCGTCAACAATCCGCGTGATTCCAGAGCCTATGCCCATGGGCAATATATTCTTTGCCGTCGCAGTTCTTACCTGGCTGTGGGCGGACACCGCAGTGTGCGTGATGAAATCGTTGAAGACCATGCTTTGGCTCGGGTCTTTAAAGAGAAAGGCTATAAAATTGAAGTCGCCGACGGCAAGACGCTCTATTCGGTGCGCATGTACACCGATCTAGTCAGTCTCTGGCATGGTTGGACCAAAAATCTTTATAGCTTTATCGACAGTAAGCCCAGCAATTTGCTTGTCATTTTGCTCATGATCAATACAGTGGTGGTGGCGCCCTGGTTGTGGCTCGGCTATGTGGGCTGGCAGTGGATAACCGGCGAGTTCACCAATCTTGTCATTCAGCTGTCTCTGCTTCTTATCGTTCAATTCGGCACCCTCATGCTCTGGCTGAGACGCACATCGTGTCACCACGACGGCATCAAGTGGTATCACTTCTTCTTGACGCCATATGGTTGTTTGGCGGTTTCCGCCCTTTATCTGCATGCCGCTTATTTGGTGCATAGCGGCGGTCAAGTCAATTGGAAAGGTCGCCGTTATGTGGTCAACACCAGGCAGACCATCGAACCGACTGATGGCGCCGAGTCTATCGAAGCTAAGTTGATATCGCGAGATGCTGCCGACTAATGTCGAGCGAGAATAAAACACCTTCTTTAGTGGAAGTGCAGCGGTTGATAAGAGAGAAAACCGTTGTCGAAGTCCTGACGCTTGATGCCAAAAGCAGTCGTTTTGCCGGTACCATCAAGTGGTTCGACGGAGACGCTTTTCATCTCAAGCTTGAAGATGGTTCCGAAATAACGATCTTGCGACATGCAGTGCTAGGAATTCGCGCCAAGAAAGCCAAATAGTGTTAGACTAAGGCGTGATGCGGCATTTAAGGTCAATCAGGTCTCCATCAGCTTTCTAAAAGTATGACTTTGGATATCCTGCTTACCTACGGGAGTTAGTCAGTGGCTTTCTTCAAGAATATTTTTTGGCACGGAATCGGTATCGACCTGGGTACCGCCAATACCCTTATATATGTACACGACAAAGGTGTGGTTCTGCGTGAACCGTCGGTTGTGGCGGTTGATGAGAATACTAATATGGTCAGATGGGTGGGTGAAGAAGCCCGCGCCATGATCGGCAGGACCCCACAAGGTATCAAAGCCATACGTCCTCTTAAGGACGGAGTCATTGCCGACCTTGAACATGCCAAGGTCATGCTGCGTAAGTTTGTTGAAAGGGTGACCGGAGCCGGTGGCATCAAAAACCCCGATATGGCCATTGGCGTGCCCAGTGGTGTCACCTCGGTAGAGAAAATTGCCATCAAGTCGGCTGCTGAGAATGCCCGCGCCTCGCAGATTTATTTGCCGGAAGAGCCGATGGCTGCCGCTATTGGAGCCTCTTTGCCGGTGGTCGAACCGACCGGTTCGATGATCGTCGATATCGGCGGCGGTACAACCGAAGTGGCTGTCATCAGTCTTTCGGGCATTGTTGTGAACGAGTCGATTCGCATAGCCGGTGATGAACTGACCGAAGCGATTATTTCTTATCTCAAGAAAGTGCACAGTTTAGCCGTGGGTGAGCGCACCGCCGAAGAAATCAAATTCAGACTCGGTTCGGCCTTTAGAACCGCTGAAAATGATCGTCTCGATGTAAGAGGCTTGAGCCTTCTCAATCATGTGCCTTGCACCATAACCATCAGCCGGGGTGAAGTGCGCGAAGCCATGCAAGAACCTCTCAAAGCCATTGTCGAGTCGGTGAAACGTACCTTGGAACGCACCCCTCCAGAGCTAGCCGCTGATATTTTCAATCGCGGCATCTTTCTCACCGGCGGTGGTGCGCTACTCAGCGGTCTCGATGAGCTTATCTCGCATGAAACCGAAGTGCCTGTTTTTGTGGCTGAAGATCCTCTTTCTTCTGTGGCGATCGGCACCGGTAAGATGCTCACCGACCCTACATATCGCAGGGTCTTAGAGCAATGTTTGTTCCGCAAGTCTTAGTCAGCCTTTGATGAGGTAGCGTGCAAAACGAGAGTTTTGAGAGCCAGTCTCAGTCTTTGACCGAGTATTTAGTTCTGGGCATGCTGGTCCTCATGGTTGCCGTGCCTGTTTCTGGTTTTGTGCTTTCGGCCGAAGCCTGGACCTCTGCTTTGTTTGCTAAAGGCGCCTATCAAGTAGAGTCGACTAAAAATTTAGCCGAGCAGCTCTTTGATGCTTCGGCCAAGATTAGGGCTCTAGAGCGAAAACTAGCTCAAAATGAACTGGAGATGACGAGGCTAAAGCAGGAAGCTCGCGATACAAGTCGTTTGCGCAGTCTGCTTGAACTAAAGCAAAAATCCAAGCGGCAAACCATTGCCGCCGAAGTCGTTTCGCGCAACGCAGATAACTGGTTTGAGCAAGTGGTTATCGATAAAGGTTCGGCCGACCATATCACCGTCGGCTCGGCTGTTATCTCGATATCAGGTGTGGTCGGGCAGGTGGTAAAGGTGGACAGTCATGGGGCTGTGGTCAGATTAATCACCGATCCTGATCAAAAATTGGGTGTTTTGATACCACGTCTTGGTTTGACCGGCATTCTTGTAGGCAATAGTCAAAATCTCGCCCGCATTGATTTTGTGCCGGTGGGCACCAATGTCAATGTCGGCGACAAAGTGGTTACACTCGGCAAAGCCGGGACCTTCCCTGAGAATCATCCGGTGGGCAGTGTCGTGGCTGTAAGGCGTGATGCCGAGGGGGCTTCGATGGAAATCGACGTCAAGTTGACCGAGAATTGCTACGACCTATCTCATGTGCTTGTCTTGCCGCCGCTTGAGGGCTAAAGCATGTATCTTGTTTCCAACCGCACAAGAAGACGATTGTCCGAAGTAGTGGTCGCTATTTTTGTCGTTTATTTGGCTTGGATTATTCAGCTTGCTTTGCTCTCTCAATTTCGCTTTGTTGATATTTGCGCCAATCTGCCTATGGCCATGACTATTGTCTGGGGGCTGACTTTCGGCTCGCGTATGGAAAAGGCCACCAATGACGAATTGCGGGTCTCAAGTCTCTCTGCTGTATTCATTCGCCAGCTCCTTTCCGGCTCGCCTTCCGGTCTTTTGATTGGTGCTTATTTTGCCGCCCTGGCTGCCTCGGTCATGCCCGTCTATCCTGTTTGCTATCCGCTTATTGGCTGGATAGCCGGCTATTTTTCTTTGCGCAATTTCAACCAAGCGGCTTTTCTTTGCATACCTCTGACTGTCTTGCTCAATTTTCTGGCTGAGATGATCATGGCTCTGCAGCTCAATCTTGTCGGTCGTCCCGATGTCTTTAGCCATATGATGCAGATTAGTTTCCCCGAGGCTTTCCTCAGCGGCATCATCGCTCCCGTGCTCTTTATTCCGATGCGAGGCTGGTTCCAGTATTCGCTTTATCTCGATAGGTGAAGATAATGTTTACCCGCGAGAGCCGAAGCACAACCTCGACTATCTCATTTGGAGAGAGAGACTTCCGCCCTAAAGTGGTGATTCTCACTGTCGTCATTGGCCTGGCCATGCTTGCTCTTCTTGCTCGTCTTGTCTGGTTGCAGATCGTCCAGAATCCTTATTACAAGGGGCAGGCGGTAGAGAACTCCACCCGTGTTACCTTTTTGCGGGCGCCGCGGGGTAATATTTATGACCGACACGGCACCCTGATTGCCACCAATAAGCAGTCTCTATCTATGGTGGCAATACCGGCCCAGTTGGACAATGTCCAAGACCTCAGTCGGCGGCTGGCGCCAATTTTGAGCAGTCCCGAGCCTAAGATACTGGCTTCCCTTCTTAAGGCTAAAGCTTCTGCCTCGGTACTGCCGGTGGTGATTGAGCGAGATCTCGATATGGAGATCGTCAGTAAGTTTTATGAGAAGAAAATCTTTCTCAAAGGCATCGATATCTTGCAGGATGTCAGCCGCAGCTATCCCCATGGCGAAGTGACTGCCCATGTGCTCGGTTATTGCGGCGAGATTACCCAGTCGCAGCTGAAGCGCCGCAAAGGGCGCAAAATGGGTGACGTTATTGGTCAAGACGGCGTAGAGCGTCTTTACGATGATCAGCTCAGAGGCATAGACGGTGAACAGCGGGTGCGGGTCAATGCCATGGGGCAGTCGCTCTCGGCTGAAACGGCTCGTCCGCAAATAACTCGCAAATCTACTGCCGGTAAGCCGGTGGTGCTTTCTTTAGATCTGGAATTGCAGAAAGCCGCCTATGAAGCTTTGGGTGAGCGCTCTGGTGCTATCGTGGCTATCGACCCGCGTACCGGCGAAATTCTCACCATGGTTTCGCGCCCTAGTTTTGATCCCAATGTCTTTACCAAGCGCATCACACCCGATGTTTGGAAGCGCATCAATGCCCCCGACCATCCTCTCTTTAACCGCGCTCTATCAGGCTATCCACCGGGTTCTATTTGGAAAGCCTTTACACTTTTGGCGGCACTTGAGAGCAAGGCGGTCAAGCCTGATACCAAATTGCATGTTTCAGGCGGTATCTCTCTTGGTGGCTTCTTCTTTGGTGACTGGACCGGCACCACCGGTTTGTTTGACCTGGTTAAGTGTTTGGCTTGGTCTAGAGACTCGGCTTTCTACCAGATGGCGCTCAAGATGACGCCCGAGCAAATTAAGGAATGGGCGATGAAATTTGGTGCCGGGCGTCCCACCGGTGTCGAACTTCGGCATGAAAGCAAAGGTTTGGTGCCCGACTCGGAATGGAAGCTCAGGGTCTATAAAGAGAAGTGGTATCCGGGTAATACCTTGCACATGTCCATCGGTCAGACCTATGTGCAGGTGACACCTGTACAAGCGGCTCGTATGTTCGCCGGTTTAGGTATGAAAGGGCAGGTGCCCAATCTGCATCTGGTCATTAAGATAGGCGATCGTCTTATCCCGCCGCCCAAGCCCGAAATAGTCAAAACCAATCCAGTCTATTTGAAAGTGGTTCTCGATGGCCTCAAGGCGGTTGTGGCCAGTGGCACCGGCGGCGCCACCAGGCTTGGCAATGTGGAAGTGGCCGGTAAGACCGGTTCGGCGGAAGCCCCTCCAGCCGGCAGCAAGACCCATGCTTGGTTTGCTTGCTATGCACCGGCCGACAATCCGCGCATTGCTGTGGCTTGCTTTGTCGAGCACGGCGGTCACGGTGGTTCGACGGCGGCACCGCTGGCTAGAGTAGTCTTAGAAAAATTCTTTGCGGTCGGGCAAGACGATACCACTGCCGGTGCGACCCAGAATGCAGCCGCCGCGGGCAAGAAGAACAAACCACACTAAATTTGTATATGCTTGGCATATAAAGTAGTTGGAATGGACAAAGGCGGCGCTTTTGGCGATAATCTTTATCTATTATTCAAATGCTTCAGGAGCGCGCCAATGATTCAGCCCCAGTCTCTAGAAGATGGACCCCAGGCTAATTTACCGCCTACCAATCTGGATGATTATCAGGGACTACTCAACGATGGTGGCAGCGATTTCATCATGGACGCCTTCATTGATCAAGCCGTGGAAGAGTCGATGTTCTCTGCCGAGGAAGTGATGATTGCCATCGCGGAAGAACAGGCCAAATTTGCCGACGAAGTTGGGACCGAAAGTGGTGCATCTTTCGACGCCAGTCCTGATGCTGAACTTTGTCAGACCACCGATGTTACCGAAAATTTGAAGCAGTTGCCTGCCAATACTATGGTTGGTGCCAGTGATAAAGTTTCGCGCAAGGCTCTGGTCAATTTGCTCGAAGGTTTTGTCGACGTGCTCAAATCTGAATCTGAGCCCGATGAAGAAGGTCGGCAGTATAGGGTTGAATTGGTCTCAAGCGTCAAGCCTATAGAAGCCCATGTGGATGATCGCACTCAAGAAATTGAGAATCTTAGAAGTCTGGTTATCGAAGCCCAAGACACCATCATCAAACTATTGACCGATAGAGTGGAAGATCGAGCCAAGATTGCCACACTCGAGACCCAGGTGGCTTTACTGCCCGACTTGCAGGCCCAAGCCGACCGCGCCATGGCTGCAGCCGTCAAGACCGAAGAGTATAGAACTGAGCTGACCAAGATCAAATTTGAAGTAGATCGCTTCAAGCTCTTCCGGGTGCGCAGTGAAGAGGGCTCGCTTTGGGCGCGTATCAAGCGTTGGTTCGTCAAGCCTAGTAGCAATCAGTAATATAAGCAGTCTTAGCTAAAGACGGCACAGTCTTTTAACTTGCTTCTCAGTCTAGCGGCGCCGATTTCGGTGATTCTTGTGTCGCGCAATTCAAGATGTTCCAGGGTTGTGAGATTTTCCAGGTGGTTGAGACCTTTGTCTGTGATCAACGTGCCGTTCAAAAAGAGAACCTTGAGTGTTTTTGATTGCGAAAGTTCGCTGAGGGCATCATCGCCGATTTCGGTGTCGTTCAGATAAAGAGTTTCCAGGCCCAACTGGGCCAGGTGCGGGGCGCAGCAATTGCTGATTTTGCTGTAGGAAAGGTCTAGTTCGTTGATGCGGCTGCGTCCCTCGCTCAGATAGGCTGGACCGCTGTCGTCGATGGATGCCGGTAGGTGCAGGCGCCTAAGGCTCTCAAAGCCCTTGCAGAGATTGGCTAAGGCGTGGCTGGTCAAAGAAGTGCTCTTCAAAGTAAGGGAGGTCAATGAGGGCAGGTCCTTTATTAAAAGGAGCTGTTCGTCTCTCACCGAGGCTCCTGTCAGCCAGATTGTTTCCAGACTTTGGATCTTGCCTATTACTTCCAGGTCTTTGCCCGAAATGGCGGCAAAATCGAGACGCAGCTCCACCAGTTTGCTCTCTGCTAGTCCGGATAAGACGCCGCTCGAAAATGTACACATGGAAAAGTCGGCAGACTCTAGCTGCTTCAGACTTTCTGCTACTTTTGGCAGTTCTTTGTCGTTGAAATCGTAGGAAAAGGCCAGTCCCAGGAGGCTATCGTCCTTTATCTCTAGGGCCACCTGATTTTGTGCCTGGCCAACCCAGGTTTTTGAATGGGGGAAAGCTCTCTGCGCTAGATAGAGATTGCCTGCGGACCGTGCTAGGGGGAAGTGGAGTTTAACTGCCTGCATAAATTTCCAGTGGTTTGCTTTGTGAAACAGATAGGACGGACCAGAGAGCACAGATAAGAAAGGTTCATTAATTGGTCGACCATGGGAGAAACCGTGTCGTCGATTTCCAGCTATTAGATTAACCTGTTGAAATCTTATACCCCCCTCTCCCTTGAAAATATAAATCCTATGACTGATTTCTTTCCTTACGACCGCAATGGCCGGTCAGTTGACGGTTCATATAATCCCGAATTCGATTATGAAGATCGGACTCTGCGTCAGTTCGTCAATGACCAGATGATGGGTCAGATGAGCAGGGGCTATTACAGCGGTCCGCCCGAGCATCTTGCCTATCAGCAAGATTATCGCCAAGATGCTGTCTACAGACCGCAGGGCAATCCCGATTCTTTATATATGCAGGATCCCTATTCAGATTATGCCGATGAGCGCTCCGGCTATCGCAGACAAATGCCCCCTGAAATGCAGTCTGAAATGCAACCAGTTCAATACGCTCAGTATCGTCCCGAAGGGGGCGAGCGCGGCAACAGCCGCGACAGTCGCCGCCATAGCTGGACCGAGGGCGAAATTCGCGATTTTTATCGTCTAGATGACACAGTCTCTGGTCTGAACGGGCAGTCTATCAATAGATTTTTCCCAAATATGGACCCTGACGTTGCCTGCGCCAAAGCGGTCAGTCTGGCCATCAAGAAAGCCTGGGGCTACAATGTCGATGAAGTCAATGTCAACCGTCTGGAACAGAGGCTGCGCGGCTTCGGCTTCACCCAGGTGAGTTCTCCCCGCGATGTTAAACCGGGTGATGTAATCCTGGCTTATCGCGAACAGGGCGATTATTCCCATTCGGCAATCTATATGGGAAATGACCGTATCTTCAATAATGACAGCAAAACAGGGCTGATGAGAATGGAGTCGATAACCAAGTTTAACGAAGCTCAGTTCAAGCGCTTTGTCATCTTGCGTAAGCCCTCTGCTTAAGAGTTCTGGCTAAGTATTCAGATTTGCTTTATCAGACTCTGCGATAAGCTCTTGCGCTTTCGTGGCATAAAAGCTGGGTCTGACTTTGCGGATCTGCTCATGGAATTTGATATCAGGCTGGTGGCGCCTCTTGCCACTACAATTGGTATCATGGTCAGTATCTACCTTTGGATACTGAACCAGAAAAAGAAGCGCTTGAGCTTCAAGGTACTCTCTTGCGAACCAATACTGAAGCTCTCAGGCTATGCCCGCCGTCATTTACAGGTGCGCTTTGACGGGCAGATAGTAGACGACGCTTCAGTTGTGCTTTTGCGCCTGACCAATAGTGGTCATCTGCCCATCAATGTCTCAGATTACATAAGCGAAATTTCGATTTGCTTCAATCCCGGCGCCCTGGTTTTAATGGCCGACGTAAGAGCCACTGCTCCCGCCGATCTCGATGAGCGTACCGAGGCCAGGGGTTCACTTGGCCTAATCAAGACACTCGAAGACCGCCGCGTTGTTTTAGAGCGTGTCTTACTCAATGATGGTGATTCTATGACTTTGCAGGTTGTGGTGCGCAATCATAGCGGCCGTCTGCAAGTGAAAGGACATATCAACGGTATTTCCAAAATCGAAGAAGAGAAGAAATATCTTCTCACTCCTCGCCTGCTCACCAGTGGCGGTGTGACCATTATGATCGCCAGCATGTTCCTTTGCGAGCCAAGCTCTTTCTTTTATTGGGGTTTCGAAGATATCTTGCCCTATGTGCAGCTCTTTGCCATGGGGTTGCTCTTGCTTTTGGTTGGTTGGCGTTGGCCCAGACCCATAGATTTGGTTTAGAGACTTAGAAAAGACACAGATATAGATAGTTTTTCTGGAGGACGCAGGTGAAGATCAGATCGCAGTTGAAGGTTGTCTCTATCGCCAACGCCCTCTTCGTTCTGATTTTGGGCGGCTCCGCTCTCTTTGGCGTGCTCAAACTTACCGAGGCTCATAAAAGTGTCTCGCATTCGCATAGAGTTTTGGCTGAGATCAATATGCTGCTTTTCAATCTTGCCGATACCACGGCTAACGAAAGAGCTTATCTCATTACCGAGCAGGAAAGCTATTTCCAGCGCTATAAATTTTCCATGGAAAAGACGGAGAAGTCTCTCGGTGATCTTCCCGCCTTGCTTACCGACAACCAAGAGCAGTCGGCTCGCATCAAAGAAGTAGACCGGGTGATCATGGAGCGTCTCAAGTCTTTCGAAGTGACCACCGAACTCTATCGCAAAGGTGATAAAGAAGGGGCTCTCAACCGTGTGCGCCTCGGCAAGGGGCAGCAGTACATGCTGCAGATCAGCCGTATGATCGAAGAAGTGAAGCAGACCGAGCTCTCTTTGCTCGAGCATCGTCTGCAAGATCTCAGTCGCAACATCGAGTCTCTGGAGCGCACAATTATCTTTGGTACACTATCGGCCATCGCCTGTGTTTCGCTCTTCAATGCCGCCCTTGGCCGCAATGTCGTTTCTTGGGTGGAGCTTTTGCGCCATGCCGCCGACAATATCGAAAGAGGGCGCTTCGATACCCGTGTACCCACCGAGACCGCCGATGAATTTGCCGAGATAGCGGAAGCCTTCAATAGACTGGGCCAATCGCTCGAGGTTGCCTTGGATATTCAACCTTCTGAGTTGGAGGATGCCCGCGACAGTCTCTCACGTGTGGCTCAAACCGCTTACCATGTAGAAGAGTGGTCGCATACAGCTAGAGACAGCGCCCGCCTGGCTCAGTCGGCTATCAATTCGGCTTTGAACGGGGCGGGTGAGATGTCTTTGACCGCGCCGGTTCTGATGAATCGCTCTATGTCATCTTATGAATCGGTGCGTCTAATCAACGACACATTGAGCGACTTGCAAGAGCGCTTCGCCGGTCTCACCGATGTCTCCAACGAACTCATGGTTTTGTGTTTAAATGCCGAAACTCAAGATCAAGAAACTCTCACCGCCGCTAGTATCAAGCTCTGGCAGTCGAAGCTGAAGGAAGTTTCGCTCAAGCTGCGAGAAGAAAGCAATCAATCTCATAGACTTTTACGCAAACTGGAATCGGAAGGCATTAGACTTTTAGGCGAAGAGCGCGACGAACATTCGTCGGCTCAAAAGATCTCTTTGGCTGTAGAGCAACTTATGCTCAGTTTACGTAGCTGCGCCGAGTCAATCAATTCGGCCCAAAATTCCATCAATAGCATGTCTGAACTAACCAGTAAGAACAGCACCACGGTTGCTCTGGGCCGAGGCAGTCTAGATAGGCTGTTCAACGATCTTGAACGGCGCAAAGCAAAGATTAGACCGGTCGAGGCTTTAGCCACCAGTGCCCTTGCCACCATAAGCGATGCCAAGCCCGATGCTGCAAGCTGATTTTCTTTAGCTCTTTACTGCTTCTTCTAATCTCATAAATATCGGTCCGGTGTTGCGCACTTTTTGACCAACCGGAATCATATCGAAGAAACCATCCGGTCTATCTGAGTCGCCCAAGACTTCGATATTATCGTCGTGTCCCAGCTGCCACCAGATATCGGAAGCCAATTTTGGCGTGAAGGGATAAATTTGAAAAGCCACTCTTCTGAGCATTTCCACCGAGGTGTAAAGTACTTCCGAGGCTTCTTTCACCTTGCCTTCTTTGAAAAGGGTCCAGGGTTTTTCGTCGTTTATGTATTTATTGGTCTGGTCTAGAATGGCCATAATAGCTTCCACTGCCTTGGCAAATTCCAGCTTTTCCATGCAGCTATCAAAGACCGCATGCAAGGTATTGGCCTTCTCTCTCAAATCGTGCTCCGGCTTGGCATCTGGTATCTTGCCGTCTAGGTTGTTTTCAATTAGTTTGAGAGTACGGTTCAGTAAATTGCCCAGGTTATTTGCCAGTTCGGCATTCACCTTACGGACAAATTCGTGTCTGGAAAAATCGCCGTCTTGATCAAAAGAGGTGCCGCTCATGAGGAAGAAGCGCACGGCATCGGCTCCGAATTCTTCCACCAATTTATTTGGATCGATGACATTGCCCAAACTCTTACTGATTTTCTGCCCTTCCACAGTGATGAAGCCATGGGCATAAATCTGCTTGGGCAGCGGAATTCCGGCCGCCATCAAGAAGGCTATCCAGTAGATTGAGTGGAACTTGGTGATGTCTTTGCCGATGAGATGGAGGTCTGCCGGCCAGTACTTTTGGAAGTGCTCGTCGTCGGTGAGATAACCCGCCCCGGTGATGTAATTGGTGAGGGCGTCCATCCAAACATAAATGACTTGGTCGTGATCGCCTGGAATATCGATGCCCCAATTAAGCGATTTGCGCGAACGCGAGACTGAAAAATCGGTTAACTCGGGGTCGTTCAACTGATTCAAGACTTCTTTGCGGCGACCATCGGGGCGCACAGATTCTGGGTTTTCTTCCAGCCAAGCTTTGATTAGTGGTTTGTATTTTGAGAGTTTGAAGAAATAGTTTTCTTCGGCAATTTTGCGCGGCGGCTTTTTATGGTTGGGGCAGTTGCCGCTTTCGTCCAGATCGCGCTCTCTGAGAAAGTCTTCACAGCCTTCGCAATAGAGACCTTCGTAGGTGGACTTATAGATGTCACCCTGTTCTTTCAGTTTGGTAAAGAGACTTTGCACCACTTTGGCATGACGCTCTTCGGTGGTTCTGATGAAATAGTCGAAGGACAAGCCCAAGTTGAGCCAAGATTTTTTGAAGGTCTCAGCGATTTCATCGCAAAAGGCTATAGGGGTTTTGCCCGCAGCCAGAGCCGATTTTTCTACTTTTGAACCATGCTCGTCGGTGCCGGTAAGAAAGAACACATCATAACCACGCATGCGATAGTAGCGAGCAATGACGTCGGCGGCGATTTTTTCATAGGCATGCCCGATGTGAGGGGCTGCGTTGACGTAGTCAATCGCCGTGGTGACATAGAACTTTTTCATGGATGACGTGTAACCTATTAAGCACTACAATAACTATGTCGAACCATAATAATACATATCTGGTGTCCGCAAGACTCTGGTATTCAAAAGGTGGCGGCTGTCAAGCGGCAGTGCCGGTTCAGGCCGTTTTAGAACGGTCAAAAGCAAGCAAGTAGGCTGGGTAAGAGCTGGGGCTTGCGACGGGGCATCAAACTAGTAGGAAATTTGAGGGCAAGCGAGGTTTGCAAGTATGAAGAAGGGCAGCAAAAAAAGGGCAAGCAATATTGAATCGTTTAGCCCCCTTGAAAACAAAACCATTTTGCTTGGCATCACCGGTGGTATAGCTGCCTACAAAGCTTGCGACATCGCTTCTCTATTGCGCCGCTCCGGCGCCGATGTGCACGCCGTTCTCACCCCTAATGCCAAAGAGTTCATCACGCCGCTCTCGCTCACCACGATCACCCGCAACCAAGCCCATTGCGAACAGTATGGTCCGACTGTCAATTGGCGCCCCGAGCACATAGATCTGGCTAAAAAATGCGACCTCATCTTGATAGCTCCCGCCACCGCCGATATCATCGCCAAGCTCGCCAATGGCATTTGCGACGATCTTCTCACCACCATGGTTTTAGCCTCGCAGGCCAAGGTCATGTTGGCTCCGGCTATGAATCCGGTCATGCTGGCGCATCCGGCTACACAACACAATCTTTCCATTCTAGAAAATCGCTACCGTTACGACATAATTTCTCCTGAATTTGGCGAAGTGGCTTGCGGCGATGTCGGTCTCGGCAAGATGGCGGCGGTAGAGTCCATCATCGCTGCAGTGGCAGCGCGCCTCCTTGCCAATCAGACGCTTTCCACCAAACGAGTTTTGGTCACAGCCGGGGGCACGCGCGAACCCATCGATCCGGTGCGCTTCATCGGCAACCGGTCTTCAGGCAAGATGGGCATAGCCATGGCTGATGCTGCTTTTGCTCGCGGTGCCGATGTCACCTTGATTTCAACAGTAGATGTTGAAAGAGCTTATCCTGTGGTGGTGGTGGAGACCGCCCAAGAGATGCAAGATGCTGTCGAATCTGAATTCGACGGCTGTGACGCTCTAGTTATGACCGCAGCTGTGGCTGATTTCAGACCTCTAGCTGTCTCCAGTCAGAAAATCAAGAAGACCGAATCGGAAGACCTGGTTTTGGAGCTGACCAAGAACCCTGACATTATCGACCTGCTTGGCCGAGTTAAGCGCAAAGATCAAGTAATTATCGGCTTTGCCGCCGAGTCTGAAGCCTTGCTCTCTAATGCCGCTCAGAAGCTGAAACGCAAAAATCTCGACATGATTATTGGCAACGATATTTCAGTTCCTGATATCGGCTTTGGATCAGATGACAACGCCGTTGTCATACTTTCCGCCGAAGGCACCCGCGAAAGCCTGCCGCGCATGCCGAAGCGGGCTATCGCTGACCACATCTGCGATTTACTCGCTGACCGTTTTCAGGTGATTGAGAAAGAATACGTAGGTTAGGCTTCTTATTTGGGTCTAGCCCTTAGTTTGGTGCTATACTGCAGTGTCCACATCGTGTCGGAGATTTGTTCATGGGCAGAGCCGAGAACTATAGCGTTGAGATTTCTTCCGCCGAGTCAGAGCGGAATCCCGGTTGGGGCGCCTGGTTGGCTGGATTACTTATCGGAGCAGCCGGCGGTGCAGCCATCGCCTTGTTGACCGCTCCTAAATCTGGCAATGAGCTGCGCGGCAATCTAGAGAGAACCGCCAGGCACGTGCCGGATCGTCTTGGAGAAGTCGTAGATGATTCCCTCGATCTTTACGCTTCTTTCCTCAATTATTGCCAGCTCACTCTCGAAGAGCAAACACTGCGTTTCAAGCGTGCTGTGGCTGCCGGTAAGTTAGCTGCCGCCAAGAAGAGAGAAGAAATCGAACTGGGCGGCGGTCAGATGCCTTTCCAGCATCGCTAGAAACGAGGAGTTTTACGTGGAGCAAATTTCCGGAAGCCTGAACATACTGGTGGCGGTGGCTTTGATTTTTTTGGCTGTCTCACTGATGCTTATCAGTCTGCCCCTCATGTCTATGGTTAAACAGTCAGAGCGCACGCTGTCCGCCCTCGAAAGACTTCTTGGAACGGTGGACAAAGAGCTTGGACCGACCCTCAAACAAGTCGACACCCTCTTGGGTGCGGTAATTGAGCTGAAAGGTAGAGCTGAACGCTCTATCGGCGATGTGGGCAGCAAGGTCGGTGATGTTAAGGGCGGCATTACAAAGGCTGCCGATGAAGCTAAGAAAAACTCATCAGTATTTGGTGCCGGTTTTATGGCAGGTATAAGAGCCTATCTGGAACCAAAGGGTAACAAGGAAGAAAAAGAGCGCATTCGGGAAGCGAGATCGCTTTCTGAAGTGGGCAAGTAAAAGAGTGAAAGCTCTAAGCAAACTTAACTAGATTGTGAGGTAAAACACAGATCATGAGCAGATTTTGGGAAGGTCTCGTAGTAGGCGGCGCTGTTGGTTACATAATCGGTCTCTTGTCGGCTCCCAAGTCGGGCGCCGAATTGCGTCGTCAGATTGCTGACGGTTCTGAAGACCTCTACAAGCAAGCGTCTGACTCTCTTTGCGAAATCAAAGAGAAAACCGGTACAACAATTACCGACTTGCAAAGCAGAAGCAATGAAGTTTTGAAGAAAGCCAGCGACTCTGTGGCCGGCACCAAAGATCAGATTGCTCAGAAGTTGCAAGAACTGGCCGGACAATCGAAAGTCATGGTGGATGACGTAGAAAGCGCCACATCGGGAGGCTAGGGCTAGTTTGCCCGAGTCGAATGAGCGGTCGTGATAAGCAAGAATATTCGCGCAAGAAAAACAGCGAAATTTCTTGCAGCCAATCTGAAAAGCAGCCAGAGAAGCAGCCGGAGAAGCAGCCAGAACGGTTCCGTCTCAACCGAGCTGTGGCTCTCACTGGTCTAGCCAGCAGGCGCAAAGCTGACGAGCTCATTGCCCAAGGGCAAGTGAAGGTGAATGGAGTGGTCGTGAAAGATTTTTCTTTCATGGTTTCTCTTCAAGACAAAATTGAAGTGGGACGCGACAGCGCCCCACTTCTTTCTTTTGAATACATCGCCCTCAATAAGCCAAAAGGCATTGTCTCTACCTGCGAAGACGAACGGGGGCGCAGATGTCTCATCGACCTTTTGCCTGAAGAACTGAAGCATCTCAAGCCGGTCGGGCGCTTGGATCGCGATTCGGAAGGTTTGATTCTTTTGACTAATGACGGCGAATTCACCAAAATTCTCACTCATCCATCCCATGACATTCCTAAAATTTACCGAGTGACTGTCAAGGGGAAGCTGGAGCAATCTCATTTGCGTCAGCTCGCCTCTGGTGTTAAGTTGTCGGATGGTATGACTAGAGCGGCTAAGGTTCGCAAAATTTCTGCAAATTATGACTCGACAACTTTTGAAATTGCCATCAAAGAGGGGCGAAATCGGCAAATCAGGCGCATGTGCGCTACACTCGGCTATGATGTAACTCGTTTAGTCAGGGTTGCCATAGGTGGGTTACAATTGAGTCAGTTGCCGTCTGGAAAATGGCGTCGGCTCACCGATAGAGAGATATCGCAAGAGATATTCGATAGATAGCCGGTTTCGCGTCAGCAAATTTTAGGCAAGTAAGCACAATAGACACCAAAACAAAACAAATTCAGGTTGGGGAATAGCGGTGACTGCCACAATGTCGTTAGAACAAGTAGGACAAAAACTAAAATCGGCAAGGGAAGCCCAGAATCTGACCCTCGGTCAGGTATATGATCGTATCCGTATTTCCACTTCTAATCTCGAAGCAATCGAAGAAGGACGACTGGAAGATCTGCCCGAACCGGTGTACGTAGCTGGTTTTATCAAACGTTACGGCGACATGCTTGGTCTATCGGGTCAGACCTTGGTGGAAGAATACAAAAGAACCATGACCGGCGAGAATGGCAAGGGCAATGGACTTTTCGGCATAGTCAAGAACAGTCAGCCGATAGCCGCTCCCACAGTCAGTTATGTCGCACCGCCGCGTCTTGTTTCCGATGCTCCTAGTTTCACCAAAACATTTTTCTATCCCAGTCTGCTTTTGGTAGCCGTTGTAGCCAGCGTCAGCGGACTGCTTTGGTGGCAACAACAGCAACTGGCTCAACAGCAAGATCCTTCAGTACTGGCTCTGCGTGATTCAACCTCGCGTTTCAATGCCGCCGGCATGCAGGTTGCAGCCGGCACAAGCCAGATGCCTACCGCGCAAGTTCCGAGTGTTTTGCCGGCCAGCACAGGCAAGATCACACTTGCTGCAAGCCAATATGTCTGGGTCGAAGTCAAGTCAATGGCTACTGGTGCCCCCTTGTTCACCGGCTATCTTGAAGCCGGAGACAAGCGTGACTTTCAGGACCCGCAAGGATTGACAGTGCGAGCCGGTAACGGCGGCTCTTTGTCGGTTACCGATTTTACCGGCAAGACAGAGGTTATGGGCGCTCCCGGCAAGGTCAAGGAAATCACCTATACACCTCCGGCTCAGACTCAGCCTGGTGCAGCCGGCACGCAAGTTGCCGATCAGAGTAGCGGTGCCTCAAGTGCAAGCGCTGGAGCCGTCAAGCCTGTAACAAATGTAAAGAGGCCGATTTCATACAAGCGCTCGGTCTCGGATGCCGCTGGCACGGGCGAAAGACGCCCTCGCCGGCTTGATGATGGCGGCACCAGAGACATACCGGGCATATCGTCCGGAGGCGGGATTAGATCAATCGAAACCCCTTACCGTTACAATGATGGTCGTCTTGATAACGAATAGGTCGGTTATCTAGCTTTCGATTCGGTGAGGAAAATCTGATGCGCAACCCCAAGATCGGGGTGGTTTCACTTGGCTGTCCAAAGAATGCCACTGACACCGAGGTTATGCTCGGTTTATTGAATAAAGCTGGTTTTGAAGTCACTTTTGACAATGACCAAGCACAGATGTGCCTAGTGAATACCTGTTCCTTTATCGGCGATGCCCGCAAAGAATCAGTGCGCACCTTGGTGGAACTGGCAGATCAAGGTAAAGAGCTGATTATCGCCGGTTGTCTGGCGCAGCATTTCAAAGAAGAACTCCTCGAAGAAATTCCTGAGGCTCGCGCTTTGGTTGGAACCGGTGACATCACCAAGATTGTCGATGTAATCAAATCAATTGCCCAGGACTCATCGCTTCGCGTGGTCGAAGTATCCGATGTACCAAATAACTATGACGATGAAGTCTTGCCTCGCATGGCTACCGGGGTTGGTGCTTCTGCTTATCTCAAGATAGCCGAAGGCTGCGACCATAGCTGCTCGTTCTGCATCATTCCGCAATTGCGCGGTAAGTTCCGCTCCCGCACCATCGAGTCTTTGGTAAAAGAAGCGCGCATGCTGGTCATGGGCGGTGTGAAAGAAATCATACTTGTCTCACAAGATTCCAGCTATTACGGTCTAGATATCTATAACCGTATGGCTCTGCCTGAGCTTTTGGAAGCCCTGCATGAGATAGAAGAACTAGACTGGATCCGGGTGATGTATTGTTACCCGACCGAAACCAATAAGGCCTTGCTCACCACCATGGCTCGTCTGCCCAAGGTGGTCAAGTATGTCGATATTCCGCTGCAGCATTCTCATCCTGATGTTTTGGCCGCTATGGCCAGACCCAAGCATCCAGAAAAGGTCATGGACCTAATTCGCGAAAACCTGCCCGGGGTCAAAATTCGCTCTACCTTTATAGTGGGCTTCCCGGGTGAAACCGAAGAACATTTTGAGCATCTCTATAATTTTATAGACCGATATCGGTTCGATAGATTAGGTGTCTTCACTTACAGCCGTCAAATGGAAGTACCTAGCGGCCATATGGAAGACCAGATTCCCGAGAAAGTCAAGAAGAACCGTCAGAAGCGCATAATGCAGTTGCAGCATGGCATTTCGCTATCCCTCAATGAAGCCATGGTGGGCAGTCGCATACCGGTCTTGGTGGAAAGCTATGACGAGTCTAAAAAGCTCTATATCGGCCGCTCGCAATGGGATGCCCCTGGCATAGACAACCAGGTCTACATTAGAGAGAGCGACGAGACTGTCTATATGGCTGAGGTCAATAATGTCTTGGTGGAAAGTGCCAAGCCCTATGATCTTTATGGCGTTGCTTGTGGCGAAGACAGTCTTTCAGAGCTGGTTTCAGTCGTTTCGACAAAAAATAAGAAGGCTTAAAGCTTTCCGTGCTATATTGTCAACAGGGAGTGTCCGCACTTTCTCGAGGCAAAAGATGTGATCGGCAAGCGGAACAAGTCGGCCAATCTATATATAGGTGACGATGCAGCCTATGTAACCAGTTTGGCATTTGATGACCAAGGCTTTTATGTCAGTCTCAACAATAGGCAGCGTCTCGCTGATGCTCTTGCTTGTTGCCTAGAAAGTGAGATACAACCTCTCACTATTGCTGATTCGATTAGACGGCGCATTGCAGTGGAAGAACGCGTGAAAGAGTGTATTCCGGCTGCGCAGTTGCCTGGTTTGCACGAGTTGTTCATAGAAGTCGAGGGTGATTTCTTTGTCATCCATCTCTTTTGCGATGGTTATAAGCAAAGCACCGTTTTGGCGCGTGTCTTGATCGAGCGCGGCTATTTCGCCCTCGCCAACGAAATAGTGGCACACTGCCAGTCGTCTGGCGGGGGATCCAGTTTAGCCAGTTTATTCCCTTTATTCCCTCGACTGTTCCCCATTTTCTGGGGCTGGTTGGTAAAGAACTTGGGCAATCTCAAGGTCTAATTTCTTTCACTTTCTTTTCAGACCTTGTGCTTGCTGTGATATCGGCTGTAGTGGCGCCCATCTTTTTTTTCGTAAAGAAAAAGAAGCCTGCTTCAAGAGCGCTAGCTCTAACTCTCAAGCGCTGCTTTACTTACTTACTTACTTACTTACTTACTTACTTGCTTACTCTCAAGCGCGGTGATCATGCGCTGCAGAAAGTCTTTCATAAAATCTATATCGCTTGGTTTTAGCCCCTTTGTGGTGTCGCCTGTGATGGCAAGGGCAAGGGGCGGCAAGACTTGATAAAGCTCTTTGCCTCTTGCGGTGAGAAAGACTAGTATTCTTCTTTTGTCTTGTTCGTCTACCCGTCTAGAAACCAGTCCTCTTTCTTCCATGCGGTCAAGCAGTCCAGTGAGAGTTCCCCCTACCATATCAACATGGCTGCCAATCTCCATCGTGGTGATGCCCTCTTGCCTCCATAGCCGGCACAGGGCTACCCATTGCACGGTGGTCACTTCATAGGGCGAAAGCACTTCAGAAAAGCGACGGCTCAGTGCCAGTGTCAGCACTTTCATGCGATAACCAAGTGATTTAGGCGGCAGTATGCGACTCAGCTCGGGGGGCAATTCATTGCTGCATTCGGGCAGAGAGCAACTATATTCCGGTATGAGATTTTTTAGGCAATGATCGATAAGTTGGGAGAATCGTTCTTTCTCTTCTTTGCTTATCTGTTCGAGAGCTTGGTCCCATATTTGTCTAACCAGTCGGGGCAGTTCGTTCAAGAGCTGGCTGCCTTTCTCGGTCAAGAAGACTCGCCAAATACGGCGGTCTTGCTTGTCTCTGCGACGCACCACCAGCTTTCTCTTTTCCATGCGGTCCAGCACTCCAGTAAGAGTGCCGCCGATTTGTTGAATTTGACGAGCTATATAGGTGACCGGCTGTCCGTCGCGTCGCCACAAGCAAGAAAGAACTATCCAGTGATTGGCGGTCAGTTGAAAGGGCTCCAGCTGATTGGTCAGCTTCAGCGTCAAGAGATTAGAAGCACGCTTGGTAAGCGAACCTAAGGAAGTTCGATCGAGAAACTGTTTGTACTCTTCGATTTGTGTTGAGTTGTTAAGAGAACTTCGCTCCATTATTCGTCGCTTTCCATACTCTAACGCCAAATCCAAGACCAAATTAGCAGATTTTGCCGAACGCTACTTCTAATGCCCAAAGGCAACAGATTAAATAAGTGTTGCAAATGCGAATATTTCGTATAACCTATAATTATAGAGCAGGATATTGGAAACCATGTGGATAGTCGAACTAGCCCTGAGAAGACCGTACACCTTTGTGGTTACGTCGCTTTTGCTTGCTATTTTGGGCATCTTTAGCGCTTTGCGCATGCCCACCGACATCTTTCCTTTCGTCAATATGCCGGTTGTGAGCGTCATTTGGAGCTATAACAATCTGCCTGCCGAAGAGATGGAGAATCGCATCACCACCATCTGTGAGCGCGCCATCACCACGGTAACCAGTGGCATCGACTTTATTGAGTCGCAGTCTATGAACGGCATTTCGGTTATTAAGGTGCATATGCACCAAGGGGCTGACCTAGGTAAGGCTGTGGGCACCATCGCTTCCTTATGCCAGACCTTGCTCAGGGTCTATCCGACAGGCACCACTCCGCCATTAATTACTAGCTTTTCTGCCTCCGACGTGCCTATCTTGCAATTGGGTGTGGGCAGCGAAAGTCTCTCTGAGTCGGAACTATTCGACTATGGTTTGAATTTCATCCGCACTGGTCTATCAGGTGTACCCGGGGCTTCGATACCCTTGCCTTACGGCGGTAAACAGCGCCAGGTCATGGTTGATCTCGATCAGAATGCTCTCACCGCCAAAGGGCTTTCGGCCCAAGAAGTGGCAAATGCGGTGGGCAATCAGAACATCATCATTCCATCCGGCTCCGCCAAGATTGGCGAGACCGAATATGCCGTAAAGCTCAATTCCACCCCGCAAATAATCGATGATTTCAACGAATTGCCCATCAAGCAGATTAACGGCGCCACTGTTTATCTCAAAGATGTCGCTCAAGTGCATGACGGCTATGCCGTGCAGACCAATATAGTGCGCCAAAATGGGCGGCGCTCCACCCTGCTCAATGTTCTCAAAAACGGTAATGCTTCCACCATCAAAGTCGTGGAAGACATCAAAAAGGCTCTGCCTCGCATCCTCGCCACCTGTCCACCTGAGCTAAAGGTGGCTCTTATGTCCGACCAATCGGTTTTCGTCAAAGCAGCCGTCGAAGGTGTGGTGAAAGAAGCTCTTACTGCTGCCTGTCTCACTGCTCTCTTTATGTTTTTGGTCTTGGCCAGTTGGCGCAGTACTTTGATTGTCGCTGTTTCAATACCGCTTTCGATTCTTGCCTCGATAGTCTGTCTTTATGCTTGCGGGCAGACTCTCAACACCATGACTCTGGGCGGTTTGGCTTTAGCTGTGGGCATGCTGGTCGACGATGCCACTGTCGAAGTAGAGAATATTCACCGCAATCTCAGTCTCGGTAAGGCAATCGAAAGGGCAATTCTCGATGGAGCGCAGCAAGTGGCTGCCCCTGCTTTTGTTTCTACCACCGCCATTTGTATTGTCTTTGTGCCGGTCTTTTTGCTGACAGAGCCGGCTCGCTCACTTTTTGTGCCTTTGGCTTTGGCAGTTGTCTTTGCCATGATGTTCTCTTATTTCCTCTCCCGCACATTAGTGCCGGTTATGGCTCGGGCGCTGCTCAAAAATGAAAGCCATGATCAAGCAAAACCTTCTCTATTCAGCCCTCTCTTTCAACTGAGTGAAAACTTTATCGAGGGCTTACGCAGTCATTATCGCGACCTTCTTTCTTATCTACTTTCGGCTCGACTCTTTTGTTTTGCCGCATTCACAGTTGTCTTTCTCGCTTCATTTTCCGTTGTGCCATTTATAGGGCAAGACTATTTTCCAAAGGTCGACGGTGGGCAACTTAGGCTGCACTTGCGCCTGCCGGTCGGCACCCGCATAGAAGAGTCTGAGCGTATTTTTGCCGCCGTCGAAGATGAAGTGAAGCAAGTGATCGGCAAGGGCGAGATTGAAGATATAGTCGACAATATCGGCTTGCCCACCAGCGGTATAAATCTAGCTTACGGCGACAATATCACCATTTCCAATTTTGACGGTGAGGTGCTCGTCTCGCTAAAAGAAGGACACAAGAAATCTACCTTTCAGTATGCCAAAGAGATCAGGTCCAGACTGAAGACAAAGTTTCCAGATGTTCAGCTCTTCTTTCAACCCGCCGATATCGTTTCGCAGATACTCAATGCCGGTTTGCCGGCACCCATAGACATTCAAGTGACAGGGCGAGACAAGGCTCTCAATTTCAAAATTGCTCAACAGGTGAAAGAGGCTGTCAGCAAAGTAAAAGGTGCCGTAGACGTCACCTTGCATCAAATTGTCGATGCCCCGCAGCTCAACTTCAATATCGACCGAGTCAGAGCCAATCAAATGGGTTTCACTCAGAAAGATATAGCTGCCAATGTCCTGATTAGTTTGAGCTCGTCTTTCCAAACGGCGCCTAGCTTCTGGGTCAATCCCGCCAACGGAGTCAACTACAACGTGGCGATTATGACTCCGCCTACAAAGATGCGCAAGATTGACGACATACTTTCGATGCCGCTCACTCCTTCTTCTTCTTCTATAGAAGGGCGCAAGCAGCTCTTAAGCAATCTTGCTTCGGTTGGCAGATCGGTAACACCGTCGGTGGTAAGTCATTACAAGATTCAAAATGTCTACAACGTTTTTGTCAATGTACAAGATCGCGACCTGAACGGGGTGGCGAGCGATATCAAAAAGGCAATCGCCCCAATCGAGAAAAATCTACCCAGGGGCACTTTCATCAATATCAGAGGGCAGGCAGAAAGTATGAATGCTGCGTTCAGTGCTTTGTTTGGTGGTCTCGTATTTGCCCTCTTACTCATCTATCTTCTTCTCGTTGTCAATTTCCATTCTTGGATAGATCCCCTGATTGTTTTGGGCGCCCTGCCCGGTGCTTTTGCCGGCATTATTTTGGCACTCTTTGCCAGCAATACGCCCTTTAGCGTGCCGGCTCTGATGGGCGCGATCATGAGTATAGGTGTGGCATCTGCCAATAGCATTCTCTTGGTCACTTTTGCCAATGAAAGATTGCATATGGGCGATACCCCCACCGCTGCCGCCCTGATGTCTGGTTATACAAGAATTAGACCGGTCTTGATGACTGCTACGGCCATGATCCTCGGTATGTTGCCTATGGCTCTAGGTCTTGGTGAGGGCGGCTCGCAGAACGCTCCTCTTGGGCGTGCTGTAATTGGTGGTTTGATACTAGCCACGGTGACAACTCTTTTGCTTGTACCTTGTCTTTATAGCTTGGTGAAGCGCCGGCGAGACGACCATTTTAATGGTGCCGCTCAGGAAGATTATGCTGAAAACAACAAGCGAAATAGAAGTTGTGATCACGATTTCGCCACTCTTCTATTCGATAATGAAAACAAAGAAAATAGAATGGAAGCAAGATGATGTCAGAAACTCTATGCCAAGCAAAACTAGATAGCGAAATGAAAGCCGAACAAGAAAGTCTGGAATCGCCGGTTTCTCTCAATCGTTCATCAGGCGCTCGCCCGCCCAAGATACTCTATGTCGCTATTGCGGCGGGTTTACTTACTTTTGCTCTGCTAATGCTTGCCGGTCTTTTGCCCCGCCTAAGCACAGAAGCCGAATTGAACCAAGCACACGGCGCCGAAACAATGAGTATTAGAAAAGTCGCTTTTACCCCGGTGCAGCCACCTGTCGGCGAGACCTCACTTACGCTGCCGGCTTCGCTTGAACCGATTCAAGAGATTCCAATTTTTGCCCGCTGTGATGGTTATCTGGTGCAGCGCTTTGTTGATATTGGCGACCGGGTGAAAGCCGGTCAGCTCTTAGCGACAATAGATGCTCCTGAGCTGGACCGCCAAGTTGAGCAAGCCGAGGCAGACTTGCATCAATCTCAAGCCCAGGTCAAGGCTGCCGAGGCAGAGTTGGCCAGGGCTCGGGCTGTGGTTGCCACCAGCGAAGCGGCGGTTCGCAAACTGCAAGCCAATCTTACTTTTTCTAGGCAGCAGTTGGCTAGATATAGTGAGCTTGTGCAAGAAGGGGCGATCAGTCGCGAAATGAAAGATGAGAAGCAGCGCGACCTCGATAGCGATCTTGCCGGCCTTGAGGCGGCCCAGGCAGAAGTGGCCGCCAACCAGGCCCAGGTAGCCTCTCTTGCTGAAAAGGTGGCGGTCAGCAAAGCTGCCGTTGGTTCATATCGAGCCGCCCTTGGCCGAGCCCTAAGCCAGCAGTCTTTCAAAACAGTCAAGGCTCCCGCCGACGGTGTCATCGTCTCTCGCAATATCGATGCCGGTTCTCTCGTCTCGGAAGGCAGCGACAATGCCAAGAAAGAGCTTATGCGTCTAGCCAAGACAGATCCACTTAGGGTGATGGTGGCGGTGCCCCAGAGTTTTTATCGCCATATCAAGGTCGGCTCTAAGGTGCAACTCAATATCAATGAATTGTCCGGCAAGAAATTGCAAGCTGTGGTGGCAAAGGTGGCGGGCGGTCTTGATGCCGCTTCCCGCACCATGCTCACTGAGGTGCATGTCGCAAATGATGGCGGTATTCTCAAACCCGGTATGTATGCAACCGTGAAATTTGAAGCCGGTGTGGATAGACCTAGGACAAAGAATGCTCCAAATCTTGCTTCTAACGAGAATAAACCTTTCAGAATTCCAGCTAGTTCGCTTGTCGTCAAGCCGGAAGGATTGTTCGTGGCCAAGTTGAATGACGGCGACAAAGTGCATTTTGAGAAAGTGGTTTTGGGTCGCGATTTCGGCAGACAGATTGAGATATTAGATGGTATCACCAGCGGTGAAAGGCTGGTCTTGGACCCCGATGTCGATTTGAAAGAAGGTCAGAAAGTTGAGGCTTTCAGCAAATAAGGCGGAATTTAGTTTATTGAAAGCAAGAGCTGCCGGTAAAAGTTGCTGGTAAAAGTTGTCGGGAAAAGATGCCGACAATATAATTAGGTAATGAAATGCATCAGCCAACTTCTTATACCGCAGCTCAGGCAGAGTCTTTGGGCGAGACTTCTCTATTTTCAGGGGAGCGATGTTCTTGGCTTTTCATTGCTTTTGACAGCAATATTTTCCCTAGCTATATTTTGCTTGGCTGCTCAAACACTCGCCGCCGAGGGCGATAAGCCCACTGTCAAGGCTTTGAAACTCAGTCAGATTCATTACTATTTTGGCGACTGCGACACAGTTATTGCCAGTAATGGTCTGCGCATCAACAATCGTGGCAGTATGAAATTCTGTTTGGTGACAAAAGCGCCTAAGTGGGATTTCTGTGTTTTTCGTGACGACGATAAAACTTGCTTTCCTCAGTCTCTTAAATGGCTGAGTGAAAACGGCATAGTCAATGACTTTATCGTCATGAATCGAGAGATAGATGTTAAGGGTGAGAAGGCAAAAGACGTCAAGATTTGCAATACAACAGTCAAGCACATCGAGAAGGGCAAGCTGAAGCTGGATATATTGCCCCTGCCGGCTGGCTTCTCGCCGCAGCTGCCCACTATTTTGCATTACATATATAAGATTCCCAATAATGGGGCGCTGGCCATTCGCTACAGCAAGCCCGCCGTCAAGAGAGATTGGCTGAGCGGTGAAGATCATACCGGTCGCCAGAAAATTCTCTTTGATACGGTCAAGATAGAAGCAGTGCTTGTGCCCAAGAATTATTTCGACGCCCCGCTCAATTATCGTAAGCTTCGCTCTATTCAAGAGGTGCTGGTTAGCAAAGAGCGAAGAGACGCCACCGCCGACCTAGACGAGATTTTTCAAATCAAAAAGAAATAGAAGGTGTACCCTCAAGTTTGCTTGTGGTATCGTCTGCGGTGCTAAGGTCGGCTTGCTTAGTCTTGACCTAGATATTTCTAAAGGATTTTGCTGAAGAGATTTCTGAAGAGATTTTTGAAAGATATTTCTGAGGATATTTCTGAAAGATTTTTCTGAGGAGATTTCTGAGGATATTTCTGAAATATTTTTCTGAGGAGATTTTTGAAAAATCTTCTGAAAGAATTTTCTGAAGATTTTTCTGGGAGATTTTATGGCAGCTAGATTTGCGCCCCTAATTTAGCTAAGCTACCAGCTTTGACTAGATGTTCGGCGGCTATCTTGAATAAATTGTCGGCCATGGCTAAATGATCGTAATCGTAATTGCCAAGAAAATATCTCAGTTCATCCAGTCCATCTGAAGCTTGCGCTATGGCATGGCGCATCCACTGCACGGCCGGTATCAAGGTCATAGGCGGCGGATTGTCGGTAAATTCGCGGGAGGCTTTGAGAAGCGTTCTTTCTATTTCTTCGACGTATTGTTCAAAATCTTCGAGCAAATCTTCGGCATATATGTCTTGCGCAAGTATTTGCAATTTCGCTTTGTATTTTTTGAGCACTGTGGCGATTGAGCGCTTGAGCGGATTGAATACAGCCCGCAAAAACCGTTCTCTTGCCCTCTCTTCATCAAGCGAGTCTTGGGCATGTTTGGGAATAGTGGGGGTTCTATGACTGAAAATGGTAAGGTCATAGTCAGCCCTTTTGTCAACGTCTATCAAGACACTGTAGGCTTCATTGACCGACATCATAAATTCGGTCTCGCTTACCACCTGATTGTCGCTTTTGTCGGTATACGAGAGGTCGGGGTGCTTTGATTTAACCAGACTGCGATAAGCTTGCTTGATCTCGTCTGCCGAGACTGTCGGCAGAACCCCGAGAATTTCATAGTGGGTAACCTTGCTTCGCTTCATAAATCAATTATGCCCTGCCTTAGCCCATTGAGCACGGCTCTTCAGCGCAACTTCCAATATTTTCATTTAGCCCCTATCTTTCATCCTCTATAATCAAATCAGTATGTTTTGCCCTTTTTGCAATCACCGAGAAAGCAGAGTGCTTGAATCTCGCCTGACCAACGATAATTCGGTCCGGCGCAGACGCGAGTGCGAATCTTGCGGTAAGCGCTTTACCACCTATGAAAAGCTGGAAGTGATTCAGTTTCTCGTGGTGAAGCGCTCCGGCACGCGCGATACCTATTCTAGAGAGAAGCTGAGAGCTGGTATTTCTAGAGCCTGTGTCAAAACCAATGTCAGCGCCGAGCAAATCGACAACCTAGTCGACTCTGTTGAGAACGAGCTGATTGCCGCCGGGCGGCGCGAGATTTCTTCTTCTTTGTTGGGTGAATTGGTACTTTCCAAATTGAGCGGGCTCGACCAAGTGGCTTACGTGCGCTTCGCCTCGGTCTATAGGGCTTTTCAGTCGGTGGATGATTTTATCGCCGAACTCAATCAATTGAAAGATTCATTGAAAGACTCCGAAACTCGCTCAAAACAAATATTAGAGAGGGCTGAGCTCGAAGAGCGCATGTCGAAAAATGCTACTATGGGTGGTGGCAAGTCCCGCTAAGTCCATCTAATTCCCTCTAAGTGCCTCTAGGTGCCTCTAGGTGCCTCTAGGTGCTGCTAAGTCCCGCTAAGTGGCACCTTCCTGTCGGCTTCTCGACTTTTAACTGTAACTGTATCTGTAACTGTATCTGTATCTGTATCTGTATCTGTATCTGTATCTGTATCTGTATCTGTATAAAGATTAGACAAATTCAATCCAGAAACGGTAAAGCCTCGTTTACCAGGCAGCCCTATCCCCTTCTCGGATATCTATCGGGTGCTACAATCTTAAATCGCTTTTCTATATCTTCGAAGACCAAAAATAAGTGAGTCATGAACAGCATCATCAAAGAAATTGAAGCCCCGCTCATCAAGAGCAACCTGCCCACATTCGACGTCGGCGACACCGTCAAGGTCTTCGTCAAAATCGTCGAAGGCGGCAAAGAGCGCACTCAGGGCTATGAAGGCGTGATTATCAAGCACTCCGGTCACGGTGTGAACGAGACAATCACCGTTCGTCGCGTATTCCAGGGTATCGGCATCGAGCGCGTTTTCCTCGTCCACTCGCCCCGCGTTGAGAAAATCACCGTGCAGCGTCGTGGTCAGGTCCGCCGTGCCAAGCTCTACTATCTTAGAAACCGTACCGGTAAAGCTACTCGTATTAAAGAGAAGACCGGTACCAGAAAAGAAGCCACTGCTGCCAAAGCCTAATCATGGGCGCCTTCATTGCCTAAGCCTAAGCCAAATAAAGACGGCAAAGGCGGTATGAAACCGCAGCCGAAATCAAGTACGGGGGTCAGAAAAAGACCCCCGTCTACTGCTTTTCAAAGATTGACCGAGATAGTCAAGTGGGTTGATCTAGTCATTGAAGTTTTGGACGGACGCTTGCCGGTCAGCACCAGGCATCCTAAGTCGAATGAGATATTTGGCTCAAAGCCTCGTCTGATTATCTATTCAAAGTTGGACATGTCCGACTCGCGTCGACTCAAGGCTTATGTCAAGAGCGTTAATGAAGAGTTTGCCCTCTCTGCTGAGAATGGCGGAGTCCAGCAGCAGGCGGTCGCCCTTTGTCTCAAGGGACTGAGCAGCAAGGCAAGCTTTGTCGAAGCCTGTTTGGCCCTTACCAAAGCCAAGCGCGAGAGTTTGAACAAGAAAGGGCTTTTGCCAAGACCAATGCGGGCTTGTGTTGTGGGTATACCTAATGTGGGCAAGTCTTCGCTTATTAACTGGTTCATTGGTAAGAAGCATGCCCGAACAGGCGATATGCCCGGGGTGACCAAGGGGACACAGTGGATTAGAGTGCATCCGCAACTGGAGTTGCTCGATACCCCTGGTATTCTGCCGCCGACCTTCTTTCAGAAAGAGACCATGTCAAGGTTGTCTGTCTTGAACCTGGTTCCCCCTGATACATATGAAAATCTTGAATGTGCGCGGGAAGCGCTTCAGCTATTTAAACAGTATTATCCTGAAGCCCTTGATAAGTATCTTGAGGGGTTGGCGGAGAGTGGCGACGGTCTCAATTTACTCGCCGAGAAACGTAACTTTCTTACCCATGGGGGTAAGCTCGATGATTATCGCGCCGCCAATATTCTGCTTAGAGACATTCGCGAAGGCAAGCTGGGCGGCATAACGCTCGATGAGCTATGAGTGGTAACTTCAAGGGTCTGCGGCAGTTCGATTTGTCTTTATATCGAACCGAATTTGCGCGCTTCGAATTAGAGCCTTTGGTTGTAAGCAGAGGACAGAGAGTCAATCTCAACTGTCGCCAGCTCAAACTACCTTTAGATGCGAAAGCTGATCGTGCTTCTCTTAATGAATCAGAGAAAGAAGCTGGGAAAGAAGCTGCGAAAGATTCGGGTAGCCGCTTAGCCTCCAGTACGGCCGGCGCTTTTTTGATTGGGGTGGACGAAGTCGGGCGCGGCTGCCTGGCTGGACCGGTGGTATCGGCGGCGGTGGCGCTACCCTTCGCCGATCTTGATGCTGCCACAATTGGTTCTTTGGCTGCACTCGATGACAGTAAGAAACTCGATGCCTCGGTGCGAGAGGACCTCTCTGCCAAAATTCGCAAGATTGCGCCTTTTGCTATCGGTCAGGCTTCGCCGCAGGAAATTGACGAGATCAATATTCTCAACGCCTCCTTGCTTTCAATGCAGCGCGCCTGTGATGAACTAATGCGTCAGCTCAATCTTGAGCCTGCGCAGGTGCTCATTTTGGTGGATGGCAATAAGAAAATTAAAGTCGATCGCTATAAGCAAGTAACCGTTATCAAAGGCGATAGCAAGTCGGCATCAATCGCTGCAGCCAGTGTGATCGCTAAAGTGCACCGTGATGCCTTGATGGTGGCGCTCGATAAAGTCTATCCGGCTTACGGCTTTGCTTCCAACAAGGGCTATCCAGCGGTTAGCCACCGCCAGGCCATCGCCAGCATTGGTGCCTGCCCCGAGCATCGCTTAAGTTTTAGACTTTTGCCAGATGCGAAAGAATCGAAAGAAGCGCACGAGACGAAAGCACAGAAAGAATCTAAAGGGAAGAAAGCGCAGAAAGAATCAAAAACACAAAAAGAATCTAAAACGCGGAAAGAATCTAAAGCACAGAAAGCACAGAAAGCACAGAAATCACAGAAAGCACAGAAAGTACAGAAAGCACAGAAAGAGTCTAAAGCACAGAAAGAACCTAATGAGGAAACAGCCTAAAGGTCTAAGGGGAAGAACTAGCTGTTAGTCCTTCCCCTTATTATTTTTTTTATGGGCTTCATGAGCTAAGCAAGAAGCTTCTTGCTGCTGTCAGCTTTTGCTTATGTTCGAGCCGGCAGGTTAGGGCTTGAGCCAGCGGCGCCATCGTTGATTTTGGCTTTACGCATTTTCTTCTCAGCATCGCTGCCGCCGTCGAGAATTTGGGTCTGCGACAGCTGCTCAACCAGATAGTCAACGCCCTTTACCGAAATCATGAATAGGCGTTCGCCCATTTCGATTAGACCTTTTTCCCGCAGATACCAAAGGGCGAATTCCATTTCAGCCATGTCATTGGTGCCGAGAATATCCATCATCATTTTGGCTGATGCACCGCCGGTCTGTACTTTTTTCTTTCTCTGACCGAGCAAGATCTGCAGAATCGCCAGACGAAATTCAATTTCGTTCCAGGAAGTTCCTGTTTGCACTTTCAGGGCATCGCGGTTGAATGAATGCATGCCTGAGCTGGCACTGGCACCGGGGGCGGTGCCGGGTGCGGCGCTCTGTGGCGCCGATTGGGCTTCTTTGGCTCCGAGCGACATATCATAGGCGGCGCGTTTGCCTTCGTCTGAAAGCGTACGCCAGGCATCAGTGATTACGCGAAATTTCTCGGCGTCACCGGTCTCTGTATTATCAGGGTGGTACATAGCGGCAAGAAATCGATAAGCGTATCGAATAATGGTCGAGTGCGCATCGCGGTTAACTTGCAGCAAGTCATAGTAGTTGATCGGTCTGGGAGCGCCAGCTGGTGCTCCTGCGTTACCTGGGCCGCCCGGGTTACCGCCCGGATTACCGCCGGGATTGCCGCCGGGCATGCCTGGTCTGGGTGGGGGAGGGGGTGGTTGCCACGACATAATTTAGAGTCCCTTCAATACGTTTTGTGCTATTACCAGTCTCTGGACTTCAGAAGTCCCTTCATATATCTCAGTTATTTTGGCGTCGCGCATGTAGCGCTCAACAGGATAGTCGGTGACATAGCCGTAGCCACCAAAAATCTGCACACATTTGGTGGTCGAGCGCATAGCAACTTCCGCTGCGTAGAGTTTGGCATGCGCTGCTTCTTTTGTGAACTTCACCCCCAGATCTTGCCCGCGTGCTGCGTGCCATGTCAGCAGTCTGGCGGCATCAATCTCGGTTTGCATTTCAGCCAGCATAAATTGAATCGCTTGGAATTTATTGATCGTTTGGTTGAAAGCCACGCGCTCTTTGCTGTATTTGAAGGCGTGGTCCCAGGCGCCTTGGGCTATGCCTACCGCTTGGGCGGCGATACCGATTCTGCCACCATCAAGGGTGACCATCGAAACCTTAAATCCGTCCTGCGGACCGGCCAGCATATTCTCGACCGGTATGGGGCTATCTTCAAAGTTAATCTGGCAAGTGGACGATCCCTTGATACCGAGTTTGTCTTCAAGCTTGCCGAAGGTAAAACCGGGGGTGCCTTTCTCAACCAGCAGGGCAATCAGTCCCTTGTGTTTGAGGCTTGAATCGGTTTGAGCTATGACTAGATAGGTATCAGCTTCGATTCCGTTTGTAATCCAGTTTTTGGAACCATTCAATATAAAGTGGTCGCCTTTTCTAACGGCGGTGCATTTAGCCGCCGCGGCGTCAGAACCCGAGCCTGGCTCCGAAAGAGCGAAGGCCCCGAGCTTTTCGCCCTTACACAGAGGTGTGAGGAATTTCTTCTTTTGCTCTTCGGTGCCGAAGATGTAAATCGGTTTGGCGCAGAGAGAGACATGGGCTGAATAAATCACTGACGTGGTGGCACAGGCTTTAGCCAGTTCTTCTACAACGATGGCATAAGAAACGTTGTCCATACCAGCACCGCCGTATTCCTCTGGAAAAGGCAGCCCGCAGAGGTCGGAACTGGCAATAAGCTCGAAATTCTCTCTGGGAAAGCGGTGCTTCTGGTCGACTTCGGCGGCTTTCGGCGCGAACTCGGCCTGAGCGATTTCATTTACTGTTTCCTTAATCAGTCTTTGCTCTTCTGTAAGAGCGAATGACATTGGTGCATCTGATTGTGTGGCTGCGGTCAACATGATTTACCTGATTGCTTTGGAAGGAAGGAGAAAGAAATTTTGTCAGTAATTTTTGAAATTTTCTTTCAAACTAAAGAATGGGATTTCCGACCAGCGTGGGTCCAATTGACACTGTTGTCAACCGTTACGCCCGTCCATAGGCTGAAGACAGGCCTTTGCGACCCAGTATTGGATAGTGCAAATTTTAGCACTTTCTGCTCTCTTGGTAGCTTTCAAGTGCGCCTTGATCAGGTTTTCAAGCCTTTATATTTAGAAGGGACTGCATTAAGGAAGCGCGCCGATGGCCGACATCAAAGTTTTATACGTCGAGGACGCAAAGAGCTCCGGTGGAACTCTTCGCCAGGCTTTGAAAGACGCCCAGGTAAACCTAGTCCTGCTGGGTGGCGGCTTTGACGCCCTGGATGAGTTGATAGACAGTGGCGCCGATGCCATAGTTTCCTGTCTCGACCTTTCCGACTTGCCAGGCTACCAACTCAGTCAACTAATCAAATCGAGTGCGGGCGCAAGCAAGATGCCCGTAGTTCTTTTCGGCACTGTCAGTATGGGGGCTCGCATAGATCCCCTTTGGATCAAAGGGTCGCAGTGCGATCTCTACGTAGCCGACCGCGATATCGGTAATGGAACCGATGTGGTCAAGCAGTTGCTTGAATTGGTCGAGAAATCTCGCAGTGCCGGTTTCAACCGAAGTCAAGCCAGTTCTATGCTGAAATGCCGCTTTAATTTCTCCTCTTCAAAAGTTCTAGAGAGTAGTCAGAAGCTGCTGGACGAACTTCTCATATCTAGAAACGCGACCACCCTTGTATCTGATATGTTCAAAGAGTCCGGAAATCGCAAGGCTCTTTTGGACGTATTTTATAGAGGCGCCGCTGCCTTTATCGAAGCTGATTTGGTTGGCTTAGTTGTAATTGGTGAGGCTCCCTGGGCTTCATTTTCAGCTGACGGTGTGGTTAGCGGAAGCTACAAGAAACTTGTCGACAGACTAACAAACGAACTAGAGCTACGTTCTGCACTTGAAATCGATTTGAGAGGAGAGTTGGTTGAGGGCACAGCTAAGGATTTAGGCTCAGTTCAGATTGTGCCTGTTGTTGCGCGGTCTAGGGCCGTTGGCGCTCTTGTGGTAGCAAGTAAAGACCGCAATAGCTTTTCAGACCAAGCTATAGCCTTCGGCGAGCAATTGGGAATGGCGCTAGGTCCTCTATTTGAGTTGGTTTTAGCCAAGGAAGTTATTGCAAATCTCGAGTCCGCTGCGGCGTACAACGCTTCAATTGATAGTCTCACTGGACTCTACAATCTCGAATTCTTTGTTGGTTTCTTGCAGCAGCAGCTACTCTTTTCTTTCAGGCAGCGTCTCCCCGTTGCAGTTGCGATCATTGATATAGATAACTTCGAGAAGATAAATGAGCAGTATGGCGTCGAGTTTGGTGACGGCGCCTTGATGACGATAGCAAGCAGACTACTTAACATTACACGTTCTTCCGATTTGATCGCTCGCTACGGAAGTGACCAGTTTGCCGTAGTACTGCCAAATACTGATGTGGCTGGTGCCAAAGTGCTGGGTGAGAAGGTTCGTTCTGAAGTAGAATCGATTGATTTCAGCGGGACTTCTTCCATAAGTTCTGGTCCTGTTCGTATTACAGTTTCTGTTGGCTGTGCAAGTTTCAACATGGAAGATCTTAATCCCGAGACAATACTTAGAGATGCTAAGGTTGCTCTTCGCAAGGCTAAAGATGAAGGTCGAAACAGAGTAATTCTAGGATAAAGCTTAGAGTAAATAAGTTGAGTTCTCTTAGTTGCTTCCAGGCTGGGGCTGCTGTGGTGATTTGTGGCTCCACTCATTTGAGCGATTTCGCAAATTGACTTCGGTTTTTTTATGGACCGATATCGGTCTGTATGCAACTGTCACATCGTTCAAAAAAGTTTCGAGAAATTTGAACTTTTTTGTTCCAAATTACGTCTATATAACTACGACCTTCAAAGGGGGTAGCTTTATGGATTTGAACAATCTAGATGCCGCTGCGCGTCTCAAGATATTTCTTACTGATGAGTACATCACTCGCAGGCAAGAACTCCTTGAGTCGTTCAATTTGGAGTACCCGGACGATGAAAGCTGTTGGCGGTCGATTTTCTTTGAAATGAAGCGAAGTGGCTCACTTCGTTGTAGGAAGTGTGGTTCAGCGGACGTATCTATTTCGGCGGACTTTAGGGTGCTGTCGTGTTCTTTTTGTAATCGCGATAGCAGAGCAACCGCAGGTACATTCTTTCATGGAGTAAAGAAAATACGTGCTTGGCTTTTTGCAATTTGGATAGTGGATAACGGTTTCTATGTTAGTTCAAAATGGTTTGCCTCGGCCGTTTCCGTGGCGCAGTCTTCGGCTCTACATATAATTAAGTCTGCACTGGTGGTGGTTGGAAAAAGTCATGTTCCTAGTGAGTTTTTAGGATTGGAGCTTTCGCTATTCTGGCGATTCTTTGACAAGAGAACTATATTGACGCAAGCACTGCGAAGTCCAAAAGACGAGCTGGATATAGACTCTTGTGACTCAACTAACGCAAATGATAAAGAAGAGTCTGACGATTCTAGTCGGTCAAATACCTATACAACAACAGATTGTAATGAAGCTGCTGAGCAAGATACCGGACCAGAAGCCGTTTCGAATTTTGCCGCTGAGCAAAAATCTGAATCTGATTTTGTAGAGTTCCACAGTGAAGAATACCAGAAACCAGCTGAGTCGGAGCTGTTTGGACGCATCCTTTCTCTATTAGAGGAGGCGCCTAGAAATGTCGATACATTGGTTGAATTGTTAGGTGGCAATAGCCAGGAGATTCTTTCTTTGCTAACGGAACTTGAGTTTGCCGGGCAGGTGAAGTCATGTGCTGGTGGATTCTTTGAAAGAGTCTATTCAAGCGCTCTTCGGACCACTGAAGCTAAAGTGGATCTGCTTGAAGTGTTAGAACAAGCTGATGAGAACAAGCAGGAAGATGATCCCATTAAGAGATTTCAAATGGCCGCTCGATGTTTCTTTAGGGTATCAAAGTCTCTCGCAAAAGGCATCGGCAGAAAGTATCTGTCGCTCTATATGACTTGTGCAAACGAGATCATTCTAGGTCTTTCAACTGGGCGTTTCCTTGGGAATTGTGTCTTGTCTGGCTACGTCGGATCGCGGTTTCTTCGAGGCTACTGTTCGGCTCTGCAAGTTGGTCTAGCTCCATGCGATGAAGTTATGTAGTCAGCTAGCATTAGTCAAAGGAGATTAGAGGAGCGAAGTGGGCATTGAGATATTTCAGTCTTTAGGTCTTGCTCTAATTCTTGCGCACGTCCTTGATACCTCATCTGATACCGTGCTCCTTAAATTTGTTTGTACTGCCTGCGCTGCCATATCTGGAATTGCTTCTTTATCGAGCTGTTGTGCTGGGGTCTTGTAGTGATTCATTGACCAGGTGATGAGGCCCCGGTTAGTGCTCCATAGGTCTTGTCTATCTCTTCCAGCAGTTCTTCGCCAGAGATTTTTGCCAGTGTGTAAGCCATAAGGCAGGCGGCGCCAGCACCCACTCCTTCCTTGACGTGTCCTTCTTCGTACGCGCGCAATCCTTGATGCACAGAGTTCTTTAAATGAGGGTCAACACTAACTAAAGGCGCTTTGTTTCTTGCTGCAAGATCTTTTACCTTTGCTTCTTTGTCAAGCGCTACATATTTGGTCGTGGCAATTAGACTGTTTGTGGCTAATAGCTCTGGCTTTGTTAGTAATGAGGCGATCCTATAGACTGCTATCATTTGGCTTCCACCGGCGAGTATTGTTGTTTGACCTTTGGATGCTCTACCCAACAGATAGCCGGCAGCATAGGCTTGCATAGTATCTCCAGCAAGGCTGATGGCTTCAAGAGGATCTCTCAGGCATTGAGAGACTAGTTCTGGTAATGCTTTCCCGCGACTTGTCTCAAGGAAGTCTAGTTGTTCTCTAATAAAGGAAATCTTCTGGGATTTGGCTCCGAGAAGACTTGATGAACAGTAGCTGGCAAGTTTTTCTGGGGGCATTCGAATGCTTGAATCGCTTTCTAAATTTGTGAGTGCCAGTACTAAGGCTGCTGAAGTTGTTCCTCCAGGAACGCATTCGGCAATTAGCTCGAGTTCTTCTCCGTTTCTTGAGTCGTTCAGTCCTTGCTCGAAGAGGTCAGTAACAAGCTTTCTGTCAAGGGCTCGACCTAAATCTGATTGCGTTGGATATTTTGCAACTTCATCATTTATTCTTCTATGCATGACTGCTGGTTGCTTGAAAGAACCTGCATCCACTATTTCGAGTTTTGGTTCTAAGAAAGTCAGTGCTGCCTTGGTAAGTACTACTGGCGATGTAACACCTGCTGGTGATACCGGAAGGCTTACGGGAAGATTTTCGAGGGAGTGGCAAAGTGCTTCCGCATCTAGCGCTGGAGTAAGTCGCCGGCTTTCGGAATCTTTGCCAGCGGCGGAAATGTTATCTAGATCGCTTAGTGTGGTGGATGCGAGAACCAAATTGAACTTCAACTGGTTTCGGGTGTTTCTTCTTTGGGTTAGGAATTTGAGCACTTGCTCCGTACCTTCCTCCTCGTGAACAGTCAGAAAATCGTGTTCTTTCTGATTAGCTGGCGCTGAAACCATTTTCGCTTCTTTCTTAATTCAGTGGATATGTAAGGTCGATCTAGTTATTCAAATGATTGGAGGGCTTTCGTCTCTAGTGCGTTGCTCGTCTCGGTTGTCTTTATGTAGAGCTGAATGTCCTTGATTTTAATCCGGAGTTGCAGGTGGATTAAAATCATCCGATATCGGTTCAATAAACTGGTCTGAATTCTCCATTTCTGACAAAAGAGTTTTATTTTCGGGAACCGATATCGGTTCGTTCGGCGTCCCCGAATCTGGCAAAGTTTTTGATGAAACAGTTTCATCAAGAACCGATATCGGTTCGTTTTCATGTTCTGTATCGTCGGAAATTTCAAATTCAGTAGCTGAAGCCGACTTTTCGTTCGACTCTTCACCCTCTTGGCTATTCGGCGTGGACTTTTCTCCAATCACCTCGCCTGAAGCTTCTTTATTCTCAATTGCTTCGTTTAATGATTGCGTAGCGGAGAAATCTTTGCCTTCTGTTCTTTGCTCAGGCGTCAGTGCCGGGTCGAAAACAATTACATCATTTGAAACTGCCGCTTCTGCTAGCCCACCAGCCAGGGCTCTTTCCCTGATGGTCTCAAGCAGAACTCCAATACTAATCGGCCAAAGAAAAACATCTACAGCTGCTTTCCAAATTGTCCTTCCAAAAAGAATCCACACGGGCTCCGAATAACCGGGAATTTTTTGATGATTCAGAGCAAGATTTATGATGTCTGGTGTTTCAATAAATGTTCCAGCTATGAATACAAGTAGAGCAATAAATGTCATCAGCGGCAAGCTTTGAAAAGTAAGCAGTAGCGAGTGCCAAAGTACTTTCCAGTTCGGACGATCCAGCAGAACGCTTAAGGCAATTCCACAGATGGTGAAATTGTTCAGGAATATTCCAGAGGCTGCGGCGACCAGTATCGCTGTGGGGATTTGCTTTTCGAGTAGTACTACTATTTCTTGAGCAATTGCAATGCCGCTATGCTGTTCGATTAGGGTATGAAATTGAGCAAATAAAAAAAGAACCGTGCTGCCAATGAAAATAAGTAGGGCTGGAATTTGCAAAAGTGAGATCTCGAGCAAGAGCAGACAAAGCCTGCCTTTCTTCTTATCCAGTGTGGCTCTGGCTTCTCCAAGGTTGTTGCCCAAGGACAACGCTGAATCACCTGGGCGCGAGTTTAGATATGCTCGAAAAATTACTGCTACCCGCCATAGACCGAGGATCATTCCGATTAGCAGCAGGATGCCGCAAAGAATCATTAGGCTCGACATAAGCAAAAGCAAAAGCAAGGTATCGGTGCCGTTCTTGACAGGCAGCTTCATTGCCGGACCGATTATTGAATCTTGCATGTTCAAACAAAGCTGGGCACAAGCCAAAAGGACTACTGGCGTGAGCAAATAGCCTTTTGTCGCCCAAGCAAAACGAAGCAGATGAACTGCGAAATCGATTGTGAATATTCGCTTTATCGGCATGGTTTTCATGTCTGAATATGAGAGTCTGAAGTTATTGTCGGATACGTGAACCGCTGGTTGCAAAGGCGGTGTTGAGTTTCGGGCTTTCCAAGTGTAGGGATAGTGTAAAGATGATTAAACAGTATTTAGCCGCCCTCTTCCAGTGGGCTAAAGAGGTTGATTAGACCATCCTTGCAGCTTCTTCGGGGATTTTCTTCGATTTTGCCAGAAAACTTAAACGGTCTGAAGCTAAGTCTAAGGCTCACCTTGACAAAATGTGCGAAGATTTGCCTTGAGGACGGACCCTGTTTTTTATTGGTAGGTTCGCTCGTTCACAGGTTAGGACTGAAAAGTGATTCTTTCATTTCAAAAGGCGGCATCAGATGAGTGCTTGAGCAAAGCACTGAAGCGCCTTTCTGAAAACGGACTGGTGGCGCAGATAGTTGAAAGTGCCAGTAGGCGACTGATTGTCATTACCAGTGAATGTGACTCGATGCCTGGTCATTTTTTCAGCCAGTTAGAGGGTGTCGAGAAAGTCGTTAAGCTCACCGCTCGCAGTCCATTAGCTGAGGATTCGGGATGCGCCACGGTGGCTATTGGTTCGGAAGAACGAAGGGGTAGGCTTTTCATAGGTCTGGGGCGCAAGCCGGTGGTCATCGGTGGACCCTGTTCTGTAGAAAGCCGAGAGCAGATCTTCGAGATCGCCCATGCAGTCAAGCTTGCCGGTGTCGGCGCTCTGCGCGGCGGTGCTTTTAAACCGAGGTCTAATCCGTATGATTTCCAGGGGCTTGGACTAGACGGCCTTAAGTTCATGTTCGAGGCGGCTGAGTCGGCGCGCCTGCCTGTCATTTCAGAAGTTATGTCTCCCCGAGATGTGGAAACTTGCGAGCCTTATTTGGATGTTTTCCAAGTAGGTGCGCGCAACATGTACAACTACGATTTGCTGCGCGAGCTTGGTCGCCAGACTAAGCCGGTCTTGCTCAAGCGGGGGTTGTCCGCCACTATTGATGAGCTTCTGCAAGCGGCTGAATATGTTCTAGCTTCTGGAAATTTGCAGGTCATTTTGTGCGAGCGAGGCATCCGCACCTACGAAACAAGGTTGCGCAATACTCTTGATCTTTCAGCTGTAGCTTTGCTCAAGTCTCTAACAAGCTTGCCTGTGCTTGTTGATCCGTCCCATGCCACAGGTAAGCGCGAGTTGATCAGACCCCTCAGCCGAGCTGCCATTGCCTGTGGTGCTGATGGTGTGATTATCGAGGCTCATTGCCAGCCTGAAAAGTCTATCTCGGATGCCGCTCAAGCCATCAGCCCAGCTGTGCTAGCCGACATCGTCAAAGATGTTGATTTGATTGCCGAAACGCTCAGGCAGATTGACAAAACCTCGGAGCCCGATTCGAGCCCCGAGGAATGCATACTCAGATAGACCTGGGATAGTGCGCGGGGTCGACCCGGTATAGACTTAGAATTCCTAGATCTAATGATTCGGTTTGAAACGACGCAGGATGAAGAGGAAGTCCACGCCCGGCTTGATGCTTTCCGGCATTTCTCCGATTGTGTCCACCACGGTCTTTCTGTATACGGGCTTGCTGCCTGGTTTTCCAGGAACTTCAAGCGGTTTGCCGTGCTCGTCATAGATTGGACGCATGATCACCGCGCCGCAGATGTCCTCCAGATCTTGCATGAAGCGATTAAAGCCCCCGCCGTCTGCAGAGACGCCGCCGGTGCGCAGTCTCGATACTTCGATGAAATGAGGGGACATGCTGCCTCTAGGCGCCATGTAGTGACCCTTCTTGCTCATGATGATTAGTGTGCCGTCCGATGGCAGTTCTTCGCTTTCGAGGCGTTCGATTATCGCCTTCAAAATCGGATGGGTTTCCGCCATCGAGTGCAGATTTTGATTTCTGGTTTCGTCCAGCATCCTGGCTCTTTCGTCCAGGTGCCGACGCAGTTCAGTGAGGCGGCGAGCCGGGCTCATGCCTTCAGGGGTTCTCTCGGGGAGAAAGTTGGTTTTGCCCTTGAATGAATGAGGCAGCCTGTCCATCATCGATTCGGTTTGGCAAACTGCCATCTGCGCAACGGCATGGTGCTCGCTCGAACTGCCTATGTGCTTGAGTCTTTGCTCTTCCAGCGAGGCGTAGCGCGAGACCAGCTTGATAGCTTTGGTGTACGACGCCGGCTTGTCTGTGCCCAGTTTGAGGCGGGCGATTTCCATGCGCTTTAGATGCTGCTCGCGTTCCGGCGCATCGGCAGGCAGGGTTTCGAGAATTTTCTTGCAGGCATGAATCTCGCGAGCCAGCTCGTTTTCCTCAATGGCAAGCAAAGCGTCTTGCTTCGCTTCCGACACTTCTTTCACCCTTCTTGCGGTGTCTAAAGTGAGCGCGGTCATTGAGCTTGTGCTCGCCCAGCGATCGTTCACCGACTTCAGTCGGCGGGCACCGAAGGCAACGCCGCTGCCAGTTGCGACGAACTCATCTTTTGTGGTGCTTAGATTATGTGATGAATTGAATGATTGCATGATGACTTTGGTCGCGCTTTGCGGGCGACCGACGCTAAGGGGTGTATAAAAACGTGATCTGGAGAAGAAGTCGACTTTGTCGACTGCGCTGTCGTTTAACTATTTAGAATTATTCATTTTTGAGGGGGGAGAGTCGATTGGGGAAAATCCCCATGGTCTCGTAATTCCCCCACCGGATTTTTCGCCGAGGCAATAAACGTATAATTGCTTCAGTCCAAAACGGAAGCTCCATGGATATAGACCCTGAAATGCCCGAGTCCGAAGCAGCGCCCGAACCCGCGCCCGAGTCCGAAGCAGCGCCCGAACCCGCGCCCGAGTCCGAGCCCGCGCCCGAGTCCGAAGCAGCGCCCGAACCCGCGCCCGAGTCCGAACCCGCGCCCGAACCCGGCTCAGTCCACCCCGAGCCTGAAGCCTCAGACAATCTGCGCCAGGCTGGGGTCTACAGCGTTTTCTTGCGCTCCCAAGAAGATGGACGCCACCGCTATTTCCTCACCAAGATCGTCCATCTAGACGAAAATATCGTCCATTTGGTGGTGCTCAGCCCCGACTTTGCCTATCGTCCCAACAGCCTGCAGGCAGAACAAAGCAAAGCCACTCTGCCCGGCGACATTGAGGAAGCCCGCAGCCGGCACATGAGCGTTTCGCGGCGTCTTTTCAGTTTAATGTTGCCCGTCTATTGCTATGAAGAGGCTGTCAACGACCTCGAATTGAATGGTTACCGCCGCTGGAAGATTCTAGATACTAGGGAGGTAGCCGATGCGCCCTCGCAGTTGCCCGGCTTTGACGGTAAAAGCGCCGCCTGGCGCATCTTTCTCTTCTCGGGGGTGCCCTTTGGGCTTCTCCAGGCTGCCTGGCACTACTATATAGATGGTCTCACCGTGGCTCTTCTGGTCTTGCCGCTCTCAACCATCATATTTGGCGGCGGTATGGTCCTCACCCAGCGCTATTTCGTCAAGCGACGCCTACAGAAAAGCGGAACCCTCGCTAAAGGCTGGGAAGATAGCGCCATGTCCGCCTATCAGATGGCTGAAACCCAGCTGGCATTGCCCTTCTCGGCGGCGTTCGCTCGGGCGCTTGGCGCTCTTTCTCGGCTGAAGGGCAGCCGAATCATTCTAAAAGATCAGGCCGGCACAATCGAAGCCGAAGTGAAAGAGGGGTTCTCCTCAGAGGGGCAGTCGGTTTCCATATCTATATACTCAGTTGGACTGGACCGCGCCGGCGTGGTGGTGCGCAGTGTGCCTAGAAAGGGCGGCGAGCTTGATCTAGGCAAAAATCATGAGAATGTTCAGTCGATTTTGAACTTCCTAAAAGAGGGTGTTTAACACCGCTCTTGGTGTATATACTTTGGGCTTGTTTTTGTGCCATGTCTTATACGAGTAAGATGCTAGGCAAAAATACAAGGCAAAAATACAAGACTAAATTGCAAGTAAAATGCAAGGCAAAAATACAACTAAGATGCAAGGCGAAAATACAAGTAAATTCCACGGAAATTGTCGAGCGCCTTTTCGTGGTCGAATATTTGGTAAACTGACCAGGTTATGCTAACTGGATTGCTTTGCCTGGCAGTGTTTTTTGTAATGGCCCTCGCTATGTACGGGCGGCGCATTTCGGCTTTGCTTGCTTTGCCCCTCATGGCTATCGCCATTGCCCTCATCGGTGGTGTCGAGGGTAAGGTCATCGTAAAAGATGTGTTGAGCGGCGGTGCCGTGAAGTTGCACAATGCCTACACTGCCACCATGTTTGGTGCGATGCTTGCCGAGTTGGTCAACAAGCACGGCATGGCTCGTTCGCTGGTGCGCTTCGTGGCTGAGTTTGCCGGTGATAATCCCTACTTGCTAGGCGTCTTTCTTACCCTGGTTACCGCCCTGCTCTTCTCGACACTGGGTGGTCTTGGCGCCGTGATTATGGTCGGCACCATTATCTTGCCGGTCATGCTCTCACTTGGTATTCCTGCCCTATGTGCCGCCGGTCTCTTCCTCTTTGGCATTTCACTGGGTGGCATGTTCAACTTGACCAATTGGCAGCTTTATACCGATGTACTCAAAATAGACCAACCTACGATTATTTCTTTTGTGGTGCCCTTCTCGCTCATCTTGGGCTTGGTTATTTTGCTGTTTTTGCTAATCGAGCTTAAAAAGAAAGGCAATCTACTTTATTTCTTGGGCGGGCTGCTCTGTCTTTCAGCGCTCTATGTGCCTCTCAGCGGCTACAATCCGGTCTCTCCTCAATCTTCCAGCGCAGGCTCAGGCGCAACTGCAACTGCCGGCGCCAGTGCTTCTGCCAATGCCTCTGCTGCCGGTGCCGACATCTACACTTACGCTCTCTATTTTGTCTTGGCGCTAATTGCTTATGCATTCTATCGAGCCTTCTCAAAGAAAGAAAGCATGCCCGCCATCAGCCTGCTTACACCGGTCATTCCGCTTGTGTTCGTTTTGTTCTTGCACTGGGACATAATTCCAGCCTTTATGATGGGCATCACATATGGTGTGCTCACCACCTGGAAAAAAGACTCGGTCAACATACTGACTCGTGCCATCATAGATGGTACCGCCAATGTGATTCCGGCTGTACTTCTGATGATGGGCATCGGCATGCTCATCACTGCCGTTATGGACAAAGGCGTCTCCGAAGCGATTGCTCCCCTGATCAAGGCGGTGGTGCCAAGCACGCCCCTAATGTACATTCTTGGCTTTACGATGCTCGCCCCTTTTGCCCTCTATCGCGGTCCTCTCAGTTTGTGGGGCATGGGCAGCGGTTTGGTCACCTTGGTGGTCAATCTCACTACACTCTCGGCGCAATCTGTGATGAGCATGCTCATGTCGGTCGGTCAGGTGCAGGGCGTTTGCGACCCCACCAACACCCAGAATATTTGGATAGCCACTTATCTTGGTGTCGATACTCAGGTCATTCTCAAGAAAACATTACCCTATGCCATGCTCGCTGCTTCGCTCGGTCTTAGCCTGGCTGTCTTGAAAGGGTTTGTGCATTAATGGCTGAGCGCAACATCAGAATCGGCATCGATGTGGGTGGCACTTTCACCCATGCCGTGGCTGTCGACGGTAATTCTTCCACCTTGGTGGGTAAGGCGAAAGTGCCGACCAGTCACTCAGCGCCTGAAGGCGTCGCCCGCGGTATAGTCGATGCCCTCGCTCTCTTGTTGAAGACATGCGGCATAGCTCCCGAGAATGTTTCTTTCATCGCCCATAGTACCACTCAAGCCACCAACGCTCTGCTCGAAGGCGATGTCGTCAAAGTGGGCGTGCTCGGAATGAGCGGCAAGGGGCTCGCCTGGTTAGCCTCGCCTTCCACGGCACTTGGTCGCATACCGCTTGCCGCCGGCGTCTTTATGGAAACCAGCCATCGCTTTATCGCAGTTGATGAAAGCATCTCTGAAAGCGCATTTGAAGGCGAAATCGAGAAACATTTGCTCTCCATGAAAGATGAGGGCTGTCAGGCTTTCGCTATTTCAGACGCATACAGCGTCGATGATGCTTCGCGGGAAGAAACAGCTATGGCAGTGGCTGCACGCCTCGGTTTGCTTGCCACCTCTGGCTCTGAGGTCTCTAGGCTCTACGGGCTGAAAGTGCGCACCCGCACCGCCGCTATTAATGCCGGCATCTTGCCCAAGATGATCGAATCGGCAAATATGACAGAAACCTCGGTGCGCCAAGCCGGAATCACCGCCCCGATTATGATCATGCGCAGCGACGGCGGAGTCATGGACCTGGCTTCGATGCGCAAACGTCCCATTCTTTCCATACTATCCGGTCCGGCTGCCGGAGTCGCCGCCGCCATGATGTTTCTGCGCATCTCAGATGGTGTCTTTTTAGAAGTCGGCGGCACCTCTACCGATATCTCGGCTATTGCCAGCGGACGAGCCATGGTGCGCTCAGCTGAGATTGGCGGACACAAGGTCTATATGCGCACCCTCGATGTGCGCACAATCGGGGTTGCCGGTGGTTCGCTTTTGCGGCTCTCTAAAGACGACATCATCGACGTCGGTCCAAGAAGCGCTCACATAGCCGGTCTTAAATATGCAGCCTTCCCCGCAGAAAATAGCGACAGCAAAAGCTATAAGGTAAAGTTGGTCAAGCCACTGCCGAAAGATAGCGATGACTATTTGGCTCTTGATACCACCGGTGGTGTGGCTCATACTCTTACACCAACATGTGCTTCTAATCTGCTCGGGCTTGTTCCCCAAGGCGATTGTGCCGTCGGCGACATCGAGAGCATCAAGAGCGGCTTCAGTGCCTTGAGCAGCTACTTAAGCAAATACGGGCAAGGGGAAGAGGCTTCCAAACAGTTGGCTTCTCGTTTGCTTGATATTGCCGCCCATAAATGCATACCCACAGTCAAGGCGCTCATTGCCGAAAACAAGCTCGACCCCGATCTTACTCTCTTGGTGGGCGGCGGCGGTGGTGCGGCTGCCATTGTGCCCTATCTCGCTAAAGTGATGAAGCTTGATCACACTATCGCCCAAGACGCCGATGTGATTTCCGCCATCGGTGTGGCGATGGCGCTCATCCGCGAGACAATCGAAAAGCAAGTGGCGGACACTTCGGCTCAAGACGCCATTCTTGCCTTGCGGGCCGAAGCCGTGCGTTCGGTGGAAGCCATGGGGGCCGACCCTGCCACAGTAGAAGTGCATATTGAAATAGACAGCAAGACCAGTATTGTGCGTGCCACTGCTTGCGGTGCGGCTAAAGCGGGCGGTGCAAACGAACAAAGTGCCCTAGATGATGAAGGGCGTAAATCGAAAGCGGCGCAGTCTATGAGAGTGGAACCGCAGCATACCCAAGAAGTCTGTCGCTCTCATTTCTTCACCATATACGGTGCTAATGTCAGTCGCTCGGGCAGTTTCTTTTCTATGCCGATGCCCTTTTTGCGTTCAACCAGCTTTGCCTTGCGTGTGGTTGATCGCGAAGGCGTGATCAGGCTCTCAGCCAGAGCCGGAGCCGCTCGGGCTTGTACTCGCGACGGTGCCGAATCGGCCATTCGCGAGCTAATCGAAGCTCATGCCACCTGGGGCGATGCCGGTAAAGTAATTCCCGACATCTTGCTTTTGGTGGGTGCCAGGGTGGTAGATTTATCTGGCTTGCTAAACGACGAACAAGTCTTGGCTTTAGCCCGCTCTGAACTTGCCAGCCAACCGCCGCAAGCCGAAGTGCTGGTCGTAGCGAAGTTCTGACATAATTGAAGCGAAGCTTTGACTTATCTGAAGCCAAGTTCTTACCTAATTAGAACCAAGTCCTGACCCAATTAGAACCAAGTCCTGACCCAATTAGAACCAAGTTCTGATTTAATTGAAAATGATTGAAGTACAGCCAAACTCTCAAGAACACGCCGCTCTTTTTGCCCTCGGCTTGAAGCAGTTCAGTGAAGGGCAATATTTTGAATGTCATGAAACCTGGGAAGCCTATTGGAAGCCCCTGGAAGCTGGAGTGGAGAAAAATCTCGTGCAGGGCTTGATTCAGGTCTCGGTGGCTTATCATCACTGGCACAACGGCAATGTCAAGGGTGCCCTGCGGCTTGTCGAGCGGGCGCTGCCTCGCATCACCGAAGCCTTGCCGGTTTCCATGGGGCTCGATTTGACGAGTTATTTCGACAAGCTGCTGAAAGAACACGCCAAACTGCAGGCGCTGCAAAGCTCTAAGCTTGAGGACGGTGCCACTGGTGAAAGCGGCGAATTAGCAGATCTGCGACCAGATGCGCCTCGACTTATCCAGCTTGAAAAGTAGTTGGCGCTGCTACGTAAATTTAGGCGACGCAAGGCGTTGTAAATATGGCTTCAATATTGTCCAATGCTCTTAAACAGGCTATCATCATTATCCAATTGGAATTCCTCATTTACTAAAGAGCGGTCAAGTGAAGCCTGCCAACACAATACTCGTTGTTGACGACGAACAAGTTAACACCACACTATTGAGTGAGGTCTTGAAGAAAGCCGGGTATTCGGTAAACTCGGCCAATGACGGTTTCAAAGCCATTGCTGCTTGCAAAGTGCGCACGCCCGATGTGATTGTGCTCGACTTGCACATGCCCCTCATGGGTGGCATGGAAGTCTACAACCGCCTGCGCGCCGAAGAGAAAACCCAATCAATTCCGATAATTTTTCTAGCCGCCCGCGACAAGACCCTGCCCTCCTTTTCGGGCGATGATGCCAGCAACGAAGACATAATCTTTAAGCCGGTAGAGCCTAATGAGCTGCTTTCGCGGGTTAAGAGTGTTCTCAAAGAGAAAGCCCTGAAAGACGAGCTGCGTCGCAAAGAGGCTCAAATCAAAGAGCTCAGCCTCACCGATAGTCTGACTGCACTCAAGACAACGCGCTATTTGGAAGAGTTTATGCAGATTGGCATCAGGCAAGCCAAGCGCTATTCGGTGCCAATGTCGGTCGTGGTTTTGGAACTGGATAAACACGCCGAGATGGCAAAAGCGCTCGCGCAGTCTTCTTTCGATGCCATTGTTTCGCAAACAGCCCAGTTGGTTGCCAAGCAAATGCGCGACTCAGATATCGTGGTGCGCACCGGCACCGCCGAGTTTACAGTCGTGCTCACCTGCACATCCCGCGAAGGCGCCATCGAAGTAGCCGAGAGATTGCGCACCTCGGTAGCTGCTTCAACTTTTGCCGTGGGTTCCGAGTCTAAGCAACTCACCGTTTCTGTTGGCATCTGCCAATATGCCAAGCATATGGACGACGACGGCTCGGTCTTGCTCTCTCACGCCCGGGCTGCGGTCAATCACGCCCACAACAGTGGCGGCAACATGACCCTCATGGCTGAATAAGCCAGGCAATTAGCCAAAGCAAGTGCTAGCCGAACAAGTACTAGCCAAAGCAAGTCTAGTTAAGTAGTTATCCTGATAGCTATCCAAATGTCCTGATAGCCACCCAAAGACCCGGCCCAAGCGCTGCTAGACCGACCATTGCAATAATGGCTGTAAAGCCTTTAACAAAACCTGGCAAGAGCCGAGACTTCTGTTAAAATAACCCCATCGGGGCGTAGCGCAGCTTGGTAGCGCGTCCGTTTCGGGTGCGGAAGGCCGGAGGTTCAAATCCTCTCGCCCCGATATCTCCAAAAGCCCATCCATTGAGAATCTAGCAAAACGTAACTAAGCCTTCATTTCTACGTTTTTCTACGAGTCTATCACGGATCGGCATATCGACTGGATATAATCTAGGTTCAACGAGGATTAACTTATGCCGAAGCCACTTCCGAGTTACGTTCCCGCCGAGATCGCTTTCGAAATCGAACAAAGAGGGCTTTCAGGGCTAGCCGATTTCGCTATTTCAAAAGGGCTTCCGCGCCATCGCCTTCATGCTCTCTTTGGAACGAGCCGCCATCCCAAGCTGAGGCCTTTTTTCAACCTGACACGCTTCGCGGGGATCAGTATGGATGCCTTTTATAAGGAGGTAACGCGCGGCAAATTTCCGGAGCTGATAGAAAAAATCCTCTGGACGAAGCAAATTAAGAATATCTCTGAGCTCGAGAGGCTCGCAGACGTCGGAAGAGACACGCTTCGCGCGAGGCTTGACGACAAATACACATCTTGGGACATGATCGAGGGCTACGCGGAGACCGCGGCGGCGTTAGATTGGAGCTTCGAGAAGCTTTGCCGGGTGATGTTCTCGAACGCCGGCAAAGCAAAAGCCTCTTGAGGTATAATCAAACAACTATCGAATAGATAGCTCAGAAATGTATGGAAATCATATAGACTGCCGAACAGGCAGAATAAAGAGCCCGAGCTATTGGCCCGGGCTCTTCTGGTTGTTGAGGTTTGGCTTAGTCCTCGCCTGGCTCGTATAGCTTGCCTGTTCTTAAATCTAGGGTTCGCTCTTCGCCGTTGAACCAAGTCCCGCGGGCTTCGTTGAGATTTCCGGGTAATAACCGAAGCGTTACTATTTCGGCGCCAAACCAACAAGGGGCGGCAACGTGAACGCTAGGAGCAAGAATCAAGATATCGAAATCCGGGCTTTTTTTGGCTTCGATATATAGAAGGGCGGCTTCGAGCGATATATACGATCAGCTCTGAAATTCGCTTAATCTGCGATTTTCTTCGATCTGAAAACACGGCGAACGGGTATTATTTTTAAGTCGCTTTGAGCGACCGCAACCGAAGAAAAAAATTACACTTTCAGACCGCCCTGAAACCTAATCGAGCCGGGTTCGCCCGGCCCGGTTGCGGGGCGCCTAAACAAACGAATCAGGCACTATATTTAGTGCCAGGAGGTTTTTCATGCTTAATATTGTTGAGCCGAAGCAAACCATTTTTACTGATTCTGGCCGCGTTCGCGTAGTGCCGGCGGTCGGCGAATGCTGCGGAGTGCTCTTTGAGCTTAGGAGCTTTACGAATACTTGCGAGATATGCGGAGCCGACTACAGTAAAAACGGTTCGCGCTTGGCGCCTCGATCCTGTTGGGGCGAGGAAACCGGAGAGCATTGGTCGGAGTGTATCTAATGAAAGAAGATCAAAAAACACAAATCGACGTTATCGTCGCGCGTCACGAAGGGCACGTTTGGATAGTCAAGACTAGACCGCCCGGCGCCGTTATGCTTTATCGATCGGCTTTCGACAAGGTGTCGAGGTCGTGGTCGCCTATACCGATCGAAAAGCTTCGCCCCTTACTCGACTGCATTTTCGATCTTAAATTTCTGACTGAGCCCTCAACCTTTAATAAGGCTCGCTGCGTAAAGATAAACGTCGATAACCGGAAATTATCAAGAGGGCTTCCGCTTGACTGCTACAGCTACGAAGAGGCGGCTAACATCCTGGGCGTTTCGCAATCACGGCTCGAGAGCTGGCTCGACAATCGCTTCCTGATCTCTGGTATCGCCGGTGGAGGCAAGAAGTACATTCCGAAGTGGCGCCTCGATCAGTTTGTGCGCGGGCCGTTCTACCGGGAATGGGCTAAAAGACGATGAAGCAAGCCGAAATCCTTTCCTGCCCGCAAGACCTCGAAGTCGTCCTTCGGAGCGGCTACGGATTTAACAAAATCAAATTTGAGCCAAAGCTCCGGCAATGGTTCGAAGTATTTGAAACCGGCGGGCGACGCCGGATCTCAGTCGACACAATTAGAGCGCGAATCAAGCGAATGAGGAGCGCCAAGTTTTTTAGAAAGGCTATTTTGTCATATGATCGATCGATTTAAGGGAATACCGCTCACTATCCGCGAGCGGAACGTCCGCGACGCTCTAAACAGAGCTGAGGACTTTGGCAAGGAAATCGACGCGGCGAACCTGCGCTATCCTGAGAACGTCCCGATCGCCGGCGTCCATAACGCCAATTTGAACAAGCTTATCGCCGGCGACTATATTAGATTAGTCAGGCGGTTCAATGATCTTTATCAAGCGCCGGAGGCCATCTTGACTAAAGATGGATATAAGATCTTCGTCTCCAGATCGGGCAAGTATAGTTGTCCTGGTTGCGCTCGACAAAACCATTTTATAGTTCCGATAACTTCCTCAAATCCGGAGGCGGTCTCTTTGTTCTACGTTTGCCCGTGCGCCTCGGCTAAAGAAAAGAAGACTATTACAAGAGCGACATTCGACGAATTAACCGGGGATGTGAACAGCTACCGAGAACGATACAACAAGCGCGATCCTGACGATTTCGCCGGGGGTGATAATGCCCAAAGTTGAACCATTGCCAGGGACGATGCTCGTCGCGGAAGCCGCAAAGCGCCTTGGCATTCATTCGCGGCTTCTATACAGCTGGCTAAATGACGGACTTATCGTTTTGGAGAGCGACGTCAAAATTTCTAACTACTACACTCAACACTCGATCACGGAAGCGGAGCTCGAGCAGATCAGAAGCTCCGCAATCTTTGGCGCATACATTCGCCGCCGGAAGTGGCGAGAGTACGCTTCGGAAGCTAAGCGAGCCAGGGATGAAGCGAAGAAGAAAACGCAAGAAGCGAAAGCTCTACGACTTGAATATTTAAGACTATACAGAGAGGCAAGAACCAAATGACGAAATGTAGCTTTCCGCCGCATTATACGACCTACGCGGGATCGGGGATTTCGTGCCCGGCTTGCGGCGAAGTGGATACGCCGATACCGCCCATGGTGGCAACCGTAACCCCTCCGGGTTTTGACCTGGTCGAGGAATGCTTCGGGGTCTTCGCGCTACTGCTCGCCGTCGCTACCCTGGCTTTATTCTTGGTACTAAAGAGATGACTATTCTAAAAGTATTAACCCATCGCCTTCTACACTGCTTTACTTACTTGCTCGGCGGACCGCCGCAAGACTGCTACACAAAAGACGAGATCAATATTCTCTATGCTTCCGTTTTTAGTGCCGCGATCGTCGCTTTGTTCGACGACCCGATCGAAGAGCGAAGAGCTGACGAGTTAATTCAGTCGCTTATGCCGGCATTGCCGCTGGCCGCAAGTGGCGCGAATGTACCGCGGAAAGATTTCGCTTCATGGCAAGGGGGCGTTTGCCGGTTGCTACTGATTGAAATCGCGAAGACTGAGGATCGAAGCCGTTTAGCAAAGCTAGCCGAGACGGTCGGAGGCTTTCGGCGCTTGGCTTCTATCGAATCTCATTCGCGAGAGATGGAAGCGAGGGCTCAGAATGCGAAAGAATAGATCGTCGTGCCGAATTCGCTCTTATCGCGTATGGCTTGATTTCGACGAAAACAAAGACGATTCGAGAATTATCAACGCTCGATCAATAGGCGAAGCGAAATCGAAATATTTTAGCGCCGTTGCTGATTGCCTGACGGGTCTTAAGTTTACGCAAGTCCGAGCGAAGCTCTTTTCTCGCAGATTAAAAGGACCGATAATAACGGAAAGGTTTCGACACATAGCAGATTATAGAGGCATTCCGTTTGCGCGCCCTGGGCAGATCGCGAAATGGCGAGATGATTTTATACAGCTTGTGGACGGTTGCAGTAGCGGAAGCGCTCTTCTGTCGGCCCTCTTTTTGACCGGCCGTCATGCGCATGAAATTTTATCCGTCCATCCGGGCGAAATTGTTATTTGTGTTACCGGAACGGCTTCTAGAGTGCTTAGGAAGCCGAAATACTACGAGACGCCACATATTGAGGTCGAAAATGCCTAGAAGAAAGAATGATTTCTATCCGACGCCTGAAGCGGCGACTTTCGCGCTTCTGAATTGCTTTCCGTATCTAATCAATCGGGACGTTTTGACTTACGAGCCTTGCGCCGGCGAGGGCGATATTTCGCGAGTGCTAAGAGCTGCAGGGATGAACGTATTCGAATCAGATATCGATCCTTCGTCGCCCCGGATTCTAAAAGAAGACGCGCGGACTATCAAGTATAACCCTGGCTCAATGGTGATCACGAATCCGCCTTTCAACCAAGCAATAGAGATAGTTAAAAATGCAGTCAGCCAAGCGCAAATTTGCGCTTTCTTCCTGCGGCTCTCTTTTCTTGAGCCCACGAAAGATCGCGGAGATTGGCTTAAAGATAATCCGCCGACCGGGTTGATCGTCTTGCCTCGAATTAGCTTCACCGGCGACGGAAGAAGCGACTCCGTTACTTGCGCTTGGATGATCTGGTTTCCATATTACGGGACTCAATTTATTGACGTAGTAACAAAGGAGAGGCTCGCCGGCATCGGTCGGCGAATTCTAAAATAAGGAGGCGCTCTTGAACTACGAAGAAAATCAAGAAGATTGGAAAGTCGGCGATCTAGTCATTCACGACTCGGACGCTAAGCGCGATAACATGCTAATGGTCGTGATCGGCAGATCGGATGTCTTCCCGACCATGCTTCGGACGATATACGTCGATCAAGATTACCATCAAGACTGCATGAAACGCGGTCGGCTAAAGGTTTGGCTCAACGATAAAAAATACTTACACGCTCCAGAGAGGTTTGGAATTAATGGAAGAAGAAAAGAAGGCATTGCCGGCAGTGGCACAAAAAACGAGTCTAATAGTGACGAAAGCGCCGACGCGCGGCGGCGTCCAGCTTAGCAGTTATGACGAGATCTTAAAGGTCGCTCGGCTGTTCACCGCTGCCGGCATTATCAAAGATTCAAAAGATGAGTCGGTCGCGGCGTTAAAGATTATGGCCGGTCTCGAGATGGGTTTAGCCCCTTTTGAAGCTGTAAACGGGCTTTATATCGGACCGGGCGGGAAGGTTGAACCGTTCGCCGATTTGATCAAAAACAAGATCGCGCTATCTGGTCGATATTCTTTCAAGGTAATTGAGTATTCCGAAGAGAAAGAGGTCGTCGCCGTCGAATTCTACGAGAACGGAAAGAAGATCGAGCTCGAGGGGAATCCGATTCGATATACTCGCGAGATAGCGACAAAGCGAGGCTTCCTTGACGGACGCAATAGCAAAACTTGGAATTCTTGGTTTTGCCGGATGGCTTTCAAACAAGCGATTCGAGACGGAGCGACCTTGTTTATGCCGGGTTTATTAAATCTACATTCGCCGACGGTCGCGTCGCCTTCTGACGACCCGGAGCAAATTATAATTGAGACTATTGCAGAAAACAGGCTTGAAGGCGAGGCGGAAGCTACGGCCGAGATCGTCGAAATGCTCGACACCGAGACCGGGGAAGTCACGGAAGAGCGAGTTAAGAAAGAGCCTACTACTACAGCAAGAGCGAAAGAAGTCGCCGCGGTAGCTCGAGAAGTAGGTCGAGAAGACATCGCGGAGAAGCGCGAAGCTCTGATCAAGATTACCAAAGCCGAGAAGAGTAAGCTCTACGCTTTCGCGCTGCAGCAAACGACCGTCAAGCCGGCGGACGTGCAAAAGTACATGAAAGATTACTTCGGTACAACCGATATAGATCAAGACCAGTTGAAGATCACTTACGACTGGCTAAACGAACGGAGGAAATAAAACACGATGACCGTAGATTGTTTTAAAGAGGAAGAAGAAAAATCCGTTTCGGTCGAAGAGGTCAATTGGCTGATCGATAAAGCGATCGCCGCCGGCAAGACTCGCGGCTATGTTCTCGACCGAGTTTCGGAGCTCGGCGGATATCCGACAAGCCAGGTTTTCGGCGATGATTATCGTCTTGTCGACGTGACGCATTTTCCGAAATCGAAATTCGAGGAGCTCTCGAAAGAGATAGCGGCTCTATCTAAAGTCGAATCTCGCCCGACTAACGAAGACTGGTATCAGCTCGAGAAGGAAGCGGCCGAGCTCGGAATTAACGGCGCGCAAATTTTCACGATCGCGAAAGCGGTCGGCGTTGATATGACCGTCAAAAAATCTTGTACTTGGGATGATCTCGACAAGGTCCGCGAAGCTGCCTACAAGTGGAAGCATCAAAGCCCGCCGAAGCCTGCGCCGGCGCGAGACGATCGAGAAGCTCAGGAAAAAATGGATCGCGCTCTCGAGGAGGTTTTCGGAGAATGCAAAGAAATAGCGGAACGATCGGAGACTTCGACGTCTACGATCCAAATGGAGAGTATTGGAAGCAGAACAGAAGCCAAGTCTGGGACGGAAGGCGATACGTCGATCCCGTCGACCTCTTCGACCGATTTCGCTCTCAACGAAAAAGCGAGGACGGAAGCGTCGACTTCCTCTTCTTCTCCGGATATTGCGGGCTCCGAAAAATCGGAAGCCAACTCCTCTTTATCTGCCCATGCGGCGGTTGCATCATCCCAGAAAAAGCCGGGAAGATCGAAAAAATCCGCGCCGGCTTCAGAAGATGGATCTTCCGCGTCAAAGACTCCGTCGGCTACTTCTTCCGAAGATTGTTTAGTTGTTGACAACGATCCATCTAATTTCATTTGGAATCAATGGAAGAAGAAAGATATTGATCTCTTCGTGATCGGCTTTAATCAAGAGCTGAGAGCGAACGGATTTGCAGCATGGATCGAGCCGGTCAACGGACCCGAGCCGCATTTCGAAATTCATGTCGACGGCGGCGACGAGGTCGTTCGCGAGTCGGTGCGGCTTTTGATTCCGGAGGAGCAGATCCAGGCTCTAAAGAAAGCGTCGAAGCATGTGTTAAAGGCTCTTTACGGATTGAGTCGAAAAGCTTCCGAGCTCGCCGATCTGAAGGCGAATTTCGAAGCGATGAGGCGCGAAATCGAAGAAGCTCAAACCGCGATCCATAGCTGCTATGCTGCGGATATCGAAGAATGGGGTAAGCGAGTAGTCGACAAGCACTATAAAAAGGCAGACGGAAGCTATTCGAAGAAGCTTGTTAAAACGCTTGCCGGCGTCATCGAGTTTCGCAAAACCGGCGGACTTAAGATCGACGAAGAGAAGCTCGTCGCTTCGATTCTTGCGAAGCCGAAAGAAGAAAGAGAAATCTATCCGATCTCAGAGGATGTCGTCTATAAGCTAGACCTCGAAGCTTTCAAGCAAGCCGGCTATCACGAAATGGCCGAAGAGCTGCAGCTCGAAGGGATAGAGTTAACCGACGTCCAGGAGCTCGGCAAGGTGTCAATCCTCGCGAAGCCCTCGAGGTAATCGTCTTGAGATTCTCCGGCGTGATCGAATTCAAATATAATTTTCCGCCCGTTTGGAAATTGCGGCCGCTCTTGACGGTTCGCTACGGTACACCGCGGGCGATACCAAAAGCCAAAACGGTTGCGTTTGAAAACAGGATCGCCGGAGAGACTCGTCGACAGCTCAAAGAGCAAGGGCTAGAGGGACAATACACAAAGAAAGACGGCGATCGAGTCGCTATAGAAATCATATTCAAGTGCTCGACCTACGCCGGCGACTTAGACAACTACGAAAAGGCACTGATCGACGGACTGAACAAAGCCGACCTGTTTTCCGACGACAATCTTGTCGACCTGATATTTAGCCGGCGGGTTTTCGTCAAGAAAGGCAAAGAGTCTATCCTCGTTCGCGTCGCGCGAATTGAGTCTCTAGAAGAAGGAATTTTTATACTCAAATGAGTCTAGCTGAGCAAATCGCGAGAGTTTTCGATCCGTCGTATAAAGTCGGCAAAGGGGGCGAGTTTCTATGTTCCTGCCCGAATCGCGGCGGCCATAGTAACGGCGATAAAAACAAAAGCTTTTCTATTGCTGACGACGAATCGAAGCCTTTTAAGGTTAAATTTAACTGCTTCGTCTGCGGCGTCAAACCGCTCATTCAGCTGATCAAAGATACCGGCTTGCTTCCATCAAGCGGTAAGAAGAGCTCAGAAAAGAAAGGTTCTCACGCTGAGGAGCAAGCGCGACTAAAGAGAGAAAAACAGAAAGCTAAAGAAGAAGCCAAGGCGAAGAAGGCGAAGCCGGCGAAAGAGCAAGAGTCAGAAGAGCCGGGCGAAGAATATCTATTTGCTACCTATCCCTATGACGACGAGACCGGAGCGCCCTTTGTTCGCGTTCTTCGCTTTAATACTCGCAATAGCAAGAAGAAAAGATTTGTCCCGCAAGTCTTGACCGGCGGCGTCTGGACAACGGGGCTAGGCGATCATTTCGTGCCACTGCAGTATGTGAGGGACGTTAGGCAAGCGGCGAAGAAAGGCGATCGGATCTACGTCGTCGAGGGCGAGAAGAAAGTCCAAATCTTGCGCGATTTCGGCGTCGTCGCGACGACGAATATTTCCGGAGCAAATCGAGCCTGGGAGTATTACTGGACGCTTTCGCTTCTCGGCGGCGATATTGTTGTGATATCCGATAACAACAAAGTCGGGCGAGCTCACGCGGTCGAGATTTGCAAAAGCATTTTCGAGGCCGGCGGACGTGTCAAGCTCGTTATGCTGCCAAATCTACCCGATCCGAAGGACGATCTCGAGCAGTGGTTAGAGCGGTTCAGTTTTGCTGATCTCGAGAACCTGATTCGCAAAACTGAAAGCTTCACTTATGAAGAGCTAGAGCCGGAAGAGGTAGAGATAGAGTTTGATACTTTTATCAACACGGATCTATCTAATCAAGAGCGGCTTCTCAAGCGCTTCGGGCGCGATCTAAAGTACACAATAGAAAAGGGGTGGTTTGTGTGGGAAGGTCGGCGCTTCGTCGCGAATAATCATCTACCGATGAAGCTCGCGAAAAAATCCGCGAAACTAATTTATCAAGAAGCTGAAAAGGCGCACGGTAAAGAGCGTAAATGGTTGCGCGAATGGGCCAAAAGCTCGGAGTCGCTTTCAAAACTTAAGGCTTCGGTCGAGCTCATGAAGTCGGAAGTCCCGTTCAGCTTTCTTGATTTCGATTCAGATCCTTACCTATTCAACTGCCAAAATGGCATCCTGAGCCTGAAAGATCGCAAACTGATCAACCATCATCGAAAATACCTTTGTCATCAAATTTCGCCGGTTAGGTACGAACCTAAGGCGACTTGTCCGACTTGGGATAAATTTCTCTGGGATATCACCGGGCAAGATCAAGAGATGATCGACTTCTTGCATATGTGCTTGGGCTACAGCTTGACCGGGCTAGTAAACGAGGAGGTCTTCTTCTTCCTTTGGGGGCGCGGTCGAAACGGGAAATCTAAGTTCCTAGAATGCGCTTCGAAGATTCTCGGAACCTATTCAAGCGGCTTGCCGATGGAATCCTTGATGGATACAGGGCGAAGCGATACGGGACGAAACGATCTAGCCTCGCTTGTCGGAGCTCGGCTTGTAACGGCCTCCGAGACAACGGAAGGGCAGAAACTGAATGAAGCCCTGGTCAAGCTAATGACCGGCGGTGATAAAGTCCGCTGCCGAAATTTGTTTCATGAATACTTCAATATGGCGCCGGTTTGGAAAGTCTGGTTCGCCGGCAATCACCGCCCGCAAATCAAGGGTCAAGACCCCGCGATCTGGGAGCGCTTGATTCTGATTCCTTTTGATACTTATATCGCGCCGGAGAACCGCGATCCGTTTTTAATGCAAAAACTAAATATCGAGCTACCCGGCATACTGAACCGCTTTCTCGACGGCTTCGATAACTATATGGCCGGGACAACCGTCGGCGGACGTACCGTGCGACTGATCACGGAGAGACAACCGAAACGGGTCCAGGTTGCAGGAAAGAACTATCAACAGGATCAAGATACGATTTTGGCATGGATCGAAGACTGCGCGGTCCTGGCTCCGAGTGCCATTTCCAGCGCTCGCGATCTGTATTCGAGCTATAGCAAGCACTGCAAACTGCGCGGCGTCTACAGCAAAAGCGATCGCGCTTTCTATGAGTCTTTAGAGTCCCGAAAAGAAGTCACGGCGAGCCGCAAAACGGGCGGCAAAATGTTCCATGGCATAGGTCTTAAGGCGCTCGCCTGGAGCGATTATTCCAGCTCTAACAGCGATCGAGAGTATGACGAGGAGGGCGTCGCGTGATAAAAGTATTTTTCGACAATGGAAATTTTTGGCAAGAGTGCAGCGAGACCAAGCGCCGCGTCAAGCTCTGGTCGCAAGCGAGCTGTAAAGCCAAGATCGCAAAACTGCTTCAGGAACTTAGCGACGACGAAAGAGAAGCGCAAAAGCAGTTAACCGCGTTTTGCGATAAGTCCGCGGCATACGCGAAAGGCTTTGAGGGCGACGAATTCGAGTCCAAAGCGGCTCTAAACAACGTGATTATTTTGTTCTATGAGTTTTCAGTTTTAACGGGGGCGAAAGAAGATCTTGTATTTATTTGTTGACACCGAGACGACGGGACTGGATCCCAAAAGAGCGGCGATCGTACAGCTTGCGGCCCTAATCGTCGACAAAGACGGCTATATTAACGGCGAATTCGATTCGCGAATTCGTCCGCATGAGGGCGCAATCATTGAGGGCGGCGCGCTTGCAATCAACAAACGAAAGCATGACGAGCTTTTGAATGCTCCGACTAATTCGGAAGTTTGCGAGCGTTTTAGAAAATTCGTCGGTCCTCGCGAGCTCGTCTTCGCTGGCTATAACTGCCCTTTCGATCAAAAGTTCGTTTGGGCTTTGTTCGGACTGACCGGCATCTATACAAAATATATTATTCCGAAAGAGGGACCGCTCGACATTCTCGAGAAGGCTCGGAAGCTGGTCAGGAAGCCGACCGAAGTCGAGAATCACAAGCTCGGAACGGTCGCGAAATTTTTCGGACAATATCGCGAAGGGGCTCACAACGCGCTCGAGGATCTTTACATGACGGTCAACGTCTGGAAGTGTCTAAAAGTCCGCGAAGCTGAGATAAAGGCGGGGGTAAGATGAAAGATAGCATAAAGAGAAAAATCAAGAAGCTTCTCAGGCTCGCGCGAAATAACGGGAACGCAAACGAGCGAGAGCGAGCCCTAGAAGCTGCGAACGATCTTCTTGCGAAGCATAATCTAGAAATGGCAGAAATTTCGATCGACGAAGAAGAGTATTCTATCGAGCACGGAAAGCGCTTCGACGCTTGGCATAACAATATTGTGATAGCTCTAGAAATGCTGTTTTTCGTGAAAGGAATACTTTCGACATTTTTAACAAACGGGCGCAAAGTCAAAAAACTAGGTTTCGCCGGCAAGCCTGATAACATCGCCGCGGCTTTTGAAATCTTTGCATACCTAACAGCTTCGATCAGATCCGAGGCTAAAAGATACTCTACTAATCGCGACGCCTTCCTCAACGGCGCCGCCGACGGAGTCTATCTGAAAGCTAAGCAAATAATCGCCAAAGAGGAGTCTTTGAAGAGATCTAATTCAGATTGCACGGCCTTAGCCGTCTTGCGCGATAGCGAGCAAGAAAAAATAAAAGAGTATCTAGAATCTAATTATGGCGTGGATGGCGTTCACGAGCCGCGAAAGAAAAAGCTTGATTTCGACGCTTATCAAGCCGGCGTTAGACACGGGCTATTAATGAGCCTGAAAGCGCCGGCGACGAAGAGAGTCGAGGTCAAATCAATGAAAATCAAATTTGAAAGAGGCTTCGTTATTGAAGCCGTCGCAAGCAAGACGGAAAGAGAAAAGTATAGGGTTATCGTCTCCGGACCTGGCTATCCGCGAACCTGCTTCTATGTCGTATGTTTTAACCCCTATAGAGCCGGTTGGTACTACTACGCGACGAGCTCCAATCCTTCCGAGTCTAAGCCGAATTCGCTCCGAGCTCTCGCTCCGGAAGCTGAAACACTAGCGGCGGCGATCGAGCTCACAAAGAAGAATATTCTCGAGATGCTCCGCGAGATGGATCGAGATCTTTCTTTAGAGCTGATCAAAAATCTTCAATCGCTCGAGCAGGAGCTCGCGGGATTTGATTTCGATAAACTGGCTCTAGAAGCCAAAAGGGGTGAAAATGGACAATAAAGAGTTTATCTCGAAAGAGATCGTCGGACTGCAAACGTTCCTCTCGAAATATGATCCGCTTCTGAAATGCAAGGACGGTAAGCGGCATAAGTGGTACTTCGACGCCTGGACGCGAAGCAAAGCTAATGCGGACCGCGGCAAGTGCTCGAAGTGCGGTCTTAGGTGGCGTCACGTTTTGCGGATAACACCCGATAAAAGAAATTGGTACGAAGCAAGGATCAAGAGATTGAGCTCTTTCCTAGAATCATCGGAGGAGGTCGTATCTTGCGAGAAATAGAGTTTTTATGCGTTTTCATTTGCGGCTTCGGAGTCGGCGCGTTTACTTTGCTTTGCTTGATGGGACTTGTCGCCGCGAATATTGACGAAGAGACGGTATCAACGATCAAGAAAGCTATTGAAGAGGAAGAGAGGTGACAACATGGGATTAAAGCTGCCAAAGATGCCCAAAAGCGCCCCGTCGGTCAAGCCGAAACCACCGGCGCCACCATTTAGAAGCAAGCCGCAAAAGTGTAAAGAGCAGTTTTGCAAAGAGCTGGTCGAGCCCGATTGCCCGACTAAGCCTTATTGCTGCCATGAATGCATGGCTTGGGACTGGGAAAGCGAGAGAAGAAAGAAGGCTAAGGGACAATGAGCGAATATAGAACAATCAAAGAGCTGAAAGAGCAAATCAAACGGTTACAGCAAGACCTGAAGCATCTAGCAACTAATCTAAGAGTTCCGCAAGACGAGACGGATCGCGTTTATTTTTGGCTCGGTCGAGCGCTACAAAAGATCCGGACCGAAAGAAGTGTCAATCAAGAGGCGCTCGCGAACGATCTCGGACTAACAAGAACGTCGCTCGCGAATATGGAAGCGGGAAAGCAAAAGGCGCCTCTTCATGTCTGGAAGAATGCGGCGCTAAGACTGAAAGTAGATCTTCCCTACTTGCTTGAGCTTTCCGCCGCGCTTGAAGAAGATCACGCCGAAATGATGAATGAAGGGGGTTAAAATGAAAGCACTGATTTTGATTATCATGTGTCTATGCTTTTGCCAACCGGCCAGAGCTGATAACACTTGGCTTGATGATCATCCGAAAGCGCATAAGGTCTTATGGTTTGCATCATCGCCCTTTCGATTGATGAAACGGTTCGCGCTAGTGCCGGCTAGAGAATTGACTACAGGCTATAGAATTCTTGTCTTCGGCGAGAATCCCGAACACGCCGACGCAATAGCGGGACTGATTTTAGAAGACCTTTAAAAAGAGAGGCGGCGAATGCTGATAGAAACCACGATTAAGCCGGACGGTACACAAGAAAACCGGCGCGTACCGCTAGAGCAGTACGGAAGAGGCAAGAGGGCGAAGCAGATAATTCTAGTCAACCTAGATCGAAGTTATCACATACACGGAAGATGCGGCTTTGTCTATTCTTTGATTTTCAAAGATCGCTTAGTGTTTTTAAAGGGGCTTGTAGATAGCGGAGAGTGGACGGAATTAAACCAAAACCTTCGGCGGATGCTACCGAATGATCAAGAGATAGTAATAGTTAGATAGCCAAACAACTAATCAGGAGTAATTTGTAATGCCATTAGATCCAGTAGAAAGAGCCACCGTACTTGTTAGATACAAAACAATGTTTCGCGCTCACGAAAAGCTCCGAGACTCCGGGCGCAAAATGGCTAGAATCGGGCGCTTGTCTGATTCGGAGTTATTAGACATGTTAGAAGCTTGGAAAGAAAAGTCGGATATTTTGGAGAATATAGTCGCCGAGTTGATGGAAACCGGCACCATCGCAGACACCGGAGGCTCTGGCAGAAAGGTATTACTCGAATGGCTTTTGAAGGACGCGACAACGCCGAGAAGCTAATAAGGAATTATAAGGAGATTACAAACAATGCACATACGAGATTTACAAGCAGAACTACCATGGACGGTACCTTACAGTGCCGCCTATCACGCCGGTCAGCAGAACTACAGCGATATGCAGCACGCGCTAATTCATATCGTGAAAAGCGCCGGAATTCTAGCGGGAATGATCGACAAAGCTGATCACGGAGAATCCGTGCCATTTGATGAGCAGACAATTAGAAACAGAGTGTCTGATTTTGTCATGTGCGCTTTACGCATTGCGAACACTTGCCCAACTGGGGCTTTTGACCTTGAAGAAGCCGTCATTAGGCGCATGGAAGCTGTTAACGGAGTCACGCTTGAGACAAAGCCGCTTTCAGATCGAGTGACTCGCCGCTACATGACAGAAACTGATAAGGAGTAAGTAGCAGTGAGCAAAGAGAAAAAATACACCGAAGCGGACCGCATGAAACTGCTCAACAAGTTAGAAAGCAGAGTAGGTTTCATCAAGAGGTTATATCCGCACTGCCCAGTAGTAGAGAATCTTAGAGCGTGGGTTTGGAATACTCAAGAAAATTTTGCTTGTGAAGTGTCCTCACGCCCATCCGGTCCGTATGTCGAAGTAAGACTAGAGCCACATCACGACGCACAATTTGTGGCTGACCACTGGCTGACTTTGTACCAAACCTGGCTAATAACAACTAATAGCGACTGATAACAAATAAGGAGCGAACAGGACAGAAGAACAACAAGCAAAACTGCAATTTCTCGGTCGCCGCTTAAAGCGATTGATACAAGAGCAGAATGCAGAATCAGAAAAACTCGATCCGACAAAAGAAAATCCTGCTCTAGAGAAGTTAGTCTTTCACAACCTCGCATCATACTCTCGACAAATAGCCGATCTGTACGATGACATGGGCAGAACTTATGACGCGAGCTTTGATATCGCACTAGAAACAACAAACCAGCGCCACGGCGGGGCGCTCAAGAAACTGGCCGATAAACAGGAGAGAGGGCTAAAAATGGCGGGAATATGGCAGCGCCCCGTAGGGCGAGGACTAGCAGTATTACACCATCCCGACAAATGGGAAGCGTGGATACCGGCTGAAAATGGGCGGTTTGAAGTGCATTTGGCTGACTACCCTAAGTCGGAGAATGCAATGCTTTCAATTGAAGAGATTGGTAATCCTAGCAATGCTTTGCCGGTGGTCGCCAATAAAGCTTTATTGTGTGATTTTGCCTGGGCGATACTTCGGCAATTTGAAGTGCCCACGATACAAGAAGAATTGACAAAGCTAGAACGAAAAGCGAATCGGTAACGCAACTGACAAATAATCACAAGCGAGGGAATAGAAAATGGATTTTGAGACGTTAAAAAAGAGAGTGTACTGTGGCTTGATATTTGACTGCCCCGCTGAGGAAGTACGACCGACAATGCAAGCGCTGTGCGAACTGGATGACGCTAAGAACAACGCTTGCAAAGAGCGCAACCAGCTAGTCAAATTTCTATCTAAGTGCTTCCCGTCTAGCATCGAGAGACACGAAGGCGAAGACTGGGAAGACGATTGGAGAAATATCGTGTTTATCGACTTACCGACCGGTCAAGCGTCTTGGCATATCCACGACTCAGAGCTTGATAATTTTGCACATCTGCCGCGCAATCATGGGCGCAAATGGGACGGACATAACACCGAACTAAAGTATCAGAGGCTTGACGATCTATGGGTACACCACTGCAACGCACAGGACTACCAAACAACCAGTAGGGCTAAATGCGGCAAGCCGGAAGCTGGATACACAATACGCAACCGCGAAAGCAACTAACAAATAATCACTTTGAGGTAATCAGCGTGAAGCGGACAGAATATGCAGGTAATGGGGTATCGGTCACGACAGCCGGAGTCTTGGTCCAGGAATCAAACGTTGTCATCGTGCATCAACAGATACGCGAAAAAGACGGCACGATAACCAATAGTTCGCTTGTGACGCTATCCAAAGGCGATATCTGGCGACTTTGGGAAGAATACTGCGAACTGGAGGAACCATCTTTTTGCCACTACTGCGACCATCCTATGTTTGAGGGCGACCGCGAGTTTCTTGACGACGAAGATGTATGTTGCTCTCAGTATTGCGTCGAAGCCAGGCAGGCACAACGATAGACAAGTAAGTAACAATAACCCGGAAGAGGTAAAAATGAATCTAACATACACTCAATCAAAAACAATAAGGGACGCGGGGAAAGCGCTCGATTCTGCGCTCGCCCTACTAGAATCAGTCAGAGATTCAGTCGCCGCCCTTCAGGACGATCCGGCTTCGCAGCTTTATTGTAATCGCAAAATATCAATTCTTGTCGCTACGATTAGCAATGCAGTAAGCGGCGCGCGCGACGCGAAGAGAGCATCCGAGGATCTACTCGGAAGAAATCTTCTAGAAGTGCTAAAAGAAGAAACTAGAAAAGCCGAAACGGCGGGCCGGCTTTTAGTTTCTTTCAGCCTTCCTCTGAAGAAGTTTGAAAGCGCCTACCATCCTTCGACTGAGCCTATAGAGAAGGTTCTCGGAATCGAAGTAATCGAAAGCCATAGGACGGACGACCTTGTTTATTTTGTCGCAATTCCGCCCCATCCTCAAAGCGCCGAAGAGTTCCTCTGTGGTCTGAAAAAATTCGGCGCGAACATTACTCAAATTAAGCGAGAGCCTTGACGATGATCAAATCACCGCTCCGCTATCCCGGCGGCAAGTCGCGAGTCGCTAACTATCTAATCTCGCTCTTTCCGAAGAATTTTTCTATCTATTGCGAGCCCTTCTTAGGTGGCGGAAGCGTCGCTCTCAATGTCGCTCGCCCTGGTCTCCGAAAGATTCTATCAGACGAGGATCGAGAGCTCGTCAATTTCTGGCTAGAGCTGCAGTACTACCCGCAAGCGATTATTAGATACGCCTCGATCGTGCGAAAGTTAAGCGACGATCAAATCCGCGAGCACCTACAAGAGCTGAAGAAACGGGGCGACCTGGACGGACCGGAGTATTACGTTCTCAACCGCTGCAGCTTCTCAGGCGGCGGGCGAGTCGCTGGATTGCCTCGATCCTTCTCGAGATTCACTCAGAAGCACATAGATGGGCTTGGAAGCTATAGAGGGCGCCTCGGCAACGCTTTAATCCTTCAGTCGGATTTCGCCGATCAGCTTCGCTACTTTGCCCGAAGGGAAGACGCTTTCTTCTTTGTCGATCCACCGTATATCAATATCAAAAACCTGTACCGCCTAAAGGAAATCGATCAAGAGAAATTGGCTCGCTTGCTCAAATCTTCTAAAGCAAAATGGCTTTTGACGATCAATGATTGCGAAGAGTCCAGGAGGCTTTATAACGGCTGTAATATTCGCCCCCTGGTCTTCACATACTCTATGACGAACGGCGGGCAAGGAAGACCCCAGAGCCGCGGATCTGAGCTAGTTATAACGAATTACTAGCCGCCGCGAACATCATCTCGGAAGCTTTCGCGAAAACGCCCGGACATCTTGGATCGTCTTTTCTCTTACCGATTAGATTCGCTTGGCTATTGAGATATCGCGCGATCTCTTCGAGATCGTCTTCAAAAGCATCCGGAGCGTTAACCGCCGCGCAATAGATCCGAATCATCTTCGCGGCGCGATTCATCCAACCGGCGCCGTATTCTAATTGGGTCGGATCGTTTTTCAGGATTCGCGAATAATAGCTCAGGCGCTCTCTAAAGAAAGCGGCAAAGAGCTGATAATAGGGTAGCTTATTGGCGGCGGCAATCGTGACTGGACCGATTCCGCCGTCGGCTTTTACGCCGATCGCCTTTTGCAAAAGCTTGATTGCTCCGCCTTGCCCGTGATGGACGCCGGCGTCGATCAATTGCTCGGCCATGGCGTCGCCGAAATTTAAGAAGCCCGGCTTCTCGATGAATTCCACTTTGTAGATCTTCGCTGCTTCTTCTTTCGTGAGATTTTCGACATCCTTAACCGAGACGGGCTTGCCCCGCCACCGGGCAAGAGTCGCCCGCGTGATACCATATTTAGTAGCACCGCCGCGATCGCTCGCTTTGTTGACGAAGCCACCTTCCCTATTGACGATCCCCTTAATGACGAGATCTATATAGCCGTTTACTGTTTCGCTCACGAATTATCGCCTCCGGGCTGAATCTCGGTATTTTGCGGCTCCGGCTTCGACTCTTCTTCTTCCTGAGCTTCGATCGCCGCTTTGATATTTTCCTCTTGATCTAGGTCTCGCTGGATCGCCCGCTGCAAGCCCTCGTCAATAATCTCAGTCGCGAGATATACTGCCGTCGCAATCGTGCGAATCGGAGACAAGATCGCGCGAATAGCTGAAAGGCTCTTCCGTTTAGCCTCGCCCGCTTCCGCCGGTTGGCTTGTCATGATCATTAGAGCCGCTAATAGCAGGAGTTGATTTCTCATCGTTTTTCTTTCCTATCTTGATCTCTTTGATCAAAGCGTGAACCGAGGAGCCGAAGCCGAAAGTAACCATGCTGCCCGCGTTAAATAGGCAAAATTTCATAATCGCGTCTTCGGGAAGATCCATCTCTAAGTTGTGGATCGCACAATACAGCTTGAGACCGTAGAGCACAAAGGGCGAAATAAAAGTAAAAATGATCGAAGCTTTCAATCCGAAGAGCTGGACTTCCAACTTCTTCAGCTTGCTTTCGTAGTCAACAAAGACGGCGTCGACGTCGACGCCGCGAGCTTTCGCTTCTTCAATGTGCCTGATTAACCTTTCCATGGATTATGTCTGACCGCGTGAAAGAGGGCGACAAGAAACGTCAGGCTAGAAACGCCCATTAAGCAGATCCAGCAATTCAAGACGATTTGAGTCAATTCGTGCATCATCTATCTTTCTACCTTTTAGCGGATTTATTTCTCTTCCGGGATCTCAATCGTGCCGGCGAATTCTAAAATTTCTCCGCCGGCGACTAAGAGCTCTTGAAAGAGCGCTTTGTCCTTGACCGCTGGATGATTTGAAGCCATCGCAGCAAGCAAGCGAAAATCGACCGCGTCGTTCACTCTTTGCAAAGCCGGCTTGTGCTTCTTGAGCAAAGCGGCGAGCTCTTCGACGTCGGCTTTCTTGTTGTGATTTAGATCAAGAGATTTCAGCTTCTTAATCGCGAAATCTATACCGGAGCTGACAAATTTATCAAACATTTTCTAACCTTCCTTTATCGGCACATTGAAGGCCGCCGCGTAGCCTTCGACAAGAGCGGCAATAGGCGCTGGTAGACCAATTTTTATATCTTCCCAAGCTTCGTAAACTCGCTGGATTTCTCCGCGCTCTAGATACACCTTAAGCAAATCCTTCATGGCCGCGAGCTGAGGTCGGATAGGTCGAGCTTCCGGCGCCGATTGCCAGACGGGGTCATCCCAAATAGCCGTTAGCATCGCATCGGGATCGGGCTTGGGTGGTGGCGCTGACGGTGACGGCACTTCATAGACAAGGCTATTGCCCTCGCGCCGATAGTTTGAAGCACACATATCGCCATCGACCGGAGACCATGGCAAAAGAATCTCACCGGGCGCAGGTATGTAATATCGAAGATCAACGAAAACCGACGATTCGGTTCTAGTTGCCCCGTCTAGAAACTGCAAATAAAGAGCGTCTGCCATAGTTTAAGATCTCCAAACTACCAATAAGAGCAAGGATTAACGCCGGTTCCAACGGCTCTAGGAGTACTACTTTCACCCGCCGAGGCTGTATAACTGCCACCCGATCCAGCGCCGCCGCCGTTCGCCTGCAAAGTGCCGCTATTCGTCCAGGTTGTAGCCTCAATATCGATCACGCCAGCGCCACCGCCACCGGCCGCAGCGTTAGCCGTGCCACCGCTACCGACACCACCGCCAGCGCCGCCATTCACCGATATAGTTCTGCTAGCAGGTAAAATAGCTTCGCCCCTAATTCTCGCCACGAAACAACCGCCAGAAGCGCCAGCGCTGCCGGAGTAGTTAGTCGTCGGAGCGTTTGTGCCAGCGCCGCCATTTAGATTCAGGTTGCCGAGAGTACAAAGCCCGCCAGGGTTTAGCGAAATCTCTAAATAGAGCGCACCGCCAGCCTCGCCTCCGTCCGGTGCTGCGTTTGAGGTCGAGGAGTAGTGCATCCCTGAGTTGCCGCCAGTGCCGCCAAAAAACTGACGAGGCGAATAGATCGCGCCGCCGGGCATAAAGTGATCGGAGTACGAACCACCACGTCCACCGCGACCGCCAAAACCAGCGCCGCCGGGACCGGCGACGACTGACACGCCAGCGCCGCCACCTACTGCCGCCGCGCCAGGACCGCTACCCGTAGCGATATTCTGACCATTATTCCCACTTGTCGGTCTACCCTTCCCGCCGCTATTCGCGCGAGTGCTTACAACGTGGGAATAAGATCCCATGTTGAACGTCGAGCAGTTTTTAACGAAGATTCTCGTCCCATCGGCAATCGTCAGGGCGCCGGTTGCGGTCCAGTCGCCATCATGATAATAATCACCACTAATTGAGCCGGAAGTAGGCAGCGAGCGGCTACCATTGCCGCCAAAGCCATCGCCGCCGCTTGAACTAGGCGAGGCGAATTCTAGAGCAGTGCCGCCCGCGTTAACTCTTAAGACTTGAAGAGCCGAGCCGAGCGGCGGAATTCGATCGAAGCCAAATCTAGTTAGCTCGCGCCAAACCAAATTACCCGAATCGGTCGACGGGTAGTAAACGACGAATTTAGTCGCAGAATCTAGAACGAGATCGTCGCCGTTGTTATGAATTAGCTTGCCGGCTGTCCCAAGCCCGTGCTTGAGCGTTGCAACGTTGACGACGTCCGCCGTTCCCACGATCAGAAGTCCGGAGTTGTCCGGAAAATTTGTTCTTGCGATCTGGTTGATATCGGTCGAAGACGCGCAATCAATCAAGATAAAGCCGTTAGTCGGTGTTACAACGTTCGACGCCGGCGCTAAAGTCTGGATTTCCGAAAAGCCCGGAACGCGCATAAGAGGCGGAGTGTAGTCGGGTAGGATCTCGAAGAAAGCGTCATCCACTTCGCGGTACTGAACGACGAAAATCTCCGACGTGCTTCGCAGCACTCGACTAAGTCCCGTTCGGGTGTAGATCTCCTTAGTGCCGACCTGCCCGTTTCTAACAGTGATCGGACGAGCTGCGTTCGCAATTTTTAGAAAATAGACCTGACCGTCACGAATCACGCCGGCGGAAGAAATCGAATCTAGATTATCTGGCGAGGAGTCCTCGGAGTCGATCGTGAAACAGGAATAAAGATCCGTTAACGCGAGATTATTTGAGGAAATATTGATCGTCGCAGTTTTGAAGCCCTGACCGCCGAGCATCTCGTTCAATAAATCGAGCATTTGCTCAAAAGTAGTCTTGAGCTGCGCGTTCGTGCGCCCCGCGTCTTGTATATAGTTCTGCGATATATTGGCGGTCATTCTAATATCCCTGTATTGTCAGATCGACGATTCCCGTCGTCCCTGCGTTTGCCGCGTCGAATACTCCGATTAAAGGACCAGTCTCCAGCTTATCTAAACTGCGAGCGCTGGCCGCGTCCGGGTGATCAATGCTGCTCTGTAGATCGATCCTGATTCGCTTGATCTTTCTAAAAGACTTCGTTAGCGTCGGACGCGATCCGCCTGCGTTCGTTACTTCGAAATCGTCAACATATTCTATCAAATCCCTGACGTCGACGATAGTCTCTAGATTCTCGATGATAGTTTGCTGAGTCCAGCCAAGCAAACTAATCCTAAATTCGTACTCGATCCAGTCGCCCTCGATTCCGTCGTCTGGGACTGGCTGAAACTGCTCCGCCGGCGGCCAAAATAGATCGTCATCTGGTCCCCAAAAGAGATCGTTATCGTTTCCCCAGAAGAGCTGATTACCGCCCGTTCTGTACTCGATCACGTAAGGACCGACGACGGAAGCTTTGACTTTCACTTTGAAGGGCTTCGCTTCGGTCGAATCCGGCGTGAATTTCCAAGTATATAATCCTGGGATATACCGTACGTCCCAAAACGGATCGTTATCCGGACCCCAGAAAGGCGCGTTGTCTGGACCCCAGAAAAGCGAGCCGTTATCGTTGTTTTTCAGCTTGCCGTCTTCAACAAAACAGTTTTCAAATTGCCCGATCGAAAATGCCGGATTATGCGCTATAGTCTCGATTACGTTGTCTAAAAGAGCCTCGCCAAAATCAAGCTGAAGAATTGCGGGCGGCCCGGCTTGTTCGTTGCCGGCGACGTCGATCGCTTTGATCATTATCGTCTTCAGTCCGCGGGCTAGCCCTCCAATATCAAAGCGAGTCGTTAGGCAAAGAGGCGAAAGCACATAACCGGCTTCCCAGTTCGCGAAAGCGTTCCAAGCAAGTTTGACCACGAAGCCGGCATGATCTCGCGGAACGTCGACACCATGGGCGGAGTCGTAGAACCATTTGATCACGCTTGAGTCGGGCTCTTTTGTGATCATATTCGGGACATCGGGCGGCGGCGTTGTTTTGCCGATAACAGTATGGGCCGAGATCGGAGTCCAGTCGGATATAAAATTGCCTTTCCGCGATCTAACCTGGATGTCGTAAGTTTTCTTCTCTTCGACTTCGTAGATCGAGATCGAGCCGGCTCGGGCTGATACAAAATTTGCCGGACCCCATCCACCTTGACCGGTTGTCTTGATTTGATACTCTATTTCGTCAACGTAGTCCGGCAGTCCGCCAAGGGTGATCAAAATCTTCGGGCGATAGGAGCCGTCTCCGGCCTGCTCAAGAACAGCTTCGTTGCTTTGCACCGCGATAACTTGCGGCGCTGGAATTTCAACTTCACGCCGACGCCCGAAAGTTATTTTCGAGGACCATTCCGGGACCGGCTCAGTATCCGATTTGTAAACCTCCGGAGCGTAATCGACGCAAGTCAACACGGCGCCCATCGTCTCGTTAGGCTCTTTGTTGATAACGATAGCTTCGATCGAATCGAAGTCAAGCTCGCCAAAAACGACGGGATAGCCGACTTCCGGAAGAGTGCCGGATATCGGCGTCAAGAAAGTGAAAGCGCCGGTTAGATTGTCAGTATTTACTATTTCCCTGACGACCGAATCGCCGGAGCTCAGAATTATTCTTACTTGATATCGAGTGCCGGCGAAGAGCTCTTGGGGGGCATCAATCGTGATACCAACGCAATCAGGACCGGACATTTGAACGGCCTTGATGACGCCTTGCCCAAGCCCCGCGCCTAGCAGATCGTGAGTGATTCTAACCTTGTCTCCGATCGATACTGCAAAATGCTCGACGTCGGTTTCGAATTGATAGATCCACGATCTAAGCTTGTGAATCGCCAGCAAGCGCCGCGCGATCTTGTATGCTGCGGCTTTGCTTTTGACGCCGACGAGCCGGATCGTTTCATGCTTAAAGTCTTGTCCTTCGACCTTTCCGTCGTCAAAAACTTTCCGCTCGTCCAGCTGATAATCAGCTTCAGGATTGATAAATTGCGCGGCGATATAATCGAGCGGCTCGAGATAAGAAACGCGCGCCGTAAAGGTATCTTTGATAATGTTTCGCGGGTGAAAGTGGAAGGACACTTCGTCGACCGCTTTGTCTATCCCGACCGAATATTTTCCGTTCTTATTCGGAATAAAATAGCCTTGTCCTGCCTGAGCTACTTCGCGTAATAACTCGCTCATGTCTCGAGCTGAATCGATCACGTTTGAATATGTGAATCCCTGCTCGTCGCACCAATCGCCGAACGCTTTAAAAGCTGCAAAATCGATCCGATCATCCGAAGCCGGGCGATAATTAGCTGAGCCGGTTAGTATCTCGAGCATGACCCAAGCGTTATTAGCCGAGGCAATTCTCGGTTGCCAGCTCGTTCCGTCGTGCGGTCTTAAAAGGCTTGTCACTTCCGCGGAGAGCTCGCCGATCGCTCCGCTTAGATCTGGAGTCGTTTGATCCTGAATCGCGCGCATAGCGACGCGAGACATTTTTATCTCTGTTCCGTTCGCGTCATAGATCGGGCTAAACGGATACTTCGTATTAGTCTCCGTCAAAGTAGTCCAATAAACCGGATGCTCGTCGTCGTAAAGATCGCCAAAATAAAGCCGAGTGCGATCGACATAAACGTCGTAAATACCCGGCGGCACCGCGAAAGCGTATTCGTATATTCTCGGACCGAGCGAAAAGTCAATAAACTCCGGCGTCGAATTAACGACCCATCCCGATCCGTCGATGTTCGTGATCACGATCTGGAAAGAGCCTCGAGCCGGCAATCTTTGCCCGTTTACAGTCCTATAGATTCCATCGGGATAAATCAAGGTGACGTGGATAAAATTAGCGAATTGCTTTGTACGCTTGATCACCGGAGCATCGTAAGCGACGAGCTCGTTAAATTGTTGCTGTTCAACGTCTTGAGTATAGCTAGTTAAATTTGTATCGGACGGATAGCCGAATCTTTCTTCTAGTGCGATCGTCGGATACTTCGAAAGCGGCACCCCGCCTAGTTTGTAGTTCGCTATCTGGAGAGGACCAGGACCGAATTCAAAGACTGCTTGAAGTATAGAGCCCGTGCTAGTTCTGATCGTGTAAGGGCGAGCCGAAAGAGGCGGGTAAACTTTCATCGGCGCGCCGAAAATGCGCGGAACCGTACCGCGCGGATTATCTCTATTCGAAACGCCGGCAAGCGGAGAAGTAAGAATATCTTTCGCGCCGCCGTAATCGTCCACCGCCGGCAGTTCAGGAGGATCGCCCGGATCGGTTAGCGGCGCTACTTGATTCAAAACTTGAGAGGTTTGTCCCGCTGATCTATCCTGCCCCCAGAATGACGCGGCGATTAGCGCGCCTAGTCCGAGCGCCGGAGCGCCGAGCCTAGCTAGATTTTGTAAGCTAAAAATACTCATGTCTCAACACCGAATAAGCCAGCGTAATGCTCGTCAAAAGTAGGAAAGGGATAGCTCTCGCGGAGCGTATCTTCGAAGCCGAGCACTATCGAAGCGGCGCGCACTGTTAGCCCGATCTGCTTGATCACGAATTCAAACGGTCCGACCATCACCCTGTCAAGATCGGTAGTTGATACCGTCCGTAGTGTCAAGGTCGCGCGCTTCATGTAAGAGTATTGGCGAGCGAAGGCGCTAATCACGAGATCGGTATTATCGATCGATAGATCGCCGTTAGAGAACGTGCCGGCGCCTTGCGTCGGGTGAGCTATCGCGAAGCCGCGAGCGCTATAGAGCAAGCCATCATGAGTAAGGTCGTCGTTCGCGTTCACATATCGAAGCGGCGTCGCCATGTCCGGATGCTCGATCGTGATCAGGTTGCGAGCGATCCAGCTTCCTAGATTCGCCTTCAAAATGATCGCCAAATCCTCTTCAGGTATCAATTCGGAACCTCCTGAAGCTGAAAACTGATTTCATAGATGCCGGCGCCGACATGCCTCGAGCTCGGATTCCTCACTCGGAAATTTTTCGCCGAGTCGGTATTCGGATCGGTCCACTCGAAAGGCGTCGCGCCTTCGTTATGATCGACATAAAAGAAGTCGAAGAAAGTTTGTCTTTGCTCTTTAGTCACGATAATAGATATCGAATGAGTCTCAAATCGAACGGAGTCGCGCTTCCGGAGCCGGATCGGACCCGTTTCGAATTCCTTCTCGATTATGTTCGAATTCGGAAGCGAGTCGAATTGAACAAGCGGAAATTGCGGAAGAGTTGACGGCCAAGCTAAAGTCATCTAATCGGCCTCCGTTGCGCGACGCCTGTATTCAAAAAGCCCATTTCCTCGAGCTGCGATCCGATCATTTTTGCGATATGCCTAACCTCGATAGTTCCGTCGGCCAGCTTGTTAACTTGCGCCTTATAGCCGGGAACCTCGATCACGTTGACATTTACTTCCGGACGAGCTCCGCCCGGCTGATTTGCTGGAACGACCTGGACATCGTTCGGAGACATGATAAACTCTTTGCCCTTTTCTCCGACAACCGCCATCTCTCCGGCTCTCAGTAATCCGCCGTTCGCGTATCCTTTCATCTTCGCGTCTATCCGCCCGGCGTAAATCGGCGAAGTCGGCCACCGATCAAAGCTGCTAGAAGGACGTCCCGGAGGCGGATTCTTGAACAGTTGCTGACTAAAGACATCATCCATTGTGGCGATGCCGAAAGCCGCGGGGTAAGCCGGATAAGAGCCGACGGAGGAGAAAGGATCTTCGAGGCTTCGCGGAAGTTTGATCCCGTATCTCGTCGGCGTCGGAAGCCAACTTCTGAAAGCTTCGTTCAAGTCGCCGGCAAGGTCGCCAATCTTTAGACCCTTACCTTTATACTGCCATGATTGCATCGAATCAAGCATATCTTTGGTAACGCCGCCAATCTTGAGCCCTTGCCCCTTGCCGCTCAATACCCAAGAATTGAAAGCGTCTAGAGCGTCTTGCTTAAAGTTTCGTCCTTGCTTTGCGCCTGGTAAGTCGATCCAGTCGCCGACCTGCCCGACGCCGCTAAAGCCGTTATTAGCCTTACCGCCGAAAAGCTTCTTGAAGGCTTCCTTGATACCGCCCATGGTGTTAGCTGCGAAGTCGAAATAAGGGTTTTTATTTAGACTTTTCAGGAAGTCCTGAGCCGTACCCGGTTTGGGTTGATATTCCTTGCTTGCCACCGTCGGATCGAAGCGCTTCGGATTTGCCGCGCCTGTAAAATACTCGTCGTCGATCCAGTCGTTAGAAGAGCCGCCGCCGCGCGAATCCACCCAACCGCCATTACTGATCGACATGCCGTCGGTAGTCGGTCCGCTCCAAACACCGAAGCCGTAAGCATCGGCATAGGGCTTATGGTTCTTTGAAAATTTGTTCCAACCTTTGATATTACGAAGATACTCTTCGGACGCGCCTCTATAGCCTCCGAGAGGTTGCGTATTCATCATTGAACGGAGATAAGAACCGACCGAGTTAGCGTTCCAGCTCGCGTCACGTTTAGCCGCGCGCATCAATTCTGATACCACCGCTGAGCCGTCGCCGCCATACGCTAGGGATTCCATCGAATCAATATCTTGATAGGTCTTCCAAGGCGTTTTACCCTCGATTCCCATTGACTTATAGCCGAGAGGATTGTTCAAGAAGCCGCCAAGGGAGCCGGAAGCGTACATTCCGGAGCTTCCGCCCCTGAATAGATAATCGTTGTCCATAGCCATCTGCAGTAGAGCCGGGCTGATATTTACGCCGCGGCTAGCCATCTGGGACAAGATAGAGAATTGCTGATCGCCGGTCGGAAGTTGGAAATTTGGAGCCATGGCCATCATCATGGAACCGCCATTTTGAACGCGATTCAAAATATCGAAGCCTATATGATCGGTCTTGCCGGCGCGCATCATTTCGGCGGTCATGCTTTGCGCTTTCATGATCGTATCGTCGCGCCAAGCTTGATTTAGAGCCGGAGCGAGCGAAGAGTTTAAATAATTCCGCTCTTGCGAAAGCTGCCAAGCTCGTTCATTTTTCGCCATCCAATCGCCGGTCGTCATGCCGGCGGACCAGTTTAGATTATTCTGCCAAGCCTGCGCGCTGGACGACGGACCGAGGATTTGCTTTGTTTGCGCTGCAGTGAAAACGTGCATATCTTGTTTAGGGATCGCGAGTTCCATTCCGTTTTCACCGAAAAGCGCCGCTTGCCCAGCGAAAGCGGAACCGCCGAGAGCGAAAGTCGGCAAGCGGAAGAATTTGGCAATACTAGACAAGAAGCCACCGCCGCCGGAGCCGGTCGGCGAATTAGCGGCGCCGCCAAATAGCGCCGGCAATCCGGCAAAGCTGTTAGAAGCCGGAGCCGAAGGCGTTCCGGGCTTTTGCAAATATTTACCGCTTCCGGTTAGCCAGTTCCCTAGATTCGCGATCGCGTTTTCGAGCGGTTTTAACAGCAAATGCTGAGCCGCGAATAACGCTAATTGCTTCGCCGCATCCTGTAAGCCCTGTTTGAGATTCTTGGCATTAGTGACAGCTTTTGAGAGTCCGGAAACGAGAGTCGAAGCGAATTCGTCCGCGACTGTTTTAGATTTCTTCTGAGCTTCCCAAATATCTGTTACGGTCGCTTCGTATTGTTTGGCGTTGATTTGATTCGAGCTAAAAGCTTCCTGCAGTTTCCGGAGCTTAGTCGCGTAATCGTCAGAGCTACTCTTGACGCCGTCAATTATCTTCTTCTGATCCTCGAGCGAATCATTTAGCGCTTTTATCTGACCGAATTTATTTCGATTCGACGCGATCGCTTCGTTCTTTTCTTGATCGGAAAGATTTATATCTTCTCGAATCTTCTTCTCTTGCTCGAGAAGCGGAAGAAGGTCTTCCTCGCCCCTTAGCTTGGCTTGCAATGCCGAGATCTGCTTATCATACTCGAGCGACATTTCGCGAAGATTCTTGAGGCTCTCTTCGTGCTTCTGTTCTTTTATCGCTTCGGCTTGCGCTTTCGCGGCTTCGGTGATCTTTTGCTGCAGATCAAGATTTTCGGTTAGCCCGACCTTGATCGTATCCCTTACCGATTTCTCCGCTTCGATTATCGCGAGCTGATCTTCTTGATGCTTATTTTTGAGCTTGATTTGCTCGGTTTGATCCTGAATGTTTTTCAAGATCTCTTTCAGCTTGTCGCGCTCTTTGCCGACTTCGATTTTTCTCTCGAGCTCGACGCGCTCTCTCGTCAATTGCCCGAGCTGAGCGATTGCCGCCAAGCGGTCTTTTAAGCTTACATTCTGAAGCTGCGATATCTTATGCTCGGCTTCGACCTGGTCGGCGATCTCTTTATGCTTGACTAATTGCCCCTCGAGATCGATATTCTTTTGCCTGTAGGCTTGAATCAAGCTCTCGATCGACTTCTTCTCGGAGTCGATCAGTTTTTCTTTTGCCTTCGCGGCCTTCTCCGCCGCCTTTCTTTCTTTCTCGCTTGGGATATTTTCGTCTATCCCGCCTACCATGCGCGGTTTAGCTTTCGCCGCCGCCGCGTGTAGATCGTCTATTTTCTTGCGAGCTCGGTCCGCGGCATCATCAAAGTATTGAAAATAATTCGGCATCGCGCCGGCTTGTAAAGCCAGCTTAAAAGTAGAGTCGGCGCTTTGAAAAGCTTTGCCCATTTCGCCGAGCGCGAGAGATACGGCTTTGCCCGAAGTCGCGATATTTGGATTAAATAGCAAAAAAGCGTCAAAAGCCGGTTTGAAATACTTCGAAACGTTAACGCCGAATTGCTGCAGTCCTTTAGAAACAAGACTCAATCCCCAGATCGTTGCGTTCGCCCAAACCTTCGCCGTTTCCATACCTTCGGCGAGAGTCCTTGAGAACCGATCTAGATCTTTGGACATCTTCGAAGACGGATCGCGGAGCGCTTCCATTGTCTTGATCATGTCTTCGAGAACGACGTTCGAATACTCGACTACTTCTCTTAGTCCGCGAGTGCCGGCGAAGCTATCGATCAAATCATCGAGATTTTGCTTAAGGGCGAGCAAAGCACCGCCGAGAGTATCGCGAGCCGCCGCGGCCGCCCCTCCGAATTCCGTCTCGAGCTCTTTAAGTATAATGGCTTGAGATTTTGCTATTTGCCCGGTCTCGAAAAGCTGTTTAGCTAAAGCCTTTTGCGTTTCGCTAAACGAGACGCCGGCTTTCTGAAGTGCCGTGATTCCTCGAGTCGGATCGTTTAGCGCTTTGCCGACCATGATCGCGGCCGAGTTTAGATCCGTGCCGAGGCGGACGGACATGTCGACGATCGCTTTCGTCGCTTGCGGGAAGACGTCTTTACCAACCTTGGTAAACGTCAATAAAACTGACTGCATAGAATTGACGAGATCGTCGTCGATTCCAGTCATTCGCTTGATCTCGTTTGAGAGATTAGCGACTTCTTTCGCCGTCACGCCGGCGGCGCCTGCCGTTGAACGAATAGCGGCCGTGACCTGGGCCATGGCCGCTTCCGCGCTCTTTGCTCCGTCGACCATTTTCGCGAAAGCTAGACCGGTTCCGATCAGGGCGATTGACGCCGCCGCGGCTTTGCCGATCTTGTCAATGTTTTGCTGAAACCGCTGAAAATTTCTTTCGATCTTACTTAGATCAGAAGTTATTTCCGCGACGTTTGCAGAAAACTTTAGAGCTAGTTCGCGAAGAGTAGCCACTTCTTAGAGTCCTTGGGATTTGTTCCAGATCTCCGCTTGCAATTTCCAGTGAGCGAGAACCGCGTCAAGATTTGCTTTCTCTTCTTCCGGCGTTCGCTCTCGCTTGCGCGGAGCGTTCTCGCCTTCGTGCCCTGGAAAGATTTCATACCAGGGGCGATTAGAGATCGATTCGGCCGCGCGGCCTAGTCGCCTTTCTTCGCCCCTGGTACAAAACGGTTCGAGCTGATAAAGAAGCCAGAAGTTTCTAAGATCTTCCGGGGTCATCTCGTCGAGAGCCGCTTCCTTATTCAACCTGCCGGTTTTGAGCATCAAGGAGTAGAAGAATCGGTCGAAGGAGCTTCGGAATTTTTTAGCTCTTCTTCCTCTTTCTCGTCGTCCCCGATCGGATTGAGTCTCGAAGCCACGGAGTAAAGCTTCGAGACAATCGCATCCGGAAGAGCGGCGATTATTTCTTCGTCGCCGTCTCCGAATATCCTTCCCTGTTCGTCGTGTAGAGCTCGGACGAGCAAAGTTTCACGCCAAGCTAGAGAGTTGACGTTATCTTCTTTTATTCGCTTCTGAAAGCGCTCAATTGCGAACGCTTGTTCTTTCGCGCTCAATTGCTTGATTACGACTTCGCCGTCCAATTCTTCGATGCGAAGCTTTTCTTCTTTCAGCTTCACTCTTAGAAAGTCTTCTTTACTTAGAACCATTTTTCTATTTTCTCCGTTTCTAACTGTCTAACAAAAATACTCGATTACCGAGTATTAAACCCAAGTCGTAGGATCGGCACTGATAGCGCCGCTTCCGCCGGTTCCCTGTCTTAGCTTGCCGGTTGGCTTGCAAGAAAAGGGCAAAGCGAGATCTCCGCCAACGCGAGCGGCGGGAGGTCCAACAGATTCGACGTAAGCCTCGAAGTAGTGAACCGTTTCGGCGGCGTCGGGAAACTCTACCAACATTGCAGTTTTACCCGCCAAGCCAAGCGCGTTTCTGAGCTCGTATAGTTTCAGAATTACCGCATGTTGAGGAAGATAGGCCATTTCACCGGTACAATTGCCTTTCCGATTCAAACCCTTGATGAATTCGTCATCGTTGTTTTCGCTGTTTAGGTGAGTGGTTTCGATAAAGGTTGATTGAGCTTCCGGGACGTTGATCGCTCTCAGTTCCGGAGCTTCGACCCAAGCGTTAGAAACGGAAAGAAAAAACTTCGTTCCCTGCGCGAAAAGTGCATCTGACATTTTATTACCTCTGTTTTGATTAGGCTAAGAGTGAAAAGTCGCTACTAGAGCGGATTTTATTTACTGGCTGACGCGAACGATCAGAAATTTAACGGCGGTATTTTCGGCGTTGATATAGATCTTGCCGTCGGACTGCTTCCAACCTCTTTGTTTGACGGGACCAACACAAAGAAATTCAGAAGCGCCGAGCGAATAAGCGTCTATATCGTTCGTTCTACCGAGCTCGTCCGGAGCTGAAGTAATAGTCACCGTATATGGTGAAGCGCCGGAATTCTGAGCGAAAATATATTCGCGGCCGGTCGACACAAAAGAATTACCGTTTGAAACGTCGGCGGCTGTAAATGCGACATCTAAGCTATTAGCGCTTACTGCCTGATCTGGCTTTTTAGGCTGTACTACGTTTAGAGCTGTTCTTGCCGCAAAAGCCGGCGCTATAGCAAATAGCGATAGTATCGCGGATAGTATCAGTTTTTTCATTGGTTTTTTACCTCTTTGATGATCGTTGGTTCTTTTGCTTCGCGATAAATTTATCTATTCGCTTCTGCATATTGTCGCGAACGTGCGCGGCGAATTCCTCGGCCTTCGCGTCGAAAGCCGGTCTTAAGTAAGGTTGCGCTTTCTGAAATCGCGTTCCATATTCGACAAAACGATCCCAATAGGCGGTTTCTGTTAGAACGATTCCATTTTTACCCTTGCCTATTTTCTTCTTCTTGATCGCTTTGATCATGGCTTTCTTGCCAAACTTGCTTCGCAGCTCGATCCCTGCTACCTTCGCGAAAACCTCGCCTTTGCTGATACCAGAGCTCCGCCCTATCAGCTGAGACAATCGACCGGAGTCGACCGGCGCGCGCCTCATTGCCTCGTCGCGAATAATAACGGCCGCGTCAAGAAGCGCTTTCCGAAGAATCGCCGGCGCGAATTCGTCGCCTAGAGACTTTAGAGCCTGCCCGACCTCTTTGAAGCCTTCGACGGTAAAGGTCGTTTTCATCGGCATTATTGATCCCTCCGATATGTGACGATCGCTTCGAAAGAGCCGCCAAAAATATCAAGCTTCTCGTCGTAATCTACACCGCCGCCGCTTTCGCCGTCGTCAATTGATATATCTTTGATCTCGATACCGTTAGCGATACCATTATATCCGTGAATCGCGTTCTGTAGAGTCTCTAATACTTCAGTGACGATTGGACCTCTCGAGGCATAACAATTAAGCTGGATTCGAACACCCGAAAGCGAGCTCCGTCCGTTTAGATTCAACCGCGGCACGGTCGAGATTCTTTGATAGCTGACAAAAGGGTAAGCCGTGTTTTTCGGCGCCGGATGCTCGAAAAGGCGGCCGGCGATCAAAGCCTGGACTTCAGAAGAAGCGAGAATCACTTCGCAAAGAGCGCCTTCGGGCAGTTTCATCAAGAAGCCCTCCGCTCAATTGCTGCGATTTTCAGTCCGTGCCGGCGATCGATTTCTGCGATATCTAAAATATCGAAAATCCGCCCGTTGTAGTTTATTCGATGTTCCGTTTTTATATCTTCGCGAAACCTGATCCAGAATTCGGCCCTAGTCTGCGCGGCTTGCTCTCCGACGAGGACGCCGTCAGTCCCAGAGACCGGGACGACTTTTGCCGGCACGAAAGCCGAGAAGGTCGACCAGGTTTCAACGCGCGAGCGATTCTCGTCGTAAGTCGTTGACTTCTCTTCGAAAGCGATTCTTCTGTTCAGCTCGCCGGCGGAAAGTCTCACGCGAAATACCTCAATCTATAGCCGTTCAAAACCTTGAATGCCGCTTCCTTATCTGTCACCTGAGCTCCGATCGATTCGTCTTCGCGGAATCTGAAGCGATTAGCGATCAGGACTTTGATCGCGCCTTTAATATCGCTCTCGATCTCAGTCGGGCTATCTTTGCCAGCTTTAAAAGTAATAGCGATCGCGTTCAATCGATCGTAGACTTCGGGATAGCTATATCCTGACTTCGGTCTAATTCTAGCCGGCTCCGAAATCACGTCGAGCTCGTATTCGGCACTAGACCAAGTCGTCAAAACGTTTTCCGAGTTGTAGTATTCGATCGAAAATCCGCTTGATTGAACCGGGGCGACGGGTATCTCGATGATCCGATCGGCGTTCGCGTTCCAATCGTCCAAGTACCATTTTAGCGTCCGAGTGACGAGCGCCCGCGCCATAAGATCTTCGGCTTCTTTAGTCTTCTCAGCGATCAGCTCGAGCAAGAGCGAATCAAAGCTAGTATCGTCCGCCGCGATCTCTAGAAATGCCTTAGTTTCGGCAAGAGAGACCGGCGCGGAAGAGGCGGGCGTCGTCACCTTCGGAGCGCTCATTAGATTTCGCTCGGCTCGGCTACGGGCTCCGGCGACGGTTGCTCTTTACTGAGCTCGGCATATTCGCCTTCGATAAGCTTATTTGCGAGCGATTCGGGAAGAGCTACAACCTTCCCCGCGCGAGCGACGAGATCGGGAAGAGCGCAAGTCGCGCGCATTTTTACGTTTACCATTTTTTCTGATTTTGCCATTTTAGAAATCAAGCTCCGATTGAAAGGGTTTTAAATTCCGAATAAGGGGCGCTTAGCGCCCCGTTTTCGGGGATGTGTGGCGAGGAAAGCTTAGCCCGCGGCTACCTGGACGGCGCCGTCATGGCTAGAATGTGCCGGAGCCGGTTCGACAAGAAGATCGCCGATAAATGCGAGAATCGCGTTCAAAGTGCAATTTTGAGTTTCTCGCAAGAGCACCGCTCTATAGTACCTATGCAGGCAAAAGGCGATCTCGATCGCGAAAGTCTTGTCGTCGTCAGTATCGGCGAGAACCTTTTCGGCTCCGGCGACGTCGCTCCAGCTTGAATTATCATCGGAATATTGAATTTTCACAGACTGAACGCCGCCGGAAACGATAGCCCCAACACTTCCCACGAAAGCGATCGATTTGCCGGCGCCGGCAGTATCGATCGAGGTTCCGTTAACGTCGGTAGTTCCGGCCGCCTGGTATCCCATGGCGCTACGAATATCTCTTTCGTTAGTTAATTGACCCATTTTTGTTTTTACCTTCTATTGATACCGCCGCCGATACCGGCGGCGGATTTTGCATCTACTTAATCGCCGCGATTACGAAGCGGCAAGCTTCACGCGAACGAAGGCTTCGGCCAGCATCGGACGAGCGTCGAATTCAGATCTTAGAATGAATCCTGTTTGGTTCTGTTCAGCGTACATTTCGTTCAATACTTTGATCTGCATGTTCATCGCATCGACAATATATAGATAGCTGAAATCGCCAAGCATCCCGACGTAGGCGTTCGCGACGAAAGTATTCGGGCAGAAGCGCGATTCAATCACCGGGATATTCAAGACTTTATCGGGCTCGCCGGCAATAACAGACGGTTGCCAGATGTAATGATCATTGGCGTCCTTCTCGAGGTCTAGCTTCAGAAGAGCGTCGGAGTTAAACAGCCAGCGAAGGCTAGGCGATACTCTATATTGAGGCTTAAGAGCCCATTTAGCATTTTTCAGTCCGTCAAAAGTGGCGGCCGCGGTAGTGTTACCGGTCGCGACGTCGCGGCTTGAAGGAATGCCGGCGGAGTGAGCGACGAAAAGACCGAGAGGTCCATTAACGCCGTTATGGGTCATCATGGCTTGTTCTTCGGTAGAGCCGAGCTTGTAGGATAGGCGGCTCATAACATAAGAAACAAAGTCGATCGTACTAGCTGCGATCAATTTATTTGAGATCTTGACGCGCTTCGCGAGCGGCTGAGTTTTCAAAACCCGCTTACCGAAGGTTAGATCGCTTTGCAAATTGCCGGTCGCGAGTTCGGAAGTGAAGTCAAAATCGTCCGCATCGTCGGTTAGTTCGATTTGTCCGAGATCTTGACCCAAGGCGACTTGAAACTTGCTCGCAACGCTCCGCAGCTGAACGAGATCGTCAACGTTTTTCATGATGCCGGCGATCATAGAGATCGGGGGCAAGAAGTAGCCACCGACGACGCCGAGATCGGCTTGCTGCGCGCGGGTTTCATGCATCTTAAGACCGACGACGCCGGTTCTCAGAAACTCCGCGAATTCCTGCGCGCGGGTTTCGTCTGTAAATAGATCGGGCTTCTTCCGGACTACTTCGCGGACCGCGTGAGACAAGTATCGGAGCTCTTGCGCTTCTTTCTCCGACTTAGCGGGCACGGCTTCGACGCCCGGACGGATGGCTCGCTCTAAAACTTCTTTGGATTTGTCGACGTGCCTTTGCTCTTTGTCGAATTCGACTTCGTCTTTTGCCAGCTCTTTATATCGAGCCACTTCGTCTTTCGCGCGATTATAAGCAGTGAGCTCTTCGCCGGTAAAATCGCGATTTTCTTTCTTGGCGGTATCTAGAATAGATCTAGCTTCGTTAAGAGCTTTGATATATTTCTCTTGATAATGATTTGCTGTTTCTTGCGGCATTTTTCATATCCCTTTTGTATATGCGCGCCGCAATCGTTGAGACTAAAAAAAACGCCAACGAGCGCGACGCTAAAATAAAGCGTCAAGCAAGTCGGCGTTAGCCCTTCGGGGTTTTGCTCTTGCGCCCGTCAAATCTCTCTACTCGGAGATCGAAAAGCCGGTTATCTTGAGATTCGATAATATCCGGTAAGCGGAAATTATGTCAAGCTACTTAACCGCTTCTTTCTGCAGCTTCAGGATCTTGATCAGTCTAGATACTTTCTCTTCCAGGCGAGCAAGCCGTTTGTTTATTTCGACTTCGCTGGTCGAGAAGTAATTGCAATCAGCTTTGCATCTCGCTTCTAGTTTCTTCAAGCGCTCTGCGATATCGTCGACATACTGATTTAAGGTATTACCGTTAAAACCTACTTCCAAAGCATAGATCCGATCTCTTAGACCGTCTATAAATTTAGATTGTTTGCTCAGCTCGTTATCTAAGCGAGAGTTTTCTTGTAGATCGGCTATCACTTTCGCTTGCTCGCTAAGCTCTTTCGCTAAACCTGCGAGCGAAGGATCGATCACACCATCGCGCTGGTACTGCTTAAACTCAGGCGCGGGCGGAGTGCTTACCTCGTCGGCGAATGCCGGCGAAAAACACAAGCCAAAGAAGAGAGCTACAAGCGCGATTAGTTTTTTGATCATTTCGTTTACTCCGTTTTTTTGGGTTGCGAGCTCAGTCTTCTAAAGTGAGGAGCTCTAGTTCTCGTTCTATTAGCAAAAGCTGATTAAAAGCCGGCGCCGGCGCTTCTTCGATTACGCGATCCTTTCTAAAGATCTTTCTCAATTGCTCGATCAGTCGCTCGGCTTCTTCCTCGTCGCCTTCTTTTAGTCGATCCGTTTTCGCTCTACAAATCAAGCGTCCGATCTTCTTGAGCTCGTCGAGCTCCGAATCCTGAAGCAGATTTCTAGCCGAGATATCGGTTTGCGGGTAAGCCGGGAAGGTCACGGGCGAGACGTCGACGAGCTGCACGTCGAGAATCTCGCGAAGATCCATCTCGTCTTTACTCTCGGTCCATTGCTGCTTGCGAATAAAAAAGCCGATCGACATCCCGTCGACGTCGCCGCGGCGAACCTTCTCGACTATGTCACGTCCGTCGGTAGTGTCAGAAGGATCGATCTCGGAATAAAGCCCGATCGTATCTTCGGAAAGCCTGAGCGTCTTGTTTTTAGTCCGCGCGATGACCTTGGTCGCCAAGTGATCGACGAGTGCTCGAACGTCGGCACCGCCGGCGATGTCTTGCGCGAAAGCGCCCGGCAAAATCTTTTCCCTGTAGTCATACCACCAATCCTGGATTACAGTTTCTTGATTGAAAACCGCCCCATGACCGGCGAGCATTTGAAGACCTGAGCCCTCCGCCCTGGTCTCTAGCTTGATAACGCCGTGATTTGTCCGGCGTTGAAGCGCTTTCGCGTGTTGCTCTTTGTCCATTTTCAGATCCTCAAATATTATTGATTGCGCCAACCAAATTTAACGCCGGAGTTACCCAACCGACCGCAATTTTTCGAGCCGCGCGGGCTATTGCTGAAACTTTCGGATGCCTATTACTGAAGTTATCTAGATATTTCGCAGGCACCGAAGAGCGCTTAACTATATGCTCTTTGCCCGCTTCGTCAAAATAGACATAAGCCGGCTCCGCGAACACCTTTACTTTCTCTTCTTTCTTAGCTTCTTGATTCTTATTTTCCGCCGGCGGAGCGGAATCGCCGCTAGTGGCAGATGATCCGGCGACTATTGGCGGCTTTAACTGCAGATCGGAAGCCACCGCGGGCGATACCAAGCAAATAAAGCAAACAAGGAACGAAAAAATCAAGCGCATATACGTAAAGCCTCCTTGGCATAAGAATCTAGGTCGTCGATCACGGCGTTGGCGATTTCCTTAGCTCGATCGCTGCGCCAAGTGGCGATCGTGCGAGATATAGCTAGATATGCGACTTCCGGGCTTGAAAAATCGTGCAAAACTAGAGCGTTTTCGCCGTCTAGAAGGGCATTTTTAGCCACATTTTTAGCCTTTTCTCGGATCTCTTCCTGCCTTCTGACGTCGTTTTCTGCGACCATGTAGCCAAAAGAGACGGCTAAAGTATCAATATTTGACAAGACTTCCGCCTCGAATTCGTCGTAAAAAGCGGCTATTTTAGCCCTGAATTGCTCCGGTGAGCCCTTCAGAGAGGCTGATTTTAAGGCGTTTTCTGCCGCTTTTGCCTCTTTTCTGACTATCCGATTGCACGCATCAACTAAAGTCACCATGAAAGCCTGACGGTAAGCCGGTCTAAATAGGTCGTTTTCACTTCTAGATCTAGGAGTGCTTTGTTCTGCCGGCGCGAGCGGCTTCGAGCTCGGCGTCACCTCGTCGATCTTGCGAGCGTCAATATAGTTTTGCGGAAGAAGATAGATTTGACCCTGATTCTCCGGAAGCGGATCGAGATCCTCGAGCTCGCGGACGTCGTCCGCCGACATCCATCCCCACATGCGGCCGATCGCGTAGGCTTCGGATCTGGTTTTGATATCGCCGCGCAAAAGCGAATTGAAATTATACCGGAGCTCGACCGACTCTCTTTCTTTCTCGGTCAAAAGATCTCTTTCACAAGTTAGCTCGAAGCGGCGAGCATGTCCCATCAATGTAAAAACAACGAATTCTAAATTTTGGTGCTCAATGTTCGAGAAAGTCGCTTTGTCTAGAAGTCCTACTTTATGGCCGGGAACGCGCAAACCGCGGGCGATATCTTCGATTTGAAATTTTCTAGATTCGATCAGCTGCGATTCTTCAGCTGTAAAGCCCATCTTTTGCCAGTCCATACCCTCTTCGAGGATGGCGACTTTGCCGAGATTTTCGATCCCTTGATACTTGTCCGCGAATTCCTTCTTGAGCCGCTCATAAGCGGCATCCTTCAGTTTGCCCGGATGCTTCAGAACACCGGAGGGCCGCGCGCCGTTCGCGTAAAGCTTGGAAGCATATCTTTCGGTTGCAATCGTCAAGCCGATCGCATTAGCGGCCCGTCTGATAAAGCCGACTCCGCTCACGCCCTCCGAATCTAGCACGTTGCGCAAGTGCAACACGTTCTCTTTCTGAAGAGTCCATTCGTCGCCGTTTGCGTCCATATAGATATAGACAAGCTTCTCGCTTCTTCTTTCTATTTTCATGCGATCCGGATGAAGCGGCCACACTTGAGCCGCCCTTCCTGACCTGTCTCTTAAAATTTGTCCGTAAGCGTTACCCCTTAAAATGTAGTGCCCTAGGAGCATTTCGCGGCCTTCCATCGAATGCTGCTCATCATTAAAAACCTGATTCAGAATTCGCCAAACCGGATGGCTTCTAAGTCTGGTTCGATTCCTTCCGTCTACTTCCATCACCGGGATCGGCATATGCGAAAGCGGTTCTACGATCGTCGTTATCGCCGCATATAGGCCCATTGTCTTTAGTGCCACTTCCGGCGATACCGCGACCGAAGCGTCGGAAGTCTGCGACGCGGCGACAAGCTGAATGAATTCTTGGCTTGGATTTGCTAGAGAATACTTAGAAGAGCGGCCGATAAACTCGATCGGCTCAGTCCATCTCTTTCTTAGATTGGCTATCAGTCCCATTCTCGCCCCCTTTGTGAGCCTCAAAGAATATCGAGGCAAGAATTAAAACGACACCTAAACAGATAAGCCCCGCCGGCAAGCTGAGCAAGAAACTTCCGACGAGCAAACTAACAGCTCCCAGAAAACAAACGACATCCCGCAAATCGAGCGAAATCATATAATCTTTAGATCCCCTTCGTCATATACACTTGATAGATCTTCGGTACTGGCAAGACAGCGGCCCGACGCCATTATAAGCGATACCGGTCCATCTATTCTATTTCTAGATTTCCGTTTATCGGGTTTTATGTTGTCCGCTTCGTCAGTCTTGATAACGACCGAGCTCATCATCCAATTCATAAGCGGATTATTTGGGTGAAGAAAGCGCGCTTGCATGATCAACGCCTCGAGATCCTTCATCGCCGGCGACATATCTCTATAGCCCTGACCGAATTCGACCGGCTCTATGTCCCGCTTTTGGAGAGCTGACGAAATAGCGGTCGAGCCCCATCGATCAAGGACCGTCTCGACGACGTCAAACTTATCATGCCAGTCTAGGATCTCGTTGAAAACGACCTGATAATCGACGACGTTACCTTCCGTGAGCTCTAGAAAGCCTTGCTCGGCCCATTGCAAATAAGGAACGCGGTCCTGGGCCGCGCGCTCTTCCGCTCGATCTTCCGGCATCCAGAATTTATGAATCGACTTCAGTCCGTTTATTTCTTCGTCGAAGAAAACCGCGGTCATCGCAGTTATATCTATCCGCTTTGATAAGTCCAAACCGATCCAGCATTTTTGACCTAACAGGCTCTCCAGGCTGTAATCGCCCGCGCGCTTAGCCCAAAGATCCCAAGGCAACCAAGATTGGCCTTCGCCCGTCCAGATGTTCAAATGTAATCGCTTGAAAGTGTTTAAGAAGCTTGGCTTCGCCTTGGCTTCATTGCATCTTTTCTGTAGATATTCGATCTTTACTGACGTTCCTAGTCCCGGATTAGCTTTCGCCCAAACTTCCGGACTTGTCCAGTCGTCATCGGCTTCCGCCGCGTAAATCTTACCGAAGAACGTATCATCGCGGATAATACCGTCGCGAACCTTGATCGCGTAGTCGTGAACCTCATAACATATTGATTCTAAGCTGGTTCCGGCAGTCGTGATATAAACTTCTAGCGGTTGCCGGCGAGCTCCGACCGAAGTCCTTAACACGTCGTAGAGATCCCTGGTCGGCTGAGCGTGAAGCTCGTCGAAAATAATCCCGTGAGCGTTCAAGCCGTCTTTTGTGAAAGCTTCCGCGGAGAGGACTTCATAAACGGAATCCGTCTTCTCGACGACGATCGTTTGCTTGAACGGCTTTGCGCGCCGAGAAAGCGCCGGATCTTTCTTGACCATCTGCTTAGCTGTATTGAAAACTAAGCCAGCTTGCCGGCGATCGGTCGCGGCCGAGTAGACCTCGGCGCCTGGCTCTTTGTCGCAAAGCAAAAGAAAAAGCCCGATCACGGACGCGATCAAGCTCTTACCATTTTTTCTAGGGACTTCGAGGTATAGCGTCGAGAAGCGGCGATTTCCGTCGCTCTTCCGCTTCCATCCAAACACGGTTCGGAGGATCTCGACTTCCCATTGATCGAGCTCTACCGGACGCCCGGCCCATTCGCCTTTGATATGCCGGCAGTATTTACTAGCAAAGTCGATTATCAGCTGAGCGGCGTCTTCGTCCCAGTAGTAGAGATCGAAATAACACTCACTCGGCGCTAAGCACTGTAGACGAGGCACCGCCGGCAGTTTCTTAGGTCGCCCGCCTTTGTTGGCGGACTTATCCGAAGAAGCGCTCTTCTTCTTTGGCATTCAGATCACCGGACGACGGCCCGTTAATCCTGGTTCGGCTAGCCGGTGATAGCCCGAATTCATTACAAAAGCCACGATACTGCTCGTAAGCTTGTTTGGCCATACTCACCTCCGGCGATTGTTGTCGGTAGATAGAACCGCCCTCGCGAATAATTTCCTGAATTCGCCCGTGCTCCTCGAGGGCTTCGTGAGCGAGCCGCCATTCCGCATAAGCGGTACAGCCCATCTCTAAAAGCCCCGTATCAAGCAAGCTGAGCAGTCCGAGCCGCTCGAGCTCCGGGACGTATTGAATCCAAAGCTCTTTAGCGTATCTATGCAAATGCTCAGGCGGTCGCTTCTTGCGCGGAGCAGAAGGCTTCGGCTCGTCCGGATTCAGCTTTCGCTTGCCTGGATTGCCTTGTAGGATTTTTAGAGCCGTAGGCTTCGGCGGTCTTCCTCTGGGCGGCATTAAACTTGTCTAACCTCTATTGACGAGTTGCTTGAAACGTGGTAGCGGCTTGCTTGAAAATGGGATAAAAAAAACCCGAAAGGCTCGCCTTATGGGCTTTGCAGGCGATCGGGATCGCTCGATTTTTGCCCTAAATCCCCGAAACCAGCGCCCCGTGGGCGTTTCGAATTACGGACCCCGGGGTCCGATTTTCGCGAAAATAAGTTCGAGGTCCACCGCGCGATCCAGTGGATGAGGGTCTAGATTTTTCGACCCCCTTGGCTACTTTTATTAGAACGGGTTAAGAAAACTATGATTTTCTTAAAGAAAGTTAATAGAAGTGCCAATTATTAACAGAATTTAATTAAAAACCTCTCATAATTGACTGTTTTGACCCGGAAAATGAAGGCTCTTGAAGAGCTTCTCGAATAGTACCCCAGAAGCCGCTAAAAGGCTAGCGAATCCTGCCAGGATAAGTCTTCTTAGTGAATCGACCATTTTCCTTTGCCGTCTTCTTGCTATGACAGCTCTTGCATAATCCCTGACAGTTATCGGGATCGAGCGCTTCGCCGCCATCTGAAAGGGCGATTATGTGATCGGCTTCTTTCGAAGCAACCTTCCTGCAAGCCTTACATATAGGATCGCGAGCGAGGATAAACTCTCTTAGGTTCTGCCAAGCAATAGTCTTGTAGAACGGATTAGGTGGCGTCGTTCGTTGCGACTGCTCACGCTTGCGAGCTGCCTCTATGTGGTCCGGGCAATAGGGACCATAGGAGGCGTTCTTGCAAAAGACCCATCGACAAAGGCGTTTAGCTTGCTTCGGCACTTGGCGTTACCACTATGTTGACATCACAATACAGATCGACTCTCTCGGTCTGGATTCGACCAGTCTTGAAATTTTGAAAACTGGTTTCCAGAACGACACCGGATTCCAAGGCTGTAAGAGTAGCCTCGAGATAACCATCATCAAGCTTCCATGCTGCTTTCACCGAAGCGAAACCATGAAACCTTGGATCTTCGATTCGAAGAGCATTCGATAAAGATCGCAGTTCTCCGAGAAGAGCCTCGGCCAACCTTTGATGTTCGTTTAATATACCTTCTGCCATTACTATCACTCCGTTTGATATCACCGGCGGTACCAATAAACAGTCAACGATAATCGAGATTTATTTTGATGTAAATCCTTGGCATGGTTTATGAGTCGGTTCTCATGTCAGAAATGTCGATTTAATGTGTTTTTTGCAGCGTTTCTCTAATAGCGATCGATTACTACCGATCTTCGTAATCAAAAATCTTCCATAGCCGTAATAAGAAACAAACATTAAATCGACATTACCAACATTAGAACAGGCTCATAATATATTCAGCCTTAATCTATGGTCTCGCCGTCTTATCTCTACTGGATATAATCGACCTGGAACGGGCTTTAGTAAAAGCTCTCTTTGAATTGTTAAGCAAGCCAACCGGCCGGGCGCGTGATAGATTCCGTTCTGAGAGCAATTAGCCCAACTATTCAGGCTTTGAGGTCTACGACTCGCAGTAATAGAAGGTCTCAGAAATCGCCTCTTGACCTGAGAAAACGACGTTTCGCGTCAAGAGGAAACTAAAGATTAAAAGTATTCCGAAAGCTGCGCCGCATGAGCGTTTAGCGCGTCGCGAACATGATCGTTAGTGAATCGACTGTAAACTCTTGTTACGTTTTGATTCGTTTGATTAAGAATATCGCCGACGATTGTTAAGTTCTTCGAGCTCTGGACGACCCAAGATCCGACCGTTCTTCGTAAGTCGTGAAGTCGAACATCTTCTAATCTCGCTTCCTTCCGGATCTTCTGCCAAGCTTTATCAATCCTCGACAAATGAGTGCCGGCAATCTTGCCCGGAAAAACATAAGGGTTAATGCCCTTCTTGGGTAAAGAAGCCAATATTTTGAGCGCCGGAGCGGCGAGCGGGATTCGATGCGGCCGTCCGTTTTTTGTATCTGGAAGTCGAATCTCGCCGAACTCGAGGTCAACATAGGACCACCTGAGCGAGAGCAGTTCCATCTTACGCATACCTGTATACAAATAGAGTTGAAGAGCGGCGCGAACGAACGGATCTTCGTGCGCGGCTATCGCTGCAGCGAGCCGGGGCATTTCCGAGGGCAAGACAAAGCGGTCGCGAGCTCTCTCTTTATACTGCTTGATTCCACTTGCCGGATTCGGCCAAGTCTCCGGCAGATATCCCCAGATCGTCGCTAACCTGAACATCGTGTGAAGCTGCTCGATCACCCGGTTGGCTGAATAGTGAGACCGCTTCCCGATCTCTCGATGAAGGCGAGAGAGGTCGTCGCGACTTATCTCCGACAATCCTCGTTTGCCGAGGACCGGAAGGACGTAAAATTTGAGCCGTTGCTCGTCCTTCTTCCAGCTCTTTTTATGCTCACGGGCATGACGATCTATATAGATTTCGGCAAAGCGCGAGACGTCAATAACGCCTTGAAGCGCGATTCCTTCTTTTATCTGGAAGCTTTGAATTAGATCGGTCGGATCGTCGCCGCCCCTGGCTAGAGCCTTCATCCTGCTAGCTAGCCGGCGCGCCTGGTCTAGAGTCATGAAGTCAGTAGAGCCAAGGGTCCGCCATACCGCGCGGCCTTTTAAGTTGAATTTCAGGATAAAAACTTGCCTGCCGGAGCGATTAACCCGGACGCCGAGGCCCGGAACGTGCTCGTCGAAAACGGTCAAAATTTTGTCTGTTTTTTGGCGTTTCATAAAGAAGCTTAGCGGTACGGTCATAGTCCAACCTCATGATAACGAACAAAATCAGGATATATGTAATACTATTTTTGTATATACGAATTTCTACTCTATGAAATGCCTAAATGAGCCTTGCGAGCGCTAAAACCCGGAGTTTCAAATCCTCTCGCCCCGATATTTTCAGAGCGCTCAACTTTATTTTGCGGTTGGGCGTTTCTTTTTAGGTGCTGGGGTATAAGCAATGCTAGCCTATCTCAAGGGCGAAATCATCGCCAAAGAAATGAGCGGTGGACCGGTGGACCGGTTGGTCATAGATGTCGGCGGTGTCGGCTTTGAAGTGGCTGTCGCCCACAGCACTTTGATGACCGTCGGGCAGCCGGGCGACCAGGCGACGGTGCATGTTTCTGTGGCAATAAGAGAGACCGAATGGACCATCTTTGGCTTTGCCCGTCATGACGAACGCCAGATGTTTACGCTCTTGCAATCGGTGACAGGCATCGGACCTCGCTTAGCTCTGGCTCTGGTGGGCACCCTCGGTGTCGATACCTTGGTCGAGGCTGTCACATCTGAAAATCAAAAGATGATTTCGCAGGCTCCAGGTGTCGGTGCTAAAGTGGCGCAGCGCATCATTTTAGAATTGAAGACCAAGATGGAAGACTTTGCCGCCGCCCGCGGCAAGACAATTGCTAACCCGGCTCAGACCAAGGGGCAGCATGCAGTCATAGAGGAAGTGACCGACATATTGAGTCACTACGGCTATACGCCAACCGAAATTCAAAGTGCCTTGAAAGAAGCCGAGAAAGCCGGTGTGCCCCGCGATACAGCTGAAGAACTGCTGCGTTTTACACTCAAACTTTTAGGGGCAGGCGCCTTGAAATAGATGAAACTGCCGACCCTCAAGTTCAGCTTTATCATTCCAAACATCTTTGCCTATTTGTCTTTGCTGATACTGCTGGTGGTGGTATGGTTGGTTTTGCCCATATACGCTGTAGCCAAACCGATGCGGCATGATTTTCTTAATGTCTTCGACTACTGCGCCTATGCTTTAATTTTTCTAGTTTTCGTCAATAAGGCTCTAGCTAAAGGTCGGCGCTTTATCGGCAAGCCCTTAGATAGTGCACTGCTCTTTGCTTATCTTGGCTATGGCAGCTATCTTTCGCTCTTTATAATGAGTTCGATTCTTTGTCGCCGTTTAAATTTTTGTTTGCTTAAGGGTGTCAGCTTGCCCTATGCATTTTTAGTCTTTCTGGCACTGTCTTTGGTGCTAATCGTCAAAGGTCGCAGTTCGCGTTTGAGTCAGTTGGTTGCCTATCCCGCTTGTCTGGGTTTATTGCTTGCTATGGCTGCACTGCCTCTTTTGCAAGGGGCTTGGTTGCCTCTTTTGGCACTGCCGGGTGTGTTTATAGTAATGACCTGGTTGGTGAAAAAGAACGAACGCGAAGAAGCCTTGCGTTTAGCAATGGAAGATCTGCCCGAGACTCTTGAGGGCACCCAAATAGAAGTAGTGCAAGATGAAGGCGAAAAACTTGAGCCGGTACAAGTAGTTGAGGCCAGGTTTAAGATATTGCCTTATTTGTACTAGAGTTTTTGTTTTGTCTAGTGTTTGGTTTGTTTAGGTTTTGGTTTGCTTAGGGTTCGTCTGCATATTTTGCCAGCACAATCTGCGGGTCCCAGCCCACTATTGCCCTGACAGGCTTTAAGAGCCAGTGATTGCTGACACAACGGCTGAAAAATAGTTCGTGCTCGGCTTCGGTTTTTGACATTTCGTGCAGTGCCGGCAGCAGATGGTCTAGCCCTAGAGCATGGGCATGCGCAGCGGCGACATCGTATTCTTTGACATTGTCGTTTTCAAGTTTACCGGCAAAATACATAGGCAAAAACCAGCCGGTAAAGAAACAGCCGACATAGGCGCAGTTGCCGATGAAGTTCATCAAGATCTCGCGCCACAGTGCTGGTTTGGCATTTAGCTCGTGCAGCATCTTGCCGACCGTCTGACGGTGTTCTACTTCTTCTTTCTCTATGCGGGCGATGGTTTCGCGCTCGTAGCCCGGCGGCAAAGAGCGCCAATGACCGGCATAGGCACGGGCTGCCGCCCGCTCGCCGCTATAGGCCAACTGCAAGATAGTAATGAAGGCTTTCTTGTGATAAGCAGAATCACCCTCTCTAATCTGAATGGGTTTTTGCTGCTTTGCCAACGCCGCCTCTTTTGCTGTTTGCTATGTTCGCTTGCTATGTCGCTAAAGTACTATTTGAGCTTTTATAGTTCTCTAGAGCTTTTGCCAAGGTGCTCTGCATTTTGTCTCTTAAATCTGATGGCGCCAAAACCTCAGCCTCTGCGCCATAGCTTAAGACCCAGCGGGCTACTTCGTCAAGGCTGGGGCTTTGCATCCCAAAAATCACTTCCCCTTCCCCGCCTTACTCACGCCCTCAAGCGCGTTCGTCATGACACTCGATAAATAGTTGATGCCAAAGTAAAGGGCGATACTACCGAGAGTGGCAAGCAGAACCGTCATCTTGAGCATGCGGTTCATATAAGCGTGTTTTCTATCATCTATAGACAAAGACAAATAGGCTCCATGGTTGTTTAACCATGATAGCCTATTTGCCTGCTTCGCGAAACGCTACTGGTTTCCTCGAGCCCTCCAGCTTTCCCTCCAGTGCTCGCGAATATAACTGAGCCCACGCCTTGCCCGCAGGGTGGGCTATTTACCTCCTGATTCGGTTACAACCACAGCCAGCGAAAAGGTTTTGGTTTTGTTGCCCAGCTTGGTTTGCTTGGGTCGAGCAGTTGGGCATAGACCGAGATGTCCTCTTCCGATATGCCTAACTTTTCTTCGTCGACTACCCAATAACCGTCATCGTGTGCCCGGCATATCTGGGGGTAGCGTGCGATTATCTGCTTTAGCACATAGGCGTCGACAATTTTGCCGTTTGCTTTTGCCTTTTCATAGGCGAAAACCAGTTCGTCCATGGTCAGGCGTCCATCTGGAAAACCCGATTCTTGCTCGGGTAGATCAATCTCAAGCCAGTTTTCCCGCAGAAAGGGAATGATCGCTTGTTTGACCACTGAGAATTCTAGTTCGGCATTATTTACAGTCATTTTGTCAAACCTCAATTCAAAGGAAATAGTCTGTTGGCACTGTTATCCAGGTCCAGGACAATGCGATCTGGACCTTTTATCGCTTCTCTTGCTAAGGCAAAGAGAGTGCGCTGAGCGCGGTGTGCCACGTAGGGGTTGTTGTCTCTACTCAATCTGCGCAATATAGATATTGCCGTGCCCGGGTCTTCTGCAATCGCATATCTGACATCGGCACAATCGTCGAGGCAGAGCACCACTTGTAGTTGCATAGATAAGTTGCCGCGCTCTGCTACTGCTGTTCTTACCTCACTATCGCTATCGTCAGCAAGTTCTATCAAGAGCTCTTTCGAAATGATGGCTGCTTGAGCCATCCTGATTTTGTCTTGCTTTGAAACAACTTTCCACTGGTTTTCTCTGTATGGCTGTCTTCTCTTTTTTGTTCTAACTAGAGAAAGAGTTGAACCTTCATTATCTCTTTTGCTGTTCATGTATGACTTGCTCAGTTCGTACATAGTTCATCCCTCGCCCCGTCGACTCACTCTATTAGTTAATCGCATCGATGGGCGTGAGTCATCACTCTCTGGTGCATATTTTGACTACACTAGGGGGTGAACTTTTGCTCCTAACTAAAGAGAGACAAGACCTTCGCGCAGGGCTTTCAGGGCTGCCTGGGTGCGGTCTGCCACCGCCAGCTTGTCCATGATTTTGCTCATATGAGATTTGACTGTGTCAAGAGAAATGCATAGCGTTTCAGCAATCTCTGTGTTTTTCTGACCTGCCACCAGCAGCTTCAATACTTCCATCTCTCTTTCGGAAAGGTCGTGACCTGAGGTCGTCCTTGCTTTCTGTCCCGACACTTTTGCCTGAGCAAGGGCGGCAATTGGTTCGCTCTCTTCAATTTGAGCGCCTTGGTTGGCATTTAAGTTGGTAAACACAGTTTTGGCTATGTCGGGGTCTAGCCAGCAGTCGCCATTGCTCACGGCGCGCAGGGCGATTTCAAGGCGCTTAATCGACACTTCTTTCAAGCAATAACCTTGGGCTCCGGCAGACATGGCGGCAAAAACTTGGTTTGCCTCTCTATGTGAGGTCAAAATCAAAAACTTGGTCTGGGGGGCTTGTTCTCTAATTTTTGCGGTGGCATCGATGCCATTCATCACAGGCAAGCCGATGTCCATTATTACCACATCGGGCTTGGCATCGAGGGTCATTTTTACAGCTTTTTCGCCGTCGCTGGCGATGCCTACTACTTCTATATCGGGCTGTTTTGAAAGCAATGATTTTAGACCCATGCTTGTCAGCTCTTGGTCTTCTGCGATCAATACTTTGATTTTCGTCTCCATTGCTTCACTTTACTTTCAGCTTATGTGTTTTCTATCAATCTTTGTACCCGTATGCCCTTACGTCTCTTGTTTTGATATTTGGGCAATTCCATTATTATGAACGACATCGGCGGTTCTTGCGAAGTCTTCAGTGCAAAGACGCCCCCGTGTGCTTCAACGACACGACGAGCGACCAGGGCGCCAAAGCCATTGGTGCTGGCCAATTCCATGCCGTTTGCTGCTCTAAGTTGTTCAGACATCAAACCTAATCTTTCTGCTTCGCTGAGACATTTGCCGGGGCAGATTATCTTTAGCTGAAAGCTTTCATTGTTGCATTCTGTCAGTTCCAGCTCTAGCGTGTCGCAGTGGCTGAAAACCGAAACGGCGCCGGCGATGGCGCGTTCAAAGGCTGTAGGGTCTAATTCGACAAACATATCTTGGCGGCACTGGTTGAAGGTGATGTTGAGATTTTTTTCTAGCATCAGTTTTATTGCAATAGAACTGATCAAACTTGCCGGTTTGACTGAGAAAAACGACAGCCCATCGTGTATTTCACCCTCGCCATAGAGCAGCAAGACATTTTCTATAAAGTCAATTAGTTCTACAGTCGTGCGCCTTGAAACAGCAAGCAATTGAGGCATAACTTCGTCATGTTCAGATAACTGTTTCGCTTCAAGCAAGTCTAGTGCTCTTTTAAGGGCAATAATTCTTGTCTCGATGTCGTGCTTCAATAGCGAAATTAGCTCATTCTGTCGGTGAAGGGCTGTGCTCACCTGGCTTATCTCTTCGCAGGCAGGCAGAGAAACAGCAGTTAAACCGGTTACTTCGCCTTCTTCATTTTCTATGGGAGCAAGATTAAGAGCAACTTCCACCGGTGCACCCGATTTGGTGCGGCGCATACTGCGATATCCGATGAACTTTTCACCGCCCTTGACCCGGTTCAAAATATATTTGTACTCTTCAAATTCTTCCGGCTCATAGAGTATGCTCACCGGCCTACCCAGAACCTCTTCTTTTGTATAGCCGTAGATTTTTTCCGCTTCGTTGTTCCAATAAATCATGCGGAACGACAAATCTTTGGCATCAACCGCTGCCGGCAGCTGGTCAAGCATCAAGCTGAGTTTGCTTAGTTGCTTTTGTCCCACTTTTGCACCACTCTAGTAGCCCGTATTTATCTCTCAGGTTAGTTGCCGTTCGCCTACCGGTAAAGACTGATGCTTTAGTGTGACTGATATTGCAGTCTCGATTGGCTTAGTCTATTTCGGCATTCTTTCATGATTTTAGGGTAGCTTTCTCTAGTATTTTCGGCTACCCACTAAAGTATGATTCGGATCATCCTTTCTTACTAATTGTCGGCAAATTTAGCCGGTTTTGTCACACCTGGGGGCGATTTTTCTCTTTCAGTAGATTAAATAGCTGTTTTTCGCCTCTGCACTCGCTATATTGGTTAAGACTAGCGGTGGCAAACGAGTTTTGAAATGACCACTAAAACCACTAAATCCAATAAATGGCTCCCGGCAAAAGCATCGATTGGTTTTTACTGCTTGGCTCTTTTGTCAGTGGTTTCGCTTTCTATTTGGTCGGTTTATAACACCAGTCGAGCTTTCAATCAGTTTGCCGAGCATATTGAAAAGCTTGAGTTAGAGTTAGATAAGTTGCACAGCAAGGAAGCATCTGCAACTGCCGCAGCCACTAACATAGAAGACTTTCGGGTCTTGAAGCTGGCTGAGCTTAGACGTGAGACCGCCAAGGTAGCGCAGGTCTGTGCCGAATTTCAATATGAAGGAATAGCCACTGTACTTTTGCTTATTGGCTTTTCGGCATTTTTGCTTTATCACAACAAAAGATTTGTCAGTGAGTCTGAGGCTCATGTCGAGACCACTCGCAAGCTGGCTTTGCTGGTTGAGACCAGTTTTGACGGCATCTTTTCGGTTGATGGACAGTTGCTCATTCAGTCTTGGAGCCCGGCATGCCAAAGAATATTTGGCTTTTCTAGAGAAGAAGTGGTGGGTTCGACTTTATCACTGCTCTGGCCGCCTGCGTTGGGTCATGAGTTGCAAGTTTATAGAAAGGCGCTTGCAGAGGGCGTGGCTATCTCGCCTTACGAAAGTCGAGCCTTGACCAAAAGCGGTAAAGAGATTTCGGTTTCAATTTCTGCCAGTCCTGTTCTGGCAGACTATGACCGTGTAGATGGCATGACCATAGTGGTTCGGGACGTGTCATTTGAGACGACTATGCGTCAGCAGAAAGAAGACCTAATTGCCGCGCTTGCCCACGATCTCAAAAATCCGCTTATCGGCAGCAATCTTTTGCTTGAAATTATTCGCGAAGATTTTGCCACTATGGGGGCGGAATCGGTGAGAGATATGACCTCTCGTCTTTCTGCCACCAATAACCGCATGATTGAGACAATCAATGAAATGCTCGATGTCTACAGGCTTGAGAGCGGCGCCATCGAGATTGTCTCTAAGCCGACCGACCTGAGCGGTCTTTGTCATGAGCTTGAGAAAGAATTTGCCTTTGCCTTTGAGCGCAAAAAAATCGCTTTCAAAAGCGAAATTGCTGCCGATTTATCGGTGCTTTCTGATCCCAATCTCTTGAGACGAATAATCTATAACCTGTTGGACAATGCTCTCAAGTATTGCACCGAGGGTAATACCGTTATCTTCAGCGCTTCGTTGACTGAAGGCGGTTCAACAGAAATCGCTGTCGATGATGATGGTCCGGGCTTGGATGACAACGAGAGGCGTCGCGTTTTTCAGCGGCTATTTCGCCGCCCTGTCAGTGCCACCGGATCTGAAGGCAGTGGTTTGGGATTATATGCGGCAAGGCTTATGTCTGATTTGATTAAGGCTCGCATCGAATGTCATTCTAAGAGCAATGCCGGTACAAGATTCAAAATAATTCTCTGATAGAGGAAACTCTTTTGTCCTTTAGTTAGTCTGTTATCTGGTCAGTTTGTTAGCTAGTTTGTTACTTGGTTAGTTGATTCGTCTGTTTGTATTATGGAAGGAGAAACAGTATGGCTAAGAAGAAGTTGCAAAAGATGGTAAGCAAAATTGCCAGAGATGAAAAAATTGACGGAAAGGAAGCGAAACTGCTCACCGAGCAGATTTATGCTGACGGCTTTGTCAGCCGAACCGAGCGCAGACTCGTTGGTAAATTGCTCAATTCTGACCTGTGCGATGAAAGTGTCAAGACTCAGCTAAGCGAAATTGTCGCGCATTAAGATTGAGTGCAAGTTGAATATCATTGAGCACCAGATAAATAAGATTGAGTGCTCATAGAAAAATGAGTACTCATAGAGAAAATCAGTGCCTGATTTTCATTCGGCGGCGCCTGCGCTATTGCGGCGCCGCCTTTACTAATTTACTCATTGCACATCAATTTGAACCGGCGCAAGACCGTCCTTAAACTCTAGATTGGCATTGAATTTTGGTTCGATTTTCAGATTGCCGGTTTTGTCTATATAACCCCATTTGCCGTTCAATTTTACTGCCGCCAGCCCTTCCGAAAATGGATCTGCTGCATCAAATTGAGGCTTGATTAGTGTCTTGCCAGATGTACTTATATAGCCCCATTTACCAGGCTGGAAGATTTGGACACCCTTGCCTAGATTGAGCCATTTTCCCATTTGCACAGCGATTGTTTTTTCGCCTGCTATTTGAGCGTTGGCAAATTTCGGCGCTATGACAAATTTGCCTTTGTCGCTGATGAAGCCCCAGCGGTCCGGTCTATTTGAGCCGCTATTAGCACCAGTAGCCACTGGCGCCACCCCGTCTTTGAAATCTCCGCAGTCATTTACTTGGTAAGGTAAGACTTCTTGCCCTTTTGTGTCTATATAACGCCAACTGGCGCCGCTGGCAAAGTGTACATTGCCTCTAGAAGAGTAGCTGATTATGCCTGAAGCATAGTTTGAGACTAGAGCTTTGCCCTCAGAAAATGAGCAAGCGACGTCAAATTGGGGATTAATCTGCCAGCGCCCTTCTTTGTCGACATAGCCATATTTGCTGTCGTCTTTGGCGCAGGCAAGACCGTCGCTGAGTGGCGAAAGGGCGGCAAATGCGGGCTTGACTACAAATTTGCCTGACTTATCTATAAAGCCCCAAAGTTTAGATTGGCTGTCTTGGGCCGGCGCTAGACCGCCGTTAAATGAGCCTGCTGCCTCGAAGCTTGCTTCGATTGTAACTTTGCCTTCTTTATCTATATAACCCCAGAGCGATTTGCCTGAAGGTTTTACGGCTGCCAGCCCCTCGCTAAAGGCTAATCCTTCGTCATAATCTGCTTTGATGGCAAAGTTTCCGTCTGAGTTAATATAGCCCCATTTCTCAGCCGCCTTTGCGTTTTGAAAGGCCGACATAGATAATGTCAGGGCGCCCAGAATAATCCCTAGCTTTCTTTGGATTTTCATTTTGCTCATAGTAATTTGCCTTAGAGAAATAACTTAGATAAATAGTCTAAAAAGAAATAGCCACAGAGGCAGCAAATACAATTGGCATTTGCCGATATTGTCTTTAGCTTGCCAAATCACTTTTGGCTTATGCAAATTAGGAGTGTCTTTTCTAAGTTAAATCTCTTGACGCTATTGCCCGCTAAACTTTGGCGGTCTCTTTTCTAGAAAAGCCTTGATGCCCTCGGCATAATCTTGACTGAAATAGACTTTGCGGCGCAAGCCCTGAATACGCTCAAAGGTCTCGGGCGAGACCGGATGGGCATTAGACAAAAGCCTGAACTGTTCCTTTATTACCGCCATGCTGAGGGCTGAGTGCGAGGTGATTTTCTCTGCGAGGGCGAGGGTGAATTCTTCCAATTGGTCGGCTGCCACCAGGTGGTTTAGAATGCCCAGTTCTTTGGCTCTTTCAGCGGCTACTGGTTCGGCTGTAAAGAACATCTCTTTGGCGATATTCACGCCAAGGCGATTCATAAAATGCAATATGCCCGAGGCATTGTAGGGCAGACCCAGTTTGACCGGGGTGATGGCAAAGGTGCAAGTGGGGTCGCCGATGACTATGTCGGCGGTCATAATCAGATCGCAGGCACCGCCCCAGACACCACCTTGAATCATGCAGATAACCGCCCCTGGAAACTGCTGAATCTTGCGCAGTGTTTCTTCTAGAGGGTCGTAGTAGCCGAGGGGGTCGGCATGCGTGGGCAGTTCTTTGATGTCGTGCCCGGCCGACCAGACTTTGCTGTTTGGCTTTGCTCTCAAGATTACCGCCGAAATGCAGTTTTTCTCAAACTCGTCCAAAGCATTATTGATTTCATCAAGCAAGCCTTCGCTCAAGGCGTTTCGCTTGCCATCATTGCTCATCGTGATGATGCCTATCTTGCCCCGCGTTTCGGTGCTTGTAAAGTTGGCTTGAACTGCGGTCATATCAGTGTGGTTTCCTTTGCCTTGGCGATAAGTTCTTCTCTAAATTTGGGGTGAGCCAGTTCAATCAGAGCGAGGGCTCTTTCTTTTGTTGACTTACCCTTGAGATTGGTGACACCGTATTCGGTGACGACATAGTGGGTGTCCATACGAGGGTCGGTGACATTGTTTTCTAAGCGCGGCACTATGCGTGAAATTGCCCCTTGTTTGGCGGTTGAATAAAGAGCCAAGATAGACTTGCCGCCCTTTGAATCAAAAGCCCCGCGCATAAAGTCTAGAGCACCGCCGGTGCCGCTAAATTCGTGATGGTTGATACTTTCGGCGTTGACTTGACCGTATAGGTCAATTTCTATGGCTGAGTTTACCGAAATCATATTGTCGTTTGCTGCTATCACCGAAGGCAAGTTGCAATAGTCAGAGGGATAACTTTCCATTGATGGATTATCGTTGATAAAGTCATAGAGAGCCTGACTGCCGAGGGCCAGGGTGAAGACAGTCTTGAATCTGTGAAGGTTTTTCTTGCGACCATTCACGACACCTTTTTTAATCAGGTCGATCATACCGTCGCATAAGAGTTCGGTGTGAATGCCGAGATCTTTGCGGTCCGCCAGATATCGCGCCACCGCATTTGGTATACCTCCGATACCCATCTGAATTGTTGCACCGTCCGGTATCATATCAGAGACCATCTTGCCGATGGCATCGTCTTCTGGTTGAGCCCCATGCTGAGCCAGTTCAAGCAGCGGTGCATCGTTTTCCACAATGGCGTCGATTTCTGAGACATGCACAAGCGATTGACCAAAGACACGCGGCATGTTTTTGTTTACTTCTACGACCTTCCAGCGGGCGCTTCTAAGCACTGTCGAACTATAGTCATTATTGGTGCCGAGGCTGAAATAGCCTGCTTTATCCATCGGTGAAACAGTGATGACAAAGCTGTCCATCTGGTTGAATTCGGTAAGAAAGCGCGGTATCTGATAGAAATATGCCGGTACATAACTAAGTATTTTGCGGTCTTTGCCTTGCTGTGCCTTAATAATCTGTCTATCAAAGGCGCTTAAAAAGAGCGGACATAGCTCGACTGCATGCAGTACATCTTCTGCCATGATGGTTTTTGCGGCATGTTCCATGGCAATTTTGTAATAGACCTTGAGGTCTTTAAGGTCGCCGGCGCGCAATCTATCTGCGACAGCCTGCAATAAGGCGGGCGGCTGACCAGCGCCCATGCCAAAGCAGAAATTGCTGCACGATTTGACTTGCTCGACGGCTTTTGCGGCGGTGGTTAATCGTTTCCTGTATTCACTAAGATATTGATTCGTAACATGTGCCTGTGTTGCTTCCGCCATTTTTTGGGTTCCTATTTTCTTTGGTTATTGGTGTTCTAAACTATTTTGTATGTTCCTATTTCCTGTCTTCCAGGTCTCCAACTTTTAAATAGCAGGTTGTGCAGTCTCTTTGATGCATTCCTTTGTTGCATTCAGATTCTTCTGTTTTACCCAGCCCGAGATTTCACTCTGCCTCTAAATAGTTAAGATGCCTGAAAGTGATATGGATAGAGTTGAACCCCCAACTAAGTTGCTTCTGGCTTCGGTGCTGTCATTTCGAACGAAAAAGGAGCTGTCTTCTCTTAAAGCACCAACTGTCTTTGAAAAGCCACGTCTTCTTCCAGCAGGTTCACTGGTCTATAGAGAGCAGTGTTTTTGTTTTGCCTTGATAGTGAGCCAAGTAAGTCTGAGCTCGCATAGAGGATAGCAGTTGGTATGAATTCGCACTCGATAGTATCTAAAGATTGATATCTGGCTGCTTAGATCGAATTGGCAAGCCGCTTAACTTTCTTTAGATTTGCTTGATTTGAAAGTAACTAACTATTGGTGAACCTCTTGTGCTTTGGCTTTTTTCTCGCTAATTGACCGTAAGGATTTAGTTATGATAGGCAAGAACGCGAAATAGGCAAGAACGCTTTCAACCGTGCAGATTACAATCAAACCGGCAGCCGCGATGAGAATAATTGATCGCTTTGGTCTTCCATTCATTTCTTGCGCTTTTTCCATAGTGGCTCTTGTTTGAGATGGTCAATACTTCCCGAGCCGATTTCTAAAGAGCCAGAGTCTTAAGAAATGAGCTTGGCCCCTAATTGCTTATGTGCCACGTTAGAGGAAGTTGATACCACTACCACTTGCAGTTGACTTCTATTCAGTTGTCAGTCGATTTATTTTTGTTACTGCGCTCTCATAAACCTATTGGCTCTTGAGGTCGGCTCTTTATGTGCATTTCTTTAGGTTTTAAACAGATGTCAAGTGTTGCTTCCTCTTGGGAAGTAATTAGAATGCTGTTTAGGACGAGCCTGTGCTGCCTTTCCCCAGCTCCCTCAATTGTGGAGTATTGCTCAAGGGAATTGCCCGTTTTTCTAGCGGATTTTGTGCGGGTCTTGGAAGATTCGGTGGTGAACATGCGCTTCACCGTTTGCCGATTCGCCTCTCTAATGATGTCTCAAGGAGAGCATATGATGAACGACGCACCCCTAACAGCCGATGAAAGACGAACCCTGCGAATGTGGTTCAGGCAGGCAATTGCTAAGCTAGAACTGGAAGAAGTCACCCAGGCGATGCTTAAAGAGTATCCGGTCGAACCGGAAGCCCCAGCTCAGCGTAGCTATCAAGCTCGCCGTCGAGCTGCCAGAGGCAGGGTCGGAAGCCAGAATAAGCAACTGGTCTAAAGCTAAGCGTTCTCTAACAAGAGCTAAAAGATTGTATGGGGCAGGTTTTCGAATCTGCCTCTCTTTTTGTCTTTGGCTGCACTTTTGTTATTTCTTTAGTCATAGATTGTAGTCACAGATTGCAGAAGGCGGTCCTTCCGGGCCACTGCCATTTGTTGTGCCTTTTGGATATTGGGTCGATATATTCACCTTAATTCTCTCGCCTTAATTGAACTTTTTTCTTTGATTTAGCGTCTTAAATAATGGGAACTATGTAGGCAGGATATTATGGATATCCATATATAGATTCGAGATATCGATTTAAGCAGGAGAGGCTTGATGAGTCCGCGTCCTTACGTACCGCTTCATTTGCATACTGAGTACAGCTTGCTGGACGGCGCCACTATGATCAAAGACTTGGTCAAAAAGGCGAAGGCTCAGAATATGCCTGCCGTGGCCATCACCGACCATGGTGTGATGTATGGCGCCATCGAACTGACCAAGAAATGCCACGAAGTTGGCGGTATCAAGCCGATTATCGGTTGTGAAGTCTATATCATCGACGGCGATATCACTGACAAAACCACCAAGCAGCCGCTTTATCACCTCACTATGATTGCCCGCAACAAAGAGGGCTACAAAAATCTGGTCAGGCTAAACTCAAGGGCTCATATACAAGGCTATTACTATAAGCCCCGCATCAACAAAGAGATGCTTGCCGCCCATAGCGAGGGCTTGATTGTCTTGTCGGGCTGTCTTGGCGCCGAGCTTTCGCAGCACTTGCTCAAAGATAACTATGAAAAGGCTCGCGACGCGGCAGCCTGGTACAAAGACGTTTTCAAAGAAAACTACTATATCGAGATTCAAGACCATGGCTATCCCGAAGACCGCCGGGTAAACAAGCATCTTATTAGCATTGCTAAAGAATTGAATATCAAGCTTTGCGCCACAAATGACAGCCATTTCACCAATAAAGCCGATGCCAAAGCTCATGACTGCTTGCTCTGTATTCAGATGGGTAAGAATGTCACCGATGCCAATCGCATGAAGTTCAGCGGCTGGGAGTACATCAAAAACGGCGACGAGATGGCTTGCTTATTTCGAGATCACCTCGATACCGAATATATCGAAGAATCGATTTTGAGTACCCTCGAAATCGCCGATAAAGTCGAGCCTGTAAAACTGGCTTCTGATCCGCGTTTGCCTGTTTTTGAAGTGCCGGTCGGTCATACTGCCGAGAGCTTTTTGCACCATCTAGTAATGGAAGGACTGAAGAGCAAGTTCGGCGAGATAACGCAGGCTGTCGAGGACCGAGCTTTTCGCGAGCTCAAAGTTATCGAAGACATGAACTTCGCTTCTTACTTCCTTATCGTTTCCGACTTCATCAACTATGCGCGAGCCAAGGGCATTCCAGTGGGCCCTGGGCGCGGTTCAGCTGCCGGTTCAATTGTCGCTTATGGACTTGGTATTACAAATATCGATCCGCTTAAGTACAACTTGCTGTTTGAGCGCTTCTTGAACCCAGAGCGTAAGTCGATGCCCGATATCGATACTGACTTTTGTATCGAACGCCGCGGCGAGGTAATCAAATATTGTTCCGAGAAATACGGCGAAGATAAGGTGGCGCAGATCATCACATTCAACCGCATGACTAGTAAGGCGGTGATTAAAGATGTGGCTCGCGTACTGGAATTTCCTTTTGGCGAAGCCAACAAACTAGCTAAGATGGTGCCTGTAGTCAGGGGTAAGCCGACACCTCTCGATGAGATGGTGGAAGACCACCCCGAGTTCAAGAAGATCTATCAGACCAGCGACGAAGCCAGGCAGGTTATCGATCTGGCTAGAAAACTCGAGGGCGTCAACAAAACCTTTGGTATGCACGCCGCCGGTGTGGTTATTTCTGACGTGCCGCTTGAAGAGATCGTGCCGGTGCAGCGCAACAACGACGGTACTGTGATCTGTCAGTACTACATGGAAGACGTTGCCTATGCCGGTTTGGTCAAGATGGACTTCCTCGGTCTGCGCAACTTGACCATGATCGACAAGGCGGTCAAGATTCTCAAAGAAACTCGCAATATCATAATCGATGTCGATTTGATACCGATGGACGATGAGAAAACCTATCAGACTATTTCAAACGGTGATCTCGCCGGTATATTCCAGTTAGAAACTTCTTCCGGTATGAAGCAGGTGGCGCGCGATATGCGCCCCTCCAACATGGAAGACATTTCAGCGCTTATCGCTCTTTATCGACCGGGTCCGCTTGATACCGGTATGATCGATAAGTTTATCGATTGTAAGCACGGCAAGACCAAGATTACTTATTTGACGCCGCTTTTGGAAGGTATCTTGAAAGATACCTATGGACAGATAGTCTATCAAGAGCAGGTTATGCAAATCGCCCAGGTCTTGGGCGGCTACAGCCTTGGACAAGCCGACCTCTTGCGCCGCGCCATGGGTAAGAAAAAGCCCGAAGAGATGGAGAAGCAGCGTGAACTCTTCGTCGGTGGCTGTGCCAAGAATGCCGTAGATAAAGCCATTGCCGACCAGCTCTTCGACATGATGGTGCAATTCGCCGAATACTGCTTCAACAAGTCGCATAGTGCCGCATATGGTGTCTTGACCTATCAGACTGCCTATCTCAAGACCCATTATCCGGTCGAGTATATGACGGCGCTGCTTTCATCGGTTTCTGGTGAACAAGATAAAGTGCAGGGTTATATCGCCGAATGTCAGGCGATGAATATCGAAATCTTGCCTCCCGATGTAAACGGCTCTGGTAGCGACTTTACCGCCAGCGGTAATACTATTCGTTTCGGACTGTCAGCCATCAAGGGGCTAGGCGACGGCGCTGTGCAAGCCATTGTTCAGGGAAGAGAGAAAGACGGTCCCTATGAGTCTATTCAGAACTTCCTCTCTCGACTTGATTTGCGCGTGGTAAACAAGAAGGCTCTTGAATCTTTGATCAAGTCGGGCGCCGTGCTCTCTCTTGGCATTACCCGCAAGAAAGCGCTGAGCAACCTAGACTCTTTGGTTGAATCAGCCATTCGCAAGCAGAACCAAGATGCCACCGGTCAGATAAGCCTTTTCAGCCTCGGCGCTCAGCAAGGTATGAATATGGAAACCCCGCTCATCGGTGACGACAGCGAATACAGCGAAGCCGAGATGCAACACATGGAGCACGAGCTGCTCGGCTTTTATGTCACCAGCCACCCCCTCAAGCGCGTGGCCAATCGATTGAAATATTTGACCACTCATTCGATCAAAGAGATGAAGGAAGCATCTGATGGCACGACTGTGATCATCGGCGGCTTGGCTAATTCTATAGAGAAGAAGCTGACCAAGCAGAACAAGCTCTTGTGCATTGTGCACCTAGAAGACTTGAGCGGCAAAGCTGAAGTGGTTCTCTACAGCGAAGCGCTGGAGAAAGTCTCTTCCGACGTGCTCACACCTCAATCACTCTTGCTTATTAAAGGTAAGGTGAAGAAGAACGAAGAACAGACATCTGTCATGGGTTCATCTGTGCGCCGCATAGCCGATGCTTCGATGGTCGACGTTGTCTTTACGCAGACTCAGTCATTCTCAGACTTACATAGACTGAAAGATCTGCTTATCTTGTACAAAGGCGAAGATCCAGTCATGCTGCACTTCCCGCAGGGTCCTCGCAGCAAAGCTATTCTGGTTGGGGCGCAGTTCTGGGTGGACGCTTCATCGAGCTTGCCGGCGGCGATAAAGACAAACTTCCAAGAGGCGATCAAGGTGAGAGTAAATAAGGTCAAGGTGTAGAAGACTAAAGTTCTAAAGGTTTGGAGGTCTAAAGTTCTAAAGGTTTGTAGGTCTAAAGTTCTGAAGGTCTAAAGGTCTAAAGTTCTAAAGTTCTAAAGTTATTTGTTGGTAGATAACAGGGTTAGTCGGAGTAAAAGTGAAGCAACATCTATATCCTAGAGATTTGGCTCATTACATTTTCAACAATTGCGAGCGCTTCGCAAAAGACTTGGTCTTCCCCGAAGACGAGTCACTCATTGCTGCCGAGTTGGGTCTGCCCGATATCGATGCTATGGAGAGCCTGCTCTCGACCTGTTACCAAGCTAGTCTCATGACCCACGAAGGGTTGAATGTTTCATTCCGCCTCATCCTTGCTGATCCAGAAGCCTTCGACGGACTCGATGGGTCGCCCGACGGTGTGCAAAAGCTTGAGTTCGCTGAGTATATGCCCCTTAGCGCGTCTTCTCTAAGACGGATCAGTCCTGCTGCCAGCTTTGCCCGTTCTATAATCGCTGCCCGTTACGATCCCGAGATCGGACCTGAAATTTGGGGAATTATTCATACTGGTCCGCGCTGGTTGCACACCAGTCATGGTGGCAGAGGTTCCGCCCCCAAACTACCCGACGCCTTAGTGGTGAAAGTCATGGGTCCGGGTGTTTTAGAAGTTTCCCTGGGCGGCAAGACCCTAGTCAGTTTGTCGGAGGGTAAGGTTCACGGACAGTCGCTCAACGTTTTCCGGGCGGGGTGGCTGCAAGATTTCTTCGCGCCAATTAGGCAGGAAAGGCATGAGATTCATAAAGAAGCCATGCAAGGCGCCGAGGAAGATTGGCAAGAATTAGATTCGGAGTTGACCAAGATCATCGACCAACAGATGATGAAACGAGTGATCGCTGCCATGCGAGCTTTTCGTCACGGCGGTACTCTACTTTTCGTGCCGCCCGATCGCGCCTCTGAGTTGATGCAGGTCAATCCTTATTTGACTATGAAGTATAAGTTTGCCGAGAGCGAAGGGCGCGGACGTTTTCGCACCTTGATTGTCGACATCATGAACACGCTTGCCAGCTTGCCTTCCGACGATAGTCACAGAGTAGGCTGGTTGGAATATCAGCAGACCAGCGATCCGCGCATAACGGCGCTCGATGAAGCGATCTTCGAAACATCGCATCTGATTTCGAGTTTGTCTGTTGCTGACGGCGCTGTTGTGCTCACTAAGCGCTTTGAGATTTTAGGATTTTCGGCAGAGATTCATTGTGAGACGTCGGAAGTCTCTCAAATTGCTAAGGCTCTCGATCTAGAAGCTAACAAGTGTCGATTCGAATCTGTAATCGGCGTGGGTACAAGACATAGCTCTGCTTACAGAATTTGTCGCGAGCTGAAAGATGCCCTCGCCATTGTTGTTTCGCAAGAGGGCAATGTGCAGTTTGTGCGCTGGATGAACGACAAGCTTGTTTTCTGGGAGCACCAAGGCTCTTTCGATTTTTCGAATCTAAATTAATCGGTTTGGTAAGAACTAGAAGAAGCAGGAACTCTAGAAGGACGAGAATATCCAGAAGAGCCGGAGAAACTCGAATAACGAGAAGAACCAGAAGAGCCGGAGAAACTCGAATAACGAGAAGAACCAGAAGAGCCGGAGAAACTTGGAAATCCAGAAGGTTCAGAAGAACTCGAATATCCAGAAGAACTTGAAGATCCAGAAGAACTAGCAGCGCTAGAGAGGCTGAGTGCAGGCCCTACAACGAATCGCTTCCGCCGGCACTGTTTCCAAGCAAGAACCGCAGGCTTTGGTAGCGGGAGCCGGAGCTTCTTTCGGCAGAATCAGTTTGGTGATCATAAACACCACAAAGGCGATGATGGCAAAGTCGACTAAAGCGCCGATGAAGTCACCATATTTGATAGCATTTACCGTTACTTGTCCTGTCGCATCAGTGCTTTTCGACAAGACAAACTGAGCTTGTCTCCAGTCTCCGGCGGGCATCACCATCCCGATAACCGGCATGAGCAAGTCATTGACAATCGCCGTCACTACTTTTCCGGTGGCGCCGCCGATTATGACGCCTATCGCCAAAGCCAGCGCGTTTTGCTTTTGCAGAAAGTTAGTGAATTCTTTTATCATCTTTATGTCGACTCGTGTTTGTTTTCTTAGTTCTCTGAGGTGTCTCTGGGCTTTTCAAGTGTTGCCGTCTGTTCTTGAAGCATCTTTCTTATGGTGTTCAATGCTCGGTTCAATCTGTTGGCTTGCCCCGGATTCTTAAAGCTTGTCTTGTCTGATTCTTGAGCTTTCAAGTGCTTATCCACAACGCGAGCAACTTCTTCCCAATCTTCTTTATTCATGGCTACTCTGATGAGCATCTGTTTCCCCTCGCAGGAATCTTTGTCTATTTTTTACAAGCTTTTCTGACAGAGCGAAGCGGGATTCCAGGGAAGTCTGCCAGATTGCCTAGTATATTGCTTCTACTTAGGTTTCTAGTTGTCGCTGAACTGCATTTTAATTTCAATTTTGGGGGCTTCTTTGCCCGGTTTGAGAGGACGCTCCAGATATTCTTGTTTACCGACGTTAACACCGACTCGGCGGGGGTTTACAGCCGGAACAATTGCTGTACAATACGTCATTCGATAATGCTTTCAATTTGGAGGTTGACTCGCACTCACACAACGCCCAACTCCCAGGCAGGTAGGTTTCGAATCCGAATCTGGTGTTAAGTAAGCGTTTCGTGTACCCCACAGGAAAAATGAAGGAAAAGCCAAGGCTTCCCAATTCTCTTTCCTGGACCAATCGGTAGCCCAATCATCTTCCGTCTGCTACACCCAGACGGTACAAGGGGGAAGAAACAATGTTCGGACCACACTTAATTCTTGAGGCTTATGGCTGTCCAAAGGAAACTCTGGCAGACATGAACGCCCTTAGTTCCATTCTTGATGCCTATCCGGCTCAGCTGGATATGACTAAGATCATGCCGCCCTACGTTTTCACTTACCACGGTACAGTGGAAGACGATTGGGGAGTTAGCGGTATCGTGCTCATCGCCGAGTCGCACATCTCCATCCACACTTTCCCGGAAAAGGGATTTGTCACTCTAGACATCTTCTCTTGCCGTGACTTTGATGTGGATGCAGCGGTTGATTACTTCTGCAAAGTATTCAAACCAGAGAGCTACGACAAGGAAATTCTCATGCGTGGTCGCGAGTTCCCTCGCAGCATGCCGAAGGCTCAGCAGATTGTTGCCGGCGAGCGTCGTCGCCTGGCTGCAGTTTAGTCGAGAGCGAGCAGATACGAGAGCGCCCCGGAAACGGGGCGCTTTTATTTTGGGCTGATGTACATGGTAAACAGACCGATATCGGTTGGTTGAAATCTGGGGCTGTAAAAACAGACCGATATCGGTTGGTTGAAATCTGGGGCTGTAAAAACAGACCGATATCGGTTCAAGAATACTGGTACCAAGTGCTCGTTTTCGGGTACATCTTGAAAGAGCAGGCGGCAATTTTGAACACATGGTAACTACTATTCCCGGTGAACGATTCGTTGAATTCCCCAGTGACCGGTCACTGGGCGAGCTTTACCTTGTTGGCAAGGAAGGAGCCGCGAGCCTCCTCGGCGAAGCAAAGGGGGTTGTCAATGTTCCGGGTGGATTTAGCTTATCTCTAAGCTATAGCTTTGATCCAACTTACGGCTTAGCCGATCTTGCTCGATTGCAAAAGGACGCCTTGTTCGGTCTTTCTCTTCTTGGTTCCGACGTTGCCTCTTCCGAATTGCAGTTTTTACTTAGTCTTTCCGAACTGAAAGAGTTGGACCTAAGTTGCACCCGTATTGGTGATGAAGCACTTCAGTTCGTCTCCGAATTAAGGCAGCTTCGCAGGCTCTCCCTAGCTTCCACTTCAGTTTCAGATAGTGGTCTGAAACTGCTTAGTCAGATAGCAGGGTTGGAAGAAATCTTGTTAGATGGCTCTCTAGTTACAGACCAAGGGCTTGATGCGCTTTCTTCTTTGAGTAGATTGAAGGTTTTGTCCCTGTCCTATACCAAGGTTTCTGGTAAAGGGCTCTCTCGCTTGCGCGGTCTGACAACTCTTGAGGTCTTGCGTCTTAATTCGACGCTTGTTGATGACAACGGTGTGCAGCATGTTCAGCGGCTTTCAAATCTACGCGAGCTTTGGTTGCAGGGTAACGAGATCAGCCGGCCCGCCTTGGTCGAGCTTACGAAATGGCTCAGTGATTGTCAGATCATGCGTTGATTTTTAGGTCTGTTGTTTCGAAAGCCAACTTCCCTAAATTCAACTTCTCGAGATTCGACTTTCCTAAATTCAACTTCCCGAAAGCCAAGCTTCCGCAAGTCAACTGTTTCGCTAGTTTGCCTGCTCGGTTTCGATGATGCGGCAGTAGACAGTCGGGTCTACGTTTCCGCCGCTCAAAACCAAGAGCACCGGTTTGTCCGACTGAAAGTGCTCGCGGTTCTGAATTAAGGCAGCCAGCGGCAGCGCACCGGTTGGCTCCACCTTAAGATTGGCATATTTGAAGAGCAGAAAAACTGCCTTCCGGATATTTTCTTCACTGGCTTCCAAAATTGATTTGACAGATTCTTTGATGATTTTGAAGTTGCGTTGTCCCAGGCTGAGAGTGCGCGCACCGTCTGCGAGCGTGGGCGGCTCGCTCTCGTTTGCCACCAAGACGCCGCACTTTAGAGAGCGGCAGGCGTCATTCGCCATCGCAGGCTCTGCCCCGTAAATGGTGCCTTTGTGGCCGGCTTTGGCAAGCCCAAGCGAGATGCCGCTGATTAGTCCGCCACCACCGACGGGGACAATTATTTTTTCAAAGTCTAGTTGGGCTAACTCTTTGCCTAGACTAGAGTTGCCTGCTATTACTCTATCATCGTCATAGGCGCTGATTGTCTCGATATCAGGGTTGGCTGCGGCGATCTTGCTTAAAGCTTGGGCGCGCGTTTCTTTTGTGGTATCGACGAGAACAAGGTTGGCGCCAAACGATTTGACTGCTTCCATCTTGATTCGAGATGCCTGTTCGGGCATGACTATAGTGCAAGGTTTTCCTACTATTTGTGCGGCTTTTGCCAGAGCCTGACCAAAGTTGCCTGAAGAAGCCGCCAGAAGTTCTTTGCCCTGGCTGTTAAGCGCCGCGCAAATTGCGGCTCTGAATTTGAAGGAGCCGGTGTGTTGGAAAGTTTCGCTGGCAAGCAAAATATCTAATGATAGATAATCGCAGAGCTGCAAAGGCTTGATTAAAGTGGTTTTGCGGCAATAACGCTCTACTTCATCAATATCTAGTGAAGTTTGATCGTTACTGCCGCAATTTTTAGATATCAAGTCAGCTGAGCTTGCAGGTTAAAGCGGGTTGTTAACCTTTTTGCTGGCTGTCTGCTTGTTCTTGAAGCCCCAGATTTTGAATTTAGAAAGACCGGAGGGTCCGCTCTGTGCGCCAATCGGTGTGTTGGCGATAGGCGAGGGGGTGAGCTGATTTTCTTTCTTGGTGATGAGCGGAGCTGCGCTGCCCGAGGTAGAAAGATCAGCTGTTTGGGTGTTCATGCCAGCGGTCTTCTGCATGGGGCTCTTCTTGCCTATACCAGCCAGTTTTCCGAAAGTTGTCTGGGTCCCGTCTTTTACAGCCGAGCCCGTGCTCATGAGCTTTTCGCCGACAACGCCTGTGCCGGTCTTGAGGGCGTCACCGGTGCTCTTCATTCCTTTAGCAAGGAAGGAACCTGAAGCTTTAGCACCACCAGCGATGCCGGAGCCGACTTTCATTGTGCCGGAGACCACGCCGGATGTTGCTGCTTTGAAGGTTTTGCCGCAACCGGTTGAGATGGTCTTTAGTCCGTCCATCATGCCGCCGCCGCCTCCGGCTTCACCGATTTTCTCTTTGGTGGTCTCGGAAACTTTGGTTGATGGTTCGGGGGCTAGTTCTGCTACTTCGCTATGTTTGATTGTTTTGGACTTAGCGCCCGGTGTGGAAACAATGGTCTGAGTCGTATTTAGATCATTGTTCTGTGGGGCTGGTTTTTTGGTTTCTACCGGCTTTTTCTTGCCCAGCGAAACCAGAGGAAGTCCAAATTTTTTCTGTGCCTTCTTAGCCTTGGCTGCTGCTTGCGATTCGGCTGTGGGAGCCTGCACGCTGGCATATGGGTCCAGAGCGGACTGCGGGTTGGCGAAGGCTGCACCGAGGCTCAATGTATATGCTGCAACGGTGGTGACAATTATTGTCTTTTTCGCGCTGACTGCAATAACCATATTTAGGCTATCTCCCTTTAACTGGTGTTGTCTGAATGACAAAAGCCATTTATAGCACATTCTGGATAAGTAGTAAGGAGCCGTAAAAGGGCAACCATTCATCGAATGAGGCAAATTACAAGGGGACAGGCTTTTCTTAGAATGCTCATAACTTTCTCACAACTTTGCAATCTCTCCCTGGGGGAGCCGGAATGCCCTAAGTACCCCAGATACTCTAAATGCCCTAGATGCCCTAGATGCCCAAAGTGCCCAAAGTGCCCCGAGCGCCCTAAATGCCATAAATCCCATAAATCCCATAAATGCCCTATGTGCTCTAAGCGCCCGCAACGCCAAAGCTCACCTCTGCGCCCTGCCGACTGTCAGCCAATTTAGCTTTGGCTTGAGCTAAGGCTTGAGTGATTGCAGAATCAGAGACATATTAAAGAACAATCGCTAAAGAGGGTCTGGTTTTCCGTCCAAACCTTGTCCATTTTGAGAAGACCAGTGCCAGTGCCTGCTTTGAGGCTTTCCCAAGATGTTAGTAACAGATGCTACGAAGAGCCCGGCTTCGGCGTATATCTTTTGATGTCCCTCAAGAGATCCTTCTAAGATTGCCTGGGGCGATGGGAAATTAAATAAGACCAATCTAGTTTGGTGTATATTAAAAGAGTCGATATTTTTAGTGTTTATGTCTTGTTGACAACCGGGAGTGATTCTACAGTTTATGGAAGCGACTTTTGAAACTAAACCAGAGTTATTCGTAGCCATTGTTCTCGGGGTGAGTCTACTTGTGTTCCTGGGATTGGGCGCCAAGAAAGCTTTCTTCGAGCCCTACAGCGGACCCGATGAGTCCTGATATCCTGATAGTCGCGTGGCTCAAATCACAGTTTGATCTGGGTCTTAAGAGCTAATCCTCTTTTGACTTTCTATATTTCGCTCTTATCAGACCGCCTAGCCCCAGCATGGCTAAAATGCCGAGCAGGCGATTGCCGATGCGTGGCAAGGGTCCCAAGTCGGGAATTAAGGCAAGTAAGCTCAAAAGAGTAATTGTAATTGTCAGCGCAAAGAGTTCTGCTTTGCGGCTTGTTTTGCCGATCTTTTCGATTAGGCTGAGAGCCAGTGCATTAGCACCCACTGCTATGCCGACCAGATAGGCAAGTTGGGTAAAGCCGGTCAACATCAGCCCCAATGGCGATAAGGCATCGCTATAAAATGCTGCTTTGGTCAGAGTCATCACTATGGCCGTAAATACGAAAGCGGCAGTGAGGCTGAGAAAGATACCCTCGCGACATTTTTCTGTTGCTTCCTTGAGACTCTTGGGCGCGAAAAACCGCAGTACCAAGATCATGAACATGATGATGGCAAAGACAAAGCCCGGTCGCCAGGTTAAGTTCAGGGCTTTTCTCGAATAGATGAAGGGATACCTGATTTCTTTCGGAAAAGTGACGTCATTAGCTTTGGTCAGCCTTTGCCAGGCTCTTTGTTGCAGCATTGCTTCCAGTCCAGCGGGCTTCACCTGCTGCCCGGGCTTATTTAGTGCCTGTCCAGAATGTGCCTGTCCGGAATTTGCTAGCCCAGGTTCTGCCTGCCCGGGTTCTGTCTTTTCAGCGTGTGTGTTTTCAGTATGCGCCTGTTCGGGTTGTGTCTGCCCTGGTGCCATAAACAAGCCAATTTGCAAAAGCAGAAAGACCAGCAAGCCGACCAAAACTTGCGGCAGACGTATTTTATTTGATATCGATTGATCAGGCGCCGGCATAGGGATATCTGTTTTGCTGCTTTTCTAGAAGAGGTTTGAACGATAATACTACCAATAGTGCAATGCACCAAGAAACAATACTCCAGTCCACCATGCCGTCGTCGAGGCAAAGCAGGGCCGTTAAGCCAATAAATGAGAGAGCCATGGCAAGGGGCGGGCTTAGTCTTGCGGCTGTTTCTTTAGCTGTGCTTTCAATTTGTCCTTTTGCACTTGCTCCCAGAGCTGCAAAATCAGCTTCCAGCGACTGCATTATCGACAAAGTCAGTTGCTCGTCTTGAGGCGCCGGCAGTTCAGCTGCTGCTTCAATAAGGGCACTGTTTTCCAGTTTATAGTTCAAGCATTCGTCGCAGTCGTTGATGTGTTCTTGCGCCCGTCCTGAAATAGCTAGGGACGGCTTTCCTTTGGCGTCTGGCTGGCGGCGTCTGTCCACCAACGCCTCCATATATTCGTCAAGCTCAAGGCGAATCTCGTCGCATTTTGAAGCTGAATTTTCTTGATTTGATTCCAGATTCATGTTGTCACCTTGTCCTTACTAATTTCTTCGCTTCTTCCTGTCTTCAGATCTTCGTTTTTTAGAACTCAGTTTATTCTCATCGTTGCATCTTGGCTAATTTACTGTTTGCTTGACTCGCGGTCGCCGCTGATTAGTTTGCGCAGGCGCTCTTTGGCTCGAAAGAGTAGGGTGCGCACATTGTTGTCGCTTTCTTTCATGACAGTGGCTATGTCCTCGTAAGATAAGTCGAATTGATAGCGCAAAATAAAAGCTTGACGATAGCGCAGTGGTATCAAAGACAGTGCCCAACTGAGCTTCCCTAGAAAGAGACTTAGCTCTGCCTCCTTTTCGGTTGAAAGTGGTCCGACCGGCTCCAGATGCGGTTCTTCTTCTAGGATTGCATCTAAAGAGCGATTGCGTGCGACATTGGCAGAACGCAGATGGTCTAGGGCGCAATTGTTGGCGATTGTCAAAAGCCAGGTTTTGAAGGAACGTTTGCCGTCATAGCTTGCCAGAGCGCGAAAGGCTTTGACAAAGGTATCTTGGGTCAGATCGCGGCTGGCCTCTTGATCTTCAACGGCTCTGTATATCACTGTTGAAACTAAAGGTTGATAGAGCCGCACTAGGGTCTCAAAAGCTTTTCTATCGCCTTTGAGACTCTGTACGACCAGTCCTTGGTCTCTAGCTAGTTCAGATTCTGGCATTTTTTCTGATATCAATTGCCTTTTAGCATTTAGAGGCGAATCTTTAGAGTATAGCCTTTATTCTTTTGCCCAATTTTGCTTTTTGCTCGTCATCAAGCAGGGCTCTAATAGAAAGCATGGTTTCCAGCCGATCATCCATTAGACTTTCGCGCAGTTTTCTCAGTGCCAGCGCCTTATCTCTGATTGCCTGCTCGTTTGTGCCAGGGCTTGATATCAGGGTGGCAAAGCTCTCTAGACCCTTGCGTAACTCTTCTCTTTTGCCTTGGTTTGCTTCTACTTTCTTATCGATCAGGGCGCCGATTTTTTCCTTTTGTTCTTCAGTGGCGCCGATTCTCTTGAAGAAGCGCTTTTGCATATGTTTAATCAGGGCTTGGCGAAATTCTGGATCGCCTTGCCCCGGCGCGCCCTCCGCCCCTGCAATCTCTTCATCTGTGGCGGCGTAGAGCTTTTCTTTTGCCTCCGATTCTGCGGGCATAAAGAGGTAACCCATGGTCAGAGCCAAAACTAGAGCTCCTGCGATTTTTCCTTTGCTATTTCTCAATTGGGCGAGCATTTCAGTCCTCCTTGTGAAGTATGTTGCTTGGCGCTCACACCAATCCATACGAAACAGGCGGCGAAAAGTTGCATCTTTCCGGAGGAGGCAAGATTAAATTGTCTGTAGAATTCTGGAATCCAGAATCTAATCTTGAAGTCTAATTTAGCTCAAACCAATTTAGCCAGTTCGGTGACCGGGTAGCTGCTTTCAAAATCGACCACACCCAGCTTAGTCTGCGGCACCACTAGTTTGACTTTATCGCCCGAGCGCTTCTTGTCTGAATTCATTTGGGCTACCAGTCTCTCTTTGGTCAAGCCCTTGGGCAGATCGGTGGGCAGTTCGGCTCGCATCAAGATTTCTTTCACTCGCTCTAGAGCATCTTTATCGAGTTTTTTCTGACTGACACTATATTTGGTTATGTGGTGCAAGCCTATGGCCACTGCTTCGCCGTGACTCAATTCAAATTCGCTTTGGGCTTCGATGGCATGGCCGAGGGTGTGCCCCAGGTTGAGGCAGCGTCTCACCCCTGTTTCGTGGGGGTCGCGGTGAACAACATACAGCTTCATTTTGATGCAATTAGTTATTAGTCCAGCCAGGGTGGGATCATCCCATTCCACCGATTCTTTCACCATCTCTTCGATTAGCTCAAATAGCGGCTTGGGACCTTTTTCATAGTCGGTTGCTTTGGCCACGGTCTCTTCGATCATGGCGTATTTGATTATCTCGGCTAAGCCTGAGGTAATTTGCTTTTCGGGCAAAGTGCTCAGTACTTCCTGGTCGGCCAGCACGGCACGGGGGAAGAAGAAAGTGCCGGCGAGATTTTTGCCGGTGGGCAAGTTGATGGCGTTTTTGCCGCCAATCGAGGCGTCTACCTGGGCCAAAAGCGAGGTGGGAATCAAGACTAGATTGAGTCCACGCAGATAAGTCGAGCAGGCAAAGCCGGCTAGATCGAGAACCGCACCGCCGCCAAGGGCGACTATGGTGTCTTGGCGGTCGAAACCACGGCCTTCAAGGTGTTCCCAAATTCGCAAAAGCCATTCGGTGGTCTTGCACTGTTCGCCGTCCGGTACTTCCAGGGTGGTGACTTGGAAGTCTTCGCCCGGCAAAGTATCGAGAATGTCTCTTAGCCAATGCACGGCGGTGGAAGGTTGGCAGACAATCAGCACCCGCTTGCCGGCTCCCAACTGGGCCAAAATCGAGGAAAGTTTCTGCCTGGCGCCTGCCCCTACCGCTACCCTGGTTTTCACATCCAGGGTGGTGTTCCAGTTCATGGTGATGACTGGTCCTTTATGTCTGGCTTTGTGGCGCATCCGCGTCTCCTTTGGTAAGGTCGAAAACATACTTTCTATATGCTTCCACCGAGTTTATTAGATCAACCATACTGTCGCAAGCAAATTTGTCAATAAAGGCATTGGCTAGGGTCAAGGATACCATCGCCGCCGCTACCACAGAAGCGGCCGGAACGGCACAGGCGTCTGACCTTTCATAGTGAGCATAGTCTTCCTGAAAGCCTGGAAAGCTCAAAGAAGGCAAGCCTTTCTTCATAGTGGGAATGGGCTTGAAATAGACCCGAACCAAAAGTCTCTCGCCATTGGTCATGCCGCCTTCCAAGCCGCCGGCACGGTTAGTCTCGCGTCTGACGTGATAGCAGGGGCTTGTTCCGCTTTCGTCCCGGCGCATACTGTCGTGCACCATTGAGCCCGGCAGGGCGGCATTCTCTACCCCCTCACCAATTTCTACTGCTTTGGCCGACTGCACACTCATGAGGGCCTGGGCCAAAAGTCCGTCCAGTTTTCGGTCCCATTGTCCAGCCGAGCCTAGCCCCGGCGGCAAACCGTCCACCAGTACTTGCACTACGCCACCCAGGCTGTCGCCGTCTTTGATGGCATCCCTTATATGTTCTTCAATTTCTAGGCTGAGTTTGGGGTCGGGGCAGTAAACCTGACTTTCGCGGGCCATCTCTTTGATTTTGCTTGCCGGCAGTTCTTTCAGGCTTTGTAAGAATTCTTGGCTGAGGCTATGCTTGCCGATTGCCACCACATGAGAGGCTACTTCCACCCCCAATTGGCGCAAAAGCAATTGGCAAAGGGCGCCTGCCCCAACCCGGGCGGCTGTTTCGCGAGCGCTCGACCTTTCTAGGGTGTCGCGCACGTCCTTCAATTTATATTTGACAGTACCGGCAAAGTCGGCGTGCCCGGGTCGCAATCTGTTAATTGTTTTGTCTTTGATTTGCTTGAGGGCTGCTTCGTCCAGTTTTTCAGAAAGGGGCGTGGTTGACATGACTGTCAGCCAATTAAGATGTTCTTTGTTATTGATTTCAAAGCTAAGCGGCGCACCGGTGGTGGCGCCGTGTCTGACACCGCCTGTGATATCAATTGCGTCTTGTTCGAGCTTTTGTCTGCCGCTGCGCCCAAAGCCGCCCTGTCTGGCTTTTAGTTCGGCTTTGATAAAGTCAAAGTCTAGGTTCAGCCCGGCGGGCATACCGTCTACGATAACGGTCAATTTGGGACCGTGTGATTCGCCTGCCGTTAGTAGTCTGAGCATTGTTACCTGCGATAATATTCGGAGTATGCGTTTGATTATAAAGGGTTATCCCGAAAGGCAGAGAAATTTGTATGCCGTTTCTAAGAGGTGAGATCAGTCCGCCTGGCGACAAATCAATTACCCACAGAGCCCTGCTCTTCTCGAGTCTGGTGAAAGGGCGGGTGCATATTGAACATGCCTTGCTCTCTGGTGATACTCGCTCTACCGCCAAAGCCTTGGCTAAGCTGGGGCTATCTCTTAACATCGACGACCAGGGCGCAGCGGCGACAATCGATGTTGTTTCGCCCGGGATAGAGAAATTGAGAGAATCTATTCTGAATGAGTCTGAGATGCTTCAATCGACACCTATCAATTTTGATTGCGGTAACTCGGGCACTACAACCCGACTGCTTGCGGGATTATGTGCTGGTCTCAGTGGTGGCGTCTTTCGCTTCGATGGCGATGCTTCTCTGCGAAGCCGCGATATGAGTCGGATTCTCTCACCTCTTCAGTCTATGGGTTGCGAGGTCGAGTATCTGGGAGCTCAAGGCTATGCCCCTTTTCAAATTAAGGCTAAGGATCTTCATTCGAAGGACATTGATTTGAAAATTAGTTCATCGCAAGTGTCTTCAGCACTGCTTCTCGCCGGTCTTGTCGGTGTTGCGCAGGGGGGGGGGCGAAACTGTATGACTGTTTCGACTCCATTTACTGTGCGGGACCATACCTTTAGACTGCTAAAGTTTATGGGTGCCAATATTGAAGAGTGCGGGGTTAATTCATACAAGGTCTTTTCCCTTGCATCTGATCTGGCGCCGTGTCGAATTGTCGTGCCCGGCGATATTTCATCTTGCGCATTCTTTTTGTCCGGGGCTGCTGTTATGCCGGGTAGCAGCCTCTTACTTAAGGGGGTTGGAGTTAATCCAGGAAGGATTCTGGTTATGGATACCCTTGCTCGTATGGGTGTTTCTATACTAAAGGAGAATAGCCGTCTTGTCTGCGGAGAGCCTGTTTGCGATTTGCATGTTCAATCAACTCTAGGTGTTCGTCTTCGTCCTTGCAATATTGAAGCTGCGTCTATACCCAGTGGAATAGATGAGATTCCAGCTATAGCTCTGGCCTTTGCTTTTGCAGATGGGCGAAGTGTTGTTAGCGGAGCCGAGGAGTTGAAGCACAAAGAGTCAAATCGTTTGCGTTTGATAATCGAAAACTTTGCCAATGCGGGAGTTCGAATTGAAGAGACTTCTGACGGTTTTTTTATAGAAGGCAGTAGAACTATTGCTGGGGGAAGTTTCTGGCGAACTAATTCTGATCACCGTTTGGCTATGCTTGGCATGGTGGCATCTCTGGCCTTTGAACGTCCGCTGATTATTGAAGAGGTTGATTCTGCTGCCGTCTCGTATCCGGGATTCTCCCGAGACCTAGCTGTCCTCGTAAACATCTAGCTGGCGAAAAATTGTTTTGATCAACTGGCACCGGCCCCTTCGATTGTTTCGTGCAACGTGAGAAACGACTTCCCATCGAAAATACTATGGTCTGTCGGTCTGCTGTGCGATTTCTTAAAGGCTTCGCTACTGGTCCAGTTTTTGAAATCTTCTTTTGAAAGCCATCTTGTAAGAACCTGATACTCGTTCGAATCGGCTGTCGGTTTCAAAATATCGAGGCTGACAAACCCGAGTTGCTTTTCTACTAATCGATCTCTTTCTCGAAAGAGTTTCTCAAAGTCGGATTCTCTGCCTTTCTTAACCAGGATGTGATTTATTGAGATAAACATAACTTGGATTCCTTTCTTTTCTTTGATTGAGCCCAGTATAGCCGTCCGGCACGTCGCTAGTCATGGCTAGCACCTTTTTGCGCAAGTCTCTCTGAGTTCATTACATAGAGGCACAGAAGTGCTTGGTGTTTCTATAAGAGAGGCAAGGGTTGCCTTGGCAAGTACTGCTTCTGCATTTTCCATAACCATATCCAGCTCTTTGTGAAGAGGGCAAAGATTGACTCCATGTGTATCTAACTTGAGAGGGCAAGTTTTGATTCTCTTGATGGGATCAACTGCGTTGATAACCTGCAGAATGTTCAGCTCATTTGTATCGATTGCCAAAGCGAAACCGCCACCTAAGCCTCTTTGTGATGTGACTATGCCAGCCCGGCTCAGCGCCTGTAGAACCTTAGCAAGATAAGCGCCTGGCACTTTAGTCGTCTCTGAAATGTCCTGACTTGTGTATGCAGTACCTTCAGCTTTATTGATGGCAAGGAAGACTACAGCTCTTAAGGCGTATTCGGTTGTAACTGAAAAGAACAAGCGCCCTCCTAAAGCTGAAGTTGTCAGTCCAATTATAGAACTCTGTAGTTAGAGGCGAATCATTCGCTACGCTTAGTTTTCCTCAGAGTGGACTCGTTTTTCGTGATTTTGCATGGTTTGCGCCGCCTGGTTGTCATCCTTTCGGCTGAATCGCCAAAGTCCTAGCCCGGTCAATAATTCTTAAGGAGTAAAAGATCCGGATGTCCAGAATTGATTCCGGATAAGTTTGTCCTTTTGTTTGAGGCGTCTTCTTTGTTATTAAATAGGATATGTGGATCCTTATATCCGTTCAACTTTGGCGGAAAAGAAAGTATCGTTTTTTCCGCTGTCACCCGTCTCCGGTTTAGGTGAATTGGGTTGATTCTTACCAATATGACGTTGCTTCATCCTTCGGAGCGATAGGAATAAAGGACATTTGGGTCCAGAATCTTAAGCACAGTATGAGATTCGACGGGTACATCGCAGTTAGGCATATGAGAACTTCTGAGAAGAGAAGAAGTCGACTAACGACTTCATTATTTTGTCTGCTTACCGCTTGTGTCTGGCTTCCAAAGGCGGAGGCGCTGGACAAAGTTAGTGCAGTCAATTTATATAACGATAAGTGTTCAGGCTGTCATACCGTCGGTGGTGGCGCTCTTGTAGGTCCTGATTTGAAGCCTTCTACCGCTTGGGGCGAGACCGACCTGACGGCTGCGGTCAAGCGTATGGAGAAGAATGTTGGAACCCTTTCAAACGATGAAGTTCAGTCCCTAGTAAAGCTCTTGAAAGAGCCGCAGCTGGAGAAAATACTTAAGGCTGAAAGCGAGAAGGCTATCGCAGCGCAAGAGAAGTCGGCAGTTTCAGACGAGCCGGCCTCTTCCGTCAGCGGTGCCTCATTATTTTACGGGCGACAACCGCTTCTTAATGGTGGAATGGCTTGCGCTGCTTGCCACTCTTATGCAGGGCAAGGCGGAAACCTGGCCCCAGATCTTACTGCAATTTCAGAGAAACTGAGTGAACCAGCTTTGGTATCGGCTTGCCAAAATACCAGCTTTAAATTGATGAAGCCTGCTTATGCCGATCATCCTGTCACTAGGCAGGAAGCACTGCACTTAGCCAGGTTTCTCAGGGACGAAAGTGCCAAGTCCGCGACCGGTCAATCTTTCAATAGTTATAGAGCCATGCAGTACGGCGCTATTTTTGCAGTTCTCTTCTTTATGCTGATCGCCTTTGGATATAGAGGACGAAATCACGGCGTTAGAGAAAAGCTTTCGAGGAGGAAATGAAATGACTTGGATACGTGACACTTTCGCTCCTGAGAAACGCACATGGGAAGACCTTTATAGGAATCGCTGGCAGTACGACAAGATCATTAGATCCACTCATGGTGTCAATTGTACTGGTTCCTGCAGTTGGAACGTCTATGTCAAAAATGGCATCGTTACCTGGGAATTGCAGGCTTTAGATTATCCAACGATTAGCAAAGAGATCCCGCCGCATGAGCCGCGCGGCTGTCAGCGCGGCATTTCCTGCTCTTGGTATCTTTATAGTCCAATCCGAGTCAAGTATCCATATATCAGAGGTGTCCTGCTTGACCTTTGGCGTGAGGCTCAAGAATTACATCCTGGCGATCCAATTGCTGCCTGGTCCTCAATAGTTTCTGATGATGAGAAAAGAAAACGTTTCCAGAAGGCGCGTGGAAAGGGTGGGTTGCGCCGCACCGATTGGTCTGTTGTGAATGAGTTGATGGCTGCAGCTAATTTATTCACAGTACAGAAATATGGGCCGGACCGGTTGGTGGGATTTTCCCCGATTCCTGCCATGTCTATGGTCAGTTATGCATCAGGTGCTCGTTTCTTACAACTTATGGGTGGTGTCTGTCTTTCATTCTATGACTGGTATTGCGACTTGCCACCTGCTTCTCCCGAGATTTGGGGTGAACAAACGGATGTGGCCGAATCTGCTGATTGGTTCCACTCTCGCTATGTGGCAGTTGTTGGCTCCAATGTCCTGATGACTAGAACTCCGGATGCTCACTTTCTGGTAGAAGCAAGGCATCGGGGCTCCAAAGTTGTCGTTTTCTCGCCTGATTTCTCTCAGTCATCGAAGATAGCGGATGAATGGGTTCCAATCAATCAAGGGCAGGATGCTGCTTTTTGGCTGGCTGTCGGTCACGTTATCTTGAAGGAGTTTTACGTTGACAGGAATGTCCCTTATTTCGCTGACTATCTTAAGAAGTATGCTGATGCACCCTTCTTAGTCAAACTGGAGAAAGGTTCGAACGAAACCTACCGCCCTGGCAAATTACTTAGGGCTTCTGATCTGGGGGAATATCAGCGCTTAGAAAATTCTGAATGGAAGACTCTTGTATTCGACCTCAAGACCAAAAGACCGGTTGTTCCTGGAGGAACAATCGGACACCGCTGGCAGAAAGAGAAAGGTGCTTGGAATCTAAGGTTGAAGGATTCTGTCACCGGCGATGAAATTGATCCTGCTTTGTTTTTCAGTAAAGAGAAAGGAGTTGATAACGATGCATCTGTGACCGTCACGATTGATGATTATTCTGAGTCTTTTGATCAGCAGATTCTTCGCAAAGTTCCGATTCGTTATATAGACTCTGCTTCTGGTGAAAGACTTATCTGCACAACAGTTTTCGAGCTTCTGCTCGCTCAGTATGGTGTCGATAGGGGCTTTGGTGGAAACATACCTTCAGGATATGAAGACGAGTCTTCTGTATTTACTCCGGCTTGGCAGGAACGGTTTACAGGCGTTAAATCCAGCGTTGTAGTTAATTTCGCCAGAGAATGGGCAAAAACCGCAGAGAAGAGCAAGGGAAAGTGCTCGGTAATTATAGGCGCAGGAGCCAATCATTGGTATCACAATAATCTAATCTACCGGGCAGTAATTATGCCCTTGATTATGTGCGGCTGTGTTGGCGTAAACGGCGGTGGTCTCAATCACTATGTTGGGCAGGAGAAGTTGGCCCCCCAAGCTTCTTGGGCTCCTATTGCCTTCGGTGGCGATTGGGGCGGTCCTCCTCGCTTGCAGAATGCTCCTTCTTTTCACTACGTTCATTCGGATCAATGGCGTTATGACCGACCGTTCAGTGAAATCTGTTCGGTTAATGACCGTGAGCATACAATGGCTGCTGGTCATACTATAGATAAACAAGCGCTTGCTATTAGAAATGGCTGGCTGCCTTGTTATCCTCAATTCAATGAACCCAATAGTCGAGTAATTGCTGAGGCGATTTCACAAGGGGCTAAAAGTGAGTCTGAGATTATTGCTCACGCTGTAAGCCGACTTAAGCGTCGAGACCTGCGTTTCTCTATGGAAGATCCCAATAACCCTGACTCTTATCCGCGGGTTTGGTATATCTGGCGCGGCAACGCCATTATGTCTTCTGCAAAGGGGCATGAATATTTCCTCAAGCATTATCTTGGTACTCATCATAACCAAATTGCTGAAGAGACTGCCGGGGATACAGTCAAGGAGGTAATTTGGCACGATAAGGTTGAGACCGGCAAAATGGATCTTATTGTCGATCTCAATTTTCGGATGGATACATCCGCTCTATATAGCGACATCGTCTTGCCTGCTGCCACCCACTACGAAAAATTTGATATCGCAACTACTGACATGCACTCATTTATACATCCGCTGCAACCTGCAGTACCTCCGTGCTGGGAATCAATGTCTGATTGGGACATATTTAAGGGCATTGCTCAGAGCACGCAGAAGCTAGCTGTTAAGTACGATCTAAAGCCCATAGAAGATCTTGTTTCTTCTCCCCTTTTGCACGATACTCCTGCGGAAATAGCGCAGCCCACGGTCAAGGATTGGCTGAAGGGCGAATGTGATGCAATTCCAGGTCAGTCGATGCCCAACTTTAAGTTGGTTAGCCGTGACTATAAGACAGTCTATGAGCGCTTTATAAGGCTAGGTCCTAATTTCAGAAACAATGGGCTCTCGGTGCATGGTACCCACTATGACGTGGATGACGTATACGATGAGTACGCCAAGCAGGGGCCAAGTCTCAAATTTGGCGAGACTTTGTTTCCTTCTTTGGAATCTGACCGCGATGTCTGTAATGCCATTCTTCATTTTGCCGCTGAGACAAATGGCGAGATGGCTTTTAGAGCTTTTCAGGCTGAGTCGCTAAAGACAGGAATTGATCATACTCATTTGGCTAGTGCCAGCCGCTCCGTGCGGATGAATATAGATGATTTGAAGGCTCAACCTAGGCGTGTTCTGACCACACCGTACTGGACCGGCATTACGAACGACGAGCGGACCTACTCGGCTTATTGCCAGAATATTGAGGAAGAGATTCCTTGGCGCACGCTCACAGGCAGACAGCACATGTATCTCGACCATGAAACTTACTTGGCTTATGGAGAGTCATTGCCGACCTATAAGCCGAGACCTGATGTACATGTGACAAGGGACCTAGAGAAGACACCGAGAGACGGAGGTTCTTTGGTTTTGAACTATCTGACTCCGCACGGTAAGTGGCATATACATTCGACCTTCGGCGATACACTTCGCATGAAGACTCTATCGCGTGGAATTGAGCCGGTATGGTTGAATGAGAAGGATGCCGACATGATCGGCGTCGAAGATAACGACTGGGTTGAAGTCTTGAACGACCATGGCGTGGTCGTGACACGCGCCTGTGTCAGCGCGCGTATTCCCAGAGGACTGGCATATATCTATCACTCGCCGGAGCGAACCGCCACGACTCCCAAGTCGAAGGCGCGCAAGAATCGTCGAGCTGGCGGTCACAACAGCTTGACCAGAACAAGATTAAAGCCGCTTTTTATGGTTGGAGGCTATGCTCAGTTCACTTACGCATTCAATTATTGGGGTCCTCAGGGCGTCAATCGCGACACTTATGTAGTCGTCAAGAAAGTAGAAGATCCCGAATTTTAATCGGTTTTGTTGAGGAAGTAACATGGATGTCAGAGCGCAAGTTTCAATGGTGTTTCATCTCGATAAATGTATCGGCTGTCACACTTGTTCCATCGCCTGTAAGAATGTCTGGACTGATCGAGCCGGCGCTGAGTATATGTGGTGGAATAACGTTGAGACCAAGCCGGGCACGGGATTTCCAACTCTTTGGGAGAATCAGGACCACTATAAAGGAGGCTGGAAGTGGAATGGAAACGGCAAGCTTAGCCTGAGGAGTCAGAATAAGTGGGATGCCTTCATCAAGCTTTTCTACAATCCCAATCAACCTGGATTGGAAGACTACTACGAACCATGGACTTATAAATATCAAGACTTATTTGATGCAGCGGAAGGCGACGATCAGCCTACTGCAGTTCCTATATCTCAAATAACAGGAGAGGAAATCGAGATAAACGCCGGTCCAAATTGGGATGATGATCTATCCGGTTCTCCTCTCTATGCGGAAAACGATTTGAACTTGGATGCTCTATCGGAGGAAGAGCGGGAACAACTGTTCGAGATTGAGCGGCTTTCTATGATGTATTTGCCGCGTATTTGCAATCACTGTGCAAACCCAAGCTGTGTGGCTTCCTGCCCTAGCGGTGCTCTTTATAAAAGAGGCGAGGATGGAATCGTCTTGATAGATCAGGAAATCTGCCGAGGTTGGCGAGCCTGCGTGGCAGCATGTCCTTATAAGAAAATCTATTACAACTGGAAAACCGGTAAGTCCGAAAAGTGCATTCTTTGTTATCCCAAGTTGGAGACTGGACAGATTCCAAACTGTTTTCACTCCTGCGTTGGGCGAATTAGGTATCTTGGCGTGCTTCTCTATGACGCCGATAGAATTGATAAAGCAATGTTGGTGCCGGATCACGCTCTTGTGGAGTCGCAGCGCAGTGTATTGCTTGATCCCTTTGATTCTGAGGTGATTGCCGCAGCTAGAGCTAACGGTATCAGCAGTGAGTTTTTGTTTGCGGCACAGCACTCGCCTGTCTATAAGTACGTGAAGGAATGGAAAGTGGCTCTGCCTCTGCATATCGAGTATCGAACCATGCCCATGCTCTTTTATGTGCCGCCGCTCTTGCCGGTCATGGGTAAGCTTGAGAACGGCATATACGAGCACAAAAGCGATAGTTTCTTTGCCACCCTCGAAAAGTCTAGACTGCCAGTGAAGTTTCTAGCCAGGCTATTCTCCGCGGGTAACGAGGAGATTGTAGAAGCTGCTATTCGCAAACTTATGGCCGTCCGTTATTACAGACGCTCCGTCGATCTGGACGATATCGACGTTGTCGAGATTTCTAAGGTTATGAGAGAGGGACGCACCACTCCGGAAGAGGCAGAGGCGATTTATGCTTTGACTGCTATTCCAACAATAGATCAGCGATTCGTTCTTCCTCCTATACAGAGAGAGGAGGCAATTTCAGCAACATGCAGTCCGGAGGCATGTAAAGGTTGTACAGGTCTTGGTACCTCCGTCTCTATCGAAAGGGGACCTTGAGAAATGAGTTCGCCGAAAGTCAACGAAGAGATAGTGCCTTTACTTGAGGACTTAGCTGTGATTGGTCGATTGTTTCAATATCCTCGTCGGAGTTTTTCTCAACTGCAGGAACTTAATTCACTCTTTTTGTCTTCTCGGGCCAGGCGCCTTTTAAGAGAAAGATCTGAGTCGATTGTCGAAGCTTTTTCTTGCCTAAGTCTTGCTCAGCTTGAGGAAAGCTATACGCGCGCTTTCGACCTAGCACCGCTGGCTGCGCCCTATTTGAGCGCATACATATATGGTGATGAGAATTTTGATCGCGGTTCTTTCCTTGCCGCGCTGACTGAGCGGTTCCGAGTCGCTGGGTATGAATTCGGTCAAGAATTGCCCGATCATCTTGCAGTGGTGCTAATAGGATTGAGATTCCTAGAGCTAGATGAAGTGCGTGATCTCATTGATTTTCTTATTCTCCCGGCTGTGCGGGAAATCAATCAGCGCCTCGACAGCAGCGAGGGTCCTTATAAACACCTAACAGCCTACTTGTTGCAACTTATAGACTTCGACCAGTTTGAGCAGTTTCCCGGGGTATGAGAGATGGCGTCTTTTGATAACTTCATTTTTGTTGCATTGCCGTATTTGGCAGTAGTTGTCTGTTTGGTGGGCTCGATTTATAGAGTGAAATTTATGCCCACTACTTATTCCTCGCTTTCCTCGCAGTTTCTTGAAAGTCGTGGTTTGATGTGGGGCAGTCTTCCCTGGCACATCGGCATAATTGCCATAGTACTCGGACATTTTCTTGCCTTTCTATTTCCTGGCTTTTGGCAGCTTTTGGTGGCCCATAAGCCCCTTCTCCTAGTGATCGAAACCCTTGGTCTTGGCTTTTCTCTGCTCTGTCTCGCCGGAATTCTTGTTCTATTTGTTAGACGCACAACCAGCAGCCGAGTGCAGAGTGTCACTTCCAATATGGACCTGGTAGTTCTTGTTTTGCTTTTGGTTCAGGTAGGTCTGGGAATATATACAGCCGTTTCGCATTCGTGGGGCAGTGCTTGGTCGTTAGGTACCACATGCCCTTATCTCCTTAGTCTGTGTGCTTTCTCACCCCAGATTGATCTGGTTCAAGATCTACCGCATGCCGTCAAAGCTCATATGGTACTGGCTTGGATTCTAATCGGCTTGATCCCTTTCTCTCGGCTGATTCATATGTTTGCTGTACCAATTGAGTACTTAACTCGACCTTGGCAGAATGTAGTTTGGTTAAGCGGTCGTCGCACAGAAAGTAATCCCCAAGTCTTTCAGGAAAATGCAGCTAGACGCCATTTTATCCTAGGTGGATTGGCTTCCCTGTTTGGTATTTCTCTGCTTTCGGTAGGTGTTTTTGACAAAATTTTTCGCTTCTTTTTTGGTCCAAGACTTTCAGCCAAAGAAGAGTCTGATCTAATGTCCGTAAGGCTTGCTCGACTTGAGTCGACCACCTCACAGCGAAAACTGGAGCTTGAAAGGCAAGAGAATGAGTACATACTCATTGGTAGTCTAGCTGAATTGTCGATCGACAAAGGCAAGTATTTCATCGACTATCAGATGATGCCTGCTCTTGCTTTTCTAGGCAAGAACGACCTGCCACTCCTTATATCGGCTAAGTGTACACATCTAGGTTGTACTGTTTCTTCGGAGGCAAAAGATGGAAAGGTTCTCTGTCCTTGCCATATTAGTTACTTTGATATTGAGACCGGAGCTCCGAACGCCGATTCTCCTGCCAAAGCGCCGCTTCCTCATCTGCCTTGGGTGGTAATGGATACTCGAGGCAGAGAACTTGCCTCCTTCGATGGAAAGAGTTTGAGAGGCTCTATCGACAGTAATAAGCGGCTCAGTGCCAGGGTCTATATTCCTAAGGAGAATAAAGTATGACCGTTTCAGATCGCTCCAAGCAGTCGCGTAAGATTGATTTCTTCGGCTTCTTAGTCGAAAGGTTTCCCTTAGATAAGATGAACATCAAGCATATGCTTGAGCACAAGGAAGTGCCTGTGCACAAGATGAGCTGGGGCTATTATACCGGCGGTTTGACTATGTTCTTTTTCATGATTCAGGTGGTTACTGGACTATTTTTACTCTTCTACTATCAGCCGACAGTATCAGATGCTAATTTGTCAGTCGAGTACATAACCAAATATGTCAGTGCTGGTGCTTTGATTCGCAATATGCATGCCTGGTCTGCTTCAGGCATGATTCTCTCTGCTGTGGTTCATCTGATAACTGCATTTGCCATGAAGAGTTTTGAGAAGCCTCGAGAATTGACGTGGATCCTGGGAGTGGTTCTGCTTGTGATAACCTTCACATTCGGTTTTACTGGTTACCTTCTGCCTTGGAATCAGATTGCCGTAAATGCCACCAAGGTCGGTCTGCAGAGTGTGGAAGATGTCGGACAGTACTTACCTGGTTTATTGCACGATGTACCTCGCATTTTGCGCGAAACATTTCAAGGTGAGGCGAGTGTCGGGCAGTCTACATTAGGTCGCTTTTATGCGCTGCATGTAGTGCTTTTGCCTCTTGCTCTTGTTCTGTTGCTGGCAGGGCACTTATTGCAGGTACAGTTGCACGGTATGAGCGAAGGTGTAGATATGAAAGCTGCTAAAACTGAGAGATTCTTTCCTGTTTTTCTATTTAAGGATCTGACACTCTGGGGAGTCTTTTTCTTCATCTTGTTCACGCTTTCAATCTGTATTCCATTTGAGTCTTTTTTGCCCTATCCTCTTTTGGCGCCATATGATGCCTTAGGTGCGACCCCAGCTGGAATCAAGCCCGAATGGTACTTCTTCTTTGTCTACTATCCTCTTGAGCTATTGCCGTTTTGGGTAATCATCTTGCTTTCCGGAATGGTCGGTGCCATTTTGGTCCTTACTCCCTGGATATTCGCCGGGACAAGCCGAAAAGTTCTCGGCTTCATAGCCTCTTTAGTTAGTGTATATCTGATTGTTATGACTGTCTTCGGTGAGCAGATTTATCATTTGCTCAAACATTAAGAAGTGATTGAAAATATGAGAACTATAAATAATCGTGCAATTCAAATAGATCTTCTGAAATCTAGACTCTCGAAGCATTTTTGGTTTGGGTCAATTTCGTCGATTTTTCTACTTTCTTGCTTTGTTTCGAAAGCCGACTCTTACCCTCAGTTCCAGGAATTCTCAGAGAAGAACTCTGGAAGAAGTGTCAATTGTGCCATGTGTCATACTTCAGGAGACGGTCCGACCGGCGAGGGACCTGGTCAAATAGGTTCCTTGAAAGCTGAAGAGATTGCTAGGTTAAATAGTGCGCGGGCTGCGTTGGAACCGGGGTCTCAAGTAGAAAGCCCGATTCTGAATGATTTCGGCAATCTCATTATCAAATCTCTGGGTAAGAGAAAAGTTCTTGCTCTGCGAGACGAACCGGCTCAGTTGTCCATAGCTCTTGGTAATCGATCCGACCTCGACAAGGATGGTATCTGCGATGGGCAGGAGTACTTGGATGGCACAGACCCTTTGAACGCCGAGCATGGTGATCCGCTGAAGCTTTTTAGAATCAATCTCTCGAAGTATAAGTTGCATATCTGTTTGGCACTGCTGGCGGTGGCTTCAATTAGCTTTGGCATTGTGCGCCTGCTTAAGGCTATTGAAATTTTGGCTGCAGTGAGAAGGAGTTAGATAAATGACTGTTGGTGGTGCCTCTATGGAGTCGCAGATAGTGTTAGTAGACAAGCCTGATCTTACCGGCTTCAATCCGGAAGACGAGGTGCAATGGTCTGCATGCGGTAAGAAACTGGCTGATCGAAATCTATTGATATCCATTCCCTGCCTTCTCTGCGGTTTCGCCGTTTGGATGTATTGGGGGGTGATAACTGTCCAAATGCTCAACTTGGACTTCCCTTATACGAAGGCCCAATTATTTACGCTTACTTCAATTGCTGGACTATCCGGCGCTACACTTAGAATTCCCAGCACATTTTTTATAAGAATAGCTGGTGGGCGAAACACGGTCTTCTTTACGACCATGCTTCTTATACTGCCGGCGGTTTTGACAGGCTATTTTCTTGCCGACAAGGCAACTCCCCTGTGGGTATTCCAAGTTTTGGCCTTGTTATGCGGCTTGGGTGGTGGAAACTTTGCTTCTTCAATGTCCAATATAAGCTTCTTCTATCCGAAGAAAGTGCAGGGACTCTCTTTGGGCCTCAACGCTGGCTTGGGGAACTTCGGTGTAACAGCCATGCAGATTCTGGTGCCGTTATCGATGACCTTCGGGTTACCCGGACAGGCCAGTATGGTTTTGAAAAGCGCTAGTGGAACAATGTTCGGCAAGATAGCAGCAGGAAGTACTGCTTATATACAAAATGCCGGTTATGTTTGGTTGGTTCTGCTCATTCCATTTACCCTCCTTGCCTTGCTTAAGATGAATAATATTAAGGATGAGAACGTTTCGCCGGAGCCGGGTTCAATCTTGATAGCCTGTTCTAAGCTTGCCGGCATGCTATTAATCGGTCTATTAACCGCGTCAGTTGGGGTTTGGCTTATGCTTCCTGCTGCATCGGGTGGTCAGGGCTCCGAGTTTTCAATGTGGTTGGTAATACCAGGTGTCATCGCGGCAACAGTACTTCTGCTCAAGGCGATTCCAGGCAAAATTCGCTCAAGCCTCGACAGGCAATACAAGATCTTCGGCAATGTGCACACTTGGGTTATGACAGTTATTTACACTATGACATTTGGGTCTTTTATCGGTTATGCGGCCGCTTTGCCACTATCAATTCAGGTGATCTTCGGCTTTAGTCATGTGGCTCAATCCGATGGCTCGTTCTTGCATAATGCCGTTAATCCTAATGCTCCAAGTGCATTAACTTATGCCTGGACAGGGGCATTCATTGGGGCGCTAATGCGACCCTTTGGCGGCTGGCTTGCAGACCGTATTGGAGGCGCCCTTGTAACTCAGTTGGTATCCGTAGTGATGATTGGCGGTGCCTTTGGGGTCTCACGCTTTTTGAAGCTGGCATACAAGAGCAGCACGCCTGAAGAATTCTTTTGGCCGACTTTTGCTGTCTTTCTAGTCTTGTTTGCTGCCTCTGGTATCGGTAATGGTTCTACATTCCGTACCATTGCTAATGTCTTTAACAAGGAACAAACCGGCCCTGTCTTGGGTTGGACATCGGCACTGGCTGCCTATGGAGCATTCATCATCCCTATGGTGATCGGTTCGCAGGTTCAGAACGGCACTCCAGAGCTTGCCTTTTACGGTTTTGCCGTATTCTACGTTCTTTGTTTAGTCTTGAACTGGACATTTTATTTGCGACCTGGTGGTTCTCTGCGAAATCCCTAGAGCCTAGAGTTTGGAGCTGATGGCAAAGATCAGTCTTCTGGATTCAAAATATCGTCCAAAAGAAGATAAAAAGATCTAGATGTCTCTGTAATCTAGAGCAGTCAAATTGAGAGGCAGGTGTCCTATGTCTTTAGAAAAAGCTACGGTAAGATTTTTTTGTTCTTTCTTGGTCGTTTGGATTGCTGCTGCCAGTTCGGTAAGTGCGCAAGTGCTTAGTTCTGATCCGTCTAGAACTGAAACGGAAACAGATAGTTTGCAAGACTTTCCTTCTCCATCTCCCTTGCAGATTCAGTCTCCTGCGTCACTTGACCAGAATGAGCCGCTTCTGCGCTCGCAGACAGTCTCTGAACCTGTACTTGATAGTGTTTTCTTAGCGCAGAATGCGTCTCCTTCATTACGCGGACTAGGTAGCGAGTCGAATAATTCTTTCCTGTTAAATGCCTCAATGAGCGATCTAGAAGAAGTGACAGTGCTTGCCGCTAAGAAAGAGCTGGAACTAATTGGTCTTAATGCCAAATATAGAGTCGAGTCGACCAAGGTCGATAGGTATAAGACTTGGCGTAGCTTTGCCTTTAACATGGGGCAGTATGTCTTTAGTAATATTGGCATAGATCACGTCGCTTATGCTCGCTGGCGCACCTGGCAGCGCCCCAGTACGGCAGGAAAGTCTTTCCTCACCTTTGGTCCTTCCTTTCTTATCGTCGGCCATTCCATAGGTACAGCTGGTGCTCTCACCGAGCTTACGATTGACGCCTGGCGCGCTCGCCAGTTAAGAAAGATGAAGATGGATGAGAAGTCTTATCGACAGAAAGTGAATGAGCTAAAGTCGGAAATTGACCGACTTCTCTTGAGAAGGCAGACCTTAATTGAGAGTAAGCAGTTTAGCGAGGAAGCTGCAAAGTTTGCCTCTAGAGAAGGTGCTCTTCTGAAAAATATGAGAGATGCCGCTCTCATCGAGTACAGGAATTTTTGCGTGAGAGGAAAAGCCTTTCGGACAGGCAGAGATGTTGCCAATCTTATGAGCTTGGGGGGCGCCACTACCGGTGGTTACCTTGGCGCTCTCTGTGGTCTGCTGGCTATCACCAATAGAAAACCAAATATCGCTGGGCCGGCCGGAATAGGATTTATTGTTTCTGGTGGATTCATCGTGCTAGGTCCGGTGGTTTCCAAGGTTAGTTCCATTGCGGCTTCACGCCGGTTGACCAGATCTCTCGATAAAGAGCTGGGGCAGTTAGACCTTGAGTCGGTTAAGAATCTAGAGAGTGGTTCAATTGAACTTAGCCGGCTTGCTGATAATGTTGATTTGTCCTCTGCAGAAGGCATGAAAATTCGTCTCAAGCTGTATCAAGCCGGGGCGGCCGCTTTCCACAAGGACTCAGCAATGGCTCTGGCCGAGAAGCTGAACGCTTCCCGGGAGTTTAAAGAAAGGGTTTTGGCAAACACCTTGATAGGTGGTACGAAAATTGGTTGGGGTGTGCAGTTGGCACGGGCTGGTTTCGGTTTTCATCAGGCCCCGGCGCCGCGAATGCAGGTAATCAGTGTCAACGTTGATGGAAAGAACCTTCCAATCTACAGCTACAGACCGAAGACACCTGGCTCGGTTTTTTCGCATCGGGTAGCCATGGGTGCCACCACCTTTATCCCAGGCACCGCCATAGGCATACTCGATACTATGCAAAACCGCGCCAGGGGACAAATTAAAACAAATAAGCTGAAGAAGGAGGGCAAACTGCCAGCGATGGTGATTGCACAGAGATTGTCTGCTCTAGAGAATCTTGATAGACAGTTGGAAGAAGAGTTGCAGCGATTGCAATCTAATAGGTAATTAGTCCTCTTTATGTGAGTTGAGAATGTCATCCATCCAGGAGAGTATAGCCATCATGTTAGGAAACCCTAGAGTTGTTACAGAGAGCAGCGCCACATGTCTTATCTCTTCAGGGTCTAAACCGGCTTCTAAAGCTCTGCGTGTATGCGAATGTAGAGCTCCTTCCATCTTGGCACCGCTGGCGATGGCAAGTTTAACTAGCGCAATTTCGCGAGGGCTCAACGGTCCACCTGCTACGGCAGCCTTGCCAAGTTCTTCGTATGCCTTGAATACCTGCGGATGGGATTTTTGAAATGCTGTGAATCTTCCAGGTAGTTTTGCCATATTCGCCTCCAGTCAGTCGCCTCTTGAGTGTAGAGATTTTAACAAATTTCAATGGAGATTTTATGCCTGAAAAGTATAAGTCGATATCGGTATTGACCGTAAGCACAGCTTCTTTTGTTGTCTGTTTTGCTTGTTGGGTATTGTACGGAGTGCTGGTCGCTTTTCTTGTCGACAATGGAGTTTACTCATTCGACGCCGGTCAGGTTGGTTGGCTTTTAGGTGTACCAATCTTGACCGGTTCTTTATTGAGGTTGCCTGCCGGAGTCTTAACAGATCGCTATGGCGGTCGGGTCGTCTTCGTGACAATTATGTTGATTTCTGCGGGATTTATGTACTTAGTCAGTTACTGCACTGACTTTTGGCAATTTTTTCTCGCCGGTCTAGGTTTTGGTATTTCTGGAGCTTCCTTTGCCGTGGGTATTGCCTATACTTCTCTTTGGTTTCCCAGAGAGAAGCAAGGTACTGCTCTGGGTATCTTTGGTGCAGGAAATGCCGGTGCATCTCTTACGAGCATGGGGGCTCCACATCTTCTCAATTTTTGCACCGACAATCTGCATTTCCTGGAGGGCTGGCGTCAAGTTCCTCGGATATATGCCGCAATTCTGGTAGTGGTCTCCCTCTTATTCTGGTTCTGTTCATTCCCTCGTAAGGTCGAGAAGAAAGGCATCTCTATTCTGCAGCAACTAGCCCCTTTGAGAGAGGTTAGGGTTTGGCGATTTGGACTTTATTACTTCTTTGTCTTTGGAGGGTTTGTTGCACTTTCTCAGTGGCTGATTTCCTACTATCTCAACGTATATGCCATGTCTCTGGCAATGGCAGGCTTGATGGCCAGTATTTTTAGCTTACCTTCAGGAGTGATACGAGCAATCGGTGGTTGGTTGTCGGATAAGTTTGGGGCGCGTTCTGTAATGTATTCGGTTCTGGTTTCATGTTTGATTGCTTCCTTAGCTCTCTGTGTGCCTCGTATGGATGTCGAAACACCCGGACAAGGAGTTATGTGCACCAAGAAGGGGATAGTGGAAAGCGTTACTGCAAGTGAGATTGTTGTCGCTGGGAAATGCTATAAGCTTCGAGCGAAGCAGCAGGATGATCTACTTACGATATTTGAGGATAGAAAAGAGTTGTTGGTTTGGCCGACAACTGTATTTTGGCAAGAGCCTCTTGTTAAAGTGGGCGACAGTGTTTTGAAGAAGCAGATCTTAGCCCAAGGTGTGACTCATATTTTCTTTCAAGCCAATGTTTGGATATTTACTTTCTTTGTGCTTGTGTTAGGGGTGATGACCGGCATAGGAAAAGCTGCGGTGTATCGCCATATACCGGACTACTTCCCCCATGATGTTGGCGTTGTTGGTGGAATAGTGGGGGTTATCGGAGGTCTTGGAGGATTTGTCGGGCCAATTGTTTTCGGCTATCTTTTGCAGGCAACGGGGATTTGGACCACTTGTTGGATGCTTTTCGCCATGCTTAGTGCCGTTTGTCTCTGGTGGATGCATGTCACAATAACTAGAATGCTCAGGCAAGAGGCTCCGCATCTCACTGAGAACATTGAGCCGTTTCCGCGTCCGACCTAGACTTAGATTGCGTATATATTAAGTAACTGATATATCAAATGAATCAGTAATTAGATTGATACGGGCTTGTTCTGCAAGAGCTAGGCTCAAGATGGGATCTCAAGAAGTTGCTTTCTTTTCGCGCGAGGACACGGCTATGGACGGTTCTTCTATTCTGCTGCCTATTGACGGTTCAATAGAATCTCTTTGGGCTGCAAACTTTGCTTGGCGTTTGGCAAAACGGACTGATTCTTCTGTGACTGCTCAACATGTTATAGATACTGATGCCGTGTGGCAGATGTTAGCATACGATCAGCCCGGGTTAATCGGAAGTGGAATCTATTTGGAGGCGAGGGAGAAGATTCTGGAAGCTTTGCGCTGTGCGGGCGAAGCTTTGATGGTCTCATACCAGGCAAGAGCCGGAGCGTTGGATATAGAGTCACGCTTCTTTCTAGATGAGGGCTCTCCTCTTTTTGAGATTGCTGATCGAGCCTCTAATCATGATTTGATTGTAATGGGTTTCAACAATGCTACTAAGCGAAAAGGACGCAGACGTTTTTTTGAACTGTTGGCTGCTGTGGCTCCTGTGCCAGTAATGGTTTTGCGAGATATTGCAGAGGATTGGACCTGCCTGAGGATATTGGTGACTAACAGTCGGTTTACAGCGGCTGATATGGACGGAATATATGGTTTGAGTTCTAAACTTGGTTTGTCTGTAGAAATTGTCGTTAATTCCGGTGTTGTCTCAATCGATAATGAATGTCTCAATCTTGATGGTTGGTCCAAATCTACGGGCGTCACCAAGATTAGAGAGGCGAATATTTCTGAAACTCTTTTACATGCGAATGAGTCTGAGATCGTAGTCTTAGATGCCGATATGGTTAGGGAAAACTGCAGCTTGTCTTCGCCTATTGAGGACTACATGAATTCTTCTTCAAAGCACGCTGTGATTCTTTGGCAACACTCTTCCTTAGTTACCGACAGATGCCGTAAGCAAAATTGCGGTGAAGATGGCAAAAACGGCTGCCGTTTTCCCCATCTCTCTAAAGCTATCTAGTTTAGAGAGAAAGTGAATCTGTCCAACTGTCAGCAGTTGTATAATAATGAAATTAGCGTAGAAGCCTGAGTCTCGGCAACAGCTGAAGCAGATAAGCCACAGTAGAATACCTAGTGCGAAGAGAAGGCTGTTAGTTTGTGGAGACTCATGCTTGTAATTTCTTTGAATGGAAAGTTTGATTGCCAACACTCCGAATATTTCGGTGCTGGCTAAGGCTGCAATACAATAGACTTTGTTGACAAGAGTGAGACCATCGCAGCATAAGATTGGGGTTGCACATGCTCCTACAATTGCCATTATCTCAAGCAGTGTTCTCTTGCTCTTCGGTAGCAATTCCAGTGTCTTCGTTCCGGCGTAGAAGAAGAGAGCGGGTAGACAGGTTGCAATTGCCGAATCGATGGAGCCGCTTAGGCTACAGAGAACCGCAAGACTGAAAAGGGTTGAGAACGCAAGAGCCTTTTGTTTTTGTAAGCTGAGAAACTGCAAGAAAAGAAGGAGCAGTTTCATTGGAACTAGTAGCTGCTGAGCTGATAGCAACAAGGCTGTCAGGCAGGAGACAGTGAATGCTACCGTAATTCCATGTTCTTTTGGAAAGGCGAGAAGACCTGAGATTCTATAGCCTGGTGCTGTTGTGCTTGCCATGTTTTATCCTCTGGCACCATAGTAATCAATCTCTAAAAGCCAATGAATCGTAAAAAAGGATGATTGTGTCCGATTTTGTAAGCGGTCAACTAGCTTACTTCTTTGGGAGGATTCCGTCTTTTGATTGGAAATGGAAAATTCTTATTGTGAACAAATCATTTTTCACCAGTATCTATGTCAGCTTTGATAAGAGTCAAATTGTGAAGGGGGAATTCAACTCTTGTCTATCTATATCGAACTAGCAGGAACAGAATTAGTTATGAATAGAGAAGATACTCCACCACAAGGAATCTCACTTTCATCGACCATCGACGAAATCATTGATAAACATAACGCCTTTTTGAAAGAGCACCTTACCGTCATTCATAAGTTGGCTATAAGAGTGGCAGCGGTGCATGGTATTGAGAATCCATCCCTAGAGAAAATGGCTTCATCAATTGGAGTGTTGAAGGCCGAACTGGAGCAGCATATGCATAAAGAAGAGAAAGTACTTTTCCCGATGATTAGAGACTTAGATAGAGGTGTGCTGCCGTTATCTTCGGTCAGAGGACCAATCAATGTGATGTTTCTTGAGCATGAGGAATTTACTGAGAATCTTGCAAACATTAGAATATTGAATGACCCCATGAAAGAAGCTCTCTACAGCTGTGAGGACTACCTTTTGCTAGTAGATGAGTTGACTGTCTTGGAGAAGAACCTGGGCGAACATATTGCTAAAGAAAATCAATTCTTGTTTCCATCGTCAATTGAAAGACAGAACCAAATCACAGAAGGGATCGAAATGGCTAGATTAGCTTCTGGCCAATCCGAATTTCAAGAAACCGAAGGTTAGTAAGGCTTCTTCCCGATTTAGTTTTTGGGTCTGCAAAAGTTGATAAAGCACTGTAGCCGATTTTATGAGTTCAGTATCTTCGCGGTAGCGGCTCAATAGAGCTTCGGTAAGACGGGCCGGATCTTTCAGTTCAGTCTCTTCCATTTCATCAAAGAGTTGCCGACAGCGCTTGGCGTCTAAGAGCCCGGTCTGTCTGAGGAAGTCTAGCAGGCTGTTGTCTGGGCTTTCTTGGGCTGAGCCGTCTGTATATTTGTAGATATATTTGAGCAGCTTGGCTGCTTCTTTCATACTGATTAGACCCTCTTGCACCAGCGAAATAAGCTTGACCGAAGCAATGATTGTTTTGCGGTCAAGGCTATGCAATCTGGTCAGCGAGTCTATCGAACGCACATCACCATCTTTGCGGGTGGATGGTTCTGTGGCTGTGGAAAGTTCGGCGGCTTCGAGCAGTTGTTCTAATTTGGCGCCGGAGCGGTCGATGCGAGTTTTGGACTGATGCAATTCTCTGATGCGATTGAGCGTTTCTTTGCGATCCATCTCTCCCAATCGCAGCTGCCTTTGCCATTCGAGTGATTTTGTAATCAAGGCTTCGTCCACTGTATCGAATATTGTCAGAGTCTTTCCTAGTGGATAACCGACAAAAGTGGCCGAATTGAGACAGATTTCTAATTGGCGGTCGTCCACTATACCGGCATCGAGAAAGAGTTCGCCCAGCCGTGAGCGTCTAGCTGTGAAAGCTTCAGCATCGATAGCCATAAGCGAATCGGTAAGATTCCAACCTCTTCTTCTCACTGTTTGCATGGCCCGGCAGGCGCAGTCATGACTTATTAACCCGTCGTCAATCATATGACGGGCTTCTAAGGCTGCTTCCAGTTCATTCAATGAGATAGAGTCAAGCGAAATGAGCGATTTGCCGAGGGATAGACCGCTCAGCCTGGCGAGTTTTTCTGCTCTAACTAGGGTTGCTGCTCCGACTATTGACGAGTCTTCCAGCAGTTGGCGCAAATCTGTAGGCATATTTGAAACTTACCAAAAGGAAAATGTGGTCTGCCAGGCTTTAATTTGCGAAGTTAAAGAAGCCAGTAACTTATAAAAATACCTCGATCTCCAGTGTTTTAAACCTCTGGGGTAAGAGAGCAAAGTTTTGTTTACATAAAGTGTCTGATTCACCTCTGCCAAACGGTCTGCATGGTCTCGAAATTGCTCTCATACAACCATAAGATTAGGAAGAGCGATGCCACTAATAGGACTAGGCCGGTCAGCCAAGCTAGATTTGCTAGACTGCTTGGCGTCCAATTCGACTATGCCGATAAATAGCAGCAAATATGGCGCCGATAAGTTCTCTCTTGGCTCTTTGAAATGGTATCGCAAATGGTGCTAGTTGAGTTATTTAGGCGCTTTCTTATTTTAGCCGTTTTGGTCCCCGCTTTGTCGCCGTGTGCTGCAAAGAGTTCACCGGCAACTGCGTTGATACTATACTTGGTGTCTGATTTTTATTTTGACTTGCGCTTTTTGTCTGTCTTTAACGATTTGTCAGCAGCACTAGATTTTACCGACTGCTTCGACTGGTTCTGTTTTTGGCTTGCTGCAGCGCCAGTCTCTTTTGCAGAAACTTTACCCGAATTTTTGGCGACTTTATTCTTTTCGATCAAGACCATTCCAGGCAGACCTTTTCTGGCGGCATGGGTGAGTAACTTCATTTTCTGTTTGGGACCTTCGGCATGAAGCTTGCCGAAATCTTCTGCCTTTACTTCCACTATGTCTATTGGTTCTTTGCAATAGACCGAAAAATGGCAAGATGCCTCTAGGGCTAGGCGAGTGATCGTCACCCCATCATCCACCAGGTCGTAGATGCCGTAGAGGCAACCTTTGGCAAAGTCTGAACCTGAGCCGCGGGCGGCGAAGCGATCGTATTCATTGACAGAGAGATTTTGTGAAATTGAGAAGATGCTGACTGGTGTCGCGACTAGAAAGACGTTGTAAATCGCTGCAAAAGTATCTTTGCCTGTGTCTACCAGGGTGTAGTTTTTCTTTAATTCGGTGTAGAGGTCGAGAAAGAATTGAAAAACTTCGTTCCTATTCTTGAAGGTGTTCTCCATCATCGGATGTTTAGTGCGGTAGAGATGCTCAATACAATTGTCGAGCAGGGTATAGCCGCTTGTGGCAATATAGGCATGTTTCAGTTTGATTATTTTTGAGCCGTTCACCACATCGACGGCGTACTCGCTGCCGGTGGTCATCATGCGGTCTGCTCCCAGAAAAACTCTGCCGTTCTTTTTCACCGCCACAAGTATGGTCATTTGGGCTCCTTTCAATAATTATGCGCTTCTATATTGCTATGCCCCAATCAAGTGCAAACAGATACGATTATTTTTTCTTTTTTGGGAAAGAATATAGAATAGTCCTTGTCCGGAGGTAGCGATGCAGGGAAGTGCCATGAAAAATTCGCTTTTGCTCTTGTCTTTGGCGCTGTTGCTTCAATGCCCAGTCCAGAGTCAGCCGCAATATCAAAATTATCAGCCGCAAGGCGGGGCACCAGTCGGTGGCGAACAATTCTCCAATGCCCAAAGACCGGCCACCGACCCGGCGATGATCAAACGTTGGTTCGCCTCTTATGATCAGGTACGCAGGCAGGCGCAGATGACTCCCTCTGAAAGGCAGCAGGCTGATGGTCTTATGTCTCGTGGACTTTCTATGTTTGTGCCCGGTGAAGAGAAACTTGCCGGACAGAAGCTGCTCAATTCTCTTGTCGCCAAGTATAGTCTTGCCATAGATCAGATGAAGCAGTTGCCGCTCTTTCCTGAAACAGAGCAGTTGCACCGCGGGTACTACCAATATTTCAGCGATGCCCGCGCTCTTTTTTCAGATTATTTGAAAGTGCAGAACGACCCTCTGGCGAAGGACCCAAATACCGGTGAACGTTTGCTTGGTAAGGTCTTGCAGCGCAAAGTCGCTCTCACCGAACTGGAAGGCAATGTCAAAAATCTAGACAGTGAATTGCGCAATCGTCTTGGTCTGGCGCCTTACCGCTACTGATCAGGCTGGTTTAATGCGGCTTTAGAGGGCTCTAGAGGGGCACATCTACTTTGCGTTGGTAAAGTCTTTCCAGTGTGTTCAAGTCTCTTTGGCTCAGTCTTGAATGTTCGTCGGTGATGCTAAACATTAGATCGCCGCGCTCGGGGCTGTGGCCAAGCAAGCCCATGGCATGTCCTAGTTCATGGGCGATTATATTTTTGGTCAGCAAATATCTGGCTTCCGGTACCTTTGAATAGATAAGGTCGAGGTTCACCTCAATTACTTGGGGCGGCACCGTATACTTTGGCCCCAGGTTGGGAATGTAGATGGGCACAGGAATGGCGCTGATTGACATGACTGCCAGTTTGCCCGAGGGATGCTTGGTCCATTTGGTTATGGTATGGGCGCCCAGAGTGCAGTCGTTTTTGTCCGAACTGACTCCCAGCCGGCTCCAAATAACCTTGATGCGCGCCGATTGAGCATTGGTTTCGACAAATTTGACTTTAGCGCCCCGGCTCTCCCAGTCGAAGAAGCCTTCCCTAACGGCTTTCATCAGGGACTGGTCTTGTATGGGGGTGATATAGACAGTGATGGGCATTGAGGCAAAGCGAAAAGTGCGGTTCTTGCTTGCCGCCATCACTTGTTCTAGATAATCGCTTGTCTCTTTGGTCACTTCACCGCTTTTACTGATGCGAAAGAAGTGCGGCGGCGTGGTGTTCTCTGCCGGCAAGATAGATTCGATATGGGCGTTTGCCAGCATTTCTCTTACTTTGGCTAGTTTTTCGCTGCTCAGCTTTTCAGCCGGTAAATTTTCTTGGTCGAAGGCTTCTCTTGGACTTTCTTGGGGCTTGTTGCCGTTCTTGAGTAGGTCTGTGAGCCCATTGATGCGAGTGATGATTGAACCTGGCTGGGGGCAGCCAAAGACTGTTTTCTCCAATCTTTCGGTGCGTAGCAGTAGCGGCAGGTTTGGTTCAATCGCGAGCCCCGCTTTCACTTCCAGCTCTTGCAAGATTTCAGGGAAAGACTTCTCGCTTGCCTGAGCCTGGGCTGCTGCGCAGTCTAAAGGCAAAGAACAAGGCAATACAAAAAATGGCAGTACAAAAAACGGCAACATAAAAAACGGCAATACTGGGGCTAGAGAGATAGGCAGTTTTTTCATTGATGCGAATTTCTGAATTTGCGGCTTTCGATGCCGATTCTTCTATGCTAACTTCTTAAGTCTAATTTCTCTAGCCAAGTTCTTGCATAGCTTCGTCTATAAACTGGCAAAGCTTGATGCGCACCGCCTCGGCTATACGGCTTAGTTCGCGGGCAAAGCAGTAAAACTCGGCGCCGGTTTCTAGGTCATGACTCATCGAAAAGAGGGACCCTTCTTGGTCTTCCATCTCTTGCAGTTGGGCTTCCAGCTGCTGCAGACCAATATTGCAAAAAATACTCTTTTCTAAGAGCTGTGGGGCTGCGACCGTGGTTATACCGCCGCTTTCATTGAGCTTACCCCAGGTACCCTGCAAATAACGATAGCGGGGCGAGGTCAGTTTCTCTTCTTCGTGCTGTTTGCGGGCTGGCGACCAGAGCATGACTATGCGGGGGAAGACATTTTTCTTAGGCTCAGGTGGCGAGAACTCTTCCAAGTCTTCCGGTCGATAACCCAAGAGTTCGCGATTGAGCCAGAGAAGGCGGTTCTCGGGTAGATGTCCGCGCAGGGCTCTCAAAGTAAGAAGCAGTCCGTCCGATACTGTCAGCTCTTTTGTAGAAAGCTGAGACTTTATGCGGAACAATTGCTCAGTAGGCATAAAAACTGATGTCCTGAATATTTTGCTTTGTTCACTATAGCCGACTTTTAGTGGCTTTTGCCTTAATTCTCTTCCCAACCTTCAAAAATGGCTGTTTTATGATAGTTTTGAAGAATACCCTGGCAGTTTGCTTTAAGCCGAGATTGAGTCTGACTGAGATTGCTTCCTGATGGATGATCGATTACGAGAATTGGCCGAGTCCCGATACGGACAAACAGAGTATTTGAGAGTACTCTTCGAACTTGCTCTAGAAGACAATTGGTTCGACCTGCAGCATATGATTCAGCATGACATGGCTAAGGCCATTCTGGCCGATTATTCCTACGAAAAAGGTCTAGGTTATCTCAATCAAGAAATATTCTTCGATTTTTGGGAAGAAGTAATCGAGATCGGTTGGTCTATATTCTGCAGACATACTGGTCTCAGTCGCGAAAGAGTAGACAGCGCTCTCGCCGCTTTGCGGCAATAGCTTAGCAATAGCTTAATGGGTTAATAGGTAAATAGATTTGGCTTTGGCCTATTTCAGAAAGAATTTTAGGCTGGGTACTTCATTGAAGAGGGGCATTTCGACATTTTTGCCCGAGCGTCCCCGCCCGTTTATTTGGTCCAGTCTTTCCATGCGCACATCCATGACGTCTTGCAGATAGCCCTGTCTCAAATCATGAGCCAATTCCATTATGTAAGCTTGGTCGGCACTGTCATGATGGTCCTGGTTGTCTTTGTCATTTTGGCGAGCATCAGAACGATTTTTCAAAACATTCAATAGACTGCCGTAGGAAACAGCCTCGGGTATTCTCGGCTGGTTTGATCCCGGTTTGGTGCTACCTAAGTCATCAAAATCGTTGGAATAATTCATCTAAGCTCGCCCTCGCTTCACTACTTCAAGTAAAAGGGGCTTGAGCTTTAGAGGGAAGAGTTTCTTTCTAATGTTAAGGTCAGATGGCAGATAATTTATTAAGTAAGGCGTTCTTGAGACAGTTATCTTCTCTAGATATCTATTGAACCTTGTACTTAAAGACCACGGCTAAACCGCTGGGAAAGTTTCCTTCTTTATCGCTCACCTGGTTGGGGCGGTCGGAAGCAAGCGACCAAACGCCGGGATTGTCGGCCAATATATCGACAACCACCCGGTCGGATGGATTGAGATTGACAGTGTCCCTGATAACATGCGGCTCCAGCGGGTCTGAGCCATTGCTCGCCACGACTTCTAGGCGGTGACCGCTGAGATGTAAGGGCACGGCTTGGTCGCTTAAGTTGAAAATGTGCAGCCTTAACCTTTTGCCCGGGCTGGTTTCTATGGCTGGTATATGCGGTGCCGTCTTGCCGTTGATCACCAGCGCATCTTGGGCTTTTTGCCCGCTTTCTTTACCGGCAGCCACAGTAACTTTATTGATAAACAAAGACAGTTCTTGGTCGGGCGAGCGGCTGTTCAAGCGCGGATGGACAATAACTGCGCCATATAGCCCCAGATCGCGTTGTTTGAGATGCATCACCTGGGGATGATAAAAGCCCGAAGCTTGCACCGTCGGAATAAATTGATAGGCATAGATTTCGCCGGGGCGCAGATAGCGTTCCGATTTGGGCTGGCTATCTTTAGTTGCCGCTGTGCCGGCTCTTGGCAGTCCGTCCACTGTGTGCGGCAAAACCAAACCATGGAAGTGTAGGCTGGTGGGCACTGTCAGTTCGTTGTGTAGGACAATTCTAGTCGGCTCGCCTTCTTTTAGATGCAGTTCGGGTCCAGGTACCTGTCCGTTATAGGTGAGACAATGGGCTTTCTTGCCCCCGCCCAGGTCGATGTCTTTCTCTTTGGCAAAGAGATGCACTTCATGAACCGCCTGTCCGGCACCAGCCATGGGGCGCTCTTGCATCGTCTGGGTCAGTTCGCTCATCGAGCGCATAGCATCATTGACTTCGCCCTTGATAGAGCGCAGTTCCTGCTTCATCTTTTCTAGTTCTTGTTTCTCTTTGGCTTGTTCTGCCGCTAAATCATCTACTTCGTTAAACTGAGCCATAGCCGGGCTGCCGCCAAGTAAATTCAATAAAGAAAGCAGACCTGCCAGTGCGCGGGCCACTGTTTTGGCTTGACCGAGCTTTGGCACTTGGCTCGACATAGTTAATGCCGTGCCACCACTGTCGATACCGGCGCCTGTGATACCACCCGCTCACAAATATGTCCCATGAGGAAGTGCTTGATTGCTCCGCCGCCCTGGGCGCCAATAACAATCAAGTCGCTCGACTTTTCGTGGGCTAACTTTAGAATCTCGGCATCTGGGCGACCTGCCTTGAGATTGAGAGTGATTTTTTTGAAACCGGCATCGCCTAAATGTTTCTGGGCTGATGCGAGATAAACTTCGCCTTCCATCATGAGATTTTCCTGCATGGCGGTGACAAAAGAAAAGGGCGTCACCGAGGCGATGATTTTGGAAACGTTCACCACATAGGTGAGGTGTAGCTGTGCTTTTTCTCGGTCGAGGGCAAGTAAGTCTAAAGTCTTGCCGATGCTCTCAAGACATTGACTGGAGCCGTCCAGACCGATGGTGACTGAGCGCTCGCTTGTGGCGAAGGCCGCTTCTTTGCCCGGACGCAAAAGCAAGACCGAGACTGGACTGTGTCTAGCCACATGATGGCTGACCCGGCTCAGGAAAAGACTATCGTGGTGTTTGCTCTGGGCTAAGACCACCACTTGTGCCTGATTGTCTTTGCCGACTGTTTCAATCATCTGAGCCGGCGGTCCCGAGACTATTTCACACTTGACCGTGGCGCCGAATTTTTCAAAATTTTTCTTGACGGCATCGAGAATTTTCGCTGCTCTTCTTTCCACCACATGGGAAAGATCTTCTGGAAAATCGGCTTGCGCCTTCAGTACCTGCTCAAAGGAAGGCAATTCTTCCTTGACGTAAAGTAGGGTGACCTGGCTTTGATCGAGGGGCAGGAGGGCGGCGACCTTCTCTACTTCCACAAGCTCCTTAGCGGCCTTCGCTTCATCTTTGTTGGTCGATTGGGCCACATCGATTGCTACCAAAATATTCATTGTCAACTTCCGAGTCAGTTTTAGTTTTCGCCTGCAAATAACGGGCAGATTTTACAGGACTACTGGCATCTATATACGGTCATTAAATTAATTCATTTCTTTGCGAATTTTCTTGACGAGAGCACCCGCTTGAAAGCGTCACTTGAGAAAATATTCTTTCACTGATAAGGAATTCATAGGGTGATAGAACGTTACACTCGCGCCGAGATGGGCGCTATTTGGTCTCTTGAAAGCAAGTTTCAGACCTTTTTAGATGTCGAGCTGGCTGTAATGGAAGCGCAGTGCGAAATGGGACTTGTTCCGGCTGAGGCGCTGGCTGAAGTCAAGGCCAAGGCTCGCTTTGATGTCAAAAGGATCGATGAGATCGAAGCCGAGGTCAGGCATGATGTCATTGCTTTTCTAACCAATATATCCGAGAACGTCGGTGAGGCGGCTCGCTTCGTCCATATGGGTTTGACCAGCTCGGATGTCATTGACACGGCGCTGGCTTTGCAACTTTTGCGTGCCTCCCAAATTTTGCTGCGCGAGCTTGATAGACTGACCGAAGCGGTTATCGGTCAGGCTCGTAAACATAAGCACACCGTTATGGTCGGACGTTCTCACGGCATCCATGCCGAGCCAATTACTTTCGGCTTCAAGATGGCGGTCTGGGTGGAAGAATTACGCCGTCATAAAGTACGCGTGGAACAGGCTATCGAAATGATATCTGTTGGGCAAATGAGTGGTCCGGTCGGTACCTTTTCCAATATTTCACCAGAAGTAGAAGAGCGGGCTTTGAAGCATCTTGGCTTGAAGCCGGCCAAAGTTTCTACTCAGATTATTCAAAGAGACAGGCATGGTCAGTTTATGAATACTTTGGCCTTGATTGCCTCGTCGCTTGAGAAGTTTTCAGTAGAGATAAGACATTTGCAGCGCACCGATGTATTGGAAGCCGAAGAGCCTTTCCATGCCGGGCAAAAAGGTTCTTCCGCCATGCCGCATAAGCGCAATCCGGTGGCCACCGAAAATATCAGTGGCTTGGCTAGGGTGGTGCGCGCCAATGCCTTGGCGGCAATGGAAAATGTCGCCCTCTGGCATGAACGAGACATATCGCACAGTTCGGTAGAGCGCATAATTTTGCCTGATTCGACTATCTTGCTTGACTATATGATGGCTCGCCTAGCTGGTGTGATCGAAGGCTTGGTGGTCTATCCCGAAAATATGCTGCGCAACATGGATGTTTTCGGCGGGGTTATTTTCTCGCAGGCTGTGCTCTTGAAGCTAGTCGATAAGGGGCTCAGCCGTGAAGATTCCTATAAGCTTGTGCAGGAAAATGCGATGAAAGCTTGGAATAAAGCCGGCGGTAATTTTAGAGATAATCTCAAAAGCGACGAGCGCGTGGTCAAGCATCTAAGTACAAGCGAGATAGAAAGCTGTTTTGACCCGGCTGCCTATTTGAAAAATATCGATTATGTGTTTGAAAGGGCGGAGATTTGAGCAAGAATACCAAGTTTCGGGTGCAGCAAATCAACCTAGATAAGAAGCTGGCTGGTCTTTTGATTCCGGTTTTTGCCATGCGCAGCGACGAGAAAGATTTCGGCATCGGTGATACCGCCTGCGTCATGCAAGCGCTAGATTTTCTCGCTTCTCTAAATATGTCGGTCTTGCAGCTTTTGCCGATAAACGAGACCGGTGCAGATAACTCTCCCTATAACGCTCTCAGTGCCAACGCCCTTGACCCGGTCTATCTGACCATGACACCAGAAATGGTGCCGGGATTGAGCCCCGCAATGTTGCATGAGCTGGCACCAGATTCGGTGCTTGAGCCGCTCAGGCAAGGCGCGGTCAATTATGAACCGGTTAAGAAGCTGAAATTGGCGCTTTTGCGTGCCGCTTATCAGGCTTATAAGAAAAAACCAGTAGAACCGGAAGAACTGGCTGCATTTAAGAAAGAGCGTGCCTGGCTGGAGGGCTACAGCCTCTTTCGCGCCTTTATGGATGAAAACGGCGGCAGTGCTGTTTGGACCGAGTGGCGGAGCGAGCACAGAAGTGCCGAAAAATGTCGCGCGCTGGCGGAAGCCCCGGCCATAAGCGAGCGTCGCCGCTTTTATGAATGGGTGCAATGGGTGGCCTATCGACAGTGGCGCCAAGTGCGTGCCTATGCCGATAAGTTGAACCTAGAGCTCATGGGTGATATTCCCTTTGGTGTCAGTCGCTACAGCGCCGATGTCTTTTGCCAACCCCAGTTTTTTGATCTGGAAAGCTCTGGTGGTGCGCCGCCTGAGACATTCTTCCAGGGTGATAAATTTACCGAGGTTTGGGGGCAAAATTGGGGTATTCCGCTTTATGATTGGCAAACCCTCAAAAAGCATGACTATTCATTTTGGCGACAGCGGGTAAGATCTACTGCCGAAATTTTCCATTATTTTCGTATCGATCATGTCCTCGGCTTCTTTCGCGTCTATGCTTTTCCCTGGATTCCAGAGCGCAACGGCGAGTTTGTCGACCTGACCTTGGCCCAAGCCAAGCTGAAGACCGGCGGCAGACTGCCTGGTTTTTCACCGCGCTCAGACGAAGAGCCTGAAGATGCTGCCGCTAATTGCGAGGACGGCACGGTCTTGCTGAGCATGATTCTTGATGCCGCCGGTGATACCAAGGTCGTGGCTGAAGATCTCGGCATGGTACCCGATTATGTGCGGCCGCGCCTGCAGGAAATGGGGATTCCAGGCTTTATCATCCCCATCTTTGAGCGAGATGAAGATGACCCCGAGCGTAATTTCAGAAAACCCGAGACCTATGAGCCCCTCAGTCTGGCAACCTTGGGCACACACGACCATCAACCTCTCAAGACTTATTATGAAGAGCTGAGCAAGTGGTGGCACGGTCCAGACGGACATGAGGGTTGGTTGGAAGTTTCGCGCTTGATGCGTTTCCTCGGTTTAGAGCCGGAGGAGGCTCCGGAGCATTTCGACAGTGCTTTGCAAAAGCGTATATTCAAGGTGCTGTTTTCTTCGCCTTCTTGGTTGACTGTGCTCATGATAAGCGACCTGTTTGCAAGTGCAAAGCGCTTCAATGAGCCGGGGCTTGCCGAAGATTCCAACTGGAGCCAGCGACTCTCTAAGCCTTTTGCCGCTTATAGGCAAGATGAGAAAGGCGAGATTCTCTCTTATGTTGCAGACCTAGTGGTCTCCAGCGGGCGTGGGCGCAGAACTGAAGGGATCTGTCTAAGCCGGACTAATCCGGACTAATCGGGACTAAGACCGACTAAGCCAGACTAATCGGGACTAAGCCAGACTAAGTCTGACTAAGTCTGACTAATCGAGTTCCGCCTGATTCAATAATGTATAATCCTAACCAACCTGTTGATCGTGAAAAGGGTTTTAGTGCATGCTACCAGCATATTTATTTCGAGTAGGCATTGACTGGGTGCGACACCAGAAAGAGTTTGCCAATTCGAATCCCTATGCTCGTTGCGAGCACACCATCAAGGTTTTGGAGCGTCTATTCGAAGAAAATCTCTGTGGCGCCGATAGTAAGCATTTGGAAGTTGCTTCTGTCTGTGCCTATTGGGAAGAGTTCTTTCATTTGGAAGACCCTCTGCAAGATGAGAAAGAATGGAAAGAAGGTCTGACCAAGCGCTCTTCGCAATACGATAATTTTGAAAAATGGCAGGAATGGTTTAAGACCAGTTATGCCAAAGTCTTTTCTGAGAACAACATTTGGACCTCTCTGCTCATGACATCATGGGCGACCACACACCAATATCAACTTGTCTACACCGAAGACTCTTGGGACTTTGTGCCTTCGCGCTCTTATTTGCCGACTTCGCAGATGTGGCGCTTGAGCCGTCATCTTGATACAGTCACCGAGGTTCTGCGCGAATTTTGGCTCGAAGAAAGTCGCCGTTGGGAAGAGAGCGGTTTTCTCGTGCAGGACGAGAGCAGCCATTATTTGGGGCGGGTGGAATGTTTGGGTTTTGATACCCGCAAATATACGGTCACCTGGCCGTCTCGCTCTCATATAGCCAAGAATGGCGGCATTCACAAGCAGGTGCTTGATCTCGGTTCTTTAGTGGCTGATATTGTTGCCCCGGTGGGCGATAACTGGTATAGAAGACCTGATTCGGTTATCTTTGCCCATGACCATATCGATGTCACAAGCCTGATCAACCGGGCTACCTATGTGTTCGGCAGTAAGCGCCGTGTCTTTGAATTGGCTCTCGAAGACGACTTTGATAAGGCGAGACTGCAGGCTCAGGCTGAAGGTTGGCTGGTGGAAGAACTGGAACTGGCCGAATAAGAACTGGATTTGGCTGAAACAAAATTAGAACTGGCCTGATAAGAAGTAGCGAAACGCCATGAGAAGGCGCACCTATATCAGTCCCCGGTTTGATCAGGCGCCGATTATTTTCTTCCAGGCTCTTGGATAGTCGCTTTTGAGGGCGCCCACTTTGCGATAGTCTAGAATGACGCTTTCGGCGATAGTGTCCAGGTGCTCAAGACTTATTCGTCCAACTTGTTCAAGCTTTAATTCAGTCAAGAGCAAGGCTGCTTCCCTGCTTTCTTCCTCTTCTTTGGCTTTTGTCTTTTGGGCTAGATAATGCCCGTCAAGCTTGAGAAAAGGCGAGACCAGCTCGGCTGTCATGCGCAGAGAAGCGACTGCACGGGCGGTGGCAAAATCGAATTGTTCTCTGAACCGAACTTGGTGCCCCATTTCTTCCGCTCTGCCGGTTATGACTGATATTTTGTTTTGGTCCAGGCCCAGGTGCTGCGCTGCTTCTTCCAAGAACTTGCACTTTTTGCCGATTGCGTCCACCAAGGTCACTTTTAGCCAGGGCAGGCTCAAGGCCAAAATCATGCCGGGCAGACCGCCGCCCGAACCAATATCGATAAGGGTGACGCCGCCAAGCGCAGCATCTCCAGCTGACTCCGGCTTTTCGCTCTCATTTTTTTTGATTTTGATGGTCTTGATTGCATTGGCTACAGTAAAGCCGTCCAAAAAGTGTCTTTGCACCAGGGATAGTAGGTCTTTCGAGCCGACCAAGTTTACTTTCTGATTGTATTCGAAGAGAAACGCAGCAAATTGCTCAAGAGCCGCTATCATGTCTTGCGTGAGTTCCAGTTCGGCAAGAGTGGCCATTTCGGCAATTGCGCTTGATAACTGGGAGGCTTCTAGGGATTTTAGGTTTGCCATGCTTTTGATTAGAGGTCTTGCTTTGGTGGAAGATAAGGGTACAGGCCAAGGCCTTAAATATATGAGAATCTAATGGAGTACGAACATAAGAATTACATTTTAGGCGTTACCGCCGCCCTTTCGGGCGGAACATTAACTTACCAGGCTTAAGAATGATACAGGTAATTGACAGGTGGTAGAGGTAGATCCGGCTTCTAGAGAGCGACTGGAACTCGAAACCCGCGTTCTGGCTGCTGCCTTGCGCCAAAGCTTGCAGCTCGGCGACATGGAAGGGTCGAATCTCGCCCACGAACAGATTTTTATATTGCTTAAGGCGCGCCAGGAACTAATGAATGGTCCCAGCGCCGTCGAACTGAGCCGCGCTCTCAGAGCCAGTGAAGCCGGCTTGGGCAATGCCAATGGGCAAGCTTTGCCGGAAAAGACAAGACGGATCCCGGATATCGAATGGTTCGAAGAAGGGGATAAAGCCCAGAAGCCCGCCACTGAAATGCAGTCCGTAACCGCAGACCCGGCTGAACCTGATAAATTTAGCCAAGAAGAAATTAGCCAAAAAGAAATTAGACAAGAAGATTCTGATTTTGAGGAAAGTGCCCAAGAGAATTTGGCTTTGCCAGGTTCTGAGACCGATAAATCTCAACTTGCCGCAGTTGTGCAGGTAGAACAAGAATTGAAAGCCTGCGCATCACAAGAGGCAGCCGAGCCCAATTTTTATCAATTTTTCGGTCTAGAGCAAGGGGCGGATCGTCAGGATATACACCGCTCTTTTTTGGTAAGGGTGCGCTCGATTCTTAGAGGTATAAAGCAACGCAGCGAACCTTTGCGTGGTTTTGAACGGCAAGAAGTGCTTAAGGGTCTGCAGAAAGTCTGGATTAATCACGACATTTTGCAGGATGCCTCCACCCGCGGTGACTACGATCAGCGCTTGAGTGGTCATGCCGTTTCGCACGAAGCGCCCCAGGAGAGCAAAAACGGACCCACTGTGCGTATCGGTGAGTTGTTGCAGTCAAGCGGCTTGCTTGAAAAAACCGAATTAGAAATCGCTGCCGACATGCACAAGGCTATGCCCGAATTGATGTTTGGATCTTTCTTGGTCAAGCAAGGATTTGTGGAGGAGCGCGACCTTGAATGTGTTCTCATCAGTCAGCAACTAATCAAAACCGGACAGATTTCGCTTGAACAGTTTCAAGAGTTGATGCCTGAAAGGGGCGATACCGGCACCATGTTCAATTTGCTGCTTGAAAGAGGGCTGGTGACCCGCGAAGAATTAGATAAGGCTATCTCCTCTCTGCCCTCCGAAGAAGCTGGTATCGTGGCGCGCGCGCTCGCCCAGGAAACGCAAGCAGCTGCGCCTGAAGCAGAGCAAATTCAAGAAGTAAAAGAAGTTCAAGAAGCACCGGTGAAGCTGACACCTAATAATGCCGTGCCTTCTTGGAAGGATCAGCTCGATTGGTCTGAGCCGGAAGCTGAAGCAGCGGCTCCGTCAAAGGTAGAGCAAGAAGTTATTGATACTGATGGCGCCAAGGAAGAGGAAGAACTGCTAAGTTTTAGCCCCGATGAAGGCGGGTCTGAGCAGAAAGAGGCAGAGCCTGTCGGCGGTGTGTTCGGTCGGGAAGTAAGTTCAGAAATAGCCAAGCCGAATCCTGGAAAAGAGTCTGCATCAAGAATTGATTTGGCTCCTGAAGCAAAAACAGATAAAGAACCGGGACAGAACTCTCAAGAGCGCGTGCGTAAACGGTCGCTGATTGATCTGATGTTCGATCTTAATCCCCAAGAGAGCTTGAAAGAGAGCACTAAAGATGGCAACGCAGATAGCTCATTGAAGAGCGCTGTTGAAGAAATAAATAGTATTCAGTCTGCTGAGCCTGCCTCAGTTGGGACCGCACCAGAGAGCCAGATAAGCGAACCTGCCATTGAGGCTGATCTTGCCCTGGGAAGCGCTGACAGTGCTTCTGTCGGCGCGGTTCAAGCGGCCCATAGAGAGCATAATCTTGATGATGATAATCTTGAAGGGCAGGCAGAGTTTTCTGCTAAAGAGGTCAAGCGCCCGAGTCTGGATGACGTTCTTTTCGGCGGTTGTTTTAAAGCCGATACCGGTAAAGCCGATGTCAGTGAAGCCGATACCGGTAAAGCCGATGGCAAAAACACCAATGTCATTATTGGTGATGCGATTTTTGCCAGTGCCGATACTATCTCTCATTCTGCTGAGATTGATGGCGGTCTTGCTGTCGAGAATAGTTTGCCAGATGATTTGCTGGAAGAAGCAAACGAAACTTTAGAAAGCGAGACTCATCAAATTAAGAATTATTCTGAAGAGCAATCTAAAGAACAATCTAAAGAGCTGGCGTCTTCCTTCGATTTGGCTGAGCTAGAGCCGGAAATGGACATCGAGAAGGAACTCAATGATCTGGAGCGTCTTGAGGCTCTAGATAATCTCGATGAAGATGGGGATGATCTTGAATCTGATACTTCCACCGAATTACCGGCCTTGGAGAATGTAGATAAAAGCAAGGCTGCCGCTAAGGACAACTGGTCTATAGTGTCGAAACCGGCTTCTTATTTGGCTTCTTTTTTAATGGATGAAATGCCTGCTCGTAAAGATAAAGGCAATACTGGTAACACTGGTAAAAAAGACGATGACGGCGGTCGGCGAGGCTTCAAGCGCAAGAAGCGCAACTAGTGAAACTAGCCTTTCTTGCTCTTGCCTGCATCTAGGTCGAGCATCCTCAGAACCGGCGAGAGTTGCTCGCCTATCAAACGAACTACCTTCTGGTCGCCGGCTTTCAAGATCTGACTGACCGGCGGAATCACCACCAAAAGACCTAGTCGGTGCCCTTTGATATCGATTGTTTGACACATGGCATTGTCTGGTACATGGTGGGCATGTTTGCTTTGTTGTTCTTCGTGACTGCGACTCAAGGGCGGCAAGCCAAGCTGGGCTGACAATCTGGCTATGTAAGCCGTGAGGGCTTCTTCATCTAAGCCTTCGGCTGCGTCTGTCTTTAAACTTGACTGTTTACCTTGGTTGACCACCAGACCGACAGCCTGGTAGTCGAGTATTGATGAAAGTAGCTCAAAGAGGCGCTTAGAGACTGTCTCTAGATTAAGCTCGTCCTCCGCAATCTTCCGTACTTCTTCGGCGATGGTAGCCTCAAAGAGCAACCTTTCCAAAAGTTGATTGAGCCGATTGTTGATATCTTCAGAACTAAGCGGGCGAGTAGGCTCGTTCAAAAGACGTAAACGTGGCTTTGTAGCCGGGTCTTCTAGAATCTCTTGAATCGATTTGATCAAGCTGCGAAAGCCTGGCTCTTTGGGAATATAGCGCTCTGCGCCAGATTGATAACCCCAGAAGCGATCGACAGAACCGTCCAGCTTAGTCAGCAAGATAACCGGTATTGAAGCTAGATCAGGATCGTTCTTGACCAGTCTGCATAGTTGATAACCGTTGATGCCGGTCATCACTACATCTGAAATGATCAAATCCGGTGCTTCATGATAGGCTCGTGCCAGTCCCTCTGCTCCGTTTCTCGCCTCGATGACTGTATAGCCTTCTGCTTGCAGTGTTTTTGCGATGGTTAGTAGCTGGGTGGGACTATCTTCAATTAGCAATAGTCGAAAAGACAAACTCTAAGTCCTTATTCCAAATCCATATCTAGATAGATTCCGGATTCCTTCCTCAAGAGAGGATTTTGTATTATGCCATTATTCTTTCAGATTGGAAGAGGGCAATTGATCATTTACCTGAAGGTTAATGATTTGAGCATTTCGATTTGCCGCTTCGGTGGCTTTTGAATCAGGTCGCAAAAGAGAGCGATGTTGCAAAGACAGATTGTCGTCAAGTACGTCTTGACCTTTAAGGTTATAGCCCAATTTAGCCCCCAAGCCTGCCGCCTTATGCAAGCATGCCGATAGTTCATCAAGGCTAAGATTCTCTCTTTTAAGCAGGGGCTCCAGCCGACTCAATTTCTTTTGCAAAGTAATTTGGTTCAATGCCCTTGACTGTTTGGCACCGACCAAGATTATCTCGCTGGCACCCCTGCCTCTATAAATATAAGACCCGGGAAAAACCGCTTCAAAGGTTTTGACATAGTCGACTAGAGCTTGCGGCTCCAATCCATAAAGTTGTAGCCACTGGCAGAAAATGCCGTCGCCAGTAAGCCTTAGGCGGGCGGTTTCTAGAAACTCACGAGTAAATAAAGAAGCCGAGCCGCTTACCCAGGGTTCGGAGGGCTGACAAATGACAAGGTCGTATTCATCTTTGTGTAAGGAGAGATAGAGCCTGCCGTCGCCCCTTTTAATAGAATTCGATAACCCCTCTATAGGAGCATTTTCTTTATCTACAGCGGCGATTTTCGCCGCTTGTGCTGCCGCCTCGATTGCTTCTGGTTCCAATTCGATAGTTTGGCAATTACCGGCGGTAAGCACTGCTTTTGCAATATCGCCGGTGGTGGCAAGCCCGAGACCAATAATCAGTACTTGCTTTGGCTCGCTTTCGTGCAACAAGTATGGCAAAAGAAAGAGTAGTTTGTGTGTCGGTTCTGCTGAAATTATCTTCTGACCAGGCGCGGCTAGATCGCGCTTTATGGTCTTGGTTGCTTCGATATTGCCGTTTGCTTTGAGCACTAAGAGACTGGCGTCATTGCTTTGTTCTAGAGCAATTGTAGAGTAAAAGCCGTCTTCTCTGTAGATAGTCTTTAGTCCTTTTTCGCTTTGCAAAAGCTTTTCAGCTGCCGGCAAATAAAAAGGCAAATTGATTCTGCCTTCTGTTAGTCCGGCGTCACTAACAGGCAGCAAAATCGAAAGCAGCAGCATCAAGAATAGTGTTACTCGTCCCCTCAATTTGCTTACATTGGAAGAGAGGGACAGATGAGCGATGAAGACAGCAATTAGCAGTAAGAAATGCATGGCTATTTGCAGCCGATGTAGCCCAAGAAAAATTCCTAAATTAGGAATTGAGAAAAGACCTAGAAAAATAAGTGGGGCTAGAACTGCACCGGCGGTGTTAAAAGCCATAGTTTTTCTGAAGCCTTCAGCTTGTCCCCTAAATTCGCCATAGATGCTAGTCACCAAGAGACCGGATGCAAAAGCCGGTAGAGCGCTTATGGTCATAGACAAGAAGATGAAAACAAAATCGAGATTGCTGCTTAGGTGTAAATAAAAACCGCAAATCTTGCTGAATTGGTCTAGGAAAAGCGATTCTCCAACTAGGCAGGCTAAATAGACACAGGCCGCCTTTGCTAAAAAGCTTTTTCCGCTTGCCACCGAGACAATGTAACCGCAAAGATTGCCCAGCGACATGAAAGTTATATAGCCCGAAGTGGTAAGGGCTAAGGCAGTAACAGCCGAGCCGGTTAGGCAGGCGCTGGTGCGCAAGATAATCAGCTGGGACAAAAGTCCAGCTAAACCAGAAAGAAAAATGAGAAGACTTGGGGGCTGCCAAGAGGCGGCTGCTTTTTTAACGGCTGATTTTGAGTCAGCTGTGTGGTCTGAAAAATCAACCGATATCGGTTCATTTTCATTTGGCGAAACCGGCTCATTTTCATTTTCCCGCCTCAAGTTCAGCCTGTTGACAAGCTGAGCGCCGAAAAGCAAAGCAATGCCAACGCCCAAGGTTGTTTTCAGACCAAAGCCAAGCAGATAGATGACGCCATAGCCGCCGAGGGCGGCGCCGGCGTTATAGCAGAGATAATGTCTGTAGTCGAAATTGGAATTTGGTCTTTGGCTACTCAATTTGGCCAGCTGGGCGCCGCTAAGATAAGCCAGGCAATAGATAGATACCGAAGCCAAAACTGTAAGCAAGGCGCTATTGAAGGTTCCGGGCAGATGCTCGGCGATCCGGCAGAGCGTTTGAGGTGCGTTTATCGAGGCTATGCCAAAGAGTGATATTGTCAAGGCGAGGGTTGCCAGTATTAGCCCATTAAGACTTTCATTTGGGGTTTTGAAGAAGGGTCTGGCAAAACCGAGCATATAAAAGGAAAGTGTAAGTGCTGCCGCCAGATGTTCTCCAGTGAAGCGTCCGACCAGACGGGAAGCGGCTACCTCAAGTATGATAGAGGTTGCTCCGAGGAGCAAAAGCAAGATGAGCTGTAAAAGTCGTGCCGGCATGCCTATTAGTATAAGAAGCGAGAAGCAATAGAGTGATTCTTAACCTGGTGCAGCTGCATAATTTCATGAGCTATGCCGATGCTACTTTGGATCTTAGCGGAATCGCTGTTGCCTGTTTGACCGGTCAGAATGGAGCCGGCAAATCGGCCCTCTTAGATGCAGTTACCTGGGCTATCTTTGAGGAAGCGAGGGCTTCTTCCGATGAACTAATTAGACTTGGCGAAAGCCAGATGTGGGTAGATCTTGTTTTTGCTCATGAAGGGCGGCTCTACCGGGTGCGGCGATCCCGCCAGCGCAGCGGTAAGGCTGGAAGCCGCGGTCAAACCAAGGGAAATCTTGAGTTCATGGTGGCCGATGGCATCACCGGGGTCGATGATATTGGCAAAGAGCGCTTGGCTTCTGTTAAGTGGAACAGTTTGACCGCTGCTTCCACCAGAGAAACCGGTCGGCTTATTTTGAACCTCTTGCGCATGGACTATGACACTTTCATCAATAGCGCCTATCTCAAGCAAGGACGCTCTGATGAGTTTACCCTCAAGCCTCCTTCAGAGCGAAAGCAGGTTTTGGGCGAGATTCTTGGACTTTCTTACTTTGACCGTTTGCGTGACGAAGCACGTGACTTGACTAAATTGACTAAGGGCAAACTTGATTTTCTCTCGGGTTCGGTGAGCAATCTCGATAGTCTGAAAGACCTAGAGCTAGAGATAAAAGAAAAACTGGTCGTCGAAAAAGACGAACTGAAAAATGCTGAAGGTGCCTTTCTCGATATTGAATGTCGGGTTAATGAGCTGACCGAGAAAGTACAAAACCTGAAGATGGTCAAAGTTCAAATTGATTCGAACGATAAGCGTCTGACCGATGCTTCTATTCAGCTGACCCGGCTGATTCAGGAACGCGGCGAATTGATTGAGAAAGTGGGCGAATTGAAAGTCTTACTGGCTGAAGGCGCACATTTAGAAAAAGAACTACAAGAATTTGAGGCCACTCGTGCGCGGGTGGAAATGCTCGATACTTTGCAGTTGTCTATGCAAGAGCTGAGCGAACGCAAGATAGCGCTATCAGGCGAGCTTTCTTTCATCAGATCTAAATTAGAGATGAATTTAGAACAGCTCGAGAAAGAGGCGGAGCAGCTTGAGAAACGTCGACAGGAATTGATGCTTGAGGTTGATGGTGCCGAAAAAATCGAAGCCCAATATCTTGAGTATAAGAAAATGGTGGAACAGGAGACGTCACTGGCTCGCAAACAAGAAGCCTTTACTCAGCTCACTAGAAGGGCGCAAGAGTTGAGCGCCTTGATTCAAGAATCGCGCATTAGATTGGAAGCCGAGGTCGGTCAGAAAGAAAATGTTGTGAAGGACTTGGAGTCGGTGAGCGGTTCTTCGCAAAATCTCAATCAAGAAGGCGAAGAGCTTGATGAAGAAGCAAAAGAGCTGGATAAGCTGGAAGTGCAATTTGATCTTTGCGAGAAGCGAGGTTTGAGCATTAAGTCGCAGCTGGAGAGCTTCGATTTGAAGATTGAAGATTTGAAGCTCAGGCAGCGCGAAAATCTTGAGAAGATTCGTGAGCTCAATGAACATGCCAATAGCCCGCTCTGTCCTCTTTGTTCTCATCCAATCTTGGATAGGGCCGCTGTCTGTGATAGATATTTGCAGCAGAACAAAGAGATGCATGACGAAATCGGTCGTATTGAAGTCGAGAAAGAGAGACTGGCTTTTGACCGCGATGAACTGCGCAAAGAATATACCGAATTGAAGCGTCGCCTTTTGGGGCGTAAAGAGTTAGACAAGCGCATAGGGCAGTTCAATGAGCGTTTGAGTGCGGTTAGTCGGGCACAGGATAATCTTGCTAAGCAGAAAGCCGAACTTGCCCTTTTGACTGAAAAGCTCAATGCCGAGAATTTTGCGCAGCTTGAGCGAGAGTCGCTGCTCAAGGTGAAAGAGCAGTTGGCTGAAATTGATTTTGACCCGGTTGTCTATAATTCGCTCTCGGCGCAAATTAGGCTGAAGAGGCACATCGAAGCCCGGAAGGAGCAGTTGGAGCGAGACCAGCAGGAACTTTCCGCGCTTGAGAAGAAAAGACCGGAATTGCTCGAGTCTTTGAAAAACTTGAAAGCCGAAATAAGTTCGGAGTCTTATGGCATTGAGGTTCGGCAGGAACTGGGACGCATACAAGAGAGCCTGAGCTTGTCTTCTTATAGCCGTGATGAGCATGCTCGTCTCAAACAAAGGCTATCTGAGTTGATGCATTTTGCCCAGAAGGCACGCGACGTCAAGCGTGCTGCCGAGGAGCTGCCTCTCTTGAGTGGAAAGTTGCAAAGTCTAGAGCAGGAAGAAAACCGCAATAGAGAAATAGTTGATGGCTTGGAAAATGAGCAGATTGCCCTGAAGAGCGCCTATCAGGAGATGGATAGAGAGAAGGCCGCCCTTGATGGACTTCTGCCGATCCTCGCCGAACTGAGAGATAAAAGGGATGAAAGTTCGCGCAAAGTGGCGGTTTTGCTTGATAAAGAAGAAGCAGTTGGGCGAGAGCTGAAAGCAATTGAAGACCGGCTCAAAGAAATAGAGACGCTCAAAGAAGAATTGAGTGACTATGAGTTTTTGTCGGAAGCCCTCGGTAAGAAAGGCATTCAGGCAGTAATAATTGAAAATGCAATACCTGAGATAGAGAGCGAAGCTAATCGTATCTTGTCTCGTCTGACCGAGAATAAGATGCACGTCGCTCTCATTACCCAAGCCCGCACCAAAGCCGGTGGCATGTCCGAGACTCTTGATTTGGTCATAGGCGACGAACTAGGAACCAGGGCTTACGAACTTTATTCGGGAGGCGAGGCCTTCAAAGTCAACTTTGCTTTGCGCATCGCCCTTTCGCGCTTGCTTGCCAGACGAGCTGGTTCTAAATTGGAAACTCTCATTATCGATGAGGGCTTCGGCTCGCAAGACGACAGCAGTCGCGAGCGGCTGGTCAAAGCCATCAAGCTTATTCAACAAGAGTTTTCGCGGGTGCTCATCATCACCCATATAAGCGATGTCAAAGAAATGTTTCCGGTGCAGATACAGGTCACTAAACGGGGCGGTATCTCAAAATTGCATTTTATCGCCTGAAAATTTATGTCTAAATTTATGCCTAAATTTTTGTCTGGATTTTATCGCCTGACTGCATAACCGATTAGACCGTGGCTGGTCAGTCTGGCGGCGGCATGCCAGACCATGGCGGTCGGGGCATAAGACAGGGCGCCGAAAATGGCTTCCAGTCCAAATCTTCCATCGGCCATTCGCATTATTTCCTTGAGTAGATGCTGTTCTCTTTGCCCTGGCTCTTCGTGTCTGAAGAGTTCTTGCCAGGCTGCGTCGGAATATTGAGCGATGATGGGAGTTTTCAGATCTTTGATGATTTGTTTTGCCGCCGTTAGATTGTCTGTGGCTAGGGCTGAATCCATCAGGCAGTTCATGATTGAGGGCATGGGCATTCTTTTAATCTGAAGAGCTTCTTTATCGAGGCTTGGCTTTTCAGAAAAAACGAAAGTGCCGGTTTCGAAGGTGGATACAAATTCCATGAGAGCATCCATGCCTTGCATCTTGCCTAGTTCAGCCCCTATGGCTTTGCCGTCTTCGACAAGCAGGGTGAATTGACGGTTGGTGACCGGGTCTTCGACAGTGAGCACGCCGGTGCGTCCGCCGCTGGCCATCGACTGAATCACTTCGGCACCGTCCATGACACCAAGCTCGCCCTTGACGGCTGTGTACTTGCGCAAGGGCTTGAAATTAGATGGTACGTTGCGGGCTTTGGCCAGAGACAAAGTCACCCTATAGCCATTTGGTGGAACGGGATTATTCTCAGGTTTGGCTAGATTTTCAGCCAGTACCATGGCTAGTTTTGCTCTAGCCAGCACATCGTCGCCTTTCATCGCGTCAAAAGGAAACACTGCCAAACCAAGGCTGACCACTAGATTGTGCGCCACTGTTCTTTCGGCGCGCAGGCCGGTCTCGAGGAGTCGGCCGAGCTCTAAGCAGCACTGCTCATAAAAGGTCTCGTTTTCACCTCTGATGATTATGGCAAATTCGAGTGGCTGGGCTCTCACCAAATCTAGTTTGCTCAGGTCGCCAAGCTTGCCGAGGTGCTTCGTTTCTTTTAGGTGCTTCATGGCTTTCGCCACTGAAAGGGCGTAATTATCTAGATTGTTGTCGCAACTGCCGCTTTCAGAGTTGAGACTGAAATAGACTATGGCATAGGTCTGCCCGCTGGTAATACCCATCGAATTATTCAGATCTGAGACCGACTCTTGCAAGTAGGCTTTGTTGCGCAATTCAGTGAGTGGGTCGTTCCAGATTTGTTCTTCTTTTTCTTCGCGCTGTAAAAGGCTGTTATAGAGACCTGCGGTTTGGTCCAGCAGTCTTTCCAACCCTCTTATCTGGTCGGGGCCAAGGGCTTCTTTTGTCAATACTAAAAGAAAACCGAGATAGCGTCGGCGGTGTCTAATCGGGGCCATGACTATATGTTGGGCGTTCAATCTGACCATAACAGAGTCAAGACCGGTGCGCTTCATAGACATCGGACCAAGATTGATGGCTTTACCGGCGGTGCGCGCTTGTTCAAAGAGGGGCTGTAAATTAAGCGCCGCCAACTCCAAAAGTTGTCCTTCTTTTAGACCGGCAGACTTGACGATGCTCTCGGTGGTGGCTTTCCCCGCCAGCACTTCGCCCTTCATAAAGACCACCCCGGTGACCAGACCCGGGAATCTTTCAATTACTCCTTCGGTGATGTTTTCTCCGAAGGCTTCTTCGGTCTGTTTTAGGGCTTTGAGGGCGTGCACGGTAGCTTTGTGACCGGTTGATTTGACTTTTGGTAGGCTTTGATTGCTTACTTCTTGCAGTTCCTTCTCAGAAGGTTTGAGCCAGGGACCGGCTTCGCCTCCTTGTTTCTGTAAGGCTTCCCTCGCTTCTTTCTCTTTCTCGCTCAGCGCCGCTATAAAGTCATGCAGGGCTCCTTTGAGATTCCATAATTCGCTGGAAGCCATTGGTGAGAGTTGGATTTTATCGAATGCCACCGTGCTCGGTGCGGGCGATTCGGCTAGATTTTTGATTTCTTTAGAAAATTTCGCCAGAGGTTCTAGGAAAATGCGGGCCAGGACAAGGAAGTTAAGGACCGCCGAGATGAGAAAGATAGCGATCATTGAGCCGCCTCGGAAAGGCATATTCCAGAAGAAGAGCAAGTCTTCCGGTGCCGAAAGGGGCAGCCCTGGAAAGGTGGCGTCTATGCCCACATGAATGAGATAACCGGAATTCAAGCTGCTGACCGCTTCATAATAGTTGGTTTCTCTGAGCTTGATATAGCCGCTGCGCATCGGATAATCGTTTAGATAGGGTGCAAACCTTGCCGACTCCGCCGATGGTTTGGCACTACCGTCTGTGATATAGAGCCAGGAGAGATTGTAACGCTCCAAGAGTCTGGTGATTTCCAGGGAATTTAAATCGTGCTCGCGCCCCGATCTGTTGATGAACTGCTTGACGCCGATGGCGGCGGTTTCTGCTTGCAGTGGTACCACCGCCGGTGTGACGAGGGCGACCACGGCAACCGCCAAAGGAAAGGAAAGCAAGACTGAAATGCTGTAGACAAAGATCGTCGATCTCATCCATCTTGTCAGTTTGGCATTTAGCGGCTCTTTCATAGTCATTTGCTTTCTCAATCGCTCAACCGCTCAATAGGTCCGACCGGCTGTCAAACCGTAGCGCGAAAGCAGATAGAAAAAGCATCCTATTGCACAGGCGGCATTGAAAATTATTAGAGAGGGGAGAAATAGTTTCTTCCATATGCCTAAGGTGTTACCCGTGATACCCTTGATACCCGTAATGCTTTGGTCGATAAGGCTCGGCAAACCGTTAACCATAATGCAAATAATAGGGATTTCGGATGGAAAAAGATAGCGCCCCTGTCCTCCCCCGAGATTGGTGGAGGAAGCATATACCATGGCTAGTAAGTTGGCTATAAGAGTAGCTGAAAGTACGGCCCAAATTTGTTTGAGCCTGTCCGGCAACGGTTTCTTCCACTGTTGCAAGGCAAGGCTTAGGCTGCCTGTTAGACCAAGCAGCATGTAAGAGAAATAAGTCCAATAGACCCAGCGCCACATATAAATGTCCATGTAACCGAAGAGTCCCCAAAAGGAAAAGAGTATGGAGCGCCACCAGCGGTGCTCTTTCACCACTTGCCAAAAGCTCATATGAAAATTGAGATCGCGGTGATAGGTCACCGCCCAGGTATGGAACATGGTGCGAGTGCCCAGGGCATCACCGGGGTAGAGGCTCAAATTGCGCAGAAACCAAGGTAGGCAAAGGGCGGTGCTGCCGCCCAGCAGAGCTAGATGGGCGAGCGCTTTGGCGATTGGGGTTTTGAAACTGAAAAAGGCTAGTAAAAAAGCTAGAGCCACAGCCGGAAAGAGCGCGTAGGCCGAATATTTGGTCAGGGCTAAGAAAGCCAGGCAGAGACCAAGGGTTAGGGTGATTTTGTACTTCGGTCCATTTTTCAGGGTGCAGACCAAAAGGGCCAGCACTATGCCCGAAAGAGTGATGGCGGTGCTGTCGTTATTGATATAGGCATGCACCAAAATAAGCTGCGGATGAAAGACAACCAGCCATGGTACTGCTTCTGCCTTGATCTTTTCTCTACTAAAGACCACTCTACCGATATAACGGGCTGCAAAAACCAGAGGCAGACCGATAAGCAAACTGCCAAATCGTCCGGTGCGCGAGGGATCATTTAGATTGAAAGGGAAAGAAAGCAGTTTGGCGGCCGCCACATGGGGCAGATAGCCTAGCTGGGGAAGCGAGCCGTAGACTGCCGAGGGTCCACCCTTTGCCACTTCTGCTGCGTCAGGCAGATGCATGTTTTCCAGCATAAATTTGAAGACCCAGAAATGGGAGAATTCATCGGGCGCCCCTTGCATCGGCACCATAAAAATCCAGGGCAGTCTGGTGAGAAAGTAGGCAAAAACAAGCGCCGCTACCGGCAATAGTGGCTTCAGAGCAAGACTTTCTTTCTTAGAGGTTTCCATAGATTTTTAGAGAGAGAAACTGCCGTGCATTTCTTCTCCCATCAAGACTAGATCGGCTAGTTCGCGCATTGGCTCGACATAGCGGCTATATGATTCTTCCACCTGCAGGCTGTGTCTGATTGTATCGAGGGTGGAGCGCCCTCTCTCGACGTCGCGTCTGAGACGGCGGGCCATGCGCTGGTCTATCGGGGTATCGATGAAAATTTTCAGTGTGGCCAGCTCTCTTAAGGGTGAATGAAAGGCAAATATTCCTTCCACTACCACAATTGAACGATCCGGCGGTGGTACTATGCGCTCGCCCACTCTTTTGCAAGAACGCATGTCATAAACCGGTATGTTCACTGCCGCACCCTTAGAGAGCGCCAGACAGGCTCTGGCGCATTCTTCCAGGTCGACAGTGGAGGGATGGTCAAAATCTATGGTGCCGTCTTCCTTGGGCACTAAATCGGAAAGGTCTTTGTAAAAATGGTCGGTGGAAAGTATCGAGGCGCCGATGAATTTTTTAGCCAGGGTAGACTTTCCCGAGCCTGAGCCGCCGCATATGGCGATAATTTGACTGATTCGTTTGCCGGCAGCCATGGTTGAGCTTACGACCTCTGCAGTTACCATCTATACTTATGAAAGTGAGAGCATTGTACTCCTTTCAAATCAGGAATTTCCTTGACCGAAAATTTAAGTGAAATGAAAGACCGGGGCGTGGGCGGCTATACCGAACATGTCGAACTGGTCTTTCAAGAGCTGATTAATTCGGTTGAAGCCATTATTTGGGAAGCTGATTTCAAGACCTCCCGCATAACTTATGTCTCGCAATATGTGCAAGACCTTCTTGGCTACCCGACGGAACGTTGGTATAACGATCCAGGCTTATTTCCATCCATAGTGCATCCCGATGATTTGGAGCTGATTTCAAGAGCTAAAGCTTCTGTCACTCCGCACAATTCCAGATATCACGTTTCTTACCGGGTCTTCAAAGCTAGCGGCGAAGTGGTGTATCTCTTGGATCGCGTTTCGGTGCAGTTTCAGGGTGATGAGCCGGTTGTTTTGCGGGGTATTAGTACCGATGTCAGCGAAAGAGTAAGAGTCGAAGAAGCTCTGGCTTTGTCTGTTGAGGTCACCAGAGCAGCCTCTGAAATGGACAGCGCCTTGGCTATTGCTCAGAGTTGTTTGACAAGAATATACGACCTGCTCAAGCTTGATTATGGTAGGGTCTGGTTCGTAGACAAAGAAAAGTCCAGTCTCGAAAATGGTCTTAAGCCTGTTTCTCATTTCAGCAGGTTGGCTGGTCAGGGCGCCGAAGATCCCGATGCCCGTTCGGTCAATCTCGTCGACAGTGCCGCTCGTTCGGGGGCGGCTGTCTTTACCAAGCTAGAAGGCCGCTTCAAATCCGGCTTTGCTTTTCCGGTCTGTATTTCAGGCGAACTCTTTTGTGTCTTCGAGTTTCTCAGTTGCTATCTCTTTTTGCCCAATCAGTTTTTGCTTAAGGCATTGGAAGAAATTTCCGCCCATCTGGCTGTGGTTTTTGCCAAAAGAGCCGGTCAAGAACAGTTGCGTATTCAGAAAGAACACGAAGAAATTATTCTCGACTCTATGCCGGTTATGGTCTGGTTTAAAGATGCCCATGGTCGAATTTTGCGGGTCAATAAGTCGGGTGCCGCCATCAGAGGTATGGAACCACACCAGATGGCGGGCAAAACCGATTGGGAGCTTTATCCGGATGAAGCCGATGAATATTATGCCGACGACCTGGAAGTGATTAGTTCTGGACGTCCTAAATTGGGCATTGTCGAACAGCATCTGCGCGGGGACGGCACAAAAACTTGGGTGTCGACCGATAAGATTCCTTACCGAGATCATACCGGTGAGGTGCGCGGCGTAATTGTTTTTGCCAGCGATATCTCAAAGCTAAAAGAAGCGGAAGAGGAATTGCTGGCCATTAGGCAAGATCTGGAAAGCAAGGTGGCTGAGCGCACCAAGGAACTGGAAGAAGCCAATATTTATTTTGCCCTCAGTCGTGACCTGCTCTGTATTGCCACCAAGGATGGTTACTTTCGCAGGCTTAATCCTTCTTGGCAGCAAAAGCTCGGCTATAGTTTGGAAGACTTGATGGAAAGACCGTTTCTTTCTTTAGTGCATCCCGACGACCGCGAAAGTAGTCGGGCCGCCCTGGCTCATTTGCAAGAAGGCGGCTATATTCGTAATTTCGAGAATCGTTATTTGCGCAAAGACGGTTCGATATGCTGGTTTTTGTGGAGTGCCAGTGCCCCTGCCGACAGCGAGCTTATTTATGCTGTCGCCTACGACATAACAGATCGCAAAGAAGCAGAAAGAGAACTGCATGAGATCAGTGTCGCTCTCAAGAACGCTGTTGAAGGTATTGCCAAGATCGATGTCGAAGATTGCATGGTTAGCGTCAATGAAGCCTATGGTGCTTTGCATGATGTTGATTCCACTAGTTTAATCGGTCGTTGCATCACCGAATTCATAGCCCCTGACTGTCTTGAGAAATGGGCTAATTGCCGTGCTTCGATGTTGCAATCGGGAAAATCTGTGGTCGAGTTGACCGGCTTGAAAGAAGGTGGAGAAACCTTCCATCAGGAAGTCACTCTGGTCAGGGTCGATTCAGATAGCGGCCAGTTTTGCGGCTATTATGTCTTCAACAAAGACATCACTGCGCGAACCGATGCCGAGCTGTCCTTGCGTCAGAGCGAAGCGCGCTTTCACCATTTGGCCAGTCATGTGCCGGGCGGCATCTATCAGTATGTCAGGCGTGAAGACGGCAGTTTCTACTTTCCCTATGTCAGTCCGGGTTGCGGTGCCATCATCGGCCGCGATCCAGCAGAGTTGATGAAGAATCCGGAGCTGCTTTTTTCGATCTTGCATCCCGAAGATGTGCCACTACTCAATCAAGCCATAGTCGGTACTCTCTCTTCTAATCGCAGCGTCACCTTTGAAGGGCGTATTATTAATGGTCGTGAACTGCGTTGGGTACATTGTGAGTCTACGCCTGAGACTCTGGCAAACGGCGACATTATTTTCAATGGACTAATTACCGATATTACAGATAAGAAGCTTTCAGAAGAGAAGATTCGCAAACTAAACGAAGATCTCTCTGAGCGGGTGAACCGTTTGGCGGCAGTCAATAAAGAATTAGAATCCCTGACTCGCAAGCTTGAATTGGCTTATGACGCAGCTATGGAAGCTTCTAAAGTGAAGTCTGAGTTTGTCGCCAATATTTCGCACGAAATTCGCACACCTATTTCTGCCGTTATTGGTATGTCCGAGCTTTTGCTCGATTCCAGTCTCAGTGATGAACAAAGGCAATACGGCATAATGGTGCGTGATTCGGCGCAGTCGCTGCTCACCATCATCAACGATATCCTTGATTTCTCTAAGATGGAAGCCGGCCATCTGGAGTTGGAAGTGAATGAGATCAATCTGCTTAGTCTGGTGGAAGACAGTGTCGAATTGCTTGCTCATGCCGCCAGGAAGAAAGGTCTTTCGTTGACAACTTTTGTCTCTCCCGACCTGCCTGGTTTGGTGCTGGGTGATGCCGTTAGAATCAGGCAGATCTTGCTTAACCTGACCAGTAATGCCGTCAAGTTTACAGCCAGCGGTAGAGTGCTCATCAGTGTTTCTAGTTCTCCCGAAAATCAAGACTTCATTCGTTTCACCGTATCTGATACCGGAATTGGTTTATCGGCAGCGACGCGCTATAAACTCTTCAATCCCTTCTTTCAGGCCGATGGTTCCACAACCCGCAACTATGGCGGCACGGGCTTGGGTCTATCTATTTGCAAACTCTTGGTTGAACTGATGGGCGGCAGCATCGATTTTTACAGCGAAGAAGATAAAGGCACTAAGTTTTGGTTCGATTTGCCTTTGCCGATTTGTGCCGGTTCAGATTCAGTAGGCGAACTATTGGCTTGCGCCGTCAAAGAGCGCGGCATTCTTTTGCAAGATAAAGCGCTTCAGTCGTCGAGCGTTCTATTGGCTGGATATTTCGCTGAAACACTTTTGAGTCTGAGCGACAATCTCAAAGTAATTGCGCCGTCGCTTCAAACTGTCGAGTGCTTGCTGGATGATGCGGCCGGCATTGCGGAAGAAGAAATCGCCGGCGTCGAGACTTTGATTTTGGATGTTTCCTCTAGGCGAGATAATGCCGCCGCCTCTATTGCCAATACTGAGCGCGGTGCCCTAAAAGAGGTTGTCGGTGAAGCGATTTTGGAAGAGTTTTGTGCTTCGCTCGAGCAAAACTGCAAAGGCGTCTTCAGCAAGCTCAAGCAAGTCTTCCTTTTGCTTCCTTTAGAGTTACAGGTAGAATTGCAAGTAGAGGCGCAAGGTGCCGGGCCGATTGAGAAAAGAATGAGGCAGGCGGTGCGCAATTGTCTCAGCTCTTCGGCAGAAGAGAAACTGCCGACCTTTCATTTGCTTTCTAAGCCGACCAGGCTTTTTGACTTTTCTGAGTCTTTACTGACTGTTCTAAACAGACAGGGGGTTGGTGCAGCGCCTGCGGGCGAGGGCGAAGTTTTCGATAGTGACAGTGGCTCTGACAGAGCCTCTAACAGCCTGAAAGGGCAAGCCATTGCCGCTAGCCCATTGGCAAAGCCGGTTTTGGTTGGCTCTGCTCAAAATAACGCCCAAGAAAATAAGCCTCAAGTATTGGCGACAAAAGAAGAATTAGTGCTTATCGCCGAAGATAATCCGGTCATGCAGGAGCTTGCCCTCAGGCAGCTTATGCGTCTTGGTTATCGCGCCGATCTGGTCAAAAATGGTAGACAGGCTGTGGAGGCGCTTTCACAAAGGCAATATGCCCTTGTTCTTATGGATTGTCAGATGCCCGAAATGGACGGCTACGAAGCCACTCTTTTGATTCGGCGGCAAGAAAAAGGGGAACGGCATGTGCCGATTGTAGCTATGACTGCCTCGGCCATGAAAGGCGACAGGGAGAACTGTCTTGCTTCCGGTATGGACGACTATCTTTCTAAGCCGGTTTCACAGAATGACTTGATCAGAGTCTTGAACAAATGGGTGAATAAAACCGATGCTGAAAGTGAAGGATCTGGTTTGCTTAGCCCCAGTTCTGAGAAAGAAGCCAGCTTAGGACCTGGTCTAGCTCAATATAAAAAAGAGCCGCAGGCTATAGCAGAGCAACAAGCTAAGCTTTTGTCAGCCGCCCCTCAATCTGTGTCGGATATGCCTTTGGACGTCAAAGAGCTATCTGTTCTCTACGGCGAAGAGGACATGCCTAGATTAGTGAAGAGTTTTTTAGAAGAGTGCGAGACTTTGCTCAGAGACTTGGGAGAAGCCATCGCTCGGGTCAATTCGGAAGAAATCAGCAGGCAGGCGCATCAGCTAAAGGGCCTGGCGGTTGTCATGACAGCCTTTGATCTTTCGCAAGCGGCTTTGGCGCTGGAGCGCTCTGCCGGCAAGCACAGCGAAGAAATCTTGCCCCTCTTTCGCTGCTTGCAAGAAGAGTTTGTCAGGGTGAAAGACTATCTCTTTCAAGGTCGTGTCGAGGGCTTATAGCTTATAATCGAGTCTGTCGAATTTTCTGGAAAGTCCCTTTGTTTAGACTCATCTCACTTTTCCTCGTCGTTGTCTTGTTATTGCCGGTCGGGCTTTTGCTTTTAGCCCAGACTCGTCTGCCCATAATGGATGGAGTGCTCAACCTCTCCGAACTCTCGCGGGGGGCTGCAGTCAAGTTTGATGACCACCAGGTGCCCTATATTGAGGCTGCCAACGAGCTTGATTTGTACCGGGTGCAAGGCTATGTCACCGCTGCCCAACGTCTATTTCAAATGGATATGTCGAGGCGCACCGCCCTTGGTGAGCTATCTGAAATCTACGGCGCCCAAACTCTGGTGCAAGACAAGCTCATGCGCACTATCGGCTTGAACCGAGCTTGTGCGGCCGAACTAAAGGGTCTACCGAAAGATACTCTCACTGCCTTGGAAAGTTATGCTCAGGGTGTCAATGCCTTCATCGAAGGCAATAAAGACAAGCTGCCCATGGAATATTTTCTACTCGGCGTCAGTCCTCGTCCCTGGACGCCCCTCGATACATTGGCGATTCTCAAATATTCGCAGTATGAACAAGATGAGTCTTGGCGTCTAGACGACTTGCGGCAAAGGGTGCTCGACAAAGGCGGCAACGCGCTGGCTTCCAAAATGTTCGAGCGACCTTTTTCTGCACCGCCGGCGGTGGGCTTCCAGTTTGACTCTTCTGCCAAGCTCAATCTGCTTGCTTGCGGAAGAGCTGCTGCGACAAGCACAGGCAGCAGCGGTTGGATTGTCTCTAAAGACCTCTCCGACACCCGAGGCGGCTTGCTTGTTCTAGACAAGCACCATCGATTTTCCACTCCCTGCGACTATTTCCTTATTAGCCTCCGTTCGCCATCTTCGCATTTAGCCGGGGCAAGTATTCCCGGTGTGCCTGGCGTCATGCACGGGCGCAATGAAAAGGTCGGCTTTGGTCTCTTAGCCTATAAAGTCGATGTGCAAGATCTTTTTCTAGAGCAGTTCTCCAATCAATTTCCCGGTAAGTATAAAACCCCTACCGGCTGGGACACCGCGCAGGAGATTGTGGAAGAAATTCCGGTTCGTTTTTCCGATAAGCTTTTCTTCTCTTCCAAACTCTTGCACAAGGTGAATATAACCAGGCATGGTCCGCTGCTTTATCAAAGCGAAGACTCAGGGGTCAGTCTTGCTTGGGTCGGCTTAAATCAAGTTCAAAATCAAGTTCAAAGTCAAGCTCAGGGCACCCAGGGCGATAAGGCTCAAGCTGACTCTGACAAGAAAAAAGACGGACAAGGCAAAGAGACTAAGCAAATTGCCGGTAAGACTTATATAGAGGCAGTTCTAGACCTCAATAAAGCCGTCGATTTCAAGTCGGCGGAAGATGCCATCTCTACTTATTATGGTTCTCCTTTTAGTGTTTTATTGGTTGATAAGTCCGGCAATTGCGCTTATCAGCAAGCTGGAACCATTCCACTGCGGGCCAAAGATGCTGCTTTCGGCGCCCATGAAGGCTGCTTGCTCGCCCCCGGTTGGACCGGCGGGGCCGATTGGACCTCTTATATGAACTTCAAAGACTTGATGAAAGTAATGAATCCCGCCGGTGGATATTTCGTCGCTAATTTCCAAGACTTTAAGCCCGAGATGCCGCTCAACACCAATCTCTACAGAGGGCAGAGAATTGCTTCTATTTTGCAGGCTTTCAAAGGCGGTGTCGCCAACCGACCGGGTTTGCCTGAAATGGCTGTTTTGCAGGGTGATTGCCAGGCGCCTCTGGTCACTTTGGTGCGCTCTACTATTCATGAGGCAATGGATAAATCTGAGCTTATCGATACCTATCAGATTGCCGCTTTGTCTGCTCTAGATAAATGGGACGGTTCACTTTCGGAAAATAGCGCCGGTGCTGCAGTTTATGAATGCTTCTTGCGCACTGTTCTGCGCCGGGTTTTGGTACCTCGTTTGGGTAATATGACCTTCGAATATATTGAGCGTTATCCAAGCTGGACTAAGTTTGTTGAGTCGGTCTTGAAAGAAAAGTCGACTGCCTGGTTGCCTTCTGAAGAGCGAACTTTCAAAAATTTCGTCATTACTTCTTTTGGTCAGGCTGTGAAAGAATTGCGTTTGAGCAGCGGCTCAGATGAGGCTTCTCGCTGGAAGTGGGGCGATTTGCATAAGGGCGACTTCCCGCATTTTGTGCAGACTGTTTATCCGGGCGTAAGCGATTTCTTAGCGCCGCTTCTTTCGATAAGCGCAGTCAAGTTAGCCGGTGACCAAGATACAGTTAATACTACTGATGGTGCGGCAGCTTCTATTGCCACTGCCAAGCGCTCGCAGTTCGTCTCTGATAGTGGTTCTACAATGCGCATGCTCATCGACATGAGTGACGATGAGAAGTTCTACCAAACCCTTATTCTCGGGCAGGGCGGCCAGATGACTTCCAATCATCGCTTTGATTTGCTGCCGGTCTGGCTCTCATTGAGACCCTACCCCTTAGCCTTCTCACCGGCATCCGAGTCTAAAATATGTCAGCACCGTCTGCTTTTCACAGATCGCTAAGGGCGTTTCTTGCCCTATCGCTCATTGCCATGGTGGGCGGCTTACCTGAGGCATGGGCCCAGGCTGCTGTGGAATCGCCGATGAGGGGCTTGGGTGATTCGGGTAATAGCTATCGCACCATGAGCACGATCAAACTCAATGAAGAAGCCAGTCGCAATATAAATGCGCCCGGACCGGGCGGCACTTTCCCCACTTTCAATCTCAACCTAACGGCTCTGCAGCCGCTTTCGCTGGCTTTGAAGGTGACCGGTCTTACTGCCGAGCAGGTCAAGCTTTTGTCTTATTACCATATGCTCTGCTTAAGCGGCTGCCAGAGCGAGACTGGTGTATTGAGCGATAGGTTCTATCAAGTCTATAAAAGAAACCGTCTGAGCGGCAAAAGCAATTTTGTCACTGCCGATGTGATTTTGCATGGCTATTTTACCTATATAAACACCCTCACTCTCAAGGTTGTGGAAGATCAACTTGCGGCAGAACTGTTGCAGTTTTTGCGCGACCTGAAAGATGCCTGTGTCAGTGATTATCGAATTTGCGACATAGCCGATATAAAAGACGATATTCAACGCAACTTGGCTTACATATTAGTGGCAATCAAGCTCATCAGTCCGGCAGAAAATCTTCCCGATTATGGCGGCGCCAGCGACCTTATGGAAGCCGAACTGATTTTGATCAAGAAAGAAGAGAAAGGGCGTTCGCCTATTTTTAACCGCGAACTCGACTATTCTCTCTTTAGACCGTTGGGCTTTTACAATCAGTCGGGGCGTGCCCGCGCCTTTTATAGTGCCTATGCTTGGCTTTCTAAGCAGAGTTTTTCGCTTTCAGATCTGACGCTCAATACCCAGGGCGGTGGCGGCAATTCATTTCGCCGGGCGGTCCTGCTCTTTCGCGCTTTGGAAGTCTACAAAGACAAGAGCGGCAATGCTCTCACGGTCAAATGGAAGCGCATAAACGATTTAGTTGCTGCAGTCAGTCAGGGACAGCTCAGCCGCGAGCCGACGATTTATCCAGATAATATGCGCGGGCTTTATGATGGTGGCAAAGTAGAGTTCAAAGAACTCTTCAACAGTCTTGCTCAGCCCCTCTCGCGGGCTCGTCTGCTTATTGCGGTGAAGAAACTGAAGCCGCAAGGCTTGGATAATATTTCAATTTTCAATATGAATCAGCCTAAGAAAGACGAGGATAACTCGCCTGTATTTCGGCTATTCTCGCAGTTAAGCCCGGTGGAGCTGGATTTCCTCAGCGAGATGGCGCCTTTCTTTCAAGAAGAGGGTCAAGGCAAAGCTGTAACGCCGCTTGGTCTGCTCTTGCTTTTCGCCATGGGCAGCCCCCAGGCAAGTAACACACTTTCTGCCATGGCTGAGCAAATTGATAGCCGCAGCCTGGCAGTTATGCCCGAATTTGTCAAAGTGATGGGACGGCGCACTTTAGCTTTAGATGCAAGCGGCAAAGAACCGGCTTTCCAAACCGAGAAGCGATGGGTCTTGTTGAGCGATTATTTCAAGGTGCACAAGAAAGGCAGCCAAGCCTGTCTACTGAGCCCAAGCTATATGCTGCAGAGACAGCTCAGTGCTTGCGGTGCCTTTGTCGATTCGCTCTCTACCTATGAGAGCACCAGTACCAGCAATAATACCAGTGCTAATACTGGTTCTAATTCAGGGTCTGGTGCCAAGACTGGTGTCAGTGCAACTGCTAATTTAAGTTCTAATTTTAATTCAGGCTCTAATTCTAGCTCAGGCTCAGCCGGTACACCGCCTCAAGCCGGTCCGCCGGCTTCGCCGCCCCGACCGGTCAAGGTTTCCAATTTCCATTATTTAGAGCCTTCTCCGGCACTTTACGGTCATATCTCGACCTATATTGACGAGACTCTCAGAGAATTGAAAAGACTCTCGGCTTTGCCCCAAGATTTTGAGGCGAAAGGCGAAGATTTCAAAAGATTGTGCGAGCGTTTTGTCAAAATCAGCGAGAAAGAGCTGGCTTCCGAACCTCTGCCTGTATCAGACTTTCGCTTACTTGCGGCCATCGACCAGGTGCTTCCTGCTATTTGTGGACCGACCCGCGCTGCCATTACTCTAAGAGGGGGCGGTAATGCCACCATTGGTGTCGGCGACCCGGCCAATTTATATGTTTTGTTCAATACCGACCAGGGTCCTTACCTTAGTATAGGTGGGCTTTACACCTACTATGAAATTGGCGGAGGACCCTTCAAGAGCGAGCATTGGGCGCGTAAATTGAGTTTCGGCTTCTTGCGTCCACCTGCCTTTTGTCAAAGTTTCAATGTAATGGAAGAGCGAGGCAAGCCCAGCAATGAATAGAAAAAGCAAAAAATGGTGCGGCAATATAAACAGAAATGTAGGCGGCAATTTGGGCGCTGTTCTTTTTATAGTTGTATGCCTGCAAGTATTTGCTTGCGGCTCAGCTAATTTGACTTTGGCGGCGCCACTGGGCGGGCTCAATATAGGCGATGAAATCAAGCCTCTTGAGAAAGATGAAAAAGAGAAGACGCCCTCGGCTGGCGATGCAGCGGTGAGCGAGAGCGATCTTTATATAATCTTGCAAGATGTACACGAAGTCTTGAGAAGGCTGAAGTTGGATCTTATAGACCTCAGGCACGAGGCTAATCGGCGCCAGTATAAGTCGGCTAATGTACTGGACCAAGATCTGCAGGTAATCGATCCCTGGTCTTCGGACACTCCGGCACTTTTGGCAATGGCAGGCGGTAGGGAAAAAGAATCTACACTTCTGCCGCCTCGCCCCAAGTTTTTGCAGCGTTCCATAGCTTCTCTAGAACAGCTTGTGCCTGAGTTGGATGAACTACTAAACCGGCTGTTTAAAGAAGAAGAAAAACAGGGGCTGCTTATGGATAGCCAGGTGCAGGAGCGTCACCGCAACATGCTCAATCTTCTCGACCAGCTCAAATCTAGTTTGGCTGGTCTCAAGGCGATTGCGCCCAAACCGGCTAATTTGTCATTGCGCGATTCTTCTGCTTCTTTCGAAATCAAATGCCATGACCTCGATGCGCTCTGTCAGACCGAGTGGTCTAAACTCAAGCTTTCCAAGATGACAGGTAAATAATTTTGTTTTATTAACGGCGCTTTCCTTTTGGAAGTGTCCATTGGGCGGGCTTCTTCAGTTGGTATTCGCTTCCTATATCAAGGTTCTATCTTGTCAAAGGGAAAAAGAGAAACTACGATTGCCCAAGCTCTTAAGAGTGCCTATTTTGGAATGCCGATTTTTATGGAATCTTTAAAACAACTGGACTTTGATCATGCCGCTCTAGCGCGCACCTATATAAGTGAAGGTCGCCTCGAGGAAGCCGAAAAACTCTATCAAACCGCTTTAGCCGTAGCCGAGCAGGTGCATGGGGCGCAAAGCCAGGAAGCGATTCCACCTCTAACCAATCTGGCTAATTTCTATTTTGAGCGTGCCGATTTCGCCAAAGCCAGGGTTTATCTAGAGCGACTTTTTAACCTTCTTAGTGCCCAAGACTGGCTTGCTTATGCCCGCACAGGCGGACAGCTTGCCTCTTGCTTGGAATGGTGCGCTGAGAACGATCAGGCTGAGAAAGTCTTGCTTGCCACTATCCGCAGTGCTGAGAAAGGTCTAGGCTGCGAGCATGAGGTTACCCAGACATTGTTGCTTGAGCTCGGTAATCATTATGTGAGAGTCGGAGTCTATGTGGCAGCCCGCGCTGTTTTTGAAGAATTGGTAGAGCTTTTCACCAGTCTCTGCGCAGAGTCCGTCGCCCTCATTGATGTCTATGCCAAGTTGGCCGATGTTTATGACAAGATGAGCCTTTATGAAGATCGCATCGCCATATTAGAGAAACAACTAGCGCTGCAGGAAAAGAGCGAGCAGAGGGCTATATCTCTAGCTTCTACCCTGGTATCTCTCGGGGACGCCTATGGTGCCGCCGCCAGTTATTTCCGCGATCGCGCCATGGCTCAAAAGGCTCTGCAAAGCTTTGAGCGTGCCCTTTCAATTTATGAAAATCAAGGCAACCTGCCGTCTGCGCAGATTTTAAAACAGCGCATGCAAAGACTCACAGCTTAAGGCTTTTAGTTTAAGGCGTTTAGTTTAAGGCTTATCGGGTAAGGCTTTTTAGATAGAGCTAGCTCTAAGGCGTAAAGTTAGTATCGTCTTTGACGGTCTCTTTTTCTTTCTCTTTCTCGCCCTGTTGCTGGGGCTGAGGAGCTGTCTCAATCAAGGGACCCTTGGTGTAATTGACTGTTTTCTTGGGTGCCGGTTTGTGCATGTGCATAGGGCGAGCCGCCGACATGGCATGATAGCCGGGCATAAAGTCGAGTCGCAACTTGCCGTCTGAATCTTGATAATACTGCTGCAAAATCTGATCGAAGCGCCAGCCGCCTTTGGCTAATTTGTTTGCCCCGTGCTGACTCAAACCCCTAGAGCCGTTACCTGGGCCTCGGCAGGTAAAGACCCAGTTATTGCCTTCTTCGTGGACATCAAGAATGCCCGGGGTGGAAAAGTTGAGCATCTTGGCCAGGGCGATACCGTCTACTTCGCGTCCGCCCTTGGTACCCATCACAGCCACTCTTACGGCATTGCCGATGCCGTCCCATTGTCTGACCGTGACGCCGACTATATCTTTGACACCGGTGATTTTTTCCATTGTCGACTGCGAAACCACAGACTTTCTTATATTGAGGTTCTCAAATTCACTGTCGCCGACAGTGGCTCGGTAAAAGCCCGGCTTGACCTGTCCAGAATCTTTTAGGACCAAGCCTCGGGTGGCATGCACCGCCACAAAGGTCGATTGGGCTTCAGCTGCCAGACCCTTATAGGCTTGGTCTCTGACATCGGGCACCAGGTCGAAGCCTTCGCTCTTCCATTTACTGCCCGAGCCCATATGGGCGTAGGCATAGCTGCGCGCCGCCACCGCCTGTGATTTCAGCGCCTCTAAGTGCCATGAAGAGGGCATTTCGGATGGTACGACCCCAAGCAGATATTCTTCTAAGTCAAGCAGATTGACCGCCGTCACATAGCTTGGCATATTGATTATCTCGAGGCAGCCTCTGTACCAGCGGTTGGCTGTCCAGACTCGAAAGTCGGGGGCTGACACAACTGTGCGTCGGTCATAGGGAATAGCAACAGCGGTGCCGGTGGCCAGTTCGGTTATCTTGCCGGGGGTGATGGCATAGACCAAGCCGGGCTTGAGCACAAAAATGGGGCGACCGTCTACAAAGACAGCCCCTTGCTGCCAGACAGCCACACGAGCCATGGGCGAACGCACAGTTAGACCGATGCGTATTGGATGCACCATCATCGGATATGGATTGAAAGCCATCATCGTTGTCGAATGCAAAGGCGTCGGGCTCTTGGCTTTTGCCCTGGCCGGCAATAGACCCGATGTAATGAGCAAAATTAAAGTGGCAAGCAGCCCTAGAGCTAAATAAGAAGCCGGGCTGGACAGCCACTTTGATGCTGGGCTTGGTTGCGGCAAGAAAATTCTCTTTGTTTATCTGTTTAGAGGTACTAGCGGTTATGTTAGCAAACTAGAAAGTTAGTAGCATTAAGAGGATGGCATCAAAACTCAATAGAGCCACCAGCCGACAACCAATCTAGCGATTTAAAAGATTTATCTCAGCCGGGCTTTTATAGCCGAAATCTTTGGCTGTTTGCATTGCTTTCTGTGCTTCTTGCTTGCGACCGAGCTTATCGTAAGCCTGGGCTTTGAGATATTCGAGGCGGGCAGTGATATGGTTACTTACCGAGCCATTTAGGTCTTCGGCTCGGCTTAGTTCTTCAATTGCCCGGCTATAGTCGCCTTCTTGCAGGCTGACGCGGGCGCAGTCGGTAAGGGCATAGCAATCTTGACCGGCAAAATAGGCAATATCGGCAAGCAGTCTCAGGCGTTCCGTGCTGCCGGGGGGCATTAGCATAGCGCCGGCAGTGGGCTTGAGACAGGCTTTGCCCGATTCCAAAGCTTCTAGAACAGTCTCAAGTTTGGCTGCAAAAAACTCCCGCACCGCTATCTGTTCATCGGCATCAAGGCTGACCAGGCTGTCTTTGTTCTTTTGTCGAGCAAGTTTGTTTTGTCCATATACATAAAGGGTCTGAAAAACCGGGTCTTGGCGCCGTTTCTGTATTCCTTGCATGCGAGCCACCAGGGCTTGAAAATCACCCTTTCTGGCTAGAATTAGCCCTTCATCATAGAAAGCATAAAGGTCGAGATCGTCTGGGCTTGTTTGCAGTGCATCCCAAGCGGCTTTCTCTGCCTTCTTGATGGCAATCAGGGCCTCATCCAATCTGCCCAGTGCCTCAAGGGTCTGGGCGCGATAGCGATGCAAATTGCGCCTGGTCTCAGCTTTGCTTGGTTCGCCCTGGGCAAGGGCCGCATCAAAGTCTTGCAAGGCTTCTTGAAAGCGGCAAAGTTCATATCTGGCCACTGCCCTATTAAAGAAATACTTGACTTGGGGTGAGATCTTGATGGCTAAAGTCTCCAGGAACTCACCGTCTTCATAATCTTCCATGGTCAGGGCTTGATAGGCTCTTTCATGAATACGGAGGGCGCAGTCAGGGTCTAGCTCGCTTGCTTTCTTAAGATCGCTTTCGCCTTCATTTATTTGCCCTAGGCGAATTTTGCATTCGCCAAGACCGGCATAGACTCTGGCTTTTTCTTTGTTTCCCAGACTTCTTTTCTTTGCTTGTTGCAGCACCATCTCAAAGCGTTGCATTATTTGCTTGGGGCGTGGTTCTGTTTGCTCGTTCTTAATTGGCGCCTGTTTATCTTGTCTTTTATCTAAAGGCAATTCGGCAAGTTCTAGTTCAGCCAGCTCTAGTTCAGCCAGCTCTAGTTCAGCCAGTTCTAGTTCGGATTTAAGAGGCGATAGCAGAGGACTCGGCAAAAGCTTGGTTTGCAAGAGCAAGATTGGCTTTTTTAGATTGCTTGTTAGGTCAATGCCAAAAACAAATCTCAACCCAAATACGATAGCGGCCACCAGACAAAGGCACAGACCGCCGACCAGCGCGGTCATCAAGAAAATTTGCGATTTATCAAATGCCTTCAATTTACCGGTTACTGGTTCAATTTACCAATAGTTAGAGGAAATCTTCCCTCATTTTAAACCTCGCCTTCCCGGGCTTTACGGGAAGCCCTCGCTCAAGTGCTACTATTTAGACACGCAAGGTGAGACTAGATGAAAAAACTATTGATTGTCGATGACGAAGTGGATATCGTCGCCAGCATACAGTATGTACTAAACGGCGAAGGCTTTTCCACATTAATAGCCCACGATGGTCTAAAAGCCATGCAACTTTATGAAAGCGAGCGTCCCGACCTGGTTATACTTGACCTGATGATGCCGGGTATCGACGGTCTAGAAGTTTGCCGCCGCATTCGCTCGGCAGACAAACGCACACCTATTTTGATGCTCACCGCCCGTACCTCTGAAATTGATACTGTGGTTGGTTTAGAGCTTGGTGCCAATGACTATATAGCCAAACCTGTGCGCCTCAGAGAACTGGTGGCCAGGGTCAAAGCTCATCTCAGAGAAACACCGCAGGTGCAAGACACCAACACCAAAGGCATTAAGTTGGGCGATCTCTTTATTGATCTAGAGAGCCGTACTGTTTCAGTGGCTGAAAAAGCGGTTGACCTTACATTTAAAGAGTTTGAGCTTCTTTTAGCCATGGCCAGGCAGCCTAACCGGGTCTTTAGCCGCGACCAGCTCTTTGCCCAGGTATGGGGCTCCGACTTTCTGGGCGAAAGTCGCACAGTGGATGTGCATATTCGTTATTTGCGCGAAAAACTAGAAGCCAATCCCAGCCAGCCTAAGCATATTTTGACTGTGCGCGGTGTCGGTTATCGCCTGGTCTGGGACTGATTTCTCGCCAGAACAATGAACCGAGAGGCTCTCGCCTTACGCCTGGGCTGTCAAGCGGGGTGGGCTTTTGGCTTTTAGATTAAGCCTGGCTAAAAGGCGATTTTGCTCCGACCTTATGCGTATTCTTCCCAGTGACATATTCCCCTGCCCAGCCTAAACTGACTTCATATTCTTGGCGAGCGGGTAGCAAACAACAGATGAAATACAAAGCAATTCTTCTCGGAGTGAATGTAGCGGCTTCTCTGCCCGTTGTCATTTCGCAGTCGGCTGAAGCTCAGAATGCCACAGCCAAGAGCACAGAAGATTTCATTCGCGCCGGTATGAGCCGCCAGGCAAGCCAGACACCGGCACCCAAGCTTGTGGCTATGAAGCCATCTTTTATTTTGCAGTCGGCAAGCCAAGTCGGTGGCGCCACTGAGAAGTTCTCGTCGGCTAAGGCCGTGCACACTAGGCAGTCTCTCGCTAGCGAGAGTGTGAAGCTTAGACCCTTTGTACCTGGGCGCAAACTACCCAGTCGTTCTGAGCTGGAAGCCGCCAGAATGGGACATCCGAGTTTGGATGAGTCTCAAAGTCGCCTGGCTGGAACAGTGGAAATGGGCTATGGTGCCGCTGCTTCCGATACATATAACAGTCAGGGCTACGGCAGCTATAGTCAGATGGACGTGGCTCGCACCGCCATGCGCGGCAAATTGCAGAAAGCCGCCCAGTTTGCCGGACAGTTCGAGTCTAAAGTGCGTTCTCGGGTTTTGCCCGGTCAAAAGTTAGTTAGCCCCGGTCAGGTTAATCAGGCTGTGGCGCCCACTGGTTCGCCTTTGCCCCCTGGTCCCAGCGAAGACGAATGGACCGAAATGGCCAAATCTGTAGGGCAGAAGCAAGGTGTAGAAAGTTCGGGCGATTCTTCCGAGTTTGCCGAGTTGGCAAGACAGATGAAAGAGATGCATGGTGAGAAAGCCGGTGCCGGTAATCCAAGCTTTGCTGCTGGACCGCCGCCTTTCCCTCTGAGTTTAATTCCCGAGGCGTCTCTAAAACAGTTTATTGGTGGTAAAGGCGGTCATTCTGCCCCAACTGCTGCTGTAGCTGCGGCACCCATGGCTTCGGCCTCCAGACCGCCGGCCAGCCATTTCGGTTCTTGGCACGGTCAAAGCGCCACTCCTTCTGCGCATCACTCTAATTTGCAACCTTCCGGTTTTCATACTTATTTGACTGCCGCCAACAGCTCGCGCACATCTAGTGCATTTAAGCAGTATGCTCCGGCTCAGATGCGTTCAGGTAAGCGTCAAGCGCCGCGCCTGGGAAGCAAGGCTGTCCAATATCAAGGGCAAGCAGCTGCGCCCAAGCCTGCCACCATGGCTGTATACGGCGAATATTCCTCTAGTCTCTAAATTTTTGCTGTCCAGAATTTATCTGAAGTGGATAGATATAAAATAAGTGCAAGCACTTGTTCACTTCAGGGGTTTAAATGGGCGAAGAAAGTCTAGAACAGAAACTGAGACAGATTGAGTCGCTCGGTGAAAGTGCTTTTGAAAAGCTCAGAGCCAACGAGCCGCAGCAAGCTGTAAGTGATCTCGAGCAGGCTATCGGTCTGACCGAAGCACTCGGTATCGAGCGCCTGCAGATAGTGCTCAAGACTTATCTAGCTCAAGCCGAAAAGATGCTTGGTCATGATGAAACAGCTTTTCGTCGCTTTGAAGAGATTATTGCCTTAACTTCTAGGCAAGAAGGTTTTGCTGATCTAGAAATTATTGCCCGCGTTTTTCTGGCTGAAATGCTCAAAGATAAAGGCGAATTCAACAAGGCCCTCAAGCATTTTGAATTTGCCTACAACCTTGCTTCCTTTATCAAAGATACTGCCTCAATGGAACTTTCGGCCGGCAACCTTGGTTCGGTCACTTTTAGTTTGGGCAATCTTGAAGCCGCCTGCGACTGGTTCAAGACCGCCCTCGATCTCTCTTCCGACAAAACAGATAACCTGTCTTTGTGGCTGGGCAGTCTTGGCTTAACCATGAGCGAACTAGGCCAGTTCGATAAAGCGCGGCAGTACTACCAAGACTCTTATGAATTAGCCAAAAAGAATGGCGACTATTTGACCATGAGTATTTGCCGGGGCTCGATAGGCAATATCGATTTTGAAGCCGGTAGTTATGAAGCCTCCAGCCAGGCTTATGAAGAAGCGCGAGATTTGGCTAAACAAGCTGGTGATGAGCGTCGCGAAGGTATCTGGCTGGGCAATGTCGGCATCGCCGCCAGCCGTTGCGGCGACCAAGACAAAGCTCTGCTTAGTTTGCAGGAAGCGCTTGCTCTCGCCACCACCATTGGTGACAAGCAGTCGATGGCTGCGCATCTAGACAGCTTGGGCGACTGCTTTAAAGCCAAGGGCGACCCGGCTAAGTCATCAGAGTATTATTTGCAAGCCGTCGAACTCTCTCGCCAAATAGAAGATCGCATGGGTGAACGCATTTATCTGGCAAACCTGGCTCGCCTCAAGAAAGAGCAAGGTGAACTCAACCCTGCTTATGAATATTTCGTTCAAGCTTCCGAACTTTTCGACGAGCAGCGCGGGCAGATCAAAGCCGACGACCTCAAGACCAGCTTTGCCGATCGCGGGCAGACTCTCTATCGCGACCTGATTGCCACCTGTTTGTCGATGGGCAAGCGTGTCGAAGCTCTAGAGTTTGTCGGTCGGGCAAAATCAAGAGCCTTGCTCGATCTTTTGAGTAATTCTCCAATCGATATCTCTGCCATCGGTAGCACTACTGGCGGTGCAGATCAAGCGATCAAAACTTTGATTGCCCGCGAGGCCGATCTGCGCGCCCAGATTGCTCAGCTGGAAAGATTGTATTGGCAAGGCGACGGCGGCGGACCATCTTTTAGTCAGTACCGCGGCGCCCAGCCCAGCCAGGAAGATACACGCGCTCTGTACGGACAATGGCGAGAAGTGCTCAATCAGCTTAAGCGCAGGCATCCCAATTATGCCGGTTTGGTTTCTTCCACCACCTTGCGTTATGAAGAGATTAAGTCGCTTTGGATAGACGGGCTGCTTAAAGAAGACACGGCTATCGTCGAATTCTTCCTCACCGAAGAATATATGTTGGCGGCGCTTGCCACCAGTGAGCAGTCAGAGAGCCCGAACACTCACATGATTTTCGACCAAGCCGAGATCGCCAAGCTCAAGAGCGATGTATCTACATTTTTAGAGATGAGTTCGACCGAGGGCTGGGAAGTGCCGGTAAGTTTGTGTAAGCGCCTCTATAGTCGCTTGCTTGGCGATTTGCTTGAGAAAGTACCGCCATCGGTTAAGCGCTTGGTTCTTGTCCCGCATGGTGTGCTCTATCATCTGCCCTTGGCCGCCTTGCACGACGGCAAAGGCTATCTCTGCCAGCGCTATTCCACATCTTATGTGCCCTCTGTCTCTGTGATTCCGCTTCTGGCGCGCAATTTGTCCCGGCGCCTTTCTGGACGTATCGGCAAACTAGGAAAGGACAAAGACGGTGGTGCATCGTATTTGGTATCAGCGATAAGCGATTATTCCAAGACAAGAGAGAGCGGCATGGTCTTTAGCTCTCGCTTGCGTTCTTCCTCTGGGCTGGAAGACCTAGCCTATACCATGGAAGAAGCTAAGTCTATCGCCGATCTTGGTAAGTCTTTGGCCCAGGCTGATACAGAAGTCGAAGCCAGACTGATTACAAACGAAGAAGTGAAGCAAGCGCTGCCTACTATGTTCGGTCAATATGAAGTGGTGCACTTTGCCGGACATGCCGTTTTTAACCATGAAGAGCCGCTTGCATCCGGCTTGGTGCTTTCGGACGGCAGCATACTTTCAGCTGCTTCTATTCTTGAAGGCAATTCTTTGCGCACCGAGAAGGGCTTTCTTTTGGTTCTTTCAGCTTGCCAGACCGGCGTGAGTGTGGTCACCGAGGGCGGTGAGATTCTCGGTCTGACCAGAGCTTTGATGTATGCAGGTATGCCCAATTTGGTGCTCTCTCTCTGGGAGGTTGCCGACCGCTCCACTTCCGACCTTATGCAAGATTTTCATATGAGTCTGGCTGGTCGTTCCATTAAAGAAGACCTGGTTGCTTCTGTAGATTCCATCGCCGGTGCCTTGCGTATGGCGCAGATGAAAGCCATAGAAGAGAAGCAGCCGATTCATGCCTGGGCTCCTTTCATCCACTTCGGCATAGATTAAGCAGCCTCCGGCAAGCTTTGTTATACTGAAGAGCCTGTTAGGTTTTTCGGAGTTGCATATGTCCGGTCTTGATTTCGCTCGCCTTGGCAAAGTGCCAAATTCTGTCATGCTCTGCGCTTCTTCCCTGGCTTTTGCCTCTGGTCTGATTTTGGTCAGTGGTTTCATGAGCTCAGAGGCTGCAGCCAGAAACAGCGATGAGTTTTATTCAGATGGTGGTCTCAAGCCGATCAAGACCAGCCCTATTTTGCCAACTGGGACCATTTTGCCGAGTACTGTTTCGCCAAATAATGGTCTGCCAAATAATGTCTTACCTGCTGGAGCCGGGGTGGGCCTCTCTGACATTGAGGGAAGTTCTTCTAAGGCGTCTAAAGCCGAGGCTCACCGCGTGCCTGCCGGTTCAGAAATGGTCAAGCGTGACCCGCTCAAAATTTATAGAGAAAGCGGCATCGACTCTGAACAAGAGCAAAAAATAAGAAGGCTGGCTAAAGAGTTTGAAGACCAGCAGCGGGTGCGTCTCAGACTGCTGGGTAATATGCTTAAAGATATGCGCAGTTTGGAACTGGAGCCGGCGCCCGATGAAGATAAAGTGATGTCGAAGCAGGGCGAAATCAACAAAGTGCAAAACGAGATCAATAATGAGCGCATCAAGCTCTTGCTGGCTATTCGCAATGTGCTGACAGTTGAGCAAAAGCAGCGTCTAGTCTCTAACATTCAAAGACTGAGCGGGCAATAGAGACTGAGCGGGCAATAGACTGCTCAGCTGTCTCTGTCTAGTCAGGCAAAGAGAAAAGAATAAAACTTAGGCTCTGCTTGCTGTAAATTGCACTGTGGCAAAGCTTGGGCTGAAGTCTATGCGGGTGATTGAACCGGTCGGTATATTAAAACGCCAGAAATTGGCGATAGGCATCTCAAGGGCATAGACGAGACTAGAGCGAATAATGCCCGAATGCGTCACCATACAGAGGGTCTTACCGGCATAGTCTTTATTGCGGGTGAGTTTGTCAATAGCTTGCCCGATACGGGCTGCCAGTGCGCTGATAGATTCACCACCGGGAGGGGCATTTCCGATTGGATCTTTGCACCAGGCTTGATACTGTTCCGGACTATTTTTCTTTATGTCTAGATAGGTGCGCCCTTCCCAATCACCTACCTGCCATTCTTCAAAACCTTCTACTTCTTCAGTCTTTAAGTTGAATTTTGCCACCAGTGGTTCGGCTGACTGTTTGACCCTCAAGGCTGTGCCTCTGAGAATTTTGTCGGGGTTGCGACCTTTGAGCAAGCTCTCTAGATGCCCAGCCGCCGATTGTGCTTGCTCTGCCCCTTTTTCAGTAAGAGGCAAATCTGGATTGCTGTATAAAAGTCCCATCTCGGTGGCCATTGTGTGACCATGTCTGAGAAAGTATATGGTGGTAACTTCTTCAAGAGGATGCAGTTCTTCGCTCATTTTTTTAGTCCTAAAAGTTTTTCTGCAAGTTTTTTCTGCAAGTTTTTCTGCAGTTTTTGTGCAAGTTTTTTGCGAATATTTTCAGCGATCTTATTCGTACTTGGTTTGATTTGGCGACTACGCCGATTTGCTTATTTCCCTGACTTAACCGAAGATTGTGGCGGTTTCATGCCATAAACTGAGCAAATAGAAAAGAGTTTTTGTACTTGCTCTTCGCTTAGCGCTTCGACTTTACCGAGTTGTCTGGAAATTAGCAAGGTTTGTGCATAATGTTCCAAAGTTTCAAGCAAATAAAAGGCATCAAATATAGTTCTACCGACTGTAAGTGAACCGTGGTTTTTGAGCAGTAGGCAGTCTGAAGTTTTTACTAGCTCTCTAATGCTTTCAGAAACTTCGCTGGTGCTTGGTGTTGCATATGGTGCGACTGGTACGGCGCCCAGAGCCAGCACTGCTTCCGGCAAAATAGGGGCATCGAGAGCTATGCCTGCCACTGTAAAGGCCACGGCTGTTTCGGGATGGGCATGCACAACCGCTCTGATATCAGGTCTTTCGGCATAAACTGTCAGGTGCATCGCCAGTTCGGTAGAGGGCTTTTTGCTTTGCTTGATGCTTTCTCCGATTAGGTCTCCATCAAGATTTGTAACCAGAAAATCAGACACACTTAATCTGGCTTTGCAGACTCCTCTTGGGGTTGTCAGTACCCTTCGCTCATCTAATCTTATGCTGAAGTTACCTTCAGTTCCGCAAAGATAGCCTCTTTCATAAGCTAGCTTGGAAACTGCCAGCATTTCGCTACGCGCCTTAAACTCGTTTAATGGATTCATCTGACTCACTATAAACTGATCTTTAATCTGAACTTAAATCCGATCAACCTTCAAAATCGGCTATTCATGAGTATTATATACAGTCGCTCGGTCTCCAAGCGGAAGGAGCGGACATCCCAGTCTTCAATTTTGGACTAGGGATTTCTAAAGACAATAGGCTCGACTATGCGCTGTCCCGAATGTTCAACTCGCAATTCTGTAGCTGCACTGAAGTGCACGCAGTGCGGCTCGCGCTTTAAACGCAGACCTCTACCTATTGGTTTGTTGGCCGGCATAGCTGGAGCCGTCGTTCTCTTTGTCTCCATTATGGGTGCTGTAGCCATTGTTCCGGGGATGTTCAACCCCGAATCAAGCTTGCAGAAGATCGCCAAGCAAGTAGCTCGCGGACCGAAAAACGCCAGAGATGCCGAGCGCATGAAGGCTGAGTTGGAAGATGCCGTAAAGCGCTATTTAGAGAAACATACCGACCTCAGCGCTGAGGAGCTTGGTGCCAAACTGCGGGCCATGTTCCCAAGTTCGGTCTATGAAATCAGCGCCTTCGATTTGCCTCGCAACATCAAACTTATAGAGATAGACACGCTGCTTCAGTCATCTAACTATCTCATTAGTAAGAACCATGTTTTTGTGCTCAGAGGTTTTGAAGTTTTTGATGCCGCTAGAGCCTTTGATGATTCGACCGGCCCGGTTTTGGCTATGGTTGGCCATCGCAATGCGCAGAGCGGCAGGCACCCACAAGTGAGACTGCTGGCTCTTTTACCCGACGGCTTCAAAGCCCGCCCGGAAGACAGTGTGCCTCATTTTACCGGCGATGGCTCTGCTGCATTCAATGCCAACGGCAAAGATATTGACCTCGATCTTTCTTTGATTTCGAGAGCCGTGCAAGAGGGGCTCTTTGATATGCAAAGCTTGCAGACAAGTGGCTTGCGAGATGAAAATCTCAAGATGAAGTTGACCTTTGTCGATGGCAAGTACAAACTATCTGATACTAACGGGTCTTCCGCCCTTGCTGCACTGCGAGCAGCTGCCTTTGTGCTTTCTGATGCCAGTGCCAAAGGGCGCTTTCAAGAGTTCTTCAGCCCGCAGGCTGCCGCTGCTATAGATAGAATCGGCAAGCTCAAGACTTGTCCGCCCGAGTTCGAGGTGAAGCGCTTAGGCTCTGCTGTCACAACTACGACTACAACTGCCTCTGCCAGCTCATCTAATCAGGACGGTTCAGATAATCGTCGCCGTAGTCGCAGGCATCGCCGGCGCCACCAGTCAAACAATGCACCGACGATCGTCACCTCCAAAGTTTCAGGTTTCAGGTATTTGTTGGCTAACCCTGATGATGCCTTAGAAATCACTCTGAGTCAGGGAAAAGACCGCTTTCAGATTGCCGAAATTAAACGCTCAAATATGCGTCTTGCCACCGCTGCAACCAGCGCCTCGATAGACCCTGGGCAAGAGGTGCCTTATGAAGATAAGACCTCTAATCTTGTCGACAAGCTTTTGGCTTCGCCCGACCCTGTACTGCCGGCTAGTGAACGCCTCAGTGCCACTTCGGTAATGCCAAGCACTTCCGCCGGGGTGACGACCAATCAGCCTGAAGTCTCAAAAGTAGTGGAGAAACAGATTGTCGGCGAAGCGGCCTTTATCGATGCCACCAGCCCCACCGTCAAAGTGCGTAAGGGTCCAAGTACAGGCTATCAGCCCATTTCTGAGGCTGCAAAAGGCACCCAGCTTGAAGTAATCGGCAAACAAGACGGTTGGTATAAAGTGCGAGTAAACGGCAAAGAAGGCTTTATCTATGGCGCTTTTGTTAATTGCAAAACTGCTGATGCTTATACAACCGGCACCCTTACCCGCAGTAAGTCAATCAAAGATGCCAATAACCGCACCATCACGCGGGCTCAAAACGGCGACCGACTGGTGGTTCTAACCGGCTCTACCAGCGATAGATACAAAGTGCAGCTTTCCGACGGTCGCATTGGCTTTATCGACAAAGATGCGCTCAGTCTGGCCGGTGCGCCGCCGGTTGGTGTTGCTCCGGCTGCTAATTCTACTCCGGCTCCTCAACCAGCTCCAGTCGTGATCAATGCCGCCAGCAAACCGGCTCCGCAGCCGGCCGCTCAAGTGTCTCCGGCGCCTACCAAGCCAAGTACTTCTTCTCATTCGGAAAGACGACGCAGCCGCCGCTCTCGCTCGCACAATAGCGAACAGAGCAAGCCGGAAGAAATGCCTCAGTTTGTGCCCTAGGTCGCTTTCCTCAAGTATTAAGAGCGGCAATACTTTGCCTGGTTGACTTCTGGAGGAGCGACCCTTTTGTGGTATATTAGGCATCTAACGGGACGTAGCGCAGCTTGGTAGCGCGGCTGCTTTGGGAGCAGTAGGTCGCAGGTTCAAATCCTGTCGTCCCGATACTTTCAGTTTGTGCTAAGTGCTTGGTATCAATTCTAGTCAGAAAAGATTTGCTGCTGACTTTTGGTTCCGTTTATGTAAGCTCGCCACTTCCCGAGTATTTAACCAGTAGAGCCGATTAGAATTCCAGGTTATTTTCAAGACCTAGACTTCTTAGGCGCTCCTTTCTATTTTGTGAGACCGACTCGAGCAGCGACTTGTCATTATTGCCAAGATAGTACTGTCTAACCTTTAAGTAGGCTTGGTCAGATTTATTCAAAAGGCGGTCTGCTTCCTCTTTCTTTCCTTGTTTATGTAAGCTTGCCGCTTCTTCCATCTCGCCTAACATTAGGTCTTGCAGCACACATAATTCTGCGTAAGTTCCTGGCTCTTGTGCTTGCCTGAACAGTTCTAACAGTGCTTCGGCTTTAGACCACTGCCCACGTTCTTCATACTTTGTCTTCAATTGCCGATAAGAATCTGGTAGATAACAGAACTCTGTTCTTTTGAATTGATTGCATTTGATTTTGGCTATCGCTCTTAAGAACTCATCTGCTTTTTCAATCTCGTTGCGTTCTAAATATGCTTCAGAGATTAGATATAGTCTATCGAGAATACAGTTTCCTTCTTCTGCCGCGGCTAGCTTAAGCGCTTGCTCTGCCAGTTTATCCCCTTTCGACCGATCATCATATCTTATGTAGAAACCACTCAAATGAGCCATTGGTTCAATCAAGATCGCTCGGTCTTCTGCATGGTGCTTTTTGGCTGCATCAAGCACTTTTATCCAGGCTTGCTCGACTTCCTTTATTCGCTTCGCAGCTGCAGGCATCCTATTCAGACTATTGATTCTCTCAAACTCATAACTGGCGGCACATAAGTTTTCGTTGTCGGCTGGTTTGTTCTTTAGGATCATTGCAAGCACGCAATCTAATAAGTCAATCGCGTTCATTCTTCGTCCACTACCGACAAAATACTCGGCTACTCTGGATGCGCCAGAAACATAGGGCACGGCGCCCGGTCTGTCCGAAGCCTTCAATATTCTGTGGATGGCTTCCCTTTCCTCGCTCTCGCGAACTGTAGTCTTTAGATAGTTGAGTAGTAATTGCCAGAGTGGGCCTTCAGTATTTTGGCTGTCTGCTCTGCCTGCGCTGTCAGTACTTTGGAATTGCTTTAGAGACCTTACTGCTTCTTTGTAGAGACTATAGGCAGAGTATGTATCTCCGCATGCTAGGTATAGATTGCCGCGATTTGCCGCTTCTTGAATAAAGGTAACCGGATCTAAATCTCTTCTTCGCCAGGTTTCAAGAAACGATTTGGAATCAAGTTTCAATAGTTCCTTTATTCGTGCAACATTCTCTTCTTCAAGTTTCTTTTGATGTGCTCTCTGCAGTAACTTGATTTCATAGTAATTTTGTTGAGGATTGGCTTTTGAGTGCTGCGTATTTTGGCTCGGTTTCTGCGCATCTTGGCTCGGTTTCTGCGCATCTTGGCTCGATTGCGCTAGTGCTGACGGTACGGCAAGCAGCAGTAGCTCTGCCAAATTTTGCACTGCAAGTTTTGGGGCTTTCAACTTCGAGACAGCTATTGTTGAGACAGCTGTTTTAAAGACAGCTGCGGTCTCAGACTCATCTGTTTCGCTAATGAAGCATACGTGGTGGCTCTGCCAAGACAAGAGCAAGGCAAAGCTCACAAATAGAGCTTCGGGAAGTTTGCTCTTCAACTTCTTAGTCAAGGTGACACCAAAATCACTTGCTGCTTATGACACTATCTAACCGGTCATTACTTCAATTAGCCCCTCTCTCACCGCCTCGACAAGCCTTGTATGATCTTCTTTATTCTGTTCGGCGTATTTCACCGAAAACTCTCCGATTGCCTCGGCGAAGACGTCTCCCTTGCCTATATAGCCGGCAATAATCGAAGCATCGCCTGAACGGGCATGGGCCCGGGCTAGCGCCCATCCGCAATTGCGTGCATAGCCAAGCATGTTTTCTGGAGTAAAGATCTCGACCAAGGGTTTCACTTTGACATCGCGTAGCTGTCTTACATAGTAGTGCTTTTCGGTGACGCTGACATAGTGACCAAGGAACATGTCGCTAGCCGCCTGCATTAGCCGTTGCCCGGTGACTACTCTCTGACCGTTTGTTGTTTCGTTTTTGAAGTGTGAGTATCTCTCAAGCACAGACTTTCTGGCTTCTTTTACTTGCAAAAACAACGGATCATCTTCTGCTGCAAATAAGAGTGCGATTCCGCAGACTGTGCCGACCGAGCCTACGCCGACAACTTTGATGGCGTTATCAACCATTTCATAGCGGTCAAACAACACTCGTTTATCCATCGAAAGTGATTCACGATAACGGGCAATTGATTCTTCAATACGTTCTACTTGGGCTGCCGATCCATAGTCTTCAACGTGAAAAATCAACGGCGGCTGATCTTTGATACGAGGCTTGCCGTCTACCACATGACCAAGTTTGACGAACTCTTCAAAAGAATCCCTCTTTAGAGCTTTCTCCAAGACCTTTTTCCTCAGCTTCTTAAGTTGCTTGTCAGAGGTGAGTTCAATAAGGTCTTTATAGTCTAGATAGGAATACCATGCATCAAGTGTGCTTAATTCCGATAGTTCCTTCATTCTGTCTCGATAACACTGAACGACTCGCATAGCCGCTTTTCGTCCGTCCGAAAGCTTGTGTCCATTATTGAGAGAGGCAATGACAAAGCTTGCTGTTAACCTCTTCAGGTCCCATTCCCATGATGCCGGAAATGTTTCGTCAAAGTCATTTATATCGAAAATGATATTTCGCTCTGGTGTCGCAAAGGCGCCAAAGTTCATCAAATGACAGTCACCGCAAGATTGCACTGCATAGTCGGTAGCGGCGGTATCAGCTAAGTCTGAAGCCATTATGTTGGCAGCGCCCCGGAAAAAGGCAAAGGGAGAGGTGAGCATTCGTCCATATCGAATCGGTACGAGATGTTCCAACCGTCCTTCGCTCGATTCGACCAAGAGTTCTACTGGATTTTCTCGCCCGGATTTGTTTACAGTAAATTCGGCGTGAGCCTCTCTAGAGCATTTTAGTCTCATGGCCCGACCAAACTCATAGCGCTCTTTTCTGGTCTGCATATGGGTCGGTTTATTCAGATACTCGGCTTCAATGGGCTCTGGTCTGAACTTCGGCACTACTGACTTGGCTTCTTGCGGGGAAACATGCTCAGCTAGATGCGGCGCTTGGCTATTTTGAGTTTCAGCCTTTTGAGTTTCAACCTTTTGAGTTTCAACCTGAGGTCTCTCGGTCAACTCTTGTACGGCCGCTCTAGCCTTGTCTTTCTTATTTCCCATTGCCAACTCCATATGGTCGCCCGTACCTAAAGAGGTCTTACCCACATAGAGGTGTCTAATAAATCTGTTTGAGCCTTTAGATTCTAAAACTAATGATGTCACTGAAAGCAGGGAGTTGCTGTTCTGATCTTCAAGTCTAAGATTAAGGAGGGTGGTTTTGATTAATGTTGATTTGTGAATATACGGGGCTTTTAAAAATTTACCGTCAGCCCCAAATGTATCAAACGCTCATTCCGTCACTCAAAAAATTAAGCGACATACAGTCTATCCAAATGTCACTTAAAACCTCAAAGCGGCTCGGGCTCACCTTGTTCTCTTGGCATTGTGTTGATTTCCAAGACCACGCGGGTGCCTTTCTGTGGTTTGGAATCGAACCAAACTTTGGCGGGAAAAATTCTATCAATTAGTTCGGTTCTCTCTCTGATGATGCCTGTGCCGCTGCCACCAGCTGTGGTGCGTCCGCCGCGATTTTGACTGCTTTCACTTAAGCTAAAGCCTTTGCCGTCATCGCTTATACTCATGATGAAAAGATTGTGGTCTACACCAATAATCACATTTGTCATTGATGCATCGGCGTGTTTCGCCACGTTGTTTAGGCATTCCTGCGCGATTCTGTATATATGCAGTTCAACCTCGCTGGGGAAAGTTGGTAGTTCTTCAGGGCATTCGAATTGACATGGGCAGCCTAAATGTTTCGAAGCAGAGTTGCAAAGTTCGGAGAGTAGGGGGCGCAGACCGCAGTCTCTGAGGTCTCTCGGATAAAGGTCTTGGCAGATTTCTCGCAGCTTGACTGAGATTTCGTCCACGAGGTCATGCAGTTCTTCGTTGCTATTTTTAGCCGATAAAGAACGTTTCAAAAGCATGACATTGCCGAGCACAACATCGTGAATCTCGCGAGCCAGCGAGCTTAAGATTACTTCTTGCTGGTCGACAATTTTTTGCACCAGGGCGTGCTTCTCGTCTACAAGCGCTCTGACCACTCCGGCAAAGCTATAACCGGCGGCGATAAGTCTTAGCGGCTCGGGCATGCCGTCTATGTCACTGCGAGTGCGGCTGACTACGTCTTTAAACAGACCGCGCATAAGGGCATTCATTTCGTCGCCTGTGACTACGACATCGCTTACGGTCCAGGCGCCGAGATCGCGGTCGTGCACCTTAAGAGTTAGTTTGTTGCGAGAGGGCAGCTCGCTATCTGGCAGTGTCATAATTTCGGTGGCGGGAATGATGAAGCAGTCGACGCTTTCTTCTCTTCCTCTGACGGTAATAGCCCACTGCGAAGTGGCGACGATTAGACGTTTGTCGCCGTTTGGGTGGGTAGTCTTTTGCACTGACATGTGCAGCAATTCGTCTTCAACTGTCGAGTTATAGCGCCGCACTAAAAGAGTAAAGAACTCTTCCAACGAAAGTAAAAGAGCTTCAAAAGGTTGCTCTCGCTCTTTGCCTTCTTCAATTTGCTGGTTGACTTTCATCAGTCTGACTCTAGCTTGCCAAAACCGCTATCGACCGCCCAGGCAATCAGCGACTCGCGCCCGTCTAATTTGAGCTTGTCTATAAGGGCTTCAACTTGCTTTCTCACGGTTTCAGGTGATGTTTGTCTCTGGGCGCCGATGTCTTGATACTTAAGCCCCCTGGCTAAAAGGGTGAGCAGATGTCTTTCGGCGCTGGTCAAATGAGGTTGGTTTTGTCGAGTCAGATCGGCTGAAATTACCGGCGTTCTGCCGTGATGAACATCTCTTATAGCCTCGGCTATTTTGGCGAGCGGCTCTGATTTGAGCAAAAAGCCATCGACGCCGGCTTGCATGACAATTTGCATAATTGCCGGTCGAGTCTCGCCTGAAAATACCAATACTCTAGATGACTTCAAGCTGCAAAAGGTCTCACTAAGAGTCTTGGGTCCGCTCGAGTCAGGAAGATGCAGGTCGAGCAGTATCACATGTGGTGCGTGTTCTTGGGCTAGTTTAAGGGCCGCGCTCTTACTAGTTGCGGTGCCAACTACTTCCAGGTCGGGCTCTTCAGTCAACTGCATCTTCAGACCCTTGAGAGTGGCCTCGTGGTCTTCCACCAGCAGCACTTTTATTTTTTCCGCTTTCTTATCTGTACTGATGACCGTCCCTGCCTTAATCAATCGCCCAATTATTTCTCAGCTGTGACCTGGGGCATGCTTACTGTGGCTTTGCCGGGCACGTCTTTCTTTGATACTAGTTTGGCTGAGAGTATGGTGACATTATCTGGAGCATTGCGACTCAAAACCATCTCAAGCAATGTAGCGCAGGCTTCTTCCGGGCACTCGAACTTTTCCACGGTTTCTTTGATTTCTTCTTCTTGCACGACTTCAGATAGCCCGTCGCTGGCTAGCACCAGCCAGTCGCCGAAGTTCATTACCTTCAAGCAATAGTCGGCAGAGACGTTCTCGTCGTGACCGAGGCATCGGGTGATTATGCTGCGAAAGGGACTGACTCGGCATTGCTCTTTGGTGAGCTGGCCGCGTCTAAACATTTCCATAACCACCGAATGATCTGAAGTGAGACCTTCCACCGAACTGGCTACTGTACTTATATATGTGGCGCGGCTGTCGCCTACGTGACCGATATGGGCATGACCGTTCTCAGACAGAACTGCCATAACAAGGGTGGTTCCCATATTTGGCGAGTCCCGACTTTCAAGGGCGGCGGTGCGCACCGAGGTATTGGCCGCGGCAACAGCGTTTTGAATCCAGGCTTCGACCGACTTGGCATTATTGATATCGGGCTTGTCTTCTTCCCACAGTCTTTCAATAGTTTCCACCGCTAGCTTGCTTGCTCGTTCGCCACCGCTGGCGCCGCCCATACCATCTGCCACCACCAAAAGCGCTCTATCTTGGCTAATAAAGAAATTGTCTTGGTTATCTTTCCTTTTTAGACCCCGGTCGGTGAGACCAGCGGTCACCCAGGTTAGGTTTTGCATGGTGGTGCTCCAGATTCTTGCCAGTTAGCGGTCACTACTTTGCAGCGATGCCTTTATTAAGTGCTTCCCTTATCCCATAATAGGGGCTCATTAAGTCAGACGTAATTCCCGATTCCGGGTATTTGCGTATATGAGGTGAGACGGCTTGAGCCTGAGAAAGTTGCAAAGCTTGGTTTCCAGACCAATTTTACTCAAAATTGCTTACTTGTTCTTTACATATATCTACCTGGTTCTCCTTATTGCTGGTTCGGTCTTGGCTGCTCCCCCGACAGACTTTGACTCCAAAGGACCATTTCAGGCTGAAATGGTCGATGGTGCAGGGCTTATAGAGAAAATGGTGAAAGAAGCCGACTCTTTGAAAGACTATTCTTTGGTTTTCGAGACTATTACTTTCAAAGGGAAAGAGACAATAAATGAAAGGGGCAAGCTTTCGTTCAAGAAGCCTAAGCTTATGCGTCTAGAAGAGATTGGTGACTATAAAAAAGGTTCTCTGGCTGTTCTCTGCAAAGATGGCATGGTGCGCGCCCATGCCGGTGGTCTGATAAAGTTTGTCACCCTGACAATGCGTCCCGATGACAAACAGCTTGATGCTGCCAATGGCGATAAAATGGAAGACTCTGACTTGGCATCTCTGGCCAATTTGCTCGCCCGTAGAATCAAGGAAGGAAATCTCTCCCGTGCCACTGCCAAGCCGGTCCCCTGCAATCTTGGTAACGGAACTGCCTATGTGCTTGAACTATTTCATAAGAGCAATCCGACAGTTTGTCTCAAGAGAGTATATGTAGATCCCGTAAGCCACTTGCCGCTGCGCTGGGATGACTATGATTACAAGACCCCCTGCACCAGCAAATGGTTTGATATTCGCACCAATATAGGACTTTCCGATGACTTGTTCAAAATCTAGACAGAGTTTTTCTTTTGCAGTAGCTGTTCAGGCGGCGATTGCCCTCTCTTGCTTGACAGTAAATGCGGCGCAGGCCCAAAAGCCGGTTAAGTTTTCTGATGCCATTCCCGAATTAAGTAAGCTGCGTAAAGATGCTTTTCGTACTCCTGATGCCAAACCAGGTATGCGAGTGCTCAAGCCCTATTCAGAGGCTAGCTTGAGCAAAATCTTGAACGAGCGGGTGGAAACAATTGAAGGTGTCGATCGCCTCAGCTTTGATGCTTTTGCCGACAAAGTTTTAGCCGGCACTTCAGCTGATCTTTCAGCTGGAATTTATATGACCACGAATAACGCCGAGATCAAAAGGCATATTCTCTTTCCGGCCTATCCAAAGAAGTATTGGCCGACCGTAAAGGAATATCTTGATCTGATCGCTTTGCAGTGCGGCGCTCGCTGGTCTTACGATCGCAATAATCAGTATGTGCCTGATAATCAGGCTTTTAGACAACTAGCCGATCAGTATGCGCGCTTCGACTTTGTGCCTGGTGCGGCGGCGCCGTCTTACACCATAACTTTGCCCAGCGGCTGGTTAGCCGCCCCGAAAAGCTATGGTATTAGCTATGGTGGCAAAGACTATATGCAGGCTTTGGAAATATACGAACTAGGTGCTATGTCGCCTGAGAATGCTAAAGATGCCGCCTATGTAAAAGGAGACTTTGCCAAAGACGTCCTTGCTCTCTGGACTGAAGGGCTGAAGCCTCTCTCTGTAGTGAAACGCGTGAGAGTCGGCGCTTATGACGGCTATGTTTTTGAAACAATCATAGATGCGCGTTCCGGCAAGGTGTATTACAAGCAGTGGCTGTTCGTCGCCGGCAATAAGGCCTATACAGCCATTTCGCGCATGCCTGAGGCGAGCAAAGCGGCAGTTTTGCCGGGGGCTGAAAGAGCTTTGTCGAGCTTCAAACTAAAGTAAGCAAGCTGATTTGACAATGATGATAATGAGAGCAGTTAAGCAGAGCAATTGAGCAGAGCAGTTAAGCAGAGCAATTAAGCAGGTTAGCTAAATAAGCCTAGCTGACCATTCGCTCTCAAATTCACTCTCACTTTCACTCCCACTGAAAGATCGGCCTGGCTCTATACAGCCAAGGCGCTCTGGGCGCCGACCTTGCTTAGTTCGACAGAGGGGTTCAATTCCTGAAATCTGGATATGTCCCACTTGGTTTTGAATAAGAGTACCGGTTCTTCAAATTTATCGGTGGCTACATTCAGTCTGCTTGTATTTTCTAGAGCCTTCAGAACCGGCCAGCCTCCCACCACCCAGAGTGCTGCTTGTATGTCGTAGTTGTTGAGCAAGGTGGTGACACCGTACTCCGACTGCAGTCTAAACTGCACCACTTCAAATTGCAGCGGACCGACCGCTGCCAAAAGCGGAGTGCGGGTGTCTCGCTGGGTCATCCAGAAAATTTGGATGGCGCCTTCATCTTGCAGGGCGGTGATGCCTTTATGAAACTGCTTGTATTTGCTTGGCTCACGATTTTCTAAGAAGGCAAAGAGCTCGGGGGCAAAAGTGGGGATGCCCGGATACTTGAGGGGCTTGCCACTAGTGATGGTGTCACCTATGGCAAAGCCGCCTGGGTTGGTGAAGCCGACTATATCGCCTGGAAAGGCTTTATCGATAGTCTGTCTTTCTTGGGCGAAAAGCCGTTTCGGTTGACTGAGTTGGATTGGTTTATTGGTGCGACAATTGGTCACAGTCATGTCTTTTTCGAAGGCGCCTGAGCAGATGCGCACAAAGGCGATACGGTCTCTGTGGCGTGGGTCCATATTGGCTTGCAGCTTAAAGACAAAGCCTGTGAAGTCTGGATATGTAGGCGCTATTTCGCCAACCGATGATGTGAAAGAACCGGGCGAGAGGGCTAGCTTGATGAAGGAGCGCAGGAATAGCTCTACCCCGAAGTTGTTCATGGCGCTGCCGAAATAAATCGGGCTCAGCTCTCCGCAGTCGATAAGCTCAGGGTCAAGCGGTGCCGAGATGGCATCTAATATTTCCAGCTCTTCGTGCAATTCTTTGAGCAGACGGTCCGGGATCAGTTCTTTTAGTTTTTCGTCGTCTAGCTTGTAAGAGCTGACCGCTCCAATTGACCGGCCGCCGATGGTGCGTTCAAAGAGATGAACTGTGCCGGTGGCTCTTTCTACTACGCCTTTGAATTCGTCGCCGGTGCCGATTGGCCAATTGACCGGGTGCACAGCCAAGCCCAGTTCTTTCTCGATTTCGTCGATAAGTTCGAGCGGAGTGCGGCTGGGGCGGTCTAATTTGTTGACAAAGGTGAATAGGGGCAGATGTCTCATGCGGCAGACTTCAAAGAGCCTTCTGGTTTGCGGCTCTAGACCTTTGGCGGCGTCAATGAGCATGACTGCATTGTCGGCCGCGGCTAAGGTGCGATATGTGTCTTCACTAAAGTCTTGGTGACCCGGTGTGTCGAGCAGATTGAGACAGCTGTCTTCGTATTCGAACTGCAAGACTGTGGAGCTAATTGAGATGCCGCGCTGCTTCTCCAATTCCATCCAGTCTGAAGTGGCTTGCCTTTGCGCTTTTCTTGCTTGGACCGAACCAGCCTCGGCAATGGCACCCCCAAAGAGCAGCAGTTTTTCGGTGAGAGTTGTCTTACCGGCATCGGGGTGCGAAATAATGGCAAAGGTGCGACGTCTTGCTGCTTCTTGCGCAACCGGGCTTTTTTCTTCCAGGCTCGGCTCAAGTTTCAATTCGCTGCTTTCAGCGGTCATCATAGGGTCCTATAGTGTTGTCTTAGGGCTTCGGGAAATGCACCGAAAGGCTTGATTTTACCGTAAATAGCCTCTGTCGGGCTGCACCGGCGGCACTTCCTAGATATCTTCTTAATAATGGCTTCTTGAGTGCCGGCATTTCCTCCCAAATAGGGGCCGGTTTGTGATTAAATTCTGATATGAAAAAATTGAAGTTTTTTACTGGTTCTTTGTTGACCACCCTATCGGCTCTCAGTTTCAGTGCCGTCGCTTATGCTGACGAAAATCCCGACTGGCAAAAACTAGAAGAGGAAGCCGAGCAGAGCTTTCTTTCTGGCGAAAAAGTGAAGAGTGAGCGGCTTTTTCAAGAGGCGCTTGCTTTGACCCGGGGCACGTCGACGTCGAGTCAGTCTGGCAGCCCAGCCGCGAACCAGAGTGCCAATCAAGGTGCTAACGAGCTTGCAGAGGCTGAGATTCTTAACCAGATGACCCATCTTTATTTGAGCGAGAAGCGCTACAGCGAAGCGCGGCAAGCTTTGGACAAGGCTCTCAAAATAAGAAGAGAGAAGTTGGGGGCACAGTCTGAGAAAGTGGCAGAAAGCCTGGGCAATCTGGCTTTGATTGAACACCGCGATGGCAAGGATGCCTTGGCTGAAAAATACTATAAAGAAGCAATTGCTATCAAAACTGCCGCCAAATCAAGCTCTTTAGCGGTGACTTTGACCAATCTAGCCAATTTGTACAGCGACAAAAAACGCTTTGATGAGGCTAAGCCCCTCTATGAGCAGGCTCTCGCTCTCGATAAGAAAGAGTTTGGCGAAAATCATATCGAGGTGGCAAGAGACCTCTTTAATTTAGGCGGTATGTACTATCACCACAATTATTTTAAAGAGGCGCTCGCTTATTTTGAGCAGGCTTTATCGGCATATAAAAAGCTAGACAATGTCGGCGGTCAGGTGAAGTGCCATCATTACATTGGGCTTTGTTTATTCGCCGACAATCAGCATGAAAAGGCTGGGCAGTCTTATGCCGAAGCTCTCGGCTTACAAGAATCGCAGAAAGGCAAGAACCATCCTGATACTTTTGTGCACAAGCTCAATATGGCTAAATCTTTCGATTTTGCCGGCAAGTCTGATCGAGCCGAAGAGATTTATCGCCAGTCTCTGCAATCTGCCGGTGAAGTACAAAAAGAGGCGAAACTCAAATTTGTCGAGTGTTCTATTGAGTATGCGCATTTTTTGAGACGTCATAACCGCCCTAATGAGGCAGAGAAAATACTGGAGGCGGCTCTCACCAGTTATGAAACCTTGAATAGCGAAGAGCGCCGCAAACTCTACGAATTGCCTAGAGTTTACAGCGACCTGCTTCGAGAACTTAAGAAAGACGAAGCGGCTCATGAGATGGCACATCGACATTTGCATGTTTATGGGCAGTCTCATAAGAAGACCGCCCCAGCTGCCAACAAAACGAGCACCTCCAAGTCAGATAGGAAGGTGCCTTAGTTATGCAATTACAAGCTGAAGTAAAGTATGACGGCTATGACGATCTGCCCAAGCAGCAGGAAGTAAAATATGCTGATTCAAATGCTTCTTATTTGAAAGCTGATGTTTCGACCGGAAAGCACTATTACGATCTCAATGCTGCTTCCAAGACCTATAGCGGCCCTTGGTTGTTTGGCAAGCAGAAAGTAGAAGTGAATTTGCGCGGTATGCGCGGTCAGTGGATTCAGTGGTGCCCGGTGCCGGCCGATGTCAAAGACGGCGTGCTGTTGCGGGGCAATGTCATTTACCAAAACGGTGACGGTAGCTATAGACTCAGCCCCGATGTTTATGAGGGTGTGATTGAGTCTGAACATGGCTTTGAAGGCGGACGCTATTTTGTCGGGCGCACCCAGCATACTTTTGTTTCCAACAATCTGCCAGGCGGCCAACTGCGGGTGGTGGCAAATCTACGTATTCATTTAGATCAGCGACTTGCCTATAACCCGATGACCGGTGCCGGTAATAATAGTGGCGGCGGGCAAAACTATCAGAACAGTCAGAACAATCAGAACAGTAATTACAACAAGTACCAAGAGTCGAACAACACTCAGCCGGCAGCCAATAGTTATGATTCTTCTTCTCTTCAAAGTCCTGAAGGGGCAGAAGTTACCCCCTCTTTCTCGCAGAGTGCCTCTGAAAGTGATAGCGGATTTTAGATTGTTTCTTGATAGAAGTGCCAGGGGCTCATTGGTTGCTTTTGCTTTTGTTTTGGCTTTTGTTTTGGCTTTGGGCGGCGCTTTACCGCCTGTCTACTGCGCCGAAGCTGAATTGACCGACCGTGCCAGTATTGATCTAGCCCGTTCATATCAAATGGCTTTGACCGTCTATACGATGCACCGCCGGCTCTATCAGCGCAATTTGGCTCAGGCTGCTGCGGCAAGCGGCTCAAGCGGTTATTCTCTGGCTGATTCTTTGTTGCGTTTACAGGACGAGCCGCGCCCCGATTTGAAGATGCCGCCTATTCAGGTAGCCGACAACAGTCCCTTTATCGAGGCGGCGCAGCGCGATTTTGAGATTACCCGCATGCAGGTTTCGCTCAAGCAGCTCTTGCCCGCACTTTTAGCCATACGTTTCAAAATTTCGCGATCTGAGTATGAAGCTACCTGGAAAGATTTGATGGATAGAGTTCTTAAGGTAGAGCAAGCTGTAATTGACCAGGACCACAGACTGTCGTCTTTGCATGCCAGCACCAATAGTAGTATCACAGATATGATTCATGCCGCCGAAAGAGATTGCGATCAAAAAGAGTATCTCTCTACTTACCGAACTTTTAAAGAGACTGGCGGCATCAGTAATCTGCTCTTTGCTCATGCCGATAAGCATGCCAAGCTCACCCTCGATTTGAAGAATACTTTGCTGGCTAATCCGCCCGATGGCATGGACGCTAGAACCGCCTTGATGTCTGTGCTATCGCCCGGTCTTTTGCCTGCCATGAGCAGACCTCCTAGAGATGGTCCTAATATGGCTGATCCGCCTGATGACCCTTCATTTAGCGAAAAGTCTTTACCCGAGCAAGAAAAACAACTTGATCGCGAATATCAAATGGTCAATAGTCTGTTTTTAAGGCTTAAGTAAGCCGTCGAAAGTGACTGTATTGCCTGGGCTGGCTGCGGCATAGCGCAGTTGTCTCGATTCTAAGACATCGGCATAGTTGAAAACCGGCATTTCGATGAGAAAGAAGCGAGAGAGGGCTGCCACTCCGGCAAAGTAGCGCTGTCTATAGCCGGCAAAGCGCAAAGCTGCCGCCTGAGCATTAGTGGCTCCTAGATTTTCAAATATCGGCACAAAAGTTTCGGGGGCTTGAATGAGGTCGTCTGCCGCTCTCGACAAAGAAAGATACTGGCAAAAGACATCTACGGCTCTGACGCCGTTTTCGTAAATAGAAGCAAAGACTGAGGCGCATTCAGATTTTTGCATGGCCATGGCGCAGGCGGCGGCATCTAGAACCACGAGCAGCTGTATGAGCCAAGAGGCCCTCGAACTGCGGGAGCGGAAGTAGAGCAAGATTGGATAGGCTGAATGGCTTTGATATATGTCGGTAAGCCAGTGTTCGCAGAGTTCAAGGGTGCTCATGGCGTTTTCGTCGCGCAAGAGGCGCATATAGAGCACGCAGCCGTTTTTGCTGTGACCATGCCTGGAAGAAATGATCTGGGCTGAGACTTCGCGATTGTGAAAGTGCGACTGCACGGCAAACATAAAGGCAACAGTGATGGCAAGCAAAACCAGACCCGAGAGAGCCGCCGCAATTACAGTGACCCGCGAAACCGGCGAACAGGCGATGACATCGCCATAACCTACGGTCAAAACCGAAGTGGCAGCAAAATAGAGAGCTTCGCCAAAGTTATTGAGCTGCGGTTTAACACTGCTTCTTTCCGCCCAGAGAATCATGGCATAGCCTGAAGTAAGCAAAGCCAACCAAAAAGTTAGCATTGAAACAATGGCTGCCGGGGCAAAGAGACTGAGATCTTGTTCGGTGTGTCTGCTGCGTCTGATGAGATGGCCGCGCAAGGGCTGCCAGAGCAGTTTAGAAATGAAGAGCGGCGACAGTCTCGAACCTTGCGGACGGTAGTGCGGCACGATTATTGACTGAAAAACGTCGGACAAGACCAGGGCGATAATCACCAGCCCCACCGATAATGAAATAAGGTCTGTTTCGCTGAAACTCACTCTGTCATCCTCGAACCTCGGTTTATGTTACCAAGAGATCGGTCTTTAGGCATTATTGGCATTAAAGAATCAAAGCTTTTGGTAAATAATCGAAAAGACTAGAGCCAATTAAGCTGGTTTAAAGGCTAATTGCGCCAGGCTTTGCCACAATCTGATTTAGGTGTGGCAGTACTAACTATAATGAGCGCGTTTTTATGAAAGATGCATACATGGTTTTCGTTCTAGTAGTGGTGGTGATGACGCCCTTTTTGCCACTGCTTTGGAAAAATAAGTGCCCTGCCTGCAACAAACGCAAGTTGGTGGGTGTGGAGCGGACACCTGCACCTGAAGACGAAGGTCGTTATCTCACTTATTTTGCTTGTCAAAATTGTCAGACTGAGTTTACCCGTGAAAAGAGCGGACCACTCTTTAGGAGTGATGCCAACTCCCCTTCCCAGTCACTCTGAGGCTTGCTCCGGCGGCATTTTTAAGGCTGGCGAATTCGTCTTCAATATGGTCCGGACTTTCTGGATTGATAAGCTTGATTGTGGTTATGGTCTTAGAACTTGCCAGAGTTCTCACCACCTGGTCGTCTAATTTGAAACCACTGATACGCAGTTCGGTCACCGCCGACTGCTTGGCGAAGCCTTTAGCTTCTTCGATATTCCAGTCATGCAGACCGACTGAAAGCCGTTTGATAGATTTATTGCCGGCTAACTTTTGCAATGCCGCTGAAGAGACCGTGCAGTCGTCGAGGTCTAGCCTAGAAAGACTAGGATTATCTTTGAGCACCTCAACTATCGGGTCGGCATTTATTGGAATCGGATTGGCTTCGGTTGATTTTGCATCCATCAGACCCTTGATGCAGATATTGCTGGCAGTCTTTAAGTTTGGCACGGCCGCCACATCTTCCACTTTCACATTCATGTCTTCCAGTGCCAGTCCTTGCAGATGCTCTAGCCCTTTAACTTCGCGCAGGGCAGAGCTTGAGGTCTTGAGCCCTGAAAGAGTCAAGGCGATGAATTTACTATTTGCTCCAAATTTTTGACATATAAACGCTAACTGCGACTTGTCTTTGATGTTAAAGACTTTGATGCTGTCTATATCGCCGTCCCTAAAATACTTTAGGAAATGCGGATCTGTCTTACAAGCGTCAAACCTCGCTGATATTGGTCTATCAAGTTCGACTATTCCACTGCTGTCAGGCATTGCGTGCTTGCCCTTGCTATCGCCGAATTCCACCTGGCGAAAACCCGGCGCCAGGCTTATTCTGATTTTGCTGCCGCCGAGATCTGTGGTTTGCACCGGATCTCTTTGCGAACTATCGACTTTCTGTTTTTCGGTAAGGCTGCGGTCATAGTTATAGCCATCATTGATTGCGGCAATTGATGCTGACTTGGCGGTGAAATCATTGAGATAGTCTTTCTTGGTTGGAGCAAGCAAAGTCAAGGCTTCCAAACCCACAGTGAGCAAAAGAGCCAAGATAACAAAGGACCACAATAGAACACCTTTTTTCTTACCGGCAGAAACTTGCTCATACTCGACAAGCTCATCATCATAATCTTCTGCTTGTATGCAGCTTTCTGCATCGTAGTCATATTCATAGCCGCGACCGACCGGTTTTCCATCTAAAATGCGCTCTAGGTCGTGCTTGAAGCTGTCTATCGATGGATAGCGCTCTCTGGTATTTTTGGCCAGGCTGCGACCAATGCAATAGTCTAGTTCTTCTGGAAAGGACAGCTTGCACTTATCGCTCAGCTTGGGAATGGGCGCACCTAAATGCATTTGAAAGGTCTGGACGGCTGTTTCTCCGGCAAAAGGCACTGTGCCGGTCAAGCATTGAAAAAGCGTGCAGCCAAGGGCATAAATGTCGCATGATTGACTGACTTCGCCGCGGCATTGTTCAGGGCTCATATAATAGGGCGAGCCGAAAACTGTGCCCTTTTCAGTCATTTGTTGTTTGACCAGCTTTTCGTTGCGACTATCTAAGAGCCGCTCTGCCTCTACCGATTTGGCTAGTCCGAAATCTACCAGCTTTACCACGGCATCTTCTGCTATGACAATATTAGCCGGTTTTATATCTCTATGGACGATGCCTTTGCGATGCGCTTTGGCAAGAGCGTCGGCTACGGCAATGGTTATCTTGAGGCTGTCTTGCCAGACAATTGGTCCGCTACCTGTAATTACTTCATCTAAGGAAGAACCGTTCAAAAGTTCCATAACATAGTAAGGGTTGCCGTTTTTGTCTAAACCCATGTTAAAGACTTGGACGATATTTGGATGATTGAGAGTCGCTAAGATTCTCGCTTCTCTCTGAAAGCGCAGCCAGGTTTCTTCATTGATTAAACTGGCTTTGATTACCTTGAGGGCATAAACTTGTCCGATAAAGCGATGCTTGGCTCGATAGACCTGACCCATGCCGCCCTCACCGAGAAAGCTCTCGATGATATAGTCTTTGTCTATGGTATCGCCGGCGGTGTAAAGTTGGCTCACTTAGTCATTTGACTTAAAGATTCGGGTTGACTTAAATTTTCAGTTTGTCCTAAAGATTCAATTTGTGTTGAGCGATCACTTGCTCTAGATAGGCAGCCGATTTTTGATCTAACTTGGGCTCGTTGCCCTTAAGAGTCTTGACCAATTCTTCTGCCTTATCTTTCTTACCACTGCTCAAATAAATTCTCACCAGAGCCAGACGCGCTCTTTCGCCCCAAATACAGCTATCTAGGCTGGCTGCCTTTTCATAAAATTTGTAAGCATTTGATTTGCCCATTTTTTCAGCACATTGACCTCTCAAATAGGCTAGCTGTGCCAGCAGAACAGGGGCGAATTGACCCTTGTCGGGGCGGGCATTGATATAGCTTTCTAGCCGCTTCAGCACTCTGGCGGCAGCGTGAGGCTGGTTTCTCTTCAATCGCTTGTGGCAATAGCCCATGGTGTCGAGCAGCCAGGCTTGGTCATCAGAAAATTCGCTGACAGCCAAAAGTTTAGCTTGGTTGCCCGAGCCCATGCTTCCGTGCAAATAAAGCCAGACACCCTGGCAGTAAAGCTCCTTCCTGAACTTAAGTTCTCTCACAGTCTCTTTCGGCATCGCCGACCTAAATAGAATGAAAGAGCTAAGCAGAGCTAGAAAAGCGGCAGACAGCCGTGGTTTGTACCACTCTACATTGGCGTGCATAGTCTAGCCCTCATCTTATATTGATCTTTATAGGGGTCTTTATATGGACCTTTATATGGGTCTTTATATCGAACAAGGTAGCATTGTTTCGCCCTGCTTAAAAGAAGCTAGGCAACACTTTTGCTAAGAATAGGTTGCCTGCTCTTTAAATTAGTTTCGCATCTCGATGAGATTGCCCGATTGGTACGATCTCAATCCAAAGTTGAAAATGCCTATGCCGGCTGCCAATATAGCCAGAGCCCCCAAGAAGGATAGCCCGATAAGATCGGCTCTCAACTCTTTCATGCCCAAAGCCTCAACCGGCAGACCCGAGACCAGACCGGCGGGAATGAGTGTAAAGAGAATGAGCTTGACCAAGCCTTCGAAAAGGCAGCTCGGATAGGTGGAGAAAGTGATCATGGCGAAGAACCACTGCTCTGATATAGCTTCAGCCTGGGCAAAGTAGAAGCCGAGACTGCCTCGCATCAAGTTGAAGCCGATAAAGACCAGAGCAATGTTTATTGTCAGGACTATAAAGGCAAGCAGGTGTGCGGCATCGGGCCTTACCAAGGCCAGATAGACTATATAACCAAAGCAGAGATCACCTAGGGCGGTCGGGCTCATCTTGGCCAAAGCCAGGTGCGCGACGGCATTTCTGGGATAGGTGAGCCAGACATCCAACTCTCCTCTGGCAATCAAGAGTGCCAGATTGTGCAGGTTGTAGAAGCATGCTGTCGACAGACCGAAACCTGCCGAGGTGAGGCTCCACAATGTGAGAATGTCTTGCCTGCCCCAGCCTTTGATGATGGGAAATCTTTCGAAGAAGATTAGCCAGAAGGCTAGCCAGGTGCAGTTATTCAAGACCATGGCCAGAAACTGCCAGGCAAATGCTGCTTTGTATTGGCTGTGAATACCGACATTGAGCTTGAAATAGGCTAGAGCCAGCTTCAAATAACTGAATAGTTTCATCTCAACCTCCATTGGTCGAAATCTTACTGAGGGCATGTCTATAGACAAGTGCCACTAGAGTGGTGAGAACGATAGCCGACAAGCTTTGTCCGCCCAGCACTTTGAGATATTCCTGCCAGTCTGGTCTGGCAAAGAGCTTGACCGGTTCGTACATCATGTAAGGAAAGGGCAGAAACTTGACCAAGCTTCTAAGCCAATCCGGAAAGAGTTCGATCGGTATGAGCATACCGCCCAAGATCATCGTCAGCCTTGTGTAAATCAAGGTAAGACCGGAAGTATCTTGAAAGTAGATAGCCGTAAGCCCGATAAGAATGTGTGCCAGCCCATCTAGAATGAAAGCAGCCAGGATGGCTGTGCCAGTCATGATGGCGCCCTCTGCGCTCAGCTTGACCGGACCAACCAAAAGCAAAGCCAGGCTGAAGCTGATCAGCAGATTGAAGAGAAAGCGTGTGCTTCGCTCACCTAAGTTGCTCATCAAGCAATAAAGCGGATAAGCCATGGGTCTGAGCAGCAAGACCGAAAGATTGCCGGAGCGCACGTCTTGGTCGATTTGTTGAGATAGACGCGGCGCCGACATCCACATTGCTTCGGTGATGCTCAAGTACCAGATCATATCGGGCAGACTGAGACCAGCTAGTTTGTCGCTGCCGCTTTGTTCGTAGGTGGTTTGCCAGAGCCTCAAGAAAATATAGAGTATGACGGCAAGAAAGCCGGCTCTACCTAATACTTCCAAGGGATAGGCTAAATTGGCCCGGGCTGCCACCCAGGCAACCGCCAGGGTCTGACGCCTGAGGCATCCTAGATTACTGTCCATAATAGTCAGTTCCTTATGATTTCTCGAAATATCCAAAAGGCTCTTCAGCCGAAGAGTTTACAGATTGTGCTCTCTAGACCGTCAGCCTGACCATGCGCGGCTCTTAGTCCGTCGATGGTATCGTCGACGGTGATACGTCCATGGTTTATCATGATCAGTCGTGAAGCTACACTTTCTATGTCGCCGGTATCGTGGCTGGTGAGAAAGATAGTCATTCCTTCTTCTTTGTGCCATTTGCTGATGAGCTCGCGCAGGCGCATGCGGGCAACTACATCTACACCGATGGTGGGCTCATCCAAAAGCAAAAGCCTGGGCTTATGCAATAGACTGGCTGCTATTTCGGCTCTCATCCTCTCTCCAAGCGAAAGTTTGCGAACCGGCGTATCAAAGAAAGCATGCAAGTCGAAGCAGTCGACGAGCATATCTCTTTGCTTTTTGAAGTCGGCTTTGTTGAGGTCATAGATCTCGCCCAGGAGGTCAAAGCTGGCTCTGGCAGGCAGATGCAACCAGAGCTGTGATCTCTGTCCGAAAACAGCGCCTATCTGGCGAACCAGCTTGGCCCTTTCTCTGAAGGGATCTAAACCCAGAACCCGGGCTTTACCGCTGCTTGGTTTGAGTATGCCGGTCAACATCTTGATCGTGGTCGACTTACCCGCACCATTTGGTCCGATGAACGCAACTGCCTCACCTTCTTTGATATGCAGGTCGATGTCGCATACGGCTCTCACCAAACGTGACTTCTGAAATAATCCACTAGAGACTAAAAAGTCTTTTCTTAGTTTTTCAGCTTGAACAGCAAACATAAAATCTCCTAGCGCCCCTTTTGAGAGGGACGAAAAAATAGAGCGACTCTTTGGAGCCGCTCTCAGACATCTAATTTGTTTCGACTCTTATCGAGGTCGAGCACCATAATTGTCTTGAGTGAGGCTATCTGTCACGACATAAACAGGCTTTTGCACCATAGCTTGAGGCTGGAAGAATTCTCTTGCCGCTTGCACTGCCGCTTGTACTGTCACTGCCACTTGTACTGTCACTGGCACTGGCTTTGCTACTTGCTTTGCTACTTGCTCTGCGTTAGTTCCGCAAATGAGCATGGCGGTATATTCCTGCATTTTCTGCAAAGAAGAGATGACTAGTTGGAAGAGCTTGTGCATTTTTTTGTTTCCAGTAAATCACTGCGCCTTAATAATTCCATTATGTTGATATATGGACCAAGGTCAATGAATTGTAAATTAATCTGCAGAGCTTTTCTTGGCTCCGCAATTTTAGAGTCAAGATTTCTGGCGCCGAAACTGCAAGAGCTTATAAATTCGCCTAGCCGACCGGTGCCGCCGCTCTTCTGCGCCGACCGCTCAGCAAGTAAATTGCCGCTCTAAGCTCAAAGAGCGGGTCGTCTGAGGCTTCCAGCCCATCGATGCGCGGAATGGGATCAAAGATAATCTGCTGCTGTTTGGCGGCATTGTCTTCCACCGGCTCGGTCAGTTCAATGGCACCGAGCTCAACTAGGGGGCGGTCTTCGGGCCAGCGCACTGTGGCATCGTCGGTGATATCACCTTCTTGAGCCAGCTGCACCATGAGCTTGAAGCGAACCGGTTTGTCTTCAAGCCTTTCCACTATTTCAGCAAGCAAGAAATCTTGATCTTTCTTCGCCGCTTCTTCCTGGCTGAGATACTCTTCGCTTTCGGGTAAGATGCGAAAACGTCCATATTGTTCTGCGCCTTGAGCATTGATAAATTTGAATGCCAGAACAGCAAAGTACTTTTCGGTGGCAAAACTTGCCGGGGTAGGTTTTGGCGCCTTGATAAAGCTTTCAGTAGCTGGATGGGCCGCGATGAATTTGTCTAAAGCCCGTGGCTGGCTATCTATAGTGGCTTTGAGAAAGTCTAAGAACTCAGCACCGTCTCGATTTGGAAAGGAATCGATTGAATGTCCAACTATATCGGTGTGACGATGTTCGGCCAGGAAAAAGCGCAGGGCAAAGCCGCGGGGATTGGCGGCAGGATCGTTGTCAGGCAATTGTGGTAAGCCCGTGGAATTGGAAAAGCGCACGAAGACCGGAAGTTCTCTGCTGAAGTGTTCGGCACGACTGAGTTTGACCGCTTGGTGGCTAGGTTTAAAGGTGCCCTTGAGCATGATTCCTTTGGCATGCGCGGCTCGATAACCTGGATGCAGTCCAAAGATCTGGTCGAATACAGCCAGCAGGTCGTTGGCTAAGGCAACTACTTTGGCATCGTCGGGAAGAGGCATGATGGGACCTTTTTTGAGAAGAAGTCGGAAAATCCCATTAATTTAACACATCCAAATTAAGTAGCCCGTATTGACGCGCCTCAATACGCCCGTCAAGAAGCACCTTGGGCGGCACTCTAATTTGCGCATAAGTAAGTAAGTAAGTAAGTAAGTCCGGCAAGCAGTGAACTCACTCAACCAGTTCTTTGTAAACCGAAAAGGCGTTCTTTGTTTCGGTATAGGTAGTTATTTTGGTGGGTGAAAGTTTAGCCTTTATTTCTGCGCCGACTTTGCCTTCGGCTAGACTGGGATCGATTTTGACATAAATAAGTTTGAGTGGCTTTAAGGAAAGCACCCCGTCTTTGGTAAATTTGGTGCCATGCAGGCGCAGTTCTTTCAGATTGGTCATTGCTCTTAGATAGGGCGCGCTGCGGTCGGTTACAGACTGGTTGTCACTGATAAAAAGAGTGCGTATTGATTTGGCATTTGCTAGTTCTTTCACGTGTGCATCAGTGAGCTTGCACTTTTCAATTTCAAGGGTGATTAGTTGTGGGCACTTGGCTATTTCTGCAATAAACTGCGGCTTCAGTTGATTGCCGTCTAGGCGCAGACCTTTGAGATTCTTCAGTGTCTTCAAATAAGGCAGACAAGAGCCATCAATCTCTGTATGACCGAGGGCCAGCCATTCTAAGTTGGGCATGGCCTTTATAAAGCGAACCACACTTTTGTCGGTTAGATCTGTCCCTTCAACTGAAAGCCGTCTGAGATTTTTGAAGTCGGCAATAATTTCGGCTTTGCTGTCGTCTATGGTTGCTCCGTCCACTGTCAGAGATGAAATTCTTTCGTGCGGTAAGAGTTTCAGAGCAGAAATGTCAGGCAGGAAATCGGAAGTCTTGACACCATAGCAGACATTGTTTTGAAAGGTGACGAGTCCTTTTAGTTCTGCCGATTTGATGCCGGGCGCTTGCTTTTCATAGTATTTGCTGTCTGGTAGACAGAGAAAAACAGTGCCTTGCGAAATTGCATATTTAAAGTCTATTTGTATTCTCTCTTTTGCTTGGGCTAGAACCGGCGCGCAAGACAAGTATGCTCCTAAACAGATAAAACAGAAAAAGCAGATAAGTAAGCAAGAGAAGAGAAAAGATAGAATTGAACATCTCGCCTTGTTAACTTTGGCTTTCAAGTTTTTAACTGTCATGATCTTAACTTTCATGATCTTAACTTTCATGCTCTTGCTTCGCCTCTAGTTTGTCGAAGCCGAAGCTCGATAAATCTATTTTACTCTCGCCGCACAAAGCCATCTGGGCCAGTGCTTCTCCGACAGCGAAGGAATGTTTAAAGCCATGTCCAGAGCAAGCGGAAGCATAGATTATTGCATCGCTTTCTCCTTCTAGGCTGCCTATGCCGAAGCGCGAGTGGCGAGCATCGGTGTAAAGGCAAACCGCCGACTTGAGGCACTTGGCACCAATGCCCCTAAAAAAGGGCTTGACCTGCTCTTGGTACATTTGCGCGCTTTCCTTGTCGCTCACAGTTCTATCGACCGTCTCGGCTGTGGTCTCTGGGTCATAGCGAGGGCTGGCAATCTTTATGCCGCCGTCTCTTCCGTCTAGAGCCGGAAAACCATAACGTGATTCGAGACCGGGGCGACCGTCCCAAATAAAAATTGGGAATTTATCTGGCAGATAAGCTTGGTAGTGATCTTCGATTTCAAACCAATAAAGTACTTGCCTCAAGACCGAAAAATACTTGGCAAAATCTGGTCTGAGATTGAGAAGCCAGGGACCGGCTGTGACTAGCACTTTAGCAGCCAAATAGGTCTTTGCCGCTGTTTCCACTTTCACTTTGCCGTTATCTAGGGCTTGCAGACTTTTGACAGTGGTATTGCGGGCGATGGCGGCACCGTATTCTTCAGCTAAGTCTAATTGTACTGAGATGGCAATTTCAGGTTTGATTATGCCGGCATCAGTTTCGAAATAGGCATACTCGTCGTCGGCAATATTTAAGGTGGGAAAGCGCTTTCTAATATCGGCGGCGTCTAGTAGTTGATAATCGATATTGTAAGTTTGAGCAGCCTCTATAGTTGTTTTGAAAAAGTTTTCAACATGATGTATTGCGATTGAGTTCTCATTTGAGATCATAAGACCGCCAGTTTTTTGGTAAATCATGCGGCCGCTTAATTTCTCAAGTTCATCGACTATTGCGAAAGAGCGCAAGACCAAGGGCGTGTATTCACCGCCCTCGCCGATGGCTTTGCGTGTAATGCGACTTTCGCCGTGGCTGGAGCCCATTTTGTGCGGCGGCGAAAAACTGTCGATGCCAAGCACCTTTGCACCAGAGCGGGCAAGCTGGTAAAGGGCGGCGCTGCCGGCGGCCCCTAGACCCACTATGATTGTGTCGAAAGACTGCATGGACGCTATTATAACCCAGTTAAATTGGCAAATTGCGCAACCGGCTATGAGCGACTCAGGTCCAGATCAACATAAAGACCCGCAAGAAAGTCTTCGCAAGAAATTCTTCGTCTGAAAATTCTTCGTCTGAAATTTCTTTATGACAGGCTCTAGAAGAATTATTTGTTGCCAAAGCCCTTTCCGAGGTCGTCCACAATGTCATTGATTAAATCGTTGCCGAGCATGACCTGGTCTTCGCTTTTTACTGCTTGTAAGCCGGGGGGCGGATCAAATACCGAAATAGGTAGTTCCAGCTTTTCCACTTTGACAGTTTCAATTTTGGTCTTTTGACGGCCGGCATAATCCCAGGTGACTATGCGCAAACTCTGTCTTTTGCAGAGCTCTGGTGTCCAGGTCTGTCCGAAATAATCGGTCATTTGGGGTGCCATCGGAATTTCATCCGATATGTAAAAAGCCGAGCGTTCTACATCAGTTTTCTGTTGTGTCTTTCCAATATTCTTGTCGGCGACGCAAAAAATGCTGCTGCACTTTTGTCCGGCGATGGTTTGCTTAGGACCATCTTCTAAGTGATATTTGGCTGGAAAAAAAGATTCTTTGGCAAAACGAGAGCGCAGTCCGAAGTTTTTCTTTGATTGGGCGATGGTGGTGCTATAGATGGTTTTACGAGTGGTGTTGTAAAAGGTTATTTTCCATTCTGGCGTTCTTGATGTTATTGTGTATTTTGCCTTGGTATAGACTGCCATATAGCCGTCTTTGCTGACATATAATTCGCGATCGCCCATGAAGTCGCCCTTTTGATAGAGCTTCCAAACTGTGGTCGTCTTTTCTTTTTTGGGTAATTCAGTTTTGCCTAATTGACCCTGCTTGCTATTTTCTAGTTTGCGAGCTTCTATTTTGCTTGCTGAACTGGACGAGGGCGAGAGCAAAGCAGTGAAAACTGCAAGAATTGTGGCAAGCGAAAGAATGTGGAAAGAGTAGCTGTTTGCGCCGGGAAAATTCAAACCATGGTTTTTATCGAATTTTCTTGCTTCTTTTTGGGAGAACTGGGCGAGTTCACTATTTGTGGTTTCTATCCTTTCTATAGCTTCGATCGCTTTCATCGCTGCCCAACCTCTTACCTAAGTCTCCGATTATGTCATTTATTATGCCATCTCCGATAAGCACTTCTTCCTCACTCTGTGTTTTTTTATAGCCGGAAGGAGGCTCGAAGAACTTGCGGGGCAAGAGTTCAAGAACAATACTTTTAGTATCGAGTTTATTCGACCTTCTACCATCGCCCAGTTCAAGATCGATTCGCAAGGGTTGGTTCTTGCACATCGCCGCTCCCCAGCTTGGTTTGAAGAATTCTTGCATACGCGGCGGCAGGGCGATTCTCTCCGCTAAATAGAAATCACTTCTTTTTACTGCGTCTTTATTGGCAGGCTCTGTGCTCTGGCAGGTCAAGCAATAGGTTTTCTCGCCGGCAATGAGCTTTGGCTTGCCCGGCACAATTTTGTACTTGTAGGGGTAGAAAGACTGAGCATTGGCTCTAGCCCTCAGAGAAAGCCTTTTGTTGAAGCTTTCTATGGTGGTGCTAAATATGGTCCGTCGGTCTATGTTGTAAAAGTGAATCTTCCAGTCCGGAGCCGATGCTGATATGGCATAGTGGGCTTTAGGATAAAAGGCTTTGAAAGAATCGGCACTAATATAAAGAAAGCGTTCACCTAAAACATCGCCGCTTTGATGAACTTTCCAAACTTTGACTTTGGCTTCATCTTCTTTTCTCTCTTGTTCTTTTTTCTCTTGCTCTTTTTTTTCTTGGTCTTTTTTTCTTTGCTCTTGCTTTTCTTGCTCTTGCTTGTTCGGTTCCTTGCTTTTGCTAATTGCCGGCTTTTCAGCCTGGGCCGGCGATTGACAAAATATGGCGAGAGAAGTCGGCAGCAAAATATAGCTTGCAAGCAAAGCAAGAACAGACATAGGCCGACTAGAAACAGCAGAAATTTTCTTTGTCTTTCTCAAGACAAAGTCGGCTCGCTTCAATTCGAGATCGGCTCTAGCAGCAGCGCATGGGGGCATTAAAGCTCTCCATATTTGAGGTTTTCAATTCTTGGCTTTGCAGATTGCACGCATCTGTATCTGTATTTACTGCCCGTTGACCTGGCGGACGGAACCAGCTGCGCACTGCTTCAAAGACTATGACCAAGACTAGTGTGATGAATAGTCCGCCTAGGGCGGCATCGAGATAATCATTGAAGATCAAGACCGGAGCAGATGCTGCTTCGCTCTCTGGCATTGACCCGGCTGCCAGCTTGGCTTGCAGCATATGGGCATGGGCGAGAAAGCCCAGTTTCGGGTCGGCGGCAAAAATTTTGAGATAACCAGCGCTGAGAGTGACCGTCAAAAGCCAGGCTAGCGGTGCCAGTGTGATAAAGGCGTATTTGCCTTTGCCTGAGCTGATTATGCAAGAAGTGCCGACACAAAGAGCGACCACGGCTAAGAGTTGATTGGAGATACCGAAGAGCGGCCAGAGGCTGTTGATGCCTCCCAAGGGATCGACTACGCCTTGATAGAGAAAATAACCCCAACCTGCCACCACCATTAGTGAACTGAGGCAGACCGCCGGATACCAGTCGGTTCTGCCCAAGGGTTTCCAGGCAAGACCAAGGAAGTCTTGCAAGAGGAAGCGTCCCACCCGGGTGCCGGCATCAAGACAAGTGAGAATGAAGAGGGCTTCAAACATAATGGCAAAGTGATACCAAAATGAAATGGTGGCATCAGATAGACCTGGCACAGGCAAATTGGCTAAAACCTGCGAAAAGATATGAGCCATACCAACCGCCAAGGTTGGTCCGCCGCCGGTTCTTCCCCAGAGGCTCTCTTCGCCGACATTGGCGGCCAGTGTGCTCATGTCCCCGGCTGTCACGGCATAGCCCCAAGATGTAATCATGGCTGCAGCTTGGGCTGGGTCTGCGCCCACTAGTCCTTTGGGGCTGTTTATGGCGAAATAAGTGCCCGGTGCAAGCACACAGGCCGAGATAATGGCCATGATTGCCACCGCCGCCTCGCAGAGCATGCTGGCATAACCAATTGGGCGAGCATGGGTTTCGCGCCAGATCATCTTAGGTGTGGTGCCGGAAGAAACCAGGGCATGGAAGCCGGAAATAGCACCACAAGCAATAGTGATAAAGCAGAATGGAAAGATATTGCCGGTGAAGAGCGGCCCCTTGCCATTAACAAAACAAGTGAGGGCGGGCATTTCTAAAGATGGGTTGAGAAAGACTATGCCGAGGGCAAGTAAGGCGATTATGCCTATCTTGAGAAAGGCCGAGAGATAGTCGCGGGGGGCAAGCAGAAGCCAGACCGGTAGAACCGAGGCGACAAAACCATAGATCATCACCGAAATAGCTAGTTGGGTGCCATTTAAGGTAAATATCGGTGCCAGGGTGGGGTCTTGTCCCACCCATTTGCCTGCCACTACTGCCAGTATCGTGAGAATGACGCCGATGATCGAGCCTTCCATCACTTTATGCGGACGTATGGCTTTCATATAGATGCCGACAAGCATGGCTATTGGTATAGTGGCTGCCAAAGTAAAGGTGCCCCAGGGGCTGGCTTGCAAAGCCTTTACTATGACCAGGGCCAGTACCGCCATTAGTATCATCATGATAAGCAGAATAGCAATCAAGGCTACGATGCCTGCCAGGGGGCTGATTTCATCTTTGGCCATTTGGCCAAGCGACTTGCCGCCGCGGCGCATCGAGGCGCACAGTATGACAAAGTCTTGCACAGCACCGGCCAAGACGACACCGATAATTATCCAGAGCGTGCCCGGCAGGTAGCCGAATTGTGAGGCGAGAATCGGCCCTACCAAAGGTCCGGCACCTGCTATGGCAGCAAAGTGGTGCCCAAAAAGCACCCATTTATGGGTGGGAACGAAATCTTTGCCGTCGTCGATTTTCTCAGCGGGGGTTTGTGCTTGGTCCGAAAGTTCGAATACTTTCTCGGCAATGAACTTGCTATAGACTCGGTAGGCAGTAGTGAAGGTGCAAAAGGCGGCTACAATCAGCCAGGCGGCATTTATCTTTTCACCGTGGTTGAAGGCGATGGTGATAAGCGCATAGAGTCCGATTAAGCCGAGAACAACGGTCACGGCTAAGGTGGTGAGTTCGTTTCTCTTCTTTTCTGGTGCTTTGGGTGCCATCTGTGCGCTCTGCAAAGTCCTCTCCTATTTATAGTTGATTGAGTATGCCGGCTAAGCAAGCCGATAGATAACTAGCCATTGTGCCGCAGATTAGGGCTTTGACGCCTAAGCGGGCTAAGTCTTCGCGGCGGGTGGGGGCGATTTCGCCTATACCGCCAATTTGAATGGCAATAGAGCTGAGATTAGCAAATCCGCACAGCGCAAAGGTAGCTATTGTCTCGGCTTGGGCAGAAAGAGTGCCCGGACTTTTCAAAATGGCTGAAAGATCTGTATAGGCGACAAATTCGTTTATGACAAATTTTTCGCCCATCAGTCGACCGACGCTGTGGGCGTCCGCCCATGGCACTCCCAGAACGAAGGCTATGGGAGCAAATATTGTGCCGAAGATATCTTTGAGGCTAAGGTGAGCTAGGTCAAGGCCAAGTCCGTCTAGGCGCACACCAAAAGCGTACAACTTTGTGCCAAGGAAGCCCAGGGCGGCGTCGCAGAGAGCAATAAGGGCGATGAAGGCGATTAACATGGCCAGGACATTCATGCCTATGCGCATACCGTCTGAAGCGCCGTGGGCTGCTGCATCAATGATGTTAGCCTGGGTGCGTTCAACGGCGATGCTTACTTTACCGCGAGTGGTTGATTCTTCTGTTTCAGGATAGACTATCTTGCTTATTACAAGTGCCGCTGGGGCTGCCATTATACTGGCAGTAAGCAGATAAGAAGCTTTGATACCGATACCTATATAAACTGCAAGTACTCCTCCGGCTACACAAGCCATGCTGCCCGCCATCGAAGCCAGTAGCTCAGAACGTGTCATCGTAGGCACATAGGGTTTGATCAAGAGCTGCGCTTCCACTTGTCCAACAAAGACTGAGGCAGCATTCGATAGAGCTTCGGCTCCGCTGGCACCCATTACTACTGACACCACCCGCGCTACTATCTGTACCACTTTTTGCATGATACCTAAGTAGTAAGAAATACTGACCAAGCTGGACACAAATATGATTGTCGGTACTACTCTAAAGGCAAAAATAAAGTCGGCGCCCGGTCCAAAAACTTCAACCAGCTTCTTTTGTTGCGTGACGAGGGGACCGAAGACCATTCCTGCCCCTTCATCACTAAAGTGCAGAAGCTCGGTAATAAAGGCGCCGACATTTTTGAACAGTTCTTGTCCGAAGGGTACTTTTAAGACAAAAATTGCCAGTCCAAGCTGGAGAATCAGACCGGAGACCACCAGCCGGTAGTTGATCGCCTTTTTATTGTTAGACATGAGAAAGGCCGTGCCAAGTATGAGCACAAAGCCCAGAAGTCCCATCCAGTTGGACGATGTGGGCACAAGACCTTCCCCGTTATACATCTACCAGGTCAAAATATCACAAGCCGGGGGAGACTGGGTAAGGAATGAGGCAGGGCTTAGGTCGGCGCGCCTAAATTGTCGTTAATATGGACGTCAGCCCGGCAGAGCCGCAAAATAGGTCTTCAAATCATCAATTGAAATACCGATTTCGCCGTTCAGGACCTCGGAGTCATCCTGCACTGTTTCGGCAATTTCATTCATGCGCACCAATATAAACTGCAAAAAGGCGGCTTCTTTGATGGTCCTCTCGGGGGCTTGCAGGGCTCGCTCTATCTCGAAACGAGTCAGGAAGCCATCTTGGTTTAGGTCGAAACTATTGAAGGAAGCAAGAACGAAGTCTAGAAGCTGTTTGAGCACCTGGCCCGCACTCTGAGATGCGGCACTTTCTTGAAAAGGGTCATCTAGTTCTTGCATAGGTCTTTCCTGTTTCTGCCTGGTCTTTGAATTATAATCTACTGCGTTGGTTAACGGGATGGAAGATATTCGCTATGCCTTTGCAAAGTACGCCCAGACCCAGTCCCTACAGGGCTCTCGACTTCCTTTCTCGGGTGCCGGCTCTAGCCGACATTGAGCGCTTGCAGATGGAAGCCCTGACAACTCCAGCTCAGAATGTTCAGCTACCCTGGATAGTTGGTGAACCACCCTGTGGCTATTTTATGATTGCTTCTTATGGCGGCACGACGGGGCAGGCGCCCAAGTGGGCTCTATACAAAGATAACGGCAAAGTGCGCGAAATGCTCTGGGTTTACCAAACTCACGACACCGCCCTGATTCATAACATGCTGCTTTGCGCATTCGCCGATCAGAATCTTTCGCCCGAATCGCATAACACCTATGCCTATTTCTCCGGGCAAAATCGCAGTGAAGGGGGCGCTCCCTCACCTAATTATTCAGGCAGTGCTGGTGGGACCGGAGCGGGAAGTGCTGGTGGGACCGGCGATGGAAGTGCAGGTGGGACCGGAGCGGGAAGTGCTGGTGGGACCGGAGCGGGAAGTTATGCTGGGACCGGCGATGGAAGTGCTGGTGGGACCGGAGCGGGAAGTGCAGGTGCCGAATCGAGACTAGCTGTCTATCAGAGACACTTGCGTCAGATTGGTGTAGATGAGCGCACAGTGCTGCAGATCGTGCCGCTCACTGCTCAGGAATATGTGCTTGCTACGCAGGATGCAATTGAAGTGGATGTAGCCACTCAGTTTCAAATGGGCAAACTGATGGACGGTGTAAATACGCTTCAAGAAATAGTTACCGCACTTAAGCTAGCGCCAGAGGTTTGGATTCCAATTGTCTATAATGTCTTGCGTTGCGGCATGGCTCAGCGAATTCTGTCCGATGACTCAGGCAAAGCCGCCTCCGCCGGTGGTGCAGAACCTGCCCTCGCCAGCTCTGGCACAAGCACTAACCCCTCGTCACCGGGCGCCGCTTTTTCTAAAGCTTCCGAAGGCAGTGCCATTAGTCCGAGGAACATTCGAAGCGACGACACAGAAGCAAAAACAATCGAGTCTCTCAAGCGAGCTATTTATAGCAGAGCTACCGGTCTTCTTACTTATCCAGCTTTTCAGATGTTTCTTAATAAGGAATTTCAGCGGTTCGAGAGCCATCGCCGACCTTTCTCACTAATTCTTTTGCGCTATGTTGACGAGAGCATCGAACTGGCTAGAGACGGCGGACCTCTTGTAACTTGCTTGCAGTCAATCATCAAACATTTGACCCGAGCCGATTACCTCTGTCACTGGGGTAAAAGCGGCTTGGCAATTTTGTTGCCCGAAGTTGAGAAAGAAGACGCCAAGCAGCTTACTCTTACATTGCTGAATTCCATTAGCCAGTTCTATCTTGCTTCTTTGAAGGGACAGTCGGTACCTCCGCCGAAGTACAAGATCAAGATTGGCTCTGCCTCGGTGCCGGATGATGGCTTTTCCGCTAGTACGATTCTTTTGTCAGCAATGGAAAACGATGCAGTTGTGCTTGAGTTGGGCTAGTCAAATGAGTAGAAATTGTCTTGCTAAAAGATTGCCACTTCTGGCACTGCTATTCACATTCGCTGCCTCAGCTTTGCTTCCTGCCTTCAGTAAGGACGATTCTAATCTGCTGAATTTAAATATGAAGAGAATAGTAGTTAAGTGCTATTCCGACTCAGATATAGCTGGCAAAGAGCAGATTATTTATCGATGCGGACAAACACTTGGACGTGTCGAGTTCACTCGTCCGACAAAGGGTTCTGCTTCTAATTCTGAATGCGAAGTCGAGCGTTTAATCGTCATATCTTGCCCCGATTTGTGGATCTGTTCGATGTCAGATGGACTGGCTGAACATATGCTCGATAAGGATACAGACTCACGCTTGCGCTTGCCGATCATGTCAATAAAGCAGAGAGAATTTATCGATCTGGAATTTGGCCGAGAAGTTGAGTTTTTCAAGACAAAAAAGGCCAAGCAGACAGAGAATCAAGAAAAGGAGGGCACGCAAACGCGCTCATACAACTTCGTTTCCGGTCCTGTGCAGTTTGACCTCGTCACTAGAGCGGCCGACGATATCCCGCTCAAACTCACAATAAATACTCCGCAAGGAAAAAGAAGTTTTGAATATAAGTCATATGAAATTCAGCCTTGCAATAGTGCCCTCTTCAAGATACCGACTAATCTAAAGGTCGTTGAAGCTAAAAATCGCTCCAGCCGTAAACACTACAGCAAGCAAGGTATCGCTACCCACGAGCCGACCGCCCCTGTAGCCGAAATAAAGAACGATACCGACTGGCAACTTTGGCAGACCTACTACTATCTTTTCCCAGCCAACCCAGACCTTATAGTTGCATCTCTCAAGCGAGCGGAGGATAGCGGCTCTCTAGACAGCATTGGTTCTATACCTCCCATAGCCGCTTTCACGAGCCGCATTTTTGCTCAGAATCCTCAGAAAATAAGTTATTGGGTTGAAGCCCTTGGAAGTCTATCTGCTACTCACAAGAACCAGGTTCTTTCAAGCGCGTTGGTCTGGTCCGGTGTCCCTGCCGCCAAAGATTTGGCGCAAACAATCAGCAAATCTGAGAATGTGATTCTAAAGGAACTCGGCGACACACCGCTAGACCCAGCAAATCTCGAAACTTTGAAGATAACTTCTCCTAGTCATTTGGATATGATGTGGGGTTGCTTTATGGCAACTGGTGATAAGCGCTATATTCAGAAGATAATCTCGGTTCTTGCCTGGTTTGACCGTAAGTCCTTACAACTTTCAGAGATACTAATTGCCGGGGCTGCCGAATGGTCTCTTTCTTCAAACTGCGTTCAACATAAGCTTGTCAGACAGATAGTGGAAGAAGAGAGCAAAACAAATCCTGAGGCGAAAGAAGCCTTGCTGAGAATTCTCAAAACGGCGGATAGCGATTCTGAGTAATACTTGTTGCGATGCTATTGACGAGTCTTCTCTATAAGCACTTACTTGAGATCGCAAACTCAAGTAAGTCTGGTGAAACATAGTTTCTCAGTGTCTTATAGCCTACATATCCAGCAGAGAGGCATCTTTGAAGAAAGCTACCTCTTTTTGCTCCAAGGACAATTTCATTGGCGCAGGAAACAAATAGAGAAAGATACTTTCTACTTACTCCTTTCGCCAGATCCATTGTGATTCTCATGAAGATTTTCGCGGCGTCTTGGATGTCTTCGAGACCATTTAACGCTTCTCCAGAGTGGTTATTCATGCGGTGAAATTCTTTTGGATTGAAGTTCTCCTTTTCAGTTTTGACTAATTTAGAGTTCCTTGCAGCGGGAAGTTGGAATTTGCCTCCCTGCAGAGGCTCAAGAAGACCGTCGAATTCAAGATCCGTTATCGCAACCAAGATCTCTTTGCTATTTCGCTTTGATTTACCCAAAATCTCATCGAGAGTCATGGGTCCATTTGCTAGTCTTTTGAGTATGTATTCCTCGCTTGTCGAGGTCTTTCTCTGAATGGCAGAGTCGCTTTTGTCACTTTTCGGTTTTCCTTCTTTGGCAGTCTTTCTTCGTTGCTCCGTCTCATTTTCTTTTGGATAAGGTTCATTAGTTTTCTCCTCGCAATCTGCTACCTCGTCAACTGGTTTCTTTAGCGCTGGAGTGAGAATCGATCTTTTGGAAAAAAATAGCCGAAATCTAAATGTCTCAAGCGCAATTGCAGAGCTTTCGAACCTTTCTTTTTCTAGAATTAGCAAAGTCGACTTTATTATCTGTAGCGCAGAGGACTGTGCCACTCCAACTGCTTCGCCAAGCCATTTTGAACTGACGTAGAAGCTGTTTTCTATGATCCAAATAGCCAACAACCAGGCTCTTACTTTTTTGACGCCATGAAATATGGTTCCGGCTGTAACCTGTCTTTTCTTTCTGCAAGAGTTACAAACCAGCTTTCGACCCGACTGAACTTCAGTTTCATCAGAGTTACACCTGCTACAGCGAAGATGACCAGCGATGCGCATTTCTGAAAAGATGAAAGTCCAACAGCTGGGCTCATCAGGGAATGTGGAATTGAATTCTTGCAGTAATTTGCTTCTTTGCTGGCAATAGATTGAAGAGGTGAATTCTTCAAGTCGTTCTTTATGAGTTCTTTCTGCCACTTTCATAGAAATCTGCCTCTTAGAGGTGTCTATTTACTTAGACGTAATTTCTTATGAAAAAGTTCAATTCAATTGCCAAAAAAATTTGCGGTTTAATCTCCGATTGAAAATTTGCCGATATCGGTTCGATTACGATCTTGAAATCGGCAAATTTTTTGCTGCAAACTGTCGCTGGCGGCTATTATGGCTCAGCGCCTGCATCTTTCTTGTCAAGCCTGTGATTCCTAATTCTCGCTAACACCTAAACTTCTAGCGGAGGCTTAACTGGTTCTCTCGGCGTAGCCATTATCTTGGAAACATTAGCTTTCCAAACTTCTTCACCTTCCTGCTTTACTCTAAACGATTCCCCAATTCTGCCCGATTGTTGCAATGCTTGGGCGTAGACAAGACGACTTGCGGATTGTTCCATCGCCGCCTTAAGCAGGGGCTCTTGAGCCTTTGTCAGGCTCTCCTCTGCGCTCTTACGGCGCTCTTGAAGTTTTGCTGCTGAGTCAGCAAGTGACAAAAGTTGCGGCTGATCTGCTAGCTTTTCCCGAAGACTAGATTTCGTTTTATCATCTATCTTTTCATCGGCTAGCAAGGTCATAACTGCCATCGCTCTTGCTCTGTCTTCTGGCGGCATTTGCCTGAGAATTTCGCCAGCTTGTGCGGTCGCCCCCATTAGTTGGGAATTGATCATGCCCAGATCTCGTCTGGCGACTAAAACATTCGACCAGTTTTCACCCATTGATTTGCCGAAATCTTTGTCTGATTGATTGATCGCTCCCTCGAAACGCGGTTGCAGCTTTTGCATAGCCTGTTCTTTATCAGAATTGGACAGAAATGCTTCAGCTGCAGCTCTTGTCTCCTTCAGTCCCAGTCCGAGTTTATCGGGCTGAACTGAAATAATTCCCTGCAGAATATTCTTGTCTTTCGGTTCGGGTTGAGCGTCTGATCCCTTTTGTTGAATGAGATCAACTTTTGCTTCTATCTGAGTAGCGTTACCTTCGCCCTCTTTTGGCTTGTCTTTAAAATGGTCTGGTCTATTTGACATTAGGTCGTTCACCCAAGTCAAATTACTCTCTTTCGTTACCGCAGGAGATTCGGCTTTTTCCCACATTTTGCCTTCCGCCTTATTTTCAATATGAGTGTTGTCAATATTGCTGCTTGCCGAATTATTATTTGGGGAGGGCGAAAATGCTATGGTGAAATTCCCATTCAATCATAGACAAAGAGCCCTCTTGGACTGCAAGAGGGCTCTTTCTGCTCAATCTAAATTCCGGTGCTTTTAATCGTCCCTTATTAGGTTCTCCAGCGAAGAATAGATTCCTTTATAGGATTCTTGAAGGGACGTTTCTCTGCCTGGGATGAGTTCCATTCTCTTTTCAGCAAGAAATACCAGTGCCCGGGAGTTCCTGCGTCTTTAATCGTCATAATCAGCCGGGGTTTGTATTTATTGATGATGTTCTCTTGCATCAAGGCAAGACTTTGGTCTTGTTTGAGGAAGGTCGTGACGAAGTAATTCAAGACAGGATCGGCGATGAACTTGGGAATGGGCAAGGTCCAATATGTTGTGTGATTTAGTTCAGTATGAGTTTCGTCGACTGGTGTCAGGGTTGTGATGCCTGAAAGGAAGGTTCGTCCATTGAAAGTGAGGTATTCTCGTCTGCAGCCCGGCAGCCGGAAGCTGATTTCAGTTTCAATGAATTGGCCAATTAGCTTGAACGCAATTGAATGTTTAGAAGGTTGATGCTTGACCATTGTCCAGCCTGTGCCGGATGGAATGTACTTCTTGTTCTTTTCTTTCAAGGCTTTAGCAGAACGCCACCACCATGATTTGTGAACATAGGGAACATGGGCTGTGTCAATCAGTGCCGCTACGGCATAGTCGATATGGGTGGGCAGCTGCAGAGTTACCGTATTCTTGGCGAATTTCAGACCGTCTAGACCAGGTGCATGCGGGACTTCGGGTAGGTCTTGCGGATTGTCTCCGAAGTAGACCCAAATACTTCCCAAAACTTCAGTGACTGGATAGTTTGCTGTCTTGATCTTGCACAGATTCATTTTTTGATCCGAGCAGAGCGAAGGTATATCTGTGCAGACTCCGGATGTATCGAACTTCCAGCCATGGAACGGGCACATAAGTTCTTTGCCGTCGAAGGGACCGGCTGAAAGTGGTATCGCCTGGTGCGGACAAATATCGCGCAAGGCGAATAGCTTGCCTTCGTTGTCTCTTCCGATGACGACAGGTTCGCCCAGCATCACCTTTGATTCTATGTCGCCCTTCTTGAGCTTCTCGGAAGGCAGAGCGTAATACCACATGTTGCGGGTATAGGTTTTGCCGTAAGGCTGCTGACCGCTTTCGCTGGCTTCTGTTTCTATACTGCCGGCTAGACCGTTATCCAGACCTGTTTCGGACGGCGTCCACTCTGAAGATTTGGTATTCCGGTTTTCGTCGGCTTTTCCAGAGTCGGTTTTCGGTAGGGTTGTTTGCATGCTCATAAGTCCCGAAGTTTCGTCTTCAGCTTACTACGCTAGCGCCTGGAAAGATATCAAGTGTTGCTAATTTGAACAAATTATTAGAGGCCGTTACTGCCTTCAAGCGGTTCGAGATTGACGCCCAAATAGTCTTGACCGTTGAATTCGAGCACCCTAGAAAGGGTCTTGAAGCCCGGCTTTCGTACTTCCAGATTGTGTGAACCGTTCTTTAGGTGGCAGGAAAAGGTGCCGCCTGAAAGTCCTGAATTGTTCGCTATATTGATTCTGCCGATATGGGTGCCATTGAGAAAAATCTCGGCACCGACCGAATCGGAATCGCCATTTACAAAGAAGTTGGTATTGCGCCTTCCTGTACCCCTAGTTTCTACGAAGAGAATCATAAGGACCGTGAGTACGATGCTGAACCAAATGGCTGGGGCATTGGTTTTCTTTGGTTGGAGCATCTTTACCTGGCTGGAGTGTTCGGACTGGCTTGATTGTATGGATACAATCTCTTTACCTGGCTGGAGTGTACGGACTAGCTTGATTGTATGGATACAATCTCATTACGGTGTCCGGGTTGTGGGTCTGCGGACCTTTGCCTTCACTGGGGGAAGGTGCTGGCTTGGGTTCGCTTTCTTGTGGTGCTGCCGGCGGTGCTAGCGGCGGCATATTTGTTTGGCTGCCCGCACCACCAGAAGCACTAGAACCATTTGAATTAGACGATCCTGCCGAGCCGGATGCACTGGAAGAACTAGAGCTGCCGCCGGAGCTGTTGCCAATGCCAGAACCGCCGCCGTTGCTGCCTGGCAGTGGTGCCTTGCCGCTGTCGCCTTCTGTGCCCGCGCCCGAAGCTTCACCGGGCTTGCTTCCCGGCAAGCTCAGTGCTGAAGCGCTATCTCCATTGCTCTTGTCCGATTCGCCATTAGCGGAATTGCCGCCTTCGCCGTTTTGAGCAGTGTTATCGCCTTCGGCTCCTTGCTCACCCTTAGCCACTTGTTCGCCTGCAGGCTTGTTCTCGTCAGGGCTGATGGGCGACGGCACCATAAAATTGCCCGGAGGAGTCGGTCTGGCTTTGTAGTAAGCTTCGTTATAGTCGTGCCATATCTTGGCCATGATGACGCCGCCTGTAACGTTTTTGCCTTCAATCGGCTTGTTTTCGTCGTTGCCGCCCCAGACTGCCGTGACCATGTCGGGGGTGAAGCCGATAAACCAGATGTCTCTGCCTTCATCGGCGGTGCCGGTTTTACCGGCAACCGGTCGGTCGGCAAGTTTTGCTTGGGTGCCGGTGCCCCATTTCACTACGTCCTGCATGCAGTCGACTAGTCTGGCTATGGGCTCTACTTGGAAGGCGCGGTCCACTTTGGGGTCAAAGACTTCTATCACCCGACCGCGGTTATCTTCTATTTTTCGAATTACTTGCGGCTTGATCGTCACCCCAAAACGGGCAAAAGTTGAGTAGGCGCCGGCCATTTCTAGGGGAGACGCCGCCGAGCTGCCTAGAGCAAGCGAAAGGTTGGGATCGAGTTTGGCGGTCAGACCAGCCAGTCTGGCGGTCTCAATCACGCTGTCCATACCCACTTGCTGCCCGACTTTCACCGCCGGTACGTTTCGGGAAAGGGCGAGCGCCCTTCTTATGGTGATGCGTCCATAAAACTTGCGATCGAAGTTCTTCGGGGCATAATCGGGCAAACCCCAGGGTTGATGTATGACTAGGGGCGAGTCGTCGATCATACTGTCGGGGCTGAAGGCGTTCTTATTGAAGGCGGTCAGATAGACAAAAGGTTTGAAAGATGAGCCGACCGTATGTGGGTTTGTCGCCCGGTTAAACTGGTTTTTCCAGAAGTCACCGACTCCGCCCACCATTGCCACTACTGCGCCGTCGCTCACCCTCACCGATACTAGGGCTCCTTGCGAAACTCCTTTGGGTGCTTTCTTGATGCCGGCGTTGAGAGCGTTCTCGGCAAGTTCCTGGGCTGTGGTATCGAGATTGGTGTAGACCCGCAAGCCCTGACGGCGCATTTCGGCTTGCGAAAAGCGCTCCCTCAGGCATTCGAGCACATAGCTTATGTAATAGGGGTACTTTTGTAATGGGTTGACACCCTTTTTAAAGGAGAGCTTTTGATTTTTGGCTTCTTCGGCTTGCTTTTGGGTGATATAGCCGTATTCGACCATCTTGTCGATGATGTCGCGTTGTCTAGAGGTAGCTTGACTGCGTCCTTTTACCGTTCCTAGTTCGGAGGGCGCCTTGACCAAGCCAGCCAAGAAGGCTGATTCGGCGATGCTCAGGCGCGTAGCCGGCTTGTCGAAATAGCGCGAGGCGGCGCGCTCGATGCCATAAGCATTGTTGCCGAAATAGACCTGGTTGAGATACATATTCAAGATGCGCTCTTTCGAATAGCGTCTCTCTAATTCCCAGGCCACATAGGCTTCTTTCACCTTGCGGTCGACTGTGCGTCCCGAGTCTGAAAAGAAAAGATTTTTGGCGAGCTGCTGGGTAATGGTCGAGCCGCCTTCGACAACGTGTCCAGCTTGCATGTTGGCTAAGAAGGCGCGAATAATCGAAAAGAAGTTGATGCCGTTATGCTCGAAGAAATGGTGGTCTTCCGCCGCCAAAATCGCCTGTTGCATATGGTTTGAAATTTGGTTGAGCGGCACGACGCGCCTGTCTTCGTCGCCTTCTACAGTACAAATGAGGCGGTCCTGACCGTCGTACAACTGAATTGCTTCGATTGGTTCGAAGCGTTCAACCATTGTCACATCGGGAAAGTCTTGCAGCTGTTTCCAAACTTTGGCGCCGATATAGCCCAAACCAAGACAACCAATCACCAGGCCAAGAAAGAAAATCTTCTTTGCCGGTCCTGCCAGGTTGCCGAAGAAACCTTTGTTCTTTTTTCTTGCTTGAGAGCGTCTTCTAGCCATAAGTTCGATTATATCGGGCCTTTGAGCTTGCTCTGTTAGCGCTGCCTCATAGAATTGCCAGGTCTAAGTAAAAATCAGGCTAAGATTCGGGACAAAATTAGAAATGAGTACAAAACCGGTCCAGCACATGAGTATAGATTTCAGTCCAATTTCAGTCCAAATTTTGCCCTGTTTTGCCCATAGCTGCCCAATTTTGCCCATAGCTGCCCAATTTTGCTCATAGCTGCCCAATTTCGCTCATAGCTGCCCATAGCCGACCGTAAACACCCGTAACAAAGAAAAGAGGCAGCTCGGGGAGCTACCTCTTTTCTCTATCTATTTTATTAGCGTTATCTCAGGCTCTGGGGTGAGTGTTCATATAAACACGCCGCAATCTTTCCAGGCTTACATGGGTGTAAATCTGGGTGGTATTGATGGTTGTGTGTCCCAGCAAATCTTGCACCACTCTCAGGTCGGCGCCGCCTTCCAAAAGGTGGGTGGCAAAGGTGTGTCTGAGTGTATGGGGCGTGATTGTTTTGTTGATGCCTGCTTTCAGGGCGTGCTTCATAACAATTCTGTGCACCGAGCGGGACGACAACCTGGTCGCTTGTCTGCTCACAAAGAGGGGCAGTTCGGCTTGGGGCAGTCTGCCTTCGGCAAGTTTGGACCAATATTCGTTGAGATATTTTTTCAGCCAGGCTTGGGCGCTCTGGTTGAGCAGTACAACTCTTTCTTTACCGCCTTTGCCCAGCACACGCATTTCCATGGCTTCTTGATTGTAATCTTGCACTCTCAGTCCGCAAAGTTCACTGACCCGCATACCGGTTGCATAGAGAACTTCCATCAAGGCCCGGTCTCTGACACCAAGTATGGTGTTGGTATCGGGGGTCATAAGCAGTCTCACGACCTCTTCTTTATCGAGGCAGGCAGGCAGTCTTCTCGTTAGCTTAGGACCACGTACCTGTTTAGAAGGGTCTTCTTCGATCAATTGTTCTCTGCGCAAGTAGCGATAGAAACTTCTGATCGCCGAAATTTTTCTTGCCACAGTCGGTCTTGAATACTGCTCTTGAATTTGTCTGATGTAGGCTCTCAGTCCCTCGGCTTCCAGCCAGCCACTACCTGGGGTCATGGTGGTACCGCTTACCGACTGTTCTGTGGTCGGCATGTTCTGAGGCGGAACACCTTCTATAGTGGCGCTTTGATTTTCGTTGGGCAGATCGCAACCGATCAGCTGTCGCAGATCATTCATATAAGCCCGAATTGTGTGAGATGAATAGTTGCGCTCTACCTCAAGGTAGCCTGCGAACTGGTCCAGCCAGATCTGATGACTGTTTGATGCGCCACTATTGATGGCGCCACCTATAGAACCACTTATAGAACCACTCATAGTTCCGTGGGTGGTTTCATTCATAGTTCCATCGATTGCGTTGTGCGATTGCGAATTCACTTTTTACCGACCTTTTAGTAATGGGGAAGTGCGCGCCGATAACTCTTAATTATGAGAAGTTTGCAAGCTTTGTAAAGCCCCCTCCCCGCCTAAAAAAGGAAGTCAGTAGGGTGATAAAGGAATATTATCGGCCGCTCGGGTCTGCCATCTCGGGTGGTGTCAGATCGTGGTAACACCGGTGGTGGCACGATCTTGATCGATTTGCAGGCGCGTTTTTTGGCCGACCCCGTTTATGCGGCGGCCAGATAAAAAGGTCAAATAATTAATGAGTCGGGGATGCGTGGGAATCGAACCCACCCGGGACTGGATCAGCCAGCCCCACAACGGTTTTGAAGACCGTGCACCACACCAGCAGTGCTCCATCCCCATCAGTGGCGGTATCAGCAGTGGTGTCGCATCAAGACAAGATTGAAAATTTCGACTTGCAGGCTAGTCACCACCGGCGATGTCATCCCCGATCCTGCGGCCTTTTTCGAGTTTTGCGCCGGCTTCTCGGGCGCTTCACTCAAGCTCGTTTTGGACAGGGCGACAACGACAAATCTAAGTGTAGTCTCTCTTTGAGTTGTATATCTGGAAAGTATGCAAAACCTATGTAAAAGATTTAGATGCTTGGCTCTCGGGCTCGGGTTCCATTAAATTTTTCACCTTAGTCAGGTCTAAGAAATCGGCACAAAAATTAGCAGAGTTTTATCGAGTCTGACAAAAATCTTGAAACGATATGCCGGTAAAAGAGTTCGGGTCTTTGAGAAAAGTTTAAGAAAAATTTGGGGGCTTGACGGCGCGTCATGATTCCCAACATTTTCGTTGACAATACTTTAGATATCTACGTATATTTGACCCCCTGTGTCTGCGGTTGCCTGGGCAACTGCGTCACTTTTTGCATCCACAGCCATAAATTCGAGGTAACCGATGGCTTTAGAGTTGTCTGAGCGCGTACGAACCTTCGGGGCCGGCAGTACGCGCATTGCCGATCTGCCCGATCTAGCCGAGATCCAAAAAAGTTCATTCAAATGGTTTATCGAGGAAGGGCTCGCAGAAGAACTGCGTGCCTTTAGTCCTATTAAGGACTTCACCGGTAGACTGGAACTGCACTTCCTGACTAATTACAGCTTCGAGGATCATACCGAGCCTAACAAGCCCAAGACCCCCGAAGAAGCTCGTTCTCTCGATGCCAGCTTCACCAAGAAGCTGCGTATTCAAATGCGCCTTGTCAATAGAGAAATGGGCGAGATCAAAGAGCAGGAAATCTATGTCGGCGATATTCCGATGATGACCGACCGCGGTACCTTCATTATTAATGGTGCCGAGCGCGTTATCGTTTCGCAGATCGTCAGAAGCCCTGGCATCTACTTCAAAAGAGAAGTCGATTCCAACGGTAAACGTACCTTCTCTGCCACGATGATCCCCAACCGTGGTGCCTGGCTCAAGTTCGAGACCGATGTCAACGACATTATTTATGTCAAAATCGACAAGAACCGTAAGTTGCCCGCCACCACCCTGCTTCGCGCTCTCGGCTATACCGATTCCGAGATGGAAAGCTTGTTCAGGCACAAAGAGTTCCTGAAGAAAACCCTCGATAAAGATTCCAACAAAACTCGCGAAGATTCCCTTATAGAGGTATACCGCAAACTGAGACCAGGCGACCCGCCCTCAGTCGCCGGTGGTCAGAGCATCCTCGATAGCCGTTTCTTTGATGACAAGCGCTACGACCTCGGTCGTGTCGGCCGCTATAAATTGAATAAGAAACTCAGCCTCTCGGTTCCTGAAACCCAGAGAACTCTCACCCGCGAAGATATTGTCGCCTCCATCGACTATCTCATCGGCTTGCACTACGACGAAGGTCATGTGGACGATATCGACCACCTCGGCAACCGTCGTATCCGTTCGGTCGGCGAACTTTTGCAGAACCAGTTCCGCATCGGTCTCACCCGTCTGGAAAGAATCGTGCGCGAGCGCATGACCTTGCAAGACGCCGATACCCTCACCCCGGCCAACCTGCTCAACACCAAGCCCTTGGTGGCTGCCATCCGTGAATTCTTCGGCTCATCGCAGTTGTCGCAGTTCATGGACCAGACCAACCCTCTGGCTGAACTGACCCACAAGCGCAGACTGTCTGCCCTTGGACCCGGCGGTTTGTCGAGAGAAAGAGCCGGCTTCGCCGTCCGCGATATTCACCCCAGCCATTATGGTCGTATCTGTCCGGTAGAGACCCCTGAAGGTCCCAACGCCGGTCTTATCGGTTCATTGGCTACCCATGCCCGTGTCAACGCCTACGGCTTCATCGAAACACCTTACAGAGAAGTGCTCAACGGCAGAGTTACCGATGCCATCCACTATCTCACCGCCGATGAAGAAGACCGCTTCCGTGTCGCTCCCGGCGATGTGCCGATCAATGACGACGGCAGCTTCGTGAAAGAACTGGTACCGGTACGCTACAAAGCCGAGTTCATCGAGACCGGACCCGAGCAAGTCGACTATGTAGGCGTCAGCCCCATCCAGATCGTATCGGTCGGAACGGCGCTCATCCCCTTCCTCGAGCACGACGACGCTAACCGTGCCCTTATGGGTTCGAACATGCAACGTCAGTCTGTGCCTCTGGTCAAGACAGAAAGACCTCTCGTCACAACCGGTATCGAAAGACAGGCCGCCCGCGACTCGGGTATGGTTATCGTCGCCGATGTCGAAGGTAAGGTCGAATATGTCAGCGCTACATCTATACATGTGCGCACCAAAGACAAGCGTCTAGTTAAGTACCGTCTCTCTAAGTTCCAGCGCTCCAACCAGGATACTTGCTTGAACCAGAAGCCGGTGGTACGCGTGGGCGATAACGTCAAGCCCGGCGAAGTCATCGCCGACGGTGCCGCCACCAATACCGGTGAACTATCGGTGGGACGTAACCTGCTCGTGGCTTTCATGCCCTGGGAAGGCTACAACTTTGAAGACGCCATCTTGATCAGCCAGCGTCTGGTTTTTGACGATGTGCTTACTTCCATCCACATCGAAAAACTGGAAATCGACGCCCGCTCCACCAAGCTTGGACCGGAAGAAATCACTAGAGAAGTGCCCAACGTTTCGGAAGAATCGCTGCGTCACCTCGATGAAACCGGTATCGTCCGCATTGGTTCCCGTGTTTATCCTGACGACATCCTAGTCGGCAAGATCACTCCTAAAGGCGAATCAGAGCATCCGCCCGAAGAGAAACTGCTCAGAGCAATCTTCGGTGAGAAAGCCCGCGATGTGCGTGACAACTCACTGAGAGTGCCTCACGGTGAAGGTGGTCGTGTTGTAGACGTTAAGGTCTTCGACCGCGAGAAAGGCGACGAACTGCCCCCTGTAGCCAACAAAGTCGTCCGTGTCTATATTGCTCAGAAGCGTAAAGTTTCGGTGGGCGATAAAGTGGCGGGACGTCACGGCAACAAAGGTATCGTAGCCAAGATTCTTCCCACCGAAGACATGCCCTTCCTGCCCGACGGTACACCGGTAGACATCGTGCTCAATCCGCTCGGTGTGCCTAGCCGTATGAACGTCGGACAAACCTTCGAAACCTTGCTTGGTCTGGCTGCTTATCTCACCGGTCAGCGTTATGAAGTGCCTCCTTTCGACGAAATGTTCGAATCGGAAGCTTCTTCGGTGACCGTGCATAACGAGATCAAGAAAGGCAAGAAAATCTCTGGCTTTGAATGGGTCGGCGACGACGGTAAAGTGACTCTCTATGATGGTCGCACCGGCGATGCTTTCGATAATCCAGTCACAGTCGGCAAGATCTATATGATGAAACTCGTTCACCTTGTGGACGATAAGATTCACGCCCGTTCAACTGGACCCTACTCGCTCGTCACCCAGCAGCCGCTCGGTGGTAAAGCGCAGTTCGGCGGTCAGCGTTTGGGAGAGATGGAATGCTGGGCTCTCGAAGCCTTCGGCGCCGGCTACTCTCTGCAAGAAATGCTCACCATCAAGTCGGACGATGTGAACGGTAGGTCTAAAGCCTACGAATCAATAGTCAAAGGTGAAAACCTGAGACGTCCCGGTATTCCTGAATCATTCAAGGTACTTGTCCGCGAACTGCAGTCAATCGGTCTCGATGTCTCGGTCGCCAAACGTACCCGTGAAGGTCAGGAAGTGGAAGTTGACCTCATGACCGAAGTAGAAGATGTTCGTCCTCGTGGACTGAGACGTCTTTCACCCTTCGGCGAGATCGGACTCGAGTCGGAGTTGGCCGAGCTATCGCGTCAAGCTCAGATGCCCGGAGGAGCAGTGGCTGTGGCCGGCTCTGAAGAAGAAGGCGAAGAGCTTATCGGTGGCGGCGGTTTCAACGAAGTAACCGAAGAGGCGGAAGTGGCAGTGCCGGCGGGCACCACTGAAGCTTTTGATTCGGACTTCGCCGACGAAGAAGAAGAGGCTTAAGAAGTCAAAAGTATCGTGGCTCAGGCCACATCCCACTAGGTTAGCCGCATAGCGGCAATGGAGGACTGTCAGGTACCATGCCTACAAGTATTGACCGATTTGACTACATCAAAATTGGAATCGCGTCACCGGAGCGTATTCTCAGTTGGTCTCACGGCGAAGTAACCAAGCCGGAGACAATCAACTATAGAACGCTCAAACCGGAGAAAGACGGACTTTTCTGCGAGCGCATCTTTGGACCATCAAAGGACTGGGAATGCTATTGCGGTAAGTACAAGCGCGTTCGTCACCGCGGTATCACTTGCGAACGCTGCGGCGTCGAAGTGACCGATTCAAAAGTACGCCGTCACAGAATGGGACACATCAAACTGGCTTCGCCGGTAACCCATATCTGGTTCCTCAAGGGCATCCCGAGCTATATTGGTCTTTTGCTCGACCTGCCCCTGCGTGATTTGGAACAGGTTGTTTATTTCAACGCTTATGTCGTAACCAACGCCGGCAACGCCCCTGATTTGCACAAAAATCAGTTGCTCGCCGAAGACGAATACGAAAAGCTGCTCGAAGATCCAAACCTACAGTTCGACGTCGGTATCGGTGCCGAAGCCATCAAGCAACTTCTGCATGATTTGGCCAAGCCCGTTTACGAGCGTCCGGACAACAAAGACGATCGTGGTCGTCTCATCGAACTGCCCGGCTTGAGAGAAATCTCCCAGGCGCTTCGTGAAGAACTGGCCGGCTCCGGTGGTTCGCAGCAAAAGCGGGCCAAGATCATCAAGAGACTGAGATTGGTGGAAGCCCTGCTTTCATCCCATACCGACCCCACCTGGGTCATCCTCGATAATCTCCCGGTGACTCCCCCCGACCTGCGCCCCATGGTGCAGCTCGATGGTGGACGCTTCGCCACTTCCGACTTGAACGATCTCTATCGTCGTGTGATCAACAGAAACAATCGTCTGGCCAGGCTGCTCGAAATGGGTGCGCCTGAGATCATCGTCAGAAACGAAAAGCGTATGTTGCAAGAAGCCGTCGATGCTCTCATCGACAACGGCAGAAGAGGTCGTGTGGTGGTTGGTCCCAACAACCGTCCGCTCAAATCACTCTCCAACATCATCGAAGGTAAGCAAGGTCGTTTCCGTCAGAACTTGCTCGGTAAGCGCGTCGACTACTCAGGTCGTTCGGTTATCGTGGTTGGTCCGACTCTCAAATTGCACCAGTGCGGTTTGCCCAGAGAAATGGCTCTTGAACTCTTCAAGCCCTTTGTGATCAATAAGCTCATCGAGCGCCAGATTGTTCAAAACATCAAATCAGCCAAGAAACAAATCGAGAAAGGCTCAGCCATCGTCTGGGAAATTCTCGAAGAAGTGATTCAAGGCCACCCGGTACTCCTGAACCGCGCCCCCACGTTGCACAGACTCGGTATCCAGGCTTTCGAGCCGGTACTGGTGGAAGGTCGCGCTATCCAACTGCACCCGCTTGTTTGCTCAGCCTTCAACGCTGACTTCGACGGTGACCAGATGGCCGTTCACGTACCTCTATCGGTAGAAGCTCAGGCTGAAGCCCACATGCTCATGTTGGCTTCCAACAACACCCTGCTTCCCGCCACTGGACGCCCCACCATCACTCCTACCCAGGACATGGTGCTCGGCATCTATTACTTGACCATCGAAAAGCCGGGCAACGACGATCCTTCCATCTGTCGCGGTGCCGGTATGCGTTTCGTTAGCCTCGCCGATGCTCGCTCAGCTTTTGAAGCCGGCATTCTCGATCTGCACGCCAAAATCAAAGTTCGTGACTTTGACGGTCAGATGATTGAGACCACTCCTGGTCGCATCATCTTCAACCAGGTCGTGCGCGAAGCGATCGCTACGGTCAACTAAACAGTGGATCGAAATTAGCTTTTACTGTCGATGCCATAAAAGACGAGGGACAAATGGTCACAGGCGATAAGAAAGAAACAATGGAATTCATCAACACCACAGTTGATAAAAAGAAGCTAGGTTCGCTTCTTTCCGAAGTATACGAGCGCTTTGGTACAGCCCGCACAGCTGAGCTGGCTAACGCTCTCAAAAACCTCGGTTTTAAATATGCCACCAAAGCCGGCGTCACAATCTCTATTGACGACTTGGATGTACCCGAAGCCAAAAAGGGTCTCATCTCAGCCGCCGAGAAAGAAATCGAAGCCGCTCAGAAGCGTTATGAACGCGGTGATATCACCGAAGTTGAACGCTATAACAAAGTAATCGATACCTGGTCTGCTACAACCGACCAGCTCACAAAAGAAGTCGTCGATAACTTCGATAGACTGAATCCGGTGTACATGATGGCGTTCTCCGGCGCTAGAGGTAACATCTCTCAGGTTCGTCAGTTGGTTGGTATGAGGGGCTTGATGGCTGACTCCCAAGGTCAGATTATCGACTTGCCCATCAAAGCCAACTTCCGCGAAGGTCTGAACGTTACCGAGTACATCATCTCAAGCTACGGCGCCAGAAAGGGTCTGGTAGATACAGCGCTGAAAACAGCCGACTCTGGTTATCTAACCAGACGTCTAGTCGACGTTGCTCAGGACGTTATCGTTCGTGAGCCCGACTGCGGCACCAAGCGTGGTATCGCCATGCAGCCCATTTCGGAAGGCGACAAGGACATGGTCAAGCTCTCTGAGCGTATCTATGGCCGTACCTTGGCTGAAGATGTAGTCGACCCCGAAACCGGCGAAGTAATCGCCAGATTGGGCGAACTGGTCACCCGTAAGCTCTCGACCACTATCGACGGCGCTCTCAAGAAGCCTAAGAAAGTGAAAGTAAGATCACCGCTCACTTGCGAAAGCCAGTACGGTGTCTGCCAGAAGTGCTACGGTTGGTCGCTCACCAATAACAGATTGGTCGACCAGGGTGAAGCCATCGGTATTATCGCCGCTCAGTCAATCGGTGAACCTGGAACACAGCTCACCATGAGAACATTCCACACCGGTGGTGCGGTATCCGGCGGCAGCAGCCGTAACCAGGTCAAATCTCCAGCCAAAGGCACAGTTTCATTCAAGCTACAGAGCCGTTCCATTCGTACCGCTTATGGCGACGTTATGGAACAGACCACCAGAGATGGTGTCATGAAAGTTGTCGCCGGTGAGAAAGAACATTCGGTCAATATCCCTGTTGGTTCTTTCCTTCATGTCAGCAGCGGTGCCGAGGTAACAGCCGGACAGGTGCTTTGTGAGTACGATCCGCCGGGTCAGAAAAAGAACTTGACCGAGCGCGCCACCAAAGATATCACTGCCGATATCTCCGGTCGTATCATGTTCCAAGGCTTCCAAGCCGACGAAAAACGCGACCGTCAAGGCAACATCTCTAGAACAGCCAACCGCGCCGGTATCATCTGGGTACTGGAAGGCGACGTTTACAACTTGCCCTCAGGCGCCCATGTGGTCGTCAAAGACGGTCAGGAAGTGAACGCTCTCGATGTTCTCGCCGAAATTCAAATCACCTCCGAGCATGGCGGTGAAGTGAGATTTGGTCCTGAAATCGAGACCGAAGTGGTGAAAGTTGGTCGCAGCAAAACCCAGACCAGATTGGTCAAGGGTAAAGAAATCAATGTCATCATCGCCTCGGTTGGAGCAAGCAATGCCAAGCTCGAGCCCGGTCAGAAAGGTCATGTTTGGAAAGTAGCCAAACAGAAAGAATCTTTCGCCATCAAAGTGGTGAACGATGAAGTGGTCGAGAACGGCAAAATCATTGCTGAGCTTGTTGACGATGGTACAAACGTAGTCAGCTGCGGCGGCGAGATCATATATGACGGCGTCGAAATCGACGACAGAAGAGTGGTCACCAAAGCCGGTAAAGTGCTCTTCGTTCCTGAAGAAGTACATTTCATCTCGAAAGACAGCTCGCTCAAGATGTCTGAAACCGGCGAAACAGTAACAGCCGGTCAGGAAGTGGTCAAAGATGTATTTGCCCACATGGAAGGTGTTATCGAAATCATCGCTGATAACGACATCATCCACGAAGTAATCATCAGACCCGGCGAACTGGTGCCAATCAACGATCCTTCCGATCTGCGCGTTCCCGAAGGTCAGATTGTCGAGCCCGGTACCGAGATCATCGATGGTCTTACCTATAAAGAGCGCAAGCTGGTCAGCTTCTTCGAGAAAGAAGACGGCTCCTGCTATGCCCTGGTTAGACCGGTGGAAGAGTATTGGATCGAGCCCAGAGAGACCAAATTCAAGCACAGAGCCACCGACGAGAAAATCTCACTTCGTTCAGTCACCCAGCTGCTTTTCCGCGATCGCGAAAAAGTGCGCAACCTGCAAGGCGCCCAGCTCACCAGAACCTCTCTGGTTCTGCAAATGCAAGGACACCTGCAAGGTCTCAAGGGTATTGTCGAAATGGGCGAAGAGTTGCTCATCGTCGTCCAAGAGAATATTCTCTTGCGTCGTGAGCAAGACCTCAACGTCACTCTGCTTGCCGTCGAACATGGTCAGGTCATCGAAGCGAAAGAGCCGGTAGCCACCACCCAGGTGCTCACCCGCACTTCCGCACGTGTACAGCTGTCCAAGAACGACGAACGTCGTATTCTTCTAATCACCGAAGAACAGCAGACACATCAGAAAATCAAAGGCACCGCCTCCGTCAAAGACGGCGATTTGATTCGTCTCGGCGATAACCTCTCCAAGTCCTCCACAGCCGGTGTATCTGGTCAGGTTGTCTCGGTGGACGGTGCTGATGTCGTAATCAGAAAAGGCAGACCTTATCTGATCTCGGTCAACACCCAACTGCAGTCCGAAGACGGCGCCCTGGTACAGAGAGGCGACTTGCTCGCTACTCTCATTTTCGAAAGACAGAAAACCGGGGACATCGTTCAGGGTCTTCCTCGTGTAGAAGAACTTCTTGAAGCTAGAAAGCCGAAAGAGAACGCCATTCTTGCCGAGAAAGAAGGACGCGCCCGCATCCTCACTGAAGACGATGTAACCAGGCTCTTCTTGGTCTTCGCCGACGGCACCGAAGAAGAAGTGGTGATTCCTCAGGGTCTCAACGTCATCGTTGAAGATGCTGAACAAATCACCCTGGGTACCGCCCTCACCGACGGACCGCCCAATCCCCACGATATCGTCAGACTGCGCGGCATCGCTGCTGCTCAGAAATATCTGGTCGATGAAGTTCAGTCTGTTTACCGCTCTCAGGGTGTAGACATCGCCGACAAACACATCGAAGTGATTGTTCGTCAGATGACCCGCAAAGTGCGCGTAGATGAGCCGAAAGACACCATCTTGCTCCCCGGTGAGCTGATGGAGCGTTATATCATCGATCAAGAAAATGACAAGATGGGTCAGCAAGGTCTCGAAGGTGCAACATACACCGACGTACTGCTGGGTATCACCAAGGCTTCACTCAATACCGAAAGCTTCATCTCAGCCGCTTCCTTCCAGGAAACCACAAGAATCCTCACCGAGGCTGCTGTTGAAGGTAAGAAAGACTGGCTGCGCGGTCTCAAAGAGAACGTGATCATCGGTCGTCTAATCCCTGCCGGTACTGGCTTCCAGGGTCATTCACAGCCCCAGGAAGAAGAGGAAGAAGAGGAGGATATCTATCCGCCTATCGGTGAAGGCAGCTTCAACGTTCCTGCTTAAGCAATAAGAAAGCTTCCCACTCGGGAAGCTTTCTTGCAATTAGGGGTGGCTGAAGGGCACTGGTCAAAGAATAATCTTTGATCAGTGCTTGTGTCTTGAGTAGTCGGAACAGAGTATTTCGTTTGCGTTGAAACGCTTAGAAATACGATGGGCTAGAAAATAGGTGCCGGCCTTGCGCGACGGGTTGCAGCGCTGGTCCAGAAGAAGATGGGTCAGTATAGAAACAGTGATGCCGACCCTATAGGGCTGGCGGGTCGGTCCTTTGAAGAAAAGAAAGAAAAGAGCGAGAAGTTCATAGGAGTGCAGAGGCAAGTAGAGCTTGCCTGAGTATTTCTCATGTGCTGCCTCTGAGAACCTACCCCAGTCCAGTTTCCAGCCATGGGCCCGGACATAATCGACGATATGGTCTAAATCGATAAGGAAACCGGCGAGAAAGCTCGCCACCGCTGCTTTTCTAGATTTGTAGACCAGATAGCTGGCGGCGCCTACTCCGGCTGATGTAATTATGTGTCCAACGGTTCTCATAGAGCTTCCTGTTTAAGATCTTATATAGTGCCTGCAATAAGCCTTTTTGGCTTTCCGTGCCTTATTTTGCGGTCCTCTCTGATAAAATCCTCTAGATATCGGGTACGGTTCGCGTACAAATCCGTTTCTGTTTTGTACCCAAGACCGCCACATTTTATGCAGGGCTTCAATTAACCAGTTAAGGGGTTTGCTAATGTCCAGAAAGTTTTCAGCCGTAAACTGCATCTCATTCACCTCAAGAAAGATGCTCAAGCTGAGCTGTCTAGTGGCCGGTACTGTGATTATTTCGCTGCCCTCAGCCCATTGCCAAAATCAGAACCTGCCCCAGGGTGCAGCCGGTCAGCAGAACCATCAAGCTGTGGGCATGTATAACCTGGGTTTGCAAGCCTATCAACAAGGTTCGCTAGAGTCTGCCATTATCTTCTTTAGAAGAGCCACCGACCTTGACCCCAATTTGGCAGATGCCCAGTACAACCTTGGCGTGCTCTATCAAAGCCAGCGCCGTGCCAAAGAAGCTATTCCGCGCTTCCAAGAAGTGCTGCGCGTCAAGCCTTCCGACCCCGACGCCCACTATCAGCTTGGTCTCGCCCTTATGGAAATGGGCAGGGCGGCTGAGGCTAAGACCCATTTTGCTTCGATAGCGCCCAATTCCACACATTTTAACGATGCCCAAAAACGCAGCCAGATGTGCGATGCGCAACTTTCAGGCGCAACTATTGCGACACCAAGCTATAGTCCAAGTGCCCAACCCCAGCTCAATATGACCAGCCAACCGGCGATTTCCCAGCCTGCCATACAACCGGCCATGCAACAGCAGGCCATGCAACAACAGGCCATGCAACAACAGGCAATACAGCAGCCCCAGCAGAACATGTCGGCAAGCTATAGAGAGGCTTATCCTACTCAAAGTTCTTTGGCTCAGAGTTCTTTGGCACAAAGTTCTTTGGCTCAGAGTTCTTTGGCTCAAAGTTCTATTAACCAAGGCGTCAGTCAGCCGGTAATGCCTGCCTCAAATACTCAGTACAGTCAGCCGGTGGTGCAATCTGCACCGGCACAGGCGCCTGTACCGGCAAAAGCCAGTAACCCCACTGCCGTCATGGCCAACACTTCTGTCAGGGTCATAGCCACTGGCTTTTCAGCCCCATCAGGTCTGACTTTTGACCGTTCCGGCAATCTCTATGTGGCTAACTATGAAACCAATAGTGTTGACCGCATTTCAGCCGACGGCACCCGCAGCCAGTTCAGCTCCGGCGCCCATTTGAAAGGACCTATCGGTCTTGTGGCCGACGAAACCGGCAATATCTATGTCGCCAACTATGAGTCCAACACAGTCGCTCGCATCACCCCCGCCGGTATTTCAACCATTATCGGTACTGGTTTTAAGCGCCCCTATTATTTGGCTCTAGATAAAGAAGGCAACCTTTTTGTCAGCCAGCAACAGGACAATTCAATCGTACGCATCACTTTGCCGCGTACAGTAGTGACCCGATAGGAGCCCTGAATGACCACTGCCCATGACCTGGTCAGGCTCGATTCTGATTATTTTGACGAAAAGAGAGTCGAGGCCCAAGGCTTTGCGGGAAAATGCTTTGAAATCTATCACCGCATTTTCACTAGAATAAAAATTGAAGGAAGAGAGAACCTGCCGCCCGACGGACCTCTGGTAATTGTCGGCAATCACCGCTCTTTCTATGATCCACCTTTGTTTACAGTCGCCACTGAGATGAAGATTGTCTATTTCGCCAAGCAAGAGCTTTGGGATACCTACTGGCTGGGGCGTTTTCTCACCTGGGTGGGGGCTGTGCCGGTAAATAGAAAGCGCCCTGAAATTTCGCGCATCAAGTTTTTGCGCATGATGATGAAGCGCGGCTGGTCGATTGGCATGTTCATCGAGGGCACCCGCTGCAAGATACCAGGCAAACTTGGTAAGCCAAATGTTGGACCGGCTTATTTTGCCAAAGTAACAGGGGCGCCCATATTGCCCATAGGTTTTATCAATACCGATAAGCGTTTTGGTCCGGTGACCGTGCGCATAGGCAAGGTCATGCAAGGTTCTGATGACCTGGAAGAGACAACCTGGCGCATTATGGAAGCTCTTTCCCAGTTGACCGGCTATGAAATTTCAGAGAGAAAATTGGCAAAAGAAGACGAATAATACGAATTAATCTTTTTTTGCTGTCCAAAATTGAACTTTTTGCTCATGATGATCGTTATAGAGATATGGACATTTCTCTAAATGAGGTCGGCTTATGTTTCAATTCAGTTTTCCAAAACGGCTTTTAGCTTTAACTATGCTGGCCGCATTCACCTTAACCTTACCGGCTCAGGCTGCTCCCAAGCTGATAACCGGCACCGAACAGTGGGAGAATGTCAATTATCTATTGACCGAGATTCCCTGGTACCAAAGTCTTTCGCAAGCGCAAGAAGCGGCTCGTCAGAAAGGCAAGATGGTCTTTTATATGCACATTCTGGGCAAACTGAATGGGGCCACTTGAAGCGCCGGAAATAGTTTGAGAGCCGTGTCGCTCTCTTCGCCTCAAGTAGTAAGTGTTCTCAAAGATAACTTTGAATGTGCCACCCGAGACATAACCGGTTCGGAGTATTCGGGTGTTTCTGGTAAGCATGAAGTAACCGGCAAGGCTGTCCGCACTACAAACGGTGCCGGTCCTCACAATATTCAGATGTTCATGCTGGCTAGCGACGGCACAGTATTGCACTGTTTGCCCGGCTATTGGGCTCCCGCCGACCTAGTGACCGAAGTAGAATTGGCCAAGAAGCTCAATACTGTATGGACAAGCAATATGAGCTACGACCAGAAACGTCGCGAGTTCTACCGGCTGCATCTAGCCCATGCCTATGCCCATTCAGATGCCACAAAGATGCGCAGCAAGATGCAAGGGTTCGACCAGAAATACGAGGCAAAGCATAGGCTTTCCACCTCAGATACGATTCTGAATCCGACGCTGGCAGCACAGATTCTCGAACCTGGTGGTAAGGCGCCCCCAGGAGCCTTCAAGACCACCGACCTAATCATGCATGAAAGAATGGCTGTGCGTCCTTTCCTTCCCTATAACCAGTTCGATGTTGCTGTCTATAGCGACTATGGTCGCCCTCTTTATGACAAGAACGAAGACTATCGCACGGCTTCGGGTGAAGTTGATAAAGATGCTGCCAAGCATGCGCCTCGTATCGGTAATGTAGATGCCATGAAGCAAAGCAAAATGAAAGGCAATGGTGTCTCAACTGCCGCCGGCTCAGGCTCAAATTCAAATTCCTCTAGCATGGCTTCTTATCTGACCCGGCGCGGCATTCGCACTTTTACGCGCATGGGGGTAAGAGCAATAACCAACTAAGAGCCATCGCTAACTAAGAGGTAAGTAGATAGGCACTATTTCAAGAGCAGCAATTTGATAAAATCATGCACTGAGTCTTAACTCAGTGCATATTTTTTAGCGGCGGGATAAGCCATGAAAGTTCTTCTGGTAGACGATGATTCAAACATACGAACAATTGCCGCCATAGGGCTGGAAGACGAGCCCGACTGGGAAATTTTGGAAGCCTCCTCAGGTAGTGAAGCCCTTGGTATGGTCTCTGATTTTTCGCCCGACGTAATCTTGCTGGATATGATGATGCCCGGTCTTGATGGCTTGGGCACTTTTGAGCTTTTGCGGCAAAAGAGCAACATGCAAGAAACCCCGATTATTTTCATGACCGCTAAAGTACAGCCGGAAGAGGTGGAGCGCTACATTACTCTCGGCGCAGCCGGCGTGATCATCAAGCCATTTGATCCAATCACATTGGCTTCTGAGATTCAGGACATACTCAAGCAGGCTGTTTGAATTGACATCATTAAAGATACGATTCTTGGCTTCATGGGTGGTTACTGCCTGTTCAGTGCTTATGGCCGCTGGTTTTATTCTCAATCACAACCAAAGAGTTATTGCTGAAAAAACCTGGCTCAATCAAAGGCAGGTCATCTTTCACAATTTGGATGAAGTGGCTTCGCTCAATCTCAAAGCCGAGAGTGTTTCACGCTCTTATTTGCTGACCGGTGACAAATACTATCTCAAACTGCGTGATACTTATATTGGTGCCCTGCGCAACAGGCTTATCGCCCTGTGCGAACAGCTTAAAGCTGAAGAGCAGGTGGCAAAGCTCACCGAGAAACTAGGCAAGGCAATCACTGCTCGCATAGACCTTTCTGACCGCTGCATCGCCGCCAGAAACGAGCTTGACAATCACGACGCCATGATCTTGGTTAAGCATGGTGCTGCTTTAGACGAAGAAATCGAAGACACCCTGGCTGCTTTAGAAGAATGGCAGTCTGAGCTGGTCTCAAAGCGCGAAGCCGATTTCCTCAAGATGATTCTCGATACCAACCAATTAGAGTCATTGCTGGGACTGCTTTGCTTGAGTGCTCTGACCATTTCGATTTCGCTCACTTATCGCTATATGTCGGCAAAGCGCATGTCCGACCTGCGTTTCCATGCCATATTCGATCAGACTTACCAGCTTATAGGTTTGCTTTCGAGCGACGGCAAGATAGTAGAGGCCAATCGCACAGCTCTAGATATGGTGGGCAAAAAGGCTGAGGACGTGCGTGGGCTCTTTTTTTGGGAAAGCCCCTGGTGGGAGCATTCAACTGTAGAGCAAGAGAAACTAAAAGACGCCATTAGAAAGGCTGCCGATGGGCAGTTCGTTCGCTTTCAAACTATCCATCGAACTCTAAAGGGCAACGATTTGGCCATAGATTTTTCTATCAAGCCGGTTTTTGATGAAACCGGCAAGGTGCTTTATTTGCTGCCTGAAGGTCGTGATATGACCGAGCAGAGGCGCTTGCAAGAGATGACCAAGGCCAGCGAAGAGCATCTTAAGTCTGTTTTGACCTGCCTCGCTGAAGGTGTTATCCATCTCGATTTGGACGGCACCTTGGTCTATATGAACGGCGCGGCCGAAAGGCTCTTGCAATATGAAGAGTCAGAGCTGAAAGGTCGGCAAGTTTATGAAACGTTGGGTATGCAAGACCTGGGCAAGCGTCTGAGCGCCAGAGAAGAGTTATTTAGGCGCAAGGACGGCAGCACTTTTCCGGTCGATTATGTGGCATCGCCTTTGGTGCAGGAAGGCGAAACAATCGGTTCGGTGATAGCCTTTCAAGATATAACTTTGCGTAAAGAAGCCGAAAAGAGAGTCAGTGAATTCTATTCTACTGTTTCGCACGAGCTGCGCACGCCTTTGACTTCAATTCGTGGTGCTCTCAGGCTATTGGAAGCTGGCAAAGGCGGCGGCAATAATCTCAATGACCGCGGCAAGCACCTTGTGGCAATGGGTTTGCTCGAATGCGATCGTCTAATTAGACTCATCAACGACATGCTTGACCTGCGCAAAATTGAAGCCGGTAAATTAGCTTTGCGATATGAAGAATTAGATTCTCTGGAACAAACCAAGAAAGTGGCATTGGCTTTGCAGGCTTATGCCGATGAGTGCAAAGTGCGCCTCGAAACTGAATCTGAGCATTCATACAAGTTTATGGCCGACCCCGATCGCTTTGCCCAAATTTTGACCAATCTTATTTCAAACGCTATAAAGTTTAGCCCCGCCGGTGGTACCGTAAGAGTTTTGGTTGAGCCGGTGCTTGATGAACATGGCAAAGAAGATGCCCTCAAATTCTCGGTTTGTGATAGCGGTCCGGGCATCGACCAACAAAGCCAGCGCAAACTCTTCAAGGTTTTTCAACAACTCGATTCGACCGATACCAGAGGCAAGGGCGGCACCGGTTTGGGACTGGCTATTAGTAAGTCACTGGTGGAGCAACACGGCGGTGCTATTGGGCTTGAAAGCGAAGCCGGCAAAGGTGCCACCTTTTGGTTTTCATTGCCCCTGGGGCGTCGGCAGATGCTGGCTGTCGGGCAACTTAGCTCTGGTGTGCAGGCGCGGCTCGAAGCAACGGCAAGCCAAACGGTAGATTTACAAAGAGGTAAGTCTGGCGTGACCGACAATGTGTATGCCATAGTGGTGGAAGATGATCGTTTTACTCGTAATCTTCTTGAGATGGAACTGCGAAGATTGGGGCTGGAAGTGATTTGTACCGAAACCGGCAAGGGCTGTCTCGGATATTTTGAGCATCCTGATTCTTTTCATATTGAACTTTTGGTGCTAGACATGGGTTTACCTGACATGGACGGGCAAGACTTAATTGACGAACTCTTGCAGCGCGGCAAAAAAGACTTGCCGCTAATTGTCTACACCGCCCGCGATCTCAGCGAAGAGGCAAGAGCCCGCGCTACCTTAGGGACCACGATTCATTTGACAAAGTCTATAGACAAAGAAGAAAAAATCGTAGAAGCTGTAAAATCGGTTTTGGGTGAGCGCGCAGTAAAGCTGCCGGACCGCAGCGCCACTACCGATAACCGCTTACCATCACTTTCGCAAGAGGAAGCTTCACGCATGATTGGCAAAGATGCAAGCGCTGAAAACAGCCATGAAGGAGCCGTTAATGACGCAGGATAAGTGTTCAATACTTGTGGTTGATGACGATCCGGCTTTTCGCGCCTTGGTTTCTACAGTGCTTAAAACCAAAGGCTATAGGGTAAGAGAAGCCGGTAGTGCCGATGAAGCTTCCAGTCTCTTTTCAGACCAAGAGACTAAACTGGCAATTGTCGACTATAAAATGCCGGGAAAGGACGGACTGTCCTGGATTGAGAAATTGCGAGACTCTGGTCGAGCCATTCCGGTGGTATTTGTTTCCGGCAATTGGTGCGATCCCAAAACTTTCAACAGACTGCGCAACTTGCTAAAGGTCTCGTTGATTGTCAAAAAGCCAATAGTACCTGCTGTTTTTCTTGAGCAGGTAGAAAGCCTGCTTAATGCCGAAACCAAGCTTTCATTGCAAGATTATGGTATTGCCGGTTTGACCGACGATATAACACTCTCAGAACAGCATAGTTCTGCAAAGAGTGAGAACATCAGACAGTTAATGCAGATGCGCTCAAAGCTAGAACTGAAATCTGCCTTGAAAGTGGCTCAGGCAAGTTATGTGCAAGACCTCTCGCGGCTCTGGTCTGAGCTTGTGAGAACCTGCAACGAGGTCAAACAGTTTCCAGAGAGAGTTGATTTGCAGAGTCATGCCATCAACGAAGCTCACAAGATTAAGGGCACGGCTGGGTCTCTAAACTTGGTCAAGGTTAGTGAGATAGGCGCTAAAGTCGAGCACCTTATGAAAGTGCTCGACCCCCGTGAGTCTACCGAGATGGAAGTTATTTGGTCTGAAATCAACCGCGCTCTAGCCCTCGGTGAAACCGAGGTGTGTAAGGCAATCGAAGAATGTTCCGGGCTGTCGGAAGAAGCGCAAGCGGCGGTGCGCATCTTGGTCTTGGGCGATAGCTTTGAAGATTTTGTTTCAGAAGACGAAAAGATAACCGTCAGTCATTCTAGAACAGCTTCCAATGCGCAAAGTCGACTAAAGAAGCATCGCTTTGAAGCCGGTGTCTTTGACGTGGTGCAAACTGGTCGCCACGAACTCTTTGAACTGGCGCGCCAGGCTCGTCTGCCTGTAGAAGGCACCGTGCCCTTAGCCCTGGTGAAGCCAGACGACGAGGCGCCTCTGCTTAGCCACAGCGATGAACTCTTTATCGGGGCATCTGTATCTATGCCCTTTACTGAAGCCCGCGAAAACTTTGCCGCCCTACTCACCCATCTGTTGCAACTCAGGCAGGCACAGAAGACTCGCATAATGGTGGTCGATGACGATCCGGTACTGTTGCATTTTGTTGATACTGTACTTACTGCCCATGGCTATAATGTACGCACTCTCAACAATCCTCTCAATACAAGCGCGGTGCTCGATCTCTTCAAGCCCGACCTTTTAATTTTAGACGCTATGATGCCTGGCTTGACCGGTTATGAAGTCTGCCGCATGGTCAGAGAAGACCATCATTGGGCTAAACTGCCAATTTTGTTTTTGACCGGCAAGACTTCTCCCGAGTCCCGAGCTGCGGCTTTTCAAGCCGGCGGCGATGACTTTCTCGCCAAGCCTGTTTTAGTTGACGAATTGCTCACCCGAGTGGGCGGGCAGATAGCAAAATCGGGCGGCGGTCGCAGCGCCGATTTTGATGCCAGCAGCGGTTTGCTTAAGGAAGAATCTTTTGTTAGACTGGCCGCCAAGGTAATCGATGAGAATAGTGCCGAAGGCGGGCTGTTTAGTATAGCTCTGCTTGCCTGTGATGATGTAGAAGGCATCAGAATGGTGCATGGTATTGAGCCGCTTAGACGAGCCTTGCTTGATTTTGGACAAGAGGTGCGCCTGCGCTTCAAGGCCGAAGACTTAAGAGGCAAGATAGGCTATGACGCCGTCGCACTTTTGGTATCGGGTGAAGAGCGCGCCACTGTGGCCGGTGCCATTGCTCTATTACAAGAAGAGTTTGCCAGCCGCACTTTTAAGGGCGACCGCGGCAATTTCGGTATGACCTTTTCTGCCGGTGTGGCAGACTCTGCCGAGGGCTTGAAAGGGCTGAAGCCTCTATTGAAGAAGGCTTATGAGCGCATGCTTATCGCTCGCAAGACCGGAACAGGCAGTATCAATTTCGGTGAAACAGTCAGTGGTGGGGCGCTTTTTTGAGTTCAAAACTTTACCGGCGTCGTTTCTCACTGCTTGGCTTAACCTTGAGTGTGTCTTTGCTTTGTTTGCTTTGTTTGGTTTGTTTGCTTTGTGGCGCTGAAATTTGCAGAGCCGAAGTCGATAAAGAGACAAAGAGAGTGCAAGCCTTTGCCGCACAGATTGCTGCCAGGGGCGGTAAGTTAGACAGTCGACAGCTTTGGTCGATGATTGACCAATACAAGAAAGAGGGACCGCGCTCTGAGTATTTCTATATGGAAGTAGTTAGCCGCCTCATTTATCTTAAAGACAACGCCAATGCCTTGAAGCTTTGTGATTTAGGCATTAAGGAAATGCCAAATAGTTATCAGATTTTGGGTCTCAGAGGGCAGATTTGGACTGCTGTTGATGAACTCGATAAAGCCGGTGCCGATTTGAAGAAAGCTGCCCAGATGAATCCAAAGTTCGGCCCGAACTTTTTTCGTCTGGCAAATTACTATCTTGCCTCTGAAGATGCCAAATCAGCTCTTCCCTGTATCGATAAAGCCATAGCCTTCGGTGATGAACCGAATGGTGCCTATCATAGATTTAGAGCAGTCATTTTGGCGACGCTAAATCGTTTTGATGAGGCGGCAAATGAGCAGCGCCTGACTCTAAAGATGAGTTCGCAAAGCTATGAAAGACCCCTTCTCATTCAAGAGTTGGCCAGGTATCAATTTAGGGCAGAAAAATATAACGACTGTGTGGCTACTTTGCTTTCTCTAGGTGATTCTTCTAAGCTTGCACCCAAGACAAGAGACAATCGAAGTTTCTTTCTTGCGCGCTGTTATGAGCGTCTTGGCAAAGTCGGCGAGGCTGAGGCTGCACTCAAAAGTATTTCGACTATCTCTGAGCATCATCCAACTGCACAGAAGATGCTGCTTGAGTTGTACAAGAAGTCAGGGCGGAAGAAAGAATATCTTGAGCAAGAACGGAAGAATCGAGCTTTGTTCAAAGAGATAAGACCGCTCTAGCTGTCGATTGTAAGGATGTTTGACGTTTGGAATTTCATTCGGACCTTCTGCTTGCGACTTTTACCCTAAATCAAAATAGGTCCTAAATATTGAGGATACACAACCTATCTGCGCAAGATTTGATGCAAAGCTTGCATACAAGCGAAGCCGGTTTGGACAGCAGAGAGGCTGCACGTCGTTTAGTAGAATTTGGTCCAAACGTTATCAAACAGGTAAGGCGAAAGCCCCTCTTTGCGCGCTTTCTACAAGGGTTCACTCATTTCTTTGCTTTGATTTTGTGGTGCGGGGCCGCATTAGCTCTTTTTGCTGAATGGAAAGAGCCTGGCACTGGCATGGGTTTACTTAGTTTGGCCATCTTGGGCGTTATTTTAGTAAACGGCATTTTCTCTTTCTGGCAAGAATATAAAGCCGAAGAGTCGATAGCCGCTCTTAAGCTGATGATACCGCGCATGGTGAAAGCTTATCGCGATGGCGAACTATGCGAATTGGCAACAAATAGCTTGGTGCCCGGTGATCTAGTCTTTCTAGAAGAGGGCGACTCTGTGCCCGCCGATTGTAGGCTGATAGAGGCAACAGGCATTAAGGTAAATAACTCATCTTTGACAGGAGAGTCAATTGCTGTTTCTAGAAGTGCAGAAGACTCTACCGAAGAAGATATTCTTCAGAGCGTGAATGTATTGCTGGCCGGGACATCAGTCTTGGCTGGACACGGCAAGGCTTTTGTTTTTGCCACCGGCATGGAAACCGAATTTGGCAAGATTGCTGCTTTGACCTCGGCAGCTCAAGAATCACTATCGCCTTTGCAGATGGAGATTATTCGGTTGAGCCGAATTATCGCTTTTATAGCCATAAGTGTTGGACTAGTCTTTTTCTTGATTGCGCAGTCTTTCGGTATGCCATTTTGGAGCAATATTGTATTTGCCGTTGGCCTGATAGTCGCTCTCGTGCCTGAGGGCTTACTGCCGGAAGTAACGCTGGCCTTAGCCACCTGTTCGCGGCGCATGGCAAAGAGAAATGCTTTGTTGCGAAATCTTCCTTCAATCGAGACTTTGGGTTGTGCCTCTGTGATTTGCACAGACAAGACTGGCACTCTCACTGAAGGGAAAATGACTGTGAGCCGGGTGTATTTGTGTGGTCAAAGTCTTGGCAGAGACCAGTTTCAAGCTGTCACGCAGTCTGAGGCAGCTTTTAGAGAATTTTGTTCAATCTCACTAAACTGCGAGAACGCCAAACAAGGCATAAGAGCCGGCGCAAAGCAGATGCTAGGCGATCCAATGGAACTTGCCTTGGTTGACTTTGCCAAGACTTATCATCCTACATTGCCGTTTCTTTTGCGTGTTGATGAGATTCCGTTTGATTCAGGGCGCAAGAGGCTTACCACTGTTCATCAGCTTGCCGACAACAGTTTGGTTCTTTACAGCAAAGGCGCCCTTGAGACTTTGCTGCCTTTGTGCAGTTCAATTTATGACAGTGGCGGCGTAGTTGAGCTGACAGATAAGTTTAGACAAGAGGTCATAGAGCAAGAGCAGTACCTCACCAATAAAGGTTTGCGAGTGTTGGCATTAGGTCGTCGTTCTTTGCCTCAGATATACAGAAAGGAAGATTTAGATACTGCCCTAACATTAGTTGGTTTGGTCGCGATGGAAGATCCTCCTCGTCCGGAGGTCCCCCTTGCCATAAGCCGCTGTCGTAAGGCCGGTATCAGAGTGATAATGCTGACCGGGGATCATCCCAATACTGCTCTGGCAATTGGCAAAGAGATTGGTCTGGTGCAGACCGATACTCCAGTTGTTATGTCTGGTACCGACTTGAAGAAGCTCACTGAAGCTCAACTGAGGCTTATGCTAGGGCGGCAGGAAGTCGTTTTTGCAAGAACCGATGCCGATCAGAAAATGCAGATTGTGCAGACTCTTCAGAAAATGGGTCATATTGTCGCTGTTACCGGTGATGGTGTTAATGACGCACCGGCTCTAAAGTCGGCTGATATTGGTATAGCTATGGGTCGCAGCGGTACTGATGTAGCACGAGAAGCCGCTGACATGGTACTTGCTGATGACAATTTCGCCAGTATTGTGAACGCGGTAGAGGAGGGGCGGTCTGTTTTCTCCAATATTCGTAAGTTTTTAACGTATGTGCTTTCTTCTAATATTGCTGAGCTGATGCCATGCTTAGCCTACGTGCTATTTAAGGTGCCGCTGCCTCTGACAATTATTCAGATACTAAGTGTTGACTTGGGGACCGACTTGCTGCCCGCCCTTGCTTTAGGTACCGAGAAACCAGACCCAGCTGTCATGGAAAGACCGCCTCGTCCCCGTTCTGAAGGCTTGTTTGATCATCGTTTACTGCTTAGGGCCTATCTCTATCTTGGTGTCATGGTTTCAGCAGCGTCTTTGATTGGCTACTATTTTGTTTTTACAATGGGTGGATGGCGCTACGGTCAGTCGCCGCCTGCATCGGATATGGCATACAAAGCCGCCACAACAGCTTGTTTGATGGGAATTATGTGTATGCAGATTGTCAACTCTTCAATCTGTCGAAGCGAACAAAAGTCAGTTTTTACTATAGGGCTATTTAGCAATAAGCTATTAAATATCGGCATAGCCGTTCAGATATTGCTGATGATGCTCTTGACCTATACCGATGTCGGCAATCGTGTCTTTGGCACTGCGCCCCTGCCTTGGCAATTCTGGCTTATGATGCTGCCCATGATGATTGGCATGCTTTTCGTAGAAGAGTTGCGCAAGTGGATACTCAGGTCCGGGTTTGAGTTGTTCAGTTTCAAGCATAATAATAGTTAGGTGTGTTTGGGGTGGCTCTCAAACATTAATAGGAAATGACGAACATCTAGGGCGTGAAAATAGAACAAAAGATGATGAAATTTGCCAAGCTATCAGCACTCTTTCTTGTGGTCTTGAGCATCCTCTTTGGAAGCGGACAGATGGAGTTAGGGTGCAATGCCGCCAATGCTAGACCAAGTTGGAGAACAAAGCTGCCAGACGGATCAATTTTCTTTCCTTACAGCTGGTGTCTTGCTTTCAAGATTCAGAAGGTCGAGCCGCATCTTGTTTATGAGGGCAGAACCGACATTGCCGAGCTCGATGTCCATGTTAAGGTCGAATACGTTCTTCGTGAGGGAACGCAAACTAGTGAGCGAATCTGTAATGAAAGTGGACAGGAAGTCAACGAGGCTCCAATAAAGGCAGGAGACACAATAACACTGTGCTTATCAAAGGAACCGAACTTTGACTTGAGGAAATACTTAAGTTCGCTGGAGAATAAGACCCAAGTTTGGGCTTTTTCAACTGCGACTCGGAACAACAATGGCAAGCGGCTTCACTTCAGCATCAGAGAGCGCTTTGAGCCTTTTCATGATCAAGAATTTTCTACAAACGACCTAAAGGAGCTAGCATCAGACTTAGCACCGGTAATAAAAGATCCGCAAAAGGCAAAGCTGCCCATCGAAAGATATCTAAGAGACCGATGGACAGAGAAACGCATTCGAGAATTTTGTCACAAGGACAATCGCTTAGTGCTATGGCTGCCCATTCCTGAGCCAGAAAGTTTTGAGTGCAATATATCGGATAATTCGTCTTTGCAAGGAATTCTCTATCCGAAATCGCAGCTTGGAGAAGTACTGTGGATCGCTTATACAACTAACAATACACCCACCCGCTATGCAATTGTCGTGAAAAACGGAAGGGACCTGTGGCAGCTGGACAGAACTAATTTTGATTTAGGGGGCTCTTTTAGCGATGATGATGCACTCAAAATGCGTATTCATGATACCCTGAATTTTGCTCAAAGAATCTCCTTCTTTGCCCATCAAAGACCTCCGCTGACAAGAGAGGAGTACTTAAGTGGGGGGATTTTTAGTTCTACAACGCTGCCCACTGTGCCGGATTGGAAGACGTTTATGGTTGAGCGAGAGAAAAATACCGGTAGAGTGGTGGCGGTTAGTTGTAAAACGTCTTCCGGTCGGTTGAGCGCTCTTCTAGACAATAATAAGCAGATTCAATCAGTGACTATGAATGGCAAACAAGATTATGAATGGGTCCAATCTCTCGCTGAAGCAAACAAAAAAAGAGTAAAGCGCTACGAGCGGCAGAACTAGAGAGGACCGTCTCTTCCGCGTGCTCCCTCTGTTTTCAAACATTCCACTATCCTCGCAATTCAATTGGGTTTGGATGAATATTCTGTCTTTAGTTTACTTCAGAAGCTGCGCCAAGCAATCTCGCAGAATTCCAAGTGAAGCTAGTTGAGAGAAGACTGGCTAAAGACCTGCATTTTGAATAGCAAATCGCATTTAATGGTCTCCTAGCGGCAACTTTTGTCCTGCTAGTCACTGTTTCTTGCCTGCAATGACTGCCAGCGAAATTGGGAGGTAGTAATACCTCTGAAACTGACATTAACTGAGCGGAGCAATCGGAATAAATGGTAAATACTTCTCGAAGAGAAAGTAATTGAAAGCTCTGAAAGATTGACAGAACGAATACCATGGAAAAAGTTTGTCGTCGTTCTGACAGAGGTGCATTATCGCTGTCATCAGAACCAAGTACAAGAGAGACCATAAAAGCAAGTATCCGAGCCGATTAACTCTCTCTTGTCCGCTGCAACTAACAAGTCGCAAAGCCTGCGGAATTTGGTCTACCAGCTTCTTGTTGAGTTTCTCTAGACCATAAACAATTAGTACAAAACTACCAACAGCAAGGAGAAAGGAGAAAGGCAGGTAGTAGCAATCTAACAAAAAAAGATAACTGACTATGCCAGAACAACTTCCCGCAAATAACGCAATAACGGAAGCAAAAATATTAGAAACCTTCATTTTCTTCTCATTTCTTACTATATCGACATACCCAGCATAAGCCTCATCTTCACTGACATTTTCGTACTGTTCGTCAGGAGTAGGCGCGTCTTTCTGGATTGACAGGAGTAAGCCTAAATTCATTCAATGAATGGCGAATCAGAGAGGCTTGGCTGATTTAACCATCAAACGAACTACCTCGCGGTCATGAGAGGTTGCCAAAATCAAAATGTAAAGACGGTGGACTAGCTGCCGTGCCTTGCCGTAAGTACATCTTCATAATGCCTTTGCACAGCCTGCACATTAGGTAGCCCAAGTCGTTCCTGAGGGGTAAGACCAACAAAAGTGCTGTACCTCCAGGCTGTCCACTCCGGCATGCCTGCTGCCTTAAGCAGGGACCTGGCGTTGTATTCGGCCCACCACCTTGATCTGTTAACAACCACATAAGAGACGTCTCCATCTCTACTGATTGCATCGCGGCGGGCGACTGCTCCCCCATTGTCAGTGTGTCTGTTGGTTCTGAAGATGAGTTTAGGAAGATCTTCTAGATCTTGTACTTTTCTGCGATGCTCTCTTTCATCAGCCAATAAGCGTGGAAAAGTGCTGCCATCAGTAGACATAAGATAGCCACCTACAGTTGGGTCGAATTTCCTTATGGCCTTAATGATGCTGCCACTAAAACCAGTATCAACTACTGCAGCGCCTGGAGGTATTTCTTTCAACCATTGTCTCTTTGTAGACTCATCATCATACTGAAGACGACTGAATAGAAAATACATTGCATTTCTGCCTCGTTCCTTCAGTATTGGTAGTAGTGGCCAGGCATCACGTCCAAGCAAAACTATCGGCTGATGGTTTGGAATTAGCCTTTCTATGCCATCCGCGGCATCCAGAAAGGTATCGGCAGCTTTCACAACATTGCGTGGCTGCGGCAAAGTCGTCTCTATTCGGAAGCTATTTCCAGCCTGTCTAGCCTCACTTTGAAGCCTTGTTAGCTCGTTGCGATTTAGCTCCAGACCCTGGGCCAGGTGGTCGGTTAGAAGTGCATGAAAATTCTTACCGCTACCATAATCGCGCAAGCCAGCAAGCACCTGCTGAAGCCTGTAATTGCCACTCCATGAGCCCCTGGCAATAGACAGAGATAGTGGCGCTGGAAATATCGATAGGCTCATAACGTCTTTCAGTTGTGCGCTTGTTGCATTCTCTGCCAATAGATCTTTCAGGATTTGTGGACGATCTGAACCAAGTTTGCTATAGAGCGATACTTGCACCATAGATAGTCCACGCTCAGCCAGTTGACCGAGTTTCGCCAACTCCTCCGGCTCATAGCCATCAAGTTTAGAAATATAGGTTCGATCTGCAAGTATATTTGGCTCTATCTCTCTTGCTCTCGGTCGCTCATTAAGTTTGGTTTTGAGATATTTCTTTGCCGCCGACTGCTCCGATGCCAAATGATGAATATCTTGAAGTTTTTCTTCCGCTGGAGCCAGAGCAATTAAATTGTCTATTTGTCGATTGCTCAACTTGGCGTCTGCGGCCAGTCGCAACAGGCAATAGATGCGTGACACGTTTGGATCTTGGTCGAGCCAGCCTTTCATAATCGCTCTAGCTGCGATTTCTTGACTTTGCTTAGGTTCTGCTGTGAGTTTGCGTCCTAGGTCTTGCTTGTACCAGTTCGTTAGCCTTGACGAGTCTATTTTTGCCAAGATATCGGGTCGGTCAGAGTAGAGAGACTGTAGATAAACATTCGCCATAATCGCCTCGGGGATGAAATCCCTTGCAGAACTCTTCTGGCTGGCTAACTCGTTAATTCGATTTATGCTCCTTTGGCGAAGTTCAGCGTTTTCACTGCAGTCGCCGGTTGCAAGGGCGAAATAAACAGACTTCATAAGTTTCCTGCCAGGCAGATCTTTGTCAGCTAGAGCGATTATATAGTTAATAGTGTTTTGCGTGATTCCAACATTGGATAACTCTTGCCCGTAGGTTTTGAGCGTTGCTTTGTTGCAAAGTTCATCAAACGACAGTTTCTTGTCTGCCTTTGTTAAATACTTCCATGCTCCAAACAGATTCAGTCTGGTTTCCCAGCCCTCATTAGAAAGACTATCTAGATTCTCCTTCACCCATTGGCGAAGATCGGCATGTCTGAAAAGCGGTGCCGTTTCTAGCGAATTAGCTAGTCCGAGCTTTTCTATACTATTGGCTAAGTCGGAGGCCTCCTTTGCCGGTATTGTCTCCCAGTCTTTCTGGTCGGCTTTGTGCCAAGCTGCTAGAACATCGTTCATCTGCTCACCTTCAAGACGCTTGTAGTCTGCCGGAAGCTTCTTCCAGATACTGCCGAGCAAATAATCTACACTTACTGCACTGAGCGTTTGCGAATGTGCCAGGTATTGCCTTAGGTCTGGTCTTTCAGCGACTTCGGTGAAGCCTTCAGTGGTCAAGGAATAGCGGTCATTAACAGCGAAAAGATTTGCTAAGTCGAATTCGCTAAGCTTTTGCCACTGCGCTCGACTTAATCTATGCCAATTGACTCTGATATTTTCTAGCAGATTATCACTAAGGTGAGTTTGTTCGGCGGTTAGATTCTTCCATACGTGCGCAAAGTCACTGCGCTTACTATCATTTGTTCCGGCAAATTCACTAAGTGGTCTCCTTAAAGCAACGCTGTCGCTTATCGTTGATAGAGAATTTTTCTCTAGACATAGTTTGAATGCCCGCTCTTTCTCGCTGGCACTTTCCGTCTTCAGCAGATTCATATCCATAAGAACATATAGAGAGCCTGGATCTTGCTTGGCCATATTTATGGCTGCTTTCCTATATTCAGGTAAGAGCGATGGTATCGCCCGTGCCGCCAGAGGGCGTGCCTCTCCGAATGCAAAGGCAGTCTCAAAGGCTCTATGGCGTTCATGCGGTGGTAGTTTGTCAATTGACTTCGTTGCTTCAAGTCTTGACTCTGGATTTGCAATTGCTTGGTAGAACCTTTCGGTAATAAAGGGTGTACCTTTCAATCTGTCCAGCTCGAAAGCGGCTCTTCCTGCCGATCCGTTCTTTTCGAGAGATTTTTGCAAAACTTCGTTTACGTCCTTTGGATCGATCAATAGTCTCACCGCTGTCCGATGTTGTCTGATTGGTTCAATGCACTAATCAGGGCTGTCTTTATCGCTTCCTGGCTTGTCAAACCGCTTACATTACGGCCTGCCATCATTGAGCCTTCAGCGGTCTTTAGAAACTGATCAAAGTTAGCCAGGGTGGTTGGTGCTTTCAGGTTCTTCGGTTCTATTCCGCCCAAGTCCCAGACTACATTGCCCGGTCCGCGGTTAGCCGACCAGTCATCGCCAAGCTTTAGGGCATAGCGATCAAGCACTGCTTCAATCGGCTCCCCCTCACGATGCACCGCTCTATCAACAAACTCAGTCAGCATCCAGCCACTTTTGCCTACGTTGGCAGCATGAAAGTCTATGAGATTGTTGACTTGGTGTTTAGAAAGTAGGGCAAAAGCTGCAGTCTCTGCTGCACTGCCGTGAATGTCATAGCGAGCAGGATCTGTTGGAACCTTAAATGCATAATCCTCATGACCCAGACTTAGTTTGTAGACATGAGCTACTTCTCCAATTGCAATCTTTTCTACTTTAATTAGCTTGTCGCCAAATTGCACTTCAGTAGCAGGTAGGTGAATCTGCAGAGCGCCCAGCCCCGATTTCTTTTGAGGTGGCAAAGTACCATCAATCTGTCGCAGAGTCTCTGCCAGATCATTTAGTTTGTAGTAGGCCAGCTCTTCAGTGCAACGCTCTGAAATAAAGGCTTTGGGTAGGTTTCCCACCATTTTGCTTCCAGCAAAGTATTGAAACTCTTTGGCGGTAGGCAGATGGTCAAAGTGGCTTCCTGCCTCTTTTAGCGAGATAGAGAAAGGCGGGGCGACGATTGAACGCTCACTGTTGGACCACTCGTATGAAGACTTAGTCGATATTTCTATTTGATCTGTGGCTGTAAACATTAGCTTTGGTGATGCATATTTGCCAAAGTCGTGTTTCCCTAGTTCATATATCGAAAATTCTTCATGTTGTTTATTGGCTTTGTGAATGACCTTATCTAGTTCGGTCGGAGCCTCGCTCGGTAGTGATTGTTTTTCCAAGGCACTCTTACTTAGAGTTACCGATTCGCCTGCTTCAATTGTTTGTTTGGTTTCCGGTTGGAGCCTTTTAGCAGCAGGGTGAAAGGCTGCCAGAGCCGAACCGGCTACAGCAAATGAATAGGCGCTCTGAATGAAATTATCCTGGCTGAGTTTTGATTCTCCGCCGGATAGTGCATACTGTGTGCCCAACTCTGCCGCCGCCGCCGGTATGCCGCTAAGTGCTCCAGAGGTAATCGCTATGCCCTTTGGTACCAGTCGTCCTGCCAGTTCGCTTCTTTCGGCTAGTGGTGCCAGGCTTTTGCCTAAGGAACCAGAAATACCCAAGGTGGAAGCTGTCAGTGTGCCGAATGTGGCAAAATCTTGCACCATAGCTGCTGACTTTGTTTTCCAATAGTTGCTTTCCCCTCCTTGATATTCGACAGCCTTGAAGGCTCCAGCATATGCCGCTCCTGTTATTCCTCCTTCTAGCGAAAGTTTTGCTCCGGTTTTTGAGAGCATTTTTGCGCCGGCAGCTTCGTCCACACCCACCACCAGAGACTTTGTCACGGCAGTTTTCTCTGCCAGTCCCCTCAATGCACCGCGACAAGCCATGAACCAGGGAATGGCGCCGATGGCACCACCAATGGTTTGTCCGTGCCATTCGGCGCTGCCAAAGTCTGTCGCTTGCGGAGCACTGACCAGTAAGTCTTTGCTCTTTTCGTATAGCTTGGTGCCAAAAGGCTTGCCCAAAGTATGATCAAATGTCTGCGCCATGCCTTCTACTGGTGCTTGCACCGCCGAATAGAGCGCGGAGTGTCCAAGCTCGTATGCAAATCCATTGTGTTTTCTGTCGTCCTCAGACTGGCTGCTTTCATTCTCTACTTTACTTTTCTCTACAGGCTTAGATGCCATGCTTCCTGTGCTGTGCTCGTTCTTCCCCTTCGCAATCTCTGCGTGCAGACTTTCATTGATGAAGCTTTCTGAGGGCTTTGTTTTCTTGAAATCTGAGAAGCTATCCATAGGTAGAAAACCTCTGAGGCGGGGTATTTGCCATCCCTAATAGGAAACAGGGGAGAGTGCTGAAATACTATCTGCCGGGCTGTCAAATCTGAATAAAATGGGGCAAGGCCGGTCGGAAGACAGAAATCAGAGCTGTCTTCGTCAATGGAGTGGGACCCTGCAAGCCGCTTTTCGCCATGTGAATCCATCAAATAGGGGATTGCTTCTCGCTAGCCAAAGGGTGTCACTTCGCAAGATAAACGTTACTAGACGAAGGGTTGGCGGCTTGCAGGGCGGCACTTGTGATATCAAATTGTAGTGACAGGAGTGCCTTGAACCAGGATCATTGCCTGCTCAAGCTGGTGAATATGTGGTCCATCATATTCGTTGTTATTGATGATAACGGTTGGCCTCAAGCTTGAGCCGCTCTATCAAAAGCCTTAGGTGGGTTTGGTCAAGCTTTAGTTCAAGTAAATGGGGCATCAGGAGCTCCTTTATCCTAAAGTTCACCCGCACCTTTAGTTCGCCTCTTTGATTTATCGAAAACAGAAAAATGACGCAGGACTTTTCGCCCAGCTTGATGCGGCAGCCGCCTTTGAGGTCTTTATATAGCTTCTCCAGTTCATTTTGCCATTTTTCAATCTCTTCGGAAGCTACTTTGCCGCATACTCTAATCTTATTTGAGTCGTTAGCAACTTCAAAAAGCAATGCGAATTCGAAAGCATTGAAATCAGAAGCTTTCCTATAGCTGAAGCTGAGCTTGTTTTCTTGGTATTGAAAGACATGAGTATTATTTTGAAGTTCGGCAGATATGCTGTAATGCTTTTCGTAGAGATCACTCAGTTTGTATTTGCTGAATAGCTGCTCTAACCTCGCGTCAAAATCAGTGTTGCCGGTGTAGATGCCAAAGCCCATCGCACTAGCTAGGGCAGACTTAAGTGGTTCGCTTGACTCTGCTGGTTGTTCTAGACCTTTCTCTAGCCTGGGCAATATCAACTCTGCGGAACCTTCCAATAGTTTTCTTAAGTGGTCACCAGTGGCTGCCGCAGTTGTGGGTAAGGCCGATTCAATAATACTCAGTATGCAGTGATACCCTTCAATAGGCTCATCCTCGCAAAGACAAGCCAGTTCGGTCCGACCCCAGCTGTAGCCTTCCAGCTTGTTTTCGACATACAAAATGAAGGCTTCGGCTATGGATTCTTTGCTTGACTCGTATTCCGACATTTACTCTAGACCTAACGGTTCGCTTGGCTTGACCTCAAATTCTTCTCAGTTTGGTGCCTTTAGCTTTTGGTTCTTTACTTTCACCATTTTACCTGTTAAGGGAGGGCGTTCAGAAACTGGGATTGGTAGTTCCAGATGAAGAGTGTGTTGTGTTTTTCTTGTTATATACAAATTAGACGCGGCTGCTTCCTGAGGCAATGAATAAAGACAACGGAATTTACGGCTTTTGCCTGACTCAAGCCTGAACCGCGCAGGTGCCATCGGGTCGCCCGAAAACTCTTTGCCATCCTTCGACCTAAGCAATAGCTGTCCCGAGCGCACTAGAATTGGCTTGTCGCCTTTATTGGTTATGCACATTAGCAAGACCAGACATCTGTTTTCCATGAAAAACTCAGTTGATCCGTTTATATCGAAGAAGTGACTGATACTAAAATCCACATCACCTTCGCTCCATGAGAGGCCTAGAGGCATCCAACCCACCGATTCATCAAGCGGATCATTCAATTTTGCGATTACTCTTTGAGGAAAAGATACTGAAATGGAGAAACTAGAGAAGACTAGCAGCAGGGATAACAAAATGCGCGATTGGCGTGTCACAAACAGGGCCCTCATTTAGCTATCCATGATTGATAGTTGCAGATGAAATCTCGAAGTCTCGGTTTACGGCTTTGATTCTTCCAAGGGGTTTAGGTGGATCTGCCTCTACCCCCAAATCTTTCCACGCTGCGTTCTGCTTCTTGTGGACAAGCTCCAGTTATAATGTCCGACCTTTTCACTACCTTACCTTGCTCTATCGAAACAAGTCAAACCTGACCCCACCCCCAAAGCTCAGTCAGAAACTCACACATGCACTCGAAGGCTTTACAATGCCCAAGTTCGAAAAAATCAAATGATTTTGGAGATTCGAATTGACTACTGAAAATGAGCCGGTCGCCTCAATTACAAATCGAAAATGATTACACTACAAGTCGGGGTTGGCTGATATACGACAGTACGCTCCCACAAACCAAACTTAAGCCGTATATGTACGCTATCCCTCTTACCGATCGGCTGGGCTGTTGCATCTTCTGACCAGCCTAATGGGACCTTGCCATAGTCAATTAGAGCTAGAGGCTTCTTTTTACTACCCTCGGCGTATATAGACCAAAGTACTCGCTCACGACTGTCACCGCTGCCAGTTTCAATGAATGTGACTTTGTCCAGCAAAATGCCATTTTTAGGATACAGTCTGTTGCTGTAAAAGAAGTAACACTTTGGCGGATAGCCACCGACAATGAGCCGACCTTCCGGATTTATTGCCAAATAAAGCCCGCAAATGAATGCAATGAAGATGAACGAAATTGTGAGTTTAACCCACAGCCTAGGGCGCGGTAGCATCAATAATTTCGACAGCCAAAACATTATTTTCAGTTCCATCTTTTGTGCAAGCTCTAAAGCATCTTAACTGGGCTCCGATAAACAGGGGCGAGAATTGACAGGGAAATCCTTATCTTTGTCTCTTACACTGAGCCTTTTGACATTTAAACAGTCGTGACCAGCCAGAAGAAGAAGGTTAAACTCACCATCAATCAACAAGACGCCGCAGAGTGACCTGTCCCAAGTTTAGTAGACAACTAGAAAATTACGAAGCTGCTTTAACCCCTGTGTGCCAATAATGAGTGAGACAGTTTGGACGTCGTAATTTAGTGTAGACCTCCTGACTTTTGGCACTCGAAGGGAAGCGATTTGCTGCCCGGATTTCGCAAGGGAGACTTGGGAGATGGTTT